>JAESFI010000009.1_pt1:0-612500 | contig 892093 bp, 876 predicted proteins | sample 9269361 | NCBI WGS metagenome assembly JAESFI01 (sample SAMN14504119, study PRJNA617095) | algae metagenome | isolation source: Brasilonema angustatum HA4187-MV1 and co-occurring heterotrophs from moss... | place: USA: Manoa Valley, Honolulu, Hawaii | collected 2009-07-20
CGGCGTCCGCGAGCCGCTGAACCGTCGCGCCACCATCGACATCAACTTCTAAGCGCAAGCACAGAAGCCAAGTCGAAAGACCGAATGCAGGGGCCCGCCGGATCACTCCGGCGGGCCCTTCGCTTTGCGGGGTGACGGAATGGGCGGCGGCGGACTAAATGCGGCCGGCGTTTCCGCCCCGCGTACCCGAGGCCTCCGTGCGCCGTCGCTTTCTTCTGGTGAACCTGCCCTACGGCCCCTTCGGTCGGGAACTGGCCGACGCCCTGCGCGCCCGCGGGGCCGAGGTCGGCCACATGGTGTTCAATGCGGGCGACCTGATCGACCGGCGCGGACCGGGCGGAATCGAGTATCGCGGGCGGCCGGAGGAGTGGCCCGCGACGTGGCGAGCGCTGGCGCCCGCCTGGACCGACGTGGTCGTCTACGGCGAGGGCCGATGGCAGGCCCGCGCGGTGCTGGACACCGCCGGCTCACGACCGCGCGTCTGGGTGCTGGAGAACGGTTACTTCCGGCCCGACTGGGTGACGCTGGAACGAGACGCGGTGGCGGCCGACAGTCCGGTCCTGCCGCGCAGCGCGGCCGCCTATGCCGGTCATTCTTCAGAGGCCCCGGAGCCGGAGCCCGTCGGCCCGGTGACACGCCCGCTGGTGACGGCCGTCGCCCGCTACTGGCTGGCCGAGCATTTCCTGCCGATCTTCCCCCGCCATGATCCCGGCTTCGAGGCGCCGCCCTGGCGGCAGGCGGCCGGACACCTGGCGCGCTGGATTCGCCTGCGTGTCTCGCCGCCGGTCGATCCGGCGGGGATCGCGGCGAAAGGCCCTTTCTTCCTCGCCTGCCTGCAGCGCGAGGGGGACACGCAGCTGACGCGGCATTCGGACCTGAAGACGAACGCCGCCTTCATCGACCGCGTCGTCGGCGACTTCGCCGCATCTTCCCCGACGGACGTCCGCCTTGTGATCAAGAACCACCCGCTGGACCCGGCCGTGATCGATCAGGGCCGTTCCGTGCGCAGGGCGGCGGCCCGGCATGCGGTGGCGGACCGCGTGGAGTTCATCGACGGCGGCGCGCTGGCCCCGCTTTGCCGGGCGTCGCGGGGGCTGGTGGTGAACAACTCCAGCTCGGCGCTCGCGGCGCTGGGCTTCGGCACGCCCGTGAAGGTCCTGGGCCGCGCCTTCTTCGACTTCGAAGGCCTGTCCGACCAGAAGGCCCTGTCGGATTTCTGGTCCGCCCCGACCCCCCCCGACCCCGACCTGTTCCTGAGGTTCCGCGCGGCGGTGATCGAACGCACCCAGATCAACGGCAGTTTCGAGGGCCCGCGCCTGCGGGCGTCCACGGCGCGGCGGGTGGCGGAACGCATGATGGCCTGAGGACGGCCTCGCGGGGGTGTGTGGCCTTCACGCCACCCGAAGGGGCTGTCACACGTCCGTCATATCACTGTCGTCAGACCTTCCAAGGGCGATCCTAGAGGAGGCGGGATTTCGGCCCGCGATCCGCGCTGTGCGGACGTCCGCCTCCATCGGGGATACTCCACCATGATGAACCGCAAGCGCGTGTTCTGGGCGACGACCGCCCTCTTCACCGGCCTGTTGGCCGCCGGGGCCGCGTCGGCCCAGTCGTCGGGCACCGAGGCCATCGAGGCCACGGAAGTCGAGGAAGTCGTCGTCACCGGCCGTCGTGGCCCGGTGAACATCGAGGGCGTCATCGTCGCCGAAACGGTCGCCAAGACCCGCTCGACGATCACGCAGGAGTTCATCGCCCGGCAGAACCCCGGCCAGACCGTGGTGCAGTCGCTGAACCTGGTTCCCGGCCTGAACTTCACCAACACGGACCCCTACGGCGCGTCTGGCGGCAACCTGCGTCTGCGCGGCTTCGACGGAAACCGCGTGTCGCTGACCTTCGACGGCCTGCCGCTGAACGACACCGGCAACTATGCCGTCTACACCAACCAGCAGCTGGATCCGGAACTGATCGACAACGCCTCGGTCAACCAGGGCACCACCGACGTCGACAGCCCGACCGCCTCGGCCGTCGGCGGCACGATCAACTACCGCACCGCGCGCCCCTACCAGGAGCCGGGCGTCGAAACGACGGTTTCGGCCGGCGAGTACGACTTCCAGCGCGTGTTCGTGCGCGCCGACACCGGCGCCTTCGGCCCGTGGGGCACGACGGCCTACGTCTCGGCCTCGCACCAGGAATACAGCAAGTTCAAGGGCTACGGCGACCTGCAGCGTCAGCAGTTCAACGGCCGCATCTACCAGGACATGGGCAACGGCAACTTCGCCAGCCTCGGCGCCCACTACAACGAGAACCGCAACGCCTCGTACAACAGCCTGACGACGCTGGCCCAGTTCGACGCGGGCACGTTCGTCGAAAACGACATCGCCTGCGTTCGTCCCTCGGGCGTCAACGGCACGGTCCAGGACGAGAACACCCAGTCGACGCAGCTGCGCTATGACGGCACCGTGGCCTCGGGCAGCTGCACCAACGCCACCGATCTGCGCATCAACCCGTCGAACACCGGCAACGTCCGCGGCCAGTTCAGCTACGGCCTGACCGACAGCCTGCGCTTCACCTTCGACCCGTCGTACCAGTACACCCTGGCCACGGGCGGCACGACCTTCAGCGTGCTGAACGAGCGCGACGACCGGCTGGACCAGAACTCGGCCAACAACAACAGCGCCACGGGCCTGTCGGCCATCACCAACGCCCAGTGCGCGACGGCCGCCTTCCGCACGACCGGCGTCGACCTGAACGGCGACGGCGACAGCTGCGACAACGTCCACGTCTATGCGCCGTCGATCACCAACACGAACCGCTATGGCCTGACCAGCTCGCTGATCTGGGACCTGAACGAGGATCACCGCTTCCGCGTCGCCTACACGCTGGACTACGGCCGTCACCGTCAGACCGGCGAAGGCAGCTTCATGAAGCAGTTCGCCGAGCCCCTGCACATCTGGAGCTCCAGCCCGCGCGGTGGTGACCCGTCGATCGCAGTCCTGGGCCGCGACGGCTCGCTGTACCGCTTCCGCGACCGCCGCTCGATCGCCGAGCTGAACCAGTACGCCGCCGAGTACCGCGGCCAGTTCTTCGACGACGCGCTGACCATCAACATCGGCGTCCGCGCGCCCTTCTTCGAGCGTCAGCTGAACCAGTTCTGCTACTCGCAGAACGGAAGCTCGACGGTGCGCTGCACGACCGAAACGCCCGCCGGCACGTTCGCCAACGGCAACGTCCGCTTCCAGTCGACCGGCACCACCCAGTGGATCGCCCCCTATTCGCAGACGATCGAGTTCGAGGACGTCCTGCCGAACGTGGGCGCCACCTGGCGCTTCGCCGACCAGCACACGGTCTACGCCAGCTACGCCGAAGGCATCTCGGTGCCGCGGACGGACAACCTGTATCAGCCGGTGCGCGCGGCCGACGGCTCGCTGGACTTCTCCAACGTCCAGCCGGAACTGACCAAGTCCTACGACCTGGGCTACCGCTTCCGCAGCGCGAGCATCATCGGCTCGATCGCCCTGTGGTACACCGACTACGACAACCGCATCGTGCAGTCGTTCGACAACAACCTGTTCCTGGAAGACGGCGTCACCCCGAACCCGTTCTTCGGCATCTCGGTCGATCGCAACGTCGGCGCCGTGAAGCAGCAGGGCATGGACGCGCAGGTCGGCTGGGAAGTGTCCGACAGCCTGACCCTGTACGCCTCGGCCTCCTACAACGACAGTGAGATCCAGGAAGATCTGGCGCTGTCGGCCACCACCGCGCTGCCGCTGGCCGGCAAGCGGTTGGTCGAAACCCCGGAATGGACCTACGCCGCCCGCGTCGAGTGGACCCCGATCCAGAACCTGGATCTGGGCCTGCAGGCCAAGTACGTGTCCGAGCGCTTCTCGACCGACGTCAACGACGAAGTGTTCCCGGAATACACGGTCGTCGACATGGACGCCCGCTACGACCTGACGGAAGCGTTCGGCATCAAGAACGCCTTCGTCCAGTTCAACGTCACCAACCTGTTCGACGAGAAGTACCTGGGCAACATCTCGACCGGCAACAACGCCACCACCATCGACGTGGACCCGGGTCCGGGCGTCGTGAACCGCACGGGTCAGGCCCGCACGGGATCGCTGGGCGCCCCGCGCACGGCGGTGTTCAGCATCGGCACGCGCTTCTAAGCGAAGACGCCGGTCAGGAATGAGAAGGGGCGGTCCGGAGACGGGCCGCCCTTGTCTTTTCTGGCCCTACCGCTCGCGACGCGGTCGCTCGCTGCTTGAGGGCGGGTTCCTGGCCCTGCCGCTCGCGACGCGGTCGCTCGCTGCTTGAGGGCGGGTTCCTGACCCTGCCGCTCACGACGCGGTCGCTCGCCGCTTGCGTCCGACGCAGCCGTCCGGGCGTTGAACCCGCGGCGCGTCATGGCCATATGGCGCGGCCGCCCGAAAGGACTCCGCGCCGCCATGACTTTGAACGCCCCGATCCCAGCCGAATGGTCGCCGCACCGGGCCATGTGGGTCGGCTGGCCCAGCCACGCCGAGCTGTGGGAGGACAATCTCGAGCCCGCCCGGACGGAAGTCGAGGCGCTGGTCCGCGCCCTGGCCGGGCCGGGTCGTGAGCAGGTCAGGCTGATGGTCGGCAAGCCCGAAGCCCTCGCAGACGCACGCGCCCGCTTCGCCGGCGTCGACGGCGTGGAGATCGTCGACGGCCGCTTCGGCGACATCTGGCTGCGGGACACCGGGCCCATCTTCGGCGCCGGCTCGACCCGCGCGGCCGCCTTCCGTTTCAACGGCTGGGGCGGCAAGTACGATCTGGAGCACGACGACGCGGTGGCCGGACAGATCGGCGCGGCGTCCGGCACGCCGCTGGACCGGCATCACTTCGTCCTGGAGGGCGGCGCGCTGGACCACGACGGCGACGGCACGATCCTGACCACGCGCCAATGCCTGCTGAATCCCAACCGGAACGCGGGCTGGACCGAGGCGGCGGCCGAGGCGGCGCTGGCCGACGCCCTGGGCGCGCGCAAGGTGCTGTGGCTGGACGACGGGCTGCTGAACGACCACACCGACGGACACGTCGACAATCTGGCCCGCTTCGTCGCGCCGGGCGTCGTGGCCCACCCCGTCGCGTGGGGCAGGGGCGACCCCAACGACGCCGTCTATGCCGAGGTCGCGCGCGCCCTGTCCGCGATGACCGACGCACAGGGGCGTGCGCTGAAGCTGCTGCCGCTGCCGTCGCCCGGCTTCGTGGGCGACGAGGACGGGCGGCCGGTTCCGGCCAGCCACATGAATTTCCTGATCGCCGACGGCGCCGTGATCGTGCCTACCTACGGCGATGAAACCGCCGCGCGGCTGGTCTGCGAAGGCCTGAAGACGATCTACGCCGACCGTGAAGTCATTCCCCTGCCGTCGACCGCCATCCTGTCGGGCGGCGGATCCTTCCACTGCATTTCCCAGCAGGAGCCCGCCTGATGGCCCGGACGATCAGCGTCGCCGCGATCCAGACCGCCTATGGGGACGACCTGCAGGCGAACATCGACAGGACGATCGGCTTCATTCGTGAGGCGGCGGGACGGGGCGCGCAGGTGATCCTGCCGTCCGAGCTGTTCCAGGGGCCGTACTTCTGCGTGTCGCAGGAGGAGAAGTGGTTCGGCACGGCCCATCCGTGGGCGGAGCATCCCTGCGTCACGGCGCTTCAGCCGGTCGCCGCCGAGCTGGGCGTGGCCATTCCCGTATCGATCTTCGAGCGCGAGGGTCCGCACTACTTCAACAGCCTGGTGATGCTGGACGCCGACGGCCGCGCGCTGGGCGTCTATCGCAAGAGTCACATTCCGGACGGCCCCGGCTATCAGGAGAAATACTACTTCCGGCCGGGCGACACGGGCTTCAAGGTCTGGAACACGCGGTTCGGCCGGGTCGGCGTCGGAATCTGCTGGGACCAGTGGTACCCCGAGACGGCGCGGGCGATGATGCTGCAGGGCGCCGAGGTGCTGATGTATCCGACGGCCATCGGGTCGGAGCCGCACGACAAGGAGCTGGACACCGCCGAGCCGTGGCGTCGCGCCATGCAGGGCCATGCGGTGTCGAACGTCGTGCCCGTCGTCGGCGCCAACCGGACGGGACAGGAGCACGCCACAGAGGTCGGGCAGCGCTTCTACGGCTCCAGCTTCATCGCCGACCACCGGGGCGATCTGGTGGAGAGTCTCGGCCGGGACGAAGAGGGCGTGCTGGTGCACGAATTCGACCTCGACTTCCTGGATCGCCACCGCGCGGCCTGGGGCTTCTTCCGCGACCGGCGGACCGACCTTTACGGCGCCCTGGTCAGCCCGCGGCCGGCAGCCGGCTGAGCGTCCGGCGCTCGGCGGCGCAGGCGGGGCTTTCGATCGGGTCCCGGCGCGCTTCCGCCACTTCAGGCATGGCGCGGGTCAGCAGATCCGCGAAGATCGGGTCGGCCGACAGGTCCGCGAAGACCTGGGCGCCCACGGCGCGTCCGCGGGCCGAGGCGTCGGCGTCCGCAAGGCCGCACAGGATCTCCGAGGCGATGAGATCGTCCGTGCGCGCCGCGACGGCGGCCGATCTGTCCGGCGCCAGCCGCGCCATGGCCAGACCGTAGGCGGCGGCCAGCGCCGCGCGCCGCGACGTTCCGCGCTGGCCGCCCTCTTCGGGGCGCAGGCGCGCGCAGACGCCGACGGCCGGCGTCACGTCGAGGGGAACGCGCGCCTCGACCTCACGTGCCACCCGCCCGAACACGGCGGCCAGGGCCGGGCGCGGCGCGGCGGTGAAGCGGGCCCCGACGGCGCAGTCGAAATGCTGGGCGGCGACGCGGGGATGAAGTTCCAGGTGAGCCTGGGCGAACAGCAGCCGGTCGTCGGCGGGAGGGGTCGTCAGCGGACGCTGCGGGGGAGAGGCGCAGGCGGACGCGAAGCCCGCGACGCCCAGGATCAGCCGCCGGCGGTCCACGTCAGCTGAACCGAAGTTTCAGGCCCGGCCTCGCCGGCCACGGGCGAGGCGATCACCTGCACGCCGGCGCCGGACGCGTCCTGCGCCGCGGCGGCATAACCGCGGGCCTCGCCCAGGGTCATCGTCGAAACCGTCGCCAGACCGGCGGCCTCGGCGTGGCCGCGATGGAACTCGACGACGGCGTCGGGAGAGAGCGCGGTCTCGTAGGTGACCATGCCGCCCGGCCCGTCCGGGCCGTCGGCCACCGTCGCCGGAGCTTCGGCGCGCCCGTCCTGCGGCAGCACGGCGTAAGCGGGAGCCTTCGCCGCGGCCGGCACGCCGGCGGCCGGGCGCGCGGCCTTGGAGGCTGGCGCTTCCGATGCTGCGGGGGCCGCGGCGGTCTCGGCGGCGGCGTCGTCGGCCGACTCGGAACAGGCCGTCAGCGCAAGGCCGGCGGCCAGGGCAAGGCACACACCCTTCATACTCAAGGTCACTTCCTCGTTCGCCGTGAAGCGTCACGTTGGCCCAGACTCGCGGCGCCAGCAAGGCGCCGCCGCGTCGGGCGTCGGGCGTCGGGCGTCAGCCGGTGGCGGCGTCGGCGCCGCGTGGGCCCTCCGCCGGGTCGCCCGCGGGACCGGTGAACTCCGTCCCCGTGTTCTTGACGGGGTCGGGATCCGCGCGCTTCGGCTGGGCGTCCGGCGTGCCCTTGCCCTGCTCGGTCAGGCTGCGGTTGACCGCGTCCTGGTCCGGATCGACGTCGGAGCCCGACGCAGAGCCGCCCCGCAGCGAGCCGGCGCGGGTGTCGGACCCGACGTCGGTGCCGGTGAGGGCGTTCTGCAGGTGGTCCGGCTCACGACCCAGATCGGGCTTCTCGCCCATCTGGTCGGCTTCCTGGCCTTCGAGGTTCTGATCGTCGGACATGGCGGGTCTCCTTCGGTCGCTTAAGCGAAGCGCGCGAAGGAGGGTTCCCCCAAGCAAAAGGGCCGGGATTTCTCCCGGCCCTCCTGCAGCGTCACGCCTTTTCGAACAGCTTCTGCCACCGCCGCGGCTGGCGCTTCTTCCAGCCGCCGCGGTGCCAGGCGTCGGAGCCGATCAAGGGCACCACGGTGGTCGCCTCGGCGAACACCATCTGCTCATAGGTGGTCGACACCTTGCCCCACGACGCGGCTTCCTTGAGCGTGGAGGACGAGCAGGCGCCGTCCCGCACGTCCGCCACCGTGATCTGGACGGCATACTTGTGCATGTCGGCCTCGACGCCGAGGATTTCGGCGCAGACGACGGTGTCCTGGGCGAAGTTCTTGGGCACGCCGCCGCCCACCATGAACAGGCCGGTGGTGCCCGCCGCGATCTTGATGTCGGTCAGTTCGCGGAAGTCGGCGATGGCGTCCAGCATCATGTAGGGCTGGCCGGCGGCCGCCCGCTCCTTCTGATGCTTGACCAGGCCGAAGCCGGCCGAGGAGTCGACGAAGGCCGGGCAGAAGATCGGCACGCCCATCTCATAGGCGGTCTGGATCAGGCTGCCTTCCTTCTTCGCGTTGCCTTCCGACAGCCACTTGCCCATCTCCCAGATGAACTCGCGGCTGGAATAGCCGCGCGGCTCCAGCCGGTTGGCGATCTCCAGGATGGTGTGGTCGCAGGCTTGGAGTTCTTCCTCGTCGATGTAGGTGTCGTAGATCCGGTCGATGTAGTTGTCGCGCAGGACGTTGTCGTCGACCGGGCCGGCGGCCTGGTAGTGCTTGAAGCCCAGGGCCTCGAAGAAATCCATGTCGACGATCGAGGCGCCGGTGGCCACCACGGCGTCGATCATGCCGAACTTCACCATGTCGCGGTACACGTGCATGCAGCCGCCGGCCGAGGTGGAGCCCGCCAGGATCAGCCACGGCGAGCAGCCCTCATCCTCAAGCGCCATGTTGAAGATGTCGGCGGCGCGGGCGGTGTCGCGCGACGAGAACGACATCTTGCGCATGCTGTCGATGATCGGGCGGGCGTCGAAGGACGTCATGTCGACGTGCTCGACCATGTTCTGCAGCAGCTCGGCCTTCTGATTGGTCTGAACGGGAGCGTTCATCGGTTTGGTTTCCCTTACTGGTGAGCGCCCGTCGTCAAGGAAAACAGCGGCCCGGACGGAGCGACGGGCCGCTGCTGGTTACAACGCGGATGCGACGATTCAGCGCCGCGATTTCTTCCGCTGGCCCGCCTTGCCCTTGGGACGCGACAGGCGGACGACCTTGCGGGCCTGCTCTTCCGCCGTGGTGCGCACGGTCGGGATGGAGCGGGGCGCCAGTCCGTAGAGCGAGGCCATCGGGGCGTCCTCGACCGCGGCGATCTCATGCTCGCCATAGCCGTTGAAACCGGTCGTCATGGCGACGCCGTAGGCGCCGAGCATGCCGATCTCGATGAAGTCGCCTTCCTGCACGTCGGCCGGCAGCCAGAACGGGCCCGGCATGTGGTCGATCGAGTCGCAGGTCGGGCCGTAGAAGCGGAACGGCTTCAGGTCCGACGCGGAGTCCCCGTCCCGGACCAGCTTGGTCGGGAAGGGCCAGCGCGAGTGCGTGGCGTCGAACAGCGAGCCGTAGCTGCCGTCGTTCAGATACAGGGCGTCGCCCTTTCGCAGGTCGACGCGGCACAGCACCGACGACGACTCCGCCACCAGGGCGCGGCCCGGCTCGCACCACAGCTCGGTGGTCTCCGACACGGGCATCTCGTCGAAGCCGCGATGGATGGCGTCGGCGTACTCGCCCATGTCCGGCGGGACCATGCCCGGATAGACGGAGGGGAAGCCGCCGCCGACGTCGACGATGTCCACGAACACGCCCGCGCGGGTGATGGCGCGGCCGACCTGGGCCATGGCGGCCTCATAGGCTGACGGACGCATGCACTGCGAGCCGACGTGGAAGCTGACGCCCATCAGGCCGTCCCTCACCGCCTGGCGCGTGGCCAGCAGCAAGTGCGGGGCCTGGTCCGGCGAGACGCCGAACTTGCCCGACAGCGAGTACTGGGCGCCGTCGGCCGAGACCGCCATGCGGACGATCAGGTTCAGGTCGGAGGCCTGTCCCGTGGCGTCGAGAATCTTGGCCAGCTCCTCATGGCAGTCCAGCGAGAAGGTGCGGACGCCGTGGTCGAAGTAGGCGCGGGAGATGGCGCCACGGCTCTTCACCGGGTGCATGAAGGCGATGCGCGCGGAGGGCAGCACCGAGCGCACCAGCTCGATCTCGGCGATCGAGGCGGCGTCGAAGCCGGTCACGCCCGCCTCGACGAGGGTTTCGATGACCCAGCGCGAGGGGTTCGCCTTCACCGCGTAGAAGACGTCGGCCTTCAGATTGTCCTGGAACCAGCGCGCCGCTACGGAGACGGAGCGCGGTCGCACAAGGGCGACGGGACGCTCCGGAGACCGCTCGCGGACCAGGTCCAGGGGAAGCTGGTACGTGCGCAATTCACGTAACCCCCTGCTAGTTGTTGAACCCAGACCCGGCGTTAGCGGCGCAGATTGGACCTACGGGGTCCGCCGGAAGCGGGCGATATGGGGTCATCGCCCTGTCATGTAAAGCGGTTTTTTCGCGGCGAAGGCGAGGTGACGGGACCGTAACTTGTGCCCGTTCCGTCGCGACGTAAGGTGACCGCAGGGACCGCCGGAGGGTGGGGGGAAACATGCGTCTGATCACACTGGCGTCCACCGCGACCGCGATGGCCCTCGCCATGGCCGCCGCGACGCCCGCCGCGGCCCAGTCGCAGGAGCCGGCGTCGGCCGCGGAACTGGCCCGCGGCGTGGCGCTGGACTACGACACCTTCACGCTCGACAACGGTCTGCGGGTCGTCGTGCACACCGACCGCAAGGCGCCGGTCGTGGCCCTGCATGCCTGGTACAACGTCGGCTCGAAGGACGAGCCCGAAGGCCAGACCGGCTTCGCCCACCTGTTCGAACACATCGGCCTGTTCAATCCGACCGAGAACGTGCCGGGCGGCCTGATGGAGCCCCTGCGCGCCATGGGGGCCACGGACTGGAACGGCACGACGTGGTTCGACCGCACGAACTTCTTCCAGACCGTGCCGACCGCGGCGCTGGAGCAGGCGCTCTACATGGAGAGCGACCGGATGGGGCACCTGCTGGGCGCCTTGACGCAGGAGCGGCTGGATAACCAGCGCGGCGTCGTCCAGAACGAGAAGCGTCAGGGCGACAACCAGCCGTACGGCCTGGTGTTCTACGCCATGCTGGACGCCCTGTTTCCCGAGGGACATCCCTATCGCCATTCGACCATCGGCTCGATGGCCGATCTGGACGCCGCCTCCCTGCAGGACCTGCGCGACTGGCACCGCGACAACTACGGCCCGAACAACGCCGTGCTGGTGCTGGCCGGCGACATCGACGTGGCGACCGCGCGCCCGCTGGTCGAGCGCTACTTCGGTCACATTCCGCGCGGACCGCAGAACGAACCCGCCCAAGCGGCGGTGCCGACCATCGCCGCACGGGTCGACCTGACGCTGAAGGACCGCGTCTCGAACACACGGCTCTATCGCGCCTGGGTGGTGCCGGGCATGATGGACGCGTCGGCCGCCGATCTGGACGTCGCCGGCACGGTGCTGGGCGGTCTGGCGAGTTCGCGGCTGGACAACGAACTGGTGCGTGGCGACCAGAGCGCGGTGTCGGTCAGCGCCGGCGTCCAGTCGTTCCAGCGCATCGGCCTGTTCCAGGTCACCGTCGACGTGAAGCCCGGGCAGGACGTCGACGCGGTGTCGCGGCGTCTGGACGCCATCATCGCCGACTTCATCGCCGAGGGGCCGACCGCGGACGAGGTGGCGCGGGTGGTCACCGGCGAGCTGTCGCAGCGGATGCAGGCGCTGGAGCCGACCGGCGGCTTCGGCGGCAAGGCGGTGGTTCTGGCCGAGGGCATGCTCTACGCCGACGACCCCGGCTTCTACCGCACCCAGATGGCCCAGTACGCCGAGGTGACCCCGGCCTCCGTCCGCGCGTCCATGGCGCGTTGGCTGACCCGGCCCGTGGTCGCCGTGCGCGTCGATCCGGGCGAGCGCGAACCCTATGTCGAGGCGGCGTCCACGCGTCCGGCCCCCGCCGCCGTCGAACCCCTGGCGATCACGCCGCGCGGCCCGATGCCGGCGGTCGGGGAAACGAAGGGACTGGACTTCCCCGACGTCGAGCGGACCCGACTGTCGAACGGCGTCGAGGTCGTCTACGCCCGCTCGACCGCGGCGCCGATCACGCGCGTCGCGCTGGAGTTCGACGCCGGTCACGCCGCCGATCCCGCGGACGGTCTGGGCGTGCAGGCGCTGATGCTGCAGCTGCTGACGGAAGGCACGACCACGCGCGATTCCGTGCAGCTGGCCGAGGCTCAGGAGCGCCTGGGCGCTCAGATCGGCGCATTCGCCAGCATGGACCGGACCGCCGTCACGCTGACGACGCCCAGCGCCAACCTGTCGCCGGCGCTCGGCCTGATGGCCGACGTCACGATGAATCCCGCCTTCGCTCCGGCCGAGATCGAGCGTCTGCGGGCCCAGCAGCTCGCCGGCATCGCCGCCGAGATGACGCAGCCGAACGGCATCGGGATGCGTGCCCTTCCGGTCGCCCTCTACGGAGAAGGCCACCCCTACGGCCGCGCCTTCAGCGGTACGGGCGATCCGGATGCCGTCGCCGCCGTCGACCGCGACGATCTGGTGGCGTTCCATCAGACATGGATCCGGCCGGACAACGCCCGGCTGTTCGTGGTGTCGGACCGGCCGCTGGCGGAACTGACGCCGGCGCTCGAAGCCAGCTTCGGCGGGTGGGCGGCGCCGGCCATGTCCCGCGGCGTGAAGACGTTCGACGTCGCCCTGCCGGCCGTGGAGCCGCGCATCATCCTGATCGACCGGCCGCAGTCCCCGCAGTCGGTGATCCTGGGCGGCGCGGTCCTGCCGGTCACGGGACGCGACGATCTGGTCGCCCTGAACGCCGCCAACGAAGTGCTGGGCAACGGCTTCCTGTCGCGGATCAACCAGGACATCCGCGAGACGCGCGGCTGGTCCTATGGCCTGAACGGCCGGGTCAACCCTCTGGAGCACCAGACGCCCTACATCATCACGGCGCCGGTGCAGGCGGACCGAACGGGCGAATCCGTGGCCGTGCTGATCCAGCACTACGCCGACTTCGTCACGACGAAGGGCGTCACGCCGGCGGAGCTGAGCCGCACCGTCAACGGCAACATGCGCCAGCTTCCGGGCGGATTCGAAACGTCGTCCGCGGTGCTTGGCGCGCTGCGCAGCAACGCCCTGTACGGACGTCCGGACGACTGGTGGGAACGGCTGGGGCCGCGCTATGCGGGCATGACGGTCGAGAGCCTGGACCAGGCCGCGCGCGGCACGATCGACGGTTCGCGGTTCGTGTGGGTGATCGTCGGCGACGCCGACGTCGTCCTGCCGCAGCTGCAGTCGCTGGGGCTGCCGGTCGAGGTGCGGCGGGCGCCGACGCAATAACGTCGCGGCGCGGCGGGCCAAGCTTGCCGCGCCGTCGCCGGACATGTCATTAAGACTTGCCTCAAGGGCCCGTTCGGGCCATGCGGCGCGCCCCTGAGCAACGTCCCAGCGTGTCCATGACCACATCCGCCGCCGTCGCGTCCGTCCGGAACGTGTCCAAGACCTTCGGCGCCCGAAAGGCGCTGGACGGCGTGTCCCTCGAGGTCGCGTCGGGAGAAATGGTCGCCCTGATCGGCCCGTCTGGCTCCGGCAAGTCGACATTGCTTCGCTCCATCACAGGGCTGCAGCCGATCGACGCCGGCGGCACGATCGCCGTGTTCGGCGAGACGGTTCAGAAAGACGGCCGCGTCACCGGCGCCGTGCGCAAGGCGCGCGCCCGGCTGGGCATGATTTTCCAGCAGTTCAATCTGGTCGGCCGACTGAGCCTGTTCTCCAACGTCATGCTCGGCGCGCTGGGCCGGATTCCGGGCTGGAAAGGCGCGCTGGGTCTGTGGCCCGGGGCCGACAAGAAGAAGGCCATGGCGGCCCTGCACCGCGTGGGAGTGGCCGACTACGCCGCCCAGCGGGCCAACACCCTGTCGGGCGGCCAGCAGCAGCGCGGCGCGATCGCCCGCGCCATCGTGCAGGGCGCCCAGGCCATCCTGGCCGACGAGCCCGTCGCCTCGCTGGACCCCGTGTCCGCGCGCAAGGTGATGGAGCTGCTGGTCGAGCTGAACAAACGTGACGGCCTGGGCGTGATCGTGACCCTGCACCAGGTCGACTACGCCATCCGCTATTGCGAGCGCGTCGTGGCCCTGAAGGCCGGCAAGGTCGTCTACGACGGCCCGGCCACCGGTCTGGACACCAGGACGCTCGTCGACATCTACGGCCCCGAGTTCGAAGACGCCTTCTGGGAGACCAAGCAATGAGCCGTTTCAGCCTTTCGCGCCGCGCGATCCTGGCCGCCGGCGTCGCCCTGCCCATGACAGGCGCCCTGGCCGCCTGCGGGGGCGGCGACGACGCCGCGTCCGGCGGTGCCCTGTCGAAGCTGGTCTTCTCCATCCTGTCGGCCGAGGGGCAGGCCTCTTCCGGCCCGCTGTGGCAGCCGCTGCTGGACGACCTCGAGAAGGCCGTCGGCATCCCGGTCGAGCCCTTCTTCGGCTCGAACTACACGGTTCTGGTGAAGGCGATGGAAGGCAACCAGACCCAGGTCGCCTGGTTCGCCGCCAAGTCGGCGATCGAGGCCATCGACCGCGCCCGCGCCGAGGTCATCGCACGCACCGTGGACGTCGAGGGTCGCGATTCCTACCAGTCGACCCTGATCGTGAAGGCCGGTTCGGGCATCACGCTGGACGACGTGATGGCGTGCGGCAAGCGCTACGACTTCGGCATCGGCGACGCCCAGTCCACCTCGGGCACGCTGGCCCCCATGACCTTCCTGTTCAACCAGCGGAACGTCGATCCGCAGCAGTGCTTCAAGACCGTGCGCGCGGCGAACCATCAGGCCAACGCTTTCGGCGTGGCCTCGGGCGTGCTGCAGGTGGCGACGTCGAACACGGTCAACACCGTGTTTCTGCAGCGGCAGAACCCGCAGATCGCCGCCCAGATTCAGGAGATCTGGAAGTCTCCGCCGATCCCCGAGTCGGGCATCCTCGTGCGCGAGGATCTGGATCCCGCCATCAAGGAGAAGGTGCGCGGCTTCTTCCTGACCTATGGTCAGGGCGAGGGCGCCGAGGCCGAGCGCCAGAAGGCGGTGCTCAAGGGCCTGAACTATTCGCAGTTCCGCGCCGCCGACGACTCCTATCTGGATCCGGTGCGCGAACTGGTCGCCGACCAGAAGCTGCAGGAGGCCCGCGCCAACGGCGACGCCGCCGGCGTGACCGCCGCGGAGACGGAGCTGAACGCCCTGCGCGCCAAGCGTGAGGTTCAGCCTTGACGACCGCCTCCGCCCCGGCCGCCGCCGTTCCGGCGCCGCCGACCAAGTCGCTGACGGCGTGGCTGCTGGATCTGGTGATCTGGGGCGGCGTGGCCGCCCTTCTGCTCTACAGCTTCGACGCGGTGAATCTCGAGAACCTGCCGCAGCTGTTCGCCGGCTCGGACACGGTGAACAACTTCGTCGGCGAGCTGCTGCGGCCCGACTTCGCCAACTGGCGGCTGTTCGTCGCCAAGATGTGGGAAACGATTCAGATCGCGCTCTGGGGCACCTTCCTGGCGGTGTTCCTCGGCGTGCCGATGGGCTTGGCAGCCGCGCGCAACATCGCGCCGGTGTGGGTCGTCCAGCCGGTGCGCTGGATCATGAACCTGCTGCGCTCCATCCCGGATCTGGTCATCGGCCTGCTGTTCGTCGTCGCCGTCGGTCTGGGGCCGCTGGCGGGCGTGCTGGCCATCGCCCTGAACACCGCCGGGGTTCTGGCCAAGCTGTTCTCCGAGGCGGTCGAAAGCATCGACAAGGGGCCGGTCGAAGGCGTGCGCGCCACCGGCGCGAGCAAGCTGCACGAGATCATGTGGGGCGTCATCCCGCAGGTGGCGCCGCTGTGGACCAGCTTCGCCCTGTACCGCTTCGAATCGAACAGCCGCTCGGCCACCGTGCTGGGCCTTATCGGCGCCGGCGGCATCGGCCAGGTCCTGTTCGACAGCATGAACGCCTTCGATTTCCGGGATGTGTCCGCCATCGTCATCATCGTCGTCATCGCCGTGACGCTGATCGACCTGCTGTCACAAGCCATGCGCAAACGTCTGCTCTAAGCGGTCGGATTCGCCGCCGCCTGGAGACCGCCGTGAAGTCCGTTCGTCGCCTGACCCTTCCGGTCCTCGCCCTGGGCGCGCTCGTGCTGTCCGCCTGCGACGGCGGAGGCGGCTCGCGCGAGGGCATCTGGGCGGCGGGATCCTCGACCGTCTTCCCGTTCACGACCCGGGTGGCCGAGAACTTCTCGCGGGCCAACGACTTCGCCCTGCCGCGCGTCGAAAGTCTGGGCACGGGGGGCGGGATCAAGGCCTTCTGCGCGGGCGTCGGCCCCGCCACGCCCGACATCGCCAACGCCTCTCGCCGGATGAAGGCGTCGGAGTTCGACGAGTGCGCGAAGAACGGCGTCACCGGCATCATCGAGATCAAGATCGGCTACGACGGGCTGGTGATCGCCACCGCCAGGTCGGGCGCCGACTTCCATTTCGAGGGCCCGGACTTCTTCCTTGGTCTGGCCAAGGAAATCCCGGGCGGATCGGGCTTCGTCGCCAATCCCAACACGACCTGGGCCCAGGTGCGGCCGGGCCTGCCCGACGTGCGGATCCTGACCTATGGGCCGCCGCCCACCTCGGGCACGCGCGACAGCTGGCTGGAGCTGGGCATGACTCCCTCGGCCGAAGCCGTGCCCTCGATGGCGGCGCTGTCGGAAAGCGACGAGGACGCCTTCGAAGGCCGCGCCCACACCCTGCGCGAGGACGGCCTGTGGGTCGACTCCGGAGAGAACGACAACGCCATCGTCCAGACCCTGACCCGCACGCCGGGCTCTCTGGGCGTGTTCGGCTATTCCTTCCTTGAGCAGAACTCGGACTCGGTGAAGGCGGCCTCGGTCAACGGCGTCTACCCGAACTTCGAGACCATCGCGTCCGGCGACTATCCGATCTCCCGCTCGATGTACGTCTATGTGAAGTCGGCCCACATCGGCGTGACGCCCGGGCTGGACCTGTTCATGACGGAGTTCCTGTCGGATGCGGCGTCGGGGCGCGGCGGCTATCTGCAGGACCGCGGTCTGGTCCCTCTGCCGGCCGCGGAGCTGGAGGCGCAGCGTCAGGCGGTGCGGGCCCGCACGCCGATGACGCGCCCGGAGAAGTGAGGCTCAGGCGGCCTGCGCCTTTTTCCTCAGACGCGTGATACGGCGCAGGCGACGCCAGAAGCGGCCGCGCTCGGGCTCGGGGTAGGGCTCGAGGTTGGCGATGAACTCCTCGGCCGAGGCCCGCCAGCTGAACTTCTCGGCATAGGCGCGGACGGCCTTGCGGTCGACGTCCAGGCATTTCAGACAGGCGGTCTTCAGGTCGTCGTCGATGAAGCCCGCGCCCGAGCCGGGGATGATGTCGATCGGTCCGTGGGCCGGATAGGCGGCGACGGGCGTGCCGGTGGCCATGGCCTCCAGGATCACGAGGCCGAAGGTGTCGGTCCACGAGGGGAAGACGAAAACGTCGGCGTCCCTGAAGCACCGCGCCAGATCCTCCCCGAACTTCGAGCCGAGGAACTTGGCCTTTGGATACTTGGCCTCCAGCTCGGCGCGGGCCGGGCCGTCGCCGACGACGATCTTCGTGCCGGGCAGGTCCAGTTCGAGGAAGGCCTCGATGTTCTTCTCCACCGCCACGCGGCCGACGTTGAGGAAGAAGGGCCGGGGCCAGTCCTCGCCGCCCAGCTCGTCGTAGATCGGCTTCAGCGACGGGTTGAACAGCTCGGTGTCCACGCCCCGCGTCCACGGCGAGACGTTCTTGAACCCGTGCGCGGTCAGTTCGTCGCGCAGCGTCGGCGTGGCCACCATCAGCCGGCCCGACGGGCGGTGGAACCACTTCATGTAGGCGTAGCCGAGCTGCACCGGCACCGGGAACCGGGCCGAGACGTATTCCGGGAATTTGGTGTGATAGCTGGTGGTGAAGGGCAGCTTCCACTCCACGCAGATGCGCCGCGTGGCGATGCCGATCGGCCCCTCGGTGGCGATGTGCACGGCTTCCGGCTCGAAGGCGCGCAGCCGCTCGCGGATCTCCTCCTCGGCGCCCAGAGCCAGCCGGATCTCCGGATAGGTCGGCATGGGCATCGTCTTGAACTGGCCCGGCTGGATCACCTCCACCTCATGCCCCATCGCCCGGCACTCGGCCGTGATGCGGGACAGGGTGCGGACGACGCCGTTGACCTGGGGCTCCCAGGCGTCGGTGGCCAGGACGATGCGCATTGGGCCGTGAGGCTCCGCCGTTGATTGGTCTGAACGAATAGCCCCTCCCCCATCCGTGGGGAAGGGAGTAGAGAGCCGCCCATGATCGCGACCGCCGCTTCGACCGCCTCCCTGACCCAGGACTGGGACGCCCTCGACGAGGGCAAGTTCGCCGACGAGACGGCGACGGTGCGGGGCCTGCTGGCGAAGACGCCGCTGGATGCGGGCGAGCGCGCGGCCGTTCTGGACCAGGCCGTTGATCTGGTCGAACGCGCGAGGGCCAGCAACAAGCGGCAGGGCGTGGTCGAGAGCTTCCTGCAGGAGTTCTCGCTGGGCACGCGCGAGGGTCTGGCGCTGATGTGTCTGGCCGAGGCCCTGCTGCGCACGCCGGACGAGGACACGCGCGACCGCCTGATCGCTGAAAAGATCGGCTCGGCCGACTGGGCCGGACATCTGGGGCAGTCGGACAGCCTGTTCGTCAACGCCTCGACCTGGGGCCTGATGCTGACCGGCAAGCTGGTCGACGTCGACGACCAGGCGAAGACCGACCTGCCGGGCTTTCTGAAGCGCATCGTCGGCCGCCTGGGCGAGCCGGTGATCCGCGAGGCGGTGGCCGCCGCCGTGCGCATCATGGGCGAGCAGTTCGTGGTCGGCCGCACCATCGAGGCGGCCCTGAAGCGGGCGAACCGCGAGGGCTGGCTGTGCAGCTTCGACATGCTGGGCGAGGGCGCGCGCACCGCCGCCGACGCCGAACGCTATGAGCGCATCTATGCCGACGCCATCGCGGCGGTGGGCAAGGTCGCCAGGGAGGGCCCCGAGGCCGGGCACGGCGTGTCGGTCAAGCTGTCGGCCCTGTCGCCGCGCTATGAGGCGACGCACGAGGCGCGCGTGTGGGAAGAGCTGTATCCCCGCGTGCTCCGGCTGGCGAAGATCGCCGCCGACGCCGACGTCAACTTCACCATGGACGCCGAGGAGGCGGACCGCCTGGCCCTGTCGCTGAAGCTGCTGGACCGGCTGGCGCACGAGCCGTCGCTGGGTCAGTGGAAAGGGCTGGGCCTGGCGGTGCAGGCCTATCAGAAGCGCTGCCCCGAGGTGATCGCGCGGGTGGCCGAATTGGCGCGGACGTCGGGCCGCCGGCTGATGGTGCGTCTGGTCAAGGGCGCCTACTGGGACACCGAGATCAAGCGGGCGCAGGTGGCGGGGCGCGAGGACTATCCGGTCTTCACCACCAAGGCCGCGACCGACCTGAACTACCTCGTCTGCGCGCGCGCCATGATCGCGGCGTCGCCGCACATCTACAGCCAGTTCGCGACGCACAACGCCCACTCTCTGGCCGCCGTGCACAGGATGGCGGCCGAACGCGGCGTGAAGATCGAGTTCCAGCGCCTGCACGGCATGGGCGAGGCGCTGTACGACGCCGCCCGCGCCGCCTTCGGCCCCGTGACCGTGCGCGCCTATGCCCCCGTCGGCGGGCACGAGGACCTGCTGCCCTATCTGGTGCGCCGCCTGCTGGAGAACGGCGCCAACTCCAGCTTCGTCCACGCCCTTCTGGACGAGCGGGTGCCCGCCTCGGCCGTCGCCGCCGATCCCATTTCGCAGGTCGAGGCGCACCCCGATCGCCACGCCAAAATTCCCGTGCCCAAGGACATGTACATGGACCGCCAGAACTCGCTGGGTCGCGACTACAGCCAGGCCGCCGACCGCGAGCGTCACCTGCAGGCGCTGAAGAAGGTGGACGCCGAACGCTTCACCTCCGGCCCCATCGTCGGCGGCAAGCTGCTGGCCGGCACGGCGTCGCAGGAGGTCACCAACCCGTTCGACCGCAGCCAGGTGTTGGGTCACGTCTCTGAAGCCACCGAGGCCGACGTCGACCGCGCCGCCGAACTGGCGGCCAACGCGCAAGTGGCGTGGGACAGGCGTCAGGGCGCCGGCCGTGCGCCGGTTCTGCGCGCCATGGCCGACGCGCTGGAAGCCGACATGGACCGGCTGGTGGCCCTGCTGTCGCGCGAGGCGGGCAAGACGCTGAACGACGGCGTGGCCGAGGTGCGCGAGGCCGCCGACTTCTGCCGCTACTACGCCATGCTGGCCGAACGCGACTTCTGCGGGCGGCAGGACCTGAAGGGGCCGGTCGGCGAGATCAACCAGCTGGTCCTTCACGGCCGCGGGGTCTTCGCCTGCATCAGCCCGTGGAACTTCCCCCTGGCCATCTTCACCGGCCAGATCGCCGCGGCGCTGGCGGCCGGCAACGGCGTGCTGGCCAAGCCGGCGGAGCAGACCCCGCTGATCGCGGCCGAGGCCGTGCGCCTGTTCCACAAGGCGGGCCTGCCCGCCGACCTGCTGGCCCTGCTGCCCGGGCGCGGCGAGACGGTGGGCGCGAAGCTGACCGCCCATCCGCTGGTCGACGGCGTGGCCTTCACCGGCGGCACCGACACCGCCGCGGCCATCAATCGCGGACTGGCGAACCGGCCCGGCCCGATCATCCCCTTCATCGCCGAAACCGGCGGGCTGAACGGAATGTTCGTGGACACCACGGCGCTGAAGGAACAGGTCATCGACGACGTCGTCCTGTCGGCCTTCGGCTCTGCCGGTCAGCGCTGCTCGGCGCTCCGCGTGCTCTATGTGCCCAAGGACTCCGCCGATGCGATGATCGAGGGGCTGAAGGGCGCCCTGGCGGCGCAGGTCGTGGCCGATCCGACCGACCCGGCGACCGACATCGGCCCGGTGATCGACGCCGAGAGCCGCAAGGCGCTGGAGGCGCACGTCGAGCGGCTGCAGAAGGAGGCGAAGATCATCGCGCGCGCCGAGCTGCCGGCCGGCACGGACAAGGGCGACCTGTTCGCGCCGACGATCGCCGAGATCCCCACGCCCGACTTCCTCGAGCGCGAGGTGTTCGGCCCGATCCTGCATGTCCACCGCTACGACCCCGCCGACCTGAAGGGCGTGGCGGGCAAGCTGGCGGCGCGGGGCTATGGTCTGACGCTGGGCGTGCACAGCCGCATCGAGGCCTTCGCCGAGGAGGTCATCCGTCTGGTTCCGGCGGGCAACGTCTACATCAACCGCGGCGTCACCGGCGCGGTGGTGGGCGTCCAGCCGTTCGGCGGCGAGGGCCTGTCCGGCACCGGCCCCAAGGCCGGCGGCCCCAACAGCCTGATCCGCTACGCGTCGGAAAAGGCCATCAGCAACAACATCTCCGCCCAGGGCGGCGACCCGGCGCTGCTGAACCTGTAGCCCTCAATGGAAGATGCCGACCGCAGCCTCGGCCCAGACCCCGGCGACGAGGAAGACGACCAGAAGCGCGAAGCCGATCCGGACGGCGGGATTCTTCACCCGCCAGGCCACCAGTTCGATGATCGCGCCGCCGCCGATCAGCAGGACCCCGGCGAAGACGAAGTCGGTCGCGGTCCAGTTCACGCCGGGCGCGTCCAGCGCCATCGCGACGGCGGGCGCGGCCATGACCAGCGCGACCGCGCCCCAGCCCATGACCCGTAGCGTCCCCCACAGGCGGTCAAGGTTTTCGGTCGTGACCATCGTCGTCTCCTCGTGCAATCGACGAACGGAGACTGGCCGACGCGGCGTCGCGCGGCATGAGCGACATGTGAGCGGGCGCTGAAAAAACGCCCGGTCCGCCTCAGTGGCGTTGGGGCAGGGGGGCGATGAAGACGCGATCGGGCATGTCGTCCGGCGTTTCCAGCCGGATGACCTCCATGTCCCGGGCCTCGGCCTGCACCTGCTTCATCACCGCGCGGAACTCCGCCTCGTGGCCTTCGCGGCCGAACAGGAGCCAGCCGTCCTTTGCGTCGATCACGCCGTAAGCGGGACCGCCTTCGAGAATGTCGTGCAGGGGTTGGGTCATCGTCAGGGAATCCCCCGACGGGCGATTGGTTTCAGCTTTGCCGTAACGCCGGTCGTCTCAGCGCTTCGGCCAGCCGCCGGCGCGGCTGAGGGCGCTGGGCGCGGGGCGGCCGATCTTCTCGCCGATCCAGCGGGCGGTTTCGATCAGGCGGTCGAGGTCGTACCCGGTGTCGAATCCGGCGCGCTCCAGCATGTAGACCAGGTCTTCGGTCGCCACGTTGCCGGTCGCGCCGGGCGCGAACGGGCAGCCCCCTATGCCGCCGACGGAGGCGTCCAGAACGTCGATCCCCGCCTCGATCCCGGCGAAGGCGTTGGCGACGCCGGTGTTGCGCGTGTCGTGGAAATGCAGGCGCAGGGTCGCCTCGGGCGCGGCCCGGCGCGCGGCCTCGACCTTGCGTCGCACGCTCCACGGATCGCCGACGCCGATGGTGTCCGCCAGAGCGATCTCGCCGACGCCCAGCGCGGCCAGCCGCCCGACGAGATTGCCCACCTGATCGACCCCCACCTCGCCGTCGAAGGGGCAGCCCCACACGCAGGAGATGGTGACCGACAGGGACGGCGCCTCGCCGCCCGGCGCGGCGTTGCTGCGCCGGTTCACGATCTCCTCGACCATGGCCATCTGGCCGGCCCGGTCGAGCCCCTGATTCTTCAGGCCGAAGCCGTCGGTGGCGGCGATCGACACGTTGACCTCGTCGACCGCGGTGGTCAGGGCGCGATCATAGCCCTTGGCATTGAGCACCAGGCCGATGCGGCTGCGCCCCGGCTCAGGCGGCAGAGCGGCCATGACCTCCTCGGCGCCGGCCATCTGCGGCACGTATTTGGGATGGACGAAGCTGACGGCCTCGATGCGGCGCGCGCCCGCCGCCTCCAGCCGCCGCGTCAGCTCGGCCCGCGTCGCGGGGTCGAGGACCGCCGCCTCGTTCTGCAGGCCGTCGCGCGGACCGACCTCGACGATCGTGATCGGGCGGCTCACGGCCGGGGGACCGGCGCATAGACGGTCAGTTCCACGTCGTCACCGGTGGAGTAGTTGTGGCCAGCGATCACCGCCACGGCGCGGCCGGGCATGCCCGACGCCGCAGCGGCGAAGGCGTCGGCGTCCCGCGCCTCGACGATCGCGGCGCGGCCTTCCGCCAGGGCGCGCGCGGCTCCGGCGGCGTCGGTCAGTTCGGTGTCGCGGCCGGTCAGGAAGACGAAGCTCGGCTCGTGGAAGGTGGTGATCGCCACCGGCCCGGGCGCGCCCTGTCGCGGATGCAGGGCCGCGGCTTCCAGCGCGCGGGTCAGCTGGGGGGCGATGGACAGGGGCCGCAGCTGGCGGATCTCGCCCACCAGCGCCGCGTGGGCCAGCAACCCGAAGGCGCCGGCGGCCAGGACGGCGGTCATGGAGGCGCGGTTCAGCATCAGGAAGCCGCCCACCGCGCCGGCGGCGAGCGCCGCGACGACCGTCACCGCCGCCCATGTCTGGGCCGTCGACGTGCCGAACTGGTTCAGGCCGTAGACGGCGATCACCGCGATCAGCGCGGCCGACAGCACGCCCAGCGCCGCGCCCGTGCGGCGCGAGACCGTCCCGATCGGTCGCGTCATCGCCGCCGCCGCCAGCAGGGCGACCGCGCCGTAGGTCGGCAGGGTGTAGTGGACCAGTTTGGTCGGCGTCAGTTCGAAGATGATCCACGCCGGGACCAGCCAGCAGACCAGGAAGCGGACGGCCGGCTCGGCCCGCCGGCTCCAGGCCGTCGACAGGGCGGCGGGCAGCATCAGGGCCGCCGGGAAGAGCAGGAGCGGCAGCAGCAGCAGGTGCAGGCCCGGAGGCGCGCCGTGGCTCTCATGACCGCCGGCCACCTTGGGCGCCAGATCGCCGACGATGGCCTCGCGCCAGAAGGCGCCGTCGGTGGCGATGGTCACCGCCAGCGCCCACGGCCCGACGATCAGGGCGACCATGGGCAGGCCCCAACCCCAGCCAAGGCGACGGACCCAGCGCGCGTCGCGATCCCACAGGCACAGGGCCACCACGGCCGGAGCGATCACAAGCAGGCCGATCGGCCCCTTGATCAGGATCGACAGGCCCAGCGCCAGCCAGAAGGTGAACTTGTGCCGCCGGTCCGGCGTCTCGCCCGCCCGCGAGGCCATGTAGATGCGCGCCAGCGCGGCCATGGCCACGGTGACGGCCGCGCACAGCGCCGCGTCGGTTTTGGCGATGCCGGCCTCGGTGGACAGGATGAAGCTGGCGCCCAGCATGACGCCCGCCAGCACGCCGGCGCGCTGGCCGAACAGGCGCGCCCCGACCCAGGCGCAGGCGAAGGCGGCGATCATCGCCGACAGCAGGGACGGCAGGCGATACGGCTGGATGAGGCGCGCCTCGGGCCCGGTCGTCAGGCCGACGGCCGCGGCCTGGGCCCAGTAGATGCCGACGGGCTTCTTCCAGCGCGGCTCCTCCTGAAAGCGGATGTCGACGTAGTCGCCGCTCTCCAGCATCTGGGAAGTGGCCTGGGCGTAGCGGCTTTCGTCGCGGTCCAGCGGCGGCAGCATCAGCAGTCCCGGCAGGCCGGCGAGCAGGGCCACCAGCGCGGCCAGCGCGGGTCCGCGCCAGCCGGCGATCAGTCGGTCGATGTCCAGCCGTCCCATGACGGACGGAATACACGCTTCGTCCCGCGCCGTCAGCGGCCCGCTTTCGTCCGTGACCACGCCGCGCTATCGACGGAACATGAGCCAGCCCAGCGCGCCCGAAGTCTCCGTGGTGGTCCCCGTTCACGACGAGGCCGGGGCCGTCGGGCCGCTGGTCGCCGAGATCGCGGCCGCCTTCGCCGGTCGCGACTTCGAAATGATCTTCGTCGACGACCGCAGCCGCGACTCCACCCTGCTGGAACTGAAGGCGCTGAAGGCGCTGCATCCGCAGCTCCGCGTGCTGACGCATCCGTCAAACGCCGGGCAGAGCCGCGCGGTGCGCTCCGGCGTGCTGGCGGCGCGGGCGCCGGTCGTGGTCACGCTGGACGGCGACGGCCAGAACCCGCCGGCCGACGCCCCGCGGCTGGTTCAGGCCCTGATCGACGCGCCGGCGGAGGTCGCCCTGGTCGGCGGCGTTCGGGCCAGCCGTCAGGACACGGAGGCCAAGCGGCAGGCCTCGGTCTGGGCCAACCGCATCCGCAAGCGCCTGCTCGGCGACGACGCCGACGACACGGGCTGCGGTCTCAAGGCCTTCCGCCGCGACGCCTTCCTGCGCCTTCCCTACTTCGACCACATGCACCGCTATCTGCCGGCGCTCATGATCCGGGAGGGGTTCCGGAACCAGTACCTAGACGTCGGTCACCGTCACCGTGAGTCGGGCCGGTCCAAATACACCAACGTCGGTCGGCTGATGGCCTCGCTGTCGGACCTGCTGGGCGTGATGTGGCTGAAGACGCGCGCGCGCCGGCCCGGGGCGGTCGAGGAAGTCTGACGGGGCGGGGCCTTCGCCCGCGCGGCGATTAGCTTTGCCGCACGGCACGAACGCGGGTATCCAGCGTTAACCATCGCTGGATCGTCAAAAGGACCGGCCCATGCTGATCGCCCTTCCGCTGCTGGTGATCCCCGTCATCCTCTACAACATCGTCGCGTTCACCGGCGGCGCCGCGCTGGCCGACGAGCGGCTGAGGGAGCCGATGTTCTCGATCGGGATGGCGTCGGGGGCGCAGTGGAACGTGGGCGCGGGCGACCTGATCCTGTTCCTCGCCCTGATCCTGCTGTTCTTCGAACTGCTGAAGTCGACGTCCAGCCAGAAGGTCGCGATCGTCAATCACGCCCTGTCGATGATCCTGTTCGTCATCTGCCTGGTGGAGTTCCTGCTGCTGCGCGGCTTCGCCACCTCGACCTTCTTCCTGATCGTGGCGATGGTCATGCTGGACGTGCTGGCGGGCTTCATCGTGACCATCATCGCGGCCCGCAAGGACCTCGATTTCGGGTCTGTCTAGGGCGCTGCCGCTCGCGACGCGGTCCCTCGCCGCTTGAGCGCGGGTGAGGGACGCGATTCGGTCAGCCGAAGGCGACGAAGATCAGCGCGATCACGGTCACGTCGACGGCGCGGGCGAGGAAGGCGAGCATGGGGCGGTCCCGGGATGGAGGCGTTCGCCTCCGTCACAGCAAGGACCATGCCGCCCTCAGACGTCGGACCTGGTGACCCGTCCCGGCTGCGGCCTGCGCTCGGCGGGCCCGGAATGCTGGGCTTTCATGTAGCCGCTGCGCGCCGCGTCCAGCACCGGAGGGCCGCCTTTCAGGCCGCGCCGCTGGCCGTCCTGACCCAGCAACTGGGCGGAAAACGCCGGGTCGGCATCCACCTGCGACGGGGTTGGGGGTTGAGCGCTGGTCGGCGGGGCGTCGACCGGAACCAGGGCGCGGCCGGACGCGCGACGATCGCGCGCGCGGCGATCCGCATCGCGCCGGTCGTCGGTCATTTGCGCTTCGCGTCGCCGGCCAGCCGATCGAGCTGGGCGCGCATCTCGTCCATCTGACGCCGCATGGCCTCCAGCCCGTCGGCGGGCGCGGACGGCTTCTCCTCGGCGGCGGGGGGCGCTGCGGGCATGCCGGCGGCGAAGCCGGGCCACATGCGCATGGCCTGCTCGAACATCTGCATGTTGCGGCGCACGGCCTCGTCCAGCAGGCCGGCGCCGGGCGCGCCCCCGAAGGCCTGCTTGAACTGGCCGCGCAGCTGCTCCTGCTGTTTGGCGAAGGCGTCGAGCGACATCTCCAGATAGCTGGGCAGCACCGGCTGCATCTGCCCGCCGTAGAAGCCGATCAGGCGGCGCAGGAACTGGACCGGCAGGAGCGCCTCGCCGCGGTTCTCCTCCTCAAATATGATCTGGGTCAGGATCTGGCGGGTCAGGTCCTCGCCCGACTTGGCGTCGTGGACGGTGAAGTCCTGACCGGCCCGGACCATGCGCGCCAGATCCTCCAGCGTGACGTAGGCGGACGTGGCGGTGTTGTAGAGCCGCCGGTTGGCGTACTTCTTGATGACGATGGTCCGGTCTTCCCCGGTCTTTGCCTCGGCCACGCGGCGTCCCCTCATGTCGTTGCCGCCACTATTCCGCAGTGCGGCGCCGGACGCCAGTGCGAAACCTGACCCGGCGTCAGGCCATGGCCGGGGCCAGCACCACGCCGACAAGGACGGCGGCCCAGTGCACGGTCGCGCCGGTCACGACGAAGCCGTGCCAGATGGCGCGCCGGAACCTGACCTTGGGGCTGATGAAGACGAAGACGCCGGCAGTGTAGATCAGGCCGCCGATCACCAGCAGGATCAGGGCCGCCGGGTGCACCGTGTCCAGCATGGGCTTCAGCGCGAAGACGGCCAGCCATCCGAAGGCCACGTAGACGGCGCTCCAGATCGCGTCGGACAGGCGCGGCGCCCACAGCTTGGCCAGGGCGCCGCCGATGCCGAGAGCCCAGACAAGCAACGTGAAGCCGACCGCCCACGAGCCCTCGAACCGCTGGGTGGTGAAGGGGGTGTAGCTGCCGGCTATCATCAGGAAGATGGCGGCCTCGTCGAGTCTCCGCAGAACCGGCCGCGCCGCGCAGGGCCGGGTCTGGTTGTAGACGGTCGAGGCGACCAGCATGGCGATCAGGCACAGGGCGTAGACGGCGGTGGCGACCACGGCGCCGACGCCCGAATAGATGGCCGCGAGGACCGCCAGAACGACGCCCCCGACGGCGGCCAGCGTCAGTCCGACGACATGCACGACGAGGTCCGCGGTCTTTTCCGCGTCCGTCCGGTAGTGCTCCTCCATGTCCAGGGCGTCCGGCTGGCAGGCCCGTCCCAGGAAGGATTTCAGTCGCATGAGCATGGCCCTTTCAAAGCCCGGAGCTCCGACATCGTTCCGGCAACGTGACACGACATGGGTGACGATCGCCTGAACGCCCCGGCCTCAGGGCGAAAACGCGGGACGCTGCGGCGCCCGCGCCACACCGGCGGACGTGGCGGCGCGCGCGGATCGGGCCTAGAAGACGGGCATGGACCTGTTCGACATCCTCACCCTCGTGGTCATCGCCGCCGTGGCCGTCACGCTCGGCTTCGGCATCCGCTCGCTGTACCAGACGGATGCGGGCGCCCGGTCGCGGTCCAACAAGCTGATGCGGCTGCGGGTGGCGCTGCAGGCCGTGGCCATCCTGCTGCTGGTCGCCGGCATGTGGTGGAAGTCCACGCAGGGCGGCTGACGTGGTCACGCTGAACCGCATCTACACCCGCACCGGCGACGACGGCTCGACCCGTCTGGCGACCGGAGAGCCCATCTCAAAGACCCATCCGCGCGTGGCCGCCTACGGCACGGTGGACGAGCTGAACTCGCTCATCGGCGTGGCGCGGCTGCATTCCGGCCAGAACGACCGCATCGACGCCGCCCTGGGCCGGATTCAGAACGAGCTATTCGATCTCGGCGCCGACCTGTCGACGCCGTCCGAGCCCGCCCCGAAGTGGGAGGCGCTGCGCATCGTCGACGCCCAGGTCGAGCGGCTGGAAGGCGAGATCGACGTGATGAACGAGAGCCTCAGGCCGCTGGACAGCTTCATCCTGCCGGGCGGTTCGCCGCTGTCGGCGCATCTGCATCTGGCCCGCACAGTCGCCCGCCGGGCGGAGCGCGAGGCTGTGGCCATGGTCGAGGCCGGTCACGCCGCGACGCCGGCGGCCCTCCGCTATCTCAATCGTCTGTCCGACTGGCTGTTCGTCGCCGCCCGCCGGGCCAATGCGAACGGCGCCGACGACGTGAAGTGGGTCCCCGGCGCGACGCGCTGAAGTCAGCGCGCCTGTTCCGCTTTCAGCGCCGCGCGCTGCCGGTCGGCGTCGGCGGCCACGGCCTTCTCGTTGGCCGCCAGCTGGTCCTCGATGGCGACAAGCTCCCGGTTGCGCTGGGCCGACGCCTGTTCGCGGTTCAGGCCCAGCGCCTCGAGTTCGGCGATCTTCTCGGCGACCGAAATGGGCTGGGCGCAGACCCGCCCTTCCGGGTCCCACCACTTGCCCTGCTCCTCGCAGCGCTCGCCCGGCGCGCGCACGAAATGCTCATAGGCGAGGATCAGCGCGAAGCAGGCGGCGAAGGCCGTGAGGAAGATCACGCTCAGGCGCTTGAAGGTCAGAAGGCGGTGCATGGGCTCTCCGGCACGTTACCTCGGGTCACGTTGACAGGCCGGGGCGCGCGGTCCAATCCCTCGGCCCACATTCCGGCATTTCCATGGATGACCCCATGAAGGTTCTCGTCCCCGTCAAGCGGGTGATCGACTCCAACGTCAAGGCCCGCGTCAAGGCGGACCAGACCGGCGTCGACCTGGCCAACGTCAAGATGAGCATGAACCCGTTCTGCGAGATCGCGGTCGAGGAGGCCGTGCGCATGCAGGAGGGCAAGGGCGGTCACGCGGCGGGCACGGCGACCGAGATCGTCGTCGTCTCCATCGGGCCGATGCAGGCGCAGGAGACCATTCGCACCGCGCTGGCCATCGGCGCGGACCGCGGCATCCTGATCCAGTCCGACGCCGACCTCGAGCCCCTGGCCGTCGCCAAGGTGCTGAAGGCGGTGGTCGACGAGGAGAAGCCGGATCTGGTCCTGCTGGGCAAGCAGTCGATCGATGGCGACAACAACGCCGTGGGTCAGATGCTGGCCGCCCTGCTGGACTGGCCGCAGGCCACCTTCGCCGGGAAGATGGAGATCAGGGACGGCAAGGCCGTGGTCCAGCGCGAGGTCGACGGCGGCCTGCAGACCGTGGCGGCCCAGCTGCCGGCGGTGGTGACCGTGGACCTGCGCCTGAACACGCCGCGCTACGCCTCCCTGCCGAACATCATGAAGGCCAAGAAGAAGGAGATCGCCACGAAGGCGGTCGCCGACTACGGCGTCGACGTCGCGCCGCGCCTGAAGGTGCTGAAGGTGACGGAGCCGCCGAAGCGGGCAGCGGGCGTCAAGGTCGCCTCCGCCGAAGATCTGGTCGCCACGCTGAAGTCCGCGGGAGTGCTGTAAATGACCGTTCTCGTCATCGCCGATCACGACGGCTCCGCCCTGCGCGACACCACCCACAAGACCGTCACGGCCGCGAAGGCGCTGGGCGGCGACGTCCACGTTCTGGTCGTGGGCCAGGCCGCGAAGGCCGTGGCCGATCAGGCCGCGAAGATCGACGGCGTCGCCAAGGTGCTGCTGGCCGAGAGCGCCGAACTGGGCAAGACGCTGGCCGAGGCGGTCGAGGCCACCGTGCTGCCGCTGGCCGGCGGCTATGACGCCATTCTCGCCCCCGCAGGCACGGACGGAAAGAACTTCTCCCCACGCATCGCCGCGAAGCTGGACGTGGCCCAGATCTCGGACATCGTGGAGGTCGTGAGCCCCGACACCTTCGTGCGCCCGATCTACGCCGGCAACGCGCTGGAGACGATCCAGAGCTCGGACGCCAAGAAGGTGATCACCGTCCGCCCGACCGCCTTCACCGCGGCCGGCGAGGGCGGCTCGGCGCCGGTCGAGACCGTCTCGGGCGCCGACGCGCCGAAGACGGACTTCGTGTCCGAGGAGATGGTCAAGTCCGACCGACCCGAGCTGGGCGCGGCGAAGATCGTCGTCTCCGGCGGCCGCGCCTTGGGCTCCGCGGAAGAGTTCCACGCCGTGATGGACCCGCTGGCCGACAGGCTGGGCGCCGCCGTGGGCGCGTCCCGTGCCGCCGTGGACGCCGGCTATGCCCCGAACGACTATCAGGTCGGGCAGACCGGCAAGGTCGTGGCGCCCCAGCTGTACATCGCCATCGGCATCTCCGGCGCCATCCAGCATCTGGCCGGGATGAAGGACTCCAAGGTCATCGTCGCCATCAACAAGGACGCCGACGCCCCGATCTTCCAGGTCGCCGACTATGGCCTGGTCGCCGACTACAAGACCGCCGTGCCGGAGCTGATGAAGGCGCTGGGCTGAGGCTTCACCGAAGCGGCAGGAACAGGTCCGCCGCGGCGCCCCTCTCGGGTTCGTCCAGGAACAGACGCTGGCAGTAGATGGGGAAGTCCCTCATTTCCTCCCCGCTGCCCGGCAGCCATTCGCGGTAGAGGAACTGAGCGGCCGGCTCGAGATTGTGGGTGTCGCCGGTGACGCGCAGCACGGCGCATCGGCCGCCGGGGATTTGGCCCTCGCGCACTCCGTCTCCTTCGACCTGACGGTCGGGGCCGACGCCCACGCAAAGGTCCATCCGATAGTCCGCCGGGTCGGCCGGCCGTCGCTCCGAATGCCATATGTTGAAGGTCGGACTCGTCCTCGGGCTCAGCCCCATCGTCTTCCGCCACGCGATGAAGCGTTGGATCGTCGCGTCGATCGAGGAGGGATCGCCGCGGTGCTCGAACAGAGCGACCCGGACGGGGTCGACCTCGCGGATCGTCACGGCGGCGGCGTCGTAAGTCATCGGCATCAGCTTGCTCCTGGCTGCGTTCATCGGCCCTAGGGCCTGAAGCCACGACGCCCAGTCGGGCGACTTCCGGAACCGGGACGGCGACTGGTTGAACCGCTGACGGAAGGCCCGCGCGAAGGCGTCGGGCGTCTCGTAACCGGCCTCCATAGCGATGTCGGTGACGCTGCCGTCGCCGGCCTCAAGCCGTCGGGAGGCGCGTCGCAGGCGCGCCAGCTGCACATAGCGATGCAGAGACAGGCCGAACGTCGCGGCGAACTGTCGGTGGAAGTGAAATTTCGAGAAGGCGGCGACGCCGCTCACGGTTTCCAGATCCAGGTCGTCGTCAAGGCGCCGGTCGATGTGATCCAGCACCCTGATCATCCTGGCCCTGTAGTGGTCGAGCGCCGCAGTCATCATGTTCCGTTCGTCGTGGCGTCCCCATGATGCCGCCCGCCGCGGCGCGCGCTCGTCCGATCTTGCGGTATCGACTTGCGAGACGTCCATCGCGCTTTCGGTTTGACGGACGGCCCCGAATTCCCCGTAATCCCCGCCTCGGCCGAGGGGGTCGACCGTTCGGGGGTTCCGCATGAAGTCCGTTTCCCTGCTGGGCGTCAGCCTGGCCGCGCTGGTGCTGTCCGCCTGCGCCACCACCGGGTCGTCCGATTCCGGCGAGGCGCCCGAGACGCCGCGCGAACGCAAGGCGATGGCGCAGGGGCTGGATCCGGCCACCGTGGCCGATCCCTATCCCTCGACCTATCGCGGCCTGCCGCGGGAGAACATGGCCATCGTCGGCGGCACCGTGTTCGACGGCGCCGGCCGCAGGATCGAGAACGGCGTGGTGATCGTCACCGACGGCCGCATCGCCGCCGTCGGCGGCGCGTCCACGCCCGTGCCCGGCGGCCACCGCGTCATCGACGCCCGCGGCCGCTACGTGACGCCCGGGATCATCGACGTGCACAGCCATCTCGGCGTCTATCCCTCGCCCGGCGTGCAGGGCATGAGCGACGGCAACGAGGCGACCAGCCCCAACACCGCGCAGGTGTGGGCCGAGCATTCGGTCTGGCCGCAGGATCCGGGCTTCAACACCGCCCGGGCCGGGGGCGTGACGACGCTCCACATCCTGCCCGGCTCGGCCAACCTGTTCGGCGGCCGCGGCGTGACCCTGCGCAACATCCCGTCGGTGACGATGCAGGGCATGAAGTTCCCGGGCGCGCCCTACACCGTGAAGATGGCCTGCGGCGAGAACCCCAGCCGCGTCTATGGCGGCCGCAACACCTCGCCCGCGACGGGCATGGGCAACATGGCCGGCTATCGCGCCGCCTTCATTTCCGCGCGGGATTACAAGGAGAAGTGGGACCGGTGGCGCGAGACGGGCGAAGGCACGCCGCCGACGCGCAACCTGCAGATGGACACGCTTGTCGGCGTGCTGGACGGGTCGATCCTGATCCAGAACCACTGCTATCGCGGCGACGAGATGGCGCTGATGATCGATATGTCGAAGGAGTTCGGCTACCGCATCACGACCTTCCACCACGCCACCGAGGCCTACAAGGTCGCCCCGCTGCTGGCGCGCGAGAACATCTGCGCGGCCATGTGGACCGGCTGGTGGGGGTTCAAGATGGAGGCGCTGGACGGGATCGAGGAGAACGTGGCCCTGGTCGACGCCCAGCAGGGCAGCTGCGCCGTGGTGCATTCCGACGACGCGGAGCTGACCCAGCGCCTGAACCAGGAAGCCGCCGCCGCCGTCGCCGCGGGCCGTCGCGCCGGGCTGACGATCACGGAGGAGCACGCCATGAGCTGGATCACCTCCAACGCCGCGCGGGCCATCGGCATCGAGGACGAGACCGGCTCTCTGGAAGCCGGAAAGCGCGCCGACGTGGTGATCTGGAGCGCCAATCCGTTCAGCGTCTACGCACGGGCCGACCAGGTCTACGTCGACGGCGGTCTGGCCTTCGACCGCGCCGATCCGGCCTTCCAGCCGCTGTCCGACTTCGAACTGGGCCAGCCCGGCCACGGCCAGACGGCCGCCGGCGTCCGCCAGGGAGCCCGCTGATGATCCGCCGCACGCTTCTGACGGCCGCCGCAATCATGGCCGTGGCCGGCCCCGCCCTCGCGCAGGAAGTGACCGCCATCGTCGGCGGCCGCGTCCATACCGGCACGTCCGTGATCGAGAACGGCACCGTCGTCATGCGCGACGGCCGCATCGTCTCGGTCGGGACGGGGGCCGCGCCCTCCGGCGCTCGCGTGGTCAGCGCGGCCGGCAAGGTGGTGACGCCCGGCATCGTCGCGGTGGATTCCGGTCTCGGCGGTTCGGAGGTCTCGTCGGTCGGCGACGACCTGAGGAACGCCTCGAACACGCTCAGCGCGGCGTTCGACGTGTCGTACGGCCTCGACCCCTGGTCGATCACCCTGCCGACGGCGCGTCTGGGCGGCGTGACCCGCGCCGTGGTGGTCCCGAACCATCCCGGCTCGTCCGGCGGCCACTATCACGAGGAGGACACCGCCGGCGCGGGCGAGGGCGGCTTCCACACGCCCGGCCTGTTCGCCGGCCAGGCGGCGGTGATCCATCTGGGGCAGGGCGCGGACATTCTGGTCCGGCCGCGCGTGGCCATGGTCGCGCCCTTCGGGGACGCAGGCGCGGGCGTGGCGGGCGGCGCCCGCGGGGCGGAGTTCACCCTGTTCCGCGAGACGATGGCGGAGGTCCGCCTCTATGCCCGCAACCGTGCGGCCTATGAGCGGGGAAACCTTCGCGACCTGTCGCTGTCGCGCGCGGATCTGGAGGCCCTGATCCCCGTCGCCGAGGGGCGCATGCCGCTGATCGTCACGGTCAGCCGGGCGTCCGACATCCTGATGGTGCTGCGCCTGGCCGACGAGGAGAACATCCGCGTCATCCTGGACGGCGCCGAGGAGGGCTGGATGGTGGCCGACCGGATCGCTGCGGCGAACGTGCCGGTGCTGCTCAATCCGATCACCAACCTGCCGGGCAATCTGGAACGCCGCGGGGCGCGGATGCAGAACGCGGCCGCCCTGAACGCCGCCGGCGTGGTCATCGCCATCAAGGGCAACGAGGGCTCGATCCACCGCGCGCGCGAGACCCGCTACAACGCCGGCAACGCCGTGTCGCACGGCCTGCCGCACGACGCCGCCATCGCGGCCATCACCGCGAACCCGGCCCGAATCTTCGGCTTCGACGGCCAGTTCGGCACGATCGCGCCGGGCGCGGAGGCGGACGTGGTGATCTGGTCGGGCGACCCGCTGGAGCCGCTGACGCAGGCCGAGGCGGTGTTCGTCAGGGGCGTCGAGCAGCCGATGACGGCGCGCAACCTCCAGCTCCGCGACCGCTACCGGCAGGGCGGGGAGGGGGCGTATCCGCCCGCCTACGGCCGCTAGGACACGTTTGGACAATCCGGCCGCGAAAGGCTGGAGAACGACTGCACATCGTCCTGTCCTGATGAAGAAGGCCCCCTCCGTCGCCGGAGGGGGCCTTTTCCATGCCCGGAAGATACCTCAGTGGGCGCCGTCGCCCGAGGCCGCCTTGCGCGCCTGAGCCCTCCGGCTCCACATGTTCAGCATCTCGACCAGGGCCGAGAAGGCCATGGCGGCGTAGATGTAGCCCTTGGGCACATGGGCGCCGAAGCCTTCGGCGATCAGCACCATGCCGATCATCAGCAGGAAGCCCAGCGCCAGCATCACCACGGTCGGGTTCTTGTCGATGAAGTCGCCCAGCGGGTCGGCGGCCAGCAGCATGACGGCGATGGCGACCAGCACGGCCACGACCATGATCGGCAGGTGCTCGGTCATGCCCACGGCGGTCAGGATCGAGTCGATCGAGAAGACCAGGTCGATCAGGATGATCTGGACGATGGCGCCGCCCATGTTGGTGACGACGACGTCCTTCGTCTTGTTTTTCTCCAGCAGGTCCTTGCTGGGCGCGGGATCGACGGAGTGGTGAATCTCCTTGGTGGCCTTCCAGACGAGGAACAGGCCGCCGGCGATCAGGATCATGTCCTTCCACGAGAAGGCGTTGCCCATCACCTCGAAGACCGGCGCGGTCAGGGTGACGATCCAGGCGATGGTCGACAGCAGGATCAGGCGCATGACCAGCGCCAGCGAGATGCCGATGCGGCGGACGCCGGAGCGCTTCTCGGGCGGCAGCTTGTTCGAGAGAATCGAGATGAAGATCAGGTTGTCGATGCCGAGCACGACCTCCATCACCACGAGGGTGATCAGGGCGGCCCAGGCGGCGGGGTCGGTCAGGAGAACGGCGATGTCTTGCATCAGGGCTGACTAGCACGCGCGCGACGCCCGACAAGGCGACCGAACGGCACAGGTCGTCGCACCCCCGACTTATGGCCACTGGACCCGGGCGTCGCCCTCGCCTAGCCAAGGCGGACCGCCGCTCCAGCCCCCAGGTGACGCTTGCCCTCAGGACTCGCCGCCCTTCTCGACGACGTCGCCGCCATCGCCAGGATGGCCGCCGCCTCGGTCGACGACGTCTCGGCCGCCGCCGGCCGCGCCAGCATGAAGGCCGCCGGCGTGGTCGTGGACGACGCCGCGGTGACTCCCGGATACGCCATGGGCTTCTCGCCCGACCGCGAGCTGCCGATCGTGCGGAAGATCGCGGTCGGCTCGCTGAAGAACAAGTTCATCTTCCTGTTGCCGGGCGCGCTGCTGATCAGCGCCTTCGCGCCGTGGGCCCTGACGCCGCTGTTGATGGCGGGCGGCGCCTATCTGTGTTTCGAGGCCGCGGAGAAGATCTGGGAGCATCTGGCCGGGCATGACGACGGAGAGACGCCGGTCGACGAACTGGCCCTGTCGTCCGAGGAGCGCGAGAAGGAGATGGTGGGATCGGCCGTGCGCACCGACCTGATCCTGTCGGCCGAGATCACCGCCATCGCTCTGGCGGATCTCGCCGGGCGTCCGTTGGCGACGCAGGCCGCGGCGCTGGCCATCGTGGCCCTGCTGGTCACGGCAGGGGTGTACGGCGTGGTCGCGCTGATCGTGAAGATGGACGACGTCGGCCTGCATCTGACGCAGCGGCGATCGGCGTCGGCCCAAGCCGTGGGCCGCGGTCTGGTGAAGGCCATGCCGGTGGTGCTGAGCGCGCTGGCGACCATCGGCACGGCGGCCATGCTGTGGGTCGGGGGCGGGATCATCGTCCACGGCCTGCATGAGTACCACCTGGACCTGATCCCCGGCGTCGTCGAAGGTCTCGGGCACTGGGCGGGCAGCGTGCCCGGGCTGGGGCCCATCACGGGATGGACAGCGCGGGCGGCCGCGTCAGCCGTCGTCGGTCTGGCCGTCGGCGCCGTGATCGTCGCGGTCCTGCACCTGCTCCCGAAAAAGAAGTCCGCGCACGGCGCCGCGCACTGACGCTGCGACCCGCCGCCTCGGTTGCGGTTTGGGGGTTAAGGTGCTATCCGGCGCCCGGCTGAACCGGGAACGGCCGTCATGGACGCGTTTCCGGCGTGCTTTCTTCAAGCATTCCAAGCCCTTGGTCGGAGCGAGCCCTCGCCGCCGGTCACGCCCCGAACGCATCATCCGGACGGATTCAATTGGCTGACGAATTCAGGACCACCGAGGTCGGCGACCGCTACGCCCAGGCGCTGTTCGACCTGGCCGACGAGACGGGCTCGCTGGACGCCGTGCGCGCGGACCTGAAGTCGCTGCGGGCCGCCCATGGCGAAAGCGCCGACCTGCGTCGCCTGCTGAACTCTCCCGTGCTGAAGACCGAGGACCAGTCGAGGGGCCTGCTGGCCATCGCCGACAAGGCTCGCTTCAACCCGACCACCCGCAACTTCCTGGGCCTGCTGGCGCAGAACGGCCGCGCCCGCGACCTGATGGGCGTGGTCGTCGGCTTCGAGCGCCTGTATGCGAAGAAGACCGGCGTGGTGGCCGCGGAGGTCGTCTCGGCCCAGCCGCTGTCGACCACCCAGCTGACCCACGTGCGCTCGGCGCTGCTGAAGGCGCTGGGCAAGGCGCCCGAACTGACCGCCCGCGTCGATCCGTCGATCCTGGGCGGGCTGAAGGTGAAGGTCGGCTCGAAGCTGTTCGACGCCTCGCTGAAGACCAAGCTCGACCAAATGAAATTCGCCCTCAAGCGGGCGTAAGCCCGCGCCGAACCAAGAATGCAGCGCGCCTGACGGCACGCCCCAGAGACGAAGACGAAAGAGACCGCAATGGACATCCGCGCCGCTGAAATCTCGGCCATCCTGAAGTCGCAGATCGCCAACTTCGGCGTCGAGGCGGACGTCTCCGACGTCGGCCAGGTGCTGTCGGTCGGCGACGGCATCGCCCGCATCCACGGTCTGGACAACGTCCAGGCCGGCGAGATGGTGGAGTTCCCCAAGGCCGGCGTGAAGGGCATGGCCCTGAACCTCGAGCGCGACAACGTCGGGGCCGTGATCTTCGGCGCCGACGCCGCGATCGCCGAGGGCGACGAGGTCCGCCGCCTGGGCGAGATCGTGGACGTGCCGGTCGGCAAGGGGCTGCTGGGCCGCGTCGTCAACCCGCTGGGCGAGCCGATCGACGGCAAGGGCCCGATCCAGTTCACCGAGCGCCGCCGCGTGGACGTGAAGGCGCCGGGCATCATCCCCCGCAAGTCGGTGCACGAGCCGATGCAGACCGGGCTGAAGGCGATCGACACCCTGATCCCGATCGGCCGCGGCCAGCGCGAGCTGATCATCGGCGACCGTCAGGTCGGCAAGACCGCCGTCGCCATCGACGCCATCCTGAACCAGAAATCGGTCAACGCGACGGACGACGAGTCCGCCAAGCTGTACTGCATCTACGTGGCCGTCGGTCAGAAGCGTTCGACCGTCGCGCAGATCGTGAAGACGCTCGAGGAGTCGGGCGCGCTGGAATACACGATCGTGGTCGCCGCCACCGCGTCGGAGCCGGCCCCGCTGCAGTTCCTGGCGCCGTTCGCCGGCACCGCCATGGGCGAGTTCTTCCGCGACAACGGCATGCACGGCCTGATCGTCTATGACGACCTGTCGAAGCAGGCCGTGGCCTATCGCCAGATGTCGCTGCTGCTGCGCCGCCCGCCGGGTCGCGAAGCCTATCCCGGCGACGTCTTCTACCTGCACAGCCGCCTGCTGGAGCGTTCGGCCAAGCTGAACGCCGACTACGGCTCGGGCTCGCTGACCGCCCTGCCGCTGATCGAGACCCAGGCCAACGACGTGTCGGCCTACATCCCGACCAACGTGATCTCGATCACCGACGGCCAGATCTTCCTGGAATCCGACCTATTCTACCAGGGCATCCGCCCGGCCGTGAACGTCGGCATCTCGGTGTCGCGCGTGGGCTCCTCGGCCCAGACCAAGGCGATGAAGAAGGTCGCCGGCACCATCAAGGGCGAGCTGGCCCAGTACCGGGAAATGGCCGCCTTCGCGAAGTTCGGCTCGGACCTGGACGCCTCGACCCAGAAGCTGCTGGCCCGCGGCGCCCGCCTGACCGAGCTGCTGAAGCAGCCGCAGTACAGCCCGCTGACCATGGAAGAGCAGGTCGTGTCGATCTATGCCGGCACGCGCGGCTATCTGGACGGCGTCGCCGTGGCCGACATCGGCCGCTTCGAGCGCGAACTGCTGGCCCGCATCAAGTCCTCGAACCCCGGCCTGCTGGAAGGCATCCGGACGAAGAAGGACCTGACCGCCGAGCTGGAGACCGAGCTGAAGTCGGTTCTGGACGGCTTCACCAAGACGTTCGCCTGAGACCGACCTGAAGACTAACTAAGGAAGAGCAGCGCCGGATGGCCAGCCTCAAGGAAATGCGCAATCGGATCGGAAGCGTGAAGTCCACGCAGAAGATCACGAAGGCCCTGAACATGGTCGCCGCGGCCAAGCTGAAGCGCGCCCAGGACCAGGCCGAGAGCGCGCGTCCCTATGCCCGCAAGATGGCCGCCGTCATCGCCAACCTGGCGGCGGGCGTGTCGGGCGACGGCGCGCCGAAGCTGCTGGCCGGCACGGGCCGCGACCAGAAGCACCTGATCGTCGTCGCCACCGGCGACAAGGGTCTGGCGGGCGGCTTCAACACCAACGTCATCCGCGCGGCGCGCGAGCGCATCAACGCGCTGATCGCGCAGGGCAAGGACGTCCGCATCGTCGCCGTGGGCCGCAAGGTCCGCGACGGGCTGACGCGCCTGTACGGCGACCGGCTGATCCGCACCTTCGAGATGAGCGAGCACAAGACCGTCGGCCTGCCCGCCGCCGAGCCGGTGGCCGCGTTGATCGCCGAGGAGTTCGAGGTCGGAAACGCCGACGTGGTGACCCTGTTCTACAGCCGCTTCCAGTCGGTCATCGCCCAGGTGCCGACCGCGAAGCAGCTGATCCCGGCGGTCGTGGACGGCGACGCCGCTCCGATCGACCTGAACGGCGCCGTCTATGAATACGAGCCGTCCGAGGAGGAAATCCTCGACACCCTGCTGCCGCGCAACGTCACGACGCAGGTGCTGGCGGCCATGTACGAGAACCAGGCCAGCTTCTTCGGGGCCCAGATGGGCGCCATGGACAACGCCACGCGCAACGCCGGCGACCTGATCAACAGCCTGACCCTGCAATACAACCGCAAGCGCCAGGCCCAGATCACGACCGAACTGATCGAGATCATCGCGGGCGCCGAAGCGCTCTGATCCCCATATACGCTGACACGACTTTCCGAACGGACCGCACGCCATGACCGACACCGTCGCCCCCAAGAAGACCCCGACCCGCAAGCCCGCGGCCCCCAAGGCCCCGAAGGCCGCCGCCGCGCCGACGGCCGCGACGCCGACCTCGGCGGTCGCCGCCGGCCGCATCGCCCAGGTGATCGGCGCCGTCGTGGACGTGGAGTTCGAGGGCCATCTGCCGGCCATCCTGTCGGCGCTGGAAACCCAGAACGTCGACCAGAAGACGGGCGAGCCCTTCACCCTGGTTCTGGAAGTCGCCCAGCACCTGGGTGAGAACATGGTCCGCGCCATCGCCATGGACACGACCGAGGGTCTGACCCGCGGCCAGCCGGTGACGGACACGGGCAGCTCGATCCTGGCGCCGGTCGGTCCGGGCACGCTGGGCCGCATCATGAACGTCGTCGGCGCGCCGATCGACGAGCAGGGCCCGATCAAGACGACGATGTACCGTCCGATCCACCGCGAGGCCCCGAGCTTCGAGGAGCAGTCGACCAGCTCTGAAATCCTGGTCACCGGCATCAAGGTCATCGACCTGATGTGCCCCTACACCAAGGGCGGCAAGATCGGCCTGTTCGGCGGCGCCGGCGTGGGCAAGACCGTGACCATGCAGGAGCTGATCAACAACATCGCCAAGGCGTACGGCGGCTATTCGGTTCTGGCCGGCGTGGGCGAGCGCACGCGCGAAGGCAACGACCTGTACCACGAGATGATCGAGTCCAACGTGAACGTGGACCCGACCAAGAACGGCGGCTCGACCGAAGGCTCCAAGTGCGCCCTGGTCTACGGCCAGATGAACGAGCCTCCGGGCGCCCGCGCCCGCGTCGCCCTGACCGGCCTGGCCCAGGCCGAGTACTTCCGCGACGAGGAAGGCAAGGACGTGCTGCTGTTCGTCGACAACATCTTCCGCTTCACGCAGGCCGGTTCGGAAGTGTCGGCGCTGCTGGGCCGCATCCCTTCGGCCGTGGGCTATCAGCCGACGCTGGCCACCGAGATGGGCAACCTGCAGGAGCGCATCACCTCGACCAAGAAGGGCTCGATCACCTCGGTGCAGGCCATCTACGTGCCCGCCGACGACCTGACCGACCCGGCGCCGGCCGCCTCGTTCGCCCACCTGGACGCGACGACCGTGCTGAGCCGCGACATCGCCGCCCAGGCCATCTTCCCGGCCGTGGACCCGCTGGACTCGACCTCGCGGATCATGGACCCGCTGGTCATCGGCGAGGAGCACTACAACGTCGCCCGCTCGGTCCAGGAAGTGCTGCAGCAGTACAAGGCGCTGAAGGACATCATCGCCATCCTGGGCATGGACGAGCTGTCGGAAGAGGACAAGCTGGTCGTGGCCCGCGCCCGCAAGATCCAGCGCTTCCTGTCCCAGCCCTTCTTCGTGGCCGAGCAGTTCACCAACTCGCCGGGCAAGTTCGTGTCGCTGGAAGACACGATCCGGTCGTTCAAGGGCATCGTCGCCGGCGAATACGACCACCTGCCGGAGGCCGCCTTCTACATGGTCGGCGCCATCGAGGAAGCCGTCGAGAAGGCTCAGAAGCTGGCCGAGAGCGCCTGATCCATGGCGGGCAAGCTGAACTTCTCGCTGGTGTCGCCTGAGCGCGAGGTCTTCTCGGGCCTGGTGGATCAGGTCGACGCCCCGGGCGTCGAGGGCGACTTCGGCGTCCTGGCCGACCACGCGCCGTTCATGACCGCGCTGAAGGAAGGCACGGTCACCGTGATCGACGGCGCGACGCGCCGCCGCTTCGAGGTGCACGGCGGCTTCGCCGACGTGACGCCGGCCGGCCTGACCATCTTGGCCGAGCGCGCCGAGGAGCTGGCCGAGGCCTGATCGGGTCCGGAGGATGATTTGCGACGGCCGTCTTCCGCGAGGGAGGCGGCCGTTTCGCTATGCGGCGAAGCGGGCGAAGGCGGTCAGGACCTGCTCATAGACGCCGCGCTTGAACGGCACGATCAGGCCCGGCGCCTCGTCGAGCCGCGCCCAGCGCCAGGCGTCGAACTCGGCCTCGCCGTGGGCATCCAGGTCGACCTCCGCGTCGTCGCCCGTGAAGCGGTAGGCGAACCAGACCTGCTTCTGACCCTTGTGCCCCCATTTCGCGCGGGGGCCGCCGAGGTCGGGCGGGAAGTCGTAGGCGATCCAGTCCGCCGTGCGGTCGAGGTATTCGACCGACGAGACGCCGGTCTCCTCCAGCAACTCGCGACGGGCGGCGGTCTCCAGATCCTCGCCGTCGTCGACGCCGCCCTGCGGGAACTGCCAGCGCCACGGCCCGGGCGTGTTGACGCGATGACCCAGCCAGACGTGGCCGTCCCTGTTGAACAGGACGACGCCGACGTTGGGTCGATACAGGCTGAGGTCGCGGGTCATTGGGGCGGTGCGGCGGGGAGCATGGTGAGGCTCTCCCCACATAGGCGCCCGGGCCCGAAAATCCTAACCCGCGGGTCAGCCGGCGCGGGTCATGGCGCTGGCGGGGGCCAGCTGCAGGCCACGGGCGTCCAGACCGGCGGCCCAGCGGGCCACGGCCTCGACCGTGACCGGGTAGCCGAAGCCGGTTCCCAGCGCGCCGCCGCGCTGCTTGGCGAGGGCCTCGACGGCGTTGAGGCGGCCCATGATGGCGGCGGGGGTCTGGACCTCGTCGACCACGTGATCGGCCGAGGCGCGGGCCCAGGCGCCGGGGCGGCGACGGGCCAGTCCGTCGTCGACGAAGGCCACGCCGCGGCGGCGCAGCTCGCCCATGAAGCTGGCGAAGCCGGCGTCGGAGGCCATGAACCGGTCGCCCAGATAGTTCATCACGGCGAAGTAGCCGGTGGCGCGACCCAGCAGCCAGGGCAGCTTGGCCTCGACGTCGGCGGCGCCGCCGGAGGCCAGCAGGGTGTAGGGGCCGGGGTCGTTGTCGGGATAGCCCGTCGGCTCCATCGGGATCTCGATCATCACCTCGTGGCCGTGCGCCCGGGCAAGGTCGATCCAGCCCTGGAGGCCCTCGGCATACGGGACGAAGCTGAGCGTGATCTCGGCCGGCAGGCGCTCGATGGCGGCGCGGGTCGTGACGGCGTTCAGCCCGAGGCCGCCGACGATCATCGCCACGCGCGGCTTGCCGTTCGGACGGAAGGGGCGGGCATAGGCCTGGGCCGGCACGCGGCCGTCGTCGGCGATGACCGGCTGGGGCCCGTTGGGATCGGGCGCGAACAGGCCGGCGATGGGAGCCTGGCTCAGGGGCGAGGCGGCCGTCAGGCGCGGCGCGGTGAAGACCGGGCCGGCCCCGGCCACCGTGGCGCCGTCGGGCAGGGTCAGCGTGGCCTCTCCGCCCGCGGCGGCCGGGTCGGCGGCCAGATCTTGATAGGCGCCGCCCAGCCCGGCGGTGAAGGCTTCGAGGCCGGTCGGCGGCGCCGCGGCGGGACGCGCCTCGCGGTTCAGCCCGGCGCGGGCCGAGGGGTTGGCGGCGGAGGGATCGCCCAGCACCGCGACGAAGAGGGCGACGGCGGAAAACAGCAGGACCGCGGACCCCGCGACGGCGACCGGAGGCTTGCGGAAGGCGCGCAGAAGCGGGGCGAGGCCGGCCGCCAGGCTGCGGCGCTCGGGCGGGCGCCCGGCTGAGGCGGCGAGCGCGGACTGGCGTTTGGCGAACATGGTCACGGCGGATTCACACCCTTGCGGGCGCGATGATGCCGCCGTGCCGGTTAAGAAACCCTAACGCGCCGTTAGGGGCGTTCGTTAGGACCTGGGCTCACTCTTCGGGCGTGGCGAGGGCCGCGTTCTGCTGGCCGGGCGGGGTGACCACGATGCCGGCCGGAGCGGGGGACAGGGCGGCCAGATTCCCGCCCGCGCGCAGGACGTCGAAGGCGCGTTCCAGCTGATAGTCCTTGTCTTCCGGCCACTCCTCGCCCGGGGCCTCCTGCGGCGTATGGGGCCCGCGACGCTCCGCGCCGATGGAGGCGTCCAGCGAGTTGGCGTAGGCGGCCTCGGAGTAGACGAAGGAGGAGCGCGACACGATCCGCGCCTCGGCCGCCGACCGCGACACCTCCAGATCCGGCTCGATGCCGATCTTCTGGATGGAGCGGCCCGACGGCGTGTAGTAGCGCGCCGTCGTGATCGACAGGGCGCCGTCCTGACCGCCGCGCAGCGGGATCACCGTCTGCACCGAGCCCTTGCCGAAGCTGGTCAGGCCGACGATCGTGGCCCGCTCGTGGTCCTTCAGCGCGCCCGCGACGATCTCCGACGCCGAGGCCGAGCCGTAGTTGACCAGCACGACGATCGGCTTGCCGTCCGTGAGGTCGCCCGGCTTGGCCGACCAGCGGTCGATCTGCTCCGGGCGGCGGCCGCGCTGGCTGACGATCTCGCCGCGCTCCAGGAAGGCGTCGGAGACGCCGACCGCGGCGGACAGCAGACCGCCGCCGTTGTTGCGCAGGTCGACGACGTAGCCCTTCACGCCCGGATTGGCGGTCTTCAGCTCGCCCAGCACGCGGTTCAGGTCGCGTACGGTGTTGTCGTCGAAGGTCGAGATGCGGATGACGGCGAAGTCGCCCTCCATCCGGCCGGTGACGGACTCGATCTTGATCACCTCGCGGGTCAGGGTGACCTCCAGCGGGTCGGAGCCGTCGCGCAGGAAGGTGACGGCGACCTGGGTGCCCGGCGCGCCGCGCAGCTTGTCCGAGACTTCAGAAACGCTGAGGCCGGCGGCGCTGGCGCCGTCGATGACCGAGATGACGTCGCCCGCCTGCACCCCGGCGCGGGCGGCGGGGCTGCCGTCCATGGGCGAGATGACCTTCACCAGTCCGGCCTCGGAGCTGATGGTCAGGCCGACGCCCGAATACTGACCCTCGGTCCGCTCGCGCAAATCGTCGAAACCGGCGGGCGCGAGATAGGCCGAGTGGGGGTCGAGCGCCGTCATCATGCCGCCCAGCGCGGCCTCGATCAGCTTCTTGTTGTCGACCGGCACGACGTAGGCCTGTTCGACCACGGCCAGCACGTCGCCGAAGAGCTCCAGCATGCGGAAGGTTTCGTTGCGCGGGGTCTGGGCCACGGCCGTGACGGCGACGGCACCGAGCGCCACGGCGGCGCATCCGGCGATGAGGGCTTTGCGCATTCGGTCTCGCATCTTCGTCTGTTCGCGCGGGCGCGCGGGGAGGAAACTCAAATCAGCGGGCCGGCCGCGGCGGAAACAAGGCGGGCCGGTCCGGGACCGATAAAATCAGCGTCAGGACGGTCGCGCCAGAGGCTTCGGCGTCCGGGCGATCAGCGAGCCTCGAGGAAGCGGGCGGGATCGACGGGCGTCTCCTCGCGGCGCAGCTCGAACTGAAGGTCGCCGCCGACGCGGTCGCGGCCCACGGACTGCCCCGCCTCCACCCGCTGGTCCACCTCCACCGAGGCGGCGCCGAGCCCCAGCAGCACGACGTGCCAGCCCTGCCCCAGATCCAGAAGAACGATCGTGCCCCACGTCTCATGCGGGCCGACATGGGCGACCCGGCCGGGCGCGGGCGCCCGGACGTCGCCCCCGGTCCCGGTCCAGCGCCAGCCGGCGGCGCCGCGGCCGAAGCGGACCAGCGGCGGCCCGTCGACGGGCCGAACCAGCCGGTCGCGTCCGGCGGGAAGGGCGGAAACCCGCGCGACGGCGCCGGCCGGCACCTCAGGCACCTCGGCGCCCATGCGTCGAAGACGGGCGGCGAGGGCGGCGACTTCCGAACGGGCGGCGCGCGCCTCGGCGGCGAGGACGACGGCGCGGGACCGCCGGGCGGCGCCGCGATCGGCCGCGGCCGCCGCGCGCTCGCCGGCCGCGCTGTCCGCGGCCAGCGCTCCGGCCTGTGAAAGGAGGACGACACGCCGGGCGTGGGCGACCTCGGCGCGTCGCGCTTCGAGGCCGGCGGCGCGGAGCTCGAGCGCCAGCGCGGCCTCGCGCATCAGAAGGCCCGCTCGCCGGGCCTCGACCGCGCGGCGGACCGGCACGACCAGCGCAGGCGGCGGTCGTCGCGTCAGCCGCTGGAGGCCGCCCAGGAGCCGTCCCTGCGTCGCCCTCAGCCGGGTCAGGCCGGCCAGCAACGGCGCCTCCTGCGCGGCGAGGGCGTCGAGGCGTGTCCGGTCGGCGGCGGGGGCGGCGTCGACCGCGGCGGGAGCGGCGGCGGCGCGGGTTGCGGTGGCGGCTTCGTCCTCAAGGCGCCTGAGACGCACCACGGCGTCGCGGTAGCGGGCCTGAAGCTGGGCGACCTCCTCGCCGTCACGCGGCTGGACGCCCGACGCGGGCGCGGCGGCCAGGGCGAAGGCGGCGAGGGAGATGAGCAGCAGGCGACGCATCAGTCGCGATGATAGGGCGAACCGGCCAGGATGGTCACCGCGCGATAGATCTGCTCGGCGAGCATGGCCCGGGCCAAAGCGTGCGGCCATGTCTGGGGGCCGAAGGCGAGGGTGGAGGCGGCGGCCCCGCGCACGCTCTCGTCCAGTCCGTCCGCCCCGCCGACGGCGAAGACGAGGCGCCTCTCGCCCCGGTCGCGAAGGGCGGCCAGATGCCCGGCGAAGTCGCGGCTGGAGAAAGTGCGGCCCCGCTCGTCGCAGGCGATCAGGTGCGCGTCCTCCGCGGCCTTCAGGATCAGCTCGGCCTCGGGCGCCTTGCCGGGCTTTCGGGGCTCAAGGTCGACCAGTTCGAGCGGACCGAGGCCCAGCGCGCGGCCGGTGAGGGTCGCGCGGTCGGCGTAGTCGGCGGCCAGCGTCGCCTCGGGGCCGCGCCCGGGCCTGCCGATGGCGACGATCGCCAGCTTCATGAAATCAGGCGCGGGAGTCGGCGCGGTGGCCGCTGTCGACGGCCCAGATCTTCTCGATGTTGTAGAAGGCGCGCACTTCCGGCCGGAACAGGTGGACGATCACGTCGCCCGCGTCGATCAGCACCCAGTCGCAGTGCGGCAGGCCCTCGACCCGGGCCTTGCCCATGCCGTGCTCCTTGAGCACGCGCAGCAGGTGGTCCGCCAACGCGCCGACATGGCGGTGCGAGCGGCCGGACGCCACGATCATGGCGTCGGACATGGAGGATTTGCCCTTGAGGTCGATCAGGACCAGGTCCTGGGCCTTGTCCTCGTCCAGTTTCGTGATCAGGGCCTGTTCCAGAGGCGTCGATCCGACCGGCGGCGGCGCGTCGGACCCGTCCTCGGGGCGCAGCGGCGGAATGGGGTCGGACTCATGCGCCGTGTTGGAGACGGCGGGCGCGCGGGGCGCGGAAGACGGGGACAGCTGAGGGCTCCGGAGACGTGGACTTGAGGACGGACCCTATCACGGACGGGCCGTGGGGTCACGACCCGGGAGCGAAGTCGGCCGGAAGGCCGTCGCGGGCCAGCCTGCCGCCGGTGAAGCGCACGTCCTGCGTGACCTCGGGCCCGAAGAAGAGCGGGGGCGACCAGGCGCGCATCGCCGCGGGGTCCGTGAACTCCGCCTCGGCCATGACGAGACCGGTCAGGGGGCCGGCGAAGACGTCGATGAAGACGTCGGCGCCGTCGATCGGGCCCAGCGAGTGACGGGTCTTCTCAAGCACGCGGCCGGGCAGGGCGGACAGCAACCGGAACTCATCCGGCGACAGGTAGATGGAGGTGAGCAGACGGACGGAGGCGTCGACGTCGGCCTTGCGCCCGAGCCTGAGCATCGGCGGCCCACCGTCGTGGGACACGGCCTCGCGCAACCGGAGCTGAGTCCCTTCGACGTACAGGTCGCGGAAGTCCTCGGAGCCGCGCACGAGGTCGAGTGGCACGTCCCGGCACAGCCAGCGCCGCTCATGTTCCACCCAGGCGTACTTGGCCTTGGGCCAGCCCAGCGAGGCCGCGATCGCCCGATCGACCTGCGTCATGCCGGCGGACTCGCCTGCGCGGCCGCGCGCAGGGCCGTCGAGGACCGGGGGTTGAGCGGCGCCGACAGATAGGCCCAGGCGGGCGCCTCCATCAGAGGCAGCAGCTGGGCCCGGGCCGCGGGGACGCGGGCGAAGGCGAAGCGGCGCGCGGCCGGGGCGGCCCGGCTTTCCAGAAGGCTGCCCGGACGGGCGATCACGGCCACTGGCATCAGCCGCATGATGTCGGTCCAGCCGCGCCACAGGTCGAAGGACGCCAGATTGTCCGACCCCATCAGCCAGACGAAATTCACGTCGGGATGGCGCGATTTCAGCGCCCGCAAGGTGTCGATGGTCCAGCTGGTGCCCACGCGCGTCTCGAAGTCGGACACGATCATCGACGGCCCGCGCGCCCAGCGTCGGGCGGAGGCCATGCGCTCGACCAGCGAGGCCGACTGGCTGGGATCCTTCAAGGGGTTCTGCGGCGAGACCAGCCAGACGACGCGGTCGAGGCCGAGCCGCGTCAACGCCGTCTCCGCGACGTGGGCATGGCCGTCGTGGGCGGGATTGAAGCTGCCGCCGAACAGGCCGACGCGCATGCCCGGTTCCAGATGCAGGCCGTCGCGCAGCGCCCCGGAACGGGGGCCGAAGGCGCGCGGCGCGGGTCCGGCATGGAAGAAGCTCAAGGGATGGGCGCGTCCGGCGGCTTATGCTCAGGCTCGCCCTAACACGCGCCGCGCCGCGTGTAACCTCAGTCGGGCCGACGCTTGAATGTGTCGCCGACCTCGGTCGCGTCCGGGCCGTCGGGTCCGGCGGAGCGACGCTCGCGGTCGGCGTTGCGCTTCACGGCGGCGTCCGAGGTCGAGGCGTCGGGCCGGCCCAGCGGGATCGCCCCGTTGTCCTCGCGGCCCTTCGTCTGGATCGGTTTCGACATGGCGGTCTCCTTTGCAGGGCAACCGCCGGGGCCGGGCGCGGTTCCCTAGGGGCGCCAGCCGCCGGGCGTCTCCTCGACGGGGCCATGGTCGTCCGCGTCGTCGGGCAGGGCGATCTCGCCGCGGGTGCGGCGGACCACGGTCCACGCGGCGCGCAGCAGCTCCTCCACCCCTTCCCCGGAGACGCCGGAGACCAGCAGGGGACGGACCCCTGCCGCCGTCTCGAGCTCCGCCGCCTTGTCGGCCCGCGCCTCGTCGGTCAGGGCGTCGACCTTGTTGAGGGCGAGGATCTCGATCTTGTCGCCGAGGCCCTGACCATAGGCCTCGAGTTCGTGGCGGATCGTGCGCCAGGCGCCGGCGACGTCGTCCTGCGTCGCGTCGACGAGATGGATCAGACAGCCGGAGCGCTCGACGTGACCGAGGAAGCGGGTGCCGAGGCCGGCGCCTTCAGACGCGCCCTCGATCAGGCCGGGAATGTCGGCGATGACGAAGCGCTCGTTGGGGCTGAGGTCCACCGTGCCGAGATTGGGGGCCAGGGTCGTGAACGGATAGTCGGCGATCTTGGGTCGCGCGGCCGAGACCGCAGCCAGGAAGGTCGACTTGCCGGCGTTGGGCAGGCCGGCCAGACCGACGTCGGCGATCAGCTTCAGACGCAGCCAGATGGCGCGCTCCTGCCCTTCCTGACCGGGATTGGCGTGGGTGGGGGCCTGGTTGACGGGGCCCTTGAAGCGGGCGTTGCCCCAGCCGCCGTTCCCGCCGCGCAGCAGCATCTCGGTCTTGCCGGCATGGTCCATGTCCAGCAGGACCGTCTCCTTGTCCTCATCCAGCACCTGGGTGCCGACGGGGACGCGCAGGATCACGTCCTCGCCCTTGGCGCCGTGCATGTTGCGGCCTTGGCCGTGATTGCCGGTCTCGGCCTTGAAATGCTGCTGGTAGCGGAAGTCGATCAGGGTGTTCAGGCCGTCGACGGCGGTGATCCAGACGTCGCCGCCCTTGCCGCCGTCGCCGCCGTCGGGCCCGCCGTGCGGAATGAATTTCTCGCGCCGGAACGACACGGAGCCGCCGCCGCCGTTGCCGGAGCGGATGTAGATCTTGGCCTGGTCGAGGAACTTCATCGGACTTCTTGTGCGCTACCGCTCGCGACGCGGTCGCTCGCTGCCTGAGCGCGGCTTATGCCGCAGAAGTCCGGCCAGCGCGAGCAGCCTCCCCCTCCGGAAGGAGAGGGAGGCGCGTTGATCACCCCCACACGCCGTAGGGGTCGCTCCACTTCAGGCCCAGCGCCTCGCCGACGGCGGGGTAGGTCAGCTCGCCGTTCAGGACGTTCAGGCCCCGCGCGAGGTGCGGATTGGTCTTGAGTGCGTCCAGACCGCCGTCGGCCAGCGCCAGGCCGAAGGGCAGGGTGGCGTTGTTGAGCGCCTCGGACGAGGTGCGCGGGGCGGCGCCGGGCATGTTGGCGACGCAGTAGTGGACCACGCCGTCGACGACGTACGTGGGATCCTCGTGCGTGGTCGGCTTCGAGGTCTCGAAGCAGCCGCCCTGGTCGATGGCGACGTCGACCAGCACGCTGCCGGGCTTCATCTGCTTGAGGTGCTCGCGCTTGATCAGCTTGGGCGCCTCGGCGCCGGGGACCAGCACGGCGCCGATGATGACGTCGGCCTTGACCAGCTCCTCCTCGATCGCGCCGATCGAGGAATAGCGCGTGATGACGCGGCCCTGGGTGACTTCGTCGATGTACGCCATGCGCGGGATGGAGCGTTCCAGCACCACGACCTCGGCGCCGAGGCCCAGCGCCATGCGCGCCGCGTTCAGGCCGACGACGCCGCCGCCGAGAACCAGCACGCGGGCGGGCGCCACGCCCGGCACGCCGCAGAACAGCAGGCCCATGCCGCCGTTGTGCTTCAGCAGGGTTTCGGCGGCCGAGAAGACGGCGATGCGGCCGGCGACTTCGGACATCGGCGCCAGCAGCGGCAGGCCGCCCTTGGCGTCGGTCACGGTCTCATAGGCCACGGCGGCGCAGCCGGAGGCCATCAGGCCCCTGGTCTGCTCCGGATCGGGCGCGAGGTGCAGGTAGGTGAAGAGGATCTGGTCCTTCTTCAGCATCTCCCACTCGACCTTCTGCGGCTCCTTGACCTTCACGATCATGTCGGAGCCGGCGAAGATCTCGGCGGCGGAGCCGGCCAGCTTCGCGCCGGCCTTCCTGTAGTCGGCGTCGGTGAAGCCCGCGCCGAGGCCGGCGCCGGCCTCGACCGTCACGTCGTGGCCGTGGGCCACGTACTCGCGCACGGCGGTCGGCGTCAGGCCGATGCGGTGCTCGTTCTTCTTGATCTCCTTGGGGACGCCGACGCGCATCTGGGATTTCCTCGTCTGAAGGGGGCGGCCGCCTTCGACGGACGGCTCGCGTCGGCGCGCAATCTAGCGGCGGTCCCGCGGCAGGTTCCTGTTCTTTTCACTCACTGAACGGCGTAAAGTCGCAGAAGCTGCGAACAGGACCGCACATGAAGACCGTTTCTGCCGTCGCCCTGGATGAGACCGACCGGCGCATGATCCGGGCGCTGCAGTCCGACGGGCGCATGACCAACGCCGATCTGGCGCGGGCCGTGAACCTGTCGGAGAGCGCCTGCCTGCGCCGTCTGCGCGCGCTGGAAAGCGAGGGCGTCATCAGCCGCTACGCCGCCATCATCAACGAGCGGGCGGTCGGCCTGCCGATCTCGGTGTTCGTCACCGTGACCCTGTCCAGCCAGGCCGAGAGCGCGCTGACCGCCTTCGAAACCGCGATCGCCGACGTGCCGGAGGTGGTGGAATGTCACCTGATGACGGGCAGCTCCGACTATCTGCTGCGCATGGTGTGCCGCGACGTCGACGATCTGGAACGCATCCACGCGCGCGAGCTCACGCGCATCCCGGGCGTGACGCGGGTGAGCTCCAGCGTGGCGATGCGCACGGTGGTCAAGCGCGGGGCGCTGCCGGTCTAGCGCAGCGCCAGCGTCACGGCCTTCACGTCCACGTACTCGTCGATGCCGTGCACCGAGCCCTCGCGGCCGTAACCGGACTGTTTCACGCCGCCGAACGGCGCGACGGGGGTGGAGATCAGCCCGGTGTTGACGCCGCACATGCCCGCCTCGATGCGCCGGCCCACGCGCATCGCCCGGTCGAGGTCGCGCGTGAACAGATAGGAGGCCAAGCCGAAGTCGCTGTCGTTGGCCTTCTCCACCACCTCGTCCTCGCTTTCGAAGGCGAAGACGGGGACCAGCGGGCCGAAGGTCTCTTCGCGGCGGAACAGTTCGTCGTCGCCGCCGAGCGTCACGGTCGGCTGGAAGAAGCGGCCGCCGCGTTCGTGACGCCCCCCGCCGGTCAGCACCTGCGCGCCGTCCGCCTTCAGCGCGGCCAGATGGGCGTCGACCTTGTCCAGGGCCTTGTCCTCGATCAGGGGACCGACCTTCACGCCGTCGTCGAAGGCGGGCCCGACCTTCAGCGCGGCCACCTTGCCGGCGAGGACGCGGGCGTACGCCTCCGCCACGGAGGCCTCGACGTAGACGCGGTTGGGGCAGACGCAGGTCTGGCCGGAGTTGCGGAACTTGCCCTTCACGGTCTCCGTCGCGGCGTGCTCGAGGTCGGCGTCGGCGAAGACGATCAGGGGCGCCGCGCCGCCCAGCTCCATCGACACGCGCTTCAGCGTCGGGGCGCACTGTTCGGCCAGCTTGCGGCCCACGGGCGTGGAGCCGGTGAAGCTGAGCTTGCGGATCAGGGGCGAGGACGTCAGCTCGCCGCCGATGGTCGCGGCGTCGCCCGTGACGACGTTCAGCACGCCTTTGGGCAGGCCCGCCCTGTCGGCGAGCTCGGCCAGGGCGATGGCGGTGAAGGGCGTCTGGCTGGCCGGTTTGACCACGGCGGTGCAGCCGGCGGCGAAGGCCGGGCCCAGTTTCCGCGTCAGCATGGCGGCCGGGAAGTTCCACGGCGTGATCAGGGCGCAGGGGCCGACCGCCTGCCGGAAGGTGACGATCAGGTGGCCGAGCGGGCTGTCCTGCGTGTCGCCCAGCAGGCGCTCGGCCTCAGCGGCGAACCATTTCAGGAAACCGTTGGCGTAGGCGACTTCTCCCTTCGCCTCCTCGAACGGCTTGCCGTTCTCAAGCGCCATGAGGGCCGCGAGGCCGTCGGTGTTTTCGTCGACGAGGGCCGCCCAGTCGCGCAGGATCGTCGCGCGGTCGTGGGGCGAGGAGGTCGACCAGTCCGAAAAGGCGTCGTGCGCGGCCTGGATGGCCCGCCGGGTTTCCGCGACGCCGAGGTCGGGAACGTGACCGATGATCTCTCCGGTCGCGGGGTCGTCGACCGCGATCCGGGCCGTACCCGTCACCGCCTCGCCGCCGATCAGGGCGTGCTCGCGCAGCAGCTTCAGTCCGGCGTCACGGGGCGAGGTCATGGGCGTCTCCTGAATGGAGACGCCATAACGCCTCAGTCGCCGATGGTGTCCAGATCGCGACCCCGGGTCTCAGGCATCAGGAACAGGGTCACCAGCACGGCGACGGCCGTGAAGGCCACCGAGTACCAGAGGCCGAAGTAGATGTTCCCCGACCAGGCGACGAGGGCGAAGCTGGCCGCCGGCAGCAGGCCGCCCACCCAGCCGGTGCCGATGTTGTAGGGCACGCTCATGGCCGTGTAGCGCACCCGCGTGGGGAAGAGCTCGACCAGGGCCGCCGCCTGCGGGCCGTACAGCGCCGTCGCGGCGACGATGAAGATCAGCAGGATGCCGAAGGTCAGCGGCAGGTCGGTGCGCGCCGGATCGGCCGCCGCCGGATAGCCCGCGGCGGTCAGGGCGGACTTCAGCCGGCCGTCGACGTCCGCGCGCAGCGCCTTCAGTCCGGCGGCGGGCAGGCCGGCGCCGTCGGCCGAGGCGACCTCGACGTCGCCCACGCGGACGACGGCGACCGAGCCCGCCGGTCCGGCCTGATTTTCGTAGGAGACGCCGGCGTTCGAGAGCGCGCTCTTGGCGACGTCGCAGCTGGAGGCGAAAGCCGTCTTGCCGACGGGATCGAACTGCAGGGCGCACGTGGCGGGATCGGCCACCACCACGACCGGGGCGGTGGCCTGGGCCTCGGCCAGCGCGGGATTGGCCGCGCGCGTCAGGGCCTGGAAGCCGGGGAAGAAGGCGACCAGCGCCAGGATCATGCCGAACAGCATGACCGGCTTGCGCCCGACCCGGTCCGACAGCCAGCCGAAGAACACGTACAGCCCGGCCGAGGCGACCGTCAGCCACAGCATGATCATGTCGACCGTGGCGACCTCGATCTTCAGCATCCGCTCCATGAAGAAGCGGGTGTAGAAATATCCGCAGTACCAGACGGCGCCCTGGGCGAACATGACCCCGGTCAGCGCGATGAGGACGAACTTCAGGTTCTTCCAGCGGCCGAAGGCCTCGCGGATCGGGGCGCGCCGCTCGCCCCCCTCGGCCTCCATGCGGCGATAGGCCGGGCTCTCGTCCAGCTTCATGCGGATCCAAAGCGAGATGGCCAGCAGGAAGGCCGACAGCAGGAAGGGCAGGCGCCAGCCCCATTCCTCGAAGGCGTCGTCGCCGACGATCATCCGGCAGATCAGGATGACGGCCAGCGCGCCGATCAGGCCCAGCGCCGCCGTGGTCTGGATCCATCCGGTCAGGAAGCCGCGTTTGCGCGCGGGAGCGTGTTCGGCGACGTAGATGGCGGCCCCGCCGTATTCGCCGCCCAGGGCGAAGCCCTGCGCCACGCGCATCAGCAGCAGCAGGATCGGGGCGGCGATGCCGATCTGGTCGTAGTCGGGCAGCAGGCCGATCGCCACGGTGGCCAGACCCATCAGGGTGATGGTGACGAGGAAGGTCTTCTTGCGTCCGGTCCGGTCGCCGAACCAGCCGAACACGAGGGCGCCCAGCGGCCGGACCACGAAGCCCACGCCGAAGGTCAGCAGCGCCAGGATGTAGGAGGTCGCCTCGCCGACGTCGGCGTAGAAGTGCCGGGCGATGACCGCCGTCAGCGATCCGAAGATGAAGAAGTCGTACCACTCGAACGCAGTGCCGGCGGCGGAGGCCGCGACCACGGTACGCAGCGTCTTCGGGTCGTTCGTGGCGGACATTTCGGCGGTGTCGGACATGGCCCCTCGTCTTCCCTCCGGCGGACCTCTTGGCGGGCCCGGCCGGCGCCGACGTTAGAAGGGCGCGGGGAAGGGGGGAAGCCGGAATTGCGGAGGCCCCGCCGTTGGGGGCCGGCGGGGCCTCGCCTTCGCGATCAGAGCCGTGTGGGGGACCGGCTCACGCGGCCGAAGGGCGATCCGTCGGGGGGAGAGGATCGCCCCCGGGTTTTCAGTCCTTGGCGTCTTCGGCGGCGCCGGTGACGGCGTCCCCGGCGGCCGAGGCGTCGCGGCCGACGCCGGCGACGGTGTTGCACGCGGCCGTGGTCAGGGCGGCGGCGGCGCTCAGAATGACGAACAGCTTGCGCATTTTCAGCTCCGGGAAGGATGTCTCGCCGGGGAGAACGTCGTCAGTGGGCGGGGGTTCCTTCGGGCGCGCCGGGTGTGACGAAGGTCATCCGGATCAGGGCGCCGCCCATCGGCCCGGTCAGGATTTCGGTCTCGCCGCGCAGTTGTTTGGCGAAGGCCGCCATGAGGGTGCGCCCCACGCCGGTCGCGGTGGTGGGCGTCAGGCCGGGGCCGTCGTCCTCGACCTCCAGCACGCTGGTCTCGCCGTCGACGCGGAAGCGCACCGCCAAGGCCTTTCCGCCGGTCGTGAAGGCGTGCTTCTGGGCGTTCGACACGGCCTCGACCAGCCACAGGGCCATCGGGGCCAGCTTGTCGGGATCGACGATCAGGGAATCGGACTGGACCGAACTGTCGATCACCTGGCCCCGACCGGCCTGGTCGGCGACCATCTGGCCGACGAGGGCGTCGAGGAAGTCCTTCATGTCGGCCCGGCCGAGGTCCTCGGCCTGGTAGAGGGTGCGATAGATCAGGGCCAGCGCCGAGATGCGCTGCCGGGTGTCGCCCAGAGCCGCCTTGGCCGAGGCGTCCGTCACGCTGCGCTGCTGCATGCTGAGCAGGGACGAGATGATCTGGAGGTTGTTCTTCACCCGGTGATGGATCTCGCGCATCAGCGCGTCCTTCTCCTCCAGCGCCTGCATCAGGGACTGGTCCCGGGTGGTGACGCCCTCGGCGAGGTCGTCGAGCGTGCGCGCGAGGTTGCGGATTTCCGTCGGGGCGGCGTCCGCCTGGATCGGGCGGACCGAAAGCCGGCCGCGGGCGTGGATGGCGGCGACGCGCTGGAGATAGTCCAGCCATCGGATGACGAAGCGCTCCGACAGCGCCATCACCGCGACGAAGGCGGCCAGCCAGACGCCCAGCGGCAACAGGAAGGCGCTGACCGGGTTGATGCGCGCCCAGCTCCAGATGGTCGGGCGCGGGGCGACGTAGAGGACGTGCATCTCGCCGTCGATCAGGGAGGCGCGGACGAAGACCTCGTCGCCCTTCTCGACCACGACCGCTTCGCCCGTGTCGGCGGGGGGCACGGCGACGGCGGGCGCCTCGGCGAAGGGCGCGGCGCCGGTGGCCGCGAGGATGCGGCCGTCCGGCGTGATCAGCGCGGCCTCGGCCCCCTCGGGCAGGTTCTCCAGATCGCCGCGCGGCAGCAGGGCGTCGAGCGGGACGACGGCTGCGGTGGCGCCGTCGAATTCGCCGAGCGGGCGTTCCAGCCGCAGGCCGATCAGCACGCCGCCGTCGGCGCCTCCGACGGGATAGGCCACGACCTGTCGACCTGCCCGCAGATCGTCCAGCCACGGCCCCACGGGAAGCGCGCCTTCCGAACGGCACAGCAGGGCGCCGTCGGCGGCATATCGCGCCAGGCCGTCGTAGGTACGCAGACGGGCGTCCACCGCGTCCAGCCGCGCCGGGCAGGCCGGGCCGGTCACCTCCAGCGCCAGAACCTCCAGCAGGGCGGCGGTCGAGGCCACGCGTCCCTTCTGCTCCGCGACGGTGCGCTCGGCGGCGAGGCGCAGCATCTCGCGGCTTTCCAGCGTCTCGCGGTGAAAGTCGTTGCGGAACTGGAAGGCGCTGAAGACGAGGAACGGCAGCAGCGCCAGCGCCATCGCCACGCCCAGCCGGAAGCGGATGCCGCGGAGGCGGGGCCGCAGGCCCCGCCGGAAGGCTCGTGCCCGCGCCGTCACGCGGTCAGGTCCGCAGCGGGCCGCTCAGGCGGTCTGCGTCGGCGAGGATTGAGCGCATGGCGTCGCCGGCGGCGCGACCGTCGCGGGCGTAGCCGCCGCTCTCGAGAATGCCCAGCAACGAGCGGCGTGCGCGAGAGACGCGGCTCTTCACTGTGCCGACGGCGCACTGACAGATGTCGGCCGCCTCCTCGTAGGCGAAGCCGCCGGCGCCGACGAGGATCAGCGCCTCGCGCTGTTCCGCGGGCAGGGCGTCCAGCGCCTGACGCAGCTCGTCCAGCGCGACGGGCGCCTCAGGATCGTCGACGGCCACCAGCGTGCGCTCCGCCGCTTCCTGATCCAGCTGGGACTGTCGCCACGAGCGGCGCTTCTCGGAGTAGAACTGATTGCGCAGGATCATGAAGGTCCAGGCCTTCATGTTGGTGCCCATCTGATAGCTGGCGCGGGCGTCCCATGCCTTCATCAGGGCGTCCTGCGCGAGGTCGTCGGCCGCCGTGGCGTCGCCCGTCAGCGTGCGCGCGAAGGCGCGCAGGTGCGGGATCAGCGTCACGAGCTGCTTCTTGAAACCTTCGTCGTCGCTGGACGGGGGCTTCGGCGCCGTCGAACCCCTCACGAGCGCTCGCCCTCGGGCCCGCCCTTCTTGTCCGCGCGGCGCAGAATTTCCAGGAAGTCGTCGGGAACCGGTTCGTTCACCACTTCCTCGAACATATGCCGCAGCCGCACGCCGATCGCCTGCTGGCGCAGTCGGGCCTCTTCCAACCTGGGTTCCTTCCGCGCAGCTTCGCCGCGTTTCCGCGATGCGCCTTTGTCTTCGCTCATGTCTTTCGGCATCACGCCGCCCCGTTCCGAACCCGCTCAACGTGGGGAGACCGGGCGGGTTCCGCCAAATGTCGAGAAATGTCGAGTTCAGCCCGCGGCCTGGCGGAACCGTGGCCGTGATCCCACGTTCAAGGTGGTCGCAACCCGCTTCGTTCCGCGAAGCGCCTACGTCGGGGAACACCTGTAATGAGCCTTCTGGCCAGACTCGCGCCGCACCTGCCCTATGTCCGCCGCTATGCCCGCGCCCTCACCGGCGATCAGGCGACCGGCGACAACTACGTCCGCGTGGCGCTGGAGGCGCTGGCGGCCGGCGAGCGCCAGCTGTCGCCCGAGATGACGCCGCGCGTGGCCCTGTATCACGTGTTCCACGCCATCTGGTCGACCACGGGCGCCCAGCTGGAGCCGGTGCAGACCGACGAGACCGACGCCGGCCAGCGGCTGATGCGCATTTCCCCTCGCTCGCGGCAGGCCTTCCTGCTGACGGCGCTGGAAGGGTTCACGCCGTCGGAGGCCGCCCAGATCCTGGGCGCGGATCCGCATTCGGTCGAAGGCCTGATCGCCGAGGCCCAGGCCGACATCGACGCCGAACTGGCCACCGACGTGCTGATCATCGAGGACGAGGCGATCATCTCGGCCGACATCGAGAGCTTGGTGCGCGAGCTCGGTCACCGCGTGACGGGCACCGCCACGACCCATGACGAGGCGGTCGACGCGGTGTCGCGCAACCGGCCCGGTCTGGTGCTGGCCGACATCCAGCTGGCCGACGGCTCGTCGGGCATTGACGCGGTCAAGGACATCCTGAAGCGCTTCGACGTGCCGGTGATCTTCATCACCGCCTTCCCCGAGCGCCTGCTGACCGGCGAGCGGCCCGAGCCGACCTTCCTGATCACCAAGCCGTTCCAGCCTGAGACGGTGAAGGCGGCCATCAGCCAGGCGCTGTTCTTCCACCCCGCGCGCCAGAAAGAGGCGGCGTGAAAAAAAATCGCCCGGTCGGGGAACGCTCTTCCGGACCGGGCATTTCCTGATTGCGGAGGCGGCGACGCCCCCCCGACACGAGACCGGAGAGATCCGGTCTGTCGCCTCCGCACCTCATTCTCGATGATGCGACCTCGGCGGGATCGGAAACGATCCCGCCTTTTTCTTTGCCTCGTCGTCCAGGGTCGCTAAGGTCCGTGGCGAAAAGCAACGCAGGAGATCGCCATGCCGACCGCCAGCCGCCAGTGGGTTCTCCGCCGCCGCCCGCAGGGCCTGATCGAGCAGGGCGACCTGGAGCTGGTCGACGCCACGCTGCCGGATCCCGCCGACGGTCAGATCCGGGTGCGCACGGTGTACCTGTCGCTGGACCCGACCAACCGCACGTGGATGAACGACACGGCCGGATACCTGCCGCCCGTCGGCCTCGGCGACGTGATGCGGGGGCTGACGCTCGGCGTGGTCGAGGACAGCCGGTCCGACCGGTTCGCCGTCGGGGATCTGGTCACGACCGCGGCGGGCGGATGGGCCGATCAGGCCATCGTCGACGCGGCGGCCGCCTCGCGTGTGCATCGCGTGCCCGGCCTGCCGCTGACGGCCAACATGTCCGTCATGGGCATGACCGGCATGACGGCCTGGTTCGGCGTCACCGACGTGCTGAAACCGCAGCCGGGCGAGACCGTCGTCATCTCCGCCGCCGCCGGCGCGGTCGGCTCCATCGCGGGACAGGTCGCCAAGGCGCACGGCGCGCGGGTCATCGGCATCGCCGGCGGCCCGGAGAAGTGCCGCTGGCTGACGGAAGAGCTGGGGTTCGACGCCGCCGTGGACTACAAGAACGAGGACGTGGGCGAGGCGCTGGACCGTCTGGCGCCGGACGGCGTCGAGATGAATTTCGAGAACGTCGGCGGCGACATCATGATCGCGGTCTTCAACCGGCTGAAGATCCACGGCCGCATGGCCGTGTGCGGCCTGATCTCCGCCTACAACGCGACGCGCCGGCCGCCGACGCCGGATTTCGGGCGCATGATCACCCACCGGCTGAGCGTTCGGGGCTTCCTCGTCATGGACTACTCCCCGCGTGCGAAGGAGATGGTCGCCGGTCTGGGACCGATGCTGGCCGACGGCCGCGTCAAGTGGAAGGTGCACGTCGACGACGGCCTGGAAGGGGCGGTCGACAGCCTGAACCGCTTGTTCACGGGCGCGCACGACGGCAAGCTGCTGGTCCGGGTGTCCGAAGAACCCTGACCGAGGACGAATGACCGAGCCGCTGCACGTCCACTATGAGGATCTGTCCACCGGCGAGGTGATCCCTCTGGGCGCCTGCGCGGCGGACGCGGACATGGTCTCGGCCTTCGCCGAGCGCTTCGTGCCCGGCTGGGACGTCGAAGCGGGCGCGCCGGACGCGCTGGTCTACGTGCTGTGGAGCCGGCTCTTCGGCGACAAGGCGCGCGGCTGGGCCCAGTCCAAGATCCTGGCCGTCGACGGCCTGAGGTTCATGCGCAACCCCCCGACGGGCGAGCTGCTGCGCGGCCGGATGACGGTCATGGGCAAGGACCCGGTCGGCGACGACAAGGGCATCGTCATCGCCCAGCACGACCTTCTGGACGAGGGCGGGCGGCTGGTCTTCTCGTGTCTGACGCGGACGGTGTTCGCCCGGCGCTGAGCCGGAAAGCGAAACGGCGGCCTTTCGGCCGCCGTCCGCGTCGGTCCGCAATGAAGCCGGGATCAGGCGTTGGCCGCGGCGGGCTCGGCGGCGGCCTGGGCGAAGGTCAGGGCGACCAGGCGATCCCAACCCAGCAGCGAGGTCAGGTGGGCGTAGATCTGGCCCAGCGCGCCGTTGTCGCGCAGTTCGGCCAGCTTCTCGGCCGGCAGGGCGCGCATCTTGTCTTCCGAGACGGCGAAGTATTCGGCGATCTTCTGGGCCTCGCCCGCCGGCTGGCCGGTGGCGTCGCGCGGGGTGAAGGTGGCGGTGCGGGTCTCGAACAGGTCGTGCTCCTTCAGCAGGTTCACGAAGGACTCGGTGCGCAGGCGCTCCTGTTCGAAGCTGTTGCAGAAATCCATGGCCTGCTGGGTGAAGGCGCTGGGCTGGCCGTTCTCGAACAGCGGCTGGACGCCGCCTTCCTTCACGAACGGGGCGTCGCGGTCGATGCACAGGATCAGGCGCTGCTGCGCCTCGTCGTTGGCGAAGACGAAGGGGTAGCGGCGGACGTAGGCCGGGATGTAGGCCTCGGCCTTGAACAGGCCGTCCGCGACGAACAGGTTCTGGTCGGGACGCAGACCCATCACCGCCACCGGCTGGCGCTGCTCGCCGACGAAGATGACCGGGTAGGTCAGGGCGGCGGGCGCGAACTCCGTGACGGTCAGCGGCACGATGTGCGACTTGGCCACGAAGTCGAAGGGGCGCTGCGTCGGCTCCACGCCCAGGGCGCCGTGGTTCTCGACCGACAGGGGTTCGGGCTTGCCGTAGAACAGGACGGTGCCGGCGAGTTGGCCGGACATCTGGCCGGTCTGCGTGGTGGTGTCGGTCATGGAGGCGGAAACGCTCTGGAAGGTGGCGGAAGGCGGGCCTTCTATCCCATGCCCGCGCGGGCGGCAAACGGGACCGCCCGGCAGGAGAGTCGTCAGAACCGGTAGGCGGCGCCGAGGCGCAGGTTCCGCCCGGGAGACGGGGCGAGGTCCTTGAGGAAGCTGGTGTGCTCGCGCACTTCCGCGTCCGTCAGGTTTCGCGCCTCCGCGAACAGGATCAGCCCGTCCTCGCGCGGCGACCACCCGAGGTAGAGGTCGGCCGTCGCGTAGGCGTCGGTCGGCAGCTCGAAGGCGGCGACGCGGGTCTGCTCGCCGACGTGACGGACCTGACCGCGGACGGTCCACGGACCCCATTCCAGCTCGGCGCGGCCGCTCAGCGACCACGGCGGGATGCGTGCCGGCGCGCCGAGGTCGGTGTCGCCCCGCACGGTGTCGTAGCCCAGCTCCAGCGTCAGGGTGTCCGTGCCGCGCTCCCAGGCCCGGTACGCGACCTCGGCCTCCAGCCCGCGGAAGGTGGCGTCGGTCTGCGCATAGGTGAAGATCTCAAGCTCGCTGTCGACGTCCTCGACGCCGGTCGGGACCAGATCGATGAAGCCGTCGTAGTCGGCGTTGAAGACGTGCAGGTCGACGGTCAGCGGGCCCCTGTCCCAGTGCAGGGCGCCCTCGAGAGACGTGACCTCCTCTTCGCGCAATCCGGCGTTCCCGACCTCGTAGGCGCGGGTCGCGACGTGCGGGCCGTCGGCGAACAGTTCGGACTCCGTGGGCGCGCGACCGTTGCGCGACAGCGACAGACCGAGGAACAGGGCGTCAGTCGGCTTGAAGTAGGCGCCGAGCGAGCCGGACACCGTCGAAAAGTCGCGGGCGCCGGCCACGCTGTCCAGCTCGCGCGAGTCGAGGCGCAGGCCGCCCTCGAGGCCCCATGCGCCGTAGTCGAGACGCTGAAGCGCATAGACGCCGAGCTCGGAGATGTCGGTGGCGGGGACGTAGGCCTCGTCGCCCCGGGCGTCGAAGTCGCGCTTCAGTCCCTGCACGCCGACGGCGCCGTCCCAGCCGCCGCGGCGGACCTGGACCAGCTCCAGCCGGCCCTCGACGCCCTGGGAGGTGAAGACGGTGCCGACGTCGTCGCCCTCGAACTCCGTGTGGGTGTAGTCGGCCCAGGCGCCCCCGCCCCGCAGACGGGCGAAGGGGCCGGACGGCAGGCGGACTTCGCCGCGGAGATCGTAGCGCGTCTGCTCCAGGCCGATGGTCACCGCCTCCTCGTCGTGCGGGGGCACCAGGGGGTCGTGCTCATGCTCGTGGCCCGGCACGCCATAGTCCGTCTCGGTGCGCTTCACCGAGCCGCCGAGGAAACCCCAGTCGCCGATCCAGGAGACGCCGGCCCCGTAGGCCGACAGGTCGACGAAACTGTTCTCAAGCGTCGTGCCGCCCGTGTCTTCATACTCCTCACCCTCCGCCTCCAGCTGGCGGCGGGATTCGCCGGGCACGGGGATGTCGTAATCGCCGGCCTCGCGGCGCAGGCCGTCCAGGGTGAACACCAAAGGCCCGGCCGCGAAGGCCCCGCGGGCGCCTAGCGTAAGGCCGTCATCGACGGTGGAGGTCTGGGCCCAGACGCGGCCGTCGGCGCCGTCTGCCGGCCGCTGTTCCGCAATTCGCCCGTCGATGACGTTGACCACGCCGCCGATCGCGGAGCCGCCGAAGGCCAGCGTCTGCGGCCCGCGCAGCACCTCGATGCGGTTCGCCTCCCCCGGATCGGCGGCCACCTGATGGTCGGGCGACAGGCTGCTGGCGTCGATCAGGCCCAGACCGTTCGTCAGCACCTGCACCCGCGGCCCGGCCAGACCGCGGATGACCGGCCGTCCGGCGCCGGCCGCGAAGGCCGTGGTTCGCACGCCCGGCAGGCCGTTCAGGACGTCGCCCAGCGACGCGGACGGCGCCGTGGTCAGGGCTTCCTCGTCCAGCACGTCGACGGCGATGTTGGTCGCCTGCCGCGCCACGCCGTAGGGCGCGGCCGTGACGACGATGTCGTCGACGCGGGTGGCGGGCCCGTCCGGGTCCTGGGCGAGGGCGACGCCGGGCAGGAGGGCGACGGCCGAAACTGTGAGGGCGAGCGAAAGACGGAACTGGGGCATGCGTGCCTGTTATGAGATAACATCACGGCGCGTCAAGCGGTTGCTCCGCGGCCGATCACGCCTTAGCTCATTGGCATGGACGGCTGCGGACATGAGCACGCGCATCTCGGGATGACGCCGGCGGCGGTGCGCGCCGCCCTGGCGGCCGCCGAGGCCGCCTGCGCGGCGGACGGCGAGCGGATGACCGCGCCGCGCCTGCGTGTGCTTGAGCTGCTTCTGGCCGCCGGCGAGCCGGTGAAGGCTTACGACCTGATCGCCGCCTATGGCCGGGACGGCGAGGCGGCCAAGCCGCCGACCGTCTATCGCGCCCTGGAATTCCTGGAGCGCCGCGGGCTGGCGCACCGCATCGCCTCGTTGAGCGCCTACGTCGCCTGCGCGCACGACCAGGCCGAACACGCCGCGGCCTTTCTGATCTGCGACTGCTGCGGGGCCACGGCCGAAGTGCCGGCCGGCGCGGGGGCGCAGCTGTCGGGCCCTGCGGGGGATCTGGGCTTCGTCATCCAGAGAGCGACGGTCGAGGCGCACGGCCTGTGCGCCCGCTGCCGGCCGGGTGCGGCCTAGGCGACCTCGGCCGGAGCGGCGGGCTCGGGGTCCGGCAGCGGCGACAGATCCTCGACCGGCGAGACGTAGGCGGCCATGGCGTCGAACTCGTTCAGGAAGACGGCGCGCAGGTCGTCGGTCTCCATGATGACCTCGTGCTTCGAACCGGCGACCTCGACGTAGCGGCCGCGGCCCATCCGCTTGGTCGCCCACTTGTTGGTCAGCTTCCAGACCCGGTCGTCCTCGCCCGGCTGGACCACGCAGACCGGAATCTTGACTGCCTTCAGCGCCTTCGGCTTCAGCGTGCGCTCGCCCAGATCGATGGCGAACGCCAGCCAGCCCCAGGTCGGGCCGCCGACCGCCAGATGCGGGCAGGCGTACAGCTGCTGGCGCCACAGCTCGTATCGCGCCTCGTCCGAGGTCAGGGCGTCCTTCTCGAACGTGTGCTCGAACGGATCGTCCGGATCGTCCAGCACGTAGTCCGCCGCCTTGCCGTGCCGCAGGTTCCAGCGGACAGCCAGCTTGACCGACCACATCGACCGCTTGCCCGTCTTGATCTTGAGCATGGGCGCGCTGAGCAGGGCGCCAGAGAAACGGGTCTCGCCCTGTTCCAGCGTCGCCAGGTTCAGGGCTGCGCCCATGGAATGGCCGACCATCACCCACGGCCGGGGCGCGACGCCCTCGTAGGCCTCCAGCAGGCGGGCGAAATCGTCCAGATGCTCTTCCACCGCCCGGGCGTGCCCTTTCAGGCGGTCGGGCAGGAGACGCGCCGACAGGCCCTGACCCCGCCAGTCGTGCGCCAGCACGCACCAGCCGCGCGCCGTCAGATTGCCGATCAGTTCGAAGTATTTCTCGATCGGCTCGGTGCGTCCGGGGCTGAGGACCACGGTCCCACGAGGCTTCGCGCCCATCAGGGCGGTCGGGCGCCAGAAGGCGGCGCGCAGGCGCAGGCCGCCGGCCCCGCGATACCACGCCCCCTCGCCGCCGGGCGGAGCGGCCGCGCCGGGCACGCCCATCAGCGGGGCATTGGCGGCATAGGCGGCGGCTCGGCTCACTCGGGCTTCCTGAATTTCAGAGTCATGCGGTCGCTCTCGCCGACGGCGGCGAACGGAGCGGAATCGAAATCCGGGTCGGGCGGTTCCCCCGCAGGCGCCGTCAGCAGGCGCGGCGGCAGTGTTTCGACGCCGAACGGATGGTCCTTGTCGTCCTCGGGATTGGCGTTGACCTCGGACGCGGACACGAAGACGAAGCCGGCCTCGGCCGCCAGCTGACGGACGAACGCCTCCTGCACGTAGCCACTGGCGGCCACGGGATCCTGATCTTCCTCGGGCCCCAGACGGTGCTGCTCTACGCCGAGGATTCCGCCCGGCCGCAGGGCGGCGAAGGCGTCGGCGAACGCCTTCTCCGCGATGCCGGCGGCCATCCAGGAGTGCAGGGTCCGCATGAACAGCGCCATATCCACCGTGCCGGCCTCGGCCACCGGGCCGCTGGTCGGACCGAACTCGGAGAAGACGATCTCGCCGTACAGGCGTCGGTCCGCGCCGAAGCGCTGTTGGTAGGCGTTGTTGACGGCGACCTGGGCGGGATCGGCGCCCGCGCCGGACTGGAAGCCCACCGCCACGTATTTCCCGCCGCCCTCCTTCAGATAGGGGGCGACGATTTCGGTGTACCAGCCGGTGCCGGGCCAGAAGTCGGCCACGGTCATGCGCGGTTGCAGGCCGAAGAATCGCAGCGTCTCCATCGGGTGGCGATGCTCGTCGCGGATGCGGTCCTGCGCGCGCCAGGCGCCGGAGACCGCCCATTCCAGCGTGCCGCGGGGCGGGCCGTCGACGGCCTCGGGCTCCACCGCCGTGTCTTCGCGTCGGCCGCAGCCGGCCAGACCTGCGAGGGCGAGGGCGGCGGCGCCGGTCAGCAGGGCGCGTCGCGCCGGGCCGGAGCGCGCCCCGCCCGGGACCGTGCGTCCCACTTTCGCCCCGTCACCCATGGCCGGTTCCCTGCTGGCCGCGCCGGGAGCCTGCGCCGCCCGTCGAAGCGTCCGGCCTACAGGGCTTCGCCGCGTGGGTCAAAGAGGGACGACGGCGTTCACGAGGGCTTGCGGAAACGCAGGGTCATGCGGTCGCTTTCCCCGACGGCGTCGTATTCCGCCCGCTGTTGCGGAGTGATCTGGCAGCCCTGCTCCGGCCCGCGCCGGGTGGGGGGCAGGGTCCAGACGCCGCACGCGTGATCGCGGTCGTCGCGCGGGTTGGCGTTCAGCTCGGTGCGGTCCTCGAGGACGAAGCCCGCCTTCTGTGCGGCGGCGATGACGTAGGCCTCGGACACATAGCCGGTCGAGGCGGTGGCGTCGGGGTCGGCGCCGTCCGCGGCGCGGTGCTGCTCCACGGCGAGCACGCCGCCGGGCTTCAGGGCCGCGAAGAAGCCCGACATCATCGCGTCCGTCCGGCCGGCGCCATGCCAGTTGTGGAAGGCGCGCGCGACCAGGACCATGTCGGCCGAGCCGGCGGGGACCGCCTCGAGGTCGGCGGCGCGGTTGACCGCGACGTAGCTGCCCCCGGTGGCGGCGGCGTAGGGCTCGAGGATGTTGCGCCACCACCCGCCCGCGCCGGGCTGGATCTCGACCACGGTCAGGCCGGGCTTCAGACCCCAGAACGTCAGGCTGTCGTAGGGATGGCGCGCGCCGTCGCGGGCGCGGTCGGCGGCGGGGCGGCTCTCCGAGGCGACGGCGGCGCGCAGGGCGGCGTCTTCCTGGGCCTGTGCGCCGGCGGCGACCGGCAGGCTGAGGGCGACGGCGAGGGCGGCGAGGGCGGTCAGGCGCATGGGTCGTCTCCGGTCCGTGATGTCCGACTGTCTAGAGCGGGATCGCACCGCGCGACAGGCGCCTCTTGACGCACCCGATCGGCTTCCCAAATCGGGGATCGAGGGCGCCGATCGTCGGGCCCTCCGGACCGGACGGTGCCCATGAAGGGGTCGACCGGACCGCATCCCCGCCGCCCGGGCAAATCGCCGGGCGGTTCACCCTTGCTGACCTTTCAGGAGGCTGATCATGCGTACCTTCGACTTCACCCCCCTCTATCGCTCCGCCGTCGGCTTCGACCGGCTGGCCGCCATGCTGGAAAGCGCCGCGCGCACGTCCGAGCAGGGCTGGCCGCCCTACAACATCCAGTCGACCGGCGAGAACCAGTACCGCATCGAGGTCGCCGTGGCCGGCTTCAGCCCCGAAGAGCTGAACGTGGAGGTCAAGGAGAACCTGCTGACCGTCACCGGCCGCAAGACCGCCAATGACGACGGCGCGGAGCGCACCTTCCTGCACCGCGGGCTGGCCGAGCGTGACTTCGAGCGCCGCTTCCAGCTGGCCGACTACGTCGTGGTCAGGAACGCCGACCTGGCCCACGGCCTGCTGACCATCGACCTGGCGCGTGAACTGCCGGAAGCCCTGAAGCCCCGGACCATCGCCATCGGCACGGGCGGCGCCGCCCTGATCGAGGGCAAGGCCGAGAAGAGCGGCAAGAAGGTCGCCTGACCGGTCCGACCGGCGTGAACGTCCGAGGGGGCGGCGAAGACGCCGTCCCCTTTTTCGTGCTCAGGCCACCGCCTCGAGGTCCGGCCGGTCGGCGCCGCTGAAGTCGGCGCCGTCGGTCTGTGCGCCCGTCAGCACCGCCCCGTCGAGACGCGCATACCGCAGGCTGGCCTTGCGCAGATCGGCCGGCAGGCTGCGGCCGGCGCCCAAAGGAAGCGGCGACAGGTCGGCGCCGCGCAGATCGGCCTGGTTCAGCAGCGCGCCGCCCAGCCGCGCGCCCCGCAGGTCCGCCCCGCGCAGATTGGCGCCGCGCAGGTCGGCACCTTCCAGATTGGCGCCCTGCAGCGCGACGCCGGCCAGATCGACCCCGACCATGCAGGCGCCGCGGGCGCTCATGGCGGGCAGTTTCAGCCCCTTCAGACGTCCGGCCAGCGGGCGCAGATCCTCGCCGTCGAAAATGGCCGGCGCGCCCAGCACGCCGCCGCTCTCGGCCCAGGCGTTTCCGTCCAGCGCCCGTTCATGAAGGTCCTTCACACGAGAGACCGCCTCGGCCGTCGGCTCCCGAAGCGAACCCGTCAGGTCGGTCTTCTCCATCCGCGCGCGCTCGATCGCCACGCCGGTCAGGACGGCGCCGATCAGCTTGGCGCCGGCCAGGTTGGCGCCGCCGACGTCGGCGCCGTTCATGATGGCGCCCGACAGATCGGCCTCCTTCAGGTTGGCGCCCGTCAGCAGCGTGCCGTTCATGGCGCAGTCGGTGAAGTCGGTCTTGAAGGCGGAGAAGCCTTCCAGATCGGCCCCGTCCAGACGGGCGCCCGAGAAACTGGCGCCGTCGGCCACGCCCTTGCGCGCCTCATGCTTGACCTGGGCCAACCCCTTCGTCGCGTGCGGAATGGCGATGACGCCCTCGCGGAAGTCGGCCTTCGACAGGTCGGCGCGATGCAGCGTCGCGCCCCGCAGGCAGGCCCCGCGCAGATCGGCGCGCGTCAGATTGGCGTCGGAGAAGTCGGCGCCTTTCAGATCGCAGCAGAAGAAGACCGCGCGGCTGAGATCGGCGCCTGAGAACTTGGCCCCCTCCAGCGTGCATCCGCTGAAATCGGCGTCGGCGAGGTTGCGCCCGCGCAGGTCGCGCCCGCGCAGGTCCATGAACTTCAGCGCCAGCCGGCGGCCGCCGGCGCGCCCCTCGATCAGCCGCTCGTGCGCGGCCATCAGCATGTCCAGGTCGCCCTGACCCAGTTCGCGACGGGCGAAGGTCATGCGGCGGCTCCGGCCGGAGGGGTCGACAGTCCCTGGGCGCCGTCCAGCCGGGCCCGCTTCAGGTCGGCGCCCTCCATCAGGGCGCGTCGCAGATCCGCGCGCGAAAGGTCAGCGCCGCGCAGGCAGGCGCGGCTGAGGTCGGCGGGCAGCAGGCGGTCGGGGGCGATCATCAGGGGGCCGAGCTGAGCCTCGCGCAGGTCGGCGCCGTTCAGGCGCGCCCCGGTCAGCCGGGCGCCGCGCAGATCCGCGCCGCGCAGATTGGTCGCGCGCAGATCGGCGTTCTCCAGATGGGCGCCCTGAAGCTGCACGCCTTCCATGTCCAGTCCATAGAAGACCGCGCCCCGTGCGGACAGGGCGGTCAGGTTGAGCCCGCCGATGGTGCGCAGGGCGCGCAGGTCGACGCCGTCGAAGACGGAGGGCCGGCCCTCGGCCCCGCCGGTCTCGCACCAGGCCGCGTGCTCGCGCAGCATTTCGGCGGCGGGCATGCGGCTGACCGGCGCGGCGGACGAACGGTCGTCCGTCAGGGCGCCGTCCATGTTGGCCCCGTCCGTGCGCCACATGGCGGCGGTGACGCCCACCAGCACGGCGTCGCGGAGGTCCGCGCCGGAAAGGTCGGCTCCGGACAGGTCCGCCCCCGCCAGATCGGCGCCGCGGAAGCTGGCCTGTTTCAGGTTGGCCCGTACCAGCTTGCAGTCCTTCATCACCGCGTCGGTGAAGTCGGCCTGGATGGCGATGACGCCGGCCATCCTGGAGCGTTGCAGATTGGCCCCGACCAGACAGGCGCCGTGTGCCTGGGTGACGTCGTCTAGGTCCCGGCCCCGCGCCTCGACGATGCGATAGCCCCGCTCGGCGTCGGCCGAGGCGATGGCCCCCTCGCGCAGGTCGGCCTCGAACAGGTCGGCGCCGGACAGGTCGGCGCCGCGCAGGCAGGCCCCGCGCAGATCCGCGCGTCTCAGGCTGGCGTCCACCAGAACCGCATCCTGCAGGTCCGTGCCGAAGAAGGTGGCGTTGTCCAGCCGCGCGCCGGACAGGTCGCAGCCGATCATGGCGGCGGCCGAGAAGTCGGCGTCGGCGAGATTGCGGCCGGCCAGGCTGAGGCCCGACAGGTCCATCCAGGCGAAGACGGCGCGCGCGCCGCCGGGGCGCGCCTGCCAGAGGCGGTCGTGCCGGGCGCAGATCGCGTCCAGCTCCGCCTGCGTCAGGCGACGTCTCTCGATCAGGCGGGCGGCTTCCCCCATCCCGCCAGACTGACGAAACAGGCTTAAAAAAGCGTTGGGCGCCCGGAGCTTCAGTCCGTCAGCAGACCCTGTGCCGACAGGGCGTCGGCCAGTTCGCCCGGGCCGACCCAGACCCGGGTGTAGCCGGCTTCGCCCAGCCGCTTCAGCTCGGTCGTCAGGTCGGCCTTGGGAGAGGCGGCGAAGCGGGCGTCGAAGCCCTCGCCGTCGTCGGACAGGCGAACGAGGGGCCGGCCCGTCTCGACCCGGTGGAGATAGCCCTCGTAGAGGACGGCCGCGCGGTCGGCGAGCACGCCGGTCTCGACCTCCAGCCCGGCGGCCTTCAGCTTCTCGATGCCGCGTCCGGCGGCGAACGGGGAGGGATCGACCGCCGCCACGACCACGCGGGACACGCCGGACTCGAGCAGGAATTTCGCGCAGGACGTCCGTCCCGACGAGCGGGCGCCGCAGGGCTCCATGGTGACGTAGGCGGTCGCGCCGCGGGCGGCCTCGCCGGCGGCGGGCACGGCCTGCTCCTCGGCGTGCGGGCGTCCTCCGTCGGCGGTGGCGGCCTCGGCGATCACCTGATCGTCCCTGACGATGACGCAGCCGACGGCCGGGTTGGGCCATGTGCGTCCCATGCGGGCGGTGGCCAGCTCCACGGCCCGTGCCATCCAGACCTCGTCCTGGGCGGCCGTCACGCGGCGATCTCCGGCAGGGGCGTGGCCCGCTCCGCATCCAGATAGCGGGCTGCGACCGGCTTCAGCTCCGTGTCCAGATCGATTTCCAGCGGATTGCCCGTGGGGATCTCCACCTCGACGATCCGGTCGTTCGGAACGTCGAACAGGTGCTTCACGATGGCGCGCAGGCTGTTGCCGTGGGCGGCGATCAGAACGTCCTCGCCGGCCCTGAGACGCGGCGCGATCTCCGCGTCCCAGTAGGGCACCACGCGCTCCAGCGTGGTCTTCAGACTCTCCGTGGCCGGAATGTCCTGTCCGGCGTAGCGGTCGTCGGTCGCGAAGTCGAACTCGCCGCCGGGGGCCAGCGGGGGCGGCGGGACGTCGTAGCTGCGGCGCCAGACCTTGACCTGGTCCTCGCCGTGCTTCTCGGCCGTCTCTGCCTTGTTCAGCCCCGTCAGCCCGCCGTAGTGGCGCTCGTTCAGCCGCCAGTCGGCGACCACGGGCACGTCGTTCAGTCCCGCGCTCTGAAGGGCGAGGGCCCCCGTACGCTTCGCCCGCGTCAGCACGGAGGTGAACATCACGGCCGGCCGGAAGTCCGCCTGCGCCAGAAGCTCACCCGCGCGCCGGCCCTCGGCCTCGCCCTTGTCGGTGAGGTCGACGTCGACCCAGCCGGTGAAGCGGTTTTCGAGATTCCACCGGCTCTGGCCGTGGCGCAGCAGGACGAGGCGGGGCATGGGCGTCTCCGTTCAGTCGCGTCCGGGTAGGACCCGGCTCCCGGCGGGTCAAGCCGGGGCGGCCGAGCCCTGGCCGTCCGCGCAGGCCACGGCGGCCAGCAGGTCGACGCCGAATCCCTGACCGGTCCACGTCTCGCCGGGATCGAACGCGCCGTCGTCGGTCCAGATCACCAGCGCCGCATTCAGGTCCGGCATCAGATAGTTGCGCACCTGCACGCCGCCGATCGCCCCCTGGCGTTCGACCACGCGGGTGCGGATTCCGCAGCCGGGCAGGGCGAGATCGTAGACCCAGACGGACAGGCCGCCGTAGCCGGTCTCCGGCCCCGCCTTCCACATTTCGGCGCGGGCGGCGTCCGAAATCAGGCGGCCGTCCATCAGGGCCTGGTCGAACCCGAGCATGGCCTCCACGCCCCCGTAAAGGTCGCCGGCGGGCCCATAGGTCGAGACGTCCACGGCCGGCTCCGGCGCAGCGCCGTCGAAGGCTTCGGAACGGACGCCGGGCGACGCGGGTTCGAGAGAGACCAGGCCCAGCGGCTCGCGGATGCGCGTGCGCACGAGGTCCGGCCAGCCCTGCCCCGTGACGGCCTCCAGCACGGCGCCCAGCAGCAGGTAGTCGCAGTTGTTGTAGGCGAAACCCGCCCCCGCCGCCGCGCGGGGCGAGAGCGCGCAGGTCGTGCGCCAGTCCCCGATGCCCTGATAGACGTCGGGCATGCCGTCGCCGTCGGCGTCCGGCGAGGCGCTGAGATCGGCGAGGCCCGAGGTGTGCATCAGCAGCTGCCGAAGGGTGGCGTCGCCATTGACCGGCCAGTCGGGCAGGTAGCGGGACAGCGGCGCATCGAGCGAGAGGCGGCCGGCGTCGACCTCCTGAAGCACCAGGACCGCGGTCACCGACTTGGTCACCGAAGCCCAGCGGACGGGCCGCCACGGCCGCGTCCCGCCCCGCCCGTGCCACGAATAATGCGCGGCTGAGCCCCCGCGTCGGGCGCCCACGATGCCGGAGAACCCGGGCGCCGCCTCGATCCGTGCGATCACGGCGGGGATGACGGGCGGCACCGCGTGCGCGGGCGCCGCGATGAAGAACAGCGCGGCCGCGGCCGCCAGCGTCAGGAACCTCACGTCGCCCTCCCTCGTGCTCGCCGGACGCTAGAGCACCGCGTGGCCCTTGTCGCGGTCGCCGGGCCTGATTAGGCCTGACGCATGCTGCACCCCACCGGTTTCCGCGAGTACGACGCCCGCTGGCTGTGGGGCGACCAGGTCGACGCCGACGGCTTGCGGGTCCTGGGTCGGGCGTTCGCCACGCTGGCGCGCAGGCGCGGCGTGTCGCGGACGGTCGTGGGTCACGACTGGCGGGCCTATTCCGAAGCCGTGAAGGCGGCCCTGATCGAGGGACTGGTCGAGGGCGGGCTGACGGTGCTGGACGTCGGCCTGTGCCTGACGCCGATGGCCTATTTCGCGCAGACCTGGCTGGACGCGCCGGGCGTGGCCATGGTCACGGCCAGCCACAATCCGAACGGCTGGACCGGGGTGAAGATGGGTCTCGAGCCGCCCCTCACCTTCGGGCCGGACGACATGGCGGCGCTGAAGTCGCTGGCGCTGGGCGGAGGCGGTGAGCGGGCTTCGGGCGGTTCGGTCGAGCGCGTCGAAGGGTTGGCGCAGGCGTGGATCGCCGATCTGGCTTCGCGGGTCCGGTTGGATCGTCCGCTGAAGGTCGTGTGCGCCGCGGGCAACGGCACCGCCGGCGCCTTCGCCCCCGACGCGCTGCGGGCCATGGGCGCGGAGGTGATCGAAATGGACTGCCATCTGGACTGGAGCTTTCCGCGCTACGATCCGAACCCGGAAGATCGTGCCATGCTGACGGAACTCAGCCGACGGGTGGTGGAGACGGGCGCCGATCTGGGGCTGGGGTTCGACGGCGACGGCGACCGCTGCGGCGTAGTGGACGAGCGGGGCGAGCCGATCTTCGCGGACAAGATGGGCCTGCTGCTGGCCCGGGGTCTGGCGCCCGATCATCCCGGCGCGCGGTTCGTGGTGGACGTGAAGTCGACGGGCCTGTTCGACGCCGACCCCGTGCTGGCGGCGCACGGCTGCACCGTCGACTGGTGGATGACGGGCCACAGCCACATGAAGCGGCGGGTCGCGGCCACCGGGGCCCTGATGGGGTTCGAGAAGTCCGGGCATTTCTTCCCCGCCCCGCCTCTCGGCCGCGGTTATGACGACGGCGTCGCGACGGCCGGTCTGGTCATGGACCTGGTGGCGCGTTCCGGAAGAGCGCTGTCCGAGTTGCGCGCCGATCTGGCGCCGGCATGGACAAGTCTGACCATGAGCCCGCATTGCCCCGACGAGGCCAAGTACGAGGTGGTGGCCCGCCTGACGGCCGGATTCGAGGCCGATCGCGCCGCGGGGCGCGAAATTCTCGGTCGCCGCATCGTCGACGTCGTCACGATCAACGGCACCCGGGTGAAGCTGGAGGACGGCTCCTGGCTGCTGGTCCGGGCCTCGTCGAACAAGCCGGAACTGGTCGTGGTGGTCGAAAGCCTGCGGTCGGAAGAGGACATGCGCGCCCTGTTCCACGACGGCGTGAAGCCGCGGCTGGCCGATCACCCGGAAGTCGGCGCCTTCAATCAGGAAGTCTGATCCTTTGACCGCCGCGTCCCGGCCGTCCATGGAGTCCGCGTGACCCCGGCTCCCATCCTGATCGTCGGCGGAGGCTTCTCCGGCGCCATGCTGGCCGCGCGGCTGGCCGAGTTCGGGCAGGCGTCGGTCGTGATCGACCGGACGGGCCGGTTCGGTCGCGGGGTCGCCTATTCGACCGGGTTCGACGGGCACGTGCTGAACGTGCGCTCGGCCCGGATGAGCGCGGTCGAAGGGCGTCCCGACGACTTCGTGGAGTGGCTGCGGGCGCAGGCGCCGGAGCACGCCGACCCGCAGGGGTTCGCGCCACGTCGGCTGTACGGACTTTATCTGTCGGACCGTCTGGCCTCCGTGGAGGCGACGCGTCCCGGCCTTGTGGCGAAAGTCGAGGGCCGCGTCGTTGCGATCGACGGCGCCACCGCGGTGCTGGAGGACGGCCGCCGCATCGATGGGCGGGCGGTGGTGCTGGCCACGGGCAATCCGCCGCCGCAGACGGCAGGCGCCGCGTCCGAACGCGTCGTCCGCGATCCGTGGGCGCCGGGGGCTCTGGACGCCGTCGGACCCGGCGAAACGATCGTGGCCATCGGAGCCGGCCTGACCATGGTGGACGTCGCGCTGGCGCTGGAGGCACGGGGGTGGGTCGGCCACATGCGGGCCTTCTCGCTGCGGGGCCTTCTCCCGCGCAGCCACGAGGAGACCCCGGGGCCTGCGGCGCCCGCGACGGCGGGGATGTTGACGGGCCCCCTGTCGGCCCGGCTGAGGGCGGGCCGGCAGCGCGCGCGGGACCACGACTGGCGCGCCGTCATGGAGGGGCTGAGGCCGATCACGTCCGAGCTGTGGCGGGCGGCAGAGGTCGGAATGCGGTCGCGGTTCTTCCGCCATCTCCGGCCGTGGTGGGACGTCCACCGCCACCGCATCGCGCCGCACGTGGCCGCGCGGGTCGACGCCATGCTCGCAGAGGGGCGCCTGACCGTGACCGCGGCGCGCGTGACCGGGGTTGCGGCGGGCCGCGAGGGGGTCGACGTCGCGTATCTGCCGCCGCGTGCGGAAGCGCCGCAGACTCTGGTCGTCGACCGGGTGATCGACTGCTCGGGACCCGGACATGCGCCCGGGCGCGACCCGCTTATGGCGCCGCTGCTCGCCTCCGGGCGGGCGCGGCTGGATCAGCTGGGACTGGGACTGGATCTGGACGACGGCGGGCGGGTGATGACCGTGGACGGTACTTCCGATCCGGCGCTGTTCGTCCTGGGTCCGCCGGCGCGCGCCGCATTCTGGGAAACCGTCGCCGTGCCGGACATCCGCAAGCAGATCGAGGACGTGGCGGCGGCGCTGACGGCCTAGCCCGCCGCCTTCACCGCGGCGGCGACCTGATCGACCATCTTCTTCACCAGCGCCTCGTCGTCGCCCTCGGCCATGACGCGGATCAGCTTTTCCGTGCCGGAGGGCCGGACCAGCAGGCGGCCGCCGGCGGCGGTCAGGGTGGCCTCCGCGTCGGCCATGGCGGCCTTGACCTTCGCGTCCTCAAGCGGCTTGCCCGCGGCGTAGCGGACGTTGACCAGCTTCTGCGGCACGGGCTCGAACTGGCGCGCGAGGTCGCTCATCCTGCGGCCTGAGGCGACCAGCACGGCCAGCACCTGCAGGGCGCTCATCAGGCCGTCGCCGGTGGTGGCGTGGTCATGCAGGATGATGTGGCCGGACTGCTCGCCGCCGACGTTGAAGCCGCCCTCGCGCATCCGCTCCATGACGTAGCGGTCGCCGACCTTGGTGCGCTCCAGAGACAGGCCGGCCGCCGCCAACGCCCGCTCCAGACCGAGGTTGGACATGACGGTGGCGACCACGCCGCCGCCGACTAGGAGACCGCGCTGGGCCCAGTCCAGCGCGACGAGGGCCATGATCTGGTCGCCGTCGACGACCTGGCCCTTCTCGTCGCAGATGATGACCCGGTCCGCGTCGCCGTCCAGCGCGATGCCGACGTCGGCGCGGTGCAGGCGAACGCTCTCGGCCAGTTGGTCGGGATGGGTGGAGCCGCACTCGGCGTTGATGTTCACGCCGTTCGGTTCGACCCCGATCTCGAAGACCTCGGCGCCCAGTTCGTACAGGGCGGTGGGGGCGACCTTGTAGGCGGCGCCGTTGGCGCAATCGACCACGATCCTCAGTCCACTGAGGTTCAGGCTCTTGGGGAAGCTGGCCTTGGCGATCTCGACGTAACGGGCCTGCGCGTCATCGATGCGCTTGACGCGCCCAAGCTTGTCCGGCGGGGCCAGGCCCTCGCCCAGCGCCTGATCCATCATCGATTCGATCTTCAGCTCGACCTGGTCGGACAGCTTGTAGCCGTCGGGGCCGAACAGCTTGATGCCGTTGTCGGCATAGTTGTTGTGACTGGCCGAGATCATCACGCCGATGTCGGCGCGCATCGACCGGGTCATCATGGCCACGCCCGGCGTCGGCAGCGGGCCGAACAGGCGCACGTCCATGCCCGCCGAGGCGAAGCCGGCCACCAGCGCCGGCTCGATCATGTAGCCGGACAGGCGCGTGTCCTTGCCGATGACCACCAGATGGCGGCGATCGTCCGAAGACATGAACAGACGCCCGGCGGCCAGCCCGACGCGCAGCGCCACCTCGGGCGTCATCGGATGGCTGTTCGCCCGGCCGCGGATGCCGTCCGTGCCGAAATATCGTCTGTCGCCCACTGCAGTCCTCCCGTTCGCCGTCATGCGCCCGAAGCCCTGCGCCCGGCGCACGGCCCCTCCCGCGCGAGGGATTCAACGCTGTTCCACGCCTTGTGCGCCCGATGAAGTCAAGGCCCGTCCGCCGCGTCGCCAACCTGCGCGCCTTCCGGATGACGGCCGCCGCGGACGACGCCGACCATTGCGATCGATCGGCAACCTTGTCATCTGACATGCTGGGGAAGACGTCGCGCGGCGCGAGCCGCATGCGGACTGAGGGGGCGATCGATGAAGACCTTATGGGCGAAGACGCAAACGGACACGGTGTCCCGTTTCGTGAACCTGAAGATGGCCGATCGCGTCACGCGGCGGTCCGACCGCCTGCTGGCCTTGCGCAAGAACCGCCAGATGGCGGTCTTCGCCAACTCCTACATCGGAGTCCTGGTCAACCAGTTCGGCTATTTCGAACATGAGGATCTGGAAACCCTGTTCGACTGGCTCTCGCCGCTGCACACGACGTTTCGGCAGGGCGTCGCGCTCGACATCGGGGCCAACATCGGCAACCACGCCATGTGGTTCTCCGACCATTTCAGCCACGTGCACGCGTTCGAACCGAACCCGCGGACCTATGGCTTGCTGGCGTTCAACGCGGCGCCGCTGCCGGGGGTGACCACGCACCAGATGGGGCTGGGCGATCAGAAGGGGGAACTGACGCTCAGCGCCGACGTGCTGCATCCCGAGGTCTCCTCCCTGAGGCTCGGAACGCCCGGATTGGCCGACCAGATCATGGTCCGGGTCGAGACGCTGGACGATCTGACGCTGGAGCGCAAAGAGGACGTCTGTTTCATCAAGATCGACGTCGAGGGCTTTGAGGAGCAGGTCCTTCGGGGCGGCAGGGCGACGATCGCTTCGACCCAGCCGCTGATCGTCATGGAGCAGCACGGATCGGAGTTTTCCGACGGCGCCTCGCCTTCCACCCGACTGCTCGAAGAGATGGGGTACAAGTTCGCGTGGGAGCACCGCAAACCGCTGTCGTCGAACTGGCTGGGGCGACGTCTGGCGGAGATTCAGGAAATGGTCGCCGGACGGCGATGCGCCTACGTGACGAGCGCGCGCATTCCCGCGGTCAACTACACCATGCTGGTGGCCGTGCCTCCGCGGTTCCAGGAACTTCTGGGCATCTGAGTTCCCGCATTGGCGGCGCGTGACCGGCACGACGGCGTGGAAATCTTGCGTAATGACTTTTCAGTCGTCACGCGCTCAGGCTTCCCCTATCGGCGGACGCGTCGGCGATCCGGCGGGCCGGCGGCTCGCTCGTCGCCGGGACACCAAGGCTGGAACGCTCGAGGCGAGGCGAAGACATGTGCGGCATCATCGGCGTGACGGGCATCGGCCCGGCGACCCCCCGGCTGATCGACAGCCTCAAGCGGCTGGAATACCGCGGCTATGACTCCGCCGGGGTCGCCGCGGTCGTGGACGGGCGCGTCGAGCGTCGTCGCGCCAAGGGCAAGATCCGCGAACTGGAAGCCGTGCTGGCGGCCGATCCGCTGGACGCCACCGTGGGCATCGGCCACACGCGCTGGGCCACGCACGGCGCGCCGACCACCGCCAACGCCCACCCGCACAAGGCCGGACGCGTCACGCTGGTGCACAACGGCATCATCGAGAATTTCGCCGAGCTGAAGGCCGATCTGGCCGCCCACGGACGAACCTTCGAGAGCCAGACCGACACCGAGGTGGTGGCCCACCTGCTGGATGCCGAACTGGCCACGACCAACGATCCGCTGCTCGCGTTCAAATCCGTTCTGGACCGGCTGACCGGCGCCTATGCGCTGGCCGTGCTGATCGACGGCGAGGATGGGCTGATCCTGGGTGCGCGTCGCGGCAGCCCGCTGGTGGTCGGCTGGGGCGAAGGCGAGATGTATCTGGGCTCCGACGCCCTGGCGGTCGGCCCGTTCACGACCTCGATCAGTTATCTGGAAGAGGGCGACTACGTCGCGCTGGACCGCTCCGGCGCGCGGATGTTCGACGTCTCGGGCGCGCCGGTCGAGCGTGCTGTGGTGCAGGTGTCCGGGTCGTCCGCCATGGTCGAGAAGGGCGAGTACCGCCACTTCATGCTCAAGGAGATCCACGAGCAGCCCGACAGCGTGCAGCGGACCCTGTCGGAATACCTCGACTTCGTGAACGGGCGGGCCAAGCCGTCGGCGATCGACTTCGCCGCCGTGGACCGGATCCAGGTCGTGGCCTGCGGAACGGCCTTCTACGCGGCGCAGATCGGCCGCTACGCCTTCGAGCGTCTGGCCGGCCTGCCCTGCGACGTCGAGATCGCGTCGGAATTCCGCTACCGCCGCCCGGCGGTCACCAAGGGCACGCTGGCGGTCGCCGTCAGCCAGTCCGGCGAGACGGCCGACACCCTGGCGTCGCTGACGTGGTGCAAGGCGCAGGGTCTGCGGACCGCGGCCCTGGTCAACGTTCACACCTCGTCGATGGCCCGGGAAGCCGCCGTGCTGTGGCCCACGCATGCGGGACCGGAGATCGGCGTCGCCTCGACCAAGGCCTTCACCGCTCAGGTCGCAGCCCTGCTGGCGCTGGCCGTGACGGCCGGGGTGCAGCGCGGCAAGATCGCCGCGGCGGAGGAGGCCGAACTGATCCAGGCCCTGTTCGAAAGCCCCCGCCTGATCGCCGAGGCCATGGGCATGGACGCCGCCCTGCGTGAGGTCGCGCTGGACCTGTCCAAGGCCACGGACGTGCTGTTCCTCGGCCGCGGGGCCATGTTCCCGCTGGCCATGGAAGGCGCTCTGAAGCTGAAGGAGATCAGCTACATCCACGCCGAGGGCTATGCCGCCGGCGAGCTGAAGCACGGTCCGATCGCCCTGATCGACGAGGCGACTCCGACCGTGGCCCTGGCGCCGCTGGACGACGTGTTCGAAAAGACGGCGTCGAACCTGCAGGAGGTCGCCGCGCGGGGTGGGCCGGTCATCATGATCGCACCGGCCGACGCGCCCGAGCCGCACGGCGCCGGCATCCGGCGGGTCGACGCGCCGGCCTGTCATTCGCTGGTCGCGCCGCTGGTCCACGCCGTGGCGATCCAGCTGCTGGCCTATTACACGGCGGTCCAGAAGGGCACCGACGTCGACCAGCCGCGCAATCTGGCCAAGTCCGTCACGGTGGAGTGATCGCCTGGCGCGCCTGATGCGTTAGGGTGGCCGACCTTCACCGTTCAGGAACCGCCATGACGACCGCTCCCCGCCGCCTGCGCAAGGCCGTGCTTCCCGTCGCCGGGTTGGGCACGCGCGTGCTGCCCGGCACCAAGACCACGCCCAAGGAGCTGCTGAACGTCGTCGACCGGCCGATCCTGTCCTACATCGTCGAAGAGGCGCGGGAGGCGGGGATCGAGCACATCGTCTTCGTCACCGGTCGGGCCAAGCAGGCGATCGAGGATTATTTCGACCATCAGATCGAGCTCGAAGCCCAGCTGGAGGCCAAGGGCAAGATGGACGTCCTGCAGATGATGAACGCCGAACTGGCCGAGGCCGGCGAGATGAGCTTCACCCGGCAGATGCAGCCCAAGGGGCTGGGCCACGCCGTGTGGTGCGCCCGCGACATCGTCGGCGACGAGCCGTTCGCCGTCATCCTGCCGGACGTGATCGTGGACTCGCGACCGGGCGCCCTGAAGCAGCTGGCCGACGTCTACGCGGAGGTCGGCGGCAACGTCATCGGCGTGGAGCAGGTGCCGGAAACCGAGACCCACAAGTACGGCATCATCGATCCGGACGGCGAGGCCTCGGGCGCGCGCATCCGCATGAAAGGGATGGTGGAGAAGCCGCCGCGCGGCGAGGCGCCGTCCACCCTGTCGATTTCCGGCCGCTACATCCTGCAGCCGGAAATCTTCGACATCCTGGCCACGCAGGAGCGCGGCGCGGGCGGGGAAATCCAGTTGACGGACGGCATGGCCCGGCTGATGCGCGACCAGACCTTCACCGCGGTGAAGTATGAGGGCGTCACGCACGACTGCGGCGACAAGATCGGCCTGCTGCGCGCCAACGTGGCGCTGGCGCTGAAGCGGCCGGACCTCGGCGAGGCCGCGCGCGCGGCGATCCAGGGCCTGCTCTGACCTTAAAGGAAGGGCTGGGCCGGGGCGCGTCGCCCTGTCATGGTCGAGCCATGACACCGGTGACCACGCGGCGGGACTTGGTGATGGCGGCGGCGGCGCTGCCCCTGACCGGCCGCGCGGGGACGCGGTCCGATCCGGTGATCGTCACCGACTACGGGATCGTGCGCGGGGTTCTGCGCGACGGCGTGTCGACGTTTCTCGGCATCCCCTACGGCCAGGCGGCGCGCTTCGAGGGGCCGACGCCGCCGGCGCGGTGGCGCGAGCCCTTCGTCGCCGACCGCTTCGGCCCGGCCAGTCCGCAGCGTGGGAGCGAGCCGGACCAGTCGGAGGACTGTCTGCGCTTGAACGTCTGGACGCCCGGAACCGGCGACGGGCGACGACCGGTGCTGGTCTATGTCCACGGCGGCGCCTATTCGACGGGCTCGGGATCCAGTCCGCTGACGGACGGGACGCGGCTGGCGGCGCGCGGCGACGTCGTGGTCGTGACGCTGAACCATCGGTTGGGGCCGCTCGGCTACGCCTATCTGGACCGTCTGGCGCCCGGCTTCCGCCACACCGGCAATCTGGGCCAGCTGGACCTGATCCGGGCGCTGGAGTGGGTGCGGGCGCATGCGGCGCGGTTCGGCGGCGATCCGGACCGGGTCACGGTCTTCGGCCAGTCGGGCGGCGGGGCCAAGATCGCCACGCTCATGGCCACCCCAGCCGCGACGGGGCTGTTCCACCGCGTCCTGACCATGAGTGGACAGCAGGTGACGGCGTCCGGACCGCTGAACGCCACGCGGCGGGCGGACGTCTGGCTGGAAGCGCTCGGCCTGACGCGCGACCGGGCAGGCGAAGCGCGGATCCTGCCGGTCGAGCGCCTGATCGAGGCCGCCGGCGCGACCGACCCCATCCTCGGCGGTTCGCTCTACTTCGGGCCGGTGATGGACGGGCTGAGCCTGTCGCGGCACCCCTTCTGGCCCGACGCCCCGGCCCTGTCGGCGCACATTCCGATGATCATCGGCAACACGCGCGAGGAGACCCTGGCATTCCTCGGGAATGACCCGGCCAATCAGGGGCTGACGTGGGACGTTCTGCCCTCGCGCCTGACGCCGGCGCAGATGCGCATCGACGTCGCGCCCGAGGCGGTGGTGGCGTGGTACCGCGAGCACCATCCGCGGCTGTCGCCGGACGAGGTCCTGATCCGGGCCACCACGGCGGGCCGCAGCTGGCGCGCCGCCGTGATCGAGGCCGAGGCGCGGGCGGCGCAGGGCTCTCCCGCCCGGGTCTATCAGCTGGACTGGCCCGCGCGGATGCCGTCGGGCCGGACCGGCGCGTACCACACCTCCGACATCCCGCTGATGTTCGACACCCTGTCCGCGCCCGGTTCCGGCGCGATCGGACCCGAGGCCCAGGGCATGGCGGACCTGATGAGCGACATGCTGATCCGCTACGCCCGCACCGGATCGCCGGACGGACCGGGGATGCCGACGTGGATCCCCTATTCGCTCGAGCGGCGCGAGACGATGATCCTCGAGGTGCCGCCGCGAATGGAGAGCGACCCCCGCGGCGACGAACGCGCCTTCTTCGCCCGCATCCCCTACGTCCAGCCGGGAACGTGAGCCGTCAGACCTCCTCGGTCTCCGTCGCGCGTTTCTTCATCAGGGCGTCGAAGCTGTCCCAGACGCCGTCGGCGCCGTGCCAGGCGCCCTTGGTGGCGGCCTTGGAGTATTCGGTCGCGCGGGCCTCGAAGAAATTGGCGTGCTCGACGCCCGAAAGCAGGGCCTGCAGCCACGGCAGGGGATTGTCGCGGACGCCGCCGTACAGTTCCGGCAGCTGCAGCTGCCGCAGGCGCCAGTCGGCGATGAAGCGGATGTAGGCCTTGATGTCGTCCGGGGTCATGCCGTTCACCGGGCCCTGTTCGAAGGCGAGGTCGATGAACTTGTCCTCCATCGTCACCACGGTCTCGCAGCACTGGACGATGTCGTCGGCGACCGCCCTGGTGACCGCGCCGGTCTCCTTGTTGAAGGCGTGGTACAGCTTGATGATGCCCTCGCAGTGCAGGCTTTCGTCGCGCACCGACCAGCTGACGATCTGGCCCATGCCCTTCATCTTGTTCTGACGCGGGAAGTTCATCAGCATGGCGAACGAAGCGAACAGCTGAAGCCCCTCGGCGAAGCCGCCGAACATGGCCAGCGTCCGGCAGATGTCGGCGTCGGTCTCGACCCCGAACTGGCCCATGTAGTCGTGCTTGTCCCGCATGGCCTCGTATTCCATGAAGGCGCCGAACTCGGCCTCGGGCATGCCGATGGTCTCGAGCAGCAGGGCGTAGGCCGCGATGTGGATGGTCTCCATGTTGGCGAACGACGCCAGCATCATCTTGACCTCGGTCGGTTTGAACACCCGACCGTAGCGCTCCATGTAGTTGTCCTGGACCTCAATGTCGGCCTGGGTGAAGAAGCGGAAGATCTGGGTCAGCAGGTTGCGTTCGCCGTCGTTCAGATTGACGGCCCAGTCCTTCATGTCCTCGCCCAGCGGCACCTCCTCGGGCATCCAGTGGACCTGCTGCTGCTTCTTCCACATGTCGAAGGCCCACGGGTAGCGGAACGGCTTGTAGGCGGCCGAGGGCGTCAGCAGGCCGGGGACCTTGAGCGACGAGGACGGGACGTGCGCGTTCATGCGGGGGACTCGGCGATTCTGGAGCGACGGATCGAGTGTTCACCATGCGGGCGAACCGGTCCGGCGCCAAGCCGAAATACGGCTATTTTGCGATCACTTTTTCCAGGACCCCTAGATGTGGTGTGCCGAGCGGAGGTTCCTGTGGGCCGCGTGGGGACGGATCAGGGCGGTTTGTTCGAACCTGCAAAGAACTCGGGAACGCCGACGCGCACGCCGCGCTAGCGTGGCTTCAGGAGAGTTCGCATGACCTATGTCGTCTACGGCGCCGTCGGCTCCGGCTCCGTCCCGGTCGAGGCGGCGCTGACCCTGATCGGGGCGCCTTTTCGCGTCGAGGAGATCGTCACCTACGCCTCGGAAGAGGAGCGGGCGCGCATGGCCCCGCACAATCCCATGCGGCAGGTGCCCGTGCTGGTGACGCCGGACGGCGAGACGATAACGGAAAGCGCGGCGATCCTGCTGTGGCTGAGCGAACAGCATCCCGAGGCCGGGCTGGCGCCGCCGCCGGGAGATCCGCGCCGGGGGCAGTTCCTGCGCTGGATGGCCTTCATCCCTGCAGAAATCTATTCGATGTACTGGGTCCGCGACGTGCCCTCGCGGCTGGTGGGCGACGACGCGGCGGCGCAGGTCGAGATCGACCGGCGCACGCTGGAGCGCATCGCGTGGTGCTGGGGCGTGATGGAGGCGCAGACCGATCCGGGCCGCTTCATCCTGGGCGACGATCTGACGGTGCTGGACCTCTACATGGCGGTGGTCAGCCGCTGGCGGCCGCTGCGCCGACGGTTTCATGAGGTCGCGCCGCGGCTGGGGGAGGTGGCGCGACGCGTCGACGCCCTGCCGGCGCTGCGGGCTTTCTGGGCCAGGCGGTTCCCGTTCGAGGGCGACTACGCCGACCCGGCCTAGGCCGCGGCGCGGGCGTCCGCGCCGTATCCGCCCGACAGGGCGCGGGTCACCGTCGTCAACAGGGCGGCCTGGTTGATCGGCTTGGCCATGTGGGCGTCCATGCCCGCGGCCAGACAGCGGGCCACGTCCTCGGGCATGGCGTCGGCCGTCATGGCGACGATGGGCAGATCGGCCAGATGCGGCACGGCACGCAGGCGGCGGGTGGCCTCCAGTCCGTCCATGCCCGGCATGCGCACGTCCATCAGGACGAGGTCGTACGGCTCTGCGGAGGCCGCCGACACCGCCTCGTGCCCGTCCGTCGCCTCGGCCACGTCGCAGCCGAAGGCGGCCAGCATGACCCGCGCGACCTCGCGGTTGGTCGGGTGGTCGTCGACCACCAGCACGCGGGGCGCACGGCCGGCGTCTTCAGGCGCGGTTTCGGGGGCGGCGGCCGGCAAGGCGTCCGCCAGCCGTTCCATGGGCAGCGCCAGCCTGAAGGTCGATCCCGCGGCCGAGCTGTCCAGATCGACGCGGCCGTCCATGCGCGCGACGTGGCGACCGACGAGGGCGAGGCCGAGCCCGGCGCCCTGCTGGGCGCGGGTGGTCGAATCGTCGACCTGCACGAAGGCGTCGAACAGGGCGGGCCGCGCCGCGTCGGGCACGCCCGGCCCGGTGTCGGACACCGTGACCACCAGCGCCCGGCCGACGAGGTCGAGCCCCACCCGCACCTCGCCCGCCGGCGTGAACTTGACCGCATTGGAGACCAGGTGGTGCACGACCTGCCGGAGCCGCCGCCGGTCCAGGCGGCCGCGCATGAGGTCGGCGGTTCGGTCGTCGAGCCGCAAAGCAAGGCCCTTGGCCTCGGCGGCGTCGTGGCTGGCGGCCATGGCCTCGGCGATCACCTCCGCAGGTGAGACGGCCTCCAGGTGCAGGGCGTCGTCGCCGTGGGCGAAGTCCAGCACGTCCTCGACCAGCATGCGCAGGCCCTCGGCCGAGGTGCGGATGCGGGCGACCTGCGCCCGCGCGTCGGCGGGCAGGTCCGACCGGGTCCCGAGCAGGTCGGCGAAGCCCGCCACGCCGTTCAGGGGCGTGCGCATCTCGTGGCTCATCATGGCGAGAAAGCGCGAGCGGCACTCGGCGGCGTGCTCGGCCCGGCGGCGCGCTTCCTGCGCGGCAAGCGTGCGGGCGCGCAGGTCGGCCTCCAGCCGGCGGCGCTCGGTGACCACGGTGCTGATGGGAAGCACGAAGACCACGGCGCTGAGCAGGAAGGCGTTCAGCACCGACAGGCGGCGCAGGATGACCGGGGCCCCGGCCAGCACGGGATCGGCGGACAGCTGCGTCAACTGGATCGGGCCGTGGCCCATCAGGGTCAGCGCGGCGCTGATGGCGGCGGTCAGAAGCAGGGCCGCCGCGGCCATGGGCGGCGACAGGCGAAGGGCCACCAGGGCCAGCGGCAGGAAGACCAGAAACAGGATCGGGCTGCCGGACTGGGCGAAGACGGCGAGGGCGACGGCCGCGGTCAGGCCGACGAGGGCCGCGGCCTCGCGCCGCGAGGCCCGACTGGCCCCGCGGAACCGGTGCGCGCGGGCGAACATGAGCAGCGCCGGCGTCACCAGCAGGACGCCGAGGATTTCGACGCCGAGGTAGGTCTGGATGAAGAACAGCAGCATGGACGGCTGCATCGGATTCTGGATTTGCATCAGGCCGATGGCCACGACGGCCGACAGGACGGCCGCCGGCAGGGTGGCCAGCAGGGCGAACCGCGCCAGCCGGGCCGGGCGGCGCATGTCCAGCGCCGCGCCGCAGAACCGGCGCGCCAGAACCGCGACCACCATGGCCATGCCGAGGTTCAGCACCGCGTTCAGCCAGACGAACACCCCGGGGTCGCCACGGAAGACGTTGCTGACCAGATTGGCCGCGAAGCAGACCAGCACGACCGGGATCGCCTGCCGTCGATGCAGCTGCAGGAGAGCGGCGGCCATGATGCCGTTCGAGACCCAGATCGCCACGGAGCCGAACTCGGCCCGCGACCAGGCTCCGACGGCCAGAGACGCCGCGAACATCGCCAGATAGGCCCAGGCCGGCGGGCCCGCCACGCGACCGGCCTCATGCCTGAACAGACGCCACCGACCCTTCATGGACCGGACCTCCCCAACGCCACTGCCGAAGAGGTCTAGCGCGGACGCGTAAACAATCGGTCCACAGGCCGCCGGGCCGGAACCGGGGTTCAGGCGGAGCCGTTCCCCCTGCCTCGCATCCTGAGGGTTCAATGTCCGACACCGTGGTCGATCCCAGCTTTCATCCGCCGGAAGACGCGGTGGAATTCTATGAGGAGAGCCTGCGTCTGCTGAAGGAGTCGGGCATTCCCTTCCTGCTGTCCGGGACCTATGCCGTGACGGCCTACACCGGCATCCGCCGCCCGACGAAGGATCTCGACGTCTTCTGCAAGCCCGGCGACTACCCGCGCATCCTCGCGTTCTTCCAGGCGCGCGGTTATCGCACCGACGTCGAGGACGAGCGCTGGATCGCCAAGGTCTGGAAGGACGACAAGCACTTCTTCGACGTCATCTTCGCCATGTCGAACGGCACCATCGCCGTCAACGACAGCTGGTTCGGCGACGACACGATCGAGGTCTACGGTCACCGCGTGACCATCACGCCGCCGACGGCGCTGATCCTGTCGAAGGTCTTCATCCAGGACCGCTATCGCTACGACGGCGCCGACGTGAACCATGTCATCCTGAAACAGGCGGACGCCATCGACTGGAAGAGCCTGCTCGATCAGATGGACCTGTACTGGGAGGTGCTGATGGCGCACCTGCTGAACTTCCGCTTCGCCTATCCGACCGAGCGCGGCCGGGTGCCCAGCTGGGTGATGACCGAGCTGACCGAGCGGCTGCGGGCCCAGGTCGATCTGCCGGCGCCGCGGGTGAAGGTGTGCCGCGGCCGCCTGTTCAGCCCGCGCGACTACATCTCCGACGTGGCCGAGTGGGGCTTCGGCGACGTGGTCGGCAAGGGTCTGGAAGAGCGTCACGACCCGGTGCACTGAGCATGACCGATCCCGTCGTCCCCATTCCGCCCGCCAATCAGGACGCGGCCCCGCAGACGCCGCAGCCGGGGCTGGAGCCCGGTCCGCGCAAGGCGCTGCGCGTCGCGGCGGTCGGCGACCTTCACGTGGGCGAGAACCACGACAGGCCCCATCGCGAACTGTTCGAGCGAGTGCATGAAGACGCCGACGTCCTGTGCCTCGCCGGCGACCTGACCAATTTCGGCAAGACCCGCGAGGTCGAGATCCTGCTGGAGGATCTGAGGGCCTGCCGCATCCCCATGGTCGGGGTGCTGGGCAATCACGAGCACGAATGCGGTCAGCCCGACCACGTCCGCGCGCTGCTGTGCGACGCGGGGGTGAAGGTGCTGGACGGCGGCCGCGCCTATGAGATCGAGGGCGTGGGCTTCGCCGGGGGAAAGGGCTTCGTCGGCGGCTTCGGCCGCTACATGCTGAGCCCGTTCGGCGAAACGGAGATCAAGCGGTTCGTGCAGGAGGCGGTGGACGACGCCAACCTGATCGAGAACTCGATCCGCACCCTGCGGACGGAGCGGTCGGTGGTGGTGCTGCACTATTCGCCGGTGGTCGACACCGTGTTGGGCGAGCCGCCCGAAATCCACGCCTTCCTCGGCTCGTCGCGTCTGGGCGAGACCATCGACCGGTACGACAACGTCTCGCTGGTGGTTCACGGACATGCCCATCGCGGCGCGCCCGAGGGCAGGACCAACAAGGGCGTGCCCGTCTACAACGTCGCCCTGCCGGTGCTGCGGACGCTTGGGGACACGCCCTACCGCGTGTTCGAGGTCTAGCCCGCGATCAGCATCCAGAGGCCGGTGGCGATGAAGCCCAGGGCGGCCGCCAGCCGGATCCATTTCAGCGGCAGGCGCTTGGCCAGCGCCTCGCCCAGCAGAACCGCGGGCACGTTGGCGATCATCATGCCGAGGGTGGAACCCAGCAGGACGGGGACCAGCGCCTCGAACCGCGCGGCCAGAAGCGCGGTGGCGATCTGGGTCTTGTCGCCGATCTCTAGCACGAAGAAGGCGGCGGCGGTGGTCAGGAAGACCCCGACGAACGTCTTCTCGTCGGCGTCGGTGCGCTCGTCGAGCTTGTCCGGGATCAGCGCCCAGGCGCCGAAGCCGAGGAAGGCGAGCCCGACCGCCCACCTCAGGTGATCTCCGTCCATGAAGCGCGCCAGCACCGCCCCCGCCACGGCGGCGAAGGCGTGATTCAGCACGGTGGCGGCGAAGATGCCCAGGATGATCGGCGCGGGCCGGCGCCAGGCCGCGGCGAGGACGATCGCCAGCAGCATGGTCTTGTCGCCGATCTCGGCGACAATCACCAGACCGGTGGAAACGAGGAAGGCGTCCAAGGGACGTCACCGAATGCGCGGGGGGCCGACGGAGGACCAGCGACTTCGCAGCCAGGCCCCCGCGTGGAAGCGCCCTGCGAAGTCAGCGGTCTTGCCTTTTCTTGTGGTCCTAACGCTAGCCACGCGGTGGCTCGCTGCTTGAGGACGGGCGATCCGCCCTCAAGTAGGTCCGCGCCGCGCGCGGACCGATAGGGCCACTAGAAAGTCGCGCCATTCCCTCCGGGCGAGGGAAAGCATGTTGACGCGGACCCCGCATGAGACGCTGCGGGCGGCTACTCCCCGATGACGGCGGGCGCTTTAGCGCGGGGAGGGATCGTCGTGCAAGCCCGACAGACGCGCGGCCTGGCGCCGCTCCACGGCATAGCTGATCAGCCACAGCGCCATCGCCCACGCCGCGCCGGCGCACCAGCCGGCGATCACGTCCGAGGCCCAGTGCGCCCCCAGATAGACGCGCGTCAGGCCGATGAGCAGGGCGATGGTCAGGGCCCAGCCGAGGGCGAAGGCCTTGAAGCGGCGCTGTCGAAACGCGCGGGTCAGCATGACGCCCAGCGTCAGGTAGAAGACCGTCGAAAGCAGGGCGTGCCCGGACGGAAAGCTGGCGTTGATCGTCTCGACCGCCTGATAATCCGCCGGGGGACGGGCGCGGCCGAAGACCGACTTCAACCCCTCGCTCAGCGCCACGCCGCCCGCCAGGCCGACGACCAGAATCAGCGCCGACAGCCGCTTGCGCTGCATGATCAGGAAGATGATCGCGATCAGGGCGAACAGCGTCAGGACCGAGATGCCTCCCAGCGAGGTCAGGTCCGCCGCCGCCTCCTCCAGCCACCACGGCCCGCGGGCGTTTCCGGGCGCCGGCTGCAGCCAGGTCAGGACGGCCATGTCGAAGGCCTGGCCGTCGGCCTCCGTGGCGTCGTCTGCGACTTCCACGAAGGTCATGACGCCGAGCGTCACGATCAGCAGCGCCGCGAGGGCGGCGATCTCCGAACGGGCCACGCGCAGGGCGCGACGCAGGAAGGTGGCGATCTGGACTTCGGTCATGGCCGCCTTCAACGGCCACGCTTGGCGGCCGTTCCCGATCACGCGCTCGTGATGTCCGGCGTCACGCCTCCGTCGCGCCCCGTCCACAGGCTCATCCCCCGCCGCGACGACGATTCGCCCAGAAAGTGATCGTCAAGCCCGTTGACGGCCCGTTCACCATCTGCGCCCCATATGTGGGTTCGGGAAGCGCTTCGCCCACTAGATGATGTGGTCGAGACGCGGGTGGCTTGGCATCAAATCTGTTCGGGGCGGTGATGAAATGGCTGGCGGCGAAGCTGTGAAGACGGTGGAATTCCAGACGGTTGCGGAGGCCGGTTCGGCCCCTCGCCCGCAGCTGTCGGTCGTGCCCTCGATCCAGCTGGATCGCAGCCGTGACGCCCTGCTGACCGACTTCGGCAAGAAGACGCTGGAGGACCGCTATCTGCTGAAGGGCGAGTCCTATCAGGACATGTTCGCCCGGGTCGCCACCGCCTTCGCCGACGACGCCGACCACGCCCAGCGCGTCTACGACTACATGTCGAAGCTGTGGTTCATGCCCGCCACGCCGGTGCTTTCGAACGGCGGTGCGGATCGCGGCCTGCCCATCAGCTGCTTCCTGAACGCCGTGGGCGACAGCCTGGACGGCATCCAGAACGTCTGGAACGAGAACGTGGCGCTGGCGTCGAACGGCGGCGGCATCGGCACCTACTGGGGCGGCGTCCGCTCGATCGGCGAGAAGGTGAAGGGCGCGGGCCAGACCAGCGGCATCATCCCCTTCATCCGCGTGATGGACTCGCTGACGCTGGCGATCTCGCAGGGGTCGCTCCGCCGCGGTTCGGCCGCCGTCTACCTCGACGTGCACCACCCGGAGATCGAGGAGTTCCTGGAGATCCGCAAGCCGTCGGGCGACTTCAACCGCAAGTCCTTGAACCTGCACCACGGCATCAACATCACCGACGCCTTCATGGAGGCCGTGCGCGACGGCAAGACCTTCGACCTGGTCTCGCCCAAGAACCAGGAGGTGATGAAGACCGTCGACGCCCGCGCCCTGTGGCAGAAGATTCTCGAGATCCGGCTGCAGACGGGCGAGCCCTATCTGATCTTCTCCGACACGGTGAACCGGCAGATGCCGCAGCACCAGAAGGACCTCGGTCTCAAGGTCAAGCAGTCCAACCTGTGCGCCGAGATCATGCTGCACACGGGCCGCGACCATCTCGGCATCGACCGCACCGCCGTGTGCTGCCTGTCGTCCGTGAATGCCGAGAAATTCCTCGAGTGGCGCGAGGAGCCGATGTTCGTCGAGGACCTGATGCGGTTCCTCGACAACGTGCTGGAGGACTTCATCCGCCGCGCCCCGCCGGCCATGAAGGCGGCGGTCTATTCGGCCATGCGCGAGCGCTCGGTGGGTCTGGGCCTCATGGGCTTCCACTCCTTCCTGCAGTCGCAGGGCGTGGCCTTCGAAAGCGCCATGGCCAAGTCGTGGAATATGCGTCTGTTCAAGCACCTGCGCCGCGAGGCCGACAAGGCCAGCCGCGTGCTGGCCGAGGAGAAGGGCCCCTGCGAGGACGCGCGCGAGCGCGGGGTCATGGAGCGGTTCAGCCACAAGCTGGCCATCGCCCCGACCGCCTCGATCTCGATCATCTGCGGCGGCACCTCGGCCGGCATCGAGCCGATCCCGGCCAACATCTACACCCACAAGACGCTGTCGGGCTCGTTCGCGGTCAAGAACCCGTATCTGGAGGAGCTGCTCGAGGGCAAAGGCCTGAACACCGAGACGGTGTGGTCGTCCATCCTCGAAAACGAGGGCTCGGTGCAGCATCTCGACGGCCTGACCGACGACGAGAAATCGGTGTTCAAGACCGCCTTCGAACTGGACCAGCGCTGGCTGGTGGACCTGGCGTCGGACCGCGCGCCCGAAATCTGTCAGGCCCAGTCGCTGAACCTCTTCATCCCCGGCGACGTCGACAAGTGGGACCTGCACATGCTGCACTGGTCGGCGTGGGAGCGGGGCGTGAAGTCGCTGTATTACCTGCGGTCAAAATCAGTTCAGCGCGCGGCTTTCGCCGGCGCCGAGGACAAGCAGGAGGCGGAGGTCGATCCGAACCAGCCCGACCTCTTCTCGGCCGCGCGCACCGATTACGACGAGTGTCTCGCCTGTCAGTAGGCGGACGACCGGAACCTTCGCGGCACGGCGCCCGTTCGATGGCCGGATGACGTCGCGAATTCGGCGTTGGCCTTGCGGGGCTGCCTGGGGCAGAGTGCGTGGCTGACGACGGTTTGAGGGGACCGGGATGCGTTGGACCATGGCAGGATGCCGGATCGCGGGGAGCGCCGTCACGGCGGCGCTGTGCCTCGTCGCCGGCGCGGCCGCGGCCCAGACCTCCATCCGCCAGACCTGGGGCGACGGCGGTGACGCCACGTCGCGCCTGAACCGGGCGCCCGCCGCGGCGCTGGCGTCCAGCGCCGGCTTCGCCGAACCCGGCCCATCCTCGACGCGCGTGCTTAGCCAGCCGGACTCGCCCTGGGTCGCCGTGCAGCGCGACGTGTGGGTGGAAGGCGAGGGCGCCACGGACCGGTTCCGTCTGACCCGCTCCGGTCACCTGCAGCGGGTCGACGGCTCGCCGCTGCCGCCCGGGCCGATGGATGCGGCCATGCTGGATGCCGAAGCCTATGACCTGACCTACACCCGAGGCTGGCCGACCGCGATCGCACGCACGGAGTCCGGGCTGGAGGTGTCGCTGACGCCCCACGCCGGCATCGGCGTCGGGTCGCGCGGCGGCTCGGCCGAGGCGGGCGCGACGCTGAAGATCGGCAACGACCTCGAACGCATGGTTCCGGACGGGTCCGAGGCGTTCGGCGACCGTCCGCGCTGGTACGTCTACGCCGCGGGCTCGGGCCGCGCGGTCGGCTACAACTTCGCCCGCACCCGCGACGGCAACTTCTCGCGCTCCGGCGTCAGCCACGATTCCGGGGCCTTCATCGGCGACGCCTCCCTGGGCGTGGCCATGCGGCAGGGGCCGGTCCACGGCTCCGTGGGCCTGGTCTATCGCGAGGTCGAGGTCGAGGGCGTGCGCTTCGGCGACGGCGTCGACACGGACGTCAGCGAGGGCCTGCTGGCCTTCCAGCTGTCGATCAAGCCGGAGTGGTGAGGGGCTAGTAGGCCACCACGCCCTCGCGCCGGTCGTCGGCGCCGCCGTCCCAGCCCCAGCCGCCGCCCGGCCCGCGCCGCCAGATCGCGCCGTGCAGGCCCGAGTTCTCGCTGGTGTTCGGCCTGATCTCGATTCCGCGTTCGCCCAGCGCCGCGCGCAGTCCGGGCGAAAACCGGTCGGCGTCGGCGCCGAAGCCGTCGCCCCTCGCCACCAGATTGGGCAGGTCGAAGGCCTCCTGCATCGGCAGGCCCCAGTCCAGCACGGCCACCAGGGCCTTGACGTTATAGGCCAGGATCGACGTCCCGCCGGGCGATCCCAATGCCGCGACGAAGCGGCCGTTCATGTCCAGCACGATGACCGGCGACATGGAGCTGCGCGGACGCTTGCCGGGCGCGACGGCGTTGGCGGCGGGCAATCCGTCCTCACGCAGCGGCTCGAAGGAAAAGTCGGTCAGCTGGTTGTTCAGGAAGAACCCCGCCGCCATCCGGCCCGAGCCGAACACGCTTTCGACCGTGGTCGTCATGCTGACGACGTCGCCCTGCGCGTCGACCACGACGAAGTGGCTGGTGCCCGACGGCTCCTGCGTGGAATCGAAGCCGCGGATGACGCCGCCGGGCGGCCGGCCGGCCTCGGCCGCGCCGGTCAGGGTCAGGGCCAGCGCCGCGCGGTCCGCGACATAGCCTTCGTCCAGCATCCCCTGCACCGGCACGCCGGTGAAGGCCGGATCGCCGACGTACCGGTCGCGGTCCGCGTACATCACGCGCTGCAGCTGGGCGAAGGTGACCCACGCCTCGACGCTGTCGGGGCCTTCCAGAATGGCGGGCACGGTCTCGGCCATGCCGAGGAACTGCAGCACGGCCACGCCCGACGAGGGCGGCGGCGGCACGCAGACCAGATACAGGCGATACGGCCGGCACAGCGCGCCGCGCTCCCTGGGCTCATAGCTCGCCAGATCCGCCGCGCTCAGCGATCCTGGACGCGGCTGGGCGCCCACGGCGGTCAGGATTTCCGCCGCGATCCAGCCTTCGTACAGGGCGTCCGGCCCGCCGGCGGCCAGCTCCGCCACCGTCTGCGCATAGGCGGGGTTCTTCAACACGTCCCCCGCGACGACGCGGCTTCCGTCCGGCCTGGTGAAATAGGCTTCGGCCCACGGCGTTCCGCCCTGCCCGCTGCGCGAGGCGGCGAAGCCGGCCAGGCGCGGCGAGACGACGAAGCCGTCGCGCGCCAGACGTCCGGCGTCGTCGAACAGGGCGCTCCAGGCCAACCGGCCGTGCTTCGCATGCGCCATGCCCAGCATCGCCACGGCCCCCGGCACGCCGGTGGACCGCCCGGACAGCACGGCGTCGCGGAAGTTCAGCGGCCGACCGTTCTCGTAGAACAGCTCCGGCGTCGCCGCCGCGGGCGCCGTCTCGCGCCCGTCGAAGCTGGTGATGTCGCCCGTCTCCGCGTCATAGTGCATCATGAATGCGCCGCCGCCGAGGCCGGAGGACTGGGGCTCCACAAGTCCCAGCACGGCCTGGACCGCCACGGCGGCGTCGACGGCCGAGCCGCCTTCCCGCAGAACCTTCATCCCGGCCTCGACCGCAAGCGGATTGGCGGCGGAGACGAACGGTCCCCGCGCCGGCGGCGGGGCCGGAACCGCGGAGGTCGAGGGCGCGGTCCCCGGCGCCGCGCCGCAGCCGCCCGCCGTCAGCAGGAGCGCCGAGGCGAGGGTGAGCAGGGCGCGGCGGGCAGGGCTGGAGATCATGCGGTCAGACCTAGGTCACGGGGCCGCTTGCGCCAACCCCGCATGCCGTGCCTCATGGCGGCGAACTTCTGGGGAGACACATCATGATCCACCCGATTGCCGCCGCCCTCGCCCTGACGTCCGCCCTCGCCCTGGCCCTGCCGGCCGCCGCCCAGACCGCGCCGGCCGCGACCCAGCCCGCCGCCGCCCTGCCGGCCCCGAACCCGGCCGACGTCGAGTCCCTCGACGGCATCATGGCCGCCCTCTACGACGTCATCTCCGGCCCGGCGGGTCCGCGCGACTGGGACCGCTTCAACGGCCTGTTCCTGCCGGGCGCGGTGATGGGCGGGGCCGGCCCGGCCCGGGACGGCGTCTCGCGCCTGCGCGTCGGCGGCACGGCCGACTATGCCCGCAACTCTGGCGCCTATTTCATGGACCACGCCTTCTTCGAGAAGGAGGTCGGCCGCAAGGTTCAGGAGTGGGGACCCCTGACCCAGGTGCTCAGCGCGTATGAGACCCGCGAGACCGCCGACGGCCCCGTGGTGCAGAGCGGCGTCAACTCCGTCACCCTGTTCCATGACGGCAGGCGCTGGTGGATCAGCTCCATCACCTGGGCCACCTCGTCCGACGAAAGGCCCATGCCGACGGGATGGTGAGCCGGCCGAAAACCGTTCGGGCACGGCTTGCCATGTCGCGCCCGAACCGTTAGACGACCGCCCTCGCCGTTCGCGGCCGCGCGCACCCGTAGCTCAGCTGGATAGAGCACCAGACTACGAATCTGGGGGTCAGGAGTTCGAATCTCTTCGGGTGCGCCATTTCTCCCGACACCGCCGCGGCGTGACGCGCCCTAGACGCGCGTCAGCTTCAGGTCGTGGTAGTCATAGCTGAAGTCGGCGTCGGGACTGACGGCCTTCATCGTGGCGCGCACCGGGCGACCGTTCTCCAGTTCGAAGGTGACGAAGACGTCCTCCTCCCGTTTGTCGGGGAAGCGGGTGCGGAAGGTCTCGCCGTCGTACGGCTCCAGCGGCCCCTTCAGCGCCGGCGAGCGGGTGAACTCCAGCCACAGCTGCACGTCGCGCGCCGTGATCTTCACGTCGCCGTACCAGGGGTCGCGCCACGTCCCGGCATAGGCGGGCTGCGGCAGCGAAGGCGGCGCGCCGGCGGCCTGTTTCGCGTCGATTTCCGCCGCGGCCGTGAGAGAGCGGGCGTTCCCCTCGGCTTCCAGCCGCTTCGAGTCCGCGATCCAGTCGAAGGCCGGCCCCAAGCGCGTCGGCCCCATGATCACGTCGGCGATGCCCGAGCGCAGGGCGCGCAGCAGGAAGCTTTCCTCGGCGTTGGAAAAGTAGCTGAAGCCGACCCTGCGCCCCGGCAGCAGCACGGTGCCGGAGATGCCGCCGGGAGAGCCGCCGCCGTGGGTGATCATGCGTTCGCCGCGATAGTCCATGATCTGCCAGCCGCTGGCGTAGGTGGCCGTCACGGCGCGGCCCGGCAGGTCGGGCGTCGGGCCGTTGGAGTTGGAGACGATGACGTTGGGTCGCCACATCTCGCGGCTCTGCGCCTCCGAGAACAGGCGCGTGCCGTCGGGCAGGGCGCCGGCCGCCAGCTGCACCGCCATCCACTTGGACCAGTCGACGGCGTTGGTCAGGAAGCCGCCCGCGGCCCCCGCTTCGGACCAGTCCCAGACCTCCTGAACGCTGTCGGCGATGCGGGTCATGGGTCCCTGATAGCGCAGCGGCGGACCGACGCGGCCATGGGGCAGGGCGCATTTCGCCGGGTCCGCGCCCCGCATCACGGGCAGGGTGTCGGCCATGCCCAGACGGTCGAGGATCCGGGTCTGGACGAACCGCTCCCACGGCATGCCCGAGGCGGCCGCGACCACCTCTCCGGCCGCGACGAACATCAGGTTGCAGTAGTGGTAGCGCGTGCGGAACTGGTCCTCGATCGGCACGTGCGGAACGGCGGCCATGATCTCGGCGCGCGTGCGGTCGCTGTTGGGCCAGAACAGCAGGTCGCCCGCGCCCAGGCCGAAGCCGATGCGGTGGCTGACCAGATCGCGCACCGTCACCAGATCGTTCAGCTCCGGCTTCGACAGGCTGAAGCCCGGCAGCCAGTCGCGCACCGGAGCGTCCCACTTCACCTTGCCCTCGTCGACCAGGATGGCCAGCGCCGCGCAGGTGACGGCCTTGGTGTTCGACGCGACCGCGAACAGGGTCCGCTCGTCCGCCGCGCCCGGCCGGTCCATCGCCTTCACGCCATAGCCGCGGGTGAGGATCGGCCGGCCGTCCTTGACCACCGCCACCGAAAGGGCGGGCTGATCGGGCCAGGCGGCCAGACACTGGCGCAAATAGGCGTCCACGGCCTCGGCCAACGCCGCGTCGTCGTTGGCGGCGTCCTGCGCCCACGAGACGGCGGGGAGGGCGGCGCCGGCCGTGGCGAACAGGGCCGACCGGCGGCTGAGACGAACGGACATGCGGCGACGCTCCCGAAGATTTCGCCGGGACGCTAGACCGGGCTCCGGCGACCGTCCACGCCGCGCCGCCTTAAGTTTGCGTCATGCACGTACGGCCTTGCGTGGCGAAACGGCCACACCCACCTGAACCGCGACCGGACGGTGCGCCGCTTGCACGTGAGGGCACGCCGTCGGCATCCGCTTCTCGAAGGGATACGCCTTGAATCTCGACCTCTATTCCGACCGCGCCAGACAGGCCGTCCAGTCGGCCCAGTCGCTGGCCCTGGCCCGCCGTCACCAGCAGTTCGCGCCCGAGCACCTGCTGAAGGTGCTGCTGGAGGAGCGTGACGGCCTGGCCCGCAACCTGATCACCGCCGCCGGCGGCGACGCGAAACGCGCCGAGGCCGACGTCGAAACCGCGCTGAAGAAGCGCGCCCAGGTCGAGGGCGGCTCGGGCCAGCTCTATCTCGACGGCGACACCGCCCGCGTCTTCAGCGCGGCCGAACAGTCCGCGAAAAAGGCCGGCGACCAGTTCGTCACCACCGAGCGCATCCTTCAGGGTCTGGCCAAGGAAGGCGGCGTGGCGAAAACCGTCCTCGCCGCCGCCGGGGTCACGCCCGACGCGCTGGACGCGGCCGTCAACGACCTCCGCAAGGGCAAGACCGCCGACAGCGCGGGGGCGGAGGACGCGTACGACGCGCTGAAGCGCTATGCCCGCGACCTGACGCTGGCCGCCGCCGACGGCAAGATCGATCCGGTCATCGGCCGGGACGAGGAGATCCGCCGCACCATCCAGGTTCTGGCCCGACGCACCAAGAACAACCCTGTCCTGATCGGCGAACCCGGCGTCGGCAAGACCGCCATCGTCGAGGGCCTGGCCCTGCGCATCGTCAACGGCGACGTTCCCGAAAGCCTGCGCGACAAGAAGGTCATGGCGCTGGACATGGGCGCCCTGATCGCCGGCGCGAAATACCGCGGCGAGTTCGAGGAACGTCTGAAGGCGGTGCTGAACGAGACGGCCGCGGCCGAGGGCCAGATCGTCCTGTTCATCGACGAGATGCACACCCTGGTCGGCGCCGGAAAGGGCGACGGCGCCATGGACGCGTCCAACCTGCTGAAGCCGGCGCTGGCCCGCGGCGAGCTGCATTGCGTCGGCGCCACCACGCTGGACGAGTACCGCAAGCACGTGGAGAAGGACGCCGCCCTGGCCCGACGCTTCCAGCCCGTCATGGTCGAGGAGCCTACGGTCGAGGACACGGTGTCGATCCTGCGCGGGCTGAAGGAGAAGTACGAGGTCCACCACGGGGTGCGCATCTCGGACTCGGCCATCGTCGCGGCCGCCACCCTGTCCAACCGCTACATCACCGACCGCTTCCTGCCGGACAAGGCCATCGACCTGGTCGACGAGGCGGCGTCGCGCGTGCGTATGGCGGTGGACTCCAAGCCCGAGGCGCTGGACGAGATCGACCGCCGGCTGGTCCAGCTGAAGATCGAGCGCGAGGCGCTGAAGAAGGAGACGGACTCCGCCAGCCGCCAGCGTCTGGACAAGCTGGAGGACGAGATCGCCGATCTGGAGGGTCAGTCCGACGACCTGACGTCCCGCTGGAAGTCGGAGAAGGAGAAGGTCGCCGGCGGCGCCCAGTTGCGCGAGACGCTGGACCGCCTGCGCGCCGAACTGGCCGCCGCCCAGCGTGCGGGCGATCTGGGCCGCGCGTCCGAGATCGCCTACGGCCAGATCCCGCAGATCGAGAAGTCGCTTGCCGAGGCGGAGGCGAACGAGGCCGACGCGTCCGGCCCCCTGACGCCCGAGGTCGTCGACGCCGAACAGATCGCGGCGGTGGTCAGCCGCTGGACCGGCGTGCCCGTCGACAAGATGCTGGAGGGCGAGCGCGAGAAGCTGCTGAAGATGGAAGACGCCCTGCGCGGCCGCGTGGTGGGTCAGGACGACGCCCTCGTCGCCGTGTCCGACGCTGTGCGCCGCGCCCGCGCCGGCCTGAACGACCCCAATCGCCCGCTGGGCAGCTTCCTGTTCCTGGGCCCGACGGGCGTGGGCAAGACCGAGCTGACCAAGGCGCTGGCCGCCTTCCTGTTCGACGACGAGGCGGCCATCACCCGCATCGACATGTCGGAGTACATGGAGAAGCACTCGGTCAGCCGCCTGATCGGCGCCCCGCCGGGCTACGTCGGCTACGACGAGGGCGGCGCCCTGACCGAGGCCGTGCGTCGCCGCCCCTATCAGGTCGTGCTGTTCGACGAGGTGGAGAAGGCGCACCCCGACGTCTTCAACGTGCTGCTTCAGGTGCTGGACGACGGCCGCCTGACCGACGGTCAGGGCCGGGTGATCGACTTCAAGAACACCCTGATCATTCTGACCTCGAACCTGGGTTCAGGCGTGCTGGCCGACCAGGCCGAGGGAGAAGACGTCGAGGCCGTGCGCCCCGTCGTCATGGAGGCCGTCCGCGCCCACTTCCGCCCTGAGTTTCTGAACCGCATCGACGAGATCATCCTGTTCCGCCGCCTGGGCCGCGAACAGATGGGCGGCATCGTCCGCATCCAGCTGGCCCGGTTCGAGAAGCTGCTGGCCGATCGCCGCCTGACGCTTTCGCTGGATGACGCCGCCGCCGCCTGGCTCGCCGACAAGGGCTACGACCCGGTGTACGGCGCGCGGCCCCTGAAGCGCGTCATCCAGAAGGAACTGGTCGACCCGATCGCGCGGAAGCTGCTGGCGGGCGAGATCGCGGACGGGAGCGTCATCGCGGTGTCGGCGGGGGATGAGGGGTTGGAGATCGGGAAGGCGCGGGTCCACTGATCCCCCGCCGTTCCGCGTCTCAATACATCCAGCCGAACACCCCGGCGAAGCTCGCCACCGCGCGCGCCAGCGGTGCCTCCAGCGGCGTCCCCACGGCCAGCAGGGCGCCGCCCTCGACCGCGATCGACACCCCGAGCGTGACCCACCAGGCCGGGTGCACGGTACGCAGGACGACGAAGTCCCTGACCGCGCCGATCACCATGAACAGCTTGATGGAGGCCAGGGCCGCGGCGAAGGCCCAGTCGTTGAAGCCGAAGCCCGCGACCCACAGCCGCCAGGCGCCCGCCGCGATCACCGTGGCCGAGGCGCTGATCATCAGCCGTTTGTGCCACTCCGGTCGGCGCCGCCGGTTCATCAGTGCCGCGACGTAGAAGCCCAGGAACAGCACCAAGCCCGCGGTGATCGGCAGGCTGAAGGATTGCCAGAACGGCGCGCCCTGGCCCGCCAGCGCCTCCTGCACCTTGACGCTGATCACCAGAAAGCCGGTGAAGGCCATGGCTCCGACCAGGGCGACGCTGGCGATCCCCAGCGTCCGGTGGACGGAGAACGCGCGCCGCGCCAGCGTCGCCTGCACCGGCAGAAGCGCGCACCACGCCAGATAGACGATCCCGTGGGCGTGCACGGCCCAGGACACCGGCTGGTAGGTCCCGCTGGCCAACGGCCCCAGATAGGTGATGGCGAAGCCCGCGAACGCCGTCAGCGAGATCGCCAGCGCCAATGCCGGAAAGAACCAGCCGCCACGTGCCTCGATCGTCATGCCCGTCCCCCGCCCACGCAGTCAGCATGACGCAGCTTTCGTCGCCTGTCATTCGCCGAACGTCGGCTTTCGGATTGAGGGGCCGCCCCCCTTGGCCCCAGCGGCCGGGCGGCGCAGCATGTGGCCCATGTGCGCCTCCTACGAAGCGAAGTTCAGCATCCGGCAGCTGGTCGATCTGTTCACGGCGGCCCGGGCGCCGTTGAGCCTGTCGGGCGGGCTGCCCAATCTGGAGCCGGTGGAAGAGGTGCGGCCGACCGACGCCGCTTCGGCGGTGCGGGTCGTGGACGGGGCGGCGGATCTGGTCGGGATGCGCTTCGGCTTTCCGCCGCCGCCGGGCCGCAAGGGCGGGCCCGTGATCAATTTCCGCTCGGAGGGCCGCGAGATCACGAACGGCGCGCGGCAGGGCAGGGCGCTGGTCCCGGCGTCGGGATTTTATGAATTCACGGGCGACAAGTATCCCAAGACCCGCTGGAAGCTGACGGCGCCGGATGGATCACCGCTGCTGCTGGCGGCCGTCTGGCGCGCGGGTGAGGCGGGCGAGGCCTTCAGCCTGCTGACCGCCGAGCCGGGGCCGGACGTGGCGCCGTATCACACGCGGGGGGTGCTGCCCTTGCCGCCCGTAGCCTGGGCCGACTGGCTGTTCGCGCGGCGGTCAACGCAGGAGATTCTGGCCCCGCCCCCGGCCGGGACCCTGATCGCGACGGCGGCTCCGCGCGGCTGATCCGCCGAACGCCGCTTTCCGCGCAACGTCCGGCAAGCTAAAGCGTATTTCGACGGCAGGCGGCCCGTTCCAGAGGCCCCGCCACAGGGACAGGAACACGCACATGGCTCGAGTGGCACTGGTCACCGGCGGGACCCGCGGCATCGGCAAGGCGATCGTCGAGCGGCTGAAGGCCGACGGCATGGAGGTCGCCGCCGGCTATTCCGGCAACGTCGAGGCGGCCGAAGCGACCGCCCGCGAGCTGGGCGTCATGGTGGTGAAGGGCAACGTCGGCTCGTTCGAGGACTGTGAGCGCGCGGTGAAGGAGGTCGAGGACCGGCTGGGGCCGATCGACGTCCTTGTGAACAACGCCGGGATCACGCGCGACGGCTTCTTTCACAAGATGACCCACGACCAGTGGTCAGACGTCATCCGGGTCAACATGGACAGCGTGTTCAACATGACGCGCCAGGTCATCGGCGGCATGCGCGACCGCGGCTTCGGCCGTATCGTCAACATCAGCTCCATCAACGGCCAGAAGGGCCAGATCGGCCAGACCAACTACTCCGCCGCCAAGGCCGGCATGATCGGCTTCACCAAGGCGCTGGCGCTGGAGAACGCGCGCAAGGGCGTGACCGTGAACTGCATCGCGCCGGGCTACATCGACACCGAGATGGTCGGCGCCATGGACGAGAAGGTGCTCGCCGGCATCGTAGCCCAGATCCCCGTCGGGCGGCTGGGCAAGGGCGAGGAGATCGCCGACATGGTGTCGTGGCTGGCCGGCGAACGTGCCGGATATGTCACAGGCTGCACCCTGTCGCTGAACGGCGGCCAGTATCTGGTCGGCTGACGGAATCCGGCCCAAAATCCGCCGCGGCGCCCCATTCAAGTGCGGTTCATGAAGACTTCGGTGCGGCTCAGGACGGCGTGCGCGCCGCTGCTGGCCGCGACGGCGCTCGCCGTCGCGGGGCTGGCCCTGTGCGCCGACGCCGCCCAGGCCCAGAGCGGGGTGATCCTGCGCGGCGACCAGCCTGGCCGCAGCCGGGGGGCCATGCCGGCGACCGGCCGCTACGTCGCCGAAACCGGCCAGAGCTTCGTGCTGGACCGCTCCGGCCCCCGCACCCTGATGCGGTTCGAGCGCTCGAACGAGGTCTGGGTCCTGCGGCCCCAGCCGGCGCCGCGCGGCGACGTGATCCTGCGCAACGACGCCGGGGACCAGGTGCTGCGGATCACGCCCGACGGGGCCATGACGCTGTATACGGCCTCGGCGCCGCAGGGCGTGCCCGTGTCGTCCGAGGGCGCCGCCGCCCGCCTGCTGCCGCCGACGCTGACGGCCGTGCAGATGGCCAACTTCATCATCCACCAGAGCGGCCGCGCGACCAGCGCCGTCGGCCGGCTGGTGATCGTGGACATGGAGATCGGCCGGGGATCGGAGGCCGTGGCCGCCGACGCCCTGTCGACGGCCGTCGAGGCGGTGGTGCGCATGTCCCGCTCGGCCGGCCTGCGGCAGGACGCGGCGCGCGTACGGCGGATCGTCGTGACCGACACGGGCCGCCCGCGCGTGACCTTCGCCCGCGGCGTGCTGACCATCGTCATCGACCCGACCGCCGGCTATGCCGGACGCCCCTCCTCCGCGCGGATCGCGCGGGTCATCTCCGGCGTCGAATAGGCCGGCTCAGCCCGCGAAGACGTCCTTGGCCGCCCGCCGCGCCGCAAAGGTTTCGCCGTCGCCCGCGGTCAGGAAGGGATTGAAGCGCCGTTCCGTCTCCACCGTCGTGGGCACGGTCGCCGCGCCGCGTTCACGCAAGGCGGTCAGCTCCGCGACGTGAGCCGCCAGTTCGGGCCGGTCGTCGACGGAGAGGGCGAAGCGGGCGTTCGACAGGGCGTATTCGTGCGCGCCCCACAGCCGCGTCGCCCCGTCCCAGTCGGCCACCGTCGACAAACTGGTCCACATCTGCGCCGGCGTGCCTTCGAACAGGCGGCCGCAGCCCAGCGGGAAGATGACGTCGCCGACGAAGGCCTCGCCCGCGTCGCGCGCCAGAAAGACGACGTGGCCCAGGGTGTGGCCGGGCATGTCCAGCACCTCGAAGGACGTCTGGCCCAGCCGCACGCGGTCTCCGCCCGCGACGGCGCGGTCCAGCGGCGCGACACGGCGCACCTCCTCCGGGCCCACGATCTCGCAGCCGGTCGCGGCCTTGACTGCGGCGTTCCCCTGGGTGTGGTCCGGGTGCCAGTGGGTGTTCAGCAGCAGGTCCAGCCGACCCCAGCCGCTGGTTTCGAGGTCCGACAGGATCGCCGCGGCGTCGGGCGCGTCCACGGCCGCCACTTCGCCCGTGGCGCGGTCGCGCACCAGAAAGCCGTAGTTGTCGGAGAGGCAGGGAAACAGGCGCACGTCCAGGGTCATGCCGACATCCTAGCGGCGCGGGCGCGCGCGGCCTATCCTGCCGTCATGAGGCGTGGCGTCGAGGAACTTCGGGCCTTCTACGGCGAGACGGCGGGACAGGTGGTTCGCCGGCTGGTGGCCCGCCGGCTGGAGGACGCCTGGGGCGAGGCCACCGGCTGCGACGTGCTGGGTCTGGGCTATGCCGTGCCGTGGCTCGACGCCTTCGTGGGCGCGCGGCGTCAGATCGCGGCCATGCCCGGCGGGCAGGGGGCCGAGACCTGGCCGGCCGCCGGCCGCAATCGCGCGGCGCTGGTGGACGAACGCGCCCTTCCGTTCGCCGCCGGGACGTTCGACCGCGTCCTGCTTGTTCACGCGCTGGAAGAGGCCGACGCCCCGGCGCAGGTGCTGGCCGAGGCGGTGCGCGTGCTCAGCCCGACCGGCCGCATCATCCTGGCCGCCGCCGCCCGGGGCGGGCTGTGGGCGCGCGCGGACTCGACGCCATTCGGCCACGGCCGCCCTTTCACACGGCGCCAGCTGGAAGGTCTGGTGCGGCAGGTGGGGCTGGAGCCCTCGGCCTGGTCCCAGACCCTGTACGTGCCGCCGTGGCGCCCGTTGCTCAGCGCGGCCGACGGGTTTGAGGAGATCGGCCGGCGGGTGGCGCCGGGCTTCGCCGGCCTGATCCTGCTGGAGGCGACGCGTCAGGCCTATGCCCGGGTGCGGCCGTCGGGCGCGGTGGCCGCCGTGCGGGTGGAGCCGGGCCTGCAGCCGGTCCCGGCCGCGCGCGGCGCGCGTCTGGCCGCCCGGCGCGAACCGCTCTAGACGGGCGGGCCATGAACCGTCTCATTCTCATGCGGCACGCCAAGGCCGAGCGCGACTCCGCTTCGGGGCGGGACGTGGACCGGCCGCTGAGCGCCCGCGGCGTGACGGACGCCGGTCTGGTGGCGCGGGCGCTGGCGCAGCGGGGGGTCCGGCCGGACGTGGCGCTGGTCTCCTCCGCCGAACGGACGCGGCAGACTTGGGACGCGGCGCACGACGCCTTCGGGGACGTGGACGTCGTGATCGAGGCGGGCCTCTACGACGCCTCAGCCGCCGCCCTGCGCCGTGCGGTCGAGGCGCAGGAGGATCGCGCCGGTTGTCTGGCCGTGATCGCCCACAATCCGGGTGTGCACCAGCTGGCGGTCGAACTGCTGATCGAGGGCGCCGCCTCACCCGCGGCCATCGAGCGCTTCGCCACGGGCTTCCCGACCGGCGCGGCGGCCGTGTTCGCCGTCGACGCCAACGGCCGGGCCTCGCTGGAGCTGTTTCTCAGGCCGCGGGACGTCGGCGGCGGGGCCGACGCGTGAGCGCCGCCTTCAAGATCGTGGACGCGGCGGAATGGGACGCGGCGCGGGCGACCGGCGCCTATCGCGGGTCCGCGGTCGATCTGGCCGACGGCTACATCCACCTGTCCACCGCCGACCAGCTTGAGGAGACGGCGCGCCGTCACTACGCCGGACGGCGGAACCTGCGTCTGCTGGAGATCGACCTCGACCGGCTGGACGCCGTGAAGTGGGAGCCGTCCCGGGGCGGGGCCCTGTTTCCGCACCAGTACGGCGACCTGCCCGTCGGGGCCGTTCTCAACGACCGGGCGATGTCCGTGAGCGACGACGGCGTCATGACGGTGGGGACGGGCGATGCTTGAGGCGCTGGCCGCGCCCGTGTTGCGCCGGATGGATCCGGAGACGGCGCACAGGGTGGCCATCCGGGGGCTGGCCCTGCTGCCCGCGCCCCGTCCGGCCGCGCCCGATCCGATGCTGACGACGCGGCTCGCGGGCCTGACCCTGCCCAATCCGGTCGGTCTGGCCGCCGGGCTGGACAAGAACGCCGAGGCGCCGGGCGGTCTGGCCGGGCTGGGCTTCGGCTTCATCGAGGCCGGCTCCGTCACGCCGCGTCCGCAGGAGGGCAATCCGCGGCCGCGGCTGTTCCGGCTGACCGAGGACGCCGCGGTGATCAACCGCATGGGGTTCAACAACGACGGGCTGGAAGCCTTCGCCGCGCGTCTCGACCGCCGGCCGGCCGGCGTTCTGCTGGGCGCCAATCTGGGGGCCAACAAGGATTCCGAAGACCGCGCCGCCGACTACGTGGCGGGTCTGCGCCGGCTGGCCGGCAAGGCGGACTGGTTCACCATCAACGTCTCCTCGCCCAACACGCCCGGCCTCCGGGCGCTTCAGGGGCGCGACGCGCTGGATGACCTGCTGGGCCGGGTGGCCGAGGCGCGTCCGGCCGACGGGGCGCCCGTCTTCCTGAAGATCGCGCCCGATCTCGAGGAGGCTGAGATCGTCGGGATCGTGCAGGCCGCGCGGGCGTGGAAGCTGGATGGCCTGATCGTGTCCAACACGACCATCGCGCGCCCGGCCGAACTGCGGTCCGCGCATGCCGGCGAAACGGGCGGCCTGTCCGGCGCGCCATTGAAATCGCTGGCGCGTCGCGCGCTGGGCGTGGCGGTGGAGGCGGCCGAGGGTCGTCTGAGCCTGATCGCCGCGGGCGGCGTCGATTCCGGCGAGGAGGCGCTGCATCGTCTGCGCCAGGGCGCGTCGGCCGTACAGCTGTACTCCGCCCTGGTCCACCGCGGGCCCGGTCTGGTCCGGACCATCCTGTCCGACCTCAAGGCCCGCCTCCGCGCCGAGGGATTCACCACGATTTCCGAAGCGGTCGGCACGGCGCGTTGACGGGGCGTTAGGGCAGAGGCGGCATGCTGGCGGACCGGAAGTCCGCGCTTCCACGGGGAGACCGCATGCCGAACACGAGCGACGCCAGCCCCTGGGCCACGGCCGTGCGTCAGCGCCGCAAGGCGCTGCTGCAGCGGCTGGGCATGGGCGCCGCCGCCGCCTTCGTCTTCAGCCCCGTCCTGACGTGGGATTTCGCCGCCCTGTGGGTGGCGGGCTATTTCGTCGTCCAGCTGCTGGACCTGTGGATCTTCGGCCCCGTCAACGCGGGTCAGGTCGACCGCATGGGCCCGGTCCGCATGCTGGCGGCCAACGCCATGCTGGTCGGGAACGCCCTCTATTTCGGCAGTCTGTCGGTGGCGCTGTGGTTCACGGGCGGGCCCATGGGCGGCATCTGCGCCGCCATGCTGCTGTCGTCCGGGGCCATCTACGCCGTGGTCAACGCGCCGCGCTCCAACCTCGTGCTCGGGCTCTCGATCGCGCCGCAGTTCCTCTACCTGGCCGCCACGCCCTTCTTCATGCTGGCCTGGGGCGCGCCGCCGGCCTTCTGCACGGCCGTGGCCACCGGCATCGCCGTGTTCATCACCTACTGCCTGTCCATCTGGCGTCAGATGGAGCGCGCCCGGACGTCCGAGGCGGCGGCCCGACTGGACGCGGACCGCAAGCGCGAAGAGGCGGAATCGGCCATGAACAGCCGCTCGGCCTTCCTGGCCGCGGTCGGCCACGATCTGCGCACGCCGATCGGCGCCATCATGAGCGGCGCCATGGAGATCGAGCGCGCCACCGCCGACGGCGCCTCGCGAAGTCAGGCCCGGCTGATCGCCGACGCGGGCCTGATGATGAAGGCCCTGCTGGACGACCTGCTGGACCACGCCAAACTCGAGGCCGGCCGCATGACGGTCGACCTGGTCGACTTCGATCTGCGGGCCCTGACCTGCCAGACGCTGCAGCTCTGGCAGCAGCCCGTGCGCGCCAAGGGCCTGCGCCTGCGGCTGGAAGGCGCCGCCTCGCTGCCGCGCGCCGTGCGGGGCGACCCGATGCGGCTGCGTCAGATCCTGAACAACCTGATCTCCAACGCCGTCAAATTCACCCAGAGCGGCTCCGTCACCCTGCGCCTTGCGGCGTGGGAGGAGGATGGCGGAACGCACGCGGTGGTGTTCGAGATCGTCGACACCGGTCCCGGCATGACCGCGGAGCAAGTGACCCGCCTGTTCACCCCCTTTGACCAGACGGCGGACGGAGTTCAGGCCCGTCATGGCGGCACGGGGCTGGGGCTCGCGATCAGCCGTGAACTGGTCGGCCTGATGGGCGGACGCCTGACGGTGCGCAGCCGCCCCGGCGAGGGCGCCGCCTTCACGGTCGCCGTGACCTTCGCCCCGGCGACGTCCGACGTGCTGGCGGCGGCCGCCCCGGACGAGACCGGGCGGCGGGTCGTGGCGCAGGCGCTGGGCGCCCCCGCGCCGGCTCCGCAGGCGACGCCTGTCGCCGCTACAGCTCCGGTCCCCGCTGCGCCGATCGCGCCGGAACCGGAGGCTTCGGCCGACGAGCCTGCGGATGAGGACGGCCGGGCGATGCGGGTTCTGGTCGTCGACGATCACGACATCAACCGTCGCGCCGTTCAGCTGATCCTGGCCCCGCTGGGCGTGGAGGTGACCACGGCCGAGGACGGCATGGCGGCCCTGCGCGCCTGCGAGCAGGGCGAGTTCGACATGATCTTCATGGACGTCCGCATGCCGGAGCTGGACGGTCGGGAAACCACGCGTCGCCTGCGCGCCTCGGGCGGTCCGAATGCCGGCGTGCCCGTCATCGCCGTCACCGCCGACACCCGTCCGGAAGACATCGACGCCTGTCTGGGCGCCGGCATGTCCTACTTCGTGCCCAAGCCGATCACGCCGCCCGCCCTGCTGGGCGCGGTGCAGCACGTGCTCGCGGGGCTTCCGGCCGAGGCGGAGGCCCCGGCCGAGGTCGTCGCCGCCTGACCTAGAGCTGCGTCAGCAGGTGCTCGGCCGAGCTGACGCGGAATTCGCCGCCCTGCTCGACGTTCAGCTGATCCACCACGCCGTCGCGCACGATCATGGAATAGCGCTGCGAGCGCTCGCCCATGCCGAAGCCCTTGGCGTCCAGCGACAGGCCGAGCGCGCGGGTGAAGTCCCCGTTGCCGTCGGCCAGCATGACGACGTCGTCGTCGCCGACCCCCTGGCTGTCGCCCCAGGCACGCATCACGAAGGCGTCGTTGACGGAGACGCAGGCGACGGCGTCGACGCCCTTGCCCTTCAGCTCCTCGCGCTTGTCGGTGAAGCCCGGCAGATGGCGCGCCGAGCACGTCGGCGTGAAGGCGCCCGGCACGGCGAACAGGGCGACGGTCCGGCCCTTGAAGAAGTCGTCCGTCGTGACCGGCTTCGGTCCTTCCGAGGTGGCCTGCGACAGGGTCGCCGAGGGGATGCGGTCGCCGATCTGGATGGTCACGGGGCAGGCTCCGGAAGGTTCGGGTGAACGGATGCTGGCCAGATAGGCCCTCGCCCGCCCCTCGCCAACCCGCCCCTTGCGCGGCGCGGCCCGGGACCCGATCATCAGGCCCATGGACGGAGCCACATCCCTCGCCGGCCGCCTTCTGGTGGCCATGCCCGGCATCGGCGATCCCCGCTTCGAGCACGCCGTCATCCTCGTCTGCTCGCATGACGACGAACACGCCATGGGCGTGCGGCTGGACGCGCCGGCCCCGGGCGTCGACGTGGCGGAGGTCCTGAAACGCCTCGATCTGCCGCCGTCCGAAACGCCGAAGGCCCGGCCCGTGCTGGTGGGCGGGCCGGTGGACCGCGAGCGCGGCTTCGTCATCCATTCCGACGACTGGCTGTCGGCGGACTCCAGCCTGCCGTTCGGCGAGGGGCTGGCCATGACCGCCACGCGCGACGCCCTCGTCGCCATGGGGGACGCCGTCGCGGGGCCGCGGCGCGCCGTGCTGGCGCTGGGATATGCGGGCTGGGACGAGGGCCAGCTGGAAAGCGAGCTTGCCGAAAACGTCTGGCTGGTCGCAGAGGCGGAACAGGACATCATCTTCGACCTCGACCATGCATCGAAGTGGTCGCGGGCGCTGCGGCAGGTCGGGGTTTCCGAGGCGGGCACCCTGTCCGGCCAGTCGGGACGGGCCTAGGCGCTGCGCTGCTTCAGCGGCGCCGCCCCGTCGGCCAGCGACTCGTTCAGGTAGACCTCGGCCTCCTGCGCCGGCAGAGCGGGGGCGTAGCCGAAGCCCTGTCCATAGTGGCACTGGGCGTCGATCAGGCGGCGCGCCAGCCCGGCGTTCTCCACCCCCTCGGCCACGACCTCCAGCGCCAGATCACGGCCCAGCGCCACGACCGACTTCACGATCTTGGCCGAGCCCTCGTCCTTGTCCATGGTCAGGACGAACCAGCGGTCGATCTTCAGGGTGTCGAAGGGCAGCTTGGCCAGCCAGGTCAGCGACGAGAAGCCGGTCCCGAAGTCGTCCAGGGCCAGCGACGCGCCGGCGGCCTTCAGCCGGGCCAGAACCTCGGCGGCCCGGGCGGTGTCGCGCATGATGTCGCCCTCGGTCACCTCGAGCTTCAGCGCGCCCTTGGGCAGGCCATGGTCGGTGATGATGCGCGACACGTCCTCGACCAGATTGGGACGCTCGATCTCGCCGACCGAAAGATTGACGCTGCAGAACAGGTCGCCGGCCTGCGGATGGCGGCGCAGCCAGTCCGACAGCTGACGCGAGGCCCGGCTCATCATCAGCAGGCCGAGGTCGTTCATCAGGCCCATCTCGTCGGCCAGACCCAGAAACTCGTCGGGCGGGACCAGGCCGCGCGTCGGATGCCGCCAGCGCGCCAGCGCCTCGAAGCCCGCGACCGCGCCGGTGGCCAGGTTCACGATCGGCTGGAAGAACGGCTCGATCTCTCCGCGCAGGAAGGCGTTGCGCAGGTCCGCCTCCATGGCCAGCCGGCTGAGGCTGTCGCTTTCCAGCGCCCGGCCATAGGCGGCGGCGCCGCCGCGGCCCGCCGTCTTGGCCTGTTCCACGGCCAGCTCGACCCGGCGCAGCAGCTCGGACGGATCCGGCGCGTCCGGGCCGCCCTCGGCGTCGACGGCGCCGATGGACACCGTCGGATAGATGTCGAGACCCGCCAGCCGCAGCGGCTGCTCCAGCGCCTCGCGCAGGCGCGAGGCCGGGGCCCCCGCACCGCGGACGACGACCGCGAACTCGTCCTCGCCGATGCGGGCGGGCGCCGCGTCGGGTGGGAAGGCGGCCGCGAGCCGGGACCCGAGTGCCGACAGCACCATGTCGGCCCGCTCGTGGCCGAGCGCCTCGTTCAGCCGGCGCAGACGGTCGACGTCGGCGACGACCACTTCGACCGGACCCGGCCGCAGCAGGGCCTCGCCCAGACGGGCCACGAAGGCCCGGCGGTCCAGCAGGCCGGTGAGGGGATCACGGTCGGACCCGGCGAACTTCACGTCAGACGCCACCAGACCCGCGGCGCGAAGACCGTCTTCCAGCCAGACCCCGCGCCACAGGCACAGCTGACCGTCGCGCATCCGCAGCCGCAGGACGATCTCCTCGCCCTCCTCGCGCGGCTTCAGCAGGCGCTCGGCGAGAGCCCGGTCCTGCGGCAGGGTCAGGGCGACGAAGGCCGCGCCCGAGCATTCGGGCGCCAGCGCGCCGAGGCCGAGTGCGCCGGTCGCGCCCGTGAAGCGGAGTCGGTCGGAGGCGGGCGTCCACTCCCACAGCGCCGCCTCGGCGCCGGCGAGGGCCTCGATCGCCGTGGTGGCGTCCCATGCGAGCGCTCTGGAGCCTGTCTGCACGCGCCCGGGCGCTCCCCTCAAGCGGCGGGCGGCGGGGGCGTCAGCACGCCTCGTCGCGGACCCTGCCGAACAGCAGATGATCTGCCCATTCGCCGTTAATTTTGAGATAAGCGCGGGCGCGGCCTTCGGCCTCGAACCCGGCCTTTTCCAGCACCCGGCGCGAGGCGTGGTTGGTCGGCAGGCAGGCCGCTTCGACCCGGTGCAGACCCAGGTCGACGAAGGCGTGATCCACCATGGCGCGCACCGCCGCCGTGGCGAACCCCCGTCCTGCGAAGCGGCGGCCGATCCAGTAGCCCAGCGTGCCCGTCTCGGCGACGCCCCGGCGCACGTTCGACAGGGTGATGGCGCCGACCAGGCCGTCCTCGGCGAAGACGAACATGGGCCAGGCGTGGCCCTGCTCCTGCTCGCGGGCGTAGATGGACAGACGCCGGCGGTAGGCCGTGCGCGTCAGGTCGTCCTCGGGCCAGGTCGGCTCCCACGGGGTCAGGTAGTCGCGGGATTCGTCGCGCAGCGTGGCCCAGGCCGAATAGTCGGTCAGACGGGGGCTGCGCAGAAGCACGCCATGCGCGCTGAGCGCCGGTGCGGTGCGTTCGCCGATCCAGTCCAGAAGGGCCATGCCCCACAGCTAACGCGCGAGATGCCGGATCGGCAACCTCAGTCCAGGGCCTCGGCGAAGACGCGCCCCGCGCCGTGCGCCCCGACCGGCCCCAGAACGGCGGTCGCCGCCGCACCCGCGACGGCCGCCCGCGCCGCCGACCGCACGTCGTCGATCGTCTGCGCCCGCAGCCGCGCCACGGCGACGTCCGTAGGGATCGGCGCGCCGAAGATCAGCGTCTGGGCGGCGGCGCGTCCGGCGCGCGACGCCGGGCTTTCGTCCGACATCAGCAAACCGCCGGCCAGCACCGCCTTGGCGCGCGCCAGTTCGTCGGCCGTGGGCCCGTTCGTCGCCAGATCCGCCAGTTCGCGGGCGCAGACCTGCGCCAGCGCCGCGGCCCGCTCGGGCGCGCAGCCGGCGTAGATGCCCAGCAGGCCGGTTTCGGCATAGGCGTCGAACCAGGCGTCGACGGCGTAGGCCAGCCCCAGCTCCTCGCGCGCCTTCTGAAACAGGCGGGACGCCATGCCGCCGCCGAGGATTTCAGCGAGAAGCCGGGTGGCCGGAAACGCCGGGTCGGAGGTGCCGCAGGCGGGCGTCAGGAAGACGACGTTGGCCTGTTCGATGCGCCGCTTGAGGACCGCATGGCCGCCCGCGAACGTCGCGGGGGCGGGGAGAGGCGTGCGCGCCGCCGACGGGGGGGCGCCGAAGCGAAATTCGACGGCCTCCGTCAGCCGCGCCGCGTCGACGGCGCCGGAAACGGCCACCACCATCCGGTCCTGCGCATACAGGCCCGCGCGCCACGCCTCGACCGTCTCGCGCACGGCGGGCTTCAAGGCCCGCACCGAGCCCAGGATCGGCCGGCCCAGGGCCTGCCCCGGATAGGCCATCTGCTGCGCCATCTCGAAGACGTGGTCGTCCGGCGTGTCGAAAGCCTCGGCGATCTCCTGCGCCACGACGTCCTTCTCGCGCTCGATCTCGTCGGCATCCAGCGTCGGCCGCAGGACGAGGTCGGACACGACCTGCAAAGCCATGGCCAACGAGCCCTCCAGCCCGCGCACCTCGAAGGCCGTTCGCTCGTGGCCCGTGGCGGCGTTGATGTGGCCGCCCTCGCGCTCGATGCGTTCGACGATCTCACGAGAGTCCATCTCGCCCGCGCCCTTGAACACCAGATGTTCGAGGAAATGGGACCAGCCGGCGCGCGAGGGCGTCTCCCACCGCGAGCCGCCGTCGACGGTGACGGTCAGGGCGAAGGTCTTGAGCCCGGGCATGGGGTCGGCCACGACGCGAACGCCGTTGGGCAGGGTGTGCAGGTCGGTCAGGAGGCGGACTTTCTCAGGCGGCGGCGGAGCAGGGCCACATAGAAGCCCGTCAACGCGATCGCCAGTCCGAACCACGTGAGCGCATAGCCGAGGTGGTTGTTGGAGAAGGCCGCCGGCGGCGCAGAGGGCCGCAGCGCCTTCCAGTCGGGATCGGTGCTGGCGAGGGCGAACAGGACCATGGGCTGGACCTCGGCGGCACCCAGGGCCCTGCCCATCGCCGGGACGTCGCGGGCGAAGAAGCGGCCGCCTTGCGGCGCGGGCGCCAGGGGGCCGGGAGGCGGCACGCGCCGCAGCTGGGCCAGAACCGGGACGTTGCGACGGCTGTCGTCGGGCAGCGGGCCGGGGCGCGCGGAGACGGTTTCGGCGACGAAGCCCCGATCGATCAGAATGGGCGGCGTGGTCGCGTCGAACCGGCACAGCGAAACGAGACGCACGCCCGCCTCGCCGTCCTGGATCGACTGCAGCTCCACGGACGGCGCGCCGGAAAGTCGGGAGCAGGTCGCGATGACGCGGCGGAATTCCGGGTCATCGCCCCCGTCGAGGACCTCGCCCAGCGGCGCCGGCGGCGCCGCCGCAGCCGCCGCCGCCTGCGCGATCAGCGACTCCTTCCATGCCAGTCTGCGCACCTGCCACGCGCCCAGCCCGATCAGCAGCGCCAGCGCCGTCCCGCAGACGACCGTCAGCACCCAAGGGAACCGCCCGCGCTCAGTCGCCATTGCGGGCCTCCGCCGCCCGGTTGCGCATCTGCAGGGCGATCATGACGCCCTTGCCGGGCCGCATCAGGGCCAGCGAGCCGATCACCGCCAGCGGCGGCCAGACCAGCAGGTGCAGCCACATCGGCGGCGCAAGGGCGATCTCGACGGCCAGCGCCCCGAACACCACGGGGAAGCCGACGATCTGGATGATGAACACCGCCGCGCCGTCGCCGGTGTTCAGGCGCGTGAAGTCGAACCCGCAGGCCCTGCAGCGATCGACGACCTTCAGGAAGCCCTCGTACAGCGGCCCGCGCCCGCAGTTGGGGCAGCGACAAAGCAGACCGGCGCGGATCGGGTCGATCCGCGCCGGCTGAATTTCCATCCCTGCGGGACTTCGGCTCACCCGAAGGTGACGTAGACGAAGGCGAACAGGAACAGCCAGACCACGTCCACGAAGTGCCAGTACCAGGCCGCCGCCTCGAAGCCGAAATGCTTTTCGGGGCTCAGCTGACCGGCCAGCAGGCGCAGCAGGCAGACGGTCAGGAACAGGGTCCCGATCAGCACGTGGAAACCGTGGAAGCCGGTCGCCATGAAGAAGATCGAGCCATAGAGGCCGGAGTTGGCCGCTTCCTCGTTGAAGAACAGGTTCTCGTGGATGATGTGGTAGTACTCGTAGCCCTGAACGGACGTGAACAGCACGCCCAGCAGGACGGTGATCAGCAGACCCAGCCTGGCGGCCTTGCGGTCGCCCACCTGCAGGGCGTGGTGCGCCCAGGTGACCGTGGTGCCGGACAGCAGCAGGATGACGGTGTTCAGGAGCGGCAGGGCCCACGGGTCCAGCGTCTCGACGCCGCGCGGCGGCCAGACCATGCTGCCGTCGGTGTTGGCCCAGGCCGACGCGGTGTCGGCCCACAGGCCCACCTGCGGAATGGCGCCGCGAGCCTCGTTGAAGATCGCCATCTCGAAGAACATCCAGAAGAAGGCGGCGAAGAACATCACCTCCGAGGCGATGAACAGCACCATGCCGTAGCGCAGGCCGATCGACACCACGGGGGTGTGATCGCCGCGACGGCTCTCCTTGATCACGTCCGACCACCAGCCGAACATCGAGTACAGCACGCCCGCGAAGCCGGCGAAGAACAGCCACGACGTGCCTTCCGGCAGGCCGAACAGCCCCTTCATCCACGCCACGGCGCCGACCATCATCACCGTCACGGCGATGGAGGCGACCAGCGGCCACGGGCTGGGGTCGACCAGGTGGTAGTCGTGGTGCGGAGCGGCGTGGGCGTCGGCCATGGGCGTCTGTTCGTCTCTAGCGGAAACGGAGGTTCGGGGTGGCTATAGCGCCCGCCTCGCGGGGACGCCAGACCTCACCCGACGGCCGCGGGATCGAAGTCCTTCGTCGGCCAGAAGGTGTAGCTGAGGGTGATCTCGCGCACGCCACGTCCGTCGCGGTCGGTGGCCAGTTCAGGGGCGATGAAATACTGCACCGGGAAGGCGACGGTAGCGCCGGGGGCGATCACCTGCCCCTCGAAGCAGAAGCACTGCAGCTTCTGGAAATACGGGCCGGCCTTCTCGGGAACGACGTTGTAGCTGGCGGTCGCCCCGACCGGCCGGTCCGAGGTGTTGGTGACGTCGAACCACGCCATGCCGGTCTCCCCGATCCGCAGCTGCTGGCGCACCTGACGCGCCCTGAAGGTCAGCGGCAGGTCCCGGACGTTGGTGTCGAAGCGCACCATCACGGTGTCGTCGAGCACGACGTCGGAGGGTTTGTCGGCCCGCATGGTGGTGCCGTCGAACCCGGTCACGCGGCAGAACAGATCGTACAGCGGCACGGCGGCGAAGGCGGCGCCGGTCATCAGCATGACGGCTCCGGCGCAGGCCAGGGCGATCGCGTGATCCTTCCTCACCGGGCGGCCTCAGCCACCACGCCGGCGCGCGCGGCCCGGGCCTCCTCCATGTTGCGCTGCATGCGCAGGAAGGTGGTCAGGAAGACCAGAGCCATGAAGGCGACCAGGCCGCCGGCGATCCACAGGTTGCGGCGCTTGCGGGCGGCCAGTTCCTGATCGGTCAGACGCATGTGGGGCACTCCAGGCCGGCGGCGGGCAGGTGTTCGATCAGAAGGGCGGCGAACAGGGCCGTCAGCCACAGGATCGAATAGGCGAACAGGTTGCGCGCCGGTTTGGCCTCGGCGCGGACGTCGTACAATGCGGCCTCTCGCCCCACGGCCTCCGCCTTGTCGGGCTGATCGCCGGCCCGGCTGCGGAACAGCCGCCAGGCCAGCAGCAGGAACAGGGCGCCGCCCGCGACCGACACGGCCAGATAGCCGCGCCCGCCCAGGCCGACGAAGGCCGGCAGGATCGCGACGGGCACGAGGATCAGCGAATACAGCCACACCTGCAGGCGCGTGGACCTGGCTCCCTTCGCCACCGGCATCATGGGGATGCCCGCGCGGGCGTAGTCGCCGGCCGAATAGAGGGCGAGCGCCCAGCTGTGCGGCGGGGTCCACAGGAAGATGATCAGGAACATCAGCCACGCCTGCCAGGGCGCGTCTCCGGTCGCGGCGGCCCAGCCGATCACCGGCGGAAAGGCGCCGGCGGCTCCGCCGATGACGATGTTCTGGGGCGTGCGGCGCTTCAGCACGAGCGTGTAGAGGCCGGCGTAGTAGGCGATCGTCAGGGCCAGCAGGCCGGCGGCGAACCAGTTCGCGTTCATGCCGAGCAGGGTCACGGAGAACAGGCTCAACACCGCCCCGAAGGCCAGGGCGTCGTTCTTGCGGACGCGGCCCGAGGCCGTCGGACGTCCGCGGGTTCGGCGCATCAGGGCGTCGGTCTCGCTTTCCAGCGCCATGTTCAGCGCCCCGGCCGCGCCCGCGCCCACGGCGATGCACAGCACCGCGATCAGCCCCTCCCACAGACGCGGATCGCCCGGCGCCGCGAACAGGCCCGTCAGGGCCGTGAACACCACCAGCGACATCACGCGCGGCTTCAGCAGCTGGAACCACTCCTCCGGCTGCGCCGTCGACAGGGTCGGGCGCTCGGGCATGTCGGACGGCGGCGTTTCGGCTTGGGTCATAACGGTTCGGGGCCGCCCCGCCGGATCGGCGAGGCGGCCCCTCCCTTGGTCTCAATCATGTCCGCAGGGACGGGATCAGTGATGCTCGGTCGGCTTGATGACCGGCAGTTCGTTGAACTGGTGGTGCGGCGGCGGGCTGGACAGGGTCCATTCCAGCGTCGTCGCGCCCTCGCCCCACGGGTTCGGCACGCCCTTGCGGCGACGCACCGCGGCCTCGACCAGCATGATCAGGAACACGACCACGCCGACGGCGGTGATGGCGTAACCGATCGACGAGACGTAGTTCCACAGGCTGTAGGCCTCCGGATAGTCGACGTAGCGGCGCGGCATGCCCTGCAGGCCGAGGAAGTGCTGCGGGAAGAACACCAGGTTCACGCCCACGAACATGATCCAGAAGTGCGCGGCGCCGAGGAACTCGTTGTACTTCACGCCGAACATCTTCTCGAACCAGTAGTAGAAGCCCGCGAAGATGGCGAACACCGCGCCCAGCGACAGCACGTAGTGGAAGTGCGCCACGACGTAGTAGGTGTCGTGGAGGCTGTAGTCGATGCCGGCGTTCGACAGCACAACGCCGGTCACGCCGCCGACGGTGAACAGGAAGATGAAGCCCATCGCCCACAGCATGGGCGTCTTGAAGTCGATGGAGCCGCCCCACATCGTGGCGATCCAGCTGAAGATCTTCACGCCCGTGGGCACGGCGATGATCATGGTGGCCGCCACGAAGTAGGCGCGGAGGTTCACCGTCATGCCGACCGTGTACATGTGGTGCGCCCACACGATGAAGCCGATGAAGCCGATCGCCACCATGGCGTAGGCCATGGCGAGGTAGCCGAACACGGGCTTGCGGCTGAAGGTCGAGACGATGTGCGAGATCATGCCGAAGCCCGGCAGGATCAGGATGTAGACCTCCGGGTGCCCGAAGAACCAGAACAGGTGCTGGAACATCACCGGGTCGCCGCCGCCGGTCGGATCGAAGAACGACGTGCCGAAGTTGCGGTCGGTCAGCAGCATGGTGATGGCGCCGGCCAGGACCGGCAGCGACAGCAGCAGCAGGAAGGCGGTGATCAGCACCGACCACGCGAACAACGGCATGCGGTGCAGGGTCATGCCCGGCGCGCGCATGTTGAAGATGGTGGTGATGAAGTTGATCGCGCCGAGGATCGAGCTGGCGCCCGCCACGTGCAGCGAGAAGATCGCCAGGTCCATGGCCGGGCCGGTGTGGCCGGCGGTCGAGAGCGGCGGATAGATGGTCCAGCCGCCGCCGAAGCCCTGGCCCGGGCCGCCGTCGACGAACATCGACAGGCACAGCAGCACCCAGGCCGCGACCAGCAGCCAGAACGAGATGTTGTTCATGCGCGGGAAGGCCATGTCCGGCGCGCCGATCATGATCGGCACGAACCAGTTGCCGAAGCCGCCGATCATGGCCGGCATGACCATGAAGAAGATCATGATCAGGGCGTGGGCCGTGACGGTCACGTTGTAACCGTGCTTGGTCTGCTCCACGAGGCCCAGCAGGCTGATCGAGGAGTTCTCGGCGAAGATCTGCATGCCCGGGTGGGCCAGTTCCCAGCGGATCAGGCCCGACAGGGCGCCGCCGACGATCCCCGCCATGATGGCGAAGATCAGGTACAGGGTGCCGATGTCCTTGTGATTGGTGGACAGGAACCAGCGGGTGAAGAAGCCCGGCTTGTGGACGTGGTCGTCGTGACCGTGGGCTGCGGCGGCGGTGGCCATGAGGTTTCGGCTCTCTCGCGTGTCTTACTGGGCGGCGGCCGGCGCGGCGGCCGGAGCGGAAGCGGGGGCGGCGGTCGGGGCCGCGCCGGGGACGGTCTGGGTCGGAGCCTGCGCGGGGGCGTCGGTGGTGGCGCCCACGGGAGCGGCGCCTTCGCCGGTCGGAGCCGTCGCGGCCGGAACGGCTGCGGCCGCGGCCGCGGCGTCGGCCGCTGCGGTCATGGATCCGCCCTTCGACGCGACCCAGGCGGCGAACTCGGCCTCGGTGACGACGCGGATCTCGATCGGCATGAAGGCGTGGTCGACGCCGCACAGCTCCGAGCACTGGCCGTAGTAGGTGCCGACGCGATCGGCGCGGAACCAGGTCTCGTTGGTGCGGCCGGGAACGGCGTCCGTCTTCAGGCCGAAGGCGGGCAGGGCCACGGCGTGGATCACGTCGGCGGCGGTGACCAGCAGCTTCACGGTGCGGCCGACAGGCACGACCATCGGCTCGTCCGCCGCCAGGCGGAAGGGCACGCCGCGCGCGTCGGCCTCGGCCTCCGGCAGCATGTTGGAGACGTATTCGCTGATGCCCTGGTCCGGGTACTCATAGGCCCAGTTCCACTGGTTGCCCGTGACCTTCACGGTCAGGTCCGGTTCCGGCATGTTTTCGTAGGCGAACAGCAGGCGGAACGAGAACAGCGCGATCCCGACCAGGATGAACACCGGCACGACCGTCCAGATCACCTCGACCAGGGTGTTGTGGCTCCAGCGCGCGGGCACCGGGTTGGACTTCTTGTTGTACCGGATCACCACCCAGATCAGCAGGCCCAGAACGAACAGGCTGATGATCGTGATGATCGGCAGCAGGATGAAGTCATGGAAGATGTGGGCCTCTTCCTTCAGCGGCGAGGCCGCCGGCTGAAGGCCGATGCCGCCCGGCGTGGGCTGGCCGATCAGATCCTGGGCCACGGCGGCGCCGGTCATGAAGACCGAGCCGATGAAGGCCGAAATCCCCAGGGCGGACTTGCCCATGCTCATGCGGTGTTTCCCTAGTCCTTGCCCCGCCGGTCCCCGGCGCGGGGCTGTCGCCGAACGGCCCCCGAGCGCAGGCGCGGGAGCTTTGGGCGGTCCATATCCCTCCCGTCCCCCTTTGCCAAGGCGCGCGGCGGTGTGGCGCAGGAAGGTGAGAACCGATCTCATTAAATCGCGGTCATGTTTCGCAAGCTACCTTGTCACGCAAGCTACCTTGTCATACGCATCGAGCCGTCAACGGAGACCCACACCGTGCCCGAGAACATCGACACGCAGCTGAAGAAGGGGGTGCTGACGCTGTGCGTCCTCGCCCTGCTGAACCGGCGCGACGGCTACGCCTACGACATCGCCGCGGACCTCTCGAAGGCCATCGGCATGGGCGAAGGCACCATCTACCCGCTGATGCGGCGGATGCAGACGGACGGACTGGTCGAGACCTATCTGGTCGAGTCCGCCGCCGGGCCCTCGCGCAAATACTATCGCCTGACCGCCGCCGGCCGTCGGGCGCTCGAAGCCCAGACCACGGAATGGCGCACGTTCGCCGACGCGGTCGAGGCCGTCCTGGCCGAGCCCGCCGCGGCTCCGGCCGAAACCAGAGGGGAGCTGAAGCAATGAACCGCGCGGAATTCATCTCGCGCCTGAAGAAGGGGCTGGTGGGCCTGTCCGCCCCCGCCGCCGACGAGATCGTCCAGGATTATGAGGCGCATTTCGACGCCGGCGCGGCCGACGGCCGGTCGGAAGCCGAGGTCGCTGAAGCCTTGGGCGATCCCGACCGTCTGGCCCGCGAGCTGCGGGCGGAGGCAGGCGCACGGGCGTGGAATCAGCAGCCGGGCGCCTCCTCGGCCGCCGGCGCCATCTTCGCCATCATCGGCCTGGGCGCGATCGACATCCTGATCCTGCTGCCGATCGTCCTGCCGCTGTTCGGCAGCCTGATCGCGGTGCTGGTGTCGGGGATCGGCGTGTTTCTGGCCGGCGGCTTCACCCTGGTCGCGGGGCCCTTCCTGGATCCGCCGGGCGGGCCCGCCGTGGCCCTGCTGGGCGGGGTCGGCGTCATGGGCCTCGGCGTCTTCATGACGGCGCTCTGCGCCCTGTTCACCAAATGGCTGATCGACGCCACGGTCTGGTACGCGCGCCTGCACTACCGCGTGCTGAAGCCCGCGCTCGATCAGGGCCGGATCTGAGGGAGGGACCAGACATGATCCGCAATCTTCTCATCATCATGGGCGTCGGCCTGATCATGGCCGTGGTCGGCATCGGCGGCGCCTTCGCCGTCGGCGGCCCCGCCATCATGCGCGACGGCTGGAGCTGGACTTGGGACGGCGACGGCGACTGGGTCCGCGTCACCCACGACGGGCCGCGCGAGCGAGGCCCCGAAGTCACCCGCACCCTCGAATGGACCGGCGGCGACCGTCTGATCCTCGACGTCGCCGCCGACGTGGTCTTCACCCAGGGCGACGTGGCCTCGGTCACCTTGGCCGGCCCCCAGAGCCGCGTGGATCGCATCCGGCTTGAGAACGGCCGTCTGTTCGCCGAGGGAAACGGGGACTGGGGCGGCTGGCGTGACCGGGTCCGCGTAACCATCACCGCGCCGGGCGTCTCGACCTTTGAGATGAACGCCTCGCAGGACCTCGCCCTTCGCGCCATCGACGTGCCGACGCTGAGGATCGTCATCTCCGGCTCGGGCGAGGTCGTGGCTGAGGGGCGGGCCCAGACGCTGGATCTGGACGTTTCCGGCTCGGGCGAGGCGGACCTGACGGCCCTGACGGTGACCGACGCCGACGTCGACGTCTCGGGCTCCGGCGAGGTCGACGTCGGCCCCACCGGCCGCGCGACCATCGACATCTCGGGTTCCGGCGACGTCGACCTGACCCGCCGCCCGGCGTCCGTCCAGTCAAACGTGTCCGGCTCCGGCGACGTCAACGACGCCTGGTGACGGAAACGGCGGAAGGGGTGACGCGCCCCTTCCGCCGTCCTATCTGCGAAGGATGACCGCGCACGTTCCGCCGCCGCCCCTGCTCGAGACCGCCGGGGTCGATCCCGACGAGGCCCTGTCCATCCTGCGCGGCGCCCTGGCCGGGGCCGACGACGGCGAGCTGTTTCTCGAGCGGTCGGAGCTGGAATCCCTGGTCTTCGACGACGGCCGCCTGAAGGGCGCGAACTACGACGCGACCGAGGGCTTTGGCCTGCGCGTCGTGGCGGGCGAGACCGCGGGCTACGCGCACGCCAACGAGATCACCCCCGACGCCATCCGCCGCGCCGCTGAGGCCGCGTCGCTGGCCAAGGCCGGCCATGCGGGCGTCACGGCCGAAGGTCCGCGCGCGACCAATCAGTCGCTGTATCCGCCGCTCGACCCCCTGGCTGCGCCGGGGTTCTCGGACAAGATCGCCCTGCTGCAGGAGATCGACGCCTGGGCCCGCGCCCGCGACCCGCGCGTGGTTCAGGTCTCCGCAAGCCTGATCGGCGAGCGCCGCTCGATCGAAATCCTCCGCGCCGAAGGCCGCGCCGTGCGGGACGTCCGCCCGCTGGTGCGCTTCAACGTCTCCGTCACCGTCGAGAAGGACGGCCGTCGCGAAACCGCTTCGGCCGGGGCGGGCGGCCGGGCGGGTTTCGAGGAGTGGACCGCGCCGGAGCGTTGGCAGGCCCAGGTCGACGAATGCCTGCGTCAGGCCCTGGTGAATCTCGAGGCGGTCGACTGTCCGGCGGGTGAAATGGACGTGGTCATGGGCGCGGGCTGGCCCGGCGTGCTGCTGCACGAAGCCGTCGGCCACGGGTTCGAAGGGGATTTCCACCGCAAGGGCTCGTCGGTCTTCACCGGCATGATGGGCAAGCGCGTGGCCGCGCCGGGCGTCACTGTGGTCGACGACGGCTCCATCGCCGGCCGTCGCGGCTCCCTGACCGTCGACGACGAGGGCACGCCGACGTCGCGGACCGTCCTGATCGAGGACGGGATCATGGTCGGCCTGATGCACGACCGGCTGTCGGCCCGTCAGATGGGGCAGGCGGCGACCGGCAACGGGCGGCGTCAGTCCTTCGCCCACATCCCCATGCCGCGCATGACCAACACCTTCATGGAAGGCGGCAAGGACAGCCGCGCCGACATGATCGCCTCGACCAAGCGCGGCCTCTACGCCGCCAATTTCGGCGGCGGCCAGGTGGACATCACCAACGGCAAGTTCGTCTTCCAGTGCACCGAGGCCTATCTGATCGAGGACGGGAAGATCACCTCGCCCGTCCGCGGCGCCACCCTGATCGGCGACGGGGCCACGGCGCTGAAGGGCGTCACGATGATCGGCGACGACTTCGCCTTCGATCCCGGCGTCGGCACCTGCGGCAAGGCCGGACAGGGCGTGCCGGTGGGCATCGGCCAGCCCAGCCTGAAGATCTCCGGCCTGACTGTGGGCGGCACCGCGGTCTAGCGTTTCCAGACCGGGCCGACGATCTCGAAGCCGCGCGCCTCCAGAGTGTCCAGCAGGCCGCCGGGTTCGGCGAGCACCCGCAGGGGCGCCACCGCCAGCGTCGTGCCGTCCTGCGCCAACGCGTCCTCGATCCCCGTCAGCCACTGCGCCCGCAACTGGATGCCCCAGTCCGGGTCGCCCCAAGGCCAGCACTGCGACAGGGCCTGCTCGAGCGGCGATTCCATGACGGTCGGCACGTCGAACCTGCGCCACGCGGCGGCCCGCTCCAGCATGCCCGCCTCGCCGGCCTCCCCGGCCACGATGGCGAGCTGCACGCACGGCACCCAGGTTTCGGGCGGCATGGTCAGCAGGTCCTCGATGACCGCGTCGCCGCGCACCTCGCCGATGCGCTGGCTGGGCGTGCGGCCCCGACGCGCGGTGCGGCGCACGGCATCCTCCACCGAAGGCCCGCGGTTCCGGTTCAGGTTGGTCACGCCGAACAGCAGGCCCGCGGAGGTCTGGAAGAAGCTCTGGCGCATCAGGTCGTCGCGCGTCTTCGCATCCAGCACCTCCAGCCGCGCCTGCCATTCCGGCGTCAGGTAGTCGGCGCTGGTCTTGCCGCGCGGCAGGCGGGTCAGCGTCCCCTGTCGCCAGAGGATGCGGAGGATGTCGCCGGGCGACAGGGCCACGGCCTGCGAATACAGCACGCTGTCCGCCCGCTCGGCCGCCCGCTCCAGCGCATCCGCGCGCCAGTCGAGACTTCGCGGCAGCGCCTGGATGGCGCCGACCAGCAGGACGGTGGATTCGCCGCGCGTCACCTCCCACGTCGGCGCCCCGGACCGCCGCGCCTCGACGATCACCTCATCGACCATGGTCGGCTCGTCCTGCGCCAAGGCGGGTGAAGCAACCGCAAAAGCGACGGCGACCACGAATGCTCTGATCATCTTGATTTCGCCCCAAACATTACACGCCCGCAATGTCGTTCTGCAGTCTTCACGCATGTGACGCAGATTTAATCCACCTGTCCAGCTTGTAACTGGCATGCGGTCTGCGCCGTCGCCACGGTCCGCCCCACACGACGAGGGGACAGTAAAGTGACCAAGACCATCCTGCTGGCCGGCGCGGCCGCCATCGCCATCGCCGGCTCCGCCCAGGCCCAGAGCCAGCCCGCACCGAACGCGCCCCAGGCCGAGGCCGGGCAGCAGGGCGTGCTGGTGTTCGAACCCGCCTTCTTCGCCGAGCAGCGCCCCAACACGGCCCTCGACATGGTCCAGCGCATCCCGGGCTTCTCCGTCGTCGACGGCGACGGCAGCCGCGGCTTCGAAGGCTCGGTCGGCAACGTTCTGGTCAACGGCGCCCGGCCGGCGTCGAAGACGGACACGGGGTCGTCCGTCCTGTCCCGCACCCTGGCCTCGCAGGTCCTTCGCATCGAACTGATCCGCGGCGGCGCGCCGGGCATCGACATGCAGGGTTACGGCGTGGTGGTGAACGTCACCACCCGTCAGGAAAGCAGCACCCAGTCCATCCTGACCGCGAACTACTGGGCCTTCGACGGCGGGCAGGATCTGGCGGCGGGGACGTACCAGTTCACCGCCAAACGCGGCGAGACGACGTGGGGCGTGACGCTGAGCGACGGCGTTTCCATGAGCGACGCGAACGGCGAGGGCCTCGTCGTCCGCCGCAACGGCGCAGGCCTGATCACCCGCCAGGAAGACTACTGGAACGACCAGTACGGCGGCTCCACCGGCATCCGCGGCAATCTCGCGACGCCCTTCGCGGGCGGCAAGATCGATCTGACGGCGCGCTACGGGGTCAACGACTACTTCTCGCAGAGCCTCCAGACCGGCCCGGCAGTGCGCCGCGAGAACCTGTTCGAGAACGAGGGCTCGTCCGGCGAGTTCGGCGCGGTCTACACGCGCCCCCTGGGCGACCGGCTGGATCTGGAGACGCGCTTCATCCACCAGTTCGGCGAGAGCGACGGCGTCTCCACTTCACGCACCCGCATCGGCGCGGTCGACGATCCGGAGCAGCGCTTCGAATCGCTCGACGAGTCGTCGGAGACCATCGCCCGGGCGCTGGTCCGCTTCGAGCGCTCGCCGACCCTGACGTACGAAGGCGGCGGCGAGATCGCCTATAACATGCTGGAAACCGAGCAGGCCTTCAGCGTCGGCGGCGTGCCCGTCCCGCTGCCGTCCGCGTCGGTGAAGGTCGAGGAGCTGCGCGGCGAGCTGTTCGGCAAGGCGACCTGGCGCGTCCGGCCCGACCTGAACCTGGAGGGCGGCCTGCGGCTGGAGGCGTCCGAGATCAGCCAGTCGGGCGACGCCGACCAGTCGAAGACCTTCTTCTTCGCCAAGCCGCGCCTGCTGATCACGTGGACGCCGATGGCCAACACCCAGGTCCGCTATCGTTTCGAACGCGAGCTGGGCCAGCTGGATTTCGGCGACTTCGCGGCTTCGGCCGATCTGGACGACGAGAACGTGCTGGGCGGCAACGCCGATCTGGAGCCCGAGCAGCGCTGGATCAGCGAGCTGACCTTCGAGCGCCGCTTCATGAAGGACGGCATCGTCTCCATCGGCTACCGCCACGACGAGATCGTCGACGCCATCGACGTGATCCCGCTGGACATGGGGCTGTCCGCCGTCGGCAACATCGGCGACGGCACGCTGGACCAACTGGCGGTCAACGTTCTGGTGCCGATGGACTGGGCTGGCTTCTCGGGCGGCAAGCTGGGTTTCCGCAACACGTGGAACCACAACGAGGTGACCGACCCCACCACGGGACGGACCCGCCGCATCTCCGGCGTGCGCCCGTCCCAGCCGGTCTTCACCGTCCAGCAGGACATTCCTTCCTCGAACCTGCAGTGGGGCGGCGCCTACATCGCCTCGCTGTACCAGTTCAGCTACGACCCGGATCAGACCTCGGGCTTCCGCGGCTCGGACTATTTCGAGGCGTGGACCGAGTGGAAGCCGACGCCGACCTTGGCCCTGCGCGTCCAGATCAACATCTGGGACGACTTCAACGTCGAGCGCACCGTCTACGCGAACCGCACCCCGGCCCGCCCGATCGCCTTCGTCGAGAACCGCTTCATCGACCCGCGGACCTTCGTGCAGTTCCGCGTCCGCAAGACGTTCTGAGCCGGGCTCAGCCCAGGCGCCGGATCAGCGCCTGGGCGGCGGCCGGATTGCGGACCTTGGCTCCGGCGATGAAGAAGGCGAAGACGTCGCCGCGCCTGGCCCACGCGCGGCACCGGCCGGCGGCCGCATCCAGTTCGGCGTCCGTCATGCCGTCCGGCTCCTCCTCCCGACTGGACATCAGGCGGGCGTAGGTGAAGTCGGCGGTCGGCCGGTCGATCCGCGGCCAGTTCGGCTCCTCGTCGTCTTCGCCGTAGACGATGGCCACGCCGTATTTCGAGGCGAGGTCATAGAACTGCTGGGTCTCGAAGGTCGGGTTGCGCACCTCCAGCGCGTGGCGCAGCCGCAGGCCGTCCTTCTCCTTGGGCAGCAGCTTCAGGAAGCCTTCGAAGTCCGCCGGATCGAACTTCTTGGTCCCCATGAATTGCCAGTTGATGGGCCCCAGCTTGTCGCCCAGCGCCGTCAGCCCCTGGCCCAGAAAGCGGTCCATGGACTCGCCCATGTCCGCCAGGATCTTGCGGTTCGTGCAGTAGCGGCTGGCCTTGACCGAGAAGACGAAGCCGTCGGGCGTTTCGTCCCGCCATTTCATCCAGCTGTCAGGCTTGAAGGTGGAATAGTAGGTGCCGTTGATCTCGATGGCGGTCAGCGCGCGGCTGGCGTACTCGAGCTCCCGCTTCTGGCTCAGCTTCTCCGGATAGAAGACGCCGCGCCAGGGCTCGTAGGTCCAGCCACCGACGCCGACGCGGATCGCGCCCGTCACCGACGTCCCCGCAGCCGCTCCATCTCGCGCTGGACGGCCGCCTCGTGGTTGTCCGACAGGGCCATCCATACCGACGCCATGTGCGACAGCAGGCCGATGCCCCAGCCCAGCAGCGGCCAGAAGGCCCAGTCGATGCCGCTGCCCGCCCACCAGTCGATGGCGAACAGTCCGGCGTTGACGATGACGAAGACGAACAGGTGCGAAACCACGCTGCGCTTCGCCTCCACCCGGCGTTCGGCCTGCTCCCTCAGCTTGACGTCGGCGTCGGTCATGTCGTCCCTCCCTGAACGCGGGGCAGGATGCCACGGACGGGGCGGCGCCGCCAGCGAGCGCCCATTGCCTTCCGGGCCGGGATGATCGACCGTCCCGCCGATGAGCCCCGTCCGTTTCGACCGCTTTCGTCTGGATCTCCAGGACCGCCGTCTGACGCGCGATGGACAGACGGTGGAGCTGAGCGGCCGTTACCTCGACGCGCTGGCGCTGCTGGTCGCCGAACGCGGGCGGCTGGTGACCAAGGACCGCTTCATGGCCGAGGTCTGGAAGGGCGTCCCCGTCACCGACGAGGCGCTGACCCAGTGCGTGCGCAGCCTGCGCCGCGTGCTGGGCGACGACGCGGGGCGGCCTCGCTTCATCGAGACGGTGCCCAAGCACGGCTATCGCTTCGTCGCCGAGGTGGCGGACGGTCAGACGCCCGCCGTGGCCAAGGCGGCCGCGACGCCGCCCGTGCCCCCGAAGACTCGTCCGGCCTGGCGCGAGGGCCTGAGCGGCGCGGCGTCCGGCGGCGCCGGGGGCGCGGTGGCCGGCTTGATCGGCGGCATGGTGTACGGGCTGGCGGTGTCGCCCGAGGGCATGGGGGCGGCCTCGGCCCTGCTGGTGCTGGTCTGCGCCACCACGCTTCTGGCGTTGGCGGCGGGCGGGGCGGTCGGGTTCGGCGTGGAAACCGGGCGCGTGGTGAGGTCCGGACTCTGGGGCGTCGTTCTGGGAGGCGCCTTCGCCGGCGCGCTCATCGGCGGCGTCACCCGGCTGGTCGCTCTCGACGCCCTCGCCATGCTGACGGGACGCGCGCCCGCGGACATGACGGGCGCGGCCGAGGGCCTGGCGATCGGCGCGGCGATCGGGCTCGGCGTCTGGACGGCGGCGCGCAGGGGCTGGTCGGCCCGTCGGTCCGCGCTGGCGTCGGCGGCCCTCGGACTGGGCGTGGGGGGAGCTCTGGCGGCGTTGGGCGGGCGCCTGCTTGGAGGCAGCCTGAACCTCCTGCTTCAGGCCTACCCCGACGCGCGTCTGGACCTGTCGCCGATCGGCGCCGTCGTCGGAGAGTCGGGATTCGGTCCCGTGGCCCGGACGATCACGGCCTCGCTGGAGGCCGGCCTCTTCGTCGGATGCGTGACCGCCTTCCTCGTGGCCCGGCCCGCGCTGCGTCAGGCGCCGGTGGGAGAGGTCGCGGGATCCGGCGTCCGGGGCTGAACGTCCGACGGCAGGGTCGTGGTCGGGCGTTCCGGCAGGGGCTGCGCCGACTCCGCCGAGGTGGCGGCCGCCTCCGTGCGCTGCTCTGCGCGCCCCATCGGCCCGGCCGTGAACATGTAGATCAAGGCGAAGGCGATGGCGACCAGCGTGGCCGAGACGACCAGGATCGTCAGCACGTGCATGCCGCCGCGGCCCGACTTGGCGCGGACGTCGGAAATGACCTGGCCGTCTCCCTCGGGATCGGGCTGGGTGCGGGGCAGGATGGGATCGGTCATGCCGCTTGAATGCTCAAGCTGGCCGGGACGTTCCCGCAATCAGTAGGCGAAGTCGCGGTAGAGTCGCGACAGGTCGCGGTCCCAGGCGCCGTGGTACAGGTCCAGCAGGCGCTCGGCCGGGGTCACGCCGGAGTCGGCGATGTCTTCCAGTTCGGACAGATAGCCGCGCTCGTCCACCATGCCGCCGCTGAAGCGGGCGCGGGACTTCAGGCCCTGTTTCGCGATCGCCACCAGATCGACGGCGACGTCGCGCACGGTGCGGCCGGCCACCTCGGCCTTCAGGCCCAGACGGGTGACGTCGCTCCGCAGGCGCTCGTGGTCCTCGATCGCCCAGTCCCTGCAGAGGTCCCAGGCCGCGGCCAGAGCGGCGTCGTCGTAGAGCACGCCGACCCAGAGCGCCTGCAGGGCGCAGATCCGGCTCCATGGCCCTCCGTCGGCGCCGCGCATCTCCAGATAGGATTTCAGCCTGACTTCGGGGAACAGGGTGGTCAGGTGGTCCGACCAGTCCTTTCGCGTGGCGCGGTCGCCCGGCAAATCCTCCAGCCCGCCGTCCATGAACCGGCGGAACGATCGACCGGACAGGTCGACGTAGCGCCCTTCGCGCTTGGCGAAATACATCGGCACGTCCAGCGCATAGTCGACGTAGCGCTCGAAGCCGAAGCCCTCCTGGAAGACGAAGTCCAGCATGCCGGTGCGGTCCGGATCGGTGTCGGTCCAGACGTTGGCGCGCGCCGACAGGAAGCCGTTCGGCCTGCCTTCGGTGAAGGGCGAGCAGGCGAACAGGGCCGTGGCGACGGGCTGAAGGGCCAGAGACGTGCGGAACTTGCGCACCATGTCCGCCTCGCTCTCGAAGTCGAGGTTGGACTGGATGGTGCAGGTGCGCAGCATCATGTCCAGGCCGAGGCCGCCCCTCTTCGGCATGTAGGCGCGCATGATGTCGTAGCGGCCCTTCGGCATGACCGGCACCTGCTCGCGAGCCCACATCGGGTCGAAGCCGACGCCGAGGAAGCCCAGACCCAGCTGGTCGGCGACCTGTTTGACCTCCATCAGGTGGCGGCCGGTCTCGTCGCAGATCTCATGGACGTCCTTCAGCGGCGCGCCCGACAGTTCGAACTGTCCGCCGGGCTCCAGCGAGATGGACGACGTCAGGCCTTCCGGCGTGGTGCGCTCCAGGGCGATGACGTGGTCGCCCTCGAAGACCTCGGACCAGCCGAAGCGCGTCAGCCCTTCCAGCATGGCCTGAATGCCGCTCGGACCGGCATAGGCGGGGCGGCGCAGGGTCTCGCGGTCGAAGCCGAACTTTTCGTGCTCGGCGCCGATGCGCCACTGGTCGCGCGGCTTCATGCCCTTGGACAGGGCCTCGATCAGGTCCGTCCGGTTCAGCGGCGCGTCGGTCATGCGTGAAAGTCCTGCCCCTCAGGTCGCCGCGAGATGGGCGACCGGGGATCGACGCACAAGAGGCGTCAGCGTTCCCAGTCGCCGACGGCGGCCTGCCACAGGGTCAGCGCCGTGGTCGCCGCCGTGTCCGCGCGCAGGACGCGGGGGCCCAGCGACACGGCGAGCGCATGGGGCAGGGCGCGAAGACGCGCCCGCTCTTCGGGCGTGAACCCGCCCTCGGGACCGATGAGAATGGCCCAGGGGCCGCTGCCGGCCCCGGTCAGGGCGGAGACGGCCGGCGCGCCGCCGGTCTCGTCGCAGAACATCAGCCGGCGGCCGGCGTCCCAGTCGACCAGCAGGGCGTCCAGTCTTTGCGGCGCGTCGACGGGCGGCACGTCCAGCCGTCCGGTCTGCTCTGCGCTCTCCTCCGCGATGGCATGGAGCCGGTCCATGCGGACGTGCTGCGTCTGGGTGCGGGCGGTGGTGATCAGCCGTATGCGCGCGGCGCCCAGCTCGGTGGCCTTCTCGACGGCGAACTCCAGCGCGGACTTCTTCACCGTCGCGATCAGCAGGTGGACGTCTGGCGGCATGATCTGGTCGCGAACCCGCAGCTCGGCCCGCAGCACGACGCCCTTCTTCAGCACCTCGGCGACGACGCAACGCCACTCGCCGTCCGTGCCGTTGAAGACGTGGACGACGTCGCCAGCCTTCAGCCGCATGACCTGGGTCAGGTAGCGGGACTGCTCGAGCGTCGGCAGCGGCGTCGCGCCGACGGACAGGGGTTGGGGGACGTGGAGGCGGATCATGCGGTCAGGCCTGGACCTGTGGACGCGGAGTCACTGGGAAACGATCTCGCAATCCCAGGAGTCCGTCATCTTCATCACCGTGAACGGTTTGCCGTCCACACTGAGGTCGTTGTCCATGGTCACGTCGTAGTTGAGGACCAGACCGGTCTCGGCGTCGTGCAGCACCCGGGCCTTCATCGTCTGGCCCGCCGCGATGGACACGCCTTCGACCTCTCCCGCTCCGGCCATCGTGATGGCGCCGTCGAACAGCCATGCGCGGCGCCCGCGGTGGTCGACCTCGCCCCGGTAGAAGACGTCGATCGATCCGGTGAGGGCGAAAGGAAGCCCGAGGCTGTCTCCCACGCGACCTATGAGGTCGCGCCGAAGATCGTCCGGATAATAGGAATCCCCCACGGAGAAGGTCCGGCCGAGAAGCAGACGCTCCGGAATGTCCTGGGCCGCCGTGTGGGCGAAGGTGGCCAGCTGCTCGTCGCTTACGCCATCGCTCTCCGGCAGGCCGGTGATCACGGCCCCGGTCACGGATCCGTCCCTGAGTGCGGTGAACTCCAGACCTATGGCCGCACCTGGAGATCGTGTCTGATGATGAAACCGAAGGCCGGCGTCCGCGGGCTTGACCGACAACGTCCTGACCTGCCGCTCGATGAACGGCAGAGGGTCCGGGTTCGCCGTTCCGGCCTGCATCAGGATGGTGGCGGTCGTTTCCGTCGCGCAGGTGCGCTGCATCGTCGTGGTCAGGACCGGCTTGATCTGGGCGGCGGCCACCCCGGGCAGGACCGCGGCGGCCGACGCGACGATCGCCGCGAGATGATTCCGTTTCATGCGCCTTCCCCCGGGGTTCGCCACCATCATCCGGGCTCGCCGCGGCGTTGGCAACGTGGCCGCGTTCAGAGCGTCCGCGCGATCAGCAGCTTCATGATCTCGTTGGTGCCGCCGTAGATGCGCTGGACGCGGGCGTCCTTGTACAGCTGGGCGATCGGGTATTCGTTCATGTAGCCGTATCCGCCGTGCAGCTGGAGCATCTCGTCGATGGTCTCGCCCTGGATGTCGGTCACCCAGTACTTGGCCATGGATGCGGTCGCGGCGTCGAGTTTGCCCTGCAGGTGCAGGCCGATGCACCAGTCGCAGAAGACCTTGGCGACCGTCAGCTTGGTCTTGACCTCGGCCAGCTTGAACTGGGTGTTCTGGAAGTCGATGACGCGCTTGCCGAAGGCCTTGCGCTCCTTGACGTAGGCCAGCGTCTCCTGAAGGCCGCGCTCGGCCGCGGCGACGCCCTGGATGGCGATGTTCAGGCGCTCCTGCGGCAGCTGCTGCATCAGCTGGACGAAGCCCTGGCCCTCGCCTCCGCCGATGACGTTCTCGACCGGCACCTTCACGTCGTTGAAGAACAGCTCGGAAGTGTCGTTCGCCTCCATGCCGATCTTGTGCAGGTTCCGGCCCCGCTCGAAGCCGGCCAGGCCGTCGGTCTCGACGACGATCAGGCTGGTGCCCTTGGCCCCCTCGGCCGGGTCGGTCTTGGCCACCACGATGATGAAGTTCGCCAGCTGGCCGTTGGTGATGAAGGTCTTCGACCCGTTGACGACATAGTGGTCGCCCTGGCGGATGGCGGTGGTCTTGACGCCCTGCAGGTCCGACCCCGCGCCCGGCTCGGTCATGGCGATGGCCCCGACCAGCTCGCCGGAGACCAGACGCGGCAGCCAGCGCGCCTTCTGCTCCTCGGTGCCGTAGTGCCAGACGTAGGGCATGACGATGGCGTTGTGCAGCGAGATGCCGAAATGGTCCGCGCCCTTCCAGCCCAGCTGACGCATCAGCACGACCTCATGCCGGTAGTCCCCGCCGAAGCCGCCGTCGGCCTCGGGCATCGACAGGCCCAGCAGGCCCGCGGCGCCGGCGTCGTTCCACAGCGAGCGCGGGACCGAGGAGTCGGCGATCCACGACTGCACCTTCTCCGGCGGCGCGTGCTCGTCGATCCATTTGGCGACGCTGTCGGAGAAGAGGGTGATCTCCTCTTCCTGCATGAAGTCGGGCTCGGGGACGTTGAGGACCTTCACGATCAGAACGCCTCCGCCGGCACGCTCATGAGCACGTCGGCGCCGGTCTTCAGCTTCGCCAGGTGGGCGCCGGCGTCGGGCAGGATGCGCTCGACGAAATAGCGGCCGGTCTGCAGCTTGGTGGCGTAGAACGGATCGTCCGAGCCGGCGTCGACCTTGGCCTGCGCCGCCTTGGCCATCTGCGCCCACATATAGGCCAGCGCCGTCAGGCCGAAGATGTTCAGGTAGTCGGTGGAGGCCGCGCCGGCATTGTCCGGATTGGCCATGCCGTTCTGCATCAGCCACATGGTGGCCTCCTGCAGCTTTTTCTTGCTGTCGGCGAGGCCGTCGACGAAGGGCTTGATCGGACCCTCGCCGCCGTTCTCCGACACGAAGGCGTCGATCTCGGCGAACCAGCTCATGATGGCGCGGCCGCCGTTGGCGGGCAGCTTGCGGCCGACCAGATCCAGCGCCTGAATGCCGTTGGTGCCCTCGTAGATCATGGTGATGCGCGCGTCGCGCAGGTACTGCGACGCGGGGAAGTGCTCGGTGTAGCCCGAGCCGCCATGCACCTGCATGGCCAGCGAGGCGGCGTGGAAGCCCTTGTCGGTCAGGTAGGCCTTCAGTACGGGCGTGAGCAGGCCCATGTAGTCCTTGGCCTTCTGCGCCACGGCCTCGTCCTCGGACTTCTCCAGATCGGCATGCAGGGCCGTCCACAGGATGAAGGCCTGTCCGCCTTCGACGAAGGCCCTGGCCTCCAGCAGCATGCGGCGCACGTCGGGGTGGACGATGATCGGATCGGCCGGGCCGTCGGGGTTCTTCGGCCCCGTCAGGCTGCGGCCCTGCAGGCGGTCCTTGGCGAAGTCGACGGCGGCCTGATAGGCGGCGGTGCCGATGGCCAGGCCTTGCAGGCCCGTGCCGAGGCGCGCCTCGTTCATGACCACGAACATGTTGTTCATTCCGCGGCCTTCTTCCCCGATCAGCCAGCCGGTCGCGTCCTCATAGGCCATGACGCAGGTGGCGTTGCCGTGGATGCCCATCTTCTCTTCCAGGCCCGCGCACTGCACGCCGTTGCGCTCGCCCAAGCTGCCGTCCTCGTTGACCAGGAACTTGGGCACCAGGAACAGCGACAGGCCCTTGATGCCGGCCGGCGCGCCTTCGACGCGCGCCAGGACGGTGTGGATGATGTTCTCGGCGAAGTCGTGCTCGCCGGCCGAGATCCAGATCTTCTGGCCGGTGATCCTGTAGCTGCCGTCGGGCTGGGGGACCGCCTTGGTGCGCACCATGCCGAGGTCGGTGCCGCACTGGGGCTCCGTCAGGTTCATCGTGCCGGTCCATTCGCCGGTCGACATCTTCGGCAGATACTTCCGCTTCAGCTCTTCCGAGGCGTTGGCGTGGATGCCGGCCCAAGCGCCCGCGGTCAGGCCGGGGTACATCGAGAAGGCCGCGCTGGCGCCCGCCGTGAACTGGCCCACCGCCGAGCCGATCACCGACGGCATGCCCTGGCCGCCATAGGCCGGGTCCATCATGAGCGAGGTCCAGCCGGCCTCGACCATCTGGTGATAGGCTTCCTTCCAGCCCTTCGGCGTGGTCACGACGCCGTTCTCGACGCGGCAGCCTTCCTTGTCGCCGGGGTTGTTGATCGGCGCGATCACCTCGTCGGCGAAGCGGCCGGCCTCTTCCAAAACCTGCTGCGCCAGCTCGGCCGACACGTCCTGGAAGCCGGGCTGGTTGGCGTAGCGGTCGATGTCCAGCACGTCGCTCAGGATGAACGTCAGATCGCGGACGGGCGACTTGTAGGCCATGGGTCAGGCTCTCGCTTTGAGGGGATGCAGGCGGGACAGGTGGGCGTCGTGCAGGGGGTCGGGGTTCAGCCGGGCCTTCAGCAGGCTGGCGTATTCCTCGGCGCCGGGCAGCAGGTCGGGGCGGTGCTCGCCCAGGCGCGCCTCCATGACGGCGCAGGCCTCTTCCGCGGTCTGAATGGCGGCGTCCAGATCGTCGCGCTGCTGCTTCAGGGCCTCGATCTGGGCCCTGTGACGCCGCAGGGCCACGGCCATCTGGTGGGCGTTGTGGTCCTTGTGGTCATAGAGGTCGAGCATCTCCTGGATCTCGACCAGCGAGAAGCCGATGCGGCGGCCCCGCAGGATCAGTTTCAGCCGGGCGCGGTCGCGGGCCGAATAGACCCGGGTCTGGCCCTTGCGCGCGGGCGTCAGAAGGCCCTTGTCCTCATAGAAGCGCAGCGCCCGCGCCGTGGCCCCGAACTCGCGGCACAGCTGGCGGATCGAATAGGTGCGATGGTCGTCGGCGCTCGCCATGGCGACGGCTTATCGAAAGTTGACGCGGACGTAAAGGGAAGCCTGTGGCGCGCGAGCACGTCAACGAGGCCGGCGCACGAAAGTCGGACCTGCCGCAGAAGGTTTGCGCCGCGTGCGGCCGGCCGTTCGTCTGGCGCCGCAAATGGGCGCGCGACTGGGAGTCGGTGAAGTTCTGCTCGGATCGCTGCCGCAAGGGCTGAGCGGCGTCAGCGAACCTCGTGCGCCCGCATCCACAGAACGGGCGCGGTCACGGCGATGAGGGCCAGGTTGGTGAAGGCCGGCACGACGTCCAGCGCCGCGGCGTGCACGCCCAGCATGACGGTCTCCAGCCCCAGCAGTCCGACGGCGGCGGTGACCATCAGCGGACGTCCCACGCGCCACGAAGCCAGGGGCGCCAGCAGCAGGACGGCCAGCGTCATCTCGGCGATGCCGAGGCCCTGCACCATCTCCAGCGGGACCTGCGCCGGCCAGCCCATCAGCTCGACCAGGGTCGGCAGCGGCTCGGTCGCCTTGGCCCAGCCGGCGGCGAGGAAGAACATGGAAAGCCAGCCCTGCAAGGTCCACAGGGTGAGGTTGCGGTAGCTGGCGCGCAGGCGGACCTGCGACGGGGAAAGGGTCTGAGAGCTCATTCTCAAAGTCGCCCGGGGAGGGGCGCTCCGATTGTCATTGGTAACAGATGCGATGTCGGATCGCCGCGTCAGACCCGCAAGGGCGAGAAGCTTCAGCGTAACCATCCGTGATCGCCTTCTGCGTGAGCACCGGGGCCGAAGCGTGACCGTATGCATAACAATCCGTAAGGAAGCGTTGCCGCGGCCGGGGCGCCGCATCGAAAAGACGTTCGGGGCGGCCGGATTTCGACCGCGCGGCAAAGCTAGCCGCCCGCTGCTGCCAAGGTGCCGTCAGCAGCGGGTCAGTCGGCGCGGAGACGCGCGATCTTGGCCTCGAACGGACGCCAGTCGTCGTCCCGGTCGATGGCGGCCCAGATGGCTTCGACCTCGTCGATCAGCATCTCCTCGGGCTCCGGCCCGGCGAAACGCGGAGCCTCCAGCCGCTCCGGTCGGTCCGGCTCGTGCTCGAAAAGGGCGAAGCGGAAGTCGGCGAAGGCCTTCGTCTGGTAAAGGGTCGCGCGCGGGCCGGACAGGGCGCGGGCCGACGAGGCGAAGCCGGCGAACCAGTCATGGAACAGCGGCTCCCACCGCAACGCCTCTCCACCCTCGCGCAGGAGGGCCAGGGTGGCGTCCAGCAGTCGCTGGTCCGCCGCCTCGCCGAGGCTGCGGACGCCCAGCCGTTCCAGAAAGGCGGCGCGAAGATGCCGGATGTAGGCGGGACCGAACCCGTTGAGGGCGGCGGTGAGGGCCTCCGCGTCCCCGATCGGTTTCAGCGCGCCCCCCAGCTGGGTCAGGGCCCAGAACACCGCTTCGGGCTGGCGGGCGAAGGCATAGAGGCCGAACTGGTCGAAATAGGCGGCGGTGAAGCCGGGCTCATAGTGCGGCAGGAACCGCCACGGGCCGTAGTCGAAGCTCTCGCCGGTGACGTTCAGGTTGTCGGTGTTGAGCACGCCGTGGACGAAGCCCGCGGCCACCCAGCGCGCGGCCAGGCGCGCCGACGCCTCGACCACGGCCGAAAGGAACCGGGCCGCGTCTCCCTCCGGAACCTTCGGGTGGTAGAGCGATCGGGCGTGTTCGAGCAGGGTCTCCAGCTGATCCTTGCGTCCCAGCCAGGCGGCGCGCTGAAAGGTGCCGAAGCGGATGTGGCCGTGCGAGAGCCGCACCAGAACGGCCGAGCGGGTGGGCGACGGTTCGTCGCCGCGCTCAAGCGCCTCGCCGGTCTCGATCAGGCTGAGCGCGCGACTGGTCGGCACGCCCAGCCGCTGCAGCATCTCGGCCGCCAGAACCTCGCGCACGCCGCCCTTCAGCGTCAGCCGTCCGTCGCCGCCCCGGGACCAGGGCGTCTGACCGGAACCCTTGGTGCCAAGATCCATGGGTCTGTTCGAGGCGTCGCGCATCTGCGCCGCCAGAAATCCCCGCCCGTCGCCCAGGTCGGGGTTGTAGGTCCGGAACTGGTGCCCGTGATACCTCATGGCGATCGGGCCGGGCTGGCCGGGCAGGGGCGTGAAACGGCCGAAATGGTCGATCCATTCCGCGTCGCTCAATGTTTCCAGCCCCACCTCCGACGCCGCGCGGTCATTGCGGAAACGCAGGATGGTCTGCGGGAACTCCGCCGCCCGGACCGCATCCCCGTAGTCCGCGCCGAGGTCGAAGAAGCGGGGCTCGGGACGGTAGGCGGGCGCGACGGGCATTCGTCCCAGATGGCGCGGCCGGCGTCGATGGCAAGCGCGGCGGCTTGAACGTCGCGTCGCGGCGGGTATTCAGGACGGCAGAGATCAGGCCCGGGCGGAGCTCGCGCGGGCCAGGCCGGCGTCCTCGGGCGAACCCGGTCCGGCGCCCGTCGATAACCTGGCGCCCCGACCTTTCGTGATCCGGAGGCCGCATGGCGCGCAGATTGACGCTTCAGTTCCTCAAGACCGAGGCCGGCTCGGGGGCCGTGCTCGGCGTCGCCGCCCTGATCGGGCTGATGCTGGCGAACTCGCCGCTGGCCGCGGACTATTTCGCCTTCCTGAAGGGCGAGCAGGTGCTTCAGGTCGGCCCCTCGGTCCTGGAGATGTCCGTCTCCGAATGGATCAAGGAAGGCCTGATGGCGATCTTCTTCCTCGTCGTGGGGCTGGAGATCAAATACGAGATTCTGCGGGGTGAACTGAGCGATCCCCGGAAATTGGCGACGCCGGTTCTGGCCGCCCTGGGCGGCATGATCGGGCCGGGGCTCGTGTATCTGGTCGTGGCGGGCGCCCTCGGCGGTCCGGCGCAGGGCTGGCCCATTCCGCTGGCGACGGACATCGCCTTCGCCCTGGCCGTGTTCGCCGTCTTCGCCCGGACGCTGCCGTCGTCCCTGCGCGTCTTTCTGCTGACTCTGGCCATCGTCGACGACCTGGGCGCGATCGCGCTGATCGCGGTTCTGTTTTCCGAAGGGGTGGTCTGGACGCACCTTCTGTGGGTGGCAGGTCTGCTGACCCTCGGCGCCGTCTTCGCGCACTGGCGCAAGATCCCCGCGCCGTTCTGGGTGCTGGGCTTCGGCCTGACGTGGTGGCTGACGGTGCAGGCGGGCCTGTCGACGTCGCTGACGGCGGTCGCCTTCGCCGCGATCGTGCCCATCGCCGAGCGACGCGACGGGCAGTCGCCGCTGAAGGAGGCCATGCACGACCTGCACCCCTACGTCGCCTACGTGATCCTGCCGATCTTCGCCTTCGCCAAGGCCGGCGTCGGCTTCGCCGGGATCGGACCGGAGCAGTTGACGGCGCCGCTGGTGATCGGGATCGCTCTGGGCCTGTTCGCGGGCAAGCAGGTCGGCGTCCTGGCGATGGCCTGGCTGGCGTCGGCGCTGAAGGTCGGCAAGCGGCCTACCGGCGCCACCTGGCTGGAGATCTACGGCGTCAGCCTGCTGTGCGGCGTCGGCTTCACCATGAGCCTGTTCATCGGCGCCCTGGCCTTTCCGGGACCGATCGACTCCGTCGAGCAGGTGGAGGTCAAGCTGGGCGTGCTCGGGGGCTCGATCCTGTCCGCCCTGGTCGGCGGTCTCGTGCTGGCCTGGGCAGGCCGGCGGCGCAAGGAGAAGGCCGCGACCCGTCCGAATACTGACCCGTGACGCACGAATATTGACCCTGCGTCAGCGGTTTCCGTCGCTTTCTTGTCACAGTGACGGCATCGCTGCGGCCGGGGCGCGGCCGTAACGCGGCGTTATCCTTGTCCGGCGACACCTGTTGGATTACCCCGGACGTTGGCGACCACCGTCACGCCTGAGAAGGACGGGGTCATTGGGATTGGGAACGTCCCGGCCGCTTCCGGCCGGGCTCTAGGAGCCGGGATAGACATGCGTCTGAACCACATTCTTCGCACCACCGTGTCCGCCGCCGTCGTCGGCGCGGCCGTCTTCGGGGCCGGCGCCGTCGCTGCCCAGGAACAGGAAGTCACGCGCGTCGACGACATCATCGTCACCGCGCAGAAGCGTGAGCAGAGCCTGCAGGACGTGCCGATCGTGGTCACGACCCTGTCGGAGGAGCTGCTGGAAGACGCGGGCGTCCGCGACATCAAGGACCTGCAGATCCTGACGCCGGGCATGACCGTGACGTCGACCCAGTCGGAAGCCTCGACCACCGCGCGCATCCGCGGCGTCGGCACCGTCGGCGACAACCCCGGCCTGGAAAGCTCGGTCGGCGTGGTGATCGACGGCGTCTACCGTTCGCGCAACTCCGTCGGCTTCGGCGATCTGGGCGAGCTGAGCCGCATCGAGGTGCTGAAGGGGCCGCAGGGCACCCTGTTCGGCAAGAACACCTCGGCCGGCGTGATCAACATCATCACCGAGCAGCCCTCGTTCACGCCGGAGTGGGAGGCTGAAGCCACCATCGGCAACTACGACGCCCGGGCCGTCTCGGGCTCGGTGTCCGGTCCGCTGACCGACACGCTGGCGTTCCGCCTGTACGCCGGCCGCCGTCTGCGCGACGGCTTCTATGAGGTGAACACCGGCGACGGCCCACGCACCCTGCGCGACGACGCGAACCAGGACTTCGGCACGGTTCGCGGGCAGCTGCTGTGGCTGCCCAACGAGAACACCTCGCTGCGTCTGATCGCCGATTACTCAAGGCGTGACGAATACTGCTGCGTCGGCGTGCAGGTCCGGACGGGCCCGACCTATCCGTTCATCGACGCAACCTCGGCCGGGACGGGCCAGCGGCCGCCGGCTCCGGGCTTCGGCTTCCTGCCGTTCTCGCGCCAGGCCTTCGCCAACCGCGACACCTTCACCGACATCGAGGACAAGGGCGTCTCGCTCGAAGCGAACATCGACATGCCGTCTCTGTTGGGCGGTGCGACGCTGACCTCCATCACGGCGTGGCGCGACTGGTCGTCCGACGTCGGCATGGACATCGACTACACCGGCGCCGACATCGCCTACCGTCCCCAGGACGGCGGCTACGGCTACTCGGTCGAGAACCTCAGCCAGGAACTGCGTCTGGCCGGTTCGACGGACCGTCTCGACTGGCTGGTCGGCCTGTTCGCGACGACCGAGGACATCGACCGCCAGGACAGCTTCTGGTTCGGCGACGACTATGGCCCCGTGCTGTCGTTCCAGCTGTCGGCCGCGCTGAACGGCGCCAACCCGCTGATCCCGGTCAGCCCGTCGATCATTCCCTGCTTCACCCGGCCGGGCCAGACCGCGTTGCAGCTGCAGCAGTGCCTCGGCACCGGCGGAGCCGTGTTCGGCGCCACCGGTCCGACGGCCGTCCCGCCCGGGCCGACGTTCGCCGCCGGGCAGAGCCTGTCGGACCGTTACAGCCAGAAGTCCGACTCGATCGCGATCTTCACCAACAACACCTTCCGGGTGACGGATCAGTTCGACATCACGCTGGGCCTGCGCTTCACCAGCGACAAGAAGGAGCTGACGGGCCTGCAGGACAACCTCGGCGCCAACCAGGGCGTCTGCGCGGCCGGTCTGGCCAACGCCGCGGCCATCACCACCGTCGTGGGCGCCGCCAACGCGCCGCAGATCCTCGGCCGTCTGTGCCTGCCGTGGTCCAACCCCTTCTACGACAATCGCACCATCAGCGAGGATGTGTCCGACGAGGAGATCTCGGGCACGATCAAGGCCGCCTACCGCCTGAACGACTCCATCATGGCGTATGCGTCCTACGCGCGCGGCTACAAGAGCTTCGGCTACAACATGGACCGCGTGCAGACGGGCGTGACGCCGAACGCGTCGCTCTTCTTCCCCTCGGAAATGGTCGACAGCTACGAAGCCGGCGTGAAGATGACGCTGCTGGACCGCACCCTGCTGCTGAACGTCACCTACTTCGACCAGCGCTTCGAGGACTTCCAGCTCAACACCTTCCTCGGCACCGCCTTCGTGGTGGAATCCATCCCGGAGCTGAACTCGAAGGGCGTCGACGCGGACTTCCTGTGGTTCACCCCGATCGAGGGCCTGAGTCTGCAGGGCGGCGTCACCTACACTGACGCCCAGTACGGCGAGTTCACCGCGGCCGATCTGTTCAACCCGGCCAACTTCCCGGGCCTGTCGCTGCTGCCGGGCTCACGCCCGTCGTTCGCGCCGGAATGGTCGGTGGTCGGCGGCATCAACTTCGACCGTTCGCTGGGCGGCGGCCTGCGCGGCGGGTTCAGCCTGAACGGCAAGTGGATGAGCGAGTACAACACCGGCTCGGACCTGCTGCCGTACAAGATGCAGGACGACTACGCCGTCGTGAACGGCCGCATCTCGCTGGGCACCGAGGACGAGCGCTGGACGCTTGAACTGTGGGCCCAGAACCTGACCGACGAGGAGTACACCCAGGTCGCCTACAACGGCTTCCTGCAGGGCTCGGGCTTCTCGACCGTGCAGCAGCCGGACGGCAGCTTCTACAACCCGGCGACCGACAGCCAGACGATCGACGCCTTCCTGGGCGCGCCGCGCACCTACGGCATGACCCTGCGCTTCCGCTACTGATCCGCGGACGAACGACCTGAGACGAACCGGCCGGGGGCGACCTCGGCCGGTTTTCTTTTGGGCGGACGCCGTCGGCAAGCGATCACGGGCGCCGAATGGTGTTGAAGTTCCGCCTTGCCCGGTCACGTCGCCGATCGAGGCGGCGTCCTCCCGCACTGACGGCCGCGGCGGCCGCAGCGGCGGGCTCGCCGGCGGTCGGTCGGAGCTCCGGCGAAGAAAGGGCCGCCCCCTGCGGAGCGGCCCTTCGAGGCGTGCGGCGCTCGCGGCCGGTCAGTCGGCGGCGGCTTCCCGCGGCTCGGGATCCCTCTGGCCGCCGAACATACGCGCCATGCGGCCGGTGATGCGGCTCTTGAGCCCATCGATCACGGAGAAGACAACCGGCACGAACAGCAGCGACAGGGCCGTGGATGTGATCAGGCCGCCGATCACCGCGATGGCCATCGGGCTGCGGAAGGCGGTGCCCTCGCCGAACGCCATGGCGATCGGCAGCATCCCCAGACCCATGGCGAAGGTCGTCATGATGATGGGTCGGGCGCGCTTGTGCGCGGCGTCGATCAGCGCCTCGTTGCGCGTCATGCCGCCCTTCATGGCCATGATGGCGTAGTCGACCAGAAGGATGGAGTTCTTCGCCGCGATCCCGGTCAGCATGATGATGCCGATCAGCGCCGGCATGGACATCGACTTGCCCGTGATCAGCAGCGCCAGGAAGGCGCCGCCGAACGACACCGGCAGGGCCGCCAGAATGGTGATCGGGTGGAAGAAGCTGCCGAACAGCAGCACCAGCACGACGTACATCAGCAGGATGCCCGTCACGATGGCGAACATGAAGCCCAGCCCCAGTTCCTGGAAGCTTTCCTCGTCGCCCGACGGCTGCTTGGCCACGCCTTCCGGCAGGTTCTGCATCGCCGGCAACTGATCGATCGCCGTGGTCGCCTGCGTCAGCGTCATGTCCGTCAGTTCGGCCGTGATGTTGGCCACGCGCCGGCGATCCAGACGGTCGATCTGGTTCGGGCCGGCCCCGAAGCTGATGTCCGCCACCGCGGACAGGGGCACCACGGCGCCCGAGGCCGTCGGCACCTTCAGGTTCTGGAGCGTGCCCAGATCCTGACGGGCGTCCTCGCGCAGCATGACGCGGATCGGCACCTGACGGTCGCCCAGATTGAACTTGGGCAGCAACTGGTCGGCATCGCCCAGCGTCGCGACGCGGGCCACCTGGCTGATGTCCGCGGACGACACGCCCTGCAGGGCGGCGATGTCGGCCTTGGGCGTGATCAGGATCTCCGGCCGCACCAGTGAAGACGAAGAGATGACGTTGGAGATGCCGTCGATGCCGCGCATCTCCCGCTCCACCCGCGCCGCCGCAGGCTCCAGCACCGCCGCGTCGTCGCCGACCAGGGCGATGGTCAGCATGCCGGAGCCGCCGCCAGCCACGCCGAACTGGATCCGGGCGCCCGGCACACGCGCCAGGACCGGCCCCATCTTCCGCTCGAACTCCTGCTGGGTCAGCGAGCGCTCGGCCCGCTTCTTCAGATTGACGGTCATGTTGGCCTTGCGGACCTCGCCCGCGCCGCCCCCGCCGCCGGGGCCGAAGCTGACGGTGGCCGAGCCGATGGAGGAGTAGACCGAGCTGACCTCGGGCTGTTTCATCAGCTCCTCGGTGATGTGTCCGACCGCCTCGTCCGTTTCCTCCAGAGTGGTGCCGGGAGCCATCTGCACCGTCACCGTCGACCGCGAGATGTCCTCCACCGGGATGAACTCGCCCGGAATCTGGGTCGCCAGGAAGATCGAGAAGACGAAGAACACCGTCCCCATGCCCAGCACCCAGACGCGGTGGTCGAACAGCCGCCACAGGACCTTGCGCCGCAGGACGCCGCCGCGGCGGGCCTTGCGGTCCGCGATCAGCTCTTTCGACGCCGAGGTGCCCTGGGTCCAGCGAAGCGCACGCAGGTAGGGACCCATCCAGAACGGGTCGCCGTGTTCCTTGCCTTGATCCCGCTTCAGCAGATAGGCGCCCATCAGCGGCGTCAGCGTGCGGGCCACGACCAGCGAGAAGAAGACGCTGACGCAGGCCGCGATGGCGAAACTCTTGAAGAACTGGCCGACCACGCCCGGCATGAAGCCGGTGGGCGCGAAGACGGCGATCAGGGTGGCGGTGGTCGCGACGACGGCGAGGCCGATCTCGTCCGCCGCCTCGATCGCGGCAGGGTAGGGCGCCTTTCCGTCGCGGATGTGCCGAACGATGTTCTCGATCTCCACGATGGCGTCGTCGACCAGCACGCCGATCGTCAGCGACAGCGCCAGCAGGCTGACGACGTTGAGCGACTGGCCCGTCAGGTCCATGACCCAGAAGGTCGGGATCAGCGACAGGGGAATGGCGCAGGCGCAGATGATCGTCGCCCGCCAGTCGCGCAGGAAGATGAACACCACGGCGACGGCCAGCAGGGCGCCCAGCAGCAGGGTTTCGACCGAGGCGTGGAAGTTGTTGATCACGTCCTGGGTGGTGTTGGCCACCTCCTCGATCGTCACGTCGGCCCGCTCGGCGTCCAGCTTTTCCAGCTCGGCGACGGCGCGGTGATAGACGTCGACCTCGGACGAGCCGATGGCGCGCGAGACGCCGAAGCCGACGACCTCCTGGCCGTTGAAGCGGGCGCGGCCGCGTTGTTCCGACCACTCGTCGGTGACCTCGCCCAGGTCGCCGAGGCGAACGGTGCGGCCGGCGACGGGGATGAGGGTCTCGCGCAGCTGATCCACCGTCTGGGCGGATCCGACGGTGCGGATCGCCTGTTCGGTCCCGCCGACCTCGCCCCGCCCGCCCGGCAGGTTGATGTTCTGCGCCCGAAGCTGGTTCGACACGGCCGATGCGGTGACGCCGAACGCCTCCAGACGCGCCGGATCCAGCTTGATCCGGATTTCGCGGCTGACGCCGCCGTCGCGGCTGACCTGGCTGATGCCGCGGATGGCCAGCAGGCGCTTGGACACCGTGTCGTCGACGAACCAGCTCAGCTCCTCCGGGCTCATGCCCGGGGCGCGCACCACGAAGTTGGCGAAGGGAATGGCTGTGAACTCGATGCGCTGGACGATCGGCTCCTGCACGTCCGCGGGCAGCTGCTGGCGGATGCGGCTGACGGCGTTGCGGACGTCGTTGGTGACCTTCTCGAGATCGACGCCCAACTGGAATTCGATCGAGGTGGTCGAGACGCCCTCGTTCACCACGGAGGTGATGTGGCGCACCTGACCGAGGCCCGCGACGGAGTCCTCGATCATCCGGGTGACTTGGGTCTCCATCTCTGTCGGCGAGGCGCCGGCCTGCACGATGGTGACCGCCACGACCGGCAGATCGACGTCGGGGAAGTTGTTGGTCCGCAGATTGAAATAGCTGCCGATGCCGGCGATCGTCAGGACCACGAACATCAGGATGATCGGGATCGGATTCCGGATCGACCACGATGAGATGTTGTTGAAGTTCATCTCAGCCGGCCTTCTTGCCTGAGGCGGACGCCGCCGGAGCGGCGGCCGGGCGGGACGTGCCCACGGTCACCTGATCCCCGTCGCCGAGGAAGCCGGCGCCGGAGACCACCACGCGTTCGCCGGCGCGCAGGCCCGTCACGGCCAGGTCCGGACCCTGACGGGCGCCCGTGGTGACGGCGCGGAAGGCCACCGCGTTGTTGGCGCCGATGACGTAGACCCCGGCCTTGCCTTCCCGATAGACGATGGCGCTGGACGGCACGACGAATGCCGGCTGGGCGCCGACGTTGATTTCCGCCCGCGCGAACATGCCTGGGCGCAACGCGGCGTTGCCCGGCAGCGCGACGCGCGCCACGCCCAGACGGGTTTCCGGGTCGACCTCGGGCGTCACGATGCGCACGGTTCCGACGACCGAGCCCGCCTCTTCCGAGACGATCGTCGCGGTCTGGCCTGCGCGGACCAGCGGCAGGTCGGCCTCGGGCACCTGCGCGTCGAGCTCAAGGCGGCCGTCGCGGACCATGCGGAACAATTCGGTCCCCGGCTGGACGATCTGGCCCCGGGTGACGCTGCGGCTGATGATCCGGCCCGACACGGGCGCGCGGATGACGGTCTGCGACAGACGCGTGCGCGATTCCGACAGGGCGGCCTGTGCCGATTGCAGCGCGGCTGCGGCGGCGCGCTGATTGGCGGTGGCGGTGTCCAGCGAGGCCTGGGACAGGTAGCCGCGCTCCTTCAGCTCCTGCGCGCGGGCGAGAGCGGCCTCGTCGCGGGCCAGATTGGCGCGGGCGGTGGCGACCTGCGCCTCCTGCTGGCGGACCTGGGCGCGCAGCACGCTGTCGTTCAGCTGCACCAGGGGCTGGCCTTGACGCACGTACGCGCCTTCGTCGACGTAGACGGCGGTGGCCACCAGGCCGCCGGTCTCGGCGCCGACCGGCACCTCTTCCCACGGCGAGACGCTGCCGGACGCGGTCAGTACGCGCGGCAGGTTCACCAGCCGCACGGTCGCCGCCGTCACGGTCTGGCGACCGCGGGTCTCGTCGGCCTTGGCCGTTTCCTCGCCGTGCCCGCCGCAGGCGGCCAGTACGGCCAGCATCGCAAGCCCGACGGCCACGACGCCCAATCGACGCGCAATCTTCACGAGACACCTCAAGGTTCAGGAAGTCGGTGGAAGGGGAGGTCCACCGTCGTTGACAAGCGGCTCCTTACTCTCTTCGGCGGCCAATCCCAAGGGGGGTCGGCCGCCGTTACGCAAAACTAATGTTGCGGCGCGTGACCGCGGCCGCAAGGGCATGGGGCGGCGCCGTGGCGCCCGCGCGCGGCCCATGCTACCGCGCGCGGCGATGACCAGCCCCAAGACCCCCATCGACCGCATCCGCAACTTCTCCGTCGTCGCCCACATCGACCACGGCAAGTCGACGCTCTCCGATCGCCTCATCCAGACGACCGGGGGACTGACCGCGCGAGAGATGACGAGCCAAGTTCTTGATTCTATGGAGATAGAACAGGAGCGAGGCATCACGATCAAGGCGCAGACGGTGCGTCTGAACTATCGGGCCAAGGACGGGCTCGACTACGTCTTGAATCTCATGGACACGCCCGGGCACGTCGACTTCGCCTACGAGGTCAGCCGGTCGCTGGCGGCTTGTGAGGGAAGTCTGCTGGTGGTCGACGCGTCGCAGGGGGTCGAGGCCCAGACGCTGGCGAACGTGTATCAGGCGATCGAGAACGACCACGAGATCGTGCCGGTCCTGAACAAGATCGACCTGCCGGCCGCCGAGCCGGAGCGCGTGCGCGCCCAGATCGAGGAGGTCATCGGCATCGACGCCTCGGACGCCGTGATGTGCAGCGCCAAGTCCGGCATCGGCATCGAGGACGTGCTGGAGGCCATCGTCACCCGCCTGCCGGCGCCCAAAGGCGACCCGGACAAGCCGCTGAAGGCCATGCTGGTCGACGCCTGGTACGACCCCTATCTGGGCGTCGTCCTGCTGGTGCGCGTCTTCGACGGCGTCCTGAAGGCCGGCCAGCGGGTCAAGTTCATGCAGAACGGCACGACCCATCTGGTCGACCGCGTCGGCGTCTTCCTGCCCAAGAACACCCCGGTCGACGGCCTGTCGGCCGGTGAGGTCGGCTTCATCACCGCCCAGATCAAGGAGGTCGCCCACGCCGCCGTCGGCGACACCATCACCGACGAGAAGAAGCCCACGGCCGAACCGCTGAAGGGGTTCAAGGAGGTGCAGTCGGTGGTCTTCTGCGGCCTGTTCCCGGTCGACGCCGCCGACTTCGAGGACCTGCGCGCCGCCATCGCCCGCCTGCGCCTGAACGACGCCAGCTTCACCTACGAGATGGAATCCAGCGCGGCCCTGGGCTTCGGCTTCCGCTGCGGCTTCCTGGGCCTGCTGCATCTGGAGATCATCCAGGAGCGCCTGTCCCGCGAGTTCAACCTGGACCTGATCGCGACCGCCCCCAGCGTGGTCTACAAGATCCACCAGCGCGACGGCACGGTCGTCGACCTGCACAACCCGGCCGACCTGCCCGACGTGATGCAGATCCTCGAGATCCACGAACCGTGGATCAAGGCCACCATCCTGACTCCCGACGAATATCTGGGCGGGGTCATCAAGCTGTGTCAGGACCGCCGCGGCGAGCAGAAGGAGCTGTCCTACGTCGGCACGCGCGCGCTGGTGGTCTATGAGCTGCCGCTGAACGAGGTGGTGTTCGACTTCTACGACCGGCTGAAGTCCATCTCCAAGGGCTACGCCAGCTTCGACTATGAGCTGACGGACTACAAACAGGGCGACCTGGTGAAGATGAGCATCCTCGTCAACGCCGAGCCGGTCGACGCCCTGTCCATGCTGGTCCACCGCGGCCGGGCCGAGACCCGCGGCCGCGGCATGGTCGAGAAGATGAAGGAGCTGATCCCGCCGCACATGTTCCAGATCCCGATCCAGGCGGCGATCGGCGGCAAGATCATCGCCCGCGAAACCGTCCGCGCCCTGCGCAAGGACGTGACCTCAAAGTGCTACGGCGGCGACGCCACGCGGAAGAAGAAGCTGCTGGAGAAGCAGAAGGCCGGCAAGAAGCGCATGCGCCAGTTCGGCAAGGTCGAGATCCCGCAGGAAGCCTTCATCGCCGCGCTGAAGATGGACGAGGATTGAGGGGGACAGCCCGCTCAATCCTCGCAGGCCCTACTTAAAATGACGGTTCGGAAGTTTCAGCTTCCAGCGGATCATATCCGCCAGGATCGGGTAGACGTCGTTGTGTTTATTGCTAAAGCGCATCAAGCCGCCTTGATGGGAGCCAAGATCTCGGTTTGCCTCTCCGGAAACTTCCCCTTGGTCCGGAAGATATGTCGCGAGCCCAGAGATTTCCGCCGCGGATCGCTCTTCGTCGCTTAGTTGATAGAACCGCCACATAGGGTTGGCGTGGTTAAAATCGACTTCGTTCAGGCGACTGAACAGAGTGGCTAACAGCGTGTCGCCATTGTCGGGACGTCTGTTTGAAAAGGCCAGATCAAACACGACCTTGGCGATGCCTTTTAGAACGACAGGCTGCGCGGCCACTGTGGCCAGTTTCGCGCCGGGCTGGTTGAAACCCGGAATAGATAGGATCGCCGTCCACATCCGAGAGACCGCCTCCACACGAGGCTCGATGACCGCAGGTGTTGCGCCTCCAATATTCGACTTGTTGAGGAATGCTAGCGCGTTAATCGCGGCAATATCTTTTCTTGCGAGGCATCCGTCGTCGAGCGTCCAATTAGATTGTTCGCTCTCGCAATCCTGAAGGCCAAGTTCCCCAATTAGTACGTCATCGATGAACTTAGTAACAGGGTTCGATCCATCGAATTTCAGCGAGAGAGACCGAGTGACTTTCTTTCCAAGGTTGTTCAGATCATGAAAGAGCTGCCTCTCTTGTTCTATCGAGAGGCCAAGATGGAGTTCTATCTTTACACTCGCGAAACTGTGTGAGCATTCCATTGCTTCCATCCATACAACCATTTCCTCGGAAGGAACTTGGCCGCGGCCAGTATACAAGTTATTTCGGGCCGGATAGTTGCCAGACTTCAATACACCGTCAAGAAACTCGGCGACTATTTGGCCTCCCATGAGGCGGTGTTGCCCATCGATCATCCACCAGCGGAAATGACGAGGGAGATATACTTGAAAGCCTCTTGTCTCGCCATTTGACGAAGCGATGCGTTCTGCGCGAACCGACGGCTTTTCCGGGTCGATGTCACGGATGTTTGCCACGAAAGGCTGCAACGAGAAGTAAGGCTGGGAGCCGAGTTGATGCAGGACATTCGTAAAAGCCGCGGGGATCGGTTTGCCCTGCAGTCGCCGGCGCGCCATCGCGGCATTCACAAGGCCCTTGAGCATGTACACGCCCAGCCCGCGCGCATGGCTTTGATCCAGCGGGCGCTGCGCAACCTCACCTCTCTCCGGATCATTGGCCACCGAAGACCATTTGATGAGCTTGGCCAGAGGAATGTCTGTGACCCAGGTCATCCGCCCAAGATTGTACCCTACGGACACCGTGAAGGGCTCCTCATCGGTGGCGCTGAAGTTCATCATTTGATCCAAGCTGCCTGTCTCGATGAGGCTGTCATCGATCGCCATTGGCTTAGGCATTCCTTGCGTATTTCCGAACATGTCCGCTCCAATAAGCCGTTCTGGCATGACAAATCGATAATCCAGGATTAAACCAAAAATACCCCAGGGATAATTGCACGTCAACCCTGGGTGTTTTTCTAAGCATGCGATGGAGATTGCTCGTATACTCTGGGTTTTGGCACCCCCACCTCCGGCCCAGCTGTGTGCCCAGTTGGGGCCAAAGAGCGGGATGGAAAGCGATGGACCGGGCTCGTTGGATCAAAGCCGTCAGCCGCTGCATGAAGCGGGATTGGTGCATCGACACAGCGGATGCTGGACTTGAAGAGCGCGACCTCGATAGTCACTGGCGATCCGGCGATGATCCGGCGGAGTTCGTCGCGTGGTTCGCCGAGAAATACGATCTGATCCGTTTCGAGCCTCTGCCGGTCAGAAGGTCGCTTTCCACGCCTCGGCGGTCAGCCTGACCGAGGCCTCCAGCGGCGGCGGGAGGATGAAGAGGCCGGGCGCGGCCGAGAGGTCGTGGAGGCGGTAGAGGCGCCAGGCGTCGGGGCGTTCCTGAGAGACTTCGCGCTCGGTGCGGGTGACGAAGAAGTCGGTGGTGGGGCCGCCGCGCGTGGCCTTGACCTCGATCAGACGGTCGGAGCCGTCGGGTTCGAAGCTGCGGACGTCGTAGCCGGCGCCGTCGCCGTGGACGTCGGCGGTCCATTCGACCTTCTTGGCGAGGTCCATGCGGTCGGCGGCGATCAGGCGGGCGATCTCGTGGTTCAGCACGTGTTGCTCACCGAGGCGGCCGAGTACGCGGTTGCGGGCGTCGCGGGTGGCGGGGTCGAACTTGCGGACGAGGCGCTGGAGGCCCTCCGGGCGGGAGTGCGCGGGACCGAGCGGGGGCGGGGCGGTGATGGGGAGGACGCTCGGCTCGGCGTCCGGATGTTCGTCGAAAGAGAAGGTCCCGGCAGGCTCGGCAAAACCGGGGGCGTGGTCGCCCCCTCCACCGCCTGCGGCGGTCCCCCTCCCCCGCTCGCGGGGGAGGATCAAGGCGTGCTCGCCGATGTGCCACGCGTCGGGGTGGGTCGAGAGGTAGCGGTCGACGGCCGGGAAGATGGCTGCTTGGATGTTGGGCATGGGCCGGTAGCCACGGATGATCGGAAGGCCGAGCTCGGTCAGGACGGCCGAGACGTTCATGTGCTTGAATTCCACCGACCGGTGGGTGCGCCCGATGCGCTCCATCAGGGCGCGGGCGTGGTGGGCCTTCACATAGGGCTGGCCTGCCTGCTCGGCGGCGAGCATGGCGAAGTGGTCGGCGACGATGAGGTCGAGCTCTTCGTCGGTCCAGTCAGTGCCGATCTTGCCCTGATCCGCCAAGCGCCCCTCCGGAACCGAAGGTTGCCGTAGATGAACCGAAGGGGAAAGGGCCACCTGACTGCACTTCCTTGGACAATCGCATGGACACTGCTTTAACCCGCGTCATGCGACGGCTGGAGACCGTCCATTTCGGGCGCCCCCTCTGATTTTGCTGCGGTTTCGGGAATCGGTCGGACATGGTCGCGGGCGGGGTCAGGCTTGTTTTCATGACCGAAGACATCGAACCGACCGAAACCCCGACCTCCGCCGAACCGCCGCTGGCCCGCACCGATCCGAAGCGGAAGCGGGAATATCGCCCCTACAAGATCCGGGGGCCCGAGACCTGGGCCCTGATCCGCGAGAGCTATCTCTCCGGAGCCTCCGCCAAACAGCTGGCGCGTCGCTATGACGTCACCGAGTGGGCCATCTGGCGGCGCGCGTGGAAGGAGGGCTGGACCAAGCTGGACCGGGTCGAGGCGCGGGCGCCCGACGCCCTGTCTCCGTCACCTCTGCCGGGAGCGCAGTCGGGGGGCGATCCGGCGGCGCTGGCCCGGCGCGCCCTGCTGGGGGTGGAGCACGCCATGGCGGCCGGAAGGCTGGACGAGGCGGCCGATCTGGCGCGGCTGGCGGCGTCGCTGTCGCGGCTGGGAGCGGCGCCGGGCGCAGGGAGTGCGGGCGCGGGCGGGGCGCCGGGCGGGGACTGGGTGTCTCTGGCCGACGTGAAGCGGGCGCTGCTGGGCGGCAGCTTTGCGTCGGAGCTGATGTCGATCGACCCCGACGACCCGACGCCGAACCCGGTGAAGTGGGATTACTGGACCGAGCTGAAGGCGATCAACGACCGGCTGGACGGGGTCAACTTCGCCTGCAAGATGTTCGTTCAGGCGACCGGCGGGCAGGGGGTGGCCTATACCCAGTCCGGCATGCGGGCGGCGCGCGAGGAGGCCGCGCGCTACAAGCTGTGGCGCGAGACGGTGGACGGACAGGCGCCGGTTCCGCCCCTGCCCGACTTGCCCTAGGACGGGGCCGAGACCTTGCCGGAGCCCAGCCATGACCGCCGCCGACTTCACGCCGCTGAACGATCTCGAACGCCTGCTGATCGCGGCGACGGGGGGCGGGGCGGAAGAACGGAAAGCGTTCGAGGCGGCCGTGCTGGAGCACGACCTGTGGGCCGGCGTGCCGGCGGGGGCGGATCCCGCGGGCGATCCCCTGACGCTGGTGACGGGGCGGGCGAAGGACGGCTCGGTGGCCACGGCGCTGTTCACCGCGCGCGAGCGGGTGGCGGCGACCCTGTCCGTGGCGACGCCGGTCAGCTTTCCGGGGCGGGACCTGCTGACCTCGGTGATGGGGCGCGACGCGGTGCTGAACCCCGGGCACGGGCACGGGGTGCGGTGGAGCTCGGCCGCCATCGGCGCGCTGCTGGGCATGACGGCGCCGTCGGCCGCGGTGCGCACGCCCGTGGCCGTGGCCGTGCCGAAGGAGACGCCGAAGGGTCTGGTCGAGGGGGTGACGCGGGCGCTGGGCGCCGCGCCGCAGGTGAAGGGGGCGTGGCTGGCGCTGGCGAAATGGGCCGGGGAGGCGGAGAACGGCTTCCTGCTGGACGTGCGGATCGCGCCGGAAGAGGCGGCGACGCTGCCGGCGCTGATGGACGCGGCGCTGGCGGAGGTGGAGCTGGACGCGCGGCTGGACGTGGTGACGCGCCGGCCGGACGAGGCGGCGGGCGCGGGGCTGGAGCTGATCGCGCCGCGGTGAGCGGCTCCGGCTTCCATGCTGCGCGCGGGGTCACGGTCCCGGCCCGCGAGGCGATCCGCCCCGGCGGTCAGGACCCCCGGGTGACGACGATGGCGACGGAGGTGGTATAGAACCGCTCCAGCGCCAGTTTCAGGTGCGGCTCGGCGCGGTAGGGCGGCAGGTCCAGATAGCGGTCGACGGGGCCGCCGCCGGGGGTCAGGTCCAGCGGGGCGACGTGATGGCCGGCGGCGGTCAGGCGGTCGGCCAGCTCGCGCAGGTCGCGGGCGCGGAACAGGACGGTGCCCTGATGGTCGACGGTGTGCTCGTCCGAGCTGAGGTTGAACTCGGTGGTGTGCACGGCGACGCCGCCGGGCCGCAGCGTGGCCAGAGAGGCCTCGATGAAGTCCAGCCCGGCGGCGAGGGAGCCGAGATGCTCCAGCGCGCAGGCGGACCAGCAGAAGTCGAAGCCGCCCAGGTCCGGGGGGATGGCGGTCATGTCGGCGGGGCGGAAGGCGACGCGGTCGATCAGGACGTCGGGCGGGCAGAGGTCGGGGCGCTGCAGCGGATCCAGCCCGGCGGCGTGCTGGGCGGTCTCGATCCAGCCGACGCCGGCGGCGGCCTCGGCGTGCAGGTCGGTGGCCGTGATGCGGCAGCCGCGGGCGGCGAAATACGCCGGCAGGGGCTCGTGGCCGACGCCGAAGCCGAGGCCGCGGGCGCCCATGCGCAGCAGACCCCGCTCGTGCAGGGCCTGGGCGATGACCGCGAACTCCCAGAGCTTGCGGTGATAGCGCAGGCGCTCGCCGAGGCTGGCGGTCCACCAGGCGAACCAGCCGGTCTCGAAGTCCGACTGGCGGCAGACGGGGGAGCGGTCCAGAGCGCGGGCCGCGGGCCAGGCGTCGGGCGGCGGCACGGGCCGGCCGCGCCAGATCTCTTCCGGGGGGAGAGCGGTCACAGACGGTCCAGCAGGGGGAGGAGCCGCTCGGGCGGGCGGGCGACCACGGCGCCGCGCGGGGTGACGACGACGGGGCGCTCGATCAGCCGGGGGTGGGCGACCAGGGCGTCGAGGATCGCGTCCTCGTCGGCGTCGGGGCCGGGGGCCTCGGGCTCGCCGCGGCGCAGCAGGCCCGACGGCGGCAGGGCCAGCCGGGCCAGCAGGGCCGTCAGCGAGGCGCGGTCGTGGACCCCCGCCAGGTAGTCGACGATCACCGGCTCGATGCCCCGGTCGCGGATCAGCTGAAGCGCCTCGCGCGACTTGGAGCAGCGGGGATTGTGATGCAGTTCGACGGCGGCCATGGGCGGAAGGTGCAGGGGGCGATCGGCGGGGGCAAGCGGTCACGTCGGGTTTCGGGCACGACTTTTTGCAGGTGCGAAGGTTGCGGACCGCGACCGGCGGTCGCATCTGGCCCCGATGACCGCCGAAGCCGCCCCCCTCCCGCCCGTCAGACGCGGCCCCGGATTTCCGGAGTTCGTGGCGCTGGTCGCCTTCCTGATGGCGCTGAACGCCCTGGCGATCGACGCCATGCTGCCCGCCCTGCCGGCGATCGGCGACGCGCTGGGCGTGGCGCGCGAGAACGACCGGCAGTGGATCATCACCGCCTATCTGCTGGGCTTCGGCGTGGCGCAGGTGGTCTATGGGCCGCTGGCGGACCGGTACGGGCGCAAGCCGATCCTGATGCTGGGCGTGGGTCTGTACGTCGCCTTCGCGGCCATGGCGGCGTTCGCCCAGACGTTCGAGACGCTGATCGTCGCGCGGCTGGGCTGCGGACTGGGCGCCGCGTCGCTGCGGGTGCTGGCGGTGTCGATCGTGCGCGATCGCTATGAGGGGCGGACGATGGCGCGGGTGATGAGCCTGAGCTTTCTCGTCTTCCTGGGCGTGCCGATCATCGCTCCGAGCGTGGGGGCGGCGATCCTGACGGTGGCGCCGTGGCCTTGGATCTTCGGCGTGCTGGCCATCTCCGGCGCCGCGGTGATGCTGTGGGCGGCGATCCGGCTGCCGGAGACGCTGAAGCCGGAAGATCGGTTGCCGATCCGGCCGTCGCGCATCGCCGGCGCCTTCCGCGAGGCGCTGACCGAGCGGCAGTCGCTGGGCTACACCCTGGCGATGACGGCGATCACGGCGGCCCTGTTCGGCTTCCTGAACTCGTCCCAGCAGGTGTTCGCCCACGTCTTCGACGCGGAGGCCGCCTTTCCCCTGGTGTTCGCGGCGATCGCGTCGGGCATCGCGGCGGCCAGTCTGCTGAACGCCACCTTCGTGGAGCGCTTCGGCAGTCGAATGCTGTCGCACTGGGCCCTGATCGGCTTCACGGCGGTGGCGTCCGTGCACGCGGCGATCTCCATGGCGGGGCATGAGACCATCTGGGTGTTCGGGGTGCTGCAGGGGCTGACGATGTTCTGCTTCGGGTTCGTGGCCGGGAATTTCGGCGCCATGGCGATGGAGAAGATGGGCCACATCGCCGGCACGGCCAGCTCGGCGCAGGGCTTCATTTCCACGACGTTCGGCTCCATCGCCGGCTTCGTCATCGGCCAGCAGTTCGCGGGGACGGCGACGCCGATGATCCTGGGCATCGCCACGTGCGGCGCGATAGCCCTGGCCTGCGTCTTCTGGGCCGAGCGCGGCAAGCTGTTCCAGTCGCATCACGCGAGCGTGCGCGCCGCCGAGGCTTGACCTCCGGGCGACGGAGGGGGTTGATCCGCCTCCCGATGTTTCCGGAGTTCGCCCGATGTCCGTCCGTTCCCTGTTGCTCGCCGGCGCCTGCGCCGTCGCCCTGTCCGGCTGCGCCCAGATGGGCGGCATGATCCCCGGGGCGAACGAGGCGGCCCAGCCGGCGCGTCCGACGCAATGGGTGGTCGACGCCCACTCCTATGCGCGCCCGGAAGCGGCGCACGTCACCCACGTCGATCTGGACCTGAGCGCGGACTTCGCCGCCAGGCGCCTGTCGGGCACGGCGACTCTGGACGTGCAGGGCCAGCCGGGCGCGACCGAGCTGGTGCTGGACGTACGCGATCTTGACGTGAAGGCGGTCCGCGGCGCCGACGGCGCGGCGCTGCCGTTCCGGATCGGCGCGCCGCGCGAGTTCATCGGCAGCCCGCTGACCATCGCCGTGCCGGCGCTGCGCGCGGGCGAGACGCGCAAGGTCGTGATCGAATACGCCACGCGCCCGGACGCGGCGGCGCTGCAGTGGCTGACGCCGCAGCAGACGGCGGGCGGGCAGAAGCCCTATCTGTTCAGTCAGGGGCAGGCGATCCTGACGCGGACCTGGGTGCCGACCCAGGACAGCCCGGGGATCCGCCAGACGTGGTCCGCCCGCATCGTCGTGCCGTCGGACCTCAAGGCGGTGATGAGCGCCGAGATGCTGACGCCGGGCGGCGAGCCCGCCGGCCCGGGCCGCACGGCCTACCGCTTCCGCATGACCAATCCGGTGCCGCCGTATCTGATCGCCCTGGGCGTCGGCGACATGGCCTTCGAGGCCATCGACGAGCGCACGGGCGTCTGGACGGAGCCGTCGCGCCTGCACGCGGCGCACGACGAACTGGCGCCGACGGCCGAGATGGTGGACGTGGCCGAGGACCTGTACGGCCCCTATCGCTGGGGCCGCTACGACCTGCTGGTGCTGCCGCCGTCGTTCCCGTTCGGCGGCATGGAGAATCCGCGTCTGACCTTCGCCACGCCGACCATCATCGCCGGCGACCGGTCGCTGGTGTCGCTGGTCGCGCACGAGCTGGCGCACAGCTGGTCCGGCAATCTGGTGACCAATGCGACGTGGGACGACTTCTGGCTGAACGAGGGCTTCACCGTCTATTTCGAGAACCGGATCATGGAGGCGGTCTACGGCCGCGACCGCGCCATGCAGGAGCAGGTGCTGGGCTGGCAGGGCCTTCAGGACACGATCGCCGACCTTCCGCCTGAAGACACGCGCCTGAAGCTCAATCTCGTCGGGCGCGACCCGGACGAGGGCATGAACGACGTCGCCTATGAGAAGGGCGCCTTCTTCCTGCGGACCATCGAGCGCACGGTCGGGCGGGACCGGTTCGACGCCTGGCTGAAGGGCTATTTCGAGCGCAACGCCTTCCGCCCTATGACGACCGAGTTCTTCCTGGAGGACATCCGGACCCACCTGATCCGGGGCGATCAGGCGCTGGAGAACCGGCTGATGATGGACGCCTGGATCTATCAGCCCGGCCTGCCGTCGAACGCCGTGGCCCCGACGTCGGACGCCTTCGTGGCGGTGGACGCGGCCGCGAGGGCGACGTTCGCCGACGGCGCGCCGCCTCCGCGCGTCCTGTGGGACGGCTGGAACACCCAGCAGCGCCAGCGTTTCCTGGCATGGCGGCCGGAGGGCCTGCAGGCGGGGACCGACTGGCTGACGCCCGCCCAGCTGGCCGCGCTGGACGAGACGCTGGACCTGTCGGACGAGGGCAACGCCGAGGTGCGCTTCGCCTGGCTGCAGATCGGGCTGGCCCACCGCTACGAGCCGGCGGCGGTCAGCGCCGAGCAGTTCCTGCTGTCGATGGGCCGCCGCAAGTTCGTGCTGCCCCTGTTCACCACCATGTGGGCCGAGGGCGACTGGGGCCGGGCGCTGGCGACGCGCGTCTATGCGAAGGCGCGCCCGCTGTACCACCCGGTCACCACCAACAGCGTGGACGCGGTCGTGGGACGCCCGGCCGGCTGACGCGTCAGCCCTCTCCCGCCATCGCCTCCGCGGCCGACGTCAGCTTGACCGTGCGGCCGCGGGGGTCGTCATTGGTGAAGACGGCGGCGATCTTCATCGCCTCGGCCCATTCGAACCCTTCGTAGCGGCCCATGACCATGAGGCCGGTCGACAGGGCGTCGGCGCGCGTGGCGTTGGGATGCAGGACCGTGACGCCGACGGTGTCGACGTCGATGGCGCGGCCCGAGCGCCCGTCGATCAGGTGCGACACGATCCGCTCGCCCTGGCGGAAGCCCTTGCGGAAGACGGTCGAGGTCGACACCGCAAGATCGTGGCAGCCGACCACGAGCGGGCGGGTGGCCGGGCCGGGGAACGGCGGCAGCGCCACGCTCCACGGGCGGCCGTCGGAGCGGATGCCCCGCGCCTTCACGTCCCCGTCGAAGTCGATGACGTGCGAGGTCGCGCCCATGCCGGACAGGCGACGCGACAGACGTTCCAGCGCCAGACCCTTGGCCATGCCCGAAAGGTCCAGTTTCATGCCCCCGGGCTGCACGGCGGCCCGCGCGCCGCGGTTGAGGCGCAGCTTCGTCCAGCCCGACGCCTCGACCGCCGCGGCGATCTCGGCGTCCGACGGGGTGGGGGTGAGGACGGGCCGCCGCCCTGCCGGGCCGAAGCCCCACAGGTCGATCAGGGCGCCGAGGGTGGGATCGAAGGCGCCGGCGGTGTCGTCGCCCAGATCGAGGCCGGCCATGAGGGCGTCCCACAGGGTCTCGGACAGCTCCCACGTGCCGGCGGGCGCCGCATTGAAGCGGCTGATCTCGCTGGTCGGGGACCAGCGGCTGAACACCGCCTCCATCTTCGACAGTTCGTCGCGGCAGGCCTCAAGGAGGTCCGGCGGCGCGACCCCGGGCGGCACGATCACCTGCGCGCGCCAGCCGGCGCCGAAGGCCTGATCGCCGAGGTCGTACATGGGGCCGACGGGCGGCGGCTCCGGCGGTGACGTCACGGGAGGGATCAGCACGCGCGGCGGCTCGGCGTCGGCCGGAGAGTCGGGCGTCGGAGCGAAGGGGTCGAGGTCGGTCACCGACCCCGAATGCCCGTCCGGGAGCGGAGCGGCAAGCCTCACCAGCGCCGCGACACCCCGATCCAGACGGTGCGCGGGGGGGCGAAGGAGGCGACGCCCGTGCCGGTCTCGGCGGTCTCGAGATCGGCGTCGGTCAGGTTGAGGACCTCAACCCAGACCGCGGCCGGGCCGAAGGCGCGCTCCAGCCGCGCGTCCAGCGTCAGCGCCGGGTCCAGGACGCGGGCGTTCAGATCGTCGTCGAAGCGGCGGCTTTCCCAGCGCGCGTCGGCCGACAGGGTCCAGTCGGGGGCGAAGGTCCAGTCGGCGCCCGCGGTGGCGGACCAGATCGCGGCCTGGGCAGGTCGCAGGCCGGTGAGCTGGGGCGCGGCCGATCCGCCGTCGAGGCGGGCGTCGGTGGCGGAAAGCGCGGCCCGAAGGTCGAGGCCGTCGACGGGGCGCCACGCCGCGTCCAGTTCCAGACCGACGGCGTCGATCACGCCCGCGTTGCGCCGCTGGCGCAGAACGCCCCCTGCCGGGATGAAGCCGGCGACGGGATAGGTTCCGGGGCCGAAACCGACGGTGACGTTGACGACGGCGTCCTCGACACGGACGGCGAAGGCGGTGGCGCGAAGGTCCAGCCGGTCGGTCTCGCGCGCCAGGCCGATCTCGGCCCCGGTCAGACGTTCGGGTTCGAGCGCGGCATTGGCCTCCGTGACGTCGTTGCCGACCCGGAAGGGGCGGTGCAGCTCGTTCAGCGTGGCGGGCCGGAATGCGGAGTAGGCGGCGGCGCGCACGGACCAGTCGGACGTCAGGGCGCGGCGGACGCCGAGGCGCGCGGACACCACCTCGCCGGAGCGGTCGGGAGACGCGGCGTCCAGCGTGGGAGCGCCGGTCGGGGCGTCGGCCTCGCGCCGGAAGGCGCCTGTCGCCTCCCAGCGGTCGAGACGCAAGCCGCCCGCCACCAGCCATGGGCCTTTGGTCCACGAGCCCTCGGCGTAGGCGCCGACGACCGACGTCTCGCCGCCGGCTTCCCGCGTGCGGGTGAACTGGCCGCTCATGAAGCGGAAGCGTTCGTTGGTTTCACCCTCCGCCGTGCGGGCGTCGAGGCCCAGCTCGCCCTCCAGCCCGCCGCGGCGGAGGCGCCAGGCGGCGTTGACGCCCCATGCCGTCGCAGGCGTCGCGTACTGGTCGTTGGCGGGCGTGGTGGAGGCCCGGTCGGCGGCGACGGCGGCGGAGGAGTTCTGAAGGTCCGAGGTGCTGCGCCACAGCTGGACGCGCCAGCCGGGCGCCCCGGCCGTGGGCGCGCGGGCGGCGGTCAGCGACAGAGACGTGCCCTCGGCCGTCGCGCGGGCCCCGTCGAGGCCGGAGCCGCGCTCCTCGCGGAAGGCCGCGGCGCGCGCGGAGACGAGGACCGGGCCGACCGGCATGTCGAGACGCAGCGAGCCCGACAGGGCGTCCAGATCCAGCGCGCGATCGGCGGCGCCGCGGTCGGGGGCGCGGACGGGGACGTGGCCCTCCGTGCGCTCATGCCCCGCTGTGGCGATCCAGCGCAGCGGACCGAGGTCGCCCGTGCCGGAGGCGGCGATGCGGGCCGACCCGCGCTGGCCGATCGCGGCGGAGACCGCGCCGCCGTCGTCGCGTTCGCGCAGGACCACCGCCCCGGTCAGGGCGCCCGCGCCCCAGGGCCCGGAGCCGCCGGCGCGCACCACGTCGAGGCCGGACAGCCCCTCGACCGGCTGCCGGCTCCAGATCACCCAGCCGCCGAAGGGGTCGTTCAGCGGGACGCCATCCAGGGTGACCAGCGCCCGCCCGGCGCCGGTGGGCGCCACGGCGCGCAGGGACAGACCTTGGGTGGTCGGATTGGCGGTCAGACTGGTGTTGCGGCGGAACAGGCCGACGGCGGGGACGGCGCCGAGGGCCTCGTCAAGTCGGGCCTCGCCGGCCAGCGTCTCCTCGCCGATGCGGGTGACGGAGAAAGCGGCGTCGCCGGCGGCGGGCGGAAGGCGCGGGGCGGTGACGACGACCTCGTCGACGACGGTGACGGGCGGGTCCTGAAACATCAGGTCAGGCGGGCCATAAGGCTCTCGGCGAACTCGGTCAGGGTGTCGTCGCGCGCCCCCATGACGACGATGCGGTCGCCGGCGCGGGCGAGGTCCAGCAGGCGCGCGGCCGCGCCCTCGCGCGAGGCGACGACCTCGGCCGTGCGGCCGGAAGACGACAGGGGCCCGATCACGACCTCCGAACCCACGCTGCGATCCGTGGTTCCGCCGTAGTAGACCGGCTGCGGCATCAGGACGACGTCGTCGGGGGCGAGACCGTGGTCGAAGGCGGCGGCCAGTTCGGCGCCCATCAGCTTCAGCGGGCCGTGGCCGTGCGGCTGGAAGAAGACCAGCAGGCGGCCGGGGAAGTCGCGCAGGGTCTTCAGGGTCGCGGCGATCTTGTCGGGGTTGTGGGCGAAGTCGTCGATCACGGTCACGCCGCCGGCCGTGCCGACGACCTCCAGCCGGCGCCGGATGCCGGAGAAACGCGACAGGGCGTCGGCGGCGTCGGCGGGCTCGACGCCGAGGGCCACGGCGGCGCCCACGGCGGCGAGCGCATTGGCGACGTTGTGTGCCCCGGGGGTCTTCAGGGTCACCTCGACCGGCGCGCGGCCGTGCGGGGTCAGCCGGAAGGCGATGCCGTCGGGCCGGGGCGTCAGGGCGTCGGCGAACAGCGCGGCGGACGGGTCGGTCAGCGAGAAGGTGATCGCGTCGGGAAACTCCGCCGCCAGCGCCGCCGTGCCGGGGTTGTCGAGGTTGATCACCAGCCGGCCCGCCCGCCGGGCGAAGCCGCCGAACAGGTCATGCAGCTCCTCCAGCGACTTGTGGTCCAGGGCGACGTTGTTCACCACGGCCACGCCGGCGTCGTAGCGGGCGATGGAGCCGTCGCTCTCGTCCACCTCGGCCACGAACAGGTCGGGTGAGCCGACGCGGGCGCTGGCGAAGGGGTTCGACGGATCGGAGACGTCCTTCATCACCGCGCCGTTCATGACGGTCGGGTCGCGCCCGGCGTCGGACAGGATGCGGGCGATCATGCCGGTGACGGTCGACTTGCCCGAGGTGCCGGCCACGCCGACGGAGGTTTCGGCCGCGTTGAACAGGCGCGACAGGAGCTCGGGCCGGGTCAGCAGGGTCGCGCCGACGCGACGGGCGGCGGCGACGTCGGGCACGGTGTCCTCGATGGCGCCGGAGGCGACCACGATCTGGTCCGGGGACACGACGCCCGATCCGTCCTGGGGCCACAGGCCGAAGCCCTTCGCCTCCAGCCAGGCGAACTTCTCCGCCGTGCGCCCCTGGTCGCGAGAGCGGTCGGAGCCCTCCACGCGCGCCCCCGAGGCGGAGACGATCAGGGCCAGCGGCAGCATGCCGGAGCCGCCGATGCCGCAGAAGAAGTAGGAGGCCTGATTCATGCTTGATCCGGAGGGGCGAAACCGGGGAGGGTCGCCGCTGACTAGCACGGGCACGGGCGCGGACCACAGATGAAGATCGGCATCGTCAACGCCAGCTCGCGCTTCGATCCTGACCGGGCCGCGGCGATCCAGGCGTGGTTCGCCGAGCATCTGCCGGACCGGTCGGTGCAGGTGGTGTTCCACCCGGCGACCTTCGGCAAGCACGGCCATTTCGGCGGCGACGACCGCAGCCGCGCCGACGCCTTCGTGGAGTTCGCCAACGATCCGCGGCTGGACGCGGTCTGGTTCGCGCGCGGCGGCTACGGTGCCTGCCGCATCGCCGAGGCGGTGGTCCCGCGGCTGGGGCCGGCGGCGAGGAAGAAGCGGTACCTGGGCTATTCCGACGCCGGCAGCCTGCTGGCCATCCTGTACAGGCACGGGATCGGCGAGGTGGCGCACGGGCCGATGGCGTCGGACGCGGTGCGCAACGATCCGACGGCGATGCGGGCCCTGAACTGGCTGAAGTCGGGCGATCCGGGGGGGTGGGAGCCCAGCCTGCACGAGGACCCGCGCCCGGCCGTCGCCTTCAACCTGGCCATCCTGGACGCGCTTGTGGGGACGGCGCTGGAGCCGGACCTGACGGGCCACGTGCTGATGCTGGAGGACGTGTCCGAGCCGATGTACCGGATCGACCGGATGATGTTCCACGTCACCGGTCAGGCCAGCATCCGCAAGGTGGCCGGCATCCGCATGGGCCGCGTCTCGGCCGTGGTGGAGAACGATCCGGATTTCGGCCTGACCGCCGAGGAGATCGCCCGCTACTGGTGCGAGCGGTCGGGGATTCCGTATCTGGGGACGGCCGACATCGGCCACGACCGCGACAACAAGGTCGTGCCGTTCGGGCCGCGCGTGTGAGGCGCAACTTCCACCAGATCGCCTATGCGGAGCTGGAGGTCTGCAACGCGCTGGAGCGGGCGGACCTGAAGGCCTGCGTGGCGAAGACGGGGCTGGGCGCGGGCGCCCGGGCGCTGGAGATCGGGGCGGGGAACGGCGAGGTGTCCGTGCTGCTGGCCGGCGACTTCGGCATGACGGTCGAGGCCGTCGAGCTGGATTGGGGCATGGCGGCGCTGGCGCAGGCGCGGATCGACGCGGCGGGCGTGGCGGATCGGGTCACCCTGCACCGCCTGAGGTCGGACACGGTGCTGGCCGACCTGCGCGGGCTGGATCTGATCTGCGTCATCGGCGCGACGGAGCCGACGGGCGAGGGGGTGCGCGCGCCGCGCGCCATGCTGGAGGGGCTGAAGCCGCATCTGAAGGACGGCGGCCAGGTGATCTGGGGCGACCTTTTCTGGAAGGGCGAGCCGCCGGCGCCGCTGCGGCAGGTGATGGAGCTGTCGAACCTGTACGCCACGCATGACGGCTGGCAGGCCGCGGCGCGTGAGGCGGGGTATGAGGTCGCCTCGGCCGACGTGTCCACAGACGCGACCTGGGACCGCTATCTGGCCGCCATGGACGGCGCCGCACGCGACTGGATCGCCGGCCATCCGGACGCGGAGGAGCGGCGCATGGTCGAAGCCTCGGCCGACCGGGTGAAGGCCATGTTCGACTTCGGCCGGCCGTGGCTGGGCTTCGGCCTGTACCTTTTCCGCAAAGCCTGACCGCAGAAACCGCAGGCTTCGGGGCGCCGATGGGCTATAGCCGCCGGATGACCCCCGACGAACGCCGCGAGGCCATGCTGGATCTGGCCGATCCCGACCGCACCTGCAGTCCGGAGGCCGTGCGGCGGCTGACCGTGCTGGGGCTGGCCGAGCCGACGGGAAAGACAGGCGTGCGGTTGACGTCGGCAGGCTGGAGCGAGCTGGGCGAGCCGGGCCGCCGGTTCCGCGGCCATGGCCCGCTGCGGGCCTAGCGGAACGGCGGCTCGTCGAAGGCCCGGAGCTTGCGGCTGTGCAGGCGCTGGCCCTCCTGCCGCAGCAGGTCGACGGCGTGGATGCCGATCTGCAGGTGTTCCGAGATGGAGCCTTCGTAGAAGCGGTTGGCCTGACCGGGCAGCTTGATCTCGCCATGCAGCGGCTTGTCGGAGACGCAGAGCAGCGTCCCGTAGGGCACGCGGAAGCGATAGCCCTGGGCGGCGATGGTGGCGCTTTCCATGTCGATGGCGACGGCGCGGCTCTGGTTGAAGCGCAGCGCCGACTTCGTGTAGCGCAGCTCCCAGTTGCGGTCGTCGGTGGTGACGACGGTGCCGGTGCGCAGGCGCCGCTTCACCTCCTCGCCCGGCATGCCGGAGACGACCTTGGTGGCGTCGTAGAGAGCGCGCTGGACCTCGGCGATCGAGGGAATCGGGATGTCCGGCGGCAGCACCGCGTCCAGCACGTGGTCGTCACGCAGATAGGCGTGGGCCAGGACGAAGTCGCCGATGGTCTGGCTGGGGCGCAGGCCGCCGCAGTGGCCGATCATCATCCAGACGTGCGGCCGGGTGACCGCAAGGTGGTCGCAGATCGTCTTGGCATTGGACGGGCCGACGCCGATGTTGACCAGGGTGATGCCTTCATGCCCCGGCGCGGTCAGGTGCCAGGCGGGCATCTGATGCTTCTTCCAGGCCGCGTCGAGCACGGCGGCCTCGGGATCGGCGGTGTCCTTGTCGACGACCACGCCGCCCGCGCAGACGAGGGTCTGGTAGGGGGTGTCCGGATCGCGCAGCTGCCCCACGGCCCAGCGCACGAACTCGTCGACGTAGCGGTTATAGTTGGTGAAGAGGACGTAGCTCTGCACCGCCTCGACGGGCGTGCCCGTGTAATGCCGCAGGCGCGCCAGCGAGAAGTCGGTGCGCAGGCCGTCGAACTGGGCCAGCGGGAAGTCCTCGCCCGGATCGAACAGGCCGTCGGAAATCTCGTCGCCGATGTGGGCCAGGTCGGTGGTGGGGAACCAGCGGGCGATGGCGGCGGTCTGGGTGCGGTCCAGCGCCACGTCCGAACCGTCCATCACGTAGGGGAAGGGGATTTCCTGATCCGACGGCTCGACCTCGAAGGTCGCGCCGTAGTCGCGAGCCAGCAGTTCCAGCTGTTCGGTCAGATAGGGGCGGAACAGGTCGGGCCGGGTGACGGTCGTGGAGTAGACGCCGGGGCGCGACATGCGGCCGTAGGCGCGGGCCTCGAGGTTGGCCGGCCGCTCGCCGAACCAGGTCACCTTGAGTCTGGGATAGGCGAACAGGCCGTTCGCCCGGGCTTCCGCGTCGGCGCGTTCGCCGGTCGCGAGGAAGGTCTTCACCGCGGTGCGGAGTTCGGCGACCGATTGTGCGTAGAGGGTTTCGAGGCGGTCCAGCGCCGCCTGCGCGTTCATCTGTTCTGTCATGGCCTCCCTTAACGGAGGAACGTGACCTTGGCGAGACGGGCCGTCTTGCAGCCGGTCCTCGCCGCGCGGGGCCCACGGCCTGGGGGCGTCAGCCCAGCGTGCGCCGGAAGAAGTCGCTGACGTCCGCCAGGACCGGCGCCTTGCGGCGGAACAGCGGCGAGAAGGTCGCGATCAGGTCTGCGTGGTTCAGGCCTTCATAGAGCTTCGCCTCCACCGGGGCGCCGAGGGCGTGCAGACGGTCGCGCAGGATCTCGGTGTCCTCGGCGTGCACGACGACGTCGGCCGTCCCGTGACCCAGCCAGATCGGCGGGGCGTCGGCGCGGGCGAAGGTGACGGGCTGGGTCAGGGTCGGGTCGGGCGCGCGGCCGAAGGCGTTGACCGAGGCCGGAACGTTGAAGGGCAGGAACTCGTAGGGGCCGGCCAGTCCGGCGGCGGCCCGGATCAGGCCCGACTGATCGACCGCGGCCATGTAGCGACGATCCAGCGTGATCATCAGCGCCAGATGGGCGCCCGCCGAATGGCCGGCGACGCCAAGGCGGTCGGGGTCGCCGCCGTGCTCGCGCGCCACCGCGGCCACGCGGGCGGTGGCGGCCGCCGCGTCCTCCACAAAGGCCGGGAAGCGGACCTGCGGCACGACGCGGTAGTCGGGCAGGGCGACGAGGAAGCCCTGTGCCGCCAGCGCCTGGGCGGCCCAGCCGTAGTGATCCCGGGAGCCGGAGTCCCAGCCGCCGCCGTAGAAAAAGACGATCACCGGCAGGGGCCGCGACCGATCCCGGGGCGCGTAGAGGTCGAACCTCTGACGGGGGTCGTCACCGTAGGGCAGGTCGCGCGCGATCCGGCCGGCGCCGCGATCGCGGGGGCCCAGCGCATTGAGCGCCGCCAGCGGCGAGCAGGCGGCGGCGAGCGAGGCGAGGGCGGAGGCGAGGACGGCGCGACGGGTCATGGCGGGCAGATACGGAACGGGCAACGGACCGGCCGCGCCCGTCGATCCATGAAATTTCCGCGTCATTTGAGTCGGCTGCGGAATAGTTGTCGCAAAAGCTTTACATCGTCGCGTTTTGGCGCATTCTTCCTTCCGAACCCTGACCTTTTTCGAGCTGTGGAGGCGCGCTCATGATCCGGAAAGTCACTTCGTCCCTTGTGCTGGCGCTCGCCGTGACGACGGGAGCGGGCCCCGTTCTGGCGACCCCGGCCGACCCCGTGACCAAGGCCGTGATGGTCTGCGGTCAGGATCAGATCACCGCCCGCAGCTATGAGCGCACCTATGGCGAGCGTCCGGTGTTCATGACGGCGCGTCAGGTGCTGGAGGCCGACAAGGGTTGGGAGGCGCCGCGCTGCATGAGCGAGCGCGAGTACGCCGAACTGGTGAGGGTCAACGACGCGCGCGTCCGCGCCGCGCGCTGATCCGCCTTCGCGAGGAAACGGGGGCGGAGCCGCCGGCTCCGCCCCTTTCTCATGCCCGGTCACTCGGCCTTGAGGTGCTGGTCCAGCCAGCCGAACACGGTCTGGTGCCATTGCAGGCTGTTGGCCGACTTCAGCACCCAGTGGTTCTCGTCCGGGAAGACCAGCAGGCGGCTTTCGATGCCGCGGCGCTGCAGGGCGTTGAAGGTGGCCAGCCCCTGCGAGGTCGGGATGCGGAAGTCCAGGTCGCCCTGCACCACCAGCATGGGCACGCGCCACTTGTCGACGTGGTGGACGGGGTTGAAGCGTTCGTAGCCCTCGGGGTTCTCGAACACGGGGCCGCCGTTTTCCCACTCGGTGAACCACAGCTCCTCGGTCTCATAGCCCATGGCGCGCGTGTCGAAGACGCCGTCGTGATTGACGAGGCATTTCCACGGCTCGTTCCAGTTGCCGGCGATCCAGTTGACCATGTAGCCGCCGTAAGACGCGCCCAGTGCGCAGGCGCGGTCGCCGTCCAGGAAGTCGTAGGTCGAAAGGGCGTGGGCCCAGCCCTTCTGCAGGTCCTCCAGCGGGCGGTCGCCCCAGTGCTGGCTGATCGAGTCGGTGAAGGCCTGGCCGTAGCCGGTCGATCCGTGGAAATCGATCATGACGACGGCATAGCCCGCGCCGGCGTAGCTCTGCGGGTTCCAGCGATACGACCAGCCGTTGCCGAACGATCCCTGCGGCCCGCCGTGGATCAGGAAGGCGACGGGCGCCTTTTCGCCCGGGGCCAGGCCCGCGGGCTTGATGACGTAGCCGTGGACCGTCTCGCCGTTCCAGCCGGCGAAGGTGAACTGCTCCGCCTCGCCGAAGATCTCGTCGGCCAGCTGGGGATTCGCGCGGGTGATCTGACGCGGCATTTCACGGCCGCGGTACGTCTTGAACCAGAGCTCGGCCGGAGAATCGAGCGCGTCGCGCGAGAAGACGAATCCGGTCGGCGTCAGGTCGAAGGCGCCGACGTGGCCCGGGCCGGTCATCGGCACGACGTTCCCGCTGCGCACGTCGATCCCGAACAGGCGCGTCTGGCCGACGTCGCCGGCGGTGACGTAGACGGTGCGTCCGTCGGGGGACCACTGCAGGCTGTCGGCGGAGCGGTCCCACTCCGTGGCGATCTGGCGCGTCCGTCCGGTGGCCACGTCCATCAGGGTGACGACATAGCGGTCGGCCTCGAACCCCGGGCGGGCCATGGCCCGGTACGCCAGCGTGCGGCCGTCGGGCGAGAAGACCGGGCCGGCGTCCCAGGCGTCGTTGGCGTCGGTCAGGTTCGCGAACTGGCCGGAGCCCGACAGGTCGGTGCGGAACAGGTCGAAATTGGTGCTCCACGGTTCGGTCTTGCCGGCGACGCGGGCGGAGAAGACGATCCCCTGACCGTCGGGCGTGAAGGTGAAGTCGTTCTCGTCGCCGAACGGCTTGGAGGGGGTGTCGCCGTCGAAGCCCTTCGTCACCCAGACGGCCTCGCCGGCGCGGCCGTCGGCGCCGATCGGGGCCACGAACAGGTGGTTCTGCGTGCCGTCGGCCCAAGTGTCCCAGTGCCGGACGAAGACGCGGTCGTAGACCTGACCCGTCGACTTCGAGGCGGCCTCGGCCTCGGTCTTCGCCACCGAGCAGGCCAGATCGGCGCAGTCCGGATGCACGGCCAGGGCCACGGCGAGGCGATCGCCGGCGGGGCTGAGGCGGTAGGTCTGGACGTCGACGGGCAGGTCGGTGACCTGGGCCGCGCTGGCGCCCTGGTCGGCCGAGACCCAGACCTGGCTGGAGCCCGAGCGGCCCGAGAGGAAGTACAGCTTGCCGTCCGGGGCCCAGCGCGCGGTGTTGGCGCCGCCGTCGGAGATGGCCAGACGCCGCGGCTCGCTCTCGCCGGCGACCGGCTGGGCATAGAGGCTGGAGACGCCGCGGTTGTTCGGCAGGTCGGTGGCGCGGACCGAATAGATCACCGTCGCGCCGTCGGGCGAGACCTGGGGGTCCGACAGGCGGTTGACCATGATCAGGTCGTCGTAGGTGAAGCGGTCGATCTGCGCCCCCGCCTGCTGGGCGGCGGCCGGCGCGGCGGCGCCGAGGGCGAGCGCCGCGAGGGCGGCGGAGAACAGAAGCGCACTTCGCATGGGCAGACTCCGGTGGATGTGGGCGGAGGCGTAGCACGCGCCGCGCGCCGGGGTCAGCCCCGGCCCCAACCCGACCCTTGCCCGGCCGCGCGGGAGCGGCGACAACCGGGCGGATGACGCGGGCCGCCCCTCACATCGTCGACGTGCTGATCGCCGAGCGCGCCCCCCGGCTGACGCGGTCGTGGACCTGGCCGCTGGTCCGGCCGGGGCTGTACCGGCTGCTGGGCTATCGTCAGGCGCGGCGCATGGCCGACATGATCGCCGACAGCCCGGGCCGCATCGCGCTGGAGCAGGTGTCGGACCTGCTGGACCTGAAGGTCTCAGCCCTGAATCTGGACCGGTTGCCGACGGAGGGGCGGTGCGTCGTGGCGGCCAACCATCCGACAGGCATCGCCGACGGCGTGGCGGTGTTCGACGCCATCCGGGAGCGGCGACCCGACGCCATCTTCTTCGCCAACGCCGACGCCCTGAGGGTCTGCCCGCGGCTGGCCGAGACGGTGATTCCGGTGGAATGGGTCGTCGACAAGCGCACGCGGGAGAAGACGCGCGCCACGCTGGAGGCCGCGCGGGCGGCGTTCGAGGCGGAGCGCTGCGTGGTCCTGTTTCCCGCGGGGCGGCTGGCGCGGATGGAGGACGGGGCCCTGACCGATCCGGAGTGGGCGCCCACGGCGGCGTCGCTGGCGCGCAAATACCGGGCGCCGATCGTGCCGATCCACGTGTCGGGGCCGTACAGCCGGCTGTTCCATTTCTTCAACCGCTTCTCGGCCGAGCTGAGGGACGTGACCCTGTTCCACGAGCTGCTGAACAAGCGGAAGAAGCCGTTCCGTCTGATGGTCGGAAAGGCGATCCCGCCGGAGCGGCTGGACGTCGACGCGGGCAAGGCGACCTATGCGCTGAAGGCCTTCGTCGAGCGCGTGCTGCCGACCCAGCCGGACGCGGACTTCGCATGAGGTTGCCGCTGGCCGACCAGGCGGCGACGACGGCGCTGGGGCGCGCCATCGCGCCGCTGCTGCGGCCCGGCGACGCCGTGCTGCTGGACGGGCCGCTGGGGATGGGCAAGTCGACGCTGGCGCGCGGCCTGATCCGGGCGCTGGCGGGCGAGGACGTGGACGTTCCCAGCCCGACCTTCACGATCGTTCAGGTCTACGAGACCGCGCCGCCCGTGGCGCACTTCGACCTGTACCGGCTGGAACGCGCGTCAGAGGCGGCCGAGATCGGGCTGGACGAGGCGCTGGACACGGGCGCGGCGCTGATCGAGTGGCCGGAGCGGCTGGGCGACGATCCCGGGGGCTGGCTGGGGCCGGACCGGCTGACGATCCGTCTGGAAGAGGACGGCGCCGGCCGGGCTGCGACCGTTTCCGGCGCAGGGCGGTGGGAAGAGGCGGTGAAGGAGATCCATGTCCGATCGTGAAGCCCTGCGGCTCGACTTCCTGAAGTCCGCCGGCCTGGCCGAGGCGGCGCGCGCGCCCCTGCCCGGCGACGCCTCGACGCGCCGGTATGAGCGGCTGACGACGGCGTCGGGCCGGACGCTGATGCTGATGGATCAGGCGCCGTCGGCCGAAAGTCCGCCGTGCGATCCGTCGTGGACGCCTGAGCAGCGCAGGGCCGCCGGCTGGAACGCGACGGCGCGCCTGTCGGCGGGACGGATCGAGGCCTTCACCGCAGTGGCCGAGCACCTGCGGCACGCCGGGCTGTCGACGCCGGAGGTGATCGCGGTGGACGCGCCCAACGGCCTGGCGGTGATCGAGGACTTCGGCGACGACCTGTTCGCCAGGGTGATCGACGACGGCGAGCCGCAGGCGCCCCTGTATCTGGCCGCCGTCGACGCCGTCGCGCGCATCCACATGGCGGCGCTGCAGCCGCCGGTGATGCAGGGACCGGGCGGGGACTGGCCGCTGCTGACCTATGACGCCGTCGCGCTGCAGGGCGGGGCGGACCTGTTCGTGGAGTGGTGGCCGAAGTTCCGGCCGCAGGTCGACTTCGGTAAGGCGGCGCGGGACGAGTGGGCCGAGGCCTGGGAGCCGATCGCGGCCATGGGCGAAGCAAAGGCCTGGACCATCGCGCACCGGGACTATCACGCCGAGAATTTGATCTGGCTGCCGGAGCGGACGCATCACCGGCGCGTCGGGCTGATCGACTTTCAGGACGCGGTGCTGGCGCACCCGGTGTGGGACCTGCACTCGCTGCTGCAGGACGCGCGCCGCGACGTGCCGCCGGAGCTGGAGGCCGTCTGCTTCGAGCATTATTGCGACGTGGCCATGGTGCCGCGCGAGGAATACCGCGCCGACTACGCCGCGCTGGCGGCCCTGAACGAGGCGCGCATCCTGGGCGTCTTCGCCCGTCTGATCACGCGCGACGGCAAGCCGCGCTACGCGCAGTTCATGCCGCGCATGTGGGCGCACCTGGACCGCAACCTGCAGAAGCCCGGCCTGGAAAGGGTCGCCGCCTGGTTCGCCCGGCACGTGCCCGTGGAGGCGCGGCTGTGAGCGGGCCGACGACCGCCATGGTGCTGGCCGCAGGGCTGGGCACGCGGATGCGGCCGCTGACGGACGACCGGCCCAAGGCGCTGGTCGAGGTCGGCGGGCGCGCGCTGATCGACCACCTGCTGGACCGGCTGGCCGAGGGCGGGGTCGAGCGCGCGGTGGTCAACGTGCACTGGTTCGCCGACCGGCTGGAGGCGCATCTGGGCGCGCGGGGTCGCGCGCCGGAGATCGTGATCTCGGACGAGCGCGCCGAACTGCTGGAGACCGGCGGCGGGCTCAAGAAGGCGCGGGCGCTGCTGGGCGACGATCCGGTGTTCGTGGCCAACATCGACAGCGTCTGGATCGACCGCGGCGACGCCCTGGGCGATCTGATCCGCCTGTGGGATCCGGAGCGGATGGACGCGGCGCTGCTGCTGGCGCGGCGCGAGGGGTCGATCGGGTTCGAGGGCGACGGCGACTTCTTTCTGGACCGAGACGGACGGCTGACGTTCCGGGGCGAGGCGGCGTCCGCGCCCTACGCCTACATGGGCGTGCACATCACGCGGCCGGACTATGCCGACGAGGGCCCGGACGGGCCGTTCTCGCTGAGCCCGCTGTGGCGCAAGTCGGCTGCGGAAGGCCGGCTGTGCGGCTGCGTGCTTGACGGCGACTGGATGCACGTCGGCGACCCGCAGGCGCGCGACGAGGCGGAGGCGCGGCTGCGCTCGTCCTCAGGCAGCGAGCCGCCGCGCGGCGGGCGGTAGGGCAAGAGGATGACCTTCGACCCCTTCGCCGGCCCCGGTCCGCGCTGGTTCTCCATCGACGCGCACCGACCGTTCCTGGAGGATCTGGCGGACGGCGTGCTGGCGTGGCTCGGGGAGCGGGAGCCGGAGGCCCTGTCGGACGCCGTGGTCCTGCTGCCCAATCGACGGGCGGCGCGGGCCTTCTCGCAGGCCCTGGGGAAGCGGGCGGGGGATCAGGCCGTGCTGTTGCCCGAGGTCCGTCCGCTGGGCGATCTGGAGGAGGACGAGCCGCCGTTCTCGCCCGGGGACGTCGGGCTGGATCTGCCCCCGGCCATCGACGCGCGGGCGCGACGGTTCGAGCTGGCGCGGCTGATCGTGGAAGAAGACCTCCGTCCGGGCCTGACGCCGGTCGGGGCGCTGGGTCTGGCCGACGCGCTGGGACGATTCCTCGACAGCTGCCAGATCGAGGAGGTCGAGGACATGTCCCGGCTGGACGATCTGGTCACCGGCGATCTGGCCCGGCACTGGCAGGAGACGGCGCGATTTCTGCGCATCGCCACGCGGCGCTGGCCGGCGCGGCTGGCGGAACTGGGCCGGGTCGATCCGGCGTGGCGGCGCGCGCGACTTTTGCGGCTGCTGGCGGAGCGCTGGACCGAGGCGCCGCCCGACCGCCCGCTGCTGGCGGCCGGATCGACCGGCACCGCGCCGGCGGCGGCGGCGGTGCTGAAGGCCGTGGCGGGCGCGCCGCGCGGGGCGGTGGTCGTGCCGGGTCTGGACCGGGAGGCGCCCGCCGAGGTGCACGACGCCGCGATCGGCGACGCCCAACACCCCCAGCACGCTCTGGGCCGGCTGCTGGCGGCGGCCGGCGTGGCGCGCGCCGAGGTGCGGCCTTGGTTTCGGCCGGAGACGGCGGCGAGCGAGGACAGGCGGAGCCGGGCGCGTGGGCGCGTGCTGTCTGAAGCCCTTCGCCCCGCCGAGGCGACGGGCGACTGGCGCGACGCGATCGCCAAGCTGCGTGAGGACTGGTCCGGCGAGACCGGCGCCGACCCCGTCGCGCTGGGGCTGGAGGGCCTGTCGGTCGTCACCGCGCGAAACGAGGAGGACGCGGCCGGAGCCATCGCCCTGCTGATGCGCGAGACGCTGGAGACGCCGGGCCGGACCTGTGCGCTGGTGACGCCCGATCTGGACCTGTCGCGACGGGTGGCCGCGCGGCTGGAGCGGTGGCGCGTGGTTGCGGACAGCTCGTCCGGCGCGCCGTTGCCGCGGACGCAGGCGGGACGGCTGTTGTCGCTGGCGGCCCGGGTCGTCGCGGACCCGCTGGATCCGCAGGCCTTGCTGGGGCTGCTGAAGCATCCGGCGGTGCGGCTGGACCTCGGCGAGGTGGACTTCGTCGCGGCGCGGCGGGGGCTGGAGGCGCACGCCCTGCGCGGGCCGCGGCTGCGCGACTTCGCCCGGGCGCGCGCAGCGCTGCTGAAGGCGCGCTCCCCGCGCGACGACGGACGCGGGGCGTCGGAAACGACGATGGCGCGCGTGCGGGCGGCGGAGGCCCTGCTGGACCGGCTGGAGGCGCTGACCGGCGCGGCGCGCGCGGCCTTCGCCCCCGGGGCGCGTCTGGACGAGGCGGCCCGGTCCCTGACGGGCTTCATCGAGGCGATGGCAGGGCTGGACGCCTGGGGCGGGAACGACGGCGAGGCCGCCGCGGCGCTGCTGGCGGGACTGATCGAACATGGCGCGCCCTTGGGCGAAGTGGAGCCGAAGGCCTTCGCGCGGCTGCTGGCCGATCTGGCGGGGGAGGAGACGGTGAGGTCGGGGGACGCGACACATCCGTCCCTGCGCATCCTCGGCGCGGTCGAGGCGCGGCTGGTCCGGGCCGACCGGATGATCCTGGCGGGGTTGGAGGAGGGGACATGGCCGGGCGCCGCGCCGACCGATCCCCTGCTGTCGCGGCCGATGCGCGAGGCCGTCGGTTTGCCGCCGCCGGAGAAGCGGCTGGGGCAGACGGCGCAGGACTTCATCCAGGCCGCCGCCGCGCCCGAGGTGGTGCTGGTCGAGCGCGAGCGGAAGGGCGGCCAGCCGGCGGTGCCCAGCCGCTGGCTATGGCGGCTGCGCATGCTGGCGCAGGGCGCGACGCACGGCGACTGGCGCGTGGCCCTTCCGGTCGACGGCAGGACGCCGGCGCTGGCGCGTGCGCTGGACGCGCCGGTGGGTTTTCATCCCGCCCGACGGCCGGCCCCGACGCCGCCGGTCGATCGGCGTCCGCGGGAGCTGCCGGTCACGGCGATCGAACGCTGGGTGCGCGATCCCTATGCCGTCTACGCCCGGTACGTGCTGGGCCTGCGCGAGATGGAGCGGCCGGGGCGGTCGGCCGAAGCCCTGGCGCGCGGCACGGCGGTTCACAAGGCGCTGGAACGGCTGGTTCTGGGCTGGCCGGAGGTGCTGCCGGACGATTGCGAAACGGTGCTGCATGACCTGCTGATCGAGGAGCTGACCTCCGCCGGGTTCGACGAGGCGGCCATGGCGCGCGAGGGGCCGCTGGCCCGGAACTGCGCGCGGACCCTGGCGCGGCTGGAGGCGGACCGTCGTGCGCGCGGGATCGAGGTGCGCGTGGAACAGACGGTGCGGCATGCCTTCGCCGCGCCCTTCGCGCCCTTCACCGTGACGGCCAAGGCCGACCGCATCGAGGTGTCCGCTCACGGGGCGGCGGTGATGGACTTCAAGACCGGCGGCATCCCCTCGAAGAAGCAGATCGAGGCGGGGTTCAGCCCGCAGCTGACGCTGACCGGCGCCATCCTGGCCGAGGCGGGCTTCGCCGACGCGCCGGCGGTGGAACCCGAGGAGCTGACCTACGTCCGCGTCACCGGGCGCGACCGGGCCGACGAGGTCTGCGTGCGGGCGGCGGGCGCGGAGGCGGTGGCGCTGTCGCAGGCGGCGCTGGCCGGGCTGAAGGCGCGCGTGGCCCGCTTCGACACGGCGGAGACGCCATACCTGAGCTGGGTCGCGCCGCAGTTCATGGGCAATTTCGGCGGCAACTACGACCACCTGTCGCGCGTGTGGGAGTGGCACGTCGCCGGCGGCGGCGAGGGGGACGAGGCATGAGCCGCCCGCAGCCCGATCCCGCCCAGCGCCGGGCCGCCGACCCGACGGCCAGCGTCTTCGTCGTGGCCAACGCCGGCTCGGGCAAGACCTCGACCCTGGTGGACCGGGTGGCCCGCCTGCTGCTGACCGGAACGAAGCCTGCCGAAGTGCTGTGCGTCACCTACACCAAGGCCGCCGCCGCCGAGATGCAGAGCCGGCTGTACGACCGGTTGGGGCGCTGGGCCATCATGAACGACGCCGACCTGCGCGCCGAGCTGGCGGCGCTTGAGGGTGTGGACGAGGCGGCGCTTCAGGTGTCGACGCGGCAGGCGCGGACGCTGTTCGCGCGGGCGCTGGAGACGCCGGGCGGGCTGAAGATCCAGACCCTGCACGCCTTCTGCGAACAGCTGCTGCGGCGCTTCCCGATCGAGGCGGGAGTCGATCCGGGATTCGAGGTTCTGGACGACGTCGCGGCGGCGGAGCTGTCGAAGGCGGCGCGGGAGGAACTGGCGCGGCACGCGCTGGCCGACGCCGAGGGGCGGGTGGGCCGGGCCTATGCCCATTTCGCCGTGACGCTGGACTGGGAGGCCTTCCAGGGCCTGCTGTCCCGCATCGAGGGCGACCGTGAGGTGCTGACGGCGTGGCTGGCGCGGATCGCGAGCGGGCGGAGCGACGGGCCCCGCGTCGCCTTCGGCGCGCCCGCGGAAACGCTGGCGGAGCATCACGACGGCTTCATGCGGCGCATGGACCGGGCCCGCTGGCTTGCGCTGGCGGCGGAGGTGGCGAAGGGAAGCGCCAACGACGGCAAGTGCGCCGACCGGATGCGCGCCGCGGCCTGGACCTTCGAGGCGTTGGGCGCCGTCTTCCTGACGTCGGGCAAGCGCAGGGCCTCGATCGTCACGGGCAAGTGCCCCCCGGCCGCCAAGGCGGAAATGGAGGCGCTGGACGCCGCCTACTGGCAGGCGGTCGAGACCGGGCGGAAGATCCGCACGGCGGAAGAAACGGAACACGTGCTGGCGCTGGCGAGCGTGCACGCGGCCTTCTACGAGGCCGCCAAGCGCGCGTCCGGCGCGCTGGACTTCGCCGACCTGATCGCCGCGGCCGTGCGGCTGCTGACGGTGCGGGCGGACGCGGCCTGGGTGCTGTTCAAGCTGGACGGCGGCATCGATCACGTCCTGATCGACGAGGCGCAGGACACGGCGCCGGAGCAGTGGGAGATCCTGCAGGCCCTGACCGAAGGCTTCTTCGCCGGGGCCGGCACGGCGCGCGGCGACGGCCCGCGCACGGTGTTCGCGGTGGGGGACGAGAAGCAGTCGATCTACTCTTTCCAGGGCGCGCGTCCGGAGCGGCTGCGGCAGGAGAACCAGCGGTACCAGCGGCTGGCGCAGGAGGCGGGGCTGCCGTTCGAACCGGTGGCGCTGCACACCTCCTTCCGCTCGACCCCGCAGGTGCTGGGCTTCGTCGATCGGGTCTTCAATCTGCCGGGCTCGCCGACCCGGCTGGAAGCCCTGATGGGCGCCGGCGACCACAGCGTCGAGCTTGAGCATGTGGCGGCGCGCGCGGACCACCGCGGTTCGGTCGATCTCTGGGATCTGCACGAGGAGGAGCCGGCGCCGGATCAGGAGGCGTGGGACGCGCCGCTGGACGCCGCGCCGCGCGAGAACGCGCGAAAGCGGTTGGCGCGGGATCTGGCGCAGGACATCAGGCGTCAGGTGGAGGCGGGCGTGGCGGTCCACGGCAAGGACGGCGTCCTGCGTCCCTGCGGCTACGGCGACTTTCTGGTGCTGGTCCGGCGGCGCGACGCGACGTTCGAGGAAATCCTGCGCGGCTTGAAAGGGGCGGGCGTGCCGGTGGCGGGGGCCGACCGGCTGAAGCTGTCGGAGCATGTGGCGTTCCATGACCTGCGCGCGCTCGCCCGCTTCGCCCTGTTCCCCCACGACGATCTGACGGTGGCCGAGATCCTGCGCGGGCCGTTCTGCGACGTGTCTGAGGACTCGCTTTTCGATCTGGCGGGGGCGGAGGCGAAGCGGCCGGGGCTCTGGGCTTGCCTGAAGGCGCGGGCGGTAGAGCGGGGGGAGTGGGGACGCGCGCTGGACCTGCTTGCCGACGCGCGGGAGATGGCGAACCGGGACGCCTTCGGCTTCTTCTCCGGCCTGCTGAACCGCGCGGACGCGCAGGGGCTGACGGGGCGGGTGCGCATGCTGAACCGGCTGGGCGCCGAGGCGGCGGAGGCGATCGACGAGACGCTGAACCTGGTGCTGGCGGGCGAGGGCCGCGGGGCGGTCGATCTGGAGACAGCGCTGGCGCGGATGGAGGCCGCCGACGTCGAGGTGAAGCGCGAGCTGGAGGGCGCGCACGGTCAGGTGCGGGTCATGACGGTCCACGGGGCCAAGGGGCTGGAAGCGCCGGTGGTGATCCTGCCGGACACCACGGCCGTGCCGGGCGCGGGCCGCGGGGCGCCGCTGCTGCCGTTCACGCTGTCGGACGGGACGGAGGGGCGCATCCTGTGCGCCTCGTCGAAGGGCGAGGACTGTCCGGCCGCCATGGAGGCGCGGGCGGGGCGCGACGCCCGCACGCAGGCCGAGACGCTGCGGCTGCTGTACGTCGCCCTGACGCGCGCACGGGACCGGCTGGTGATCATGGGCCGCGTGGCGGCGGGGCGGAGGCCGGCGGCCGGCAGCTGGCGCGAGGTGATCGAGGAGACGTTCGGCAGGCTGGACGACGTGCGCGAGCTGGAGGGACCGCGCGGGCTGACCGTGCGTCGCTTCGGCCATGATCCGGAGACCGTCGGGGCGGGCGCCGCGGCGGGAGGCGAGGCGGTGGCCGTGCCTGACTGGGCCCGGCGTGCTCCGCCGGCGGATCGAACAGCGCGGGCGGCGTCGCCCTCGCGGCTGGAGGGGTCGATCCGCGTGCCGGCGCCGTCCCCGCTCGCCACTGCCGCCGGGCCGGGCGCCCCGCTGGGCCGGTTCCGGCGCGGCGACCTGATCCACCGGCTTCTGGAGCGGCTGCCGGAGGTCGCGGTCGACCGGCGTGAGGACACGGCGCGGCGGATGCTCGCGCGCGAACCCGACCTGGACGCGGGGCGGATCGAGGAGATGGTCGGCGCGGCGCTGGGCGTTCTCGAGGACGCGCGGTTCGCCGAGGTGTTCGGCGCCGGATCGCGCGCCGAGGTGGCCGTGGCGGGCAAGGTCGGCGGGCTGACGGTGTCCGGCCGGATCGACCGGCTGGCGATCACGCCGGACCGGGTGCGGGTCGTGGACTTCAAGACCAACCGCCCCGCGCCCGACCGCATCGAGGACGCGGACCCCGCCTATCTGACGCAGATGGCGCTGTACGTCGCGGCGCTGAAGACGGTCTGGCCGGGCCGGCGGGTCGAGGCGGCGCTGGTGTGGACCGACGGGCCGCGCCTGATGCCCATCCCCGACGCCCTGCTGGAGGCGGCGGCGCCGGCTTGAAGCGCGGCCGATTCGCCCCACATCATGTCCGACCGGACGCGACCATGCGCCGACCCTTCTCCCCGATCAGGATGCCGCCCATGCCCACCGTCAAGGTCACCGACGACAGCTTCGAGACCGACGTGCTGAAGTCCTCCACCCCCGTGCTGGTGGATTTCTGGGCCGAGTGGTGCGGCCCCTGCAAGCAGATCGGCCCGGCGCTGGAGCAGATCGCCGACGAGATGGCCGGCGCCGTGACCGTGGCCAAGGTCAACATCGACGACAGTCCGATGACGCCGTCGAAGCTGGGCGTGAAGGGCATCCCGACCCTGATGCTGTTCCGCGACGGCGAGATGACCTCGATGAAGGTCGGCCCCATGCCCAAGGGCAAGCTGGTCGAATGGCTGGCCGAAGCCGGCGTGACCGCGGCCTGACGCTCTAGGTCGGCCAAGTCTCCGGAGCGGCGCCGAGCACCTCGCCCGCCAGATACAGCGAACCGCAGATGACCACGCGGCCGGCGCCGAGGCCCAGGGCGCGGTCCAGCGCGGCGCCGACCTCGCCCACGGCCAGCGCGCCCAGGCCGTGGCCGGTGGCGACGGCCGCAAGGGCGTCGGGCGGGGCGCAGGCGCCGTCGAAGCCGACGGCGAAGACCTGGACGTTCGATCCGCGCAGAGCCTCGAAGAAGCCGGCGTGGTCCTTGTTCGCCAGCAGGCCGACGATCAGCGCCGTCGGCCGCGGGTCGCGCGCCTGACGCTCGGACAGGAAGGTCGCGAGCGCGCGGGCCGCGTGCGGATTGTGCCCGCCGTCCAGCCACAGCTCGGCCCCCGCCGTGGCCGCCGCGCGGCCATAGGGGCCGGTCGCCAGCCGTTGCATCCGCGCGGGCCAGATCGCGGTCTCGATTCCGCGCGCGATCGCCTCGTCCGGCAGGCCCAGCTCCAGCGCGATCGTGGCGGCCAGACCGGCGTTGTCGATCTGGTGCGCGCCCGGCAGCCGGGGTGCGGGCAGGTCCAGCAGGCGCTCGGTCGTCTGCACCACCATGCCGCCGTGTTCGGCCCAGGCGTCGAAATCGGAGCCCATGGCCGTGACCGGCGCGCCGACAGTCTCGGCCCGGGCCAACAGAGCGGCGTGCGCGATCTCCGAGTGACGGCCCAAGATCGCGGGCGCGCCGGGCTTGAAGATGCCGGCCTTCTCCCCGGCGACGCCGGCGAGGTCGGTCCCGAGGAACTCGGCGTGATCCAGATCGACGGGCGCGACGGCGGTGATCAGCGGGCGCGATATGACGTTGGTGGCGTCCAGCCGCCCGCCCAGCCCGACCTCGACGACCGCCAGATCGGCGGGCGTTTCGGCCATGGCGAGGAAGGCGGCGGCGGTGGTGCTTTCGAACACCGTGGCCTCCAGCCCCGTGGCCTCGATGCGGTCGAGGACCGCGTTCAAGGTCGCGTCGTCGATCAGCCTGCCGGCCAGCCGGATGCGCTCATTGAAGCGGACGAGATGCGGGGAGGTGTAGGCGTGCACCCGAAGTCCCGCCGCCTCGGCCATGGCGCGGACGAAGGCGACGGTCGAGCCCTTGCCGTTGGTGCCGGCCACGTGGACCACGGGCGGCAACCGGTCCTGCGGATCGCCCAGCGCCCGGCACAGGGCCGCCATCCGCTCAAGCGACAGATCGATCCGCTGGGGATGGCGCAGCCGCAGGCGCTCGGAGACGGGGTCCATCAGCGCCCCTTCGGCGTCACGCCGCGCGCTTGCCGTCCATCAGCATGGACAGGATCTGCCCCAGCGTCTTCGGCAGGTCGGGGCGGGGGACGACGCGGTCGACCATGCCCTTTTCCTGCAGATATTCGGCGCGCTGGAATCCGGGGGGCAGCTTCTCGCGTATGGTGGCCTCGATCACGCGGGGGCCGGCGAAGCCGATCAGGGCGCCCGGTTCGGCCAGATGCACGTCGCCCAGCATGGCGTAGCTGGCGGTGACGCCGCCCGTGGTGGGATCGGTCAGGACCACGACATAGGGCAGACGCGCAGCTTTCAGCTCCTGGATCGCAAGCGTGGTGCGGGCCATCTGCATGAGGCTGAGCGCGCCCTCCTGCATGCGGGCGCCGCCGGCCGCGGTGAAGCAGACGAGCGGCAGGCCGCGCTTCACGGCCTCCTGCGCGGCGGCGACGAAGGCCTCGCCCGCCGCCATGCCCAGCGAGCCGCCCATGAAGGAGAAGTCCTGCACGATGACCACGGTCTCGACGCCGTCGATCTCGCCGACGCCGATGGCCATGGTGTCCTTGCGGCCGGCGGCCTTGCGGGCCTGGGACAGGCGATCGCGATAGGGTTTGCCGTCCGAGAATTTCAGCGGATCCTCGGGCACGTCCGGGGTCGCGATCTCTTCCCACAGTCCGTCGTCGAAGGTCACCTTCAGCCGCTGGGGCGCGTTCAGACGCATGTGCCGGCCGGACGGCGTGACCCACAGGGCCGCCTCAAGGTCCGAGCGATACAGCATGTCGCCCGTGTCGGGATCCTTGATCCAGAGATTGTCGGGCGTGTCCTTGCGGCTGACGATCTTGCGGACGCCGGGGGCGAAGCGGCTGAGCCAGCCCGTGACCGGGCGCTCGTTCGGGGTCTTTTCGTTGGCCATGGTCGGCGCCTTTACGCCATCTGCGGGGCGCGCGCACCCCTGACCGCCTCGGCCAGGCTGCGCACCTTGTCCAGAACGCGCCGGACGGGGTCGGCGTTCTCGGTCACGGCCGCGGCGCCTTCGTCGACCAGGACCGATCCGGCCACGACGGCGTCGGCGACCCGCGCCATGCGGGCGGCGCTTTCGGCGGTGCGAATGCCGAAACCGACGGCGACGGGCAGGCCGGAGGCGGCGCGCACGCGCGCCACCGCGGGGGCCACGGCGTCGGCGTCGGCGGCCTTGACCCCCGTCACGCCGGCCACGGAGACGTAATAGACGAAGCCGCTGGTGCGGGCCGTGACGGTCTTGAGCCGATGGTCGTCGGAGGTCGGCGTGGCGAGACGGATCAGCGCCAGTCCTTCGGCGTCCAGCGCGTCGGTCAGGGGCCCGGCCTCCTCAGGCGGGCAGTCCACAACGATCAGGCCGTCGACGCCCGCGGCGGCGGCGTCGCGCGCGAAGGCGGCGTAGCCGTAGGTCTCCAGCGGGTTGAGATAGCCCATGAGGATCAGCGGGGTGTCGGCGTCCCCGTCGCGGAAGGCCCGGGCGAGCTCCAGCGTGCCCCGCACCGTCAGGCCGGACTTCAGCCCGCGCGCGGCGGCCTTCTGGATCGTCGGCCCCTCGGCCATGGGGTCGGAAAAGGGAAAGCCCAGCTCGATCACGTCGGCGCCTGCCGCCGGCAGGCCGCGCAGGATGTCCAGGGTCGTCCCGCGCGAGGGATCGCCGGCCATGACATAGGCCACGAAGCCGGCGCGGCCCTCGGCCCTGAGCGCGGCGAACCGCGCGTCGATGCGGGCGACGGTCACTGGGCGGCGGCGCCCGCGCAGACGTCGCCGGGGATGGGCGCGAACGCCAGCCACGCTTCGGTGGCGGGCGCCACCGGGCGTGTCTCGTCGTAATAGGCGGCCATCTCCAGACCGTCGCAGCCGCCGCCGGCGCGAGGGCGGGCGAAGATCACGCCGTTGGCCTCGCCCCCGACCACCTGCCAGCCCTGACCGGTGAAATGGCCGATGTAGGTGCCCGCCACCGGCTCGATCGACGCGAGGTTGCCGCGAACGCAGACCGCCTTGCCCTGATACTGGGGGCGGGGGCCGCAGGTGTCGTCGAACGTCATGCCCGTCACCAGCGGCAGGTCGACCGCGCTGGCCGGAGCCGTCTGCGCCGCGGCGGCGCCCGAAGACAGAAGCCCGGCGCCCAACGCCGTCAGCAGAAAGAAACCGCGCATGATCACAACTCCACACCCAGGTGCTTCGCCACCGCGAAGATGTCCTTGTCGCCCCGCCCGCACATGTTCAGCACGACGTCCCCGCCCTTGCCAACCTCGCGCGCGATCTCGCCCACGCGGGCCAGGGCATGCGACGGTTCCAGCGCGGGAATGATCCCCTCCAGCTTCGAGCAGAGCTGGAAGGCTTCCAGCGCTTCCTGATCGGTGGCGGCGCGGTACTCAGCGCGGCCGCTCTCGTGCAGCCAGGCATGCTCCGGCCCGATGCCCGGATAGTCCAGACCGGCCGAGATGGAGTGACCCTCGAGGATCTGGCCGTCGTCGTCCTGCAGCAGATAGGTGCGGTTGCCGTGCAGCACGCCCGGGCGGCCGCCCTGCAGGCTGGCGGCGTGGTCGGGGCCGTCGAGGCCGCGTCCCGCCGCCTCGACGCCGATCAGGCGCACGGAGGGATCCTCGATGAAGGGATGGAACAGGCCGATGGCGTTCGACCCGCCGCCGATCGCCGCCACGCAGGCGTCGGGCAGCTTGCCGCGGCGGGCCTGCATCTGGGCGCGGGCCTCCTTGCCGATCACCGACTGGAAGTCGCGCACCAGCTCCGGATAGGGGTGCGGCCCGGCGGCCGTGCCGATGATGTAGTAGGTGTCGGCCACGTTGGTGACCCAGTCGCGCATGGCCTCGTTCATCGCCTCCTTCAGCGTCGAACGGCCGTTGGTGACCGGCACCACCTCGGCGCCCAGCAGCTTCATGCGGAAGACGTTGGGCGCCTGCCGCTCAACGTCGACGGCGCCCATGTAGACGGTGCACGGCAGGCCGAAGCGGGCGCAGACGGTGGCGGTGGCCACCCCGTGCTGCCCGGCGCCCGTCTCGGCGATGATCCGCGTCTTGCCCATGCGCATGGCCAGCAGGATCTGGCCCATGCAGTTGTTCACCTTGTGCGCGCCGGTGTGGTTCAGCTCGTCGCGCTTGAACCAGATGTCGGCGCCGCCGTGGTGATCCGTCAGGCGCTGGGCCAGGTACAGCGGGCTGGGCCGGCCGACGTAGTGCGCCAGCCAGTCGTCCAGTTCGGCCTGAAAGGCGGGATCGGCCTTCGCCGCCTCGTAGGCCTGCTGGAGCTCCAGCACGGCGGGCATCAGGGTTTCGGCCACGAACCGGCCGCCGAAGGGGCCGAAGCGGCCCTCGGCGTCGGGCCAGGCGTACTGCGAGTTCGGAAGAGGGGCGTTCACGGGTCCGGCTTTCAGGCCTCGGCCACGGCCCTCAGAAAGGCCGCGATGCGGGCGGGCTCCTTAACACCCGGGGCGCTTTCCACGCCAGAGGAGACGTCGACGAGGGGCGCGCCGGTGACGCGGATCGCCTGCGTCACGTTGTCGGGGTCCAGCCCGCCGGCGAGGAACCACGGCCGATCGAAGGTCCGCCCGGAGAGGATCGACCAGTCGAAGGCGTGTCCGACGCCGCCGGGCAGGTCGGCGCCGGGCGGCGGCTTCGCGTCGAACATCAGGTGGCCGGCGACGCTCGTCCAGGCGTCGGCCGCGCCCAGATCGGCCGGATCACGGACAGGCAGGGCCTTGATGATCCCGGCCTTCGTCAGGCGCCGGATCTCTTCCGCGCGCGCCGGGGTCTCTGAGCCGTGCAGCTGGACGAAGTCGGGACGCACGGTCAGCGCCAGAGTCGTCAGCAGGAGGTCGTCGGGGTCGACGAGCACCGACACGATCTTCGCCCGGCCCCGCGCCCGGTCGAACAGGGTCGCCGCCTCCAGCGGATCGAGGTGGCGCGGGCTTTTTTCGAACGTCACCGCGCCGACGAAGACCGCGCCGTGGGCGAGGGCCGCGTCGAGCGTTTCCGGCGTGCTGAGGCCGCAGATCTTGGCGAAGGTCATGCGGGCTCTCCGAACACGCGGTCGACCTCGGCCGGCATGAGCAGGCGCCAGTCGCCCGGCGCCAGATCGTCCGGGATCGTCAGACCGCCCATGCGCTCGCGGTGCAGGGCCTCGACGTGATTGCCGGCGGCGGCGAACATGCGGCGCACCTGGTGATAGCGGCCCTCATGCACCGTCAGCCGGGCCTCCGTCGGCGAGAGGACTTCCAGCGCGGCGGGGGCCAGAGGCTTGTCGTCGCCCTCCAGCATGAGCGTGCCGGAGGCGAAGAGGTCCTCCTCATGGCCTTCCAGCGGACGGGCCAGCGTGGCGCGGTAGACCTTGGCCACATGACGGCGGGGGCTGATGATCCGGTGCAGCAGGTCGCCGTCGTCGGTCAGCAGGAGCAGGCCGGTGGTCTGCTTGTCCAGCCGCCCGACGGTGGAAATGGCCGGGTCGCGGCGCCGCCAGCGCGAGGGCAGGACGTCGTAGACAAGAGCCCCGTCCTCCTTGTGCGAACAGGTCATGCCCAGCGGCTTGTTCAGCAGGATCACCAGCCCCGGCGGCGGGTCGACGGGGCGGCCGTCGACGGTCATGCGGTCGGGCAGGTCGGCGGTCGGCGCGATCTTGGCCGCGGCGTCCGTCAGGTCGCGGCCGTCCAGGGTGACGCCGCCGACCCGGGCCAGCTTCGCGATCTCCTGACGCGAGCCGTAGCCCATGCCGCCGAGCAGCCTGTCCAGCCGGACCGGCTTCACTTCGCCGCCTCGAAGATCTTGTAGCCCGCGCCCTCCTCGACGACGCGGACGCAGCGGAAGGCGTCGTTCAGGTCGGCCTCGTAGGGCAGGTGGCGGTTGGCGACCATCCAGAGGGCGCCGCCCTTCTTCAGCATCTCCGCCGCTTTTCGCACGAAGGCCTGTCCCAGCCGGCGATCCTCCTGCCCGCCGTCGTGGAAGGGCGGGTTCATGACGACGAAGTCGAGGTCGCCGGGGGTGGGCAGGGCGCGGACGTCGGCCTGCTGGAACGACGCGCGGGGATCGGCGACGTTCAGGCGCGCGGCCTCGACGGCGCGGCGGTCGAGGTCGACGCCGGTCAGGGCGGTCACGGCCGGGGACGCCAGCACGACGTTCGACAGCACGCCCACGCCGCAGCCCAGATCGGCGACGGCGCCCTTGAACGCGGGGAGGACGGCGGCGAGGCGGGCCGTGCCCGGATCGATCCGGTCCCAGGCGAAGACCCCCGGTCGCGACCACAGGCCGGTGTCGGGCACGATCCGCGCCGCGCCCGCGCCAATCGCCTCATCCAGCCCCGTCAGCGGGCCTTCCACGGTCGCGCGGCAGCGGCGGTGGTGCGCCTTCGGCTCGTCCATGACGGTCAGGCCGAAGCCCTCCAGCTCCTTCTTCAGGCGCGCGCCGCCCTTGTCCTTCAGCGCCATGGCGTCGATGCGGCCGCCGGGCTTCAGCGCGCGCAGGGCGTGGGCCAGCACCGCGCGCCGCTCCAGCGCGCCGGGCGGGGCGTGGATGACGGCCAGATCGACTGACCCCGGCGCGATCTCCTCCAGCGCCGCCGATCCGGGGATCAGGGGCGAGGTCTGCGTCGCCTCGGCGGGCGGATCGAACACCGCCGGCGGGCGGCCGTAGAGCAGCACGGTCATGCCCGGCTCAATCCACGGGAATGACGGCGAAATCAAATCGCCCGCATGACAGGCGCGACGCGCTGGGGCACTGACGCCCCGTGCCCGCCGAATCCCGCATCGACCTGACCGAGGCCCGCGCCCTGCTGGAGCGCGTCTGGGGCCATGCCGATTTCCGGGGGCTGCAGGCCGACGTGGTGGCCGAGGCGCTGGCGGGACGCGACGCGCTGGCGGTGCTGCCGACGGGCGGGGGCAAGTCGGTCTGCTATCAGGTTCCGGCCATCCTGCGGCCCGGGCTGGGGCTGGTGATCTCGCCGCTCATCGCGCTGATGACCGATCAGGTCGAGGGGCTGCGCCAGCAGGGCGTGCGCGCCGCGCGGCTGGACTCAGGCATGACGCTGGACGACCGGTCCGCCGTGTGGCGCGCGGCGCGGTCGGGCGAACTGGATCTGCTCTACGTCTCGCCGGAAGGGCTGGCGGCCGGGGCGATGCTGGAGCGGCTGGGCGAGATCGACCTCAGCCTGATCGCCATCGACGAAGCGCACTGCGTCAGCCAATGGGGCCACGACTTCCGGCCCGACTATCGCAATCTGGGGCGTCTGGCCGAGGCGTTTCCCGACGTGCCGCGGCTGGCGGTGACGGCGACGGCCGACGCCCGGACGCGGGACGACATCGTCGCCTCGCTGAGGCTGGGAGCGGCGCGGGTCTTCGTCGACAGCTTCGCCCGCCCCAATCTGGCGCTGGCGGCGGAGAAGAAGGGCGCCGGCACGCGCGCCTGGACCGAGCGGCGAGTGGTCGAACTGGTCTCGGCCCGGCGCGGAAGGTCGGGCGTGGTCTATTGCGGATCGCGCGACGGCTGCGAACGCCTGGCGGAGGCGCTGCAGGCGGCCGGCGTGGACGCCCTGGCCTATCACGCCGGCATGGACGGGCGGGAGCGCGACCGGCGTCTGGCGCGGTTCCTCGCGGCCGACGCCGGCGTGATGGTGGCGACCATCGCCTTCGGCATGGGGGTGGACAAGCCGGACGTGCGCTTCGTCATCCACGCCGATCCGCCGGGCAGTCTGGAGGCCTATTGGCAGGAGATCGGCCGCGCGGGCCGCGACGGCGAGCCCGCCGAGGGTCTGACCCTGTACGGCCCGTCGGACATCGCCTGGACGCTGAAGCGGCTGGACGGGCGGCCCATGGACGAGGCCGTGAAGGCCGCCCAGGTCGGCAAGGCGCGACGCCTGTTCGCCATGCTGGACGGCGCGATCTGTCGCCCGCAGGCGGTGCGGCGCTATTTCGGGGAGGAGGGGGCCCAGGTCTGCGGCGTCTGCGACGTCTGCCTCGATCCGCCGCGAACCTACGACGCCACCGTGCACGCCCAGAAGGCGCTGGCGGCGGTCCAGCGCCTCGACCAGCGCTTCGGGCGGGGCCGGGTCATCGACCACCTGACGGGCCGCACGAAGGACGTGCAGGGCTGGGAGGAGGGCCTGTCGACGTGGGGCGTCGGGGCCGACCTGTCGCCGCACGGCTGGCGCGAGGTGATCGACCATCTGATGTTCGAGGGCCTGCTGGAGGAGGACGCCAACGACGGCCGCCCGCTGCTGCGGCTGGGCGACCCGGCGGGCGTGCGCGCCGTCTATCGCGGCGAGCGGACGGTGGAGGTGGCCCAGGCGCCGGTGTCCGCGGCCCGCGCGACGCCCCGGCGACGCGGCGAGGGCAGGGCGGCGGCCGCGCTGGAGCACCTGCCGGAGGAGGTGCGGATGCGCTTCGAGCGCCTGCGCGCCTGGCGCCGCGACAGGGCGGCCGAGCAGCGCGTGCCGCCCTACGTCATCTTCCAGGACCGGACCCTGCTGGAGATCGCCCGCCTCAATCCCGGCCGCCTGCCCGAGCTGGCTCCCGTGCCGGGCGTCGGCGAAGCCAAGATGGCCCGCTACGGCGAGGCCGTGCTGAAGGCGCTGGCGGCTTAGGAAAGCCCGGTCGAATCCGCCGGATTCGCTCGCTTTCCGGGCTCGTATTTCCTATATCTTTCGTGTTCCGAACCGGCGCGGATTCGTGCCTCGGACCCAGCATTCCCGGACAGTTGACCGCATGACCGACACCACCGCCGACCAGCCGGAATACGGCGCCGATTCCATCAAGGTTCTCAAAGGCCTGGACGCGGTGCGCAAGCGGCCCGGCATGTACATCGGCGACACCGACGACGGCTCGGGCCTGCACCACATGGTCTATGAGGTGGTGGACAACGCCATCGACGAGGCGCTGGCCGGTCACGCCGATCTGGTCCAGGTCATTCTGAACGCCGACGGCAGCGTCACCGTGACCGACAACGGGCGCGGCATTCCGACCGACATCCACGAAGGCGAGGGCGTATCGGCGGCCGAGGTCATCATGACCCAGCTGCACGCGGGCGGTAAGTTCGACCAGAACAGCTACAAGGTGTCCGGCGGCCTGCACGGCGTCGGCGTGTCGGTGGTCAACGCCCTGTCGGACTGGCTGCAGCTGAAGATCTATCGCGACGGCAAGCAGCACGAGATGCGCTTTGAACGCGGCGACACGGTCAAGTCGCTGGAAGTCACCGGCACGGCGCCGACCCGCACCGAGGGGCCCAAGGCCGGCCAGCCCCTGACGGGCACGGAGGTGACCTTCTATCCCTCGGTCACGACCTTCAGCCACATCGACTTCGACCTGAAGACGCTGGAACACCGCCTGCGCGAGCTGGCCTTCCTGAACTCCGGCGTGGTCATCCGTCTGGCGGACAACCGCCATGCCGAGCCGTTCGAGGAGATCCTGCACTATGAAGGCGGGGTCGAGGCCTTCGTGCGCCACCTGGACAAGTCCAAGTCGCCGCTGCTGAAGGAGGTCATCGTCGTCCGCGGCAGGCGCGACGGCATCGAGCTGGACCTCGCCCTTTGGTGGAACGACAGCTACCACGAGACCATGCTGTGCTTCACCAACAACATCCCGCAGCGGGATGGGGGCACGCACCTGTCGGCGTTCCGCAGCTCGCTGACGCGGGTCATGAGCGGCTACATCGAGGCCGCCGGCGCCGCCAAGAAGGAGAAGGTCTCGGTCTCGGGCGAGGACGCGCGCGAGGGGCTGACCTGCGTGCTGTCGGTCAAGGTGCCGGATCCGAAGTTCAGTTCGCAGACCAAGGACAAGCTGGTGTCGTCCGAGGTGCGCCCGGCGGTTGAGGCCCTGTGCACCGAGGGGCTGTCGACCTGGTTCGAGGAGCACCCGGTCGAGGCGAAGTCCATCGTCGCCAAGATCGTGGAGGCCGCCGCCGCCCGCGAAGCCGCCCGCAAGGCGCGCGAGCTGACGCGCCGCAAGTCGGCGCTGGACATCTCCAGCCTGCCCGGAAAGCTGGCCGACTGTCAGGAGCGCGATCCCGCCAAGTCCGAGCTGTTCATCGTCGAGGGCGACTCGGCCGGCGGCTCGGCCAAACAGGCGCGCAACCGCGAGAACCAGGCGGTGCTGCCGCTGCGCGGCAAGATCCTGAACGTCGAGCGCGCGCGGTTCGACCGCATGCTGTCGTCCGACCTGATCGGCACGCTGATCCTGGCGCTGGGCACCGGCATCGGCCGCGACGACTTCAACGCCGACAAGCTGCGCTATCACAAGATCATCCTGATGGCCGACGCCGACGTCGACGGCGCGCACATCCGGACCCTGCTGCTGACCTTCTTCTACCGGCAGATGCCGGAGCTGATCGAGCGCGGCCACGTCTTCATCGCCCAGCCGCCGCTCTACAAGGTAGAGAAGGGCAAGACGTCGCGCTACCTGAAGGACCAGGCCGAGATGGACGCCTATCTGATCGAGGAAGGCGTGTCGGAGGCCGAGCTGGACCTGCCGACGGGCGAGCGGCGCACCGGCTTCGATCTGGCCGCGCTGGTCCGCGAGGCCAAGGCGTTCCGCGCCGGCGTCGACCGCCTGTCCCAGCGCGCGCCGGCCTTCGCCATCGAACAGGCGGCCCTGGCCGGGCTGTTCGCCGAGGACGGCGGCGATCCGGCGAAGGCGGCCGCGCGCCTGAACCTGTACGCCGAGGAAGGCGACGGGGCCTGGTCGGGCGCGCCGGGCGCCCAGGGCGCCGTGGCGTTCGAGCGGGTTCGCCGCGCCGTGACCGAGCGCGTCGTGCTGGAAGAGGCGCTGATCCGCTCGCTGGACGCGCGCCGTCTGGCGGAACGGGCCGCGGCGTTCGAAGGCCTGTTCGAGACGCCGGCGACCTACCGCCGCAAGGACAGGTCGGTGACCATCCGCGGCCCGCTGGACCTGCTGGACGCCGTGCTGGACGCCGGCAAGAAGGGCATCAAGATCCAGCGCTACAAGGGTCTGGGCGAGATGAACCCCGAGCAGCTGTGGGAGACCACGCTGGACGCCGACGCCCGCACCCTGCTGCAGGTCAAGGTGGAGCATCAGGAGGACGCGGACGATCTGTTCGCCAAGCTGATGGGCGACGTGGTGGAGCCGCGCCGGGAGTTCATCCAGGAGAACGCGCTGGACGCCGCCGTCGACGCCTGAGGCGCGTCAGCTCCGGTCTGAGGCGAGGAAATCTTCCAGCCGGGGCCATGCCCGGCCGCCCGGCACGTCGCCGCCGCAGGCCACCGCCTTCAGATAGGCCATGTTGGTCTCGGCCGGAACGTCCAGCCAGGTGGAGTCCGCTTCATCCCACGCGTCGATCGTCGCGCCGTCCGCGCCAAACTCCTCGGTCCGGACGACGCGCCACTGATTGGCCGGGCAGCGGAACTGATATTGCTCCACGGTGTGTTCGCGGTCCGCGCCGGACGGCGGATTGCGCGTGGTCCGTGCCAGGCGCACCGACTTCACGCCCTCGGCCTCGGCGATCGAGCCGACGTCGACGAGGTAGATCGTTGCCGAGGTCCGCGACAGGGTTCGCCACGACGCGGCGCCGGCCGCGGCGGGCGGTTCGGTGGTCAGGACCTCTTCCTGGGCGGCCGCCACCGCAGGCGCGGCAAGGCACGCGCCCGCCATCATCAAGCCCCAGACGTTCATTGCATCCTCCCCAAACAGCCCCGCGACATGTTCCGCCATCGCGCGCGGATGGCAAGCCCCGGCGCCCTGAACTCGCCGCAGGGCCGGGGCAGGATCGACCCATGTTCGCCCGAGGCCTGCCGCTGATCTCCGTCCTTATGCTCCTGCTGCTGGCCGCCGCCGTGCCGGCGCAGGCGCAGGCGTTCCGCTCCGACCGCATCACGGTCGAGACGCGCGGACGCGGGCCGGACGTGGTGCTGATCCCCGGTCTGGCGTCGACGCCGGTGATCTGGACGCGGCTGGCGGACCGGCTGGACGACGATCACCGCGTGCATCTGGTGTCGGTGCGCGGCTTCGGCAGCCTGCCGGCGGGCGCCAACGGAACGGGGCCTCTGGTCGGGCCTGTTTCGGGCGAGGTGCTGCGCTACATCCGCACGCAGGGCCTGCGTTCGCCCGCCGTGATCGGTCACTCCATGGGCGGCCTCGTGGCTCTGAGGGTCGGCGCGGACGGCGGACGCCAGATCGGGCGGATCATGGTCGTGGACGCCTCGCCCTTCTTTCCTGGGCTGGTGAACGGTGCGAGCTCGGCGCGGGACGTGGAGCCGCTGGCGCGCGTGGCCTATCAGACGGTGCTGCTGCTGGGCGGGGATGCCCTCCGGCAGGGCGCGCTGGGCGGAACCTCCGATACGGTGATGACCGGGATGGGCTGGCAGGGCGGCGACCGGCGCGTTCTGGCGCAGGGCCTGTACGAGGTGATGACGCTCGACATGCGCCACCGGCTGGACGAGGTGACCGCGCCCGTCACGGTCGCCTACGGCTGGAGCCGGGCGGGGGACTCCCCGCGGCGCGATCTGGACCGGCGGCTGCGGCCGGCCTTCCGCGGTCTGCGCACACCGCTGACGCTGGAGCCGATCGAGGGGGCCGAGCACATGGTCATGGTCGACCAGCCGCGCCGGTTCGAGGCGGCGGTGATGCGCTTCCTGCGCTAGGCGTCGGCGATCAGGGCGCCGCTCTCGACGCGCACGAAGCCCGCCCGGCCGCGCAGGGGGGCGAAGAGTTCCGCCTCCGTGCCGGTCATGAAGGCTTGCAGGCGCAGCGCCTCGACCTCGTCGAACAGGGCGGCGCGGCGGGCGGCGTCCAGGTGGGCGGGGGCCTCGTCCAGCAGCAGGAGCGGCGCCGCCGCCTGACCGGCCAGGCGGTTCAGCTGGGCCAGCACGAGGTTGAGGACCAGGGCCTTCTGCTCGCCGGAAGAGCCCTCGGCAGCAGGGCGGTTCTTCTCCCGGTGCAGGGCCGTCAGGTCCGAGCGGTGGGGGCCGAAGAGCGAACGCCCCGCCGCGGCGTCGCGGGCGCGGGAGCGGGACAGGCCCTCGCGGAGCGTCGCGGCGATCGCGTCGGCGTCCGCACCTTCGGCCGCGGCGGTTTCGGCTTCGCCGGTCAGGCCGAGATCGGCCTGGGGGAAGGGACGGTCGCCGCGCGCGTCGATGGCGGTCTGGAGGTCGGCCAGCGCCCGGGCCCGGGCCGTGGCGGCGGCGGCGCCCGCCTGACCGAGACGCAGTTCAAGCGCGTCCAGCCACAGCGGGTCGGCGGCGCGTCCCTCGGCCCCATCGGTCAGCAGGCGCAAGCGCTCCTTCAGCGCCTTTTCATAGGCCGAGACGTGGGCGGCATGGTCGGGATCGGCGGCGAACACCAGACGGTCGAAGAATTTCAGCCGCTCGGCCCGCGCGTCGCTGAACAGCCGGTCCTGCTCCGGCGTGGCCCAGACGGGGCGCAGCCAGTCCAGCAGGCGGCCGGGCGGGGCGGTCTCGCCGTCGATCCGGACGATACGGCGCGCGCCGCCGGCGGACTGGACGCCCGTGCCCAGCTTCACCTCGTCGTCGTCGGTGGTCAGGACCGCCGCCACGGCCCAGGCGCGGCCCGCCCGCTCGCCCGGCTCGCGCCGCCCCATCTCCGGCGCGGTCGCCCCGCGCAGCCCCTTGCCCGGCGTGAACAGGCTCAGTGCCTCCAGCACATTGGTCTTCCCCGCCCCATTGGTCCCGTGCAGCACGGTGATCGCGCTGCCCGGCTCCAGCCGCGCGGCGGCATAGGAGCGGAAGTCGGTGAGGTTGAGGGCGGTGATCAAGACGCGGTGTCGCCAGTTGTGGGCGGCAGCGGGCTGCCCCTGTGATCAGGCACCGTATCGCGCCTTCCACTCCTCCATAAGCGCCGCCAATTCCTCAGCCGGCAGTCGCAAGTTCGTCGGAAGCCAACCGTCGGCGGTAGAAGGAAGAATGACCGCGGTCCTTAGCGAGGACGTGGTCCTCGAGCGGGGACCCTTGCGAGCGAAGTAAACGTAGGCGCCGCTCATCCTGTGGATGGCCCGGAAGCCGTCGACGTCTGCCCAGCTGACCAGCGGCCTGGCATGCACCCCGGTGATCTCAAAACCGTCGGGCGACAGGATCAGGCGCGCGGGGTTGAGGGCTTCCAGACTGATCCGGATCAACCCGAGCAGGCACGCAGCCACCAAGAACCAGCCGAAAAAGACGTAAAACTGATCCTGTGATCGAAGGAAACTGAGGGACAGACCCACCGCAGCCGCGAACATAAACAATCGCCAGAACGTCGGCCTACGCTGCGCCACAAGGGTTTGGACCTCCTCGGTCACACCCGCAGCGGCATCAGCACGTACTGGACGCCCGGGTCGCCCGGATCGAGGACCAGCGTCGGGCTGGCCGGATCGGCGAATTTGAAGTGGGCGGTCTCGCCGGTGATCTGGCCGGCGACGTCCAGCAGGTATCGGGCGTTGAAGCCGATCTCGAACGGCTCTTCGGAGTAGCCGATCTCCACCTCCTCGACGCCCTGCCCGGCCTCCATGTTGCGCACGGTCAGGGTGACGCGATCATTGTCGAAGGCCAGTTTCACGCTGCGGCTCTTCTCGGCCGAGATGGTGGCCACGCGGTCGACGGCCGAGGCGAAGACGGCGTTGTCGACGTCGGCCTGCTTGTCGTTGCCCTTGGGAATGACGCGCATGTAGTCCGGGAAGGCGCCGTCGATGACCTTGGACGTCAGGCTGGCCTGACCGAACTCGAAGCGGATCTTCTGGGCGGAGACCATGACCTCGACCGGGCCGGAGCCGTCGTCCAGCAGGCGGCGGACCTGATCCACCGTCTTGCGCGGCACGATCACGCCGGGGCCGCCGGCGGCGCCCTCGGGCGCCGGCGTCTCGGCCAGGGCCAGGCGGTGGCCGTCGGTCGCCACGGCGCGCAGCAGGGGCACGCCCGCCTCGGCCACGGTGTGGAGGTAGAGGCCGTTCAGATAGTAGCGGGTCTCTTCCGTGGAGACGGCGAAGCGCGTCTTGTCGATGAGGCGGGCCAGATCCTCCTTCGGCATGGAGAAGCGCGCGCCGCCGGTCTCGGTCGACATGACCGGGAAATCGCCGGCCGGCAGGACCGGCAGGTTGAACTTGGACCGCCCGGCCTGGACCACCAGCCGGGGATCGTCGCCGTCGTAGCTGAGCGACACCTCGGCGCCGTCCGGCAGCTTGCGGGCGATTTCGTACAGGGTGTGGGCGGGCGCGGTGATCTGGCCCTCGACGTTCACCGTCGCCTCGGCCTCGTCGACCATCTCCATGTCCAGATCCGTGGCGGCGAAGCTGAGCTTGTCGCGGCCGGCCGACAGCAGGACGTTGGACAGGATCGGAATGGTGTTTCGACGCTCGACGACGCTCTGCACATGGCCCAGGGCCCGAAGGAGCGCGGATCGTTCGATGGTCAGCTGCATGTCGTCTCGCCCAACCCTGGGTCTCGGGCGACTCAGGCCGCCTCTACACTGTGGCCCGGAACACTAGCGGATTGGGGATGCGGGGCAAGAAAGGGGGTTGGGCTCAGGGCTTGGGGCGCAGGGACGCTTCGCCGCCGCCCGTGGATAACCCCGTGGACAACCGCTCTTCACGCACCTCCTGAGCCTTGGAAGCCTCAGCCCCGCAGCTTCCGCGTCAGGGCCTCGACGTCGCGGGCGACCTGATCGTCCTGTGTCATGAGCTCGCCGACCTTGCGCACGCCGTGCAGCACGGTGGTGTGGTCGCGCCCGCCGAAGCGGCGGCCGATGTCCGGATAGGACCGCGTGGTGTGCTGCTTGCACAGATACATCGCAATCTGGCGCGGACGGGCGACGGCGCGGTTGCGGCGGTCGCTGAGCAGGTCGGCCTGCTTCAGCTGGAAATGCTCGGCCACGGTCTTCTGGATCTCGTCGACGGTGATGCGGCGCTCCGGCCCGCCGCGGAAGGCGGCGCCCAGCAGGCCGCGCACCTCGTCAGTGGTCAGGGTGGACAGTCGGGCGCCCGCGGCGGCGGCGACGGTGTTCACCGCGCCCTCCAGCTCGCGCATCGTCCCCGGGGTCTGGTCGACGAGGTGTTCCAGCACGGCGTCGGGCGCCTCGCCCGAAACCACGCCCAGACCGGCCAGGGCGGCGAAGCGGTTGCGGGCCACGGCCAGCTTCAGGGCGCGGTCGCCCGCCTCGATCGGGCAGGTCAGGCCGGCGGACAGGTGGCTGCGCAGGCGCGGCTCGATCTCGGTCAGGGCCATGGGCGCGCGGTCGGCCGACAGGATGACGCGCTTGCCGTCCTCGATCAGCGAGGTCAGCGTCGACAGCAGTTCTTCCTGGGTCGCCGCCTTGTTGCCGACGAACTGGACGTCGTCGATCAGCAGCATGTCGGCGCCGCGCAGCGCCTCCTTGAAGCCCGCGGTGGTGCGGTCCTGGACCGCCCGCATGAAGTTCGACAGGAAGCGCTCGGCCGTCAGGTAGATCACCTTCGCGTCCGGGCGCAGGCGCTGCGCCTCCCAGGCGATGGCGTTCAGCAGGTGGGTCTTGCCGTAGCCGTAGGGGCCGCAGAAGACGACGGGATTGAAGTGGCCGTCGGCCCAGCCGGCGATCTGGCGCGCCATGGCCAGAGCGAAGCCGTTGCCCTGTCCCTCGACGAAGCCGTCGAAGGTCAGCCGTTCCTGCAGGCCGGCGGCGCGGACGGCGCGGGCGCCGTCGGCGACCGGACCCACGGTCGGGGCGGGCATGGCGGCCGGTCGCGGCGCGGCGGCGGTCGGCGCCGAGGCGATCACCGACGGGGTCACCGCCGGCATGTCGGCGCGGCACCGGACGTCCAGACGCCGCGACAGGCCGTCGAGGCCCAGCCACAGCTCGTTCAGACGACGCAGTGCGTTCTTCCGCACCCAGTCGCGGGCGTAGCCGGTGGGGGTGACCAGCACCAGCTGTCCGGCGCCGTCCAGACGCACGGCCGAGGGGGCGATGTAGCTGCTGAACGGCCCGTCGCCGATCTCGGCGCGCAGGCGGCCGGCCGCCTCCGCCCAGATCCGGTCCGGATCGGTCATCGCCACACGCGCCGCTTCTGCCGCCATCGTCGCCACCCCTTCGGTTCTCTTGCCCCAACCCTGACGCGACGGAGGAGCCGGACCCGGGCAAGGCTTCCCCGTCCCCGGAATCGCAGGATTCAGGGCTTGGGCCGCCGACCGGACAGACATCTCCCGCCGACGCGAAACGACCGTCTCGCGCCGTCTTCATCCGTGGTGGGATGGAAGTGCGTCAGGGCTGAAAACTACTCCCCGGCGGGGGGGCGTCAACGCTGATTCGAATCCTTCGAAGCAGTTAATTCGCTTGACTCGCGCAAGCCTAAAAACGGCCTCGGAATTTTTCCGGGCGACCGGTGTCCGTCCGGCCGAATCCGGCAGGATCACTTAGCTCCGGACATGACGAAGGCGAGACAGGTGATCCCGTCTCGCCTTTGAAAAGCTTGATCTTTACCATGACGGAGCTGTGAAGCCCCGTCCGGAAGCGGTCGATCAGGCCGCCGACATTTTCTTCAGCTGCGCGGCCAGACGACCGACCTTGCGCGAGCCCGTGTTCTTGTGAACCACGCCCTTGGAGACGGCGCGCATCAGTTCCGACTGGGCGGTGATGAAGGCGCCCTTGGCGGCCTCGGCGTCGCCGCCGGCGACGGCTTCCTGGAACTTCCGCAGATAGGTGCGGACGCGCGTGCGGCGCGACTTGTTCACCTCGGTGCGGGCGGCGATCTTGCGGATCGCCTTCTTGGCGCCGGCGTTGTTGGCCATCAGTCAAACCTATCGAACGGAAAGCGCCGCGGAATGACGTCCCACGGCGCGGAAATCTCAGGAGGCGCGGCCTATAGCCGAAGGCCGCCTGCGAGGCAAGCGGCGGCGGACGGTGCGCCCATCGGCCCCCACCCGTCCCGCGCGGCCTGAAATCCGCGCCCTGCGTCGGCAACCGGACGGAACGTCGCCCGCCCCGGCCGATTGGGAAGAGACTGTTCTCCCCGTCACCGGAAGGCCGCATGTCCCACAGCGAACCCACCACCGACGCCGATATGGCGCCGACGGCCTATCTCGATTCCGACCAGCGCGAAGGCGAGCACTCCGCGGAGTCCATCCGCGCGGTGATGATCAACCGGCCCCGGCAGGAGCTCTACGACTTCTGGCGCGACTTCTCGAACCTGCCGCAGTTCATGGAGAACCTGCTGGACGTCGCCGACCTTGGCGAAGGGCGCTCCAGCTGGCGCGTCGCCGGGCCTCTGGGGTCCGAGGTCGAACTGGTCAGCCGCATCACCGAGGATGCGCCCGGCGAACGCATAGCCTGGACGTCCACGGAAGACTCCGAGGTCGATCACGAGGGCTGGGTGTCCTTCATCGACAACGCCTTCGGCCGGGGCACGGAGGTGCGGCTGTTCATTTCCTACGACCCGCCGGGGGGCGCCGTCGGCAAGGTCGTCGCCAAGGTGCTGCAGCGGGAGCCGCGCATTCAGGCCCGGCGCGAGCTGCGCCGCTTCAAACAGCTGATGGAGACGGGCGAGATCCCGACCTCAAAGGCCCCCGACGCCGCCCCGCGCGCCTCACGCCACCTCTGATCCCTTCGCATTCCAAGGAGCCCGCATGCGCGCCCTCACATGGCACGGCAAACACAACGTCCAGGTCGACACGGTCCCGGACCCGCAGATCGTCAATCCACGCGACGCCATCATCAAGGTGACGTCCACCGCCATCTGCGGCTCCGACCTTCACCTGTACGACAGCATGATCCCGTCGATGTCGAACGGCGACGTTCTGGGCCACGAGTTCATGGGCGTTGTCGAGGAGGTGGGACCCAAGTCGACCCTGCAGGTGGGCCAGCGCGTGATCGTGCCCTTCGTCATCGCCTGCGGGAGCTGCTTCTTCTGCGGCAAGCAGCAGTACTCGGCCTGCGACAACTCCAACCCGGCGGACAAGGCCGACATGTCGGAGGTCGCCTACGGCTATCCGGCGGCGGGCCTGTTCGGCTATTCGCACATGACGGGCGGCTATGCCGGCGGGCAGGCGGAATATGTGCGGGTGCCGTATTCCGACGTCGGCCCGCTGGTGATCCCCGACGGGATCGAGGACGAGAAGGTGCTGTTCCTGACGGACATCTTCCCCACCGGCTGGATGGCGGCCGAGAACGCGGAGATCGAACCCGGCGACACGGTCGCGGTGTGGGGCTGCGGCCCGGTGGGCCTGTTCACGATCAAGAGCGCCCTGCTGCAGGGCGCCGGACGCGTCATCGCCATCGACCACCTGCCACGCCGGCTGGAACTGGCGAAGCAGAACGGCGCCGAGGTGCTGAACTATCATGAGGTCAAGGTGCGCGAGGCGCTGATGGAGATGACCGCCGGAATCGGCCCTGACGCCTGCATCGACGCCGTGGGCATGGAGGCGCACGGCTTCTCGCCCGACAACATCCTGGACGCGGTGAAGCAGGAGACCAAGCTTGGCACCGATCGCCAGCACGTGCTGCGCGAGGTCATCATGGCGTGCCGCAAGGGCGGGCGGGTCTCCGTGCCGGGCGTCTATGGCGGCATCGGCGACAAACTGCCGATCGGCGCCTTCATGCAGAAGGGCCTGACCATCAAGACCGGCCAGACCCACGTGCAGAAATACCTGCCGGAACTGCTGCAGCTGATCCTGGAGGGCCGGATCGACACCACCGACCTGATCAGCCACATCCTGCCGCTGGAGCGCGCGCCGGAGGGCTACAAGCATTTCCACGACGACCCGAACGAGTGGACCAAGGTGGTGCTGAAGCCGCACTGACGCGGCTTCCCGGCGTGCCTGGAGGCGCGTCAGCGTCCCTTGAAGGCCGGCTTCCGCTTCTCGACGAAGGCGCCCATGCCCTCCTTCTGATCCTCGAAGGCGAACAGGGAGTGGAACAGGCGGCGTTCGAACTGGACGCCCTGGGTCAGGGTCGTCTCCAGCGCGGCATTGACCATCTCCTTGTTGGCCATGACGGCCAGCGGGCTCTGCTCGGCGATGCGGGCGGCGATCTTGCGGACCTCGTCCAGCAGCTGGTCGTGCGGCACGACGCGTGAAGCCAGGCCCGCGCGCTCGGCCTCGGCGGCGTCCATCATCCGGCCGGTCAGGCACATGTCCATGGCCTTGGACTTGCCGACCAGGCGGGTCAGGCGCTGCGACCCGCCGATGCCCGGCGCGACGCCCAGATTGATCTCGGGCTGGCCGAACCTGGCCTTCTCGGACGCCACGATGAAGTCGCACAGCATGGCCAGTTCGCAGCCGCCGCCCAGGGCGAAGCCGTTCACCGCCGCGATGATCGGCTTGCGGAAGCGTGTGATGCGGTCGTGGCCGAGGGCGAAATAGTTGCCGACGTACATCTGGGCGTAGGTCTGGTCCGCCATCTCCTTGATGTCGGCTCCCGCCGCGAAGGCCTTTTCGCCAGAGCCGGTCAGGATGAGGCAGCGGACCGCGTCGTCCCGCTCGACCGCGTCGAGGAAGTCGGCCAGGTCCTTGAACAGGGCGGAGTTCAGGGCGTTCAGGGCGTCCGGCCGGTTCAGCGTGACGACCGCATAGCCGTCGGCGTGGCGCTCGATCAAAAGGTTGTCGTAGCTGTCGGTCATGGCGGGCTCCGGTTGGGACCGCGCCGTGTCTAGCCGGGGCGGCTCCCTGACGGAAGCCGCCCCTCCAGCCTTCAGGTCAGGGGGCGCGAGTCCGGCGCCGCGCGTTCCTCCACGCCCGCCTTCTCAAGCCAGCGGTGGCGACGCGAGCCGTACAGGCCGCCGAAGATGGCCGCCGCCGCGCCGACCAGCATGGTCAGAAAGCCCCACAGGGCGAGGGTCGCGGTGGCGTCGGCCGCGCGCTCGGACTCCACCGGAGCCGGCGGAGGCGGGGTGGGGCTGGCGATCAGTTCGCCCTCGACGACGCGGCTGGGCGGATAGGTCAGCGCCGCGCGCGTCTCGGCCTCGTCCTGCGCCTCGGCGCCGATCAGCGCCGCCGAGCCCCCGGCGGCGGCCCCGGCGATGGTGATGGCCAGCAGGAAGGCCAGGGCCCAGACGGCCAGGCCGTGCAGGGCGCCCTTGTGGTGGTCGGCGTACTTGGCCGCGCGGCTGGCCACCGCGCCGCCGACGAACAGGGCCAGCCCGTTGGCCAAAGCCATCCACATGCCGGCCGCCGCCGTGAACTCGCCGACGTCGCCGCCGTCGAAGTCGTAGGGATTGAAGGCGGAGGCGCCGAGGGCCACGCCGAGCAGGTTCAGCATGGCGCCGACGGCGACGGCGACCACCGCGCCGGCGATCACGGCGGGCCATGAGATCAGGGTGTGCAGCGGATGGCGCAGCGGGTCGTGCGCGAAGACGTCGGTCATCGGTTTCCCTCCAGAAATGTGACGGAGGCTGAATGACCGCGCGGCGGCGGAGTTCCGCTCAGCGCCGGGGCAGCAGCATCAAGGTGAAGGCCGCGCGGATCAGCTCGGTGAGGACGACCAGGGCCAGCAGCACGTTTGCGCCGATCGCCTGCGCCCGCGCGGTCGACAGGTCGAAGCTCCAGCCGAAGCGCGAGCCCAGCGCCAGCGCCGCCGCGCAGACCATCAGCAGGCCGATCAGCGTCATCAGCGCCACATGCCCGGCCTTCAGCGCCGCGTTCAGGCTGGGGCCGTCGTCGAGGTCCCGCGCCCGCTTGCGGAATAGCCACGCCACGACCGAGGTCGCGCCGGCCTCCAGCGCCACCGCCGCGATCAGCGCCGCGAGGAACCACCAGATCAGGCCGGACAGGTCGTCGCCCCGCACCGCCTGCGCGACGTGCAGGAAGTAGGCGCCCCAGACGCCGGTCCCGACCAGCAGGCTGATCCAGAGGTGGATCTTTCTCACACCTTCACCCCCACCATTTCCGCCAGCTTCATCACGGTGTTCCAGTTGCGCGCCGTGCCCATGCCGGTCAGGCGGATCTGCGACGCCTTCTCGGCCATCTTCGACTGGCCGATGCCGTCGGGGTGGAAGAACCACAGGGCGCCTGGCGTGGCCTCGGCCCGCTCGTCGCCGACGGCGAAGGCGCGCAGGGCGTCGAGGCCGCCGTCCTTCACCCCGTCCTTCATCACCATGAGCAGGGTCTTGGACGGGTGCGCCGCCGCCTCATCGGGGAAGGGGCAGGCGGCGATCAGCTTCGCCCACTGGTCGGTGGAACGGACCATGGCGGCGATCTTCAGGCCGAAGGTCTTCTCCATCGCCGCCTCGACCTCGCGCTCCAGCGTCGCCGGCGCGTGGTCGCTCTCGACCACCAGATTGCCGCTGGCCAGAAGCGTGCGTGGATTCCCCAGCCCCATGGCCTCGGCCATCCTGCGCTGGTCGGCCACCGGGGCGCGGACCCCGCCGGTGTTCATGCCGCGGAACAGGATGATGCGGTGGTCCGTCATCGTTTCTGGCACTCCGGACAGAAGAAGGTGGAGCGGCCGCCCTGGACGATGCGGCGGACCACCGGGTGGCGTTCCGAGCGGCGGCAGGGCTCGCCCTCGCGGCCATAGACGTCGAAACGGTGCTGGAAATAGCCCTGCCCACCGTCGGGGTCGGCGAAGTCCCGCAGCGTCGAGCCGCCGGCGTCGATGGCTTCGACCAGCACGTCGCGGATGGCCGTGGTCAACGCCTCCAGTCGCGGTCCGGACACCTTGCCCGCCGCCAGCCGGGGCGAGATGCGGGCGCGCCACAGGGCCTCGCAGACGTAGATGTTGCCCAGGCCGGAGACGATGCGCTGGTCCAGCAGGGACACCTTGACGTTCTGCGCCTTGCCCCGGAACTCGGTCTTCAGGTGCTCGGCCGAGAAGGCGTTGCCCAGCGGCTCGGGGCCGAGGCCGGCGAACCACGGATGCGTCTCCACCTGATCGTCGGGGATCAGGCCCATGAACCCGAACCGTCGGGCGTCGGCGAAACCGATGCGCGTGCGGCCCGCTCCGGCGTCGGCGCACAGGCTCAGGTGCTCGTGCTTGCCCGCGATCGGCGCGGGCTCCTCGAACTCGCCCAGCTGCCGCCCGTCGACGGTGAAGCGGCCGGTCATGCCCAGATGCGTCACCCAGGTCTCGCCGGTCGACAGCGGCATGAGCAGGTATTTGGCCCGGCGGAGCACCCTTTCGACGCGCGCGCCGTCCAGCCGTTCGGCGAACCGGTCGGGAAAGGGAAAGCGAAGGTCGGGCCGGTTGACCCGCACCGCCGACAGACGCGCGCCCGTCAGGACGGGCTCCAGTCCGCGCCGGACGGTCTCGACCTCGGGAAGCTCGGGCATGCGCCCGGTCTAGCGCGCCGTGCCGGAACCTAACAATCCCATTGCCCTGCGGCGCGGGCCGCGCTTACTTCGCGTCCTCTTGGGAGAGGGAATTCCACAATGACCGACGTGCCGAGCCCCGCCGCGGGCGGGCGCCGCATCGAACTGACGCTGCGCGCGCTGGTTCTGGGCTGCCTGCTGGCGGTGATCTTCACCGCCGCCAACACCTATCTGGGCCTGCAGGTGGGCCTGACGTTCGCCTCGGCCATTCCGGCGGCCGTGATCTCCATGGCGGTGCTTCGGGCGCTCCGCGGCTCGACCATCTGGGAGAACATGACCGTCCAGACCGTGGCCTCGGTCGGCGGGGCCATGAGCTCGATCATCTTCGTCCTGCCCGGCCTGGTCATGGTCGGCTGGTGGCTGGAGTTCCCGTTCTGGGAGTCGGTCATGATCTGCATCCTCGGCGGCGTGCTGGGGGTGACCTTCTCCATCCCCCTGCGCCGCGCCCTGGTGGTCAACGGCGGCCTGCCCTACCCGGAGGGCGTCGCCGCCGCCGAGGTGCTGAAGGTCGGCTCGCCCGGCGCGGAGCAGACCGAAGAAGCCGTGCGCGAAAACCGCTCCGGCCTGTGGGTCGTGATCTGGGGCGCGATCGTCTCCGCCGCCTATGCGCTGGGCGCCGCGGCCCGGGCGTTCGCGGGCGAGGCCACGCGCTTCGTCAGCCTGCCCGCCTCGCTCGGCGGCGGCGCCACGGGCGTGGGCGTGGGCATGCAGTTCGCCCTGCTGGGCGCCGGCCACCTGATCGGCCTGGCCGTCGGTCTGGCCCAGCTGTTCGGTCTGGCGCTGGCCTGGCTGATCGCCGTCCCGATCCTGACCAGCCCCGACACGATCGCGTGGCTGACGGCCAACGGCATTCCGTCGATCGCCACGACGCTGGAACCCGGCGTGGGCGCCGAGGAGCTGGCCGGCACGGTCTGGGCCCGTGAGGTCCGCTTCATGGGCGCCGGGGTCATCGGCATCGCCGCCATCTGGACCCTGATCAAGCTGGCCGGACCGCTGATCGGCGGGGTCACCTCGGCCCTGGCGGCCAACCGTCGCCGCAGCGCCGGCGAGACGCTGGACATCACGGAACAGGACATCCCGATCACGCGCGTGGCCCTGCTGTCGCTGCTTTCGCTGGGCGGCATCGGCGTGCTGCTGGCGGTGGTCGCCAACGGCATGGGACTGGGCACGGCCGCGCCCCTGCTGGTGATCGGCGGCCTGATCTACGTGGTGGTCATCGGCTTCGCGGTGGCGGCCATCTGCGGCTACATGGCCGGCCTGATCGGCAGCTCCAACAGCCCGGTCTCGGGCGTCGGCATCCTGGCCATCGTCATCGCCTCGCTTCTGATGCTGGTGGTGCTGGGAATCACGGGACTGCCGGCGGATCCGAACGTCGTCGCCTTCGCCCTGATCGTGACGGCCATCGTCTTCGCCGTGGCGGTCATCGCCAACGACAACCTGCAGGACCTGAAGACAGGCCAGCTGGTGGCCGCCACGCCCTGGCGCCAGCAGACGGCCCTCATCGTCGGCGTCGTCGCCGGCGCCCTCGTCATCCCCTTCGTGCTGAACCAGCTCAACGCGGCGTTCGGCTTCGAGGGCGGGCCGGCGGGCATCGCCGACGAGCCGCTGGCGGCGCCGCAGGCGACGCTGATCTCGGCCTTGGCGCGCGGCGTCATCGCCGGCGACCTGCGCTGGGACCTGATCGGCATCGGGGCCGCGATCGGCGCGGTGATCATCGTGCTGGACGAGGTGCTGCGCGCGACCACGAAGAACAAGGTCAAGCTGCCGCCGCTGGCCGTCGGCATCGGCTTCTATCTGCCCGCCGCCGTGACCTTCATGCTGGTGATCGGCGCCGTCTGCGGCTTCATCTACAACCGCATGGTGTCCGGCCGCGCCTACGGCGAGGTGGCCAAGCGGATGGGCGTGCTGCTGGCGTCGGGCCTGATCGTGGGCGAAAGCCTGTTCGGCGTCTTCAACGCCGCGACGATCGTCGGCACCGGCAACGCCGAATGGGCCGCCGTCCTGGGGCTGGCGGACACCTGGCCGGCCATGACGGTGGGCATCGCGGTCTTCGCGGTGCTGACGGTGCTGCTCTACGGCTGGATCATCAACCGCTCGGCGAAGGTGTGAGGGGGCCGACGCCCCCTCCGTCCCTCCTGAGGCGATGACCGGCGTCCTGCGCTTCCTGCCGGGCGTGCTGCTGAGCGCGGGCGTCGGCGCCCTGGCATTCGGGGCGCAGGCGCTGGAGGCCCGGTTGATCGGCCGCGCATGGGTCGAGGCGCTGGTGCTGGCCATCCTGATCGGCGCGGCCTTGCGGCTGGTCTGGACGCCGTCGGAGACGTGGCGGCCCGGCATCCGCCTCAGCGCCCGGACCTTGCTGGAGATCGCCGTCGCCCTGCTGGGCGCGACCATCAGCGGAGCGGCGGTGGTGGCGCTGGGGCCGTGGCTGCTGGTCGCCATCGTCGCGGTGGTCGCCCTGGCCCTGATCGGGGCCTATGCCCTCGGCCGTCTGCTGGGACTGCCGCCGGCCATGGCTCTGCTGGTGGCCTGCGGCAACGCCATCTGCGGCAACTCGGCCATCGCGGCCGTGGCCCCCGTCATCCGGGCGGAGGGCGAGGACGTGGCCGCCGCCATCGGCTTCACCGCCGTGCTGGGCATCGCCGTGGTCCTGCTGGTGCCCGTCGTCGGCGCCCTGATGGGGTTCGATGCCCTGAAGACCGGCGCGCTGGCCGGATTGACGGTCTACGCCGTGCCGCAGGTGCTGGCCGCGGCCGCGCCGGCCGGGGCCGCGGCGATCCAGCTGGGCGCCATCGTGAAACTGGTCCGCGTGCTGACGCTGGGGCCGGTTTGCCTGATCCTCGCCCTGCTGGGACCGGAGCGGTTCGGCGGACCCGCTCCGGCCGGGCGGCCGCCGCTGCACCATCTGGCGCCCTGGTTCATCGTCGTCTTCCTGATCCTGACCGCGCTGCGTTCCGCCGGTGCGATCCCGGAGGCCGTCCTGCCGCCGCTCCAGATCACGGTCACCGCCCTGACGCTGATGGCCATGGCGGCGCTGGGCCTGAGCGTCGATCCGCAGGCGGTGGTCCGCGCCGGGCCGCGCACGGCGGCGACGGCGGCCTTGTCGGCCGTCCTGATCGGGGCGCTGGCCCTGATCGCGATTTTGCTGTTGCCGCTGCCGGCGGCCGGCCCAGGTCAGTCGGCCTTGTAGACCTCGTGGCAGGACTGGCAGGCGGCGCGCACGACGGTCCACTGCGCCGCGAAGGCGGCTGCGTCGTCGGCGCGAGCCAGATCGCCCAGCTTGCCCGCCTCGGTCGCGAAGGTCGCGGCCTTCGCCTCGAAGTCGGCGCGGTCGGTCCAGATCCCGTCTTTCGCGTCGGTGGCCTCGGCGCCCAGCGCGCCCTGGCCGGTGCCGGCGGGGAACATGCCGGGGATGGCGCGGCCCCAGCGGGCGACGCCGCCCGCCGCGAACGCCTGACCGCGGACGGGTCCGCCGGCGTCTATCGTCGCCTTCATGGCCGACATGGCCGCGCCGGACAGGGCCATCCCCGCCTTGCGGCCGGCGGCCACGTCGGCGGCGCCGATGGAGACGGGGTCCTGCGCCGCGGCGGTCACGGACGTGCAGATCAGGCCGACGACGGCGGCGATGGCGACGGTGCGCATGAAAGGTCCCTCCCGAGAAACCGGCACGCTCGACCCGATCTCAGCGTTTGTCCAGACGCTCCCGGATCGGCCAGCCGTGGTCCAGCGGGCCGTGGCCGCCGCCCAGCCCCGGAGCGCGGCGGATGGCCTCGGCGACGTAGGCCCAGGCTTCGGCGACGGCGACCTCCAGCGACAGGCCTCGCGCCAGTCCGGCGGCGCAGGCGCTGGCCAGGGTGCAGCCGGTGCCGTGGGTGTGGCGCGTCTCGACCCGTTCGCCCTCCAGCAGGGTCTCGCCGGCGGGGGTCAGCAGCAGATCGACGACGGTCTCACCCGGCACGTGGCCGCCCTTCATCAGAACGGCGCGGGCCCCCATCGACAGGATCGCCTCCCCGGCGCGACGCTGACCGTCGAGATCGCGCACCTCGACTCCGGTCAGCGCCTCGGCCTCCGGCGCATTGGGAGTCAGCAGCGCCGCGCGCGGGACCATCAGCGCCTTCACCGCCTCCACCGCTTCGACGGGCAGGAGGGGATGGCCGCCCTTGGCCACCATGACGGGATCGACGACGGCCGGCGCGCGCGCGCGGTCCAGAATGGCCGCCACGGTCTCGACCACCTCCACCGATCCCAGCATGCCGGTCTTCACAGCATCCGCGCCGACGTCGTCCAGCACCGCGTCGGCCTGGGCCGCGATCAGCTCGACGGGCAGGGGGTGGACGCCGTGGACGCCCAGGGTGTTCTGCACCGTGATCGCGGTGATCGCGGTGGCGGCGAACCCGCCCAGCATGGTCACGGCCTTGACGTCGGCCTGCACCCCCGCCCCGCCGCCGGAGTCGGAGCCCGCTATGATCAATACGCGGCCGGGAGGATGGGTCATCCGCGCGACATGGACCGCGTCCGCGCTCGCGGCAAGTCAGCCCGGGATCGGCGCGCGGAATACGAAGAAGGCCCCGGCGGCGATGAAGGCGAAGCCGACGGCATGGTTCCACGTCAGCTTCTCGCCCAGCCACAGCACCGAGAAGCCCGCGAAGACGATCAGGGTGATCACCTCCTGCATCGTCTTCAGCTCGGCCGCCGAATAGACCTGATGACCGATGCGGTTGGCCGGCACGGCGAACCAGTACTCGAAGAAGGCGATGCCCCAGCTGATGAGCACCAGCGCCCACAGTGGCCGGCTGTCGACCTTCAGGTGGCCGTACCAGGCGAAGGTCATGAAGACGTTCGACACGACCAGCAGCAGGATCGGCGCGATGTGCGGAATGCTCATGGATCGCCATTGCAGCACCGGCCGGCAGGCGGCAAGTCGGTATATATTGCCATCGGGCAATATTGCTGTACGGTGATGGTCATGAACCCCGCCGCCCTCCAGGCCCTGGCCGAACCCAACCGTCTCACGATGCTGGACATGCTTGCGTCGGGCGAGCGCCCGGCCGGCGACTTCGTGCGCGCCCTGCCGATCGCCCAGCCGACGGTGTCGAAGCACCTCGGCGTGCTGAAGGAGGCCGGGCTGGTGACCGTGCGCAAGGACGGCGCCCGTCGTCTGTACAGCCTCGACCCCCGTCCGCTGGCCGAGCTGGACGCGTGGCTGGACACCTATCGCCGCTTCTGGCGCGGCCGGCTGGACGCGCTGGAGGCCCATCTGGACAGGGAGTTTCCGCAATGACCGGGGTGATGGACCGCGTGACGCCGGGCGCCGACGCCGGGGAACTCGATCGCATCGAGGGCGGCTGGGCGCTGCGCTTCGAGCGCCGTCTGCGGCACTCGCCGGAGCGGGTGTGGCGCGCGCTGACGACCCCGGAAGGTCTGGCCTGCTGGCTGGCCGAGGCCCGCATCGACGCCGAGCCGGGCGGGCGGATGGACCTGCATTTCCGCCAGCCGGACCACGAGTTCATGCCGGACGTGCCGGAGCGGCGGATGCAGCACAACGAGGTGCTGGTCGCCCGGCCCTTCACTCGGTTCGAGCACACCTTCGGCGGCAACCCCGAGTCCATCGTCGTCTGGACGCTGACGCCGGACGGCGACGGCACGCACCTGCGCCTCGAGCACCGCGTGCCCGACAGCTGGGCCGACGCGCGCAAGAACGTGCTCAGCGGCTGGCACCACCACATGGAGGGCCTGGACGACGCCTGCCGTCTGCAGCCGCACGCCTGGGACTGGGACCGCTGGTTCGCCCTGCGCGACGCCTATGCGGAACGGCTGGAGATCGGAACGTGAGCGACTGGCTGGACCGAATGGTGGGCGAGTGGACGCTGGAGGGACGGTCCGTCCCCGACGACCCGGCGCAGGTGCGGACCGGCGTCGAACGCGTGTCGCGGCACGGCGCCTGGATCGTGATCGAGGGGGAAGATTACCGCTTCCAGCTGGCGACCGATCCGGCGACCGGCCGCGTGACCGGCGACTTCGTCCATTGGGAGCATCCGCAGCTCTGGACCTATGACGGCGCGGTCGAGGCGAACGGCGCCCTGCACCTGTACAGCCGCGGCCCGGACATGACCGGCGAGGGAGGCGAGACGGACTACGTCGACGTGTTCGAGATCGTCTCGCCTGAAGAGCGGCGCTCGGTCGGGCGCATCCGGGAGGCCGACGGATCGTGGCGGGACTTCAGCCGCACCACCTATCGCCGGAGCGAACCGTGATCGCCGCCGCCGCCCCCTTCCTGATGTTTCAGGGCCGATGCGAGGAGGCCCTGACCTTCTACGCCGCCGCCGTCCCGGGCGCCCGGATCGTCACGCTGGACAGAAAGCCCGACGGCCAGGTCGCCATGGCCCGGATGGCCATCGCCGGGCTGGAGATCATGGCCAACGACAGCCCGCCGGTGCACGACTTCGACTTCACGCCGTCGACCTCGACCTTTCTGTCCGTCGAGTCTGCGGACGAGGTCGACGCCCTCGCGGCGGCGCTGGCGGCCGATGGCGGGTCCGCCCTGATGCCGGCCGGGGACTACGGTTTCTCGCGACGCTTCGCCTGGGTGAAGGATCGCTTCGGACCCTCGTGGCAGATCAACTGCCCCTGAGCGCCGCCTGCACCGCCAGCGCCTGAACCGTCTCGCGCACGTCATGCACGCGGACGATCTCCGCCCCGTTGCGCACGGCCTCCAGCGCCAGCGCCAGCGATCCGCCCAGCCGGTCGCCGGGGTCGGTCGCCGTGGCGTCGACGGACTGGATCGTGCGCTTGCGGCTGGCGCCGTACAGCACCGGAAATCCGGTTGCGACGAGGGCGTCCAGTCGGGCGGTCAGCGTCAGGTTGTGCGCCGCCGTCTTGCCGAAGCCGATGCCGGGGTCCAGCCATATCCGCTCGCGCGCGACCCCCGCCGCCATCGCGGCGTCCGCCCGGGCCAGCAGCCCGTCGCGCACCTCGGCCACCACGTCGTCATAGCGGGGATCGACCTGCATGGTGCGCGGTTCGCCCCGCATGTGCATCAGCACCACGTCGCAGCCCAGCTCGTCGGCGACGGCCGAGGCGTCGGGGCTGAAGGTCAGGGCCGAGACGTCGTTCCACATCGTCGCCCCCGCCGCGACCGCCGCGCGCGCCACCGCCGGCTTCATCGTGTCCACGCTGATCGCGCCGTTCCAGGCCGCGCGCAGCCCGGCGATGACCGGCACGACCCGGGCGATCTCCTCGGCCTCCGACACCGGCTCGGCCCCCGGCCGCGTGCTCTCGCCGCCGACGTCCAGCAGGTGGGCGCCCTGCTCGACCAGCCGCAGCCCGTGCGCCACGGCCGCCTCGACGGAGCCCAGCCGCCCGCCGTCGGAAAAGCTGTCCGGCGTCACGTTGACGATGCCCATGACGCGGGGCCTGAATGCGCTCATGTCGTCTCTTGAACCAGAATGGGCCGTCGCGTCCCGTCAGTTTTTGGACTGGCTGGAAGGGCCCGTGAACCAGCATGACATCGTCGAACTGATCGCGTGGTTGGACAAGCTGCTCAAGCTCGGCGAGCGGTCCGTCCTTCCCGATCTGCCGGACCGAGATTGCCTTCCTTATCCGGACTTGCCCGCCGACCGACACCGGCGCTGGGTCGGGATCGCGTCGCGTCGCTTCTCCGAACTGGCGGGTTCAGAGGGGTCTCACGAGAACGGGTTCGTCCTGGACGACCTGTCGGACATCGCGGGAGATTTCGAGCTCGCCTTGGCCATGCGGGATGCAGGGCAGCAACCCCATGACGAGTTTGAGTGGGTCCTCAGGTACGAGAGTCACTGGGGCAAACACCATGCCCTCCACCTGCTTAACTTCCTGCGGTCGCGCTATCACTGAGCCAACCGCTCACGGCTTCGCCTTCTGCGGATGCGGCGTCTCTCCGCGCGCCAGCATGGCGGTGAGGTCCGCGATCTTCTTCGCCCGCCCGGCCTCGGTCTTCATCTGCGTGGTGCGGAAGATCAGGGCGAAGCGGTTCTGGGCCGTCAGGGTGGCGAAGGCGGCGCGCGCTTTCGGGTCCGCGTCGATGGCGGCCTGAAGGTCGGCGGGCATTTCGGCGTCCTTCACGCGATAGGCGGCGTCCCAGCGACCGTCCGCCTTCGCGGCCTCCACATGCTTCAGGCCATGAGGCGTCATGTGGCCGGCCGCGATCAGGGCGGCGACCTTGTCGACGTTGATCTGCGACCAGCTGCTCTTCGCCTTGCGCGGCGTGAAACGCTGAAGGAAGCTCGTCTCGTCGAAGCTTTTCTTGATCCCGTCGATCCAGCCCCAGCACAGGGCGGCGTCGACCGCCCCGCTCCAGTCGATCGACGTCAGGCCCGACCCCTTCTTGTGAATCTTGACCCAGACCTCCGGCTCCCGGTCGTGGTGCTCCGCCAGCCAGTCGTGGAAGGCCTGGAAGTCCTCGAACGGACGCACGCGCGCGGGATCGACGACCATCGGCGCCATCAGCCCTTGCCCCCGATCAGGCCGCCCAGCGCCTCCAGATAGGCGGCGAAGGCCTTGCGCCCCGCGGGCGTGATGGACGCCTGCGTCAGCGGCTTGTTGTCCTTGAAGCTCTTGGCGATGGAGACGTAGCCCGCCTCCTCCAGCTTCTTCAGGTGGACCGACAGATTGCCCTGGGTCGCCTCCAGCACCGTCTTCAGTTCGGTGAAGTCGGCGGTCTCCGCGTCGGCCAGATAGACCATGATCCCCAGCCGCATGCGGCCGTGGATGACCTCGTCGATGCGGCCGAGATCGTGCAGGCCCATGGGTTCAGGCGGCCCTGCGCGCGTCGCGGAACATGATCCAGCCGGGCAGGGCGAACAGGAGGAACAGGGCGACGGTGCAGACGCCCAGATAGATCATCGGCTCACGCACCGTGACGCCCAGCGCCACGGCCGTGACCCAGCCGCCCAGCGCCGTGGCCAGCATCCAGCCCTTCTTCTTCAGGATCCAGGCGACGTACCAGGCCGCGGCCTGGAGGGCGAAGACGATGGCGGCGTAGTAGAGCCAGATCGCGAAGTCCTGGTCCCGCCAGGCGCCGACAGCGAAGACGATGATCACGGCCGTGTTGGCCATGCCCGTGGCGCTGAAGGCGGCGTTCATCGTCCGGCCGGCCATCGGGCCGCGACTGGCCGATCCGTTCTTGCGGTCCTTCAGGATCGCCCACGTCAGGATCGACAGGAAGGTCGCCGAGATGCCGACCACGAAAATCAGGTTGGCAAGGTCGGGCCAGCGGATCACGCCGAACGCCTGCCCGACATGGAACAGGCACTGCAGGCCGTACAGCAGGCCGCCCGCGAGATAGCAGACCGCGAGGGTCATCGGCGTGCGCCCGCCGCCGTCCACGATGGAGCGGAGGAAGGCCAGATCGGCTTCTGCGGAGGCGCGGGGTTCGGGCATGGAGAGTCTCGCGAAGGACCGGCCCGTCCGGGGTGGACGAGCCAGTCGGGATTGGCAAGTCATTGGGCGGGCTGCAGCGCCGGGTCCCGCGGCCGACGCCATGGCACGCGCCGGCCGTTCAGGGCCTTGCCGATGAAGGTGTGGCGAACCAGCAGCTCATAGGTGATCAGGCAGACGGCCACGACCATGGCGATCACGGCGCCCATCTTGGCCCACCAGTGCCAGGCCATGTCCAGCACCAGCACCTGCGCGACCATCACCAGCGGCAGATGGATCAGATACGTCCAGTAGGAGGCGTCGGACAGGTAGCGGATCACGGCGTCGGCACGGCTGAACAGGGAGATGCACAGGCCCAGAAAGGCGAAGGCCGAGCTGTAGACGGCCAGCGCCGTGACCCACGACTGGGTCAGACGCATCGACAGGTCCGTCTGCACCTCGATCGCCGGCGTCAGGCCTCCGGCCAGCAGGAAGGCGGCCGTGCCGGTCGCGCCGCCGACGATCAGGAACAGCGGCCACAGACGCGCCAGCTTCGGCAGCAGGTCCAGCCGTCGGGCCAGCAGCCAGCCCATGACGAAGGCCGATCCGAAACCGACCAGGGCCGGCAGGTTGGGCATGAAGCCGTAGTCGGGGGTCGGGATGCCGAAGAAGGGGATCCAGAGCGGATATGCGTACATGGCGACCGCCAGCGGAACCGCGGGGATCAGGGGCGTCCACGGCCCGATCATCCAGGCGGCCAGACGGTCGGCGACCCTGCCGTCCCGGTCGAGGATGCGAGCGAGAGGACGCAGGATCAGGGCGACGGCGTAGAAGATCAGCAGGGCCCACAGGAACCACAGGTGCAGCAGGGGCAAGGTCTCCAGCCGCAGGGGCGGAGGGGGCGGGCCGTCGGTGGGGATCGATCCGCCGTTGTCGATGGCGGCCTTCCACACGATCACGGCGATGACGGCGGGGAAGACGACCCACCACATGCCGAACAGGGGGTTGGCGATCCGGGCCAGCCGGTTCTTCGCGAAACCCCACGGCCCCCGCCGGGCCATCAGCATCTGCGCGAACAGGCCGGCCACCACGAAGAAGGCGACCATGCGGAACAGGTGGATGGCGAACATCAGGACGTAGGCGCCGCTGGACGTCTCCGGATCCGGCACGGGCCAGATCGGCGTCGGGAAATAGGACAGGGAGGCGTGCAGGACGACGCCGAGCAGAAGCGCGATCGCGCGCACGGCGTCCAGGCCGTGCAGGCGTTCGCCCGGTGTGTGGGTGTGGGACATGGGCCTCTCCTCCTCGAATGAGGCCGCATATCGCACAGACCAGTTTAGAATGCAAACATGTCTACGAGACGCGTTCGATGTGACCGCCGTCGCCGGCGCGCGACGGCGCAAGGCTTGCGGACTCGGGACGCGGGGCGCATCTGTCGCGCCATGTCCGCCGACGCCCTGACGCCCCCCGCCCCGCCGCAGCCGCTGGAACACCGCGGCGTCAACTGGATCGGGCTCAGGACCCTGTACCTCAAGGAGGTGCGGCGGTTCTGGAAGGTGGGGGCCCAGACCGTGGCCGGGCCGGTCGTGACGACCCTGCTCTACATGCTGGTCTTCGTGGTCGCGACGCAGGGCACCCGCGCGCCGCTTCACGGCACCCCGTTTCCGGAGTTCGTGGCCCCCGGCCTGATCATGATGGCCATGCTCAACAACGCCTTCGCCAACGCCAGCTCCAGCCTGATCCAGGCCAAGATCATGGGCACGGCGACCGACTTCCTGACCCCGCCGCTGAGCCCGTTCGAGGTGACGACGGCCTTCACCCTGGGCGCCGCGACGCGCGGGCTGGTGGTCGGGATCGTGACGGCGATCTGCGTCCTGCCCTTCGCCGGCCTGTCGATCTCCAACCTTGCGATGGTCCTGGGCTTCGGCCTGGCGGCGTGCCTGATCATGGGGATGCTGGGCGTGCTGGCCGGCCTGTGGGCGCAGAAGTTCGACCAGCTGGCGGCGGTGCAGAACTTCGTGGTCATGCCCATGACCTTCCTGTCGGGCACCTTCTATCTGGTCGAGCGCCTGCCCGAGCCGTTCGCCACCATCAGCCACTTCAACCCCATGTTCTATCTGATCGACGGCTTCCGCGCGGGCTTCGTCGGCAGGGCGGAGAGCGACGTGACCGTCGGCGCCGTCATGGCCGCGGTGCTGACGGTCGGACTGGCGTGGACCTGCTGGGCCGTGTTCCGCTCGGGCTGGCGGCTCAAGAGCTGATGACGACCTTTCCCGCGCGCATCCTGCACGTCGGCATCGACCGCGAGTGGCGGGCGGTGGCGGACTTCGTGATGGACCCCGCCAACATGCCCAGGTGGGCGGCGGGTCTTGGATCCGGCCTGACGCGCGACGGCGACGACTGGATCGCCGACGGCGGGCCGATCGGACAGGTCCGCGTGCGCTTCACGCCGCCGAACGATCTGGGCGTGGCGGATCACGTGGTGACGATGGAGAGCGGGCTGATCGTCCACAACGCGCTCCGCGTCACGCCCAACGGCGACGGCGCCGAGGTGGCCTTCGTCCTGCTGCACCGCCCCGACATGGACGCCGCCGCCTTCGAGGCCGACGCGGCGCACGTGGAGAGCGATCTGGCGACCCTGAAGGCGGTATTGGAGGGCGGCCTCTAGGAGCGCGTGCGAGCTCGTGGCAGGTTTCCGGAGTTGGAGGGAACCTATGAAGATTGTTCTGGCCGCTACTTTGGCTTGGGCCTTGGCCGCAGCCGCACAAGCGCAGGAGTGGGTCTTAGGAGGAATAACTGCTGAAAGCGCTCAAGCAGTCGACCTCGCATCAGTGCGAGCGTCAGGCGATCTTCGTTCCGGGTGGGTTCTGCTTGTTTTCGCTGAGACTGACCTGAGCGGCGCCGAGCCTGTCGACTACATGATGATGAGGACGACGTTCGATTGCTTCAACAGCCGGCTCAGAATGGTGTCGATGTCCCTCTATCGCATGGGTTCTGACGAGCCGTCCGACTCGTTCGAGGCCGAAGGGGAGTGGGTGTATCTGGAGCCGGGAGCCTCTGGCGAAGACACATGGAACGTCGTCTGCACCAATGACCGAACAAACGCATTCAACATCAAGTCCGCGGCCGATCTGGCACCGGTGATGCGTGCGGCGTTGATTGAAGTCTACGGCAACTAGTGCCGAACCGCGCTCCTGCCGGTCGCGGGTTGCAGCGGGGTTGACTGACTCCTCCCCCGGTTCGACAAGACCGCATCGAGACTGAAGGCGGTCCCGGCGCAGGCGCGTTCGGGGCCGCGTCGCTTTTCCGGGAGGATACCGCCGTGTCGACCGAGCACCTGATGGGCGTCTACAACCGCGCGCCGCTGGAGGTCGATCGCGGTCAGGGCGCGCGCCTGTGGTCCACGGACGGCACGGAATACCTGGACTGCGTCATGGGCATTTCGACCAATGCGCTCGGCCACGCCAACAGGGTGCTGGTCGAGGCGGTGAAGGCCCAGGCCGAGAAGCTGTGGCACGTCTCCAACATCTTCCGCATTCCCGATCAGGAGGCGCTGGCCGACGACCTGTGCGGCAAGTCGTTCGCCGACGTCGTCTTCTTCACCAACTCGGGCACCGAGGCCGTCGAGTGCGCGCTGAAGACCGCGCGCAAGTTCCACGTGGCGAACGGCCAGCCGGAGCGGATCGACGTCTACGGCTTCGACGGCAGCTTCCACGGCCGGACCTACGGGGCGATCAACGCGGCGGCCAACCCCAGCTACACCGAGGGCTTCGGTCCGAAAATGGAAGGCTTCCACCAGCTGAAGTGGGGCGACCACGACGCCATCAAGGCGGCGGTCGCGTCGCCGACCTGCGCGGCGATCATCGTCGAACCGGTGCAGGGCGAGGGCGGCTGTCGCGCCATGCCGGAGCAATGCCTGCGCGGCCTGCGCGAGCTGTGCGACCAGCACGGCGTGCTGATCATCTTCGATGAGGTCCAGTGCGGCATGGGCCGGACCGGCAAGCTGTGGGCGCATGAGTGGGCCGGCATGACGCCGGACGTCATGGCCGTGGCCAAGGCGCTGGGCGGCGGCTTCCCCGTCGGCGCCTGTCTGGCGACCGAGCGGGCGGCCAAGGGCATGACCGTGGGCGTCCACGGCTCCACCTTCGGCGGCAACCCTCTGGCCATGGCGGTCGGCCGCGCCGCCTTCGGCGAGATCTCGAAGCCGGAAACCCTCGCGCACGTGAACGAGGTCGCCGGCTATCTGAAGCAGCAGCTGGTCGGTCTTAAGGACCGCTATCCCGACGTCATCGTCGACGTGCGCGGCAAGGGTCTGCTGATCGGGGTCAAGCTGGTCCCCAACAACCGCGAGTTCATGGGGTGGGCCCGCGACGGCCAGCGCCTGCTGGTCGCCGGCGGGGGCGACAACTGCGTGCGCATCCTGCCGCCGCTGAACCTGACGCTGGAAGAGGCGCGGGAGGCGGTGGCCCGTTTCGAGGCCACCTGCGAGGCGGCCCGCGGAAAGATAGCGGCGTGACCCGCCACTTCCTCGACATCCACCGGCTGGACGCGACGACGCTTCGCGCCATCCTGGACGACGCCCACGCCCGCAAGGCGGCGCGCAAGGGCAAGCCGCGGGGCTGGGTCGACGCCGACGCGCCGGCGAAGGACCGGGTGCTGGCCATGGTGTTCGAGAAGAACTCGACCCGCACCCGCTTCAGCTTCGACGCGGCGATGCGCCAGCTCGGCGGGGCGTCGATCATCGTCAACGCCGGCGACATGCAGCTGGGCCGCGGCGAGCCGGTGGAGGACACCGCGCGCGTGCTGTCGCGCATGGTCGACGCGGTGATGATCCGCGCCGACCGGCATGAGGACGTCGAGAACTTCGCCCGCGTCGCGACGGTGCCCGTGGTCAACGGCCTGACCGACCGCAGCCACCCGTGCCAGATCCTGGCCGACCTGATGACGATCGAGGAGCACCGTGGTCCCGTCGCCGGGAAGACCATCGCCTGGGTGGGCGACGGCAACAACGTCTGCCACAGCTTCATGCACGCCGCGCCGCTGTTCGGCTTCCGGTTCCGCGTGGCGTGCCCGGCCGAATATCACCCGGACCTGCACGACCTGGCCAAGGGCGGGGACCACGTCTTCCTGACCAGCGACCCGGCAGAAGCGGTGCAGGGCGCCGACGTGGTCGTCACCGACACCTGGGTGTCGATGGGCGACCAGGATTACGAGGAACGGCTTGAGGCCTTCGAGGGCTACGGCGTCGACGACGCCCTGATGGACGCCGCCGCGCCGGACGCGGTGTTCCTGCACTGCCTGCCCGCGCACAGGGGCGAAGAGGTCACCGACGCCGTCATCGACGGCCCCCGCTCGCTGGTCTGGGACGAGGCCGAGAACCGCATCCACGCCCAGAAGGCGGTTCTCGCCTGGTGCTTCGGCGGCTGATCAGTTCAGACGCACGTCCGCCACGCCGCCGGCGTCCGGGAGGGTCTTCGTGACGTTCGCCTTGGCGATCTCGTAGGCGAATTTGAAGAAGCCGCCCTCGTTGACCCAGACGCGGCCGTCCCCGGCGTCGAAGCGCAGGATGGTGAGGTGCGGGTCGTCCTTGCCTTCCGGGTACCAGGCGGCCAGCACCGGGTTCCAGTAGCGGTCGACGATCTCGGGATCCCGTCCCTGCGCCGAGAGCGTGCCGGCGATGCAGGCCCAGACGTTCTGGTCTTTCGAGCCGTAGTGGAACATCGCGTCCTGCGCGCCCGAGGCGACCTCCGTGGCCATGTCGGTGTCGTCGCGGGTGAAGAACCAGATCGTGCCGGTCTCCTCCTCGCGGAAGGCCGTCATGGGCTGGGCGTGGGCGCCGGGCCGATCCAGACCCAGCATCCCGGTATTGGATTTCTTCAGCGAGTCCCAGAAGGCGTCTTCGGCTTTCTGCGGCGTCAGGTCGTCGGACATGGGGGAGGCTCCTGTTAAATCCCCCGCTCAATGCGCCGCCGCCCCGTGCCGTTCCGCTTCAGCCGGCGCCTGCGGCGACTCGCGCCAGGTGGATCAGCAGCATGAACGACAGGGCCGCGCCCACCAGCATGACGAACCGCCACGGCACCATGCGCGGGCCCTTGACCACGTTCGGCGCCTGCGCGCCCCGCCATCCGGCGAACGCGGTCAGCGGCACGGCGACGGCCAGAAGGATCAGGGTCAGGGTCAGGCTCATGGTCGGGCGCAGATGGCGGACCGCCGCGCCGGGCGCAAGCGCGGGGTAAGGCAAAGCTTACGGACTCCTTAATCTTAAGGCCGCGTTAACCGGCGCGCGGCGAGATGGCGACGGGCCCGGAAGGCCATCCACAGGAACCTCCCGGCGCCCCCACATCTTGGGGTTAACGCCGCGTTTACACCCCTGATCTGGACAAGTAGCGTCTGCGTATGGGTCGGGAGGCGAATCAGGTGAGCGCAGCCGCGCCGTGGAGCGTCAAAGGGATCGATCCGAAGGCGCGCGAGATCGCCAAGGATCTGGCCCGTCGGTCCGGAATGACCCTCGGGGAATGGCTCAACTCCATGATCATGGAGGACGAGGACGACGGCGTCGTGCCGCTGGGCCGCCGTCCGCATGCCGCCGACAGCTTCGAGCGCCGCGGCCGCAGCCGCCGTCTGGACGACGCCTATCAGATGGAGGAGCGCGGCTGGGACCGCATCGGCGCCTCCGTCGACGCGATCGCCGCGCGTCTGGAGGCGGCCGAGCGCCGCTCGACCACAGCCATCCAGGGCGTCGATCAGGCCGTGACCGGCCTGCTGCGCCGGCTTGAGGAGCAGGACAAGACCGCCGCGGCGCTCAATCGCCGCGTGGACGACGTCGCGGAGGAACTGCGCGAGGGTCATCGCCGCCTGCGCCGCTTCGAGCAGGAGACCGGACCGTCGACGCAGGAGGCGTTCGGCAAGGTCGAGAAAGGCCTGCAGGCCATCACGGGACGACTGCTGGAGGTCGAGGATCGTCAGGGTCGGACCGCCGAGGACCTGCGCCGCCGCATCGAGGCGGTGGAGAAGACCGCGCCGGGCGCCGGGGCCGAGGTGCTGGGCGAAGTCGGCCGTCGTCTGGACGCGGCCCAGAACCAGACCGCGGACGCCCTGCGCCGGCTGGAAGCCAGCTTCGCCCAGCTGGACCGCCGTCTGCACGCCACGGAGAGCCGCGTCGAGCCGGAGGGCGCGCGCGAGGCCGCCCGCTTCGAGAAGCTGGCCGAGACCCTCAGCCGTCAGGTCGAGGCGAACCGCGCCGAGATGATGCGCCGCATGGACGCCGCCGAGGCCGAAGGGCGCATGGACCGCATCGAGCGCGCCGTGCTGGCCATCGGCGATCAGGTGAAGTCGTCCGAGCAGAAGTCCGCCCAGGGCATCGAGGCCATGGGCCGCGAGGTGCTGCGCATCGGCCAGAACCTGCACGGCCGCATGCAAGTCGTCGAGCAGCAGGGCGCCCGTCAGGCCCAGGCGCTGGAGCAGCGTCAGGCCGCCGCCGAGGACCGCCACGCCCTGGCGCTGGAGAAGCTGGGCGTCGAGATCACCCGCATCTCGGACCGCCTGACCGATCGCATCGCCCAGTCGGAACGCAAGTCGGCGCAGGCCATCGAGGAGATCGGCAAGAGGCTGGCCGAGGGCGCGGGCCGCATCGAGCAGCGCACCGACCGCGCCTCCGGCGAGCTGGCCGAGCGCCTGCGTCAGTCCGAGGAACGTACCGCCCGGCTCTTGGCCGAGGCGCGCGAGGCGATGGAGGTGCGCACCGCCGCGGCGCCCGCGTCGAAGCCCGCGCCCGTCGCCGAGCCGGCCGCCCGGCCCGAGGCCGTGTTCGCCCCCATCCCCGAGGCGCCGCTCGAGGCCCCGCCGGTGCAGGCCGACTGGCGGGCCGCCGCCTTCCCGGACGTCGACCTGGGGCTGGACGATCCCTTCACCGCACCGGGAGAGCCGGCGTTCGAGCCCGCGCCGGAAGCGGCCGCCCGGCCGTTCGCCGCGCCGCTGGAGCCGGTGGCCGCCGCGTCGTTCGCGGCGCCTGAGCCGCCCTTCGCTCCGGTCGACGTGCCGTCGGCGCCCGACCTTGCCCCCGGACCGTTCGGCCGCGCCTCTTCGGCCGGCTTCGGCGGCGCCGACGTCGCGGACGCCCTCGCCGCGACGGCGCCGGATCTGGGTCATGACGAGTTCGCCGCGGAGACCGACTTCGTCGATCCGCGCGCCCTGCGCGCCGCCGCGCAGGCCGGCCGCGCCTCGTCCACGCGCGCCGCCATCGATCAGGCGCGGGCCGCCATGGCCGCGCCGGCCGTGGAGGAAGCTCCTGCGCGCGGCGCCTTCGGTCTGAAGAAGGGCGGCAAGTCGCGGCTGCAGGAGCGGCTGGATCGGCAGGCGCAGGGTTCGACCGTGCGCAAGGCGCTGGGCGCCTCGGCCATCGCCGTGGCCCTGACCGGCGGTCTCTACGGCTTCGCCCGGGTGCAGGGCGTCGACGCCCCATGGGCCGCGCTGACCGGCGCGGGCGGGCCTTCCGCCGCCCCCACCACCCTCGCGCTCGCCGCCACCGACGCGGTCCCGGCCGCCACCCCGGAGCAGCTGGCCGAGGGCGCGCGCCTGTTCGACGAGGCGGTGACCGCGCTGGACGCCGACGACCTCAGGGGCGTCGACACCCTGCGCCGCGCCGCGGAGCTGGGTCATGCGCCGGCTCAGCTGATGATGGCGGGCCTCTACGAGACGGGCGACGCCGGCCTCGCCTCCGACATGACGCAGGCGCGCCGCTGGATCCGCCGCGCGGCCGAGGCCGGCGACGCCCGCGGCATGTTCGGTTACGGCATGTATCTGTTCGAAGGTCAGGGCGGGCCGCAGGATCGCGCCGCCGGCTTCGACTGGATCCTGAAGGCGGCGGAGGCCGGTCTGGTCGACGCCCAGTTCAACGCGGGCCTGATTTTGAAAACCGGCGAGGCGGCCACCGAGGCCGATCCGGCCGAGGCCTACCGCTGGCTGCTGATCGCCGCGCGCGGCGGCGACGTTCAGGCGCGGGAGGAGGCGCAGGCCCTCGCCCCGACCCTGACCGAGGCGCAGCGCGCCCAGGCCCGGCAGGCGGCGGCCGACTTCCAGACCGGCGAATGATCGCGCGCGGCGTGCCGCCGGTGGCGCAGGCATTCCGATCGTCCTAGACCGGGTCGTCGCCCCGGCGACTCCCCTCCACCCCGCACCGAAGGCGCGCCCTTTGGATCTGTACCTGCCGATCGCCGAGGTTTCGGTGAACTGGCCCCTGATGCTGATGCTGGGGGCCGTGGTCGGCTTCGTGTCCGGTCTGTTCGGCATCGGCGGCGGCTTCCTGATGGCGCCGGTGCTGGTCTTCCTCGGCATCCCGCCGACGGTGGCGGTGGCCAGTCAGGCCAGCCACGTCGTCGCCTCCTCGACGTCGGGCGTCATCGCCTATTCCGGCGCGGGCCAGGTCGATTTCCGCATGGGGGGGATCATGGCGGCGGGCGGCGTGCTGGGCGCCTTCGTCGGCGTCGAGGTGTTCCGCTGGTTGCGCCTGCTGGGCCAGGCCGATCTGGTGGTGGCGCTGTCGTACCTGATCTTCCTCGGCGTCATCGGCAGCCTGATGCTGAAGGAAAGCCTCGAGCAGATCGTGCGCCGCAAGCGCGGCCTGCCGGCGCCGCGCAAGGATCGGCGCCGGCCGCTGTGGCTGTATGGCCTGCCGTGGAAGGTGAAGTTCCCGAAATCGGGCCTCTACATCTCCGCCGTGCCGCCGCTGGCACTGGGCGGGTTCGTCGGCGTGCTGTCGGCGATCATGGGCGTGGGCGGCGGCTTCATCCTGGTGCCGGTCATGCTCTACGTCCTGCGGATGAAGGCGTCGGTCGTGGTCGGCACCAGCCTGTTCCAGATCATCATCACCACGGCGGTGACCACGGTGCTGCAGGCCGGCCGTAACCAGACGGTGGACATCGTCCTGGCCTCGCTGCTGCTGTTCGGCGGCGTGGTGGGCGCCCAGATCGGGGCGCGCTGGTCGGGCCGGTTCCGCGCCGACGTCCTGCGCGCCGCCCTGGGGCTGATCGTGCTTCTCGTCGGCATCCAGATGGGCATGGAGCTGATCGTGCGCCCCTCCGACCTGTTCGAGATCGCACCGGGCGTGCCGGGTGAAGGGTCGCCGCAATGATCCAGGACGTTCCGCCCCCCGTCGTTCCGGCCCCCCTCGATCCGGCGGTGGTCATCGAGCGGTCGATCACCACGCTGAACGCCGCCGAGCCGGTGCGCGTCTCCGCCGCCCTGACGGATGCGGAGGTCAAGGTCGATTCCGGATTCCAGGGCGCGTCGATCGTCCTCTACGGCGCGGTGTTCAACCCGACCGACGCGCCGGTGGACGTGGTCGTGGTGGTGCGCGGGCCGGACGCCCCCCTGCGTCTGGTACGCAAGGTGCAGGCGGGGCCCTTCTGGGTGAACAGCCGCCCCGTGGTGTTTCAGGGCGCGCCCGGCTTCTACATGACGGCCTCGACGCGGCCGCTGTCGGACATCGCCAACTTCGGCCAGCTGCGCCGGCTGGGCGTGGGGGTCGACCACCTGCGCATCGCCGCGCCCGAGGAGCGCCGGGTCGAGACCCGCTACGGCGTGCGCGACGTCGTCGTCAGCCGGCTGGGCGACGACTACCTGGACTGGCGCCGCGCCGTGATCCGGCTGCGGGAGGAGGGCGGGCTGTACGACACCCGCCCCGACGGCGTGACCTTCGTCGACCGCGGCCTGTTCCGCGCCCAGCTGGACTTGCCGACCACCGCCCCGACCGGCGCCTATTTCGCCGAGGTCTGGCTGTTCCAGGACGGTCAGCCGGTGGCCTCGTCCAACCTCACCCTGACGGTGCAGAAGGTCGGCGTCGAACGCGACGTCTATGAGTTCGCCCACCGCCGGCCGTGGCTGTACGGCGTGCTGTGCGTCCTTCTGGCGGCGTTCACGGGCTGGGCGGCGAGCCGCGTGTTCCGGAGGGGGTGACGCCGTATCCTGCCATCGGCGCAGTCAGGGGAAGTCTCACCGCGCCGCGAACTCGCTCATGGCGTCGATGACGGCGCGGTTCTGATCGTCCGTGCCGACGGTGATGCGCAGGCATTCGGGCAGGCCATAGCCGCCGACGGGGCGGACGATGATGCCCTTCCGGTTCAGCCAGTCGTTGGCCGCCTGACACGTCTCCACGTCCCTGAACCGCACCAGCACGAAGTTGCCGGCGGACGGCAGGACGTCGAAGCCGAAGCCGCGCAGGGCCTGCGTCAGGCGCGGGCGCCAGGTCTGGATCAGCTCGCGAGACGCCTTCTGGTGCGCCACGTCGCCCAGCGCCGCCACCGCCGCCTCGATGCCCGGCACGGAGACGTTGAAGGGCAGGCGGATGCGGTCCACCGCCTCGGCCACCTTCAGGGGCGCATAGCCGAAGCCGATGCGCAGGCCGCCCAGGCCGTGGATCTTGGAGAAGGTGCGGGTGACCACGACGTTGTCGCTGGTGCGGGCCAGCTCGAAGCTGGTCTCCCAGTCCGGCTCGGTGACGTATTCGGCATAGGCCTCGTCGATCACCAGCAGCACGTCCGGGCGCAGGCCCTCATGCAACCGACGGATCTCGTCGGCGGTGTTGTAGCTGCCGGTCGGGTTCGACGGGCTGGAGACGTAGACGATCTTCGTCCGGTCGGTGACCTGTTCCAGCAGGGCCTCGGGCGTCGCCTTGAACTGCGGTTCGGGCGCCAGGCGCACGTCGGCCTGATTGGCCTTCGCCGAGATGCGGTAGGCCAGGAAGCCGTACTGACCGGTGACGATGTCGTCGCCCGGCGTCAGATAGGTCTGGTTCAGCAGGGCGAAGACCTCGTCCGAGCCGTTGCCGAAGATCAGCCGCTCGGCCTCCAGCCCGTGATGCTCGGCCACCGCGGCGCGCAGCTTCGTGGCGCGGCCGTCGGGATAGATGTGGATGTTGCGGATCGCCGCCTCATAGGCCGCGCGCGCCTTTTCGCCGGCGCCGAGCATGTTCTCGTTGGACGACAGCTTCATCGGCTCGGCCACGCCGTCGATCTTCGACTTTCCGCCCACGTAGGGAGCGATGTCGAGGATGCCGGGCTTGGGCGTCGGGAGGTCGGTCATGGAGCGCTTTCAGAACACGGGGGCGGCGCCGACGACGCCGGACAAGGTTCCCGGCAGCCCGGTCAGGCGCGGGTCTTCGGCCTGCACATAGCCCGCCAGCATGAACAGCTTCAACCCGCCCGCCTGATGCAGCGGCGTCCCGGCCAGCCCGTTCCCGCTCAGGGCGGCGAGGATGGCGGCGTCGCCCTGACCTGCGTCGGTGACCCAGAAGGTGCGGTCGTCGCCGGTCGGTCCGGGCGCAGCCGTGGACACGCGCAGGGCGCGCGGTGCCCGGTTCACGTCGTCCGGCAGGGCGCCGACGACGCGCAGGTTCGGCCGCGCCAGCAGTCGTCCCCACCACGCCGTCGCGCCGGACAGGCCGATCAGGGCCGAACCCCCGCTCTCGGCCGCGGCCATCGCCTTGTCCGCCGTGTCGTGCATCGCGAAGCCCAGCCCGTGACGGTCCGCGGCCAGCAGGGCGGCTTCCGCGCCGTGGACGTGCAGCGGCCCTCGCTCCAGTCGGCCCCACAGCGCCTTGATCGCCGCCGCCCGCTCCGGCGCCCGGGCCAGCAGTCGGCGCAGCGCCAGCGCCTCGACGTCGGGCGTGGCGGCGCCCAGCGTCAGCCGCGCGTCCAGCGCCGCCAGCAGGGCGTCGTCCGCCGCGTCGCGCGCCGCATCCGCCTCGGGCTCGGTCAGCATCAGAACAGGCGCGGGGCCGGCGCGACCGCGAAGGGCCCCAACCATGCGCGGCCGTCGCGAAAATCCAGAACCAGAGCCACGTCGGCGCCCGCTGCCCCGGCCATGCGCGCCGCGCCGCCGCCCCGTCCGGCGATGCCGGCGACCACGGCCGCGGGTCGGGCCGCGCTCATCGAGATGCGCCCTTCCAGCCGCCCGTCGTCGCGCGCCGACAGGCTTTCGCTCTCGATCCGCGCCCGGTTGTCCCCGCTTTCGAGCAGGCCGCGCACATGGGTGAACCGCCCGCCGCCCCGGCTCCAGCCGGCCATCAGCCCGTCGTCCGAGGGCGTGCGCAGACCGGCGGCGTTCTCCATCCTCAGCTCGACCCGCGCGCTGAGAAGTCCGCTCTCCGTGACCCCGTCCACCGGACCCCCCGCCCGGCCGCGCGCGTCGACCATCTGGAACAGGACGTCGATCGCCTGATCCTGCGGCCCCGGCTTCGCCTCCAGCGAGACGTGCTCGGCGCGCGAGATCGGGAAGGCCTCGGCCGATCCCACGGGCGTGAACGTGGGCCGGATCAGCTCCATGGCGAAGCGCGGCCACGTCCTGTCGATGCCGGTCAGGCTCATGCGCGCGCCGCCGCCTTGGATGCGGATGCGTCCCTTGTCCGGCCGGGTCAGGGTCAGGTCATCCGGCGCGATGGCGACCCAGGTGAGCGGGTTCCAGGCGTTGGCCTCGGCGATCAGCCGGGGGGCCTCCAGCCCGTGGCCGGACGGGGCGACGACCCGCGCCTGCCCCAGATCCAGCCGCACGCGGAACGGCCAGCCGTCGACCGACAGCGGCGCGGTCTCGATGGTCCAGCCGGCCTCGCGCAGGCCTTCCAACTGCGCCGTCGCGCGCGTCTCCACCTGTCGCGCCAGCACGAACCACCAGACGGTCCAAGCTGCGAGGATCAGCCCCGCGATCGCGAAGGGCACGATCAGGCCGCGGCGGGAATGGCGGACAGGGGCGTCGGTCATGGACGGTTCGTGACAGATCGGCGGAAGCGGTCAAGCCGGGCGGGAACGCCGCGCCGCTCCGCCCCGTTCATCGCCAAAGCCGGAGACCGGACACATGGAAACGCAGAAACTGCATCGCGGCCGCCTGATCGATCATCTGCAGCTGGTGGTGCGAGACGTCGACGCCAGCCGCAGCTTCTACATGGCCCTGTTCGACGTGCTGGGCGTGCCTCTGGGCGGCGAGGGGCCCGACTTCTTCTGGGTCGACGAGCTGTTCGTGTCCTCGGCCGACAGCCAGGCCGCGGCGGGCAGGCTGACGGGCCGACATCATCTCGCCTTTCAGGCCCGCGACCGCGTCATGGTCGAGGCGTGGCACGCGGCGGGGCTCAAGGCCGGCGGCACGGACAACGGCGCGCCGGGCGAGCGGCCCTATCATCCCGGCTACTACGCCGCCTTCCTGCTGGACCCCGACGGCAACAACGTCGAGGCCGTCTTCCACGGCGAGGCCACGAAGAGCGCCGACAGCGTCGAGATCACGTTCGCGGGCTGAGGAAGCCGCCCACGGTCTCCACCGCCTCGGCCAGCCCCATGCGCTGGACCTCCGTCCCCGGCGGCAGGCCGGCGAACAGGCGGGTGGGGCAGGCGGCGTCCAGCATGACGAAGACGCCCCTGTCGTCCGCCCGGCGGATCAGGCGCCCGAACGCCTGCGCCATCCGGGCCCGGGCCAGGGCGTCGTCGTAGCCCTTGCCGCCGAACCGCTCCCGCCGCGCCTTGTGCAACAGGTCCGGGCGCGGCCAGGGCACGCGGTCGAAGGCGAGGATGCGCAGGGACCTCCCCGGCACGTCGACCCCGTCGCGCACGGCGTCGGTCCCCAGCAGGCAGCTGTCCTCCTCGGCCCGGAAAACGTCGACCAGCGCGCCGACCTCCAGCGGATCGACGTGCTGGGCGTGCAGGGGTATGCCCGCCTTCGCCAGATCGGGACCCAGCCGCTCATAGACCGCCTTCAGCCGGCGGATGGCGGTGAACAGGCCCAGCCCGCCGCCGCCGGCCGCCAGGAACAGCTCGCGCATCGCCGCGGCGGTCTGGCGCGGGTCGTCCTTCATCAGGTCGGTGACGACGATGACCCGGCTGTTCGCCGCATAGTCGAACGGGCTCTCGACCTTCAGCGTCCGCGCCGGCTCGACAAGCCGCGCCGCCCCGGTCCGCAGCCGCGCCAGCTCGAACGGATCCTCCGCCAGCGGATCGCTGAGCGTGGCCGAGGTCACCAGCACGCCGTGCGACGGCATGACCACCGCCGCCTCCAGCGGCACCGTCGGATCGATCCAGTGGCGACGCAGGGCCACGTCGTGGATGCGCCCGAAGGCGGCCTCGGCCGACAGCCAGTCGACGAAGTCGGGGTCCGGCTCGCCGACGTCGCTCTCCAGCGCCTGCAGCATGGCGCGCCAGCCCGGCAGGGTCATGCGCGCCCGCCGGTCCAGTCCACGCAGGGCGCCTTCGATCCAGGCCCGCGACGACGGCTCCAGATCGGCCGCCTCGTCGTCGAGGATGTCTTCCAGATGTCGCGACAGGGCCAGCAGGGGGGCCTCGACCGCCGCCAGCGCCTGCGCCGCCGCACGCGCCGTCTCCAGCACCGGGTCCGTGACCGGGAACAGGGCGCACTCCATGCCGAACTCGCCCCCGCCCGGGGTCGCGGCCTCGCTGGTGCGGGCGCGCAGCTGTTCCAGCGCAGCCACCAGAAACCGCTCGATCGGCCCGACCGGATTGATCTCGCCCGATGGCGGGGCGATGCGGCTCGACACGCCCTCGCCCGGCAGCTGGGCCGCCGCCCTGATCGCGTCGTTCAGCGCCTGGGTCGCGGCCTCGGAGTCGGCGCACAGTTCGCCGATCCTCTGCTCCAGCCCGCGCCCGCGCCGCCCGCGCCCCTCGGGCCCCCGGATCCAGCGGCGCAGCTCGGCCGCCTCCTGCCCTGACAGGGCGGCGGAAAAGGCGCCGTCGGCGGCGTCGAACAGGTGGTGGCCCTCGTCGAAGACGATGCGCTTCAGCGCCGCCGTCTCGCCGTCCTGCTTCAGGCCGCGTGCCGTGCGGGCGCCGTCGAAGGCGGCCTGCGTCATGACCAGCGCGTGGTTGGCGATGACCAGATCGGCGCGGCGGCTGGCGCGGATCGTCTTCTCGACGAAACAGGTCCGATAGTGGGGGCAGGCGGCGTGCACGCACTCGCCGCGCCGGTCCACCAGATTGGCCGCGCTGGCCTGATTGCCCGGCGACACGGCGAACAGCCCCGGCAGCCAGCCGGGCCAGTCGCCGCCGGTCATGTCGCCGTCGCGCGTGTGCATCGCCCAGCGGCTGGCCAGCGCCGCGCCGATCAGGTCGCCGTTCCCCAGCTGCGCCGCCTGCACCGTCTCCTGCAGGTTCAGCAGACACAGGTAGTTCTCGCGTCCCTTGCGCACCACGGCCTTCTTCTTCCGCTCGGCCGGATCGGGCCACAGGGATGCGCTCTCGCGGTCGATCTGCCGCTGCAGGGCGCGCGTGTAGGTCGACACCCAGGCGGCGCCCGCGTTCCGCTCGGCCCACAGGCTGGCCGGCGCCAGGTATCCCAGCGTCTTGCCCGTGCCGGTGCCCGCCTCGGCCAGCAGCATGCGCGGCCGGCCCTCCTCGTCGCGGGGGGAAAAGGCGAAGGCGGCCTCGGCCGCATAGTCGCTCTGCGTCGGCCGCGCCTCGTCCAGGCCCGAGGCCTGAAGCAGCTTCTCCAGCCGGATGCGCGCGCTTTCGCTGTCGACCGGGGCCGAGCCGGCCTCGCCCCGCGGGGCCTCGTCCTCCCACTCCGGCAGACGCGACCAGGAGTCGAGGCCCGATCCCCGTTGCCGTCGCTCGCGCACCGGCTGGGCGTGCAGGGCCTCCAGCACGCGGTCGCCCCAAGCCCATCCCGCGCGATCCAGCGTCTCGGCCAAGGTGACGGCCTCCTCGCGGCCGGGCCAAGCGGCTTCGGTCATCTCTTCCAGCAGCAGCCGCGCCGCCTCGCGCAGGGCCAGCGCCTGCGCCTCGGCCCCTTTCGGCTCCGCCTGACCGGTGGCCAGCGCCAGCCCGGTCGGCGAGGGCGCGCAGAACCGCGCCGGCCGCACGAAGGCGAACAGCTCCAGCACGTCCAGCAGATCACGCGACCGCGGCGGCGGCGCGATCCCCAGCCGCCGCGCCGTCAGGCTGGCATGGCACACCAGCACGGGGCCGCCCGTGAACAGCCCCTCGGCCGCGCCGCGGCCGATCTTCCGCGCGCCGTCCGGATCCGCCACGGCGCCGCTGCCCGGCGGCACCGCCAGGGCGGGAGGCAGGGCGGTCAGGGCCGCCGCCGCGCGCAGGGTGGGAAGGGAGTCGATCGACACGTCGGAAAGATAGCGACGAAACGGATGAAACGGAACGGGAACATCTGCTAAGACGCGGATCAATCCCGATCTCCGCCGCTTTTGTGCGGAGCATGCCGGAGCCGACGCTGACGACGCTTCCCCCCCTCTTCGCCGACTGGTTCGCCTCGCGCGGCTGGGCGCCGCGGCGGCATCAGCTGGAGATGGTCGCGGCGGCGCAGGCCGGGGCGCACGCCCTGCTGGTCGCGCCGACCGGTGGCGGCAAGACGCTGGCGGGCTTCCTGCCGTCGCTGATCGAACTGGCCGAGCGGGGACCGAAGCCGGAGCACGGGCCGGGCAGCGGGGTCCACACCCTCTACCTCTCGCCGCTCAAGGCCCTGACCACCGACGTCGAGCGCAACCTGATGACGCCGATCCGCGAGATCGGCCTGAACATTCACGTGGAGAGCCGCACCGGCGACACCAAACAGTCCAAGCGGGCGCGGCAGCGGGAGTTTCCGCCGGACGTCCTGCTGACGACGCCGGAGCAGCTTGCGCTGTTCTGCGCATGGGAAGGCGCGCGGGCGTATTTCGCCGACCTGAAATGCGTGGTGCTGGACGAAGTCCATGCGATCTGGAGCGGCAAGCGCGGCGATCTGCTGTCGCTGGGGCTGGGACGGCTTCAGCAGTTCGCACCGGGGATGCGGCGCGTCGCCCTGTCCGCCACCGTCGACGATCCGGAAATGATCGCCGACTGGCTGAGACCGTCCGTCGAGGCGCCGGTCACGATCGTGAAGGGCGACCCCGGCGCGCCGCCCGTCGTCGACGTGCTGATCTCGGAAGGCAAGGTGCCCTGGGCGGGTCACACCGGGGTGCACGCCATCCCGGAGGTCTATGAGGCCATCAAGCGCTCGGGCATGACCCTGATCTTCGTCAACACGCGCTGGCAGTCGGAGTTCGTGTTCCAGCGCCTCTGGGAGATCAACGACGAGAACCTGCCCATCGCCCTTCACCACGGCTCCCTCGCCGCCGAGCAGCGGCGCAAGGTCGAGGCGGCTATGGCGCGGGGCGACCTGCGGGCCGTGGTCTGCACCTCGACGCTCGATCTCGGCATCGACTGGGGCGACGTCGATCTGGTCGTCCAGCTGGCGGCCCCGAAGGGCGCGTCGCGTCTGGTCCAGCGCATCGGTCGGGCCAACCACCGGCTGGACGAGCCCAGCCGCGCCCTGATGGTGCCCGCCAGCCGGTTCGAGATGCTGGAATGTCAGGCCGCGCGCGAGGCGGTGGCCGAGAACGCCTTCGACTGGGAGCCGATCCACGTCGGCACACTGGACACTCTGGCGCAGCACGTCATGGGCTGCGCGTGTTCCGAGCCGTTCACGCTGGACGACCTGTATGCCGAGGTGACGGCCTGCGGGCCGTATCGGGGGCTGGCGTACGAGACGTTCGAGGAGGTCGTGGATCTGGTCGCCACCGGCGGCTACGCCCTGCGCACCTACGAACGCTTCGCCCGCATCGTCCGCACCCGGGACGGACGCTGGAAGGTGCGCAACCAGATGGTGGCCCAGCGTCACCGCATGAACGTCGGGGCCATCGTCTCGGCCGGCACGCTGAACATCAAGGTCGCCCACCGGCGGGGCGGCGGGACCGGGGCGGCGCGCTGGACGGCCGGCCGCAAGGTCGGTGAGGCCGAGGAGTGGTATTTCGAACAGCTGACGCCGGGCGACACCTTCGTCTTCGCCGGTCAGGTCTGGGCCTATCAGGGCATCGCCGGCACGGACGCCCTGGTCACCCACGCCCGGGACGTCGATCCGAAGATCCCCTCGTGGGGCGGGTCCAAGTTTCCGCTCGGCACGTCGCTGGCCGAGCGGGTGCGCGACATGATCCAGGACCGCGATCACTGGCGCGTGCTCCCCCCCGACGTGCAGGAATGGCTGGAGCTGCAGGAGGACCGCTCGATCATCCCGAAAGCGGGCGACATGCTGGTCGAGACGTTTCCGCGGGGGTCACGGCACTTCCTCGTCGCCTATCCCTTCGAGGGGCGGCTGGCGCATTCGACCCTGTGCATGCTGCTGACCCGTCGGCTGGACCGACTGGGGGTGGGGCCGCTGGGCTTCGTCGTGACGGACTATTCGCTGGCCATCTGGTCGATCCGGCCGATGGACGGGCTGAACCTCGACGCCCTGTTCGAGCCCGACATGCTGGGGGACGATCTGGAGACCTGGCTGGAAGAGAGCTTCATGATGAAGCGCACCTTCCGCAATTGCGCCCTTGTTTCCGGCTTGATCGAGCGTCGCCAGCCGGGCGCCGAGAAGACGGGCCGGCAGGTGACCTTCTCGACCGACCTGATCTACGACGTGCTGCGCCGCCACCAGCCCGACCACCTGCTGCTTCGCACCGCCCGCGCCGACGCGGCGGCCGGCCTGCTGGACGTGGCGCGTCTGGGCGCGCTCCTGACCCGCATCCAGGGCCGGATCACGCATCAGCCGCTGGAGCGACCTTCGCCCTTCTGTGTGCCGGTGCTGGTGCAGATCGGGCGCGAACGCGTCGGCGGCGGGGCGGCGGAGATGATCCTCGATGAGACCGCCATGGAGTTCTCGGAAGAAGCGCTGATCGCCGAGGTGATGGCGTGAACGCCGCCCTGCGCGAGACCCTGTCCCCGTTCCGCCATGGCTGCGGCGGGTTGAAGGTCCGGGTGAATGGGGAGGCCTGCGTGCTGCGCTGTTCCGGCGCGCTTTGGGCGCCCGATCACCGGACGCTGATCGCGTCGGACCTGCACCTCGAGAAAGGCTCGGCCTTCGCCGCGCGGGGTCAGATGCTGCCGCCCTACGACAGCCCGGCCACGATCGCCAAGCTGGAAGCGGAGATCGAGGCGCTGGACCCGACGATGGTCGTCCTGCTGGGCGACAGCTTCCACGACTCGCGCGCGATCGATCGTCTCGCCTCCGCCGACCGTCTGCGGCTGGAAGGGCTGGCGCACGGGCGACGCTGGGTCTGGCTGGAAGGCAACCACGACCTCAAGGCCCTGGCCGGGGCGCTGGACCGTCTGAGCGGGGAGGTGGTCACCACCCTGCGGGTGGGCGCCCTGACCCTGATCCACGAACCCGGGGCCGCGCCGGAGCCGGGCGAGGTCGCGGGCCACCTGCACCCCTGCGCCACGGTGGTCGCCTATGCGCGCGGCGTGCGGCGGCCGGCGTTCCTCACGGACGGGAAGCGCGTGATCCTGCCGGCCTTCGGCGCCTTCACGGGCGGGCTGGACGTCCGCCACGGCGCCTTCGCCGACCTGTTCGAGACGCGGCCGCTGGTGGCCGTGCTGGGGCGGGACAAGGTGCACGCCATCGGCTGGGACCGGCTGGCCTAGTTCATCAGGTCGGCGCGACGCGCCTTTTCGGCCGTCGCCTCTTCGGCCTGGGCGGCCTGCGCGGCGACGGCCTGCGATTCCAGCAGCACCGTGCGCGCCTCGCGTTCGCGTGCGTCGCCGGGAGGCAGGGCGCGCAGGAAGAGCAGCGCCGCGACCCCGGCGGCCCCAAGGATCAGCAGTGCCCAGAACAGGCGGGGATCGTCGCGCCACCGGCGGACGAGGAGTCGGTCGAACATGCGGGTCTCCTGAATGCGAAAACCCCCGGTCGGCGGGCCGACCGGGGGTTCGTGGCGTTCGGACGGCGGCGACCGCCCGGAGCGGATCAGCCGGCCTTCAGTTGGCCCGCCGATTCCTTGCCCGAGCGACGGTCCTGCTCGATCTCGTACGAGACCGTCTGACCTTCGTTCAGCGAGCCCAGGCCCGCGGCCTCGACCGCCGTGGCGTGGACGAACACGTCCTTGCCGCCGTCAGTCGGCTCGATGAAGCCGTAGCCCTTCGTCGAATTGTACCATTTCACTTTGCCGGTCGCCATTTTCTGGACCTCCGTTTGCGTGACCGACGCGCAGGATCGCGCGGCGGCGAGGTCGGTCTGTTTTGGGAGCGGCTGAAGTCTCTGGCGAAGCGCGGGAGAACGAGAGCGTTACGCAGAAGAGATCGACCCCTTCATCGTGCGCCGCCGACGCGGCGAAAGCAAGGCGGCGATTTCAGGCGTCGCTGCGCTTCTCGGCCGCGGCGGCGCAGCGGTCGCGCAGGGCGTTGGTCACCGTGCGGCCGTACAGCTGGTCGGCGATGCGGTCGTAGCCCTCGGCCTGCAGCCGCTTCTTCACCTCGCCGACGGTGCGGCATTCCCCGGAGTCGGCCAACTGATAGGCCCGCTCCAGCGTCGTGGGTCGAAAGTTCATGCCGTTCATATGGGCATGGTCACGCTGGATTGCGAGGAAAGCCCGGGCACGTCGGCGCGGCGAACGCCGAGCAGCGCCGTCGACGCGCCCTCCAGCTCCGTCTCCAGCCGCGCCATGAACTCGGCGCGCTTCAGGCCGGGAGGTATGGTGGGCAGGAATTCGAAGACGACGAGGCCGGGCGTGCGGCGAAAGCCGTGGGCGGGCCAGTGCTCGCCCGAGTTCGTGGCCATGGGCACGCAGGGAACCTCCAGATCGCGGTACAGGGCGGCGATGCCGGGCTTGTAGTCGGGCGCCGCGCCGATCGGCTGGCGCGTGCCCTCCGGGAAGATCAGGATCTGGCGGTCCTCGGCCAGCCGCGCGCGGGCGTGGCGCACCATGTCCTTCAGCGCCTTCGATCCCGCCGATCGGTCCACCGGGATCATCTTCGTCTTCCACGCGAACCAGCCGAAGAAGGGCAGGGGCATCAGCTCCTTCTTCATCACGAAGCAGTTGTCCGGCAGCACGGCGAAGGGGGCGATGACGTCCAGCATCGACTGGTGCTTGCCCGCGACCAGCGCCGGACCCGTCGGCCGGTGCTCCAGCCCGCGGAACTCCACCCGCACCCCGGCGATCCAGCGCAGGCCGAACAGGACGAAGCGCGCCCAGTTGCGGATCACCCACATGGCCCCGGCGTGCGGACCGAGCAGCAACGGCGACATGCCGACGGCGAAGATGGCCATGGACAGGTAAAGCCAGGCCACGAAGAACAGGGAGCGGACGGTAGTCATGGGCGGGTTCTGCCGCAGGACGCGCCCCGCGTCACGCCGCCTTGCGCGCGTCTTCCGCCGCCTCGGCCGCCTCCTGCACCGCCTGGGCCGGCTCGTCCCCCGAGACGCGGCGCACCAGCTCGCGGAACAGCACGGCCAGATACTTCATGTACTCCAGCGTCATGCGACGCGCCGTGACGGTGGCCCGCCACCAGCGGGAGTCGTCCAGCGAGGGCGTCGAGACGGCGTGGGGAACCAGCTTCAGTCCGGGAGCCGCGGTCCGGATTTCCACCAGGCTGCGCGGCATGTGGTAGTCGGACGTGACCACGATCAGGCTGTCGTAGCCCCGCGCCCGGGCCCAGGCCGCGATCTCCTCGGCGTTGCCGCGGGTGTCCTCGGCCTCGAAGCCCAGATCCACGCAGCAGTTGAACAGGCGACGCGAGCCCGGCGTCACCTCGCGCAGTTCCTGGCGGCGCACCTGCCGGTTGACGCCGGAGATCAGCAGGCGGTCGCCCTTGCCCTGTTCCAGCAGGCGCACGGCGGCGTTGACCCGCTCCGGCGAAGGCCCGGTCAGCGCGACGATGCCGTCGGCGCGCGCCGGCTCGTCCGCCGGCGTCAGGCCGCGCACGCGCTCGGCGAAGGCGAACAGCCCCACCAGCCAGACGAGGGCCACGATGGCCAGGGCCGCGATCAGCTTCATGATGAACGAAGCCTAGCCGTGGGCGGACGGTCCGCCAAGGACTTCGCGCAGCACGCGAGCGCTGGACAGGGCGGCGGCCAGCACCGCGACGGCGACCGTGGCGGGCGCCAGCAGCAGATCGCCCCACGCCAGCGGCAGGGTCGACGCCGCCTGCCCCCCGCCGGCGAGCAGCTTCCACGCCGCACCGAGGACCACGCCGCCCGCCGCGCCCGCCGCGGCCGCGGCGGCGACGAACGGCAGGACCGCCGCCAGCGTCAGGCCGCGCAGCCGTCCGGGACCGGCCCCGAGCCCCTGCAGCACCGCCACCTCGGCGGACATGCCGACCACGGCGGACGCCGCGCGGGCCCATGCCAGCGCGCCCAGCGCCCCCAGCGCCGCCAATGACAGGGCGAGCGCCAGCGCCCGCACGCCCGCGGCGGCACGCGCCGCTTCCGCCCGCCACGGACCTGCGTCGTCGACTTCCGCGTCCAGTCCGGCCTCGGCCAGCGCCCGGTTCACCGTCAGCGCCCCGGCCGGCGTCTCGGGGTCCAGCTTCGCCACGACCAGCATCGGCAGGGGCAGGTCTGCGAGGTCCCCCTCGCGCACCCACGGCCGCAGCAGGTCCTCGGCCTGCGCCCTGTCCAAGGCGCGGACCTCGGTCACGCCGTCGACGCCGGCCGCCGCTTCGGCCGCGCGGGCCGCGGCGGTCGGGCCCGTTTCGTCGACCCGCGGCCGCACGACGATGGTCAACTCGCGCACCACGCCGGCCGTCCAGCCGCTGGCGCCCCGGTCGGCGGCGACCGCGCCCAGCAGCGCCAGACAGGCCAGCAGCGCCGCCAGACCGATGGCCACGCCCGATGCCAGGCGCACCGGCGCGCGCAGCAGGGCGACGCCCCGAAATTCCCGCCACCCCCTCATGCGGCGCCGTCCAGCGTCAGCACCGTCGCGCCCGCCTTGCGCGCCGCCGACGGGTCGCGCCCCGTCATGACCACGGCCGCCTCTCCCTTGCCTAGGGCCGCGAGCAGACCCAGCACCCGGTCCGCCGCCTCGGGCGTCAGGTCGTCCAGCGGATCGTCGATCAGGATCAGCTCCGGCTGGGCCACCAGCGCCCGCGCCACCCGCAGGGCCCGCCGGCGGGCCCGGTCCAGCGTGCCCGCCGGCCGGTCCGCGACGGGCGCCAACCCCAGCCAGTCCAGCATCTCCCCGACGTGGGCCCGGCCTTCGTCGGCCTCTCCGGCCAGTGCCAGCGGCAGGGCGGCGTTCTGGAAGACGGTCAGCCTGTCGATCAGACCGCCGTCGCGGCCGGCGAAGCCGATGCGTCGGCGCAGGGTGGCCCGGCCAGCCTCGTCCGCCGACCAGGGGTCCGTGCCGAACAGCGCGACGGCGCATCCGTCGTCCGGCCGCCGGGCCAGGGCCAGCGTCTCCAGCGCCCGCGACTTTCCGGCTCCGGACGGCCCGGTAAGGAAGTGGAAAGAGCCGCGCGGCATGGTCAGGTCGAGGATTCCGCGCCGTGCGGGCCCCTTCACGCGCACGCCCGACAGGCGGGCGACGGTCGCGGAAGCGGCCGGAGGGGCGCGGCGGGTGGGCGTCGTCGGCATGGGACCAGGATCGGAACGGGGCGTCGGGCCCCAACGGGAGGCGGCCCTCGGGCCACGCAGTCGGCGATGATACTGACCTGCCCGTCCTGCGCCACCGGCTATTTCGCCCCCGACGACGCCATCGGTCCGCTGGGCCGCACGGTCCGCTGCCAGTCCTGCAAGCATACGTGGAAGGCCCTTCCCGAAGAGCCGCTGGACCTGACGGCCGCCGCCACGCCCGTGGTCGCCGCGCCGCCGGCCGCCGTGGTCGCGCCCGAGGTCGGCCCGGAAACCCTTGCCGAGACGCCGGCGCCGGAACTTCCGAAGGCCTATCGCGCCCGGGCCGAACAGCAGCGGCGTCTGCGCCGTGCGGCGGCCCACGGCGTGGCCTGGGCCGGCACGGCCTGCGTCGCACTCGGCATGCTGGGCGCCGCGTGGCTGTTCCGGGCCGACGTGGTCGACGTCCTGCCGCGCACGGCGTCCGCCTACGCCGCCGTGGGCGTCGACGTGAATCCTGTCGGTCTGGATTTCGAGGCCCTGAACGCCCGCGCCGCCCCGGACGACCCCACCGTCGTCATCGTGTCCGGCGCCGTCCGCAACGTCCGCGACGACGAGCGCGTCGTGCCGACCATCCGGGTCGCCCTTCTGGACCGCGAAGGTCTGGAGGTCGCCCACGACTTCGTCCGCCTCGACGCCCCGCCGGTGCTGCCCGGCAAGGTGCAGGGCTTCGCAGTGCGTCTGTCCGATCCCGGCGGCCGCGCGCAGGAGGTGGCCACCGACTTCGCGCCCGACGCGCCGCCCGCGCCGAAGAAGGCCGCGTCCCCAGCCCCCGTGGCGCGCCCGCTGCCCCGGGCGGACGCCCCGGCGCACGTGCCCGCGACGCCGCTGGCCGCCGCCCGACCGGCCCTCAGGCCGGCCCTGTCTCCGGTCGCCACCGGCGGCGACGCGCCCGTCGACGCCGTGCCTCTGGACGAAGCCCATGCCGAGGCGCCATTGACCTCGGCGCATGGCTGACCCCGCGACCGCGATCCCCACCGTCCTGCTCCCCGCCGATCAGGTGGCCGCGACCGTCGAGGCGCTGGCCGACCGCATCGCGCCGGTCGTCGACGACGAGACCGTGGCCATGGTCCTGCTGACCGGCGGCCTGTGGTTCGGCGCCGACCTGACCCGCGCCCTGGCGCGCCGCGGGCGTCATCTTCGCTTCGACGCCCTGTGGCTGGCGTCCTACGGCGACGGCACCTCGAGCCGGGGCCGCATCGACGTGCACGGCAGGTTCCAGCGCGAGGTCGAGGGGCGGCGCGTGCTGATCCTCGACGACGTCTTCGACACCGGCCTGTCGCTGTCCGAGGCCGTGGCCCTGCTCAACCGGGAAGGGGCGGCCGAGGTGCTGACCTGCGTTTTCGCCCGCAAGCCGTGGCCGGAGCCGCGCGCCCTCACCCCGGACTTCGTGGGCTGGGAGGCGCCGGCCCGTTTCCTCGTCGGCTACGGGCTGGACCACGCGGGCAAGTGGCGCGGCCTGCCCGACGTGTGCGCCCTGGACTAGAGCCAGTCGGCGATCGGCTCGCGCGCCAGCATCTCATCGTAGGTCGGACGTTTTCGCACCACGGCCCAGCGGTCGCCGTCGACCAGAACTTCGGGCACGAGCGGACGCGAGTTGTACTCGCTGGCCATGGTCGCGCCATAGGCGCCGGCGCCGGTGAAGGCCACCAGATCGCCCGCCTCCACAGGCGGCAGGCGCCGATCCCGCGCGAAGGTGTCGCCGGTCTCGCAGACCGGTCCGACCACGTCGTGGGGCAGGGCCTCGCCGTCACGCGGCGCCGCCGCGACCAGATCGTGGAAGGCGTCGTACAGCGCCGGCCGCAGCAGATCGTTCATGGCCGCGTCCAGCACCAGGATGCGCCGTCCGTCGCCGCGCTGCGTGACCTGGATCACGCGCGACAGCAGCACGCCCGCATTGGCCGCGATCAGACGGCCGGGCTCCAGCGTCAGGTCGACGCTCAGGCCGCCGACCGTGTCCGCCGTCATGGCCGCATAGTCCGCCAGGGGCGCGGTCGGATCGTCGCCCGCATAGGCCACGCCCAGCCCGCCGCCCAGATCCAGCCGCGGCACGGGCAGCCCTTCCGCCCGCAAGGTTCGGGTCATCGCCGCCAGCACGCCGAAGGCCGCGCGCAGGGGCGTCAGGTCCGTGATCTGACTGCCGATGTGGCAGGCCAGCCCCACGAGGTTCAGCCGCGGGTCGCGCCCGAAGCGCCGGTACAGGGTCAGCGCCTCCTCGACCGGCACGCCGAACTTGTCGCCCGCGCCGCCGGTGGTGATCTTGGCGTGGCCGCCCGCGCCGATCTTCGGATTGACGCGGATCGCCACGTCGGGGACGCGCCCCGCCCCCCCGGCGATCGCGGCCAGCCGCTCCATCTCGACCGCGCTCTCGACGTTGATCTGGCGCAGACCCAGCGACGTGGCGAGGGCCAGTTCCGCGTCCGACTTGCCGACGCCGGAGAAGACGATCCGTTCCGGCGGCACGCCGGCGGCCAGGGCGCGCCGGATCTCGCCTTCGGACACGGTGTCGGCGCCCAGGCCGCAGCCGGCCAGAACCTTCAGGATCGAGACGTTGGACGCCGCCTTGACCGCGAAGGCGATCACCGGCCGGCCCAGCGTCGCCGCATGCGGCGCGAAGGCGTCCGACAGGGCGCGCGCATGCCGTCTCAGCGTCGCGGCGGAATAGACGTAGGCCGGCGTGCCGACGGCCTCCGCGATCGTCGTCAGCGGCACGTCCTCGGCATGAAGCGCGCCCCCGTCGAGGGCGAAATGATGCAAGCCCTACCGCTCCCGGAACGGCGCGCCGGAGCCGCGGTACGGATTGTTGGGGCCGCCGTCGATCGGGATCTGGTTGGACGACCGGTTCTGGGTGGCGGGCTCGGGCATCGGCTCGGCGTCCCCGCCGCGCGGCGCGCGTTCGGTCTGGGGGGCGCCCGGCGCCTCCAGATCGGCCATGCGGCCGCAGGCGGACAGAAGCAGGGCCGCGCCCAGGGACGCTCCGAGCATCAGGGTCAGTTTGCGGGTCATTTCAGGCGCGCCTTCCACTCTGCGATGCGCGCGCGGACCTGTTCCGGCGCCGTGCCGCCGAAGCTGGTGCGGCTCGCGCACGAAGCCTCAGGCGACAGCACCTTGTAAACCGCCTCGGTGATCCCCGGTTCGATCGCCTGCATTTCCGACAGGGGCAGTTGCGCCAGGTCCACGCCCAGCTGCTCGGCCCGCTTCACCGTCGCGCCGGTGACGTGGTGGGCGCGGCGGAACGGCAGGTCCAGCTCGCGCACCAGCCAGTCGGCCAGGTCGGTGGCCGTGGAAAAGCCCGCGCCGGCCGCGGCCGCCATCCGCTCACGGTTCGGCGTCAGGGCGGCGACCATGGCCGTCATGGCCGACACCGCCAGGCCCAGGGCGTCGAAGGCCTCGAACACCGGCGGCTTGTCCTCCTGCATGTCCTTGGAATAGGCCAGCGGCAGCCCCTTCATCACGGTCAGCAGGGCCACCAGCGATCCGGTGATCCTTCCCGTCTTGGCCCGCACCAGCTCCGCCGCGTCCGGATTGCGCTTCTGCGGCATGATGGAGCTGCCGGTCGTCAGGTCGTCGGGCAGGGAGACGAAGCCGAACTGCGGCGTCATCCACACCACGATCTCCTCGCCCAGCCGCGACAGGTGACCGGCGCAGATGGCCGCCGCCGACAGCGCCTCCAGCGCGAAGTCGCGGTCGGAAACGGCGTCCAGCGAGTTGGCCATGGGTTTGATGAAGCTCAGGCTCTCCGCGGTCATGTGCCGGTCGATCGGGAACGGCGATCCGGCCAACGCCGCGGCCCCTAGCGGGCTTTCGTTCATGCGAGTCCAGGCGTCGCTGAACCGAGAAACGTCGCGGCCGAACATCTCGACATAGGCCATCAGGTGGTGGCCGAACGTCACCGGCTGGGCCGGCTGCAGATGGGTGAAGCCCGGCATGAGGGCGTCGGCGTGCGCCTCGGCCTGGATCAGCAGAACGCGTTGCAGCTCGCGCAGGCCGCCGATGGCCGCAAGGCATCCATCGTCGCGCACCCATAGCCGGAAGTCGGTCGCCACCTGATCGTTGCGGCTGCGCGCCGTGTGCAGCCGGCCGGCAGGCTCGCCGACCAGCTCGGCCAGCCGCGCCTCCACATTCATGTGAACGTCTTCGTACTGCTCCCGGAACGGGAAGGTTCCGGCGACCATCTCCTCGCGGATCGTCTGCAGACCGGCCAGAATGGCGTCCGCGTCTTCCTGACGAATGATCCCCTGCGCGGCCAGCATGCGGCAGTGCGCCTCGGATCCCGCCAGATCCTGCGCCCACAGCCGCCGGTCCACGCCGATCGAGACGTTGATCGCCTGCATGACCTCCGCCGGCTTCTGGCTGAACCGCCCGCCCCACATGTCTTGACCTTCCGGTGACGGAGGGGCTTTGTGATCGGCGTCGGAGGCGGGATTTTCGGTCATGGGGCTGTCCAAAGCGGCGATCGCCGTGATCGCGGGCGTGGTCGTTCTCGGCGCGGCCGGGGGCGCGATGCTCTATGCCAAACCCGACGCCCTGTTCAAAGGCTCCGCTCCCGCGGCGGCGGACGAGAGCGATCTGGCGCGCTTCGCGGTGCGGTCCCTGGCGCGTCTGGAGACTCCGGCCGACACCCCCATGGCCCCGGACTACGTCTTCAAGGCGCGCGACGGGTCCGACGCCCGCTTCGCCGACTTCCGCGGCAAGGTGGTGGTGGTGAACCTGTGGGCCATGTGGTGCGCGCCCTGCCGCACCGAGATGCCGACGCTGCAGGCCCTGGCCACGGCCTATCAGGGCCGGGATCTGGTCGTGCTGCCGATCAACGTCGACGCGACGGACGACGCCGTGGCCGACGCCCTCAGCTTCATCGACGTGCACGAGCCGCTGCCGTTCTACGGCGACCGGGAGTTCAAGCTGCCGTTCGTCCTGCCGGGCGAGGGCAAGATGCCCCAGACGGTGATCCTCGACCGTCAGGGTCGCATGCGCGCCAGCTTCTCGGGCGAGGCGGACTGGGCCGGTCCGGAAGCCAGGGCGCTGGTCGACGCCCTGCTGGCCGAACCGGCCTGATCCGACCGCGTCGCGAGCGTCAGGCCAAGCGCGAAGGCGCCCTCAAGCAGCGAGCGATCGTCGCGGGCGATAGGGCCGCCCTCGAGCAGCGAGCGACCGCGTCACGAGCGGTAGGGCCGCCCTCAAGCAGCGAGCGACCGCGTCGCGAGCGGTAGGGCCAAACAAGACTCAGTTGCCTTGGGCGTCGGTCGCCGTCTCGGCTTCCTGCTCGGCGGCTTCCTTTTGCAGACGGTCGGTGGCCTCGTCGACCTCCTGCGCCGCTTCCTTGGCGCCGGCCTCGATGGCGTCGCCCAGCTGCGAGGCCTCCTCGGCCAGGGCGTCGCCGGCCTTTTCGGTCGCGGCGCCCGCGTCGGCCGCGGCCTCTTCGGTGTTGGCCTCGGCGGCGTCCTGATCGGCTTCCGAGCAGGCGGCGGCGCCCAGCGTCAGGGCGGCGACGGCGGCGAGCGAAAGGGTGCGGATGCGCATGGCGGTCTCCTCGATGTGAACCTTGGCCGTGAACGCGGATGCGCGGGGGAGGTTGCGCGCCTCGCCCGGCGTGCCATTGTCGCCCACGCATCAACGGAGGTTCAGGTATGAGGACGCTTTTCGCCGTCGGCGCTTTCGCCGTCGTCTGCGCCGCCGCGGGCTCCGCCGCCGCCCAGCAACCCATCAACCAGCCGCGGTTCGAGGTCGGCCGGATGACGGCGGCGCAGCAGTCGGCCCGCTTTGAAAACGAGGAACAGCGCCGCAATCGCCTCGGCAGTCCTGAAGAGCTCGAAGGCGAATACGGCGCCGAGAGGATGGATCTGGCGCGTCGCGTGGCGGATCTGGTCGAGCAGGGTCAGTGCCGCGAAGCGCGTGAGCTTGCCAGTGCGGCGGGCGAACGCGCGATGGTCATCCGCATCCGCCAGACCTGCCGCCAGCGGTGAGCGCGGCCCGGTTCGGCCTGGTGGGCGCGGCTGCGCTCGCTTTGGGCATGGGGAGCCCCGAAGCGGCGCATGCCCAGTCGGCGCAACAGGCGCTGCAGCTGACGGAAGGCCAACAGCTTGCCCGGTTCGAGAATGAGGAGCGTCGCCGCCGCCGTCCCTCCTGGCTGGAACTGGTCGAGCAGTACGGCGTCGACCGCGTGGACCGCGCCGTCCGCGTCGATCACCTGATCCATCAGGGACGCTGTCGCGAGGCGCGCGACCTCGCCAACGCCGAAGGCGACCGCAACATGGCTCTTCGCGTGCGCCAGATCTGTCCGGGGAACACCGGCTCCGTCACCCCGCGTGGACGGCGCCTGCGCGGCGGTTGACGCGGTCGGGGATGATGGTGGCTGGGGGCGGGCTCGAACCGCCGACCTGTGGGTTATGAATCCACCGCTCTAACCAGCTGAGCTACCCAGCCATCCGCGCGGCCGTCGACAGGCCGCGTGAGGGAGGCTGGCCTATAACGACCGCGGGCCTCCGGTTCAAGCGGCCTTCCGCGACGTTTCGAAGCCTTGCGGATCGGCGGTCCCCGTCCGACGTTTGAACCTTCGCCTCAACGCCTCCGGAGCCCGCGCCATGATCCGCCTCGCCGCCGTGTCGATCGCCGCCCTTCTCGCCGCCTGCGGCAGCGGGGCCGCCCAGGACCCAGGTCAGGATCCGGCTCCCGGCGCGCCGGTGGAGACGCGCGCCGCCAACGCGCCGGACCAGCGCCCGGCCTTCGAGGGTCAGACGCGCGCGCCGGGCGTGCGGACCGAAGCGGCCCTGACCCACACGGTCGTGGCCGAGGGACTGGTGGAGCCGTGGGGCCTGGCCCTGATGCCGGACGGGAACTGGCTGGTGACCGAACGCCCGGGGCGGCTGCGCATCGTCACGCAGCAGGGGCAGGTGGGCGAGCCGATCTCGGGCCTGCCCGCGGTCGACGCGCGCGGCCAGGGCGGCCTGCTGGACGTGGTCCTGTCGCCGACCTTCGGCCAGGACCGCATGATCTACTGGAGCTATGCCGAACCCCGCGAGGGCGGCAACGCCACCTCGGTCGCACGCGCCCGGCTGTCCGACGACGGCGCGCGCGTGGAGGACGTGCAGGTCATCTTCCGCGCCCTGCCGGCCTACGACGGCGACAAGCACTATGGCTCGTCGCTCGCCTTCGCGCCCGACGGCAAGCTGTTCGTCACCCTGGGCGAGCGGTCCGACACGCCAATGCGGCCGCAGGCGCAGCAGATGAACAGCCACATGGGCAAGCTGATCCGCATCAACGCCGACGGCTCGGCGCCCGACGACAATCCCTTCGCCGACCAGGGCCAGGTCCTGCCGGGCATCTGGTCCAGCGGTCACCGCAACGTGCAGGGCGTCGCCATCGGTCCCGACGGCCATGTCTGGACCATCGAGCACGGGACCCGCGGGGGCGACGAGCTGAATCGTCCCGAGGCCGGAAAGAACTACGGCTGGCCGATCATCGCCTATGGCGTCGAATATCGCGGCGGCCCGATCGGCGAAGGCGTGACGGCCCGCGAAGGGCTGGAGCAACCGGTCTACTACTGGGATCCCGTCATCGCGCCGGGCGGCATGACCTTCTACGACGGAGCGATGTTCCCGCAATGGCGCGGCAATGCCCTGATCGCGGCCCTGGGCGGCAAGCATCTGGCGCGGCTGGTGATCGAGAACGGCCGGGTCGTGGGCGAGGAGCGCCTGCTGACCGAACTCGGGGAACGCGTCCGCGACGTCGCCGTCGGACCGGACGGCGCGGTCTGGGTCATCACGGACGAGACCAACGGCAAGCTGGTGCGCCTGTCGACCGGAGGCTGAGCCATGATCGACCACCTCGGCCTCGACGTCTCGGACCTGGACCGGTCGCGCCGCTTCTATGAGGCGGCGCTGGCCCCGCTGGGGCTCGCCGTGGTGGCCGAGGCGGTCAACGACGCCGGCGGCCGGGTGGTCATGTTCGGCCTCGGCGGCGTGCCGGAGTTCGTCGTCGCCGAGGACGAGGCGCCGGGCGTCGGCGCCCACGTCGCCTTCCGCGCGAGCGGCCGGGATCAGGTCGACGCCTTCCACGCCGCCGCGCTGGCCGCCGGCGGAAGCGACAACGGCCCGCCGGGCCTGCGCCCGAACTATGGGCCCGACTACTACGCCGCCTTCGTGCGCGACCCGGACGGCATGAACGTCGAGGCCGTCTGCCGCGCGCCGGCATGACGATCCGATCTTGACGTTGACGTAAACGTAGCGTCTTTGGCGACCACGTTCGAATCCGACCTCCGCCCTCAAGCAGCGAGCCGCCGCGCGGCGAGCGTTAGGGCAACGAAATGTGAGACGCACTTCCATGACCGACGCCTACATCTACGACGCGGTGCGCACGCCGCGCGGCAAGGGCAAGAAGGACGGCAGCCTGCACGAGATCACGGCGCTGTCGCTGGCCAGTCAGGTGCTCGAGGCGCTGCGCGACCGCAACGGGCTGGACACCTCTAGGGTGGACGACGTCATCCTGGGCTGCGTGTCGCCCGTGGGCGAACAGGGCGCCGACATCGCCCGCACCGCCGTGCTGAACGCCGGCTGGGCCCAGACCACGGCGGGCGTGCAGATCAACCGCTTCTGCGCCTCGGGGCTGGAAGCGGTGAACATGGCCGCGGCCAAGGTGAAGTCCGGCGAGGCCGACTTCGCCGTCGGCGGCGGGGTCGAGGCCATGAGCCGCGTGCCGATGGGCTCCGACGGCGGCGCCTGGCCCGTCGACCCGACCAGCGCGTTTTCGACCTACTTCGTGCCGCAGGGCGTGTCGGCCGACATGATCGCGTCGAAGTGGGGCTTCACCCGCGACGACGTCGACGCCTATTCGGTCGAGAGCCACAGGCGCTCCGCGAAGAGCTGGGCCGAGGGCCGGTTCAAGGGGTCGGTCGTTCCGGTCAAGGATCAGCTGGGCCTGACCATCCTCGACCATGACGAGACCATCCGTCCCAACACCGACATGCAGACGTTGGGCTCGCTGAATCCCTCGTTCCAGATGATGGGCGAGATGGCCTTCGACGCGGTGATCAACCAGCGCTACCCCGAGGTGGAGCGGGTCAACCACGTGCACACGCCGGGCAACTCGTCGGGCATCGTGGACGGCTCGGCCGGCGTGCTGATCGGCACGCTGGAAGCCGGCAAGGCTCTGGGTCTGAAGCCGCGCGCGCGCATCCGCGGCGCCGCCTCGATCGGGTCTGAGCCCTCCATCATGCTGACGGGTCCCGAGTTTGTGGCCAACAAGCTGCTCGGCAAGCTGGGCATGTCGAAGGACGACATCGACCTGTGGGAGCTGAACGAGGCCTTCGCCGCCGTCGTCCTGCGCTTCATGCAGGCGCTCGACATCCCGCACGACCGGATCAACGTCTGCGGCGGCGCCATCGCCATGGGTCACCCGCTGGGCGCCACTGGCGCCATGATCCTCGGCACGGTGCTGGACGAGCTGGAGCGCTCGGACAAGACCACGGCGCTCGCCACCCTGTGCATCGGCGGCGGCATGGGCACCGCCACCGTCATCGAACGCGTCTGATCCGGGAGCCGACAGCCATGGAAAACTTCAAGATCGACGTCGACGCCGATGGCGTCGCTACGATTGTGTTCGACGTCCCCGGACGGTCGATGAACACCCTGACCTCCGGCGTGATGCAGGAAATTCCCCAGTGGGTCGAACGGGTGAAGACCGACGACGCCATCAAGGGCGCCGTGCTAACCTCCGGCAAGGCGTCGGGCTTCTGCGCCGGGGCCGATCTGGGCGACATGGCCGGCGGCATGCTGGCCGGGGGGTCGCTGCAGGACGCTTTCGACGCGGGCTGGCGTCTGAACGGCGCGCTGCGCGCGCTCGAGACCTGCGGCAAGCCGGTCGCCGCGGCCATCAACGGCCTGGCGCTGGGCGGCGGTCTGGAACTGACGCTGGCCTGTCATTACCGCGTGGTCGGCGACAGCCCGAAGATCCAGCTCGGCCTGCCCGAGATTAAGGTCGGCCTGTTCCCCGGCGGCGGCGGCACCCAGCGCCTGACGCGACTGATCGGCGTGCAGGCGGCCATGATGGCCATGACCGAGGGCAAGTCCTTCCGTCCGCAGGAAGCTAGGGGCGCCGGCGTCGTGCATGAGGTCGTGCCGGTCGGCGGCGAGGTCGAGGCGGCCAAGGCCTGGATCACTGGCGGCGGCAAGGCGGTGCAGCCGTGGGACGACAAGTCGTTCAAACTGCCCGGCGGCGGCCCCTACCACCCCGCGGGCATCCAGAATTTCCTCGTCGGCAATGCGATGATCCGCAAGCAGACGTACGGCAACTACCCGGCGGCCGCGAACCTGATGAAGGCCGTCTATGAAGGGGTGCAGCTGCCGATGGACGCCGCCCTGCGGGTCGAGACGCGCTACTTCATCAAGACCCTGATGACGCCGCAGGCGCAGGGTATGATCCGGTCGCTGTTCCTGTCCAAACAGGAGCTGGACAAGGGCGCCGTCCGTCCGGCCGGCGTGCCGAAGTCCGATCCGAAGAAGGTCACCGTCCTGGGCGCCGGCATGATGGGCGCGGGCATCGCCTATGTGCAGGCGCTGGCCGGCATCGAGACCATCCTGATCGACCGCGATCAGGAAAGCGCCGACAAGGGCAAGGCGCACGTCGAAGCCCTGTTGAAGAAGCGCCTGTCGAAAGGCGCGATCGATCAGGCGAAGTACGACGCCCTGCTGGCCTCGGTCACCGCCACCACCGACTACGATCTGATCAAGGGCTCCGATCTCGTCATCGAGGCCGTCTTCGAGAACCGCGAGGTCAAGGCCGACGTGACCAGGCGGGCCGAAGCCCAGCTGGAGCCGGGCGCCGTGTTCGGCTCCAACACCTCGACCCTGCCGATCACCGGCCTGGCCGAGGCCAGCGTGCGGCCCGAGGACTTCATCGGCATCCATTTCTTCTCGCCCGTCGACAAGATGATGCTGGTCGAGATCATTCTGGGCGAGAAGACGGGCGAGGCGGCGATCGCCAGGTCGCTCGACTACGTCATGAAGATCAAGAAGACGCCGATCGTCGTGCAGGACGGCCGCGGCTTCTACACCTCGCGCTGCTTCGGCACCTACGTGGCCGAAGGCCTGGCCATGCTGGAAGAGGGCTACGCGCCCGCCCTGATCGACAACATCGGCCGCGCCACCGGCATGCCGCGCGGTCCGCTGGAGATGCACGACGACGTGGCGCTGGATCTCAGCGTGAAGATCGCCAAGCAGACGAAGGAAGACCTCGGCGACGCCTACCAGCCCCTGCCGGGCTGGAAGATCGTCCAGACCATGGTCGAGGACCTGGGGCGCTATGGCCGCAAGAACGGCATGGGCTTCTACGACTATGCGTCGAAGCCCAAGACCCTCTGGAAGGGCCTGTCCGACCTCGCGCCGGTGACGATCGGCGACTCCACGCCCGAACTGGTCGAGGACCAGAAGCGCCGCCTGCTGTTCCGTCAGGCGGTCGAGGTGGCGCGTTGCTGGGAAGAGGGCGTCATCGACGACCCGCGCGAGGCCGACGTCGGCGCCATCCTGGCCTGGGGTTTCGCGCCCTGGACCGGCGGCCCGATCACCTACATCGAGCAGTACGGCCTGAAGGCCTTCGTCGAACAGGCCGACGTCTATGCGGCGAAGTACGGCGACCGCTTCGCCCCGCCGCAGCTGCTGCGCGACATGGCGGCGAAAGGCGAGACCTTCTACGGGAAGTTCGCCGCCAAACTGGCGGCGTAAAGACGACCCGTAGCGGGGCAGGGCGCTTTGGCACGCGTCCTTCCCGCGCTATTCCGTCCCCATGACCGCGCCCCTGCCCGACGCCGCGCCCACGAACTGGGTCGACCGCCATGCGCCGGAGGGGCTGAAGGACTGGCTGAAGCTGGGCCGGTTCGACCGGCCGATCGGCATCTGGCTCCTGCTGCTGCCCGGCTGGCAGGGTATCACGCTGGCGCTTGCCCGGTACCGGAAGACGCCGGACGCCCATGACGTCTGGCTGTACGCCGGCTTCCTGATCGGCGCCTGCCTGATGCGCGCGGCGGGCTGCGCCTTCAACGACGTGGTCGACAGGAAGATCGACGCCCAGGTGGCCCGCACGGCGTCTCGCCCGGTCGCCTCGGGCCGCATCTCTGTGAACGGGGCCTGGGCCTACGTCGTCGGGTGCAGCCTGATCTCGCTGGGCGTCCTGCTGACGCTTGGCCCCGTCGCCATCGCACTGGGCGTCGCCTCGCTGGCGCTGGTCGCCGCCTACCCCTTCATGAAGCGCATCACCTGGTGGCCGCAGGCCTGGCTGGGCATGACCTTCAACTGGGGGGCGCTGATGGGATTCGCCGCGGCCAGCATCCTCGTCGCCACGTGGCCCGTGCCCATGGCGGCGACGATCCGGGGCGTCGACGTTCACCCGCTGCTGGTCCTGATGCTGCCGGCCATCCTCCTCTGGCTGTCCGGCGTGTTCTGGACCCTCGGCTACGACACCATCTACGCCTTGCAGGACGTCGAGGACGACGCGCTGATCGGCGTGAAGTCCTCGGCCCGGCGGCTGGGGGCGAACGTGCGGGTCGGGGTCGGTGTCTTCTACGCGCTTGCCGTGGTCCTCGCGGCGCTTGCCGGAGCCATGGCCGGCCTCGGGCCATGGTTCTGGCCGGGCCTCGGCCTGTTCGCCCTGCACCTCGCCTTCCAGACCGTCCGCGTCCGGCGCGAGGACGGCGCCTTGGCCCTGCGGCTCTTCAAGTCCAACCGCGACGCCGGCCTGATCCTTCTTTTCGCCATCGGTCTCGGCGCCTTAGGGTGAAGCTCTCGAAGGAGACCGCCATGACCGCCCGCGCCCGCTTCGCCCTGATCGCCGCCGCCGTCCTGACCCTGTCGGCCTGCAACCGCGACCGGGAACCGGCTGCGGACGCCGCCGCCCCCGCCGCGCCGGGCGCCGCCGTCACCCCGGCCGAGGCCGCCGCGCCGCTGATCTTCTCGGAGAAGACCGCCTTCGCGAAGGTCGACCTGAAGCTGCCGGAGGCGATCAAGGCCCAGCCCGACCTGCACGCCAAGGTCTATGCCCAGGAGGTGGCCCACCTGCGCGAATTCGCCGAGGGCGCCCAGGCCGACAACACCGAGGCGGGCGCCCCCAACGTCGCCTATGAACAGTCCGTCGAGCTGGTCGCCGTGCACGAGACCGGCAAGCTGATGAGCCTCAAGCGCACGGCGTTCGAGTTCACCGGCGGGGCCCACCCCAACACGGTCATGACCGGCGTGCTGTGGGACAAGGCGCTGAAGCGCCAGATCGGCTGGGCGGACGTCTTCACCAAGGGCGCCGACTTCGCCGCCCTGGACCGCGCCCTGTGCGCCGCGATCAACGCGGCCAAGCGTGAGCGCGTGCCGGACGCCGAGCCGGTGACGCCGGGCGGCAAGCTGTGGGCCTGCCCCCGCGCCGCGGAGACGCCCTTCGTCCTCGCTCCCGGCACGACGGGCGGAAAGGCGGGCGGCCTGATCTTCCTGATCGGACCCTATCAGGTCGGGCCGTACGCCGAGGGTCCGTACGAGGTGACGGTGCCCCTGTCCGCCTTCCAGTCCCTGCTCGCGCCGGCCTACGCCGACGAGTTCGCCGGCGCTCCGGCGAAGGCTGCGGTCACGCCCACACCCTGAAGTGCTTGCTCAGCTTCAGGCCCTGCCGCTGATAGTGGCTGCCGTCCTGTCCATAGAGGCGTGAGGGTCGTTCGGTGAGCGGCTCATAGACCAGTCGGGCCACCGTCTGCCCGTGCTCCAGCAGGAAGGGCGTGTCGTGGGTGCGCACTTCCAGCACGCCCTTGGATCCGCGCCCCGCCGCCTCGTCGGTGCCGAAGCCGGGGTCGAAGAAGCCCGCGTAGTGAACGCGGAACTCGCCGACCGAGGGGTCGATCGGCGTCATCTCGGCGGCCTGCAGCACCGGGATCTCCACCGCCTCGTTCGAGGCCAGGATGTAGAACTCGCCGGGATCCAGCAGCAGCTCGCCGCGCCGCGCGTACAGCGGCTCCCAGAAGTCGCGCGGATCGTGGCCGTCGATGTGGTCCAGATCGACCACGCCCGCGTGGCGGCGTCCGCGGAAACCGACGATCTCTCCGCCGGATCCGGCCAGATCCACGCCGACCGAGCGCGTTTCCAGCTTCGGCGGCTCGCCCGCCTTCAGCCGCAGCTGGTTCAGACGGGTGCCCGGCCGCACCAGAATGGAGAAGGTCTGCGGCGCGATCTCCAGGTACAGCGGCCCGTCATAGCCCTCGGCCACGTCGTCGAAGGCGTCGCCGCGGTCGGTCAGCAGGCGCACGAAGACGTCGACCCGGCCGGTCGAGCTCTTGGGATTGGCGCGCGCGATCAAACCCTTCGGCAGGGTCAGCCGCTCCTGCAGCTTCGCGATGTAGACGCAGCCCTTTTCCAGAACCACGCCGGGCGTCAGGTCGATCGCATGCATGGCCACGTCGGCGATGCGGTCCTCGACGCGGCGCGCGCCGGGCAGGAAACTGGCCCGCACGCGCCACGCCTGCGCACCCAGCCGCAGGTCCAGACTGGCGGGCTGCACCTGGTCGGCGTCCCACGGCGTGTCGGTGGTCACCGCGCCCGCGGCGATCAGGGCCTCGATGCCCTGGCAGGGCAGGATGCCCGTCTGGTCGGTCAAGCTCATGTGACCGGGTTTGCACCGTTTGCCGCCGCGCGTCACCATGCGGCATGCACGACGGCCCCGCCTATTCCGCCGAAACCCGCGACGTCGTCGTGCGCGTGCGGCCCAGCTACCTGGCCGGCCAGTCGGACCCCGAGGCCGGGCGCTGGGTCTGGGCCTATCAGGTCGAGATCGTGAACCTGCGCCTGCACCCGGTCCAGCTGCTGGCGCGGCACTGGACCATCACCGACGCCCTCGGCCGGGTGGAAGAGGTGAGGGGGCCGGGGGTCGTCGGCGAACAGCCGGTCATCCCGCCCGGCGGCTCGCACAGCTACGCCTCGGGATGTCCTCTCTCGACGCCGTCGGGGGCCATGGTCGGGACCTACACGATGGCGGACGAGACGGGCGCCCGCTTCGAGGTCGCCATCCCCGCCTTCAGCCTCGACGTGCCGGGCGAGGGACGCGTGCTGAACTAGGCGGCCGGCGCATAGATCCGCACCCAGTCGATCAGAAACTCGGCCGGCAGGGCTCCCTCGTCGACGCCGCCCCGCCCCCCGGTCTCGGGCCATGTCCCGCCGACCGCCAGGTTGAGGATCAGGTGGAAACGCTGGTCGAACGGCGGCCCGGCCGGGATGCTGAAGTAGACGTAGCCGTCCAGCAGCCAGGTCAGCCTTTCCGGGGTCCACTCCAGCGCGAAGACGTGAAAGCCGTCGCGCTCGGTGAACGGAACCGATCCGGTCTCGTGCGTCGTTCGGCGCAGTTCCGGTCCGTGGTGCACGGCGGCGTGCAGGCGATCCTCGCAGCCGGGACAGTCCAAGCCCAGATTGACGGCCTCGGCGACGTCGATCTCGCCGGACTGCGGATAGGGACCATAGTTGTCGTGTTCGGGCAGCATCCAGATCGCCGGCCAAAGACCCTGGCCCGCTGGCAGCCGCGCCCGCACCTCGATGCGGCCGTACAGGAACGACGCCTTGCCCGCGGTGTGGACGCGGGCCGAGGTGATCGCACGCGTCGCCGTCTCCCCCGTCGCCGCGAGGGGGTGCCCGGCCGGCCAGCGCGGACCCGTGGCCGTCTCCGACCGCGCGGTGAGGCGCAGAAGGCCGTCGGAGACGGAGATGTTGGCGGGGGAGGCGGTGTAGCACTGCCGTTCCTGATTGCCGCCGCCCCAGCAGTCCTCGGACGCCGTCCAGCGCGCGGGGTCCAGCCGGTCGCCGTCGAACTCGTCCGCCCAGATCAGCTCTCGCCCCGCACCCGGATCGCCCGCCAGCGCGCCCACGGCCGCCAACGCGGCCAGACCGAGGGTCACAACGCGATCTCCGTGCGGCCGCGCGCGGGCAGGCTCAGGACCACGCGCCGGCCGTCGGCGCGGGGCAAGACGACCGTCACGTCCGCCGCCGCCGCCTGGGAGGTGGCCGTCAGGAACCACCCGCCGTCCCGCTCGACCACGTCGACCTCCAGACCGTCACGCGCGGCCCACCACGCGCCGAACGCGCCGACCGTGCCCATCCACGCCCGGTCGCGCCAGTAGTCCGCCACGCCCTCGACGAAACGCAGCTTGTGGTCGGTGACGTTCGGGTGCGTCAGGATCACCACGACTCCCCGGTCCCTCGCGATGCGCTCGATCAGCGCGTTGCCGGCATCCAGCCGATCGCCCATGCGAGGCGGCAGCTCGTCCTCGATGGTGACCGGGAACTCGTATATCGGCTGCAGCGCGCCGTCCGCGCGCCCGTCGGTCAGCTGGAACGGCAGGTGCGTCAGCACGATGTTGGCCGTGATCGAGGACGAGTGGCGATAACCGGTCGCCGTCATCGCCTGCGGCAGGCTGAACGGATAGGACAGGCGTCCCGGGCGGAAGCTGACGACCTCGGCGCCGGTCAGGCGCTCCAGCAGGAATTTCGAGACCCGCAATTCGCCCAGTATCGTCGCGTCCTCGACGGTCGTCTCGGAGGTCACGCGCGGGCGATAGGCGGGATACTGCTCACGACCGTTTCCGAGGGGCATGGCCTCGAACCGGCGTGAATGCGCAACCGTGTGGCTGCCCAGTTCATGGCCCCGCCCGCGCAGGGCGGTCAACTGCGCCGCCGCCGCGTCGTCGAAGAAGATGCTGTCGTTGTAGTCCTTCAGATACTTGGTCTGGATGAAGAAGGTGCCCCGCGCTCCCCGGGCTTCGAGCGCCTCGGCGTAGGCCGCCGAATTGGCCACCGACCGGCCGTAGTCCACGTCGTGGGTGAAGAGGATCGACACCTCCTTGCCGGCCGGCGCGGTGGACAGAAGCCACGGCATGGGCTCGCCGGCGACGTACAGGTCGCGGACCCAGCGGAACAGACTGTCCAGCGACGGCTCGTAGCCGTTGACGTAGCGGCGCGACAGGCTCTCCGCCCGGCCGTTCATCGCCCGCTGGGCCAGCGATCCCAGATCCACGCCCAGCAGGCAGGCCCGGCCGCCGACGGTTCGGCAGGTCGCCGCCGCCGAGCCGTCCTCGAACCGGCCGAGCACCTCCGCGGACGCCGCCTGATAGCCGACGCTGGCCACGCGCGCCTCGCCGTCGCCCGACACGGCGATCTCGTCGGCTTCGGCCTCGCCCGTCGCCCGGGTCCAGCGCAGGCGGGTCCGCGACGTCAGCTCCGGCCCCACGCCGACGCCGAACAGTTCCTCCAGTCCGCCTCCGGCCAGATTGAAGGCCAGCAGGGTGCCGCCGCCGCGAACATGCCCGGCCAGCGCCCGGATCTCGTCTCCGCTCAGGACCTGACCGGAGATGATGGGATAGGCCAGCACCACCTTGTGACGCAGGGCCCGATCGACGTCCTCGGTGACCGTGATCGGCACGCCCAGCGCCTTGAAGCCGCGCACCAGCCCCAGCCAGCCCGACTGCGGATCGGTGACCAGAATGGCCAGGCGGTGCGGCCCGCCCCGCTCGAAGCGGGCGATCGCGTCGGGGCGGGGCTCGACGATGCGGGACGCCTCGCGCGGGCCGCGCACGCCGGCGAAGACGTGCATCTCGCGGGGATCGGGGCGATTGAGACGCTCCCAGCCGTACCAGCCGCCCGTGGCCATCAGAACGAGCAGGACGACGCCGACGATCAGACGATGATTCAAGGGGCCTCCCTGCGTTCTTCGCGTGCCCGTGCCGGGGCAGCGCAGCAGAAGCGGAGCGGTTCCCGCGGTCAACCGCCCGGAATGCCTAATGAAACCTGAAGGCGGGGGAGAGGCGAGACCGGGGCTGCGTCAACCCGGAGAACCGCAGCCCCGTCCCGATCCGGCATCGCGTTGCGGGGCGAGGCCGGGCGGACGGCGGGCCTGTAGAGGCCGTTCATGACGCCGGTGTGGCGGCCTCGCCTTCGAGCGGCGAGGGTCCGCGTTCCGGTGGGTGGGGCGATCTAGATGTAGCGGCGCAGGCTGCGGGCCAGCTCGCCGGCGCCGTTCTTCTTCAGCGCGGGCTGATAGGCGACGCGGGCGTGTTCGACGCAGTAGACGCCTTCCGACGCGCGGCGGCCGCAGAAGCTGAACTCTGCCGACGACGGGTCGCCGATCGGCCATTTGCACATGTGCGCGCCCAGGGTCATGACCGTGGCCGTGCCCGGCAGGTCCGGGATCGGCTCGGGGCGCGGGGCGACCGGCGCGGCCGGACGCGGCTGGGCCGCCTCGATGCGGCGGGGGGCGCTGGGGGCCTGGCTCGGGGCGGCGGCGGCCGGACGCGGGCGCGTGGGGCGGAAGGTGGTGCGGGCCGGCTGCGACGGCGCCGCCCGGCCCGACAGGCCCAGACGATGCACCTTGCCGATCACGGCGTTGCGGGTCACGCCGCCGCCCAGCTGCTTGGCGATCTGGCTGGCCGACTGGCCTTCCAGCCACAGTTTCTTCAGCGCGCCGACGCGGTCTTCGGTCCAGCCCAGGCTCATGTCGCCCTCCACGATTCAACATCTGGCGCCTGAACCGCTTTCCGCGACCGGCGACCTACCACCAATCGTAAACCAGCCCTTAAGAGGCGCAATATGTGGATTTGGGCCCGTCCACAGGAACCAGATGTAGGGGCGTCCTTCGGCGCCATGAAAAACGCCGCCCCGGTTTCCCGAGGCGGCGCTTCATGCTCTTCGGCGAGGCGGATCAGTGAACGGTGGCGCTCTCCACGGACGTCCCGTCCGACACCGGCGTGACCGGCACCGAGACCGAGGGGCCGGAGTTCGGGAAGGCGGCCTCGTCGCGGTTGGGCGGCAGCCCCTTCTCGATCAGGTCGCGGATCTCGTCGCCCGACAGGGTCTCGTACTCCAGCAGGGCCTGGGCCAGCTTCTCGTGGTCGGCCTTCTTGCGCTTCAGGATCTTGCGCGCCTCGTCCCAACCGCTGGTGACCAGCCGTTTGACCTCGCCGTCGATGATGCGGGCGGTCTCCTCCGAGACGTTCTGGCTCCGGGCGACGGAGTGGCCCAGGAACACCTCCTCCTGGTTCTCGCCATAGGCCACGGTGCCCAGCACCTCGGAGAAGCCCCAGCGCGTCACCATGGCCCGCGCGAGCTTGGTCGCCTGCTCGATGTCGGAGCTGGCGCCCGAGGTGATGTTGTCCTTGCCGAAGATCAGCTCTTCCGCCACCCGGCCGCCGGCCATGATGGCGATGCGGTCGATCATCTGCTGGTACTTCATGGAATAGCGGTCGCCTTCCGGCAGCTGCATGACCATGCCCAGCGCGCGGCCGCGCGGCACGATCGTGGCCTTGTGCACCGGGTCAGCCATCTTGACGTTCATGGCGACGATGGCGTGGCCGGCCTCGTGATAGGCGGTCAGACGCTTCTCTTCCTCGTTCATGGCCATCGACTTGCGCTCGGCGCCCATCATGACCTTGTCCTTGGCGTCCTCGAAGTCGCGGTGCGTGACCATCTTGCGGTCCTTGCGCGCGGCCATCAGCGCCGCTTCGTTGACCAGATTGGCCAGGTCCGCGCCCGAGAAGCCGGGCGTGCCGCGGGCGATGGTCTTGACGTTCACGTCGGCGGCCAGCGGCACGTCCTTCATGTGCACGCGCAGGATCTTCTCGCGGCCCGAGACGTCGGGGTTCGGCACCACCACCTGACGGTCGAAACGGCCGGGACGCAGCAGGGCCGGGTCCAGCACGTCCGGGCGGTTGGTCGCGGCGATCAGGATGATGTTCTCCGACGCCTCGAAGCCGTCCATCTCGACCAGCAGCTGGTTCAGGGTCTGCTCGCGCTCGTCGTTGCCGCCGCCCAGGCCGGCGCCGCGATGGCGGCCGACCGCGTCGATCTCGTCGATGAAGATGATGCAGGGCGCGTTCTTCTTGGCCTGTTCGAACATGTCGCGGACCCGCGACGCGCCGACGCCGACGAACATCTCGACGAAGTCGGAACCCGAGATGGAGAAGAAGGGCACGCCCGCCTCGCCCGCCACCGCGCGGGCCAGCAGCGTCTTGCCGGTGCCGGGGGGGCCGACCAGCAGGGCGCCCTTCGGGATCTTGCCGCCCAGACGCTGGAACTTGCCCGGGTCCTTCAGGAAGTCGACGACCTCCTGCAGCTCCTCCTTGGCCTCGTCCACGCCGGCGACGTCCTCGAACATCTTGCGACCCTTGTGCTCGGTCAGCAGCCGCGCCTTGGACTTGCCGAAGCCCATGGCTCCGCGCGCCCCGCCCTGCATCTGGCGGGTGATCAGGAAGAACAGGCCGACCAGCACGAAGATCGGCAGCAGGCCCAGCAGCAGCTGCTGCCACAGCGGCGTGCGCATGGTCTTCACGTCGACCTCGGCGCCCGAGGCCTCGATGTCGTTGACCAGATCCACGTTCGGCACCGGCGTGGTCGCCTTGAACTTCGTGCCGTCCTTCAGCTCGCCGGTCATCAGGTCGCCCTGCACCTGCACGGCCTTGATCCGGCTGTCGTTGGCGGCGGACAGCAGCTGGGAGTAGCTGAGCTCCTGCACCCGGGCGGCCCCGCCCTTGGCGCCCTGGGCGCCGGCGCCGCCCTGACTGAACATGGCGTACCCGGCCAGCAGGGCCATGCCGATCATGGCGACCAGGGCGATGTTGCGAAGATTCATTCGGTCCTCTCGGTCAGGCGGTCGCCGGCAGCGGCCGCCGCGTCGATCTCAAAATAGGCGGTCGGAGGGGCGGGCGCCATCCGGGGACGGATCAGGTCGGCCTCCTGCGACGTCGCGTCCAGCGCCGCCGCCAGGCGCGCCTCGACCAGCGACCGCACCGTGGCCGGACGCCCTGCAAGAACCGGGCGCGGATCGCCGTCCCGGATCAGCACGGGCTCGGCCCCCCGCGCCGCGGCCGGCAGGGCGGCCAGCGCGGCCCGGTCGGCCGGCGACAGCGCGCTCAGTCGGCCCCGGGCCGGCACGACCGTCAGCCCGGCCTCGTGCGCCGTGACCTCGTAGCGGCCGTCCCAGACGACCGCCCGCCCCACCTCGAGACGCAGGGGCGCCAGGCCGCCGCGCATCTGCTCTCCGGCTTCCCGGTGCACGCGGACCCGGCCGCCTCGCGCCGACAGTCGGGCGCCGCACAGCACGGCGTCGAAGTCCTCGCCCGCCGCAAGACGTCGTCTGATCGCGGCCAGCCGGTCGCCGCGCGGCGGCCGCGTCCCGCCGCCCGCGCAGGTCAGGAGAGCGGCCAGGCGGCGGGCCCCGGACACGACCCCCGCGTCCGCCTCTGGACGGGGCATCGGCCCCAGCGCCCGCGCCCGGCTCCGCGCGAACCGCAGGTCCGCATTGGCCGGATCCTCGATCCAGTCCATCCCGCGCGCGCGCAGCAGGTCGCGCAGGGCCTCACGCCGCTCCGCCAGCAGCGGCCGCAGCAGCATCAGGCCGCGCCCCTCCGGCCAGGCCGGGCTGGGCGCCCACTCCCGCAGCCGCCCGATGGGCGTGCCCTCCGCCCGGATCAGGTCGCCCTCGGCCATGTCGTCGGCGGTGTGTCCCAGGAGCACGACCCGCGCGCCGGCCTCACGCGCCGCGTCCGCCAGCAGCGCGTGACGCGCGGCCCGCGCCGCGGCGGGCAGGCCCGTCGCGGGCTTCTCGCCGTTCCAGCGCACCTCGCGCCAGTCGGCGCCCGCTGCCCGCGCGTGCGCCGCGCACCGACGGCTCCAGTCCCGGCTTGCGGGGTTCAGCCCGTGATCGACCGTCAGCGCCAGCACGCGGCGCCCGTTCCCACGGGCCCAGTCCGCGACCAGCGCCAGAAGGGCGACGGAGTCGCCCCCGCCCGACAGCGCCACGGCCAGCGGCGCCGGATCGTCGCGGCACAGGCGGGCGTCCAGCCGCGCCCGGACCCGCGCCGTCAGGGCGTCCGTGTCGCTCAGCGGCACCCGGCCGAGGTGCGCACGGCCTGCGCCCGCGACGTCAGCGCCGCCGGGGCGCCCGTGCCGTAGCGCGTGCGGAACTCGCGCAGGGCGATGCAGGCGTCGGTGCTCTGGTCCTCGGCTTCCAGCGCCTCGGCCAGCTTGATGGTCGTCTCAGGGGCCCAGCCGGCGGTCGGCCAGCCGCGCAGGGCGGCGGCGAAATAGGGCACGGCGCCGGCCGCGTCCTCGTCCTCCAGCCGCAGGTCGCCCAGCCGCACGTTGGCGATGCGCGACTCCTCCTCCTCGGGCCACGTCAGGATCACCGTCTCCAGCGCCCGCTCGCCGCGCGCCGGATTGGCGGAGAGCAGCCTGTTCGCCGCGGCGAGATCGCCAGCGGCCGTGCCGGTCGGGCTGTTGGCGACGACCGGCGCGTTCAGCTCCGCCTCCTCGCGGGCCCGCGTCTCCAGCGTCGTCAGTCGCGCCTCGCTCTCGCCCAGACGGGTGCGCAGCCGACCGTTCTCGGTCTTCATGTTTTCCAGGTCGATGGTCAGGCGCTCGATGTCGCCGTTCATCCGCTGCAGCGTCGCCTCGACGTCGGCCAGACGGCGGTCGACGCCCCCGACGCGGCCCTGCAGCGCCACCACCTCGGGGTCCGGCTCCATCAGGAAGGGCTGGCCGTTGGAGTTCCGCTGGAAGATGGCCCGCTCCAGCTTGCGCACGTTGCGGTCCAGCTGATCCAGCCGCCGCTTGTCCCAGACGATGGGCTCGGTCGGCACGGCCTGAGCGATCACCGTGCCGGCGATCAGCGAGATGCCCAGCGCGGTCATCAGGGCGTTGCGGGACGGTCGGGGCAGCTTGAGCATAAGGTCAGCTTTCACGCGGTTTGCGGCCAAAACGGGTCAGCCGGTCAGGCCCAGCATGATGATCGCAAGCAGGAACAGCGTCGAGGCCAGGAAGCAGAAGAACAGCAGGGCGATGGTCCGCCACAGGGCCGAAAAGGCGGACAGGCCATAGGTCCCCTTCAGCTGGGCGAACATGTGCACCGGCAGGCCGAACGCGAACAGGAAGGCGCCCAGCGCGCCGAAGCCGCTCCACAGCTTGCCCAGCGCCACGGTCAGCAGCAGCAGGATCGACACCGCCGTCAGCGAATAGATGACGAAGACGCCGTGGTCGTACAGCGTGAAGCCGCGCTTCCACAGGAACAGCAGCGCCACGAACGGGATCGACAGCGGGATCAGCAGGAAGCTGAATTTATAGAGGGTCTGCTGGATCTTGTAGATCGCCAGGTCGGGGTTCAGCAGCTTCTTCTTGACCTTGTGGTTCAGGCCCTCGTTTCCGAGGTTCACGGTGATGTTGCCGGCCTCGACCGCGTCGCGGACCTCTGCCTGCCAGCTGCCGGGCTGCAGCCCGTCGCCGCGCTTCGCGTCTCCGACCGTCGTCGGCACGCCCAGACGGCGCTCCAGCATGGACACCGTCGCCTCGGTCGCCCGCACCGTGACGGCCAAGGCGTTGGAGTCCGGGCGTGCGGCCAGCTCGGTCCGGGCTTCGGCCAGCGAGGCGCGCGCCTGCGCCAGATCGTGGGTCGCCTCGGCGCGTTCGGCCGCCGTCATCGTCGTCTTCATCTCCGGCGACCCCGCGCCGGTGAAGCTGAAGACGAAGAACATCAGGAAGACGCTGAACAGGAAGATGGCCAGCGGCGAGACGTAGCGGGTGCGGCGTCCCTCGATCCATTCGCGCGTCAGCCGGCCGGGGTTGATCGCCAGCAGCGGCAGGGTTCGCCAGATGCGGCCGTCGAAATGGACGACGCCGTGCAGCACCTCCTCGACGAGATGCAGCAGGCTGCGGTGCACGTGCGTGGGCTGGCCGCAGTTCGCGCAGAAATTGCCGTCGACCGGCAGGCCGCAGTCGGTGCAGTTCCCGTCGGCGTCGCCGGCATGACCCGTCGGCTTCTCGATGGCCGCGCCGATCAGTCCCGCCGTGGCCGCGCCGCCCGCCGCGTCGATTTCCATGCCCGCCCCCAAGCGTCAGAGATGCGTGACGTTTCGCCCGCGTCGGGCCGGCGGTCAAAGAAAAAGGGCGGCCGCCGAAGCGACCGCCCTGATCGTGGTCGTGCCGTGAGGGTCAGCGCACGGGCGCGCCCGAAACGATCGCGGTGCGGCCGTTGCGGTTGCGGGCGAACGCCTCCTCGGTCGAGCCCTCGGCGATCGGACGCTCCTTGCCGAAGCTGATCACGTCGATGCGGTTGGCCGGGATGCCGCGCTGGATCAGATAGCTGCGCACCGACTCGGCGCGCCGGGCGCCCAGCGCCAGATTGTATTCGCGGGTGCCGCGTTCGTCGGCGTTGCCCTCGATCCGGACCATGACGTTGGGATAGCGGCGCAGCCACTCGGCCTGGGCGTCCAGACGCGGATAGGCGTCGCGGCGGATCTCGTAGCTGTCGAGGTCGAAGTAGACCCGGTCGCCCACGTTGACGGCGAAGTCCTCGACCGAGCCGGCCGCGGCCGGGATGGCGCCGCCGCCGACCGTGCCCGTGCCGGCGCCGGGGCCGCGATCGGGGTTGGTCACGACCGGGCCGCCGCCGGGAATGCCCGGCTCGGGCGGGGCCGGACGCGAGCAGGCGGCCAGGGCCAGAACGGAAGCGCCGACCAGCGCCACGCGGAAGAGAGAGGTGTTCATCGGGTTGGTCTCCTCGATTTTTTGAGGTGAAGCTTCACCGTTGGTGATCGGCTAACGCGCGAAGCCGGGGTGCGCCACCGGGGATGACGCGATTGTGAGCCCTAGGTCGGGCAGCTGTCGGGGCCTTGGTTGAAGCCCAGGTCGGCGGGCGGCTGGTCCAGCAGCGGCGACCAGGCGGGGTCCGAGCCGCGGCCTTCGTATCCCGCCTGCGCCACCACGCGGCCGGACAGGTCCACGGTCCACAGCCGGGTGTCGCCGCCGCGCGTCTGGCGCGCGAACATGACGTAGCGGCCGTTGGGGGCCCACGACGGCCCCTCCTCGAAATAGCTGGACGACAGGATGCGCTCGCCCGACCCGTCGGTTCCCATCACGCCGATGTGGAACTGGCCGCCCTGCTGCTTGGTGAAGGCGATCAGGTCGCCGCGCGGGCTCCAGGACGGGGCGGTGTACAGGCCGCCGCCGCGGCTCACCGGGCGCTGGCCCGTGCCGTCCGCGCGCATGACGTAGATCCGCGCCGAGCCCGAGCGGTCCGAGGTGAAGGTGATCTGGCTGTTGTCGGGCGAGAAGCTGGGTGACGTGTCGATGCCCGGGTCGGTGGTCAGGCGGCGAAGCTCGCGGGTGTTCAGATCGATCGTGTAGACGTCGGTGTTGCCGCCCCGGATGATCGAGAAGGCCAGCATCGACCCGTCGTTGGAATAGCGCGGCGCCAGCACCTGACCGTCGAACTGGCCCAGGCTTTCGCGACGGCCGGTCGACAGGTTGTACAGGTAGATGCGGCTGTAATCCCGGCCCAGCGCCACATAGGTCACCTCGTCCGGATTGGACGTGGAGAAGCGCGGCGACATGATCACTTCGTCGCCCTGGGTCAGGAAGACGGGGTTGTAACCGTCCTGATCCACGATCGCGAGGCGGCTCAGCTTCTCCAGCTGCGTCCCGCTTTCGGCGACGTAGATCACGCGAGTGTCGAAGAAGCCGCTCTCGCCCGTCATGCGCTGATAGACGACGTCGGAAATCTTGTGCGCGATGCGGCGCCACTGCTCGGCCGTGGCGGTGAACTGGTAGCTGACCAGCTGGCACTCGCGGTAGGTGTCGTACAGGCGGAAGCCCACGTCGACGCGGCCGTCCGCACGGGGCGTCACGCCGCCGTAAAGCACCGCCTGCGCGCCGATGCTGGTCCACGCGGGGAAGGTCGGCCGTGCGCCCAGGCCGGGCCGCTCGGTGAAGCCCGCGGGGTTCAGCGGATCGAAGAAGCCGGAACGCCGCAGATTGCCGCGGATGACGTTGGAGATGTCGTCGCCGTACTGGCCGCTGAAACCGACGACGGCGATGGGAAAGGGCCTCAGCTCGGCCTGGTCGATCACCACGATCTGCGGCTCGCCCGTCGTCGGGTCCTGGGCCAGCGCGGCGCCGGGCAGGGCGACGCAGGCGGCGGCGAACGCGGTCAGGACGGTCTTCAGGCGCATTGCAGGCTCCGGCTTGGCTGGTCCGCCGCATACTGAACGCGCGACGTGACGAAAGACCACTCTCGGCCCCAATGCGGCGACTTTCGGGCGAGCTTGGCGGTTAACGACGACCCGTCAGGGCGCGTCAGGCTCAACGGCACTGGCTGGCGCTGCTGAAGCCGAACGTGATGTCCTGCTCTTCGTAGCCGGCGGGCATGTCGAAGGGCGCGGCGGCGCGGATGCCGCGCAGGACCGCGTCGGAAATCGCGCGGTAGGCGGGACTGCCCTGCTGGTTGACCAGTCGGGGATTGCCCACGATCCGGCCGTCTTCCGACAGACGCACGCGCACCTGCACCTGCACCGAGTCCGCGCCCGGCAGGTTGCAGTTGAACGTCGGACGCACCTGCTGGCCCAGGGCGCTGATGTCCGCCCGTCCCAGCGCGCGGGGCGCCTGCCCGCGACCCGCGTCGCCGGTGTTGGGACGGCGGTCGGTGCGCCCTTCGTTGGGCCGTTTGGACAGGCGATCGAGATCCAGCGACGGCTCGTCGCGCTTCGGCTGGGGCGCCGGCGGGCGCGGCTGCGGCGTCGGCGGCCGCGTGACGGGCGGCCGCGGGGTGGGCGTGGGCGCCTTGCGGGGCGTGGGCGTGGGCGTCGGCGGGGGCGGCGTCGGCTCGGGTTCCGGCGTCGGCGGGACTTCCGTCTCCGGCGGCGGCACCGTGGCCCCGTCCTCGGTGATCAGGTCTTCGGAAGGATTGTCCGCCGCGGCGGCCTCGACCTGCACGTCCGAGATGACCGAGACGCGGATGCCCTCCGTGGGCGCGGGCGGCAGCGGCTTGTCCGGCCATGACACGAACAACAGGGCCCCCAGTCCCGCGTGCAGGATCAGGGAGCCGATCGTGCCGGGTCCGGGCGCCTTCATGCCGTCAGCCCTCCGTCGCCGTGACGGGGGCCGCCGCGGGCGCGGCGCGCGGGGCGGTGTCGGTGATCAGGTTCAGCTTGGCGTAGCCGTTGGCCGACAGCCTGGCCATGACCTTGGCCACCTCGGAATAGGGCGCGGCGCCGTCCGCGCGGACCGACACGGCCTTGTCGGGCGATCCGCCCGCCTGCCGCACGCCCTCGATCAGCCCGTCGTAGCCGATCCGCGCCTCGCCCACGAAGACCTCGCCCGCGCGGTCGATGGACACGACCACCGGCTCCTGCTCCGCCTCCACCGCCCCCGCTTCCGTCTTGGGCAGGTCCACCGGCACGGCAACCGTCAGCAGCGGCGCCGAGATCATGAAGATGATCAGCAGCACCAGCATGACGTCCACCAACGGCGTCACGTTGATCTCGCTCAGCGGCTTCTTGCGGGCGCGCCTGCGTCCCCGCTGATGTCCGCCGCCTCCGACGCTCAGGGCCATGGTTCAGAAGCCCCGGCGGTCGGTGTGATCGGAGGACGGCGCCGGCGCCGGCGCGGCCGGTCCGCCCACCCGGCGCGCCACCGCGGCCTGCAGGTCGTCGGCGAAGGCCTCCATCCTCCCGGTGAACTTGCCCGCGTCGATCGAGAACTTGTTGTAGGCGATGTAGGCCGGGATGGCCGCCGCCAGGCCGATGGCCGTGGCGAACAGGGCTTCGGCGATCGCCGGGGCCACGGTGGTCAGGTTGGTGTTGCCGGCCGAGGCGATGGCGCTGAACGCGTTCATGATGCCCCACACCGTGCCGAACAGACCGATGAAGGGCGAGGCGGTGGCCACCACCGACAGCACGCCCAGACCGTTCTCGATGCGCTGGCTCTCACGCGCGATCAGGCTGTCCAGCGCCCGGTCGATGCGGGCCATCAGCAGCTGCCCCTGCACCTCGCCCAGCTGCCCCTTGGCCCGCGCGTCGCGCCAGTCGGTCACCGCCAGCACCAGCATGCGGGGCAGGGGGTCGGCCGGGTTCGGCCCCGCCTGCGCAGCCACGTCCTCCAGCGGCCGGCCGGAATGGATCGCGTCCTCGAACTGATCCGCCCTGCGGTTCATCGAGGCGAAGCGGAAGGCCTTGTCCAGGATCACCGCCCACGACCACAGCGACGCCAGCGCCAGTCCGACCATCACGCCCTTCACCACCCAGTCGGCGGCCATGAACAGCTCGACGGGGTTCAACAGGCTGGCTTCGGCGGGCACGGTCATGCGGTCGTTCCGGTCAAGGTTGCGCCGCCCATCGTGAAGGACGGCAAGGCGATTTCATGGCGGGTCTAGCGGCCCGGGGCCGCTTCGTCACTTATGGTCAGCTCATGCGGGCGCCAGCCACGGGCGCACCTTTTCCACCAGCAGGGGCGTCGGCCGTCGCGGGCGTCCGTCCGGATGGATGCAGACCGCCGTCACCCGCGCCTCGCACAGCGTCTCGTCCCCGCGCGTGATCCTTTGATCGATGATCAGGCGCGGTCCCTGCACGCGCTCGTAAAGCGTCCGCACCGTCAGCGCGTCGTCGATGCGCGCCGGCTTCAGCCAGCGCAGGCTCATGTCCGCCACCACGAAGGCCAACGGCGACGGCCCGTCCATCAGCTCCGCATGCCCCACCCCCGCCGCGCGCAGGAAATCCGAACGCCCGCGCTCGAAGAACCGCACGTAGCTGCCGTGGTACACCAGCCCGGTGAAGTCGGTGTCCTCGTAATAGACGCGCACCGGCAGGCGGTGCTCGCGTCCTTCGAAGGTTCCGGCCGTGGGCGCGCTCATCGCGGCGTCCGCGCGGGCGGCGTCGGCAGGTCGGGGCAGTCGGCGTCGACCATGGCGCGGAATTCCCCCGTCAGCGGGTCGTCGGCGAACAGGATGCGGTTGGGGCGGGACACGAAGGCCACGCTGCCCGTCTCGCCCCTGCGCCCGGCATAGCCGCAGACCACGCGCCCGCGGCCCGGCTCGATCAGCCGCACCTGCCCCGAAGGTCCGAACCGCTCGCGCACCTGATGAAGCGCCCGCCGGTGCGGAGGCGTCTCCCACGGCGCGGCCCCGTCAGTGGCGATCACGCGCCACGCCGCCAGCGCCCCGAGCGCCAGCACGGCCCCGCCCAGGACGGCGATCAGGCGGTCGGTGCGGATCCGGCGGGCGGCCATGCCCGCACCATGCCCAGCTTCGCCGCGACCCGGAACCCCTCTCCCGAAAGTGATGGCGGCCGCCTTGGTGACGCCCCGGGCCGCGCGCATCCTTGCGGCATGGTCCGCATCATCCTTTCCGCCGCCGTCCTGACGCTCGCCGGCGGCGCCGCGTCCGACGCCCGGGCGCAGATCGCGCCCTGGCCCGGCGCCTCGACGTTCGACCAGCACCGTCACGACGCCGACCGAAACCTGCAGGCCATGGAGGCGCGCCGCCGCGACGCCGACTTGCGTCAGGCCGAGGCGGCCCGCACCGGCGCCGACGCGCGCGCGGCCTCGGTCCGCATCGAGGCGGCGCGCCTGCCCGCCCTGCCGTATCCCGGCGCCCGGCAGCCGGCGCCCGCCGCGCCGGTCCGCCCGGGCGGCGGCTTTCCCGCCCCCGCGTCCGGCGGCGACGTGACCCGGATCGACGCCTGGCTGCGCCGGGCCGACTGACCCTGCATCCCTTTCGCCCCGTCTCCGTTGTGCTCTAGCTTCACCGGAGGCTCAGGGAGGGACGGCATGCGTTGGCAGGGCGGACGTCGCGGCGGCGGCATCGAGGATCGGCGCGGCATGGGCGCGGGCGGCATGGTCGGCGGCGGCCTGGGCGTGGGCGTGATCGCGCTTCTGGGATATCTCTTCTTCGGCATCGACCCCTCCACCACGACCCAGGTCGCCAGCCAGTTCGGCGCGGCGACGCAGCAGGAGGGCGAAAAGGGCACGCCCGAGGATCAGGCCGGCCTGTTCGTCGACGTCGTCGGCGCCAACATCAACGACGTCTGGTCGCGCGCCCTGGTCGGCTACCAGCCGCCTCGCGTCGTCCTGTACGAGGGCGGCACGGGCACCCAGTGCGGCTTCGGTCAGGCGGCGATGGGGCCCTTCTACTGCCCCACGGACCGCACCGTGTACCTCGACCTCAGCTTCTGGCGGCAGCTGGAGCAGCTGGGCGGTTCGGGCGCCGAGTTCGCCCGCGCCTACGTCATCGCCCACGAATTCGGCCATCACGTCCAGACCCTGACCGGCGCCTCACAGCAGGTGCAGCAGGCGCAGCAGAACGCCCGCAGCCGGGGAGAGGCCAACAGCTATTCCGTGGCGCTGGAGCTTCAGGCCGACTGCTACGCCGGCGTCTGGGCCGCCAACGCCTCGTCCGTGTCGAACGGCGAGGTGGCGATGACGCCGGGCGACATCGAGGCGGGGCTCCAGACCGCCTCGGCCATCGGCGACGACCGGCTGACCGGCGGCCGCGCCTCGCCGGAAAGCTTCACCCACGGCACGTCACAGGAACGGGCCGCCTGGCTGCGTCGCGGCTACGAAAGCGGCGACCCCGCCGTCTGCGACACCTTCGCGGCCCGCTAGCGCCGCCGCCGCCGACGTCCGACGCGCAGGTCCGGCGTCTCCGCCGTCCACAGTCCCGCCCGGGCCAGATCGACGCGCAGGGCCTGCCCCTCGAAGGCGGCCATGCCCAGCAGGGCCCCAGGAAACCCGGGCGCCGACACGTCGCCGAAGATGGCGACCGGCGCGTCGGCGAAGGTGCGGTCGCCGACGCCCACGGTGCGGGCGCGCGCGACCTGGGCGCCGACCTGCCCGCCCAGCACCAGACTGGACCCGCGCGTCAGGTCCCGGCCGTCGTAAAGCCCCGCGGCCTCCGCCGACCGGCGCGACAGGGCCAGCAGCGACGACGCCCCCGTGTCGACCAGCGCCTCGACCGTCCGACCCTCCAGCGTCACGTCCAGCCTCAGCGATCCCGCTTCCCGGCGCGCCGGCAGGGCCCGGGCGTCGGCGCGCAAGGCCAGCGCTCCGGGCGCCGACAGCCGGCTGCGCCGCGCGCCGGTCTCGATGTCCAGCACCAGCGTCTCCAGCGCGTCCTGCCCCAGGATCAGCTGCGCCCCCAGGCCCCGGTCGCGGTCCGCGATCGGGCCCAGATCCAGTATGGCGGCGCGCAGGCCGGGCAGGGCCAGCCCTTCCATCGCCACGTCGACCACGGCGCCGCGTCCGACCTGGGGTCTCCCGCCGACGCCGTAGGCCAGCAGGGGCAGCGGAAAGCTCAGCCGCTCGCGCCCGTCGGCCGCCAGACGATCGTGAAAGGCCCGGTCCAGCACCGAATACTGCGCGCCCGTGTCGATCAGGGCCACGGTCGGCACGCCGCCCACCGTCACGTCGACCGTGGGCGTGACCGCCGGCGCCCGGTACGACAGCCAGGGCGTGGCGCCGCCGTCGAACACCGGCCGCGGCGTCGGCCACAGGACCTTGTCCTTGAACCACCAGCCGCCGCCCACGGCACCGGCCAGAAGTCCCAGCCGGATCAGCATGCCGCGACGGTTCATCCCTCCGTGATGGCGGCAAGGCGCGACGCCGTCCAGTGCCGCGAGGTCGCGGGCCGAAGTCATCCGTCTTCCGCGAGGGGAGAAGGACGATGCGGCGACGTCCGCCGTCTCGTTGCGACGGGTCGCATCGATTTCCCCAGCCTTCTCAACGCCCGCCCGGAATCTTCACCCTATCCGTCATGACCGGTCCGGCGTCGTGCCAACCTTCGCGTGGTTCCGTCGCAGGGAGGGGCGCAAGGCCTTGCGAGCTTGTCGCGGCGGAAGCGGTTCGAGCGGGGGTCGACGCCGGGGGCTCACATGTCCACGGCCGGCCGGCGTCGGCGTGAACCTGCAAGGTCGTGGCCATCGGAGGTGGGCGGCGGCGCGGGGGCCGGGGGCAATGAGACGCCTCCGGATCAGGCCGGCGATCATGGCGCGTCACGGGAAGGCGCGCGTCCGGGTACGGGGTTCGCAGGTCTCCCGCCCGCCCGCCGAAGGCGCGTCCGTTAGTCGCCAAGCAGCGGCCCTATGCGGTGGCGAGAGCCATTTCGGACAGCTTTCGATCAGACGGACCGCGCGGAGCGTCGTCGCGAAGCCGAAACGGTAATCACATCACAGCATCCGGGCTCCGCGCCCGGCGCTCCGCCCGCCCTTTCCAACTCCGCGTGAAAACGACGGAGCGTCCGATCGTGCCTGAAGCCTTCCCCGGCCTCGCGTTGCAAAAAGAACTTTACAGCGCAAAGCAGGCGGGCTAGATGGTCCTCATGACCGCAGCTTCCACGCCCTTTGTACGCGCCTCCGCCGACTGGACCGCCGGCCAGGCCGTCGGCCGCGTTCTCGTCGCCTCGGGCGCGGCGTTCGGTGCGGCCAACCTGTTCCAGTGGGGCCTCATGTCCGGCCTCCTGCCGCTGCATCCTGCGTGGCTCTCGCTCAGCTGGCCGGTCGCGCTGGCCGTCTTCTTCAGCGTCCTTATCCGCGTGCGCCGCAACCCGTCGCCGGGCGCGCGCACCGCGGGCGGCTGGTCGCGCCGCGCCATTGCGGTCCAGCTGTCGGTCGTCGCGGCGCTTCTGGCCGTCTCGGCCGCCACCGGCCGGTGGGAGACCATGGCCTGGGCGACGGTCAGCACGCCCGCGCTCTACGCGGCCGCCTGGGCCGTGGCGGCGCTGCGGACGCGCCGGCCGGTTCTGGCGCTGCCCGCCGTGGCCGGCCTCGCCGGCGCCGCGACGATCGCCCTCCTGCTGGGCAGCCCCGCCCAGCATCTGGCCTCGGCGGCGACCCTTCTGTTCACCGCCCTGATCCCGGGGCTTCTCCTCATCACCGCCCGTTCGGAGGCCTGACCATGACCCAGGACGACATCCGCTCCATGAAGGACGAGATCGCCTACATCAAAGCCCTGGCCGAGGAGGGCCGTCGCACGCCCGTCATGGGCGGCGGCATCCTGATCGCGGCGGGCCTGATCTTCGGCCTGGCCTCCATCGTCCACTGGCTCATCGCCATCGAGGCCCTGACCGTCACCCCCGTCGCCTATGCGGTCATCTGGATCGCCGCCATGGCCGCATTCTTCGCCTGTCTGTTCGTCCTCATCGGACGCAACAAGGGCCGCCCGGGCGCCGCCTCGCTGGTCAATCAGGCGGTGGGCACGGCCTGGATGGGCGTCGGCCTGCTGATCTTCGTCATGTCACTTTCGATCGCCGTCATCTCGTGGCGCGTGCAGAGCGAGATCCTGACGCTGATCTTCCCGTCGATGATCTTCGCGGCCTACGGCTCCGGCTGGGCGGTTTCGGCGACGATGTCGAAGTCGCGCTGGCAGTGGTGGCTGGCCATCGCGGCCTGGGCGGCCGCGCCCGCCATCGCCGCCCTGGTCGGCACCAGCTGGATCTGGCTGGCCTACGCCGCCGGCCTGATGCTGCTGGCCCTGATCCCCGGCGTCATCCTGGTCCGGCAGGAGCCGGCGGAGGTCGTCTGACCATGGCCGACGGCTTCGACATCAACCGCATCGACGAGGTCATCCACGGCCGGGTCCGGCTGGGAATCATGGCCTATCTGTCGGGCGCCGGCACGGCCGACTTCGGCGAACTGAAGACGCGACTCCAGACCACGGACGGCAACCTGTCGGTCCACCTGCGCAAGCTGGAGGAGGCGGGCTTCGTCGAGGTCACGAAACGCTTCGTCGGCCGCAAGCCCCTGACCGAGGCCCGGCTGACCGAGGACGGCCGCCTGGCCTTCGTGCAGTACCTCGACGCCATGGGCGCCCTGCAGGCCGCGGCCCAGCCGAAGCCGGACTGACTTCCGACGCGGAACGTGAGAAGGGCAGGGTCATGAGCCGGCTCCTGTCCTTCGACGCCATCGACAACTTCCGCGACTACGGCGACTACGCCACGGCCGCGGGGCGGCGGATCCGCGCCGGGCGTCTCTACCGGTCGGCCCATCACGCCCGCGCCAGCGACGCCGATCTCGACAGGCTGGCGGATCTCGGCCTCGGCGCCGTCGTGGACCTGCGCCGTCCCTCGGAACGCCTGCGCCAGCCGTCGCGCCGACCGGCGACCGCGTCCTGCGCGGTGGTCGAAAGCCATCACGACGACGGGGGCGAGGCCCCGCACATCACCTTCCTGCGGACCTCCGACCTCAGCGAGGCGTCCGGTCGAGACTTCATGCACCAGGCCTATCGCCGCCTGCCCTATGAGACGCCGCATCTCGACCTCTTCGCCCGGTATTTCCGTGCGCTCGGCGAGGCCGAGGGTCCGGTGCTCATCCACTGCGCGGCCGGGAAGGACCGCACCGGCCTGCTCGCGGCCCTGACGCATCACCTCCTCGGCGTGTCGCGCGACGACATGATCGAGGACTATCTGCTGACCAACACCGCCGTGGACCTCGAGGCCCGGGCGCCCGACATCGCCCGACAACTTCACGCCATGACCGGCCGCACCGCCTCGCATGCCGCGGTCGTCGCCTTCATGGGCGTGTCGCCGGACTTTCTCGACGTCGCCTTCCGCACCATCGAGGCGCGGGACGGCTCGCTCGACGCCTATCTGGAACGTGCGCTCGGCGTCGATGCCGCGCTGCGTGACCGCATCGGCGAGCGGCTGGCGGCGTGAGCGCGACCTTCACGGTCCGGCTGGCCCGCCCGCTGGGCCGGATCGACGCCGCCGCCGTCGCCCATGCCCTGCGCGACCGACCCGGCGCCCTCGTCCTGACCGCCTCACCGGAGGGGGGACGCGCCGTGATCGCGGCCGACCCGGACCTGACCTTCGCCGGAGCCGTGGCCGACGCGGCCCCCTTCGCCCGGCTCGCCGATCCGCTCTGGGGAAGCGGCGTCGTCGGCCTCGCTTCCTACGATCTCGGCGCGCGTCCCGCGGTCGGCCGGCGCGGCGACTGGCCCGACCTCATGCTGGCCCGCTACCCGTCGATGATCGAGATCGACGCCGGGGGTCGGGCGATCGCCGTGGGCCGCGGGCCGGACGCGGGCGCCGCCGTTATCGCGCGGGATCGCGCCGCCGCCTGGGCGGTCGCGCCGCCGCCGCCGCCTCCGGCCGCGGCGCCCTCTCCCCACTTCGCCGCCGAGGCGCCCGGCGAGGCCTATGAGGCGGCGGTCGCCGACGTCGTCGCCCGCATCGCCGCCGGCGAGCTGTTCCAGGCCAACGTCGCCCGCGGCTGGAGCGGTCGCCTCCGGCCGGGCGCCGATCCCTTCGACGCCTTCGCCCGTCTGCGCGGCCGGTCCTCGGCCTACGGCGCCTTCTGGCGGCTGGACGACCGGGCCCTCGTGTCCAACTCGCCCGAACTCTTCCTGACCCTCGACCGCGCGACGCGCCGGGTGGAGACCCGACCGATCAAGGGCACCCGTCCCCGCCACCCCGATCCCGAACGCGACGCGGCCCTGGCCGAGGAGCTGAGGTCCAGCGCCAAGGACCGCGCCGAGAACCTCATGATCGTGGACCTCATGCGCAACGACCTCGCCCGCGCCTGCGAACCCGGCTCGGTGCGGGTGGAGCGGCTCTTCGAACTGGAGGCCCACCCCACCGTGCACCATCTGGTCTCCACGGTGACGGGGCGCCTGGCGGACGGCGCCGGTCCGGCGGAACTGATGGCCGCGGCCTTTCCGCCCGGCTCCATCACCGGCGCCCCGAAGCATCAGGCGATGAAGGTCATCGCCGGACACGAGCCGCCGCGCGGACCATGGTGCGGCTCGCTTTTTCTGATGGAGGAGGAGCGTTTCACGGCCTCGGTCCTGATCCGCACGGCGGCCTTTGAACGACGCGGCGGTGGCTGGACGTGGCGGACCCTCGCGGGGGCCGGCATCGTCGCCGACAGCGATCCGGCCGCCGAGCGGGCCGAAACCGAAGCCAAGATCGCGGCCCTGCGCGAGGCCCTGGCCGGCGCTCAGGGCGTATAGGCGATCGTCTCGACCTCACGCGGCCGCATGTAGAACTTGTGAGAGAATTTGGTGATGGACGGCATCAGATAGTCGACCGGGGAATCGTAGTCGTACGTCGTTTCCGTCACCACGATCGTCTGACCCCGCTCCACCACGCCGGCGGGCAGGGTCATGGTCCCCGTCAGCGCCGGCAGGCCCTTGCCGCGGCTCCAGACGATGCGGTTCACGTCGTCGTTCCCGCGCGTCACGGCCGAGGCGCGCAGCTTCAGCGTGGCCGAGGGAAACGGCTTCATGATCTGGACGCCGACGTTGAACAGATCGTCCATCTGCGCGCCGGTGATGGCCTGTCGCTGGGTGATCAGGTCGGCCACGACCGCCGCGCTCTGGCCGGCCCGCTTCTGGGCCATGAACCCCTGACAGAACTCGGCCAGGCCGAAATACATGGCCACCAGCACCGGGGCCAGGAGCGCGAACTCCACCGCCGACACGCCGCGACGGTCGCGCCGCAGCCGCGCGAACACGCCGGCGCTCGTGGAGGCGCGCCGCATCAGAACGGCTCGTTCTGGAAGGCGGTGGTGGCCATCAGCCAGCTGTCCGAGCCACCGCGGGCTAAGCCCTGCGCCAGAAAAGGCGTGAACAGCGTGTGCCGGTACCAGGCCCGCGCCAGCATCAGGCTGCCGGCGGCGCCGTTCTGGTAGGTCAGCCCCGCCGAGGAGAACCCGCCGCCCTGCATGGGATCGGGAACGTTGGGCGCCGTGTAGTTGCCGACCACGCGCACGTCCACGAACACCTTCCCCTCGCAGCCGGCGGAGAAGATGCTCATGCGGGCGCACATGCGGGTCTTGAAGGTGGCGTCCGTGAAGCCTTGGGCCGAGGCCTGTCCGGTCCGTACGAGACGGCCCGTCTCGATGACGGCGTTCTCGAGCACGGAGTCGAGGACGAAGACGAAGGCGATCTCGGCGATCGCGAACAGCATGAACAGAAAGGGAAGGGCGATCATGCCGAACTCGACGGCCGCCGCGCCTTTGCGCGGACGCCGCCGGATCAGCCGATGCAGGAGCGCCCGGCGCATGCCGGTCAGTTCGGGGCGGCCGCCGGGGCCGCGGCGGCCGACGCGCCGTCGTTGGGCGAACGCAGGGTCGGCGCGCAGGAGGCGGCGCACGCCATCTCGGTGACCTGGGCGCCGCGCCACACGCGTACGCGGCCGACGTCGCCGCCCGCCACGACGACCTGGCTCTGGAACAGGGTCCGGCCCACGCCGTCGACCACGACCACCTCGGTCACGCCATAGCCCTTGCCCGTGACGAACAGGGTGTTGGCGTCCACGACGGTCACGTCGGCGATCTGGGGGTTGCCGACGATCACCGAGCCGGCCTGGCCGCGCAGCTGGATGCGGGCGGACTGGTCAATCTCGACGTTCAGGGACTGGGACTGCGCCGCCGCCGCGCCGGGGGTGGCCGCCGCGATCAGCAGGCCGGCGGCGATCAGAAGGCCGCGCGTCGATCGATGTCCGATGGCCATGGGGCCGCTCCCTTGGAATTCCGCACGCCCGCGAGGGGCGCCCGCACACTGGCGGGCAAATCTCAAGAAAGTCTGAAGTGACCCGAGCGGCGGCTGCGAGGAGTTCAACTTGATGAACATGCAGGTAACCACGAATTCAGCATCGTTCGTCTTGGCATTTACTCTGATTTAAGCGCGCTCGTGCAGTTTGGTCATACGGGGAACGGGCGCAGCAAGCGGCGGCCCCAAGTTGGTGGAAGTCATCTCGCGTTCCGTTTTCCAATCTGAAGGACAGATTCACATGACCAAGTTCGTTTCCCGCTTCATGGCCGACGAATCCGGCGCCACGGCCATCGAGTACGGCCTGATCGCCGCCCTGATCGCCGTCGTCATCATCACGGCCGTCACGGCCCTGGGCTCGACCATCAAGACCAAGTTCAACGCCGTCGTGACCGGCATGGGCGGCACCGCCGGCGCCTAAGCCGACGCACCGTCTCGAAACCGCGAAAGGCCCGGGGCTTCGGCTCCGGGCCTTTCTGCTTTCCGGGTCTGCAAGTCGAGAAATGAGGGTGAACGCGCAAGTAACCGTGTCCGCGCACCCGCCCTTAACGCAGGTCGGCGAAAGTGACCGTGCATTCCGGGGGCTCAGCGGGCGACCGCCCTCCCGATTGAAGTCGCTCGCTGAACCAAACTGAAGGACATCCCATGACCAAGTTCGTTTCCCGCTTCATGGCCGACGAATCCGGCGCCACGGCCATCGAGTACGGCCTGATCGCCGCCCTGATCGCCGTCGTCATCATCACGGCCGTCACCGCCCTGGGCTCGACCATCAAGACCAAGTTCAACGCCGTCGTGACCGGCATGGGCGGCACCGCCGGCGCCTAAGCCGACGCACCGTCTCGAAACCGCGAAAGGCCCGGGGCTTCGGCTCCGGGCCTTTCTGCTTTCCGGCGTGCGCAAAAACGCGCCCTTAACCGCCTGCGGGGCAGGATGGCCGCATGGATCCGCTCCACCTTCTGCCCCTCAGCCTTCTGCCCGCCCTGGTCATCGTCGCCGGGCTGAAGGATCTGACCAGCATGACCATCCCGAACTGGATCTCGGCGATCCTTGTCGTCGCCTTCTTTCCCGTGGCCTTCCTGATGGGCCTGCCGGTCGTGTCGGTGGCGGTGCATCTGGGGGTCGGTCTGGCCGCCCTGCTGGTGGCCGCCGGCATGTTCGCCCTGCGCTGGATCGGCGGCGGCGACGCCAAGCTGACGGCGGCGGCATGCCTGTGGCTGGGCGTGTCGGGATCCGGCATGTTCCTGTTGTGGACGGGGTTGATGGGCGGCCTGTTCTGCCTGTTCCTGATCTTCGCGCGCTTCCAGGCGCAGACCGCGCTGCCGGCCGGGGCGCCCGGCTGGGTCGTGCGCCTGATGGAGCCGAAGGGCGACATCCCCTACGGCGTCGCCATCGCCGCCGGCGCCCTGATGGCCTGGCCGGCCAGCCCCCTGATGAGCCTCTACGCCTCAGGCGTTTGAAAACCGGCGTTTAGGGGGCCGTTAACCCGCGGGCTTCATGGTCGTTAACGCAGGCGCCGGGAGTGTGACTTCCGCGATTCGCCCGCGTCGGAGACCCGTGGATGAAACCCGCCCGCATCGCCGTGATCTGCGTCGCCGCCGTCGCCGCCATCGGACTGGCCTTCGTCGTGCGCGCCATGGGCTCCGGCTCGGGCGAACCCGTGCAGACGGCCGCCGCCGCGCCGGTCGCAGCCGTGCCGATGGCCAAGGTTCTGGTCGCCGCGCGCGACCTCGAGCCGGGCAAGCGTCTGGTCGCCGACGACCTGGAGTGGAAGGACGTCCCCGCCGCCGAGGTCCTGCCCGAACACTTCACCGACGGCACGACGCCCGTCCCCGCCCAGCCCGCGGCCGAGGTCAAGCCGGCAGACGGTTCCGCCGTGGCCCGGGTCACCCGAGCGGCGTCCGAAGTGGCCACCGGCGGGGCCAAGTCCGACTGGCTGGGCGCGGTGGTCCGCGAGCCCATCCTGGCCGGCGAGCCCATGCTGGACCGCAAGGTCGTGCGCGCCGGCGACAGCGGCTATCTGGCCGCCTATCTGGAGCCCGGCATGCGGGCCATGGCGATCCGTGTCACGGTCGAGACCGCCGCGGGCGGCTTCATCCTGCCCGGCGACCGGGTCGACGTGCTGCTGACCCGCGAGATGAAGCTGTCCGACGTCGCCGGCGAGAACTCCGGCCGCAGCCGCTTCGCCACCAACACGGTCATGGCCAACGTCAAGGTTCTGGCCATCGACCAGACCACCAGCGTCGACGACGACGCCAAGGCGGTGGTGGGCGCCACCGCCACGCTGGAAGTTCGCCCCCAGGACGCCGAGGCCCTGGCCCTGGCGAAGTCCGAGGGCGAACTGAGCCTCGTCCTGCGCTCCTATGCCGACACCGGCGGCCCGTCCGGTCGGGTCGGTCCCTCGCCGAGCCAGAACACGACCTCGACGGTTCGCGTGTTCCGCGGCGGCGATCCTGAAGTGGTGGTGGTGCAATGAGACGCCTGACCGTCCTCCTGACCGCCGCCGGAATGGCGCTGGCGCCGATGACGCCGGCGACCTCGGCCATGGCCCAGAGCCGCGCCGTCGTCGCGGCCGGCGCCGCGTCGCAGCTGGTGAACCTGCCGCGCGGCAGCTCCATGGCCATCGATCTTCCGGCTGACGCCCGCGACGTCATCGTGTCCAATCCCGCGGTGGCCGAAGCCGTCCTGCACTCGCCGCGCCGGATCACCATCATCGGCCTGGCGCCGGGCGAGACGGACGCCGTCTTCCTCGACGCCGCGGGCCGCTCGATCCTGACCCTGCGCGTCCGGGTCGACGCCGGCGTCTCGGCGCTGCAGGACACCTTGTCGCGCACCCTGCCGGGCGTGAACGTCCGCGCCGAGGCCGTCAACGACAGCATCCTGCTGACCGGCACCGTCTCCAGCCCGGGCGAGGCCGACCGCGTCACCCAGATCGCGCGCGCCTTCGTCAGCGCGCCGGAGAAGGTCATCAACATGATGACCATCGAAGGCTCGGATCAGGTCACGGTCCGCGCCCGGGTGATCGAGGTGCAGCGCACGGCGGTCAAGCAGCTGGGCTTCGACGTCAACGCCATCCTGAACACGATCGGCGACGGCCTCTCGCTGCAGAACATCGCCACCTTCGCCGTTTCCGGCAGCCAGCTGGGCGGCGGCCAGATCACCTACAACGACGCCAACAACGACGGCGAGGGTGTGACGGGCACGATCCGCGCCTTCGAGCGCACCGGCCTGATCCGCATCCTGGCCGAACCGAACGCCACCTCCGTCTCCGGCGAAAGCGCGGAATTCCTCGCCGGCGGCGAATTTCCGGTGCCGGTCGGTCGCGACGACCGCGGCAACATCCTGATCGAGTTCAAGCCCTACGGCGTGCGGCTTGCCTTCCGCCCCATCGTGCTGTCGGGCGGCCGCATCTCGCTGCAGCTGTCGACCGAGGTGTCGGAGCTGACGACCAACGGGGCCTTCACGCTCGGGGGCACCGGGCCCAACGCGCTCGTCATTCCGGCGCTGGCGGTGCGCCGCACGTCGAACACCGTGGAACTCCCGTCCGGCGGATCTCTGATGATCGCCGGCCTGCTGCGCGAGGACACCCGGCAGAACATCGACCAGCTGCCCGGGATCGGCTCCCTGCCGGTGCTGGGCGGCCTGTTCCGCTCGCGCGACTATCTGGCCGGCGAGACCGAGCTGGTGATCATCATCGAGGCCTACATCGTCTCGCCGACGTCTCCGAACGCCCTGCAGACCCCGGCCGACGGCTTGGTCGTCTCGGGCGACCTGCAGACGCTTCTCTTCGGGCGGCTGACGGAATGGTACGGCGTGCCGGCGCCGCAGGCCGGCGCCTCGGCCGGCTGGCAGGGCCCCGTGGGCTATGTGATCGAGTGAGACGGACCATGCGCACCCTCCTGATCGCCACCGTCGCCGCCGTCGCCCTGACCGGGTGCGCCCAGACGGGCGGACTGTTCCAGGGCGAAACCCCGCCGCTCACGCCGCTGTCGCACTATGCCCTCCGGGTCGAGCCGGGCTTGGACCGCATCGCCCTGGCGGTGCACGAGACCGGTCTGTCGACGGCCCAGACCGACGCCCTGGCCGCCCTGAGCCACCGCTGGAAGCGCGGCGGCGCCGGTCGTCTGTTCATCCAGTCGCCGTCGGGCGAGGACCAGGTGTCCGCGGCCATGGCGTGGGCCGTTCACGACGCGCTGGTCCGCTTCGGCATCCCGGCTTCGGCCCTGACGGTGGAAGCCTACGGCGCGCCGGACGGCCGCGCGCCGGTGCTGGTGGGGTTCGAGACGGTGCAGGCGGTCATCCCGAACTGCGCCGCCGAGCGCGGCACGCTCAACGGCCGCGTCTCCAACGGCCCGTCCCCCGGTCTGGGCTGCTCGGTGAACGCCAATCTGGCGGCCCAGATCGACGATCCCCGCGACATCGCGCGCCCACGCGGCATGACCCCGTCCGACTCCGGTCGCGCGGCAGTGGTCTTCTCGGCCTACCGCACGGGCGAGACCACGTCGGCGACGCAGGAAGAACTGGTCGCGGGCCGCATCTCACGGGCGGTGGAATAGGTCGGCATGAACAACGCCTTCGCCCAGAGCCGCGACGAATTCGAGGACGACGCCTTCGACCTCGACATGGATTACGTCCGCGACGAGCCGGGCGCTCCGCAGCCGTTCACCGACGTCGCCGTGCCGGCGGCCCGCGAGCCGCTTCAGTTCACGCCGCCCGCCCCCACGGCTCCGGTTCCCGCCGCGGCCCTGCCGGTCGCCGCCGGCGAGCCGTTCAATCCCGTCGGCGAGATGATCGCCCATGCGGGCTCGGCCCTGGCGCCCATGGCGGCGGACGTTTCGGTGCCCCGCATCGGCATCCACGTCTTCGCTGAGCGTCAGGACACGTTGGCCGCGGCCGAGCGCGCCGGTCAGGACCGTCGCCTGTCGCGCGCCACCACCCAGGTCCGCGTCGGCGGCGTGGCCGCCGCGGTCGAGACCTACCGGCACGAGCCGACCCCGCCGCTGGTCGTCGTGGAATCCACCGCCGACCCGGCCACCCTGCTGGGCGAGATCGACCACCTCGCCGAGGTCTGCGACGCCGGCACCAAGGTCGTGGTCATCGCCTCGGTCAACGACATCCTGCTGTACCGTGAGCTGATGCGGCGGGGGGTCAGCGAGTATCTGGTCGCCCCCGTCCAGCCGCTGCAGCTGATCGCGGCCATCGGCGGCCTGTTCGCCGATCCGGCCCAGCCGTTCGTCGGCCGGACCATCGCGTTCGTCGGCGCGCGGGGCGGCTGCGGGGCCTCGGCCATCGCTCACAACACCGCCTATGCGATGTCCGAGAAGATCGGCGCCAACACCGTCATCGTCGACTACGACCTGCCGTTCGGCACCGCCGGGCTGGACTTCAATCAGGATCCGCTGAACGGCGTGGCCGACGCCCTGGGCCAGCCCGACCGTCTGGATCCGACCCTGCTCGATCGCATGATGGTGCGCTGCACCGACAAGCTGTCGCTGTTCGCGGCGCCCGCCACGCTCGACGCGGACTGGGACGTCAGCCCCGAAGCGTTCGAAGAGGTCACCACGCAGATCCGCGGCACCGCGCCGTTCGTCGTGCTGGATCTCCCGCACCTCTGGTCGGGATGGATGCGGCGCACCCTGATCTCGGCCGACGAGGTCGTGGTCGTCGCCACGCCCGACCTGGCCAGCCTGCGCAACGCCAAGAACATGATCGACCTGATCAAGCAGGGGCGGCCCAACGACGCCCCGCCGCGTCTGGTGCTCAATCAGGTCGGCGTGCCCGGCCGGCCGGAAATCCCGGCCAAGGAATTCGGGGCCGCCCTGGGCGTGCATCCCAGTCTGATCATCCCGTTCGAGCCCAAGGTGTTCGGCGCCGCCGCCAACAACGGGCAGATGATCCTGGACCTCGGCGGCAAGTCGAAGGCGGCCGAGAGCTTTCAGACTCTGGCCCAGATCGTCTCGCGCCGCGAGCTCCCGCAGCTGGCCGGGCCCAAGGCCGCGAAGCCGGCGGGCAAGTCGATCTTCGGATCCCTGTTCAGGAAGAAGAGCTGAGTGTTCGGCAAGCGCACAGGACAGCCCGGCGCGGCCCCGCCGCCGCTGCGTCCCGTCGCGCCTGAACCCGCGCCCGAAGCCTTCGCCCCCGCGCCCGATTTCCAGCCGGCGCAGGGCGTCCAGACCCAGGCGTTCGCCTTCGGCGGCGAGGCCGAGGTCATGGAGCGCCCCGCGGCCCAGCCCGTCCCCGCCGCGGCCCCCCGCGCGGCGCCCATGGCCGACCGGCTGGACGCCCTCGCTTCACGACCCAAGCCGCAACCGCAGGCTCCGAAGCCGGAAGGTCCCGGCCCGCGCGCCACCGCCGGCTTCGAACAGCTGAAGAAGGCGCAGCAGGTCGCCGAGATCGTCCGCGAGCAGTCGGACTACTACCACGCCACGAAGACCACGATCTTCAACGCGCTGATGAACACGATCGATCTGGCCCAGCTGGCCCAGCTCGACACCAAGGCCGCGTCCGAGGAAATTCGCGACATCGTCGCCGAGCTGGTGGCGATCAAGAACGTCTCCATGTCGGTGGCCGAGCAGGAGCACCTGGTCCAGGACATCGTCAACGACGTCCTCGGCTATGGTCCGCTGGAGCCGCTGCTGGCCCGTGACGACATCGCCGACATCATGGTCAATGGCGCCGGGCGGGTGTTCATCGAGGTCGGCGGCAAGGTCCAGCTGACCAACGTCCGCTTCCGCGACAACGCCCAGCTGATGAACATCTGTCAGCGGATCGTGTCGCAGGTCGGCCGCCGCGTGGACGAAAGCAGCCCCATCTGCGACGCGCGCCTGCCTGACGGGTCGCGCGTCAACGTCATCGCCCCGCCGCTGGCCATCGACGGCGCCACGCTGACGATCCGGAAGTTCAAGAAAGACAAGCTGACCATGAAGAATCTGGTGGAGTACGCCTCCATCAGTCCCGAGGGCGCGCGCGTGCTCGGCGTCATCGGCGCGTCGCGATGCAATCTGGTCATCTCCGGCGGCACGGGGTCAGGCAAGACCACCCTGCTGAACACCCTGACGGCCTTCATCGACCCGACCGAGCGGGTCATCACCTGCGAGGACGCCGCCGAACTGCAACTGCAGCAGCCGCACGTCGTGCGTCTGGAAACCCGCCCGCCGAACCTTGAGGGGCAGGGCCAGATCACTATGCGCGATCTGGTCAAGAACTGTCTGCGCATGCGCCCGGAGCGGATCATCGTCGGCGAGGTCCGCGGACCCGAGGCCTTCGACCTGCTGCAGGCCATGAACACCGGCCACGACGGCTCCATGGGCACGCTGCACGCCAACAGCCCCCGCGAGGCGATCAGCCGGATGGAATCGATGATCACCATGGGCGGCTATGGCCTGCCGTCCAAGACGATCCGCGAGATGATCGTCGGCTCGGTGGACGTGATCATCCAGGCCGCCCGCCTCCGCGACGGCTCGCGCCGCATCACGCACATCACCGAGGTGGTGGGTCTGGAAGGCGACGTGATCGTCACCCAGGACCTGTTCGTCTACGAGATCACCGGAGAGGACGAGAACGGCCGCATCATCGGCCGCCATCGCTCGACCGGCATCGCCCGCCCGCGCTTCTGGGACCGCGCCCGCTACTACGGTCTGGAGCGCGAGCTGGCCGAAGCGCTGGACGCGGCGGAGTAGGGCGATGCTGGAGATTCTGGCCGGCGTGCTCGGCTTCATCGTCATCGGGTCGCTGGGCTGGGTCTTCGTCGGCGGCGACGATTCCAGCAGCCAGGCGCTGAAGCGCGCCCAGACCTTCGGCGGGCCCAAGGTCGATCAAAACGCCCGCTCGAAGAAGGCGGCTGCGGCCGCCAACACGCCCGAGGCGCGGCGCAAGCAGATCATGACGCAGCTGCAGGAGGCCGACCGCGCCGAACGCAAGGCGCGCATGACCATGGCCGCCAAGCTGAAGCAGGCGGGACTGGGCATCACCCTGCGCACCTTCGTCGTCGTCAGCGTGGTGGTCGGGCTGATCGCCGGGCTGCTGCCGCTGCTGTTCGGCGCCAACGTCTTCCTGTGCCTGGGCCTGGCCGTCGTTTTCGGCCTGGGCCTGCCGCGCTGGTTCGTCGGCATGCTGGGCAAGCGCCGCATGAAGAAGTTCGGCAGCCTGTTCCCCGACGCCGTCGACGTGATCGTGCGCGGCATCAAGTCGGGCCTGCCGGTGCACGACTGCTTCAAGATCATCGCGCGGGAGAGCCCGGCGCCGCTGGGGCCGGAGTTCCAGCGTCTGGTCGACGGCCTCGGCGTCGGCCTGACCCTGCCGCAGGCGCTGGACCGGATGTACGAGCGCATGCCGACCCCCGAGCTGAAATTCTTCGCCATCGTCATGGCGATCCAGCAGAAGACCGGCGGCAACCTGGCCGAGGCGCTGTCCAACCTCACCACCGTGCTGCGCGCGCGCAAGATGATGGGCGAGAAGATCAAGGCGCTGTCGTCGGAGGCCACGGCCTCCGCCGGCATCATCGGCTCGCTGCCGCCGGCGGTCATGATTCTCGTGACGCTGACGACCCCCGCCTACATGATGCTGATGTTCACCGACCCCCGCGGACAGTTCATGCTGCTGGTCGCCGGCTTCATGATGGGCTTCGGCGTCTTCGTCATGAAGAAGATGATCGCGTTCAAGTTCTGAGGGCCGGGCGATGACCGAACTGATGGCCTTCCTGACGGATCCGCAGAACCTGCTCAGCCTGATGGTGGGCCTGCTGTCGTTCGCCGCCATCTGGGGCCTGATCACCGGGCTGAGCGGCGGCAAGGGCCTGGACAAGCGCATGAAGGCCGTCGCGGAACGCCGCGACGAGCTGAAGCGTCGCTCGCGTCAGGCGATCGCCCAGCAGGCCCAGGCGGGCGGCGCCCTGCGGCACACGGACGAAGGGTTCAAGAAGCGCGTCGTTGAGCGTCTGAACCTGACCAAGCTGCTCGAGGACCCGAAGGTCGCCGAAAAGATGGCCCAGGCCGGCTATCGCGGGCCGAAACCGCTGACCACCTTCTACTTCTTCCGCTTCTCCATGCCGTTCGTCTTCATGGCGGTGGCGATCTTCTATCTGTTCATCTTCAACGATTTCGGTCTGCCGCTGATGACGCGGGTGCTGGCCGTGGCGGTGGCGACGGTGGTCGGCTTCTACGCGCCCAACCTGTTCCTGGAGAACCGCATCTCCAAGCGCCGCACCTCGATCATGCAGGCCTTTCCGGACGCGCTGGACCTGCTGCTGATCTGCGTCGAGGCCGGCATGTCGATCGAGGCGGCGATCCAGAAGGTCAGCCAGGAGATCGGCGGATCGTCCATCGATCTGGCCGAGGAGCTGACCCTGCTGTCGGCCGAGCTGTCCTATCTGCCGGATCGCCGCATGGCCTATGAGGGGCTGGCGAAGCGCACCAACCATCCGGGCGTCCGCTCGGTCGCAACCGCCATGACCCAGGCCGAGACCTACGGCACGCCTTTGGGCACGGCCCTGCGCACCATGGCCAAGGAAAATCGCGAGATGCGCCTGTCGGCCGCCGAAAAGAAGGCGGCGGCCCTGCCGGCCAAGCTGACCGTGCCGATGATCATCTTCTTCCTGCCGGTGCTGTTCATCGTCATCCTGACCCCTGCGATCATCAACATTCAGGACACGATGGCCAAGGGCGGCTGACCCCGGTCAGCTCTCGGCGTTCGCCTTGATCGCCTCGCCGATCGCCTCGGCCGCCCGCTTCAGCTTCGCGCGGTGTTTGTCGAAGTACATCTCGCCGCGCAGGCCGCGGAAGATCCAGCCGTTGGCGACGATGCACGAGCCGGGCTCCAGCTCCTCGATCTCGTAGTACCGCACCGAGCGGAACCACAGGCCGCGGCTTTCGGCCCAGACCAGCTGGGCCCGCGGCTGCCATTCGACGACGCGGGCGACGGCGCGGCGCTCGCCCACCCCCTCCACGGTTTCCGTCAGCGCCAGCTCGCCCCCGAAGGCGATCGTGCCCTCCACGGTCGTCTCGACCGGGTTCCAGCGGTCCCAGGACGGCAGGTCGGCGATCAGGTTCCAGATGTCGTCCGAGGGGGCTTGCACCCCGACGCGCTTTTCGATGCGGGCGGTTTCCATCCGGCTTTTCCAGCACGCCTGAATGGCGGAGAAAAGGCTTTCAGCGCGCGCCTTCCGGGCCCGGCTGACTGGCGGGCTGCACGTCGGGAGCGGGGCGTTCGTCACGGTCGGGCAGATCGGGCGGCGGCGTGCGCAAACCCCTCAGCACGAAGGCCAGCACAAGCGCCACGCCGGCCATCCCCACGTTGAGGACGAACGGCGCCGGCTCCGTCCACTCGTACAGCGCGACGCCGATCACCGGCGGGAACAGGAAGCTGATGCCTGCCAGCGCCATCATCAGGCCGGCGATCGCGCCCTGCTCCCCCGGTCCGACCGCCAGCGAAGAGCCGGCCGTGAAGCCCGGTCGCGCGAAGCCCAGACCCAGCGACACCAGCGCGTAGCCCACCACGACGGCGAAGAAGTCCGGCGCGGCGACGCTGAGCAGGTTGCCCAGCAGAGCCAGACCCGCGCCCCAGCGCATCAGCGCCCTCGGCTGGAGGTTCAACAGCGGGATCAGGCCCCACTGCGCCAGCAAGGTCGCCGCCGCCCCCGCGAACATGGCCAGACCGATGAAGGGCTGGGCTTGGGTGGCGCTCATGCCCTGCGCCGCCAGCTCGTCGATGACGTGAAACCCGAGCACCGAGATGTTCACGGCCTGAACCCCGGTCACCAGCACGCCGAAGGCCAGATGTCCGGAGATGCGCGGGTCCTTCCACAGCCCCTTCGACGGCGTCAGTTCGCGGGCCTGACGCGGCACCTCGCCCGACGGCAGGGATCGCCAGACCCAGGCCAGCACGCACGCGCCGATCAGCGCGAAGACGTACATCGGGCCCGCCAGCCCGACGACCGGCAGCACCAGAAAGGGCGCCAGCGTCGGCCCGATCACCGTGCCCAGACCCTGGGCCGACGCCAGCATCGACATGGCGCGCGTCCGCTCCTGCGCCGTGGTGCGGTCGGCGACGTAGGCCTGCGACGCGATCGGGGCGGCCGACCCGAACAGGCCGTAGATCGCCCGCGCCGTGGCCATCAGCGCAAAGGCGACGCCGGCGCCCAGCCACCCTTCCAGACCGGCGGTGGTCGCGACGCCGAAGCCCGCCATCGAGACGACGAATCCGCCCAGCCCCAGCTGGATGGTCCGCTTTCGCCCCCACGCGTCGGAGCGCCGGGCCCAGACGGGGCTGGCGACCGTCCACAGCAGCGCCGACAGGGCGAAGGCGCCCGCCACCAGGGTGTCGGCCAGTCCGAACTCGCGCCCGATGGTGGGAAGGACCGATTGCAACGCCATATTGCCGCCCGCTGCGATCAGGCTGACGAGGAACAGGATGGCGAAGGCCTGGGACCGCAGGTTCATACGCTCACTCCGCCGCGGGCGCGGGCAGCAGTCTCATTCGCCGCCCGTCGTCCAGCCCCAGCCGGGCGTTGATCTCCAGCAGATCCGTGCCCGGTTCGATGACGAGCAGTTCCGCGGGTCGGGCGGCGTTGACGGCCACCACTGCGCGCTTGGGGCACACGTCGAAGCAGTCGGTGTGTCGGACGGTGATCTCGGACTTCCGGCCCTTGCCCGCCTTGAGATACTTCCTGAGCGCCTTTTTCAGGCTCCTGTCGCCGTTCGGCCCGAAGCCTTCGTCGTCCAGCTTCTTCGAGCATTTTCGGCACACCAGGACGACGTCCTGCCAGCGGGTCTTTGCGGCCTTGATGGGCATGAGTGCGAATTCGGCGTTTCCCGCGGCTTGCGCAACCCCGGGAGTGGGCCGCATCGTGCGCCGAACGCCGGGGGACTCCAGATGATCCGCACGCTCGCCTTCGCCGCCGCCCTGCTGGCGGCCGTTCCTGCGCAGGCCCAGATCCGCGCGCCGGACGCCGCGGTCGCCGCCGTGATGCCGGATGTGGTCGCCTGGCGGCGCGACTTCCACGCCAACCCGGAGCTGGGCTTCGCCGAGCACCGCACGGCCGCCGCCGTAGCCGCCCACCTGCGGTCGCTGGGGCTGGAGGTGCACGAGAACGTCGGCAGGACCGGCGTGATCGGGGTGCTGCGCGGCGGGCGGCCGGGCAAGACCGTGGCGCTGCGGGCCGACATGGACGCCCTGCCGGTGCAGGAGGCGACGGGGCTGCCCTTCGCCTCGACCGCCACGGGGACCTACATGGGGAATGTCGTGCCGGTGGCCCACGCCTGCGGCCACGACGCCCACGTCGCCATGCTGATGGGCGCCGCGGAGGTGCTGGCCGGCATGAAGGATCAGATCGGCGGCACGATCGTCTTCATCTTCCAGGCGGCGGAGGAGGGGGCGCCTCCCGGCGAGCCCCTGGGCGGCGCGGCGCTGATGGTTCAGGAAGGCGTGCTGGAGCGCTTCGGCGTCGACGCGGTGTTCGGGCTGCACGTGGTGCCCGGCGAACCGGGCGCCGTCTGGTGGCGGCCGGAGGGCTTCATGGCCGCGTCCGACCGCGTGGACATCGTGCTGAAGGGTCGGCAGACGCACGGCGCCTGGCCGTGGAAGGGCGTCGACGTCATCGCGGCGTCCGCCGCCGTGGTGCAGACGGTCAACACCCTGACCTCGCGCACGGTCGATCCGACCACCACGCCGACCGTCTTCACCATCGCCACGCTGGACGCCGGCGTCCGCTACAACATAATCCCGGATCAGGCCGTGATGTCGGGCACGCTGCGGACGTTCGACGTCGATCAGCGCGACGATCTGGTCGCCCGCGCGGAGGCCGCCATCGGCCACGTGGCGCAGGCCCACGGCGCGACCGCGGAGTTCTCAATCCGCCAGAACGCGGCGCTGGTCTACAACGACCCGGAGCTGTCGGGCTGGCTGGCCCCGGTCTTGGAGACGGTGTCGCCCGGCAAGGTGAATCCGGCCGCCCCGCCGACGACGGTCGCCGAGGATTTCAGCTACTTCCAGCAGAAGGTCCCGGGCGTCTTCTTCCACCTCGGCGCCTCGGCTGACGGCGTCGATCCCGCCGCCAGTCCGCCCAACCACTCACCGCAGTTCGACGTGAACGAGCGGGTGCTGGAGACCGGCGTGCGCGCCCACGTGACGATCGCGCTGAGCTTTCTGGCCGACTAGGCGAAGAAGCCCCGGATCACCCGCTCATAGACGCGGGTCAGGGCTTCCAGCTCCGTCACCGGCACGCGCTCGTCGATCTGGTGCATGGTCTGGCCGACCAACCCCAGCTCCAGCACCGGGCACATCGCGCGGATGAAGCGGGCGTCCGAGGTGCCGCCGGTGGTGGAGGCTTCAGGGCGGATCCCCGTTTCCGCCTCGACCGCGTCCAGCACGCCGCGCACGAAGGGGCCGGGCTCGGTCAGGAAGGCGTCGCCGGACCACAGGTGCTCGGTCGTCACCGTCACGCCCGGCGTCTCCGCGGCCTTCGCCTGCGCGTCCAGCCAGGCCATCAGGCTCTCGCCGGTGTGGGCGGGATTGAAGCGGACGTTCAGCCGCCCCCGCGCCTCCGCCGGGATCAGGTTGGTCGCCGCGTTGCCGACGTCCAGCGTCGTGATCTCCAGGTTGGACGGCTGGAACGCCGTGTAACCGTCGTCGAGCCGATGATCGGCCAGCTGCGTCATCAGCCGCGCCAGCACCGGGGCGGGATTGGCCGCCCGGTCGGGATAGGCGACGTGCCCCTGCTTGCCCTTGACCGTGATCCAGGTATTCAGCGAGCCGCGACGGCCGATCTTGATCATGTCGCCCAGCACATGCTGCGACGACGGCTCGCCGACCACGCAGGCGTCGATCACCTCGCCTTCGGCCTGCAGCGCCTGCACCACCCGTTTGGTGCCGTGCAGGGCGGGGCCCTCCTCGTCGCCGGTGATCAGGAAGGACAGGCTGCCCGCGACGCCCCCTTGCGCCAGAACGCGGCTGACCGCGGCCGTCCAGGCGGCGATGCCGCCCTTCATGTCCACCGCACCGCGCCCGATCACCACGCCTTCCCGCACCTCGGCCTCGAAGGGATCGGACGACCAGGCCTCTGGCGCGCCCGTGGGCACCACGTCCGTGTGCCCGGCGAAGCAGAGGTTCGGCCCCGTCGTGCCCCTGCGCGCATACAGGTTCTCGATCCCCTCGAAAGGCATGCGCCGCACGACGAAGCCCATGCCCTCCAGCAGGTGGTGCAGGACGTCCATCGCCCCCGCGTCGACCGGCGTCACCGAGGGGCGCCGGATCAGGTCGCGGGTCAGCTGGACGGGATCGATGGGGACGGCGCTCATGGACTCGTGCTTAAGCGTCATCCGATCACGGGAGAAGAGTCATGCCGAAGATCGATCCCGCGGCCGCCCCGACCGGGCACGGCACCAGCTATCCGGACGCCTTCGCCGGGCCGTGCAAGCCGCGCCGTCGCTGGCGCCTGGGCGACGCGGCCGGGCTGAGCCAGTTCGGCGTCAACCTGCTGCGTCTGCCCGCCGGCGCCTGGTCCAGCCAACGTCATTGGCACCAGACGGAGGACGAGTTCGTATGGGTGCTGGAAGGCGAGGTGGTGCTGGTCGAGGACCAGGGCGAGACGATTCTGGCCGCCGGCGACTGCGCGGGGTGGAAGGCCGGCGTGCCGAACGGCCACAAGCTGGAGAACCGCACCGGCCGCGAGGCCGTTCTTCTCGAGGTCGGCACGCGCACCCCCGGGGGCGACGGCGCCGACTATCCCGACATCGACATGGTCCTGCCCAAGGGGGCGGACCGCTATTTCCACCGCGACGGAACCCCGTACCCCAAGCATGACCGACGCACCTGAGGCGCCCCAGCCGATCACGCCCTCCGTCTCCGAGGCGGCGCAGGACGCGCACGGCACGAACCCCTGGCGCAATCCGGACTTCCGTCGACTCTGGGTCGGGCGGCTGGCGGCTGTGCTGGCCATCCAGACCCAGGGGGCGGCCCTGCTCTGGCAGGTCTACGACATCGCGCGGCGGGATCATCCGATCGAGCAGGCCAGCCTGTATCTGGGTCTGATCGGCCTGTGCCAGTTCCTGCCGCTGATGGCCCTGACCCTGCCCGCGGGCGAGATGGCCGACCGACTGGACCGCAAGCGGACCGTCGTCCTGTCGATCATGGTCGAGGGGCTGTGCGCCGTCATCTTCCTGGGCCTGGCCCTGCACGGCAGCCCGCCCTTGTGGGCGCTGCTGGCCACGGCCGCCCTGTTCGGCGCCGCGCGGGCCTTCCTGGCCCCGGCCAGTCAGGCCTTCCTGCCCATGGTCGTCGGCCGCGCCGCCCTGCCGCGGGCCATCGCCGCACAGTCGATCGCCTTCCAGACCGGCAGCATCGCCGCGCCCGCCATTGCCGGGCTGATCGTCGGCATCGCCGTGCCCTGGGCCTACGCCACCGCCCTGTGCCTGTTCGGCGTCGGCCTGCTCTGCATCGCCACGATCCGCACCTCGGGCAAGCCGCGGCGCGAGCGCACGCCGTTCAGCGCCCGCGCCATGTTCGAAGCGGTGAACGTGGGGCTGAGATACGTCTGGAACACCAAGGTGGTGCTGGGCGCCATCTCGCTGGATCTGGTCGTGGTGTTGCTGGCGGGCGTGGCGCTGCTGACGCCCATCTTCGCGCGCGACATCTTCCACGTGGGGGCCGAGGGCTTCGGCGTCCTGCGCGCCTCTTTCGGCCTCGGGGCCCTGTTGATGGCCGGCTGGCTGGCGCGCTTCCCCATCGTGCGTCGCGGGGGCGCGTGGATGTTCGGCGCGGTGGCGCTGTTCGGACTGTCGGCGCTGAGCTTCGGCGTGGCCGGATGGGGCGCGATGAGCTTCGGCTGGACGCATCTGGCGTGGGTCGCCGGCGTCGCCCTGTTCCTCGCGGGGGCGGCGGACATGATCAGCGTCAACATACGCCAGACCCTGATCCAGCTGGCCACGCCCGACGAGATGCGCGGCCGCGTCTCGTCGGTGTCGATGCTGTTCATCGGCGCGTCCAACGAGTTGGGCGAGTTCTATACCGGCTTCGCCGTGCGCATCCTCGGCCCGATCGGAGCCGCCCTGTTCGGCGGCTCCGCGGCGATCGCTTCGGTCGGCGTGTGGAGCTGGCTGTTCCCCGGCCTGCGCAAGGCCGACCGGCTCAGCTAGGCGTTCAGTCCTCCAGGAAACGGTCCACCAGGGCGAAGAGGACGTCCGGCTGGTCGGCCATGATGAAGTGGCGCGACCCGTCGACCCGCTCCAGCCTCAGGTCGGGCACGCCGGCCCATTGTTGCGACCACATGGCGTCGGCCATGGCCGCGGGCGCCCCGCCGTCGGCGTCCGCCGCGTAGACGGCCCAGACCGGCACCTTCATCGTCGACAGACCTGGCCGTGCGTCGGTGGTCATGACCTCCGCGATGCCGGTGGCGAGCGCCTGCCGGTCGGACGCCATGACCCAGGCGACCATCGCGGTCTGCATGGCGGGGTCCTTCGACAGTCCCGGCGCGCCGGCGATCTGTGCGGCGCGAAGGCCAGCGTCGTCGCCCGTCAGCATCTGCGACGCCGCTTGGGCCGCGAAGGGCCGGGCGCTCTCGACCGTGGCCGTGGGGCCGAACAGGGCGCTGAAGAAGGGCAGGCTGTCCACGCTCATGATCCGTCCGACCAGATCGGGCCGCGTCTGCGCCAGGAGAAGCGCGGACAGACCGCCCATGGAGTGACCGATGACGGCGGGCTTCCGCAGGCCGCGGGTCTCGATGTAGCCCGCCACCGCCTCGACGGCAGGCGTCAGAAGGGCGCCGTCGCCGTGCGTCCACGGCTCGCCTGCGAAGCCGGCCAGCTGAACCAGATGCACCCTGTGCGTCGCAGACAGCCGCTGCGCCAGGGGTCGCCACACCTCGCGACTGGATCCGTAGCCCGGGATCAGGATGACGTCGGGCCCCTGACCCGACACCTCCACCGAGATGCGCCCGTCGCGGAAGAGGGCGTCGGAGGCGACCCCGCTCTGGGCCTCGGCCCGGCCCGCGATCAGGGCGGCCCCGCCCACGGCCAGGGTCAGGGCAGAGGCGATGAAGAGGGCGCGCAGGGTCGCACGCCCCGCGAAGCGGCGCATGATCGGCATGGTTTCGGTTCCTTGTGAGGTGGGATCGCCCGGGATCAGGCGTGGGGGTTCTCGAAGATGTCCTCGACCGGCCGCTCGAACAGCACGGCGATGCGGTAGGCGAGATCGAGCGAGGGATCGTGCTTCTCGGTCTCCAGCGCGTTCACCGCCTGGCGCGACACGCCCAGCGCCTGACCCAGCTGTTCCTGGGTCCAGCCGCGCTCCGTGCGCAGAAGCTTCAGCCGGTTCTTCATCGCGACGACCTCAGGAACGGGGCGACGACCCCGAAGCAGGCCCAGAACAGCGGATAGACGAACCACGCGGGGACGTGCGTCGCGTCCGCATAGCTTTCGCCGAAGCCCCAGAAGGTGGCGATGGCCATGCTCAGGCCCGCGGCCACGATGAACTGCTTGGCGATCAGCGCGCGGACGAACTCGTCGCTCTCCCGCATGAAGCTCAGCGTGGCCCAGATCTGACCGATCACCGGGGCGCTCACCGCGGCGGCCAGCAGCCATGCCGCGACCGGCGACGTCAGGTCGTCGAATGCGCCGAAGATGGCGGCGACGTTGATGGCCGTGTAGCCGCTCATGAAGGCCAGGGTTCGGACCACATACCGCCGACCGGCCTCGGTGCCGTTTCTGAAGCTGCCCAGCATGTCATGTCCTCCTGACCTGATGTAAGGTCAACATGACACAGCTAGCGTGTCAGGTCAACATGACTTCGAGTCAGGCGTGCCTGACCCGACGGTCCGCGGGGAGGACCACTCGCTTTCCGGGAGGAAAGGCGCTAGGATGCCCTCATCGCGGGCAGACCTCCGGCGTCCGCGGCTGGAAGAGATCGGTGACGCACGCCGCATACTTTCGCCCTTTGCAGCGAAAGTCGCATCGTGACCTACGATCTACATCTGGAAACCGCGGACGGCGTCCGCATCGAGCCGCATGACGCCGAGCACATCTCGGCGCTTTACGATCACTGCGAGGCAAGGCTGGCCGCCGAGGCCTCGGTGAAGAAGATCCACCTGCACCTCGGCGATCGCCGCCTGCACACGATCGTCCGTCGGGACGGCCCCCGCGGCGGCTGAGGCTCACTGACGCCGGCGCTGCGCCGCCTGCCAGGCCTCGAACTCGTCGACCACGTCGGACTGGCGCAGGACCTTGCCGTAGGGATCGACCACATAGTGCGCGCCCGCCGGCAGGGCGATCTCGCCCCGGCCGCCGGTCATCGGCACGACCTGGACGCGGCCGGCGACCTCGATCTCGACCGGCAGCGGGAAGGGCGCGCCGTTCCCGGTCTTCCATTCCAGCCGCAGCCGGTCGCCGTCGCGCGTCTCGACCAGATCCGGAATGGCGGCCTGGTACAGATAGCCCTCGAAGAACCAGTCCAGATCCTGACCGGTCACCTGATTGACGATGGCCATGTAGTCGCGGGTCGAGGCGAAGCGCGGCTCGAAATTGCCGGGACGCGGGTCGTCGCGGCCGTAGACCAGCAGACGGATGGACCGGAAGAAGGCCTCGTCGCCGATCAGGTTCCGCAGGGTGTGGGCGACCAGAGACGCCTTTGAGTAGACGTCGTTGCCGGGGCCGGCCTGCGACGTGCCTTCGTCGGTGATCTCCTTGCCCGAGACGATCGGGTATTCGTTGCCGAGACCCAGCCGCTGTTCCAGCAGCTCGGCCTGGAAGATGCGGTCGCCGTGCAGCCAGCGCAGGTAGAGCGGCTGCATGTAGGTGCCCAGCCCCTCGTGCAGCCAGATGTCGTCCAGATCGACGTGCGTCAGCTGATTGCCGAACCACTCGTGCGCCATCTCGTGGTGCAGCAGCCAGTCATAGCCCTTGTGATCCTTGCGGTACTGGTTGCCGTAGGCGTTCAGCGTCTGGTGCTCCATGCCCAGATGCGGCGTCTCGACCACGCCCAGCTTCTCGTCGGCGAAGGGATAGGGGCCCACCACCTCCTCGAAGAACTGCAACATCAGCGGAAACTCGGCGAACAGGTCCTCGACCTTGGCCGGGTCGTCCGACTTCAGGTGCCAGTAGCTCATCTGGATGTCGTTGCCGAAGCGGCTGCGGTACGTCGCCGTCCGTTCGATGAACGGCCCGACGTTGATCGAGATCGCATAGGTGTTCATCTGGCCGGCCGACCAGTTCCAGGTCGTCGTGCCGTCGCCGTTGTCGGTCTTGCCGACGAAGCGGCCGGGTCCGGGAGCCGCCAGGTTCGACGGCACGGTGATGTGCATGTCGACGGCGCGCGGCTCGGCCGTGCCCCAGTCGATGCAGGGCCAGATCATGTCGCAGCCGTCCCCCTGGACGGCGGTCGCGATCCACGGCTCCCCCGACGGCGCGGTGCGCCACACCCAGCCGCCGTCCCAGGGCGCGTTGCGCGCCGGATGCGGCACACCGGCGTAGGCGATCCGCACCTGAACCGACCGCCCCACGGCCACAGGCCGGGGCAGGGTGATGGTCATCCGCCCTTGCGGATTGGTCCATGCCGTCCGGGGCAGGGCGCGACCGTCGACCGTGATCGCGGAGACGTCAAACCGCGTGTCCAGATCCAGCACCAGCCGCGGCAGGGGGGCGGTGGCGGTGAAGTCCAGCGTCGCGACGCCCTCGATCGACTTCGTCTCCGGCAGGATCCTGAAGGCCAGATCGGCCTTGTCGAATTGCATCGCCACCTGTTCGGGCGCGCGCGGCCAGCCGCTGTCGCGGGTCCAGTCGGTCGAGGTGCGCTGGGCTGGCGCCTCCTGCGCCAGGGCGGCGCCGGTCAGGGACAGGGCCGTGGTCAGCGCCAGGGCGGCGGTCAGGGACTTCGTCATCGGGCTTCCTCTCAGCGGCGCGGGCGCAGGCGGTCGACCAGCGGGTCCTGCCGCAGCACCTTGTTCTCGGGATCCACGACCACCACGGCGTCGGCCGGCACGTCCAGAGAGCCGCGGCCGCCCGTCATCGGCACGGTGCGGACCTCGCCGTTCACCGACACGTCCAGAGGCATGGGGAAGACGCCGGCCGGCGTCGACCAGCTGAGGTTCAGCCTGTTCCCGTCACGCGTCTGGGTCAGGACCGGAAGGGACGCCTCGTACAGATAGGCGTCGAAGAACCAGTCATAGTTCTCGCCCGTCACCTGATTGACGATCTGGTTGTACTGCGGCGTCGAGCGGGTCTGGGGCTCGAAATTGCCCGGCCGCGGATCGGGCCGGCCATAGGTCAGGATGCGCAGGCTCTCGAAGAAGTCCTCGTCGCCCAGCGTCATGCGAAGGGTGTGCGCCACCAACGACCCCTTGGAATAGATGTCGCCGCCCGGGCCGCCCGGCCGGTTGTAGACGTCGTTCACCGTCTTGGGCGTTCGCGACACGATGGGCGCACGGTTCAACAGGCCGTCGCGCTGATCCGCCAGCTCACGCTGCATGTACCGGTCGCCGCGCAGCCACCCGGCGTAGAGCGGCTGCATGTAGCTGCCCAGCCCCTCGTGCAGCCACATGTCGTCGGCATTCCAGTTGGTCAGCTGATTGGCGAACCACTCGTGGGAAAACTCGTGCTGCAGCAGCCAGTCATAGCCGCGGCCGTCCATCCGGTATTGGTTGCCGTAGGCGTTCAGCGTCTGATGCTCCATGCCCAGATGCGGCGTTTCGACCACGCCCATCTTTTCGTCGGCGAAGGGGAAGGGGCCGACGGTCGCCTCGAAGAAGTCCAGCATCTGCGGAAACTCCGCGAACAGACGCTCCACGTCCTCCGGCTTGTCGGATTTCAGGTGCCAGAAATGCATCGGGATCTCGTTGCCGAACCGGCTCCGGTAGGTCGCCGTCCGCTCGACGTAGGGTCCCACGTTCAGCGTGATGGCGTAGATGTTCGGTTGCTTGATCGACCAGGCCCAGGTCGTCGTGCCGTCGCCGTTGTCCGTCTTGCCCTGGAACGTGCCGGGCCCCGGCGCCGAGACGTTCGACGGCACCGTGAAGCGCACGTCGGCCTGTGCGACCTCGCCAGCGGAGTTGTCGATGCAGGGATACAGCAGGTCGCACCCGTTCAGCTGGAACGCCGAGGCCACCCAAGGCTCGCCCGTGGGCGCCGTGGCCCACACAACGCCGCCGTCCCACGGCGCACGGGGGGCCACGCGCGGGCTGCCGGCCCATTTGACGCCCAATCTGACCGTCTGGCCGGGCGCCATGGCGCGCGGCAGCTGCGCCGTCAGGCGGCCCTCCGGATTGCTCCAGCGCTCGCGGGGCACCACCACGCCGTCGACCGTGACCTCCGACACGTCGAACACCGTGTCCAGTTCGACCGACAGCCTGTCAGTGGGCGCCAGCACGGCGAACTCCAGCATGCTTTCTCCGCGAACGGCCTTCTGCTCCGGCAGGACGGTCAGATGCAGGTCCATCCTGTCGAACCGCACGGCCTCCTGCTCCGGAGCCCGCGGGTTGTCCGTCTCCAGCGTGAAGGGAGTCGAGGTGCGCGCGGCGTCCTGCGCGACGGCGGGGGCGGCGACGGCCAGACTGGCGGCGACGATCAGGGCGAGACGGGAAGCGGCCACGGCGGACTCCTCGAAATTCGGGTCCGCCGACCTTAAGCGCCGCTTTGGAAAAGGGGAGTCGTCCCGGCGACCATTACGGAATGGTCATGAAGCCGGAGGAGGCAAGCAAAAAGGCCGGCGCCTCCGCCGGCCTTTTCAGAACCCGATGTCGTCGCCTGATCAGGCGGCGGCGTTCTCGGCCAGCTTGGCGCGGACCTGACGCTTGATGCGCTGGGCAGTCGGCGACAGCTGCTCGTCACGGGCCTTGACGATGTAGGCGTCCAGCCCGCCCTTGAAGTCCAGGGTGCGCAGGGCGGCGTTGGAGATGCGCAGGCTGAAGGTCTGGCCCAGCGCTTCCGAAGCGACCTTGACCGTCTTGAGCGACGGCAGGAAGCGGCGCTTGGTCTTGATGTTCGAGTGGCTGACCGAGTGGCCGACCATCGGGCCCACGCCAGTCAGTTCGCAACGACGAGCCATTCGTCAGATCCTTCGCGGAGCGCCTGCCGACAGGGTCGCGGGCGCAATAAACAAAAGCGCGCGGAAGGGGCTCCCGCGCGAGAGGGGGCCGTATAGAGGAAGGCGCCCCGGAACGTCAACCCGCCGTCAAGCCCGGGCGACGGGCGGCGCGGCCGTTCAGCCGCCGTTCAAATCCCGCCACATATGCCCCATAGCATGATCGTTCACCTTCTTCGGGGGACCTGAAGACATGAAGACCCGCTTTCTGGCTTTGGCCGCCGTCTCCGGCGCCGTGCTGGCGCTGGGCGTCTCCGACCGCCCCGTCGCCGGCCCCGCGCCCCAGAACGCCCAGCACGTGCTGCCCGGCTACTGGGAATACACGACCTCGGCCGTCGGCGTTCGCGACACGGAGCGCAAATGCGTGCGTCCGTCGGAGATCAACCGCTTCTTCGGCGGCCTGTCGACGCGCCGCTGGAGCTGCACCTATCCGGTGCGCGAGGTCGGCGGCGGCAATGCGCGGTTCGAGGGAACATGCCGCGATCGCAAGGGCCGCACCGTGCGCGTGCGTCTGTCGGGCACCTATCGTCAGGAAAGCTTCCGCTTCAACGGCGGCGCCCAGCTCGCCCGCGGCACGCCCTACCTTCCCGCCTCCATCACCGCCAACCGCATCTCGGCCGACTGCCCGGCGGGCGCGGAGTATTTCTGAGGCCGTCACGCGGCCGTTGACTTAACTCTACATATGTAGATTTATTCGCGCGTGACCCGTTCCCGCGCCCTTTCCGCCGCCGGTCGCCGCCTGCTGGCCGCGTTCCTGGCCTCTCCCGGCCAATGGCGGCACGGCTACGACCTGTGCCGGGACGCGGAAGTCAAATCCGGCACCCTGTACCCGCTTCTTATCCGGCTGGAGGCGCAGGGGCATCTGCAGGCGGAATGGCGGGACGCCGAAGAGCCCGGTCGGCCGCCGCGCCACGTCTATCGATTGACGGCGTCGGGCATGCGACTGGCGGCCGACAATCCGATCCCCGACGCTCAGGCGTCCACGACCGTGCCGGCGGGGCGGCCCGCGTGACCGCCGCCGCCATCCGCGCGATCCTCGCCGTCGCCGGACTCATCGCGCCGCCGCGGCTCGCCCCCTGGATCGAGGCCGCCGCGCGTGAGACGGAGGCGATCCCCCACGCGGGCCATGCGCTGCAGTTCGCCCTCGGCTGTTTTTTCTGGACCGCCCGCGAGGCGGCGCTCGCCCGGATCAGCAACCTGACGAAGGAGACCACCATGCCCCCCACGGCATCCGGACGCACGCCGCGCGCAGCTGGCGTGGCGTGCGCACTCGGGGCGACGTCGCTCGGCGTCGTCTACATGGGACTGGCCGGCGCGCCGCTGAGCTATCCGCTCCTCAACGCGGCCGCGGCGGTCTTCGGTCTGGTGGGCTTGGCCGGACTGGGGCTGGCGGAGCGGCGCGGGCATTTGAAGGCGGGGCCCCTGTCGCTTGCGCTGGGGCTGACGGTCCTCGCCGTTTCGTTGTGGGGCGCCGAAGCGACCGGGGTCCGACGGTGGGCCGACCTTGGCGGACTGGTGGTTCAGCCGTCCCTGATCGCCGTCCCCCTTATGGTCGCGCTCTTCGCGAAGGCGCGCGACGGACTCTCGGCGCTGGGGCTGGTGATCGTCGCCGCCGCGCTCGCGATCCAGCCGGACCGCGGCGTGGCGGGGCCTTTGACGGCCGCGCTGGCCGCGCTGACGCTGCTGCGTCCCGGCCGGCTTGAGGCGATGGCGCTGGCCGCCGCAGCGTTCGCCTTCGCATTGACCCTGATCAGACCGGACGCCTCGCCTGCCGTGCCCTATGTGGACCGCGTCCTGCACACCGCGTTCGACGTCGGCTGGCTTGCCGGCTCCGCCGTGCTGGCCGGCTCCGCCCTGCTCGTGGTTCCCGCCGTCGTCGCACGGCGCGTCGGTCCTGCCATGGCCGCCTTCGGCGCCATGTGGGCCGGGCTCATCGTCGCGGCCGCCGTGGCCAATCATCCCACGCCCCTGGTCGGCTATGGCGGAAGCGCCGTGGTGGGCTACCTGCTCAGCCTGATCGCCCTGTCTTCCGGCGCGCGGGCTCCGGCGCGGCGAGGCTCGATCGTGCCGACGGAGGAGGCGCCGCCATCGGACGCGTCGGCCCTGTTCGTCGTAGGCGGACGCTGACCGGGCCGCAGAGAAAAAGGCCCGGGATCGCTCCCGGGCCTTTCGTGCATTCCGACGAGAGCGAAGCCGATCAGGCGGCTTCGGCTTCCTCGGCGGCCTCGGCGGCGGCGACGACGGCCTTCTTGGCGCTGAGCGACTTGCCCAGCAGGGCGACGGCGGCGTCCTTGTCGATCTTGTTGGCGGCGGCGACCTCGCGGGCCATGCGGTCCAGCGCGCTCTCGTACAGCTGGCGCTCCGAATAGGACTGCTCCGGCTGGGTCTCGGCGCGGTGCAGATCGCGGACGACCTCGGCGATGGAGATCAGGTCGCCGGAGTTGATCTTGGCCTCATACTCCTGCGCGCGGCGCGACCACATGGTGCGCTTGATGCGGGCGCGGCCCTTGAGCGTGGTCAGGGCCTTGGTGACGACGTCGTCGCCGGCCAGCGAGCGCAGGCCCGCGGTCTTGGCCTTCTTCGTCGGCACGCGCAGGGTCATCTTCTCGTGGTCGAAGGTCACGACGTAGACCTCCAGGCTCATGCCCGCCACTTCCTGCGTCTCGATCGCCGCCACCTTGCCGACGCCGTGCGCCGGATAGACGACCGCGTCGCCGACCTTGAACTCCAGACCGCTCTTGTTCGTCATCGTTCTTCCTTTCCGGCCGATCGGGAAGGATGAGGCGCGCCGCGACGTTCAGACGATGCTCCGCCCGCCGCCGGATCGCTCCGTCGGAGGGTGCAGGATCGGTCTTCAGCTACGGAAACGGATCACCAGACCTCGGGCCGCCCCCGCTCTTCGGCAGGGGTCTGTCGCAAAAGCGGTCGAGCACGATCCGTCGCCGGGCGCTCGACCAATGACGGGGAACCTATCACAAAACCGCAAGATTTCAAAATGTCGGCTTCGTGATCTCGCCCTGCGGCGCGAATCCTCGCCGCGGAGCCGACCAGACGGCCGTCAGCTGCCCTTGCCGGGCTTCTCGCTGAAATACTTCTCGAACTTGCCGGTTTCGCGCTCGAACTGTTCCTTGTCCGCCGGCGGCGTGCCCTTGACCGTGATGTTCGGCCAGACCTTGGCGTATTCGGCGTTGATCTGCAGCCACTTGCCGTCCGGCTCGTCCTCGGTGTCCGGCTTGATGGCGTCGACGGGGCACTCGGGCTCGCACACGCCGCAGTCGATGCATTCGTCCGGCGCGATGACGAGGAAGTTCTCGCCCTCGTAGAAGCAGTCGACCGGGCACACCTCGACGCAGTCCATGAACTTGCAGCGCACGCAGGCGTCGGTGACGATGTAGGTCATTGCGGCGAAACGGACGCTGTTCGGGGCGGGAGGCGGCAGATGACCCCGCAGCCTGCGCCCGTCAACCCCCGGGGGCCGTCGCGTCGCGCCACAGGCCGCGGGCCTCGTCCGCCGGGCCGCGCCGCTCGCCGAAGCCCAGCACCTCCACTTCGACCAGCCGCGATCCCGCGGGAAACAGCAGGACGTCGCCGACGTGGACCGACCGGCTGGGCTTGTCGAGCCGGGTCTGGGCGCCGTGATGGGTCAGCCGGACCCGGCCGGCCTCGACCATGGCCGCCGCGGCCGAGCGCGTCTTCGCGAAGCGCGCGCGCCACAGCCAGACGTCGACCCGGCACGCCCCCTCGCTCATGCGGCGGTCGCCTCCGGCTCCGCCCGGGCATAGGCGCGCGAAAGCTTGCGATATTGCGGAGAGTTGAAGGCGACGAGGGTCGCGAGGATGCCCACGACGCCCGCGACCGTGAAGACCAGCGCGATTCCCCGTGCGGGCCCCGTGCCGAACCAGTCGCCGATGGCCGCCGCGCCGGCGCCGCCTTCCGACATGAACGGGATGACCACGAACTGGGTCAGCGGCCCGATCAGGAAGGCCGTCAGGGGGCTTGCCGCCTGCTCCACCGACTGGGCGAACCCGAACACGCGGCCCTGCCGCTCGAAGGGCACGACCTTCTGCAGCGTGGTGTGCTCCGCCGCCTCGGCGAACGGACCCAGGAACATCCAGAGGAAGGTGCCGGCGAACAGCAGCCAGATCCACGGCTGCAGGGTGAACACCGCCGCCCCGCTCCACGCGATCAGGTTGACGATCATGAGGGTGCGCAGCGGGCTCTTTCCCAGACCGGTTCGGGCGATCACCAGCCCCGAGAAGATGAAGCCGGTCGAGACCGCGCCCCACATCAGGCCCCAGTGCTGTACCTTCATCAGCGACAGTCCGTAGGCGTCCATCAGCGCCATGAAGATGCCGCCCAGGAAGTTGTTGAAGGTGGCGAACAGGATCAGGGCGAACAGCCCCGGCACGGCCCCCACGACCGCCAGCGTCCCGCGGATGTCGACCCGGCGCCGTCCCGGCGTGCCGTCGGCGTCGGCCTCCGGTTCCGGGCGGGGTTCGTCCACGCGCAGGAAGCGCAGATGAAGAAAGGCCGCGGTGGTGAGCGTCAGGGCGAAGATCAGCGTCCCTTCCATGCCCGTTCGGGCCACCAGAAATCCGGAGATGACCGAGGTCGTCAGGAAGCCGACGCCGGTGACCATGCCGACCAGACCATTGGCCCGGTCGCGCCGGTCTTCCGGGACCAGCAGGGTGACGAGCGTCGGCAGGGCGATGCCGCGGATGTTGCCGGCGATGACGCCGAGCATGACCAGGCTGACGAAGAGCCAGAGCGTCGGCGAAGCGACGTCGCGCATCGGCGGCTCGCCGACGCCCAGCAGCAGCGCCAGCGCGGCGGCATAGAAGGCCACCGACACGGCGCTGGACGCCATCATGACCCGCTTCTTGCGGTGGTGGTCGACCAGACTGCCCAGCCAGAAGGCCAGGCCCGCCGTCAGCACCAGATACATCCCGGCGATCAGGCCGGTGGCGAACACCGACCGCGTTTCCAGATAGATCCAGAAGGTGATCGCGAACCACACCGTGAAGTTGGTGACGTTGGCGACCAGGTTGTTGGCCAGCAGGTTGTGGAACGGGGTCATCCGACCTGAAAAGCGCGGGAAGCGTCGCGGTTCAAGCGCGGGGTTTGCGCTGGCGCTTGCGTGCGGGCCGTGAGGGCGCGATCGGCCGCGCCAGTCCCGCCAGCGCCGCGAACGGCGACGCCGGCACGCGGTCGGTCTCCCGCACCGTTCGGGCGCGCGGGGTTCTGAGCGCCTTCGCCAGGTCGTCGGCTTGCCGGGACGTCAGCTCCAGTTCCGTGAGGGCCCCCGCATCCAGCGGTCCCGGCGCGGCCGCGCGCAGCTCCGCCAGTCTTTCCAGCCTCTCCAGCGGCAAAGTCAGGCCCGCCGCGATCCGCAGCCCCCGTGACGACAGCGCGCGCGCATGCGCCGTGCCGGGTTCGCGCGCCCAGAAGGCTTGGGCGAAGGCCCGCCCGCGCGCCTTCTGGTCGGCCGGAAGCCAGACGCTGTGCGCGCCCATCCGGACGCCGAACGTCTTCAGGGTGCGCCGCTCGACCTGGCTCAGCGCCGTCAGCTCGCCCTCGACGTCGCGGCGCGGCAGGATCCCGCCGGCCTCCACCAGCCGGAAGGCCAGACCCCGCGTCAGACCCTTGAGCCCGCCGCTTTCCAGCGCCCGCTTCAGCCGCGACAGGCCGCGCAGCGCCCGACCTGCCTCTTGCGCCAGCCACGCTTCAAGTCGGCGCCGCGCCCGTTCACGGGCCGCTTCGGCGCCCTGATCGCCGATCAGGCGGACCCGCGGCGACCACGGATCGTCGTTGCAGACCCGCGCCACCAGATCGCCGCGCCACGTGACGGCGCCGTCCGGCAGCAGGGCGAAGGCGTCGTCCGCGTCGGCCGCCAGCCGGCCCAGCCGCCGCGCCACCTCCGGCTCGACCGCCCGCTGCGCCAGTCGCCGCTGCGACGGATGGGCTGCCGCATCGCGGTCCGTCACGAACCGCAGCCCCTCCAGCCGCCCCAGCTCGGCCCCCTCGATCGAGACCGCCCCGCTCCCGTCGACCTGCACCGCGGCCTCGTCTTCCGTATGCAGGGCACGCATCAGGGCCGTGGTCTTGCGGTCGACGAAGCGCGCGGTCAGCCGGGCGTGCAAAGCGTCGGACAGCCGGTCTTCCAGCGCGCGCGTCCGTTCGCGCCAGTGGGCGGCGTTTTCCAGCCAGTCCGGCCGCGCGGCGACGTAGGCCAGCGTCCGCACCCCCGCCAGTCGCGCCGACAGCTGGTCGATCTGACCGTCGTCATGATCCAGCCCGCGGAACCGCTTGTCGACCCAGTCCTCGGGCAGGCGGCCACTCGGTCCGATCAGGGCGTGAAACACGTCCATCGTCAGCCGGAAATGCTCGTCCGCCGTCGTCTTCTGGAAGTCAGGGACTTGGCAGGCGTCCCACAGCCGCATCAGGCTGCCGCGGGATTTCGAGATGCGCTGCACGTCCTCGTCCTGCACCGCCCGGCGCAACAGGGTCTCGTCCAGCGCCTGGCCGGTGAGGTGCAGGCCCGGCCGCCTCGGCGGCTCGGTGAGCGAGCGCAGCAGGTCCGGCAGGCTGTCGAAGTCCAGCCTGCCGTTGCGCCACTCCGCGCCCTCGACGGGATCGAAGCGGTGCTCGACGACCTGCTCGACAAGATCGGGATCCAGGTCCTCGGCCTCACCCGTCACGCCGAAGGTGCCGTCGCGCAGGTGCCGGCCCGCGCGTCCGGCGATCTGGCCAATCTCGTGCGCGTGCAGCCAGCGGGTCCGCCGCCCGTCGAACTTCCGCAGGCCGGCGAAGGCGACGTGATCGACGTCCATGTTCAGGCCCATGCCGATCGCGTCGGTGGCCACCAGAAAGTCGACCTCGCCCGACTGGAACAGCTCGACCTGGGCGTTGCGGGTGCGCGGGCTCAGCGCGCCCATCACGATCGCGGCCCCGCCCCTCTGGCGGCGGATCAGCTCGGCGATGGCGTAGACCTGCTCGGCCGAGAAGGCGACGACGGCGCTGCGCCGGGGCAGCCGGGTCAGCTTCTTGGGCCCGGCATAGGACAGGGTGGACAGCCTGTCTCGCGACTGGATCTCTACGTCCTCGACCAGCCGCCGCATCAGCGGCTCCATCGTTCCGGCGCCCAGGAACATGGTCTCCTGCCGCCCCCGTGCGTGCAGCAGCCGGTTCGTGAAGACGTGGCCGCGCTCCGGATCGGCGACCAGCTGGATTTCGTCGACGGCCAGGAAGTCGACCGACCGCTCCATCGGCATGGCCTCCACCGTGCAGACGTGGAAGCGGGCATGCGGCGGGCTGATCTTCTCCTCGCCGGTCACCAGCGCGACCGACGCCTTGCCCGCTCTCGCGACGATCCGCTCGTAGATCTCGCGCGCCAGCAGCCGCAGCGGCAGGCCGATCATGCCCGAGCCGTGACCCAGCATCCGCTCGACCGCCAGATGGGTCTTGCCGGTGTTGGTGGGGCCGAGGACCGCGACGACGCGTCCCGGCGCCCGGCCTGTGCCGCGGTCGCTCATGATGGAGGAAGGTGGCGCTCCGCGAGCGGTTCCTCAAGCGTCGCGGCGTCGGGCACAGTCGCGCTTAACGACCGCTTCGCCGCGCGCGGAACAGGCGCGAAACGAATCAGGACCGAATCGCTGACTCGGCTCCATTCCTGATCCGTTCACCGCAAGATATTGTATCTTAAGACCGATTAACCACAATCGAATTTCACGCGGCGGGAGGCGGCGCTTCCCCTGCGCCGCGACGTCCGCTAGGTCAGCCGCCGACGGCCCCGTAGCTCAGCTGCATAGAGCAAGGCTTTCCTAAAGCCGAGGTCGGAGGTTGGAGTCCTCCCGGGGTCGCCATTATTTCAAGAACTTATGTGCCTCTCGCACTGACGCCTTATGCTATGGGGCACATTTGGGGCACGATGGTGCGGTTGCGGTTGATCTGGCCCTCACCAGCCGCCTGGCGGCTCTGCTGTAGTCTTGGGCAGGCCTGGGAGATCCAACGTCACTGACGGGTCGATCCGATTCGCCTCCTCCAGCGCCCATGTGGCCCACTGGTCGAAAGCGGCGTCTCGCCGGTTCTCTGTGTCTCCGATGCGCCGGGTCAGTTTGGCCACAAAGCCCCTGATGTCTTCGGCCCTGCGATAGTCGTCCGCCGCCTTGAACAGCGCCTCCAGCCGCTCGCGTTGCTCCTGTTCTCGACGTTCGGCCTCCTTTCGGATCGCTTCCAGCCGGCGCTCTTCCGCCTCGCGCTCAAGACGGGCTTTCTGTTCAGCCCGCCAGCGATGATGATGCAAAGCACCCTCACGGAGCTGAACCTCTGCATCGACGACCAGCTCGACGGCGATACTGGCGAGTTGGTCCTCCAACGGTCTTCTCGACTCGTCGACCCATGACGCTCGGACTTCTGCGTTCCCGAAGCCTTTCAGGATCGAGAAGCGCAACGGGGCAAACAGTTTGGCAGGGTCCGGCTTCCGACCCGCCTGCTCGGGATGCAGCGCCACCACCACGTGTTGCCGGTCGAACGTGATAGTTAGGTCGCGGGCCTCCGTGCCGCGCACAGTGACCTTGCCGTTGCACCGGCCCACAGCGAGGAAAATCGCATTTAGGATCCGCAAGCGTCGCTGTTCGACGTCGGTCGTGAAGACGGGTTCTTCCCAGCTGAAGGCGTATGGCGAAGACGCAGCCTTCTTCCTGCGGTCCTCATCCTTCTCCAGAAGCTTGCGAATGGCAGGATGCCAACCCGTGACCTTGGTCGTGCACTTGACCTTTCCGACGGCACGCTCGACCCGCGCTCGCACGGCATCGATCGGCTCCGGAAACGTAGGTGCCGGCGGCAAAGGACCCGCAAGCTCTTCGGCGGTCCAGTTGGGGTACCAGTAGGACGAATGGCCGAACGTAATGACGTTGCTGTGTCCGGGAGCTCTCGGCGGCAGGGCGATCTTCGTGACGGACTTCCCCGCCTCGCGTTTGGCCCAATATCCTCGATCGGGCGTCGGTATCGATGCGCGCTGGCATGCCTTCTTCAAGGCGACGTCGGATACCTCGAAGCGAGCAGCGACGGTGCGCACCGGCTCGGACCAGACCAAGTCGTAAAGCGCTTCCCTTTCGATCCGTTTCGCCACTCGCTTCGTCTCCTCGTTTGAGCGGGCGTTCGCCCCGCTCACGGCTGCGAGGCAAAGATAGCCGGGCGTCGATGGGGCAGAACGAGGAAACGGATATCTACGAGCCCTTTGGGCCTTCCCAGTCTTCGATCCAAAGCTGAGCTGCCGCTATAGAGGTCCGGCCGACCTTAAGGGGGCCCTTCGGGGCCGTGCTCACCGATGGTTGCGCCTTCGTTATGCGAGGACTAACGCAGAGGGCTCGTTATTTCCACATCTTGAGCCCGGTATGTCTTTGCTTTTGCTCGCAATCATCGGCGTCGCTATCTTCATCCTCTGGCACTTCCTGCCACAGCAGGCAAAACGCTCACCGCAGCCGGCACCAAGGTATCGAAAGGACGTTCGGATAAACGCCCAGCAGAGCGACTGGCAGACCATCGTGGAAGAACACTGCGAGTCCCCGGCCGAGACAGCCTTTCTGCGGGCAATGATTGCTGCACACGGCATGACGCCCGATAGCGGGTCGCTTGTTGCGGCGGGTATTCGGCTGGACTTTCAGGTCGAGGAAGGGCGTTACCGCGTCGACTTTCTGATCAACAAATGGCTGGTAGTCGAAGTTGACGGGGCGGCATATCATTCGTCGCCGGAAGCCAAGTCTCGAGATCAGATGAGAGATGGCTACTTCGAGGGGCTCGGCTACACAGTTCTTCGCCTGCCTGCCAAGCTTGTCTTTCATGCGCCGGAAGAGGCGGTGAAAGCCGTTCAATCGGCGCTGGCGGTGGGTCGGAGAGAAGTAGCGCCACTGCCCAAAAAATCGGACGGTTTCACCCGACTTGCACAGACTGCCGCCGCCTTCGGGCAGGCAGTCGAGCTGGCCGACAAGAAGCACGCGGTCCGCAAGGCTCTCGCCACCGCCGAGCTTGTCGTTTCATCAGAACGCAGTGCGCTTGACGCTGCGATGGAGCTTGCGCGTCAGCGGTCGCAGCACTCCTCCTGGCTGGCCGATCTGCCGGAGGAGGACTTAGCGCAGTATGAGCAGAGCGTCGCGGATCTCAGGGCGGCGGTGAGGGACGACGATTCAGCAAGTTTCAGCGAATCCGCAGTTTGGGAGCCTACCGAACTGCACCCATTCGAAACACCATCGAGGACGGGAGACGGATGGATTGACGATCAGATCGCAGACGGCCTCAGGCTCCTGACAGCGCGCAGGTCAGCGAACTTTCAGTCTGTTCGAAGGAAACTCGCGGCCGATGCATCGATCCGGCCGCACATGCGACAGGCACTTGCTGACCTAGGACGTGAAGAGCTCTGGGCCCGCCTGAACTAACGCACCTGGGCAGCCGAAGTAGGAGCCCGGCCCAACGCTGGAGTGAAGGCGAGGGGCTGGGGCGAGCGGTAGATCCTGGCAGCCAATGGTCCCTCACGTTGTCGGGCCAGCAGCCGCAGCTTTACAGCGCAGACCCAAGCCCGTCGGTCTCTTGCGACCGGGTTTGTCGCATTCGCTCGCCAGAGTGTCGGACGGATCAAGGTACAGGCGACGAATGCGGTTGCGTGTGGTGGATTTTGAGACGACGGGCGCTCAGGGCAGCGAGGTGATCGAGGCCGCTTTCGTCGACTTGGAACGGGTCGGCGTCGAATGGCGGGTCGGTCTGCCGACCGCCAGACTCTTCAGGCCGTGCGGCGGCGTTTCGGTTCATGCCCGGGCCGTGCATCACATTCGCGACGCCGATCTTCATTCGGCCGAAGCGTCATCGGTCGAAGCCGTGGAGCGGTTTCTCTCGCAGGGTGCGGCAATCGACGCCTTCGTCGCTCACCATGCGGAGTTCGAGCGCAGCTTCCTGCCTTCGCTGCGCTCGGCCCAATGGATCTGCACGGCCAAGTCGGCACGTCGGGCGTGGCCCCAAGCCGTGGGACATTCAAACCAGGTCCTGCGTTATTGGTTGGATCTCCAGCTCGATCCCGCACTGGCCTTACCGGCACACCGCGCCGGCCCTGACGCCTACGTGACCGCCCACATTCTCCAGCAGCTTCTGCTCACGGAGACCGCCGATACGCTGATCGATTGGACGACTCAGCCGTCGGTTGTCAGTTTCGGCAAACACAAAGGTCAGCCGTGGAGCGAAGTCCCCTCCGGCTACCTCCACTGGATGATGACCGAGAACGACATGGCCGATCGCCACCGACAACGGGCTCAGAACGAGCTGAAGCGCCGTGAGGCGAACAACCTGGTGGAGGTCGCGCAATGAGCGCACGCCTCCACCTGCTCTGCCGAGATGCGCTAGGGGTCACCTGCCTCGACGCGAAAACGTCTCTTTACCGGAGCGAGGCCTGGGCCCTGACGGCCGAGGAGGTCGCGGCTTTGCAAGGCGGCCGCGTTTACCTTCATCAGGCCAAGAGCGAACCTTCCTATTTCGGAGGATCGGTGGTCAGTGCGGAACGCCTACCGGCGGGGCCGGGCGAAGCCGATCGCTACGCCCTCACCGTGCAGTCCGATCTCGAAGGCAAAGGCGTCCACTGGGACGAGCGCGGCAAGTCTCACGGCATGGCCTGGTCCTCCGGCGTGATCGCCGCCTGACATGAGCGACACGCACAGAGACGAGAAGGCCGCATGGGCGGCCGTAGAGGCGGCGCGCAGACTCTTCGGAGCGCCCAGTCGGTTCAACGAAAAGATGGCGGAGTGGCGGATGCCGTCAGGCCTGGTGGTGAACATTCACCGCCAGGGCAAGCACTCCGCCAATGTCCTCGTGAGCGGCGGGGCCGTTCGAACGGAAGGACTGCTCAATCTGGACGACGGGAGCATTTCGCCCGGCCGAGGCCCGAAAAACTCCAACCAGTCTCCTGAGATCAAGGCCGGCCCCACCCTCGCCATGCAGGTGCGGACGGATCAGTTGACCCAGCTTACCCGGGTCCTGACTGAGCTCTCGGCGGGATCTGGCCCGTCGCCGAGCGTTCCCCGGCCAACCCCCGCCAGCACCAAGCCCGCTGTCGCTCCCATTCGCCCGAAAACGGCTCGATCCATGACCCCACGCAACATCATTCTCTACGGCCCTCCGGGAACCGGGAAGACGTTCGAGACGGCAGCGCTGGCCCTCGAACTCTGCGGCGAGAGCGTTCCTGAAGACCGGGAGGCCGTCATGTCGGCCTACGGCGCGCTCGTCGCGAAGGAGCGGATCACCTTCGTCACCTTCCATCAGTCGTACGGCTACGAGCAGTTCGTCGAAGGGCTCCAACCCAAAACGGGGGGAGGGGACGGCGAGGCGGAAGCCGATGGGCCAGGTTTTAGGCTCGAAGCCGAAGCCGGCGTCTTCAAACGTCTGGCGGACAAAGCCAGGACGAGCTCCAGCAGCGACGCCGATCTTTCAGCCGATGTCGCCCGCCTCAAGGGCAAGCGCGTTTTCAAGATGTCGCTTGGCCGAGCCGATCAGATCGAAATCTATCAGCGGTGCTTGGAGGAGGGGCTGATCCTGTCCGGCTGGGGCGGCGATGAGGACTGGTCCGATCCGAAGTACGTCTCGTATGACGAGGTCTACAAACGAGGCCGAGAGCTCGACGCAAAGGCCACCGGCAATTCGGGTCACATCTCCCAGCTCTGGGCGCTCCGCGGCAACATGCGCATCGGCGACCTCGTCGTCGTTTCCGACGGCAACTCCCGCTTCCGTGCCATCGGCGAAATCACCGGCGACTATCAGTTCGTGCCGTCACCCGACGGGTTCAACCACCGACGCAAGGTTCGCTGGCTCAGGGTCTTCGACCAATCGTTGGACGTGACGACCATCTTCGACGGCCAGTTCACGATGCGATCGGTGTATCAGTTGGATCCTAAGCGCCTGAAGCTGGAGCGACTGGCGGGTCTGCTGAACCAGCGAGAGGGTGAGCAGGCCCCGTCCGACCTGCTGCCTCATGTCATCATCATCGACGAGATCAACCGCGCCAACGTCTCCAAGGTGTTCGGCGAGCTCATCACCCTCATCGAGCCGGACAAGCGACAGGGACAGCCGAACTCGCTGGAAGTGACGCTGCCCTATTCCAAGGAGCCGTTCAGCGTTCCGGCCAACCTCCACATCATCGGGACGATGAACACCGCCGATCGGTCCATCGCCTTGTTGGACACGGCCCTGCGCCGGCGCTTCGAGTTCCGCGAGCTGATGCCACGTCCTGAGCTGCTGCCCAGGATCGACGGGATCGATCTTTCGGCCTTTCTTCAGAGCCTGAACGATCGGATCGAGTACCTGTTTGACCGCGATCATCAGATCGGTCACGCCTTCTTCATGGGCTGTCAGACCCGCGCCGACGTCGACCGCGTCATGCGCGACAAAGTCATCCCGCTGCTCGTGGAGTACTTCTACGAGGACTGGGAGAAGGTTCGCCTCGCCTTGGGCGAGTCCCAGGATGAAGGCCGCTTCATTCGCCGCACCAAGCTTCGCCGTCCGGGCGTCGAGCAGGAGGGGTTCGACGACGATGATCGATGGCGCTGCCAGGTGCAGGCGAGCTTCTCGAGCGACGCATACCGAACGTGAGCGGCGCCGGCGTGATCTCCGTCGGCGAATGGGGCCGGCTTCCGATCCGAGAGGACGACTCGCAAGGATCCGTCACGTCGAGCCAGGCCGACGCTCTGATGGCCGGCGCAGCCGCCGTCGAGCGCAAGCTTGGCATCGGGTCCGGTGAGGGCGCGAGCGTCCTTGTCCGAACGCACAAGGAACTGTGCGCGCGCCAAGTCGTCGGGGTGCTGGCGGTCCCCGGCGTCGAGCTCGAGATCCTGCCGAAGATTGATCGGCTCGGTGAGGACGGCGTCCGGGGCGTCTTGATCCATATGGTTGCCCACGCCTGGGATCTCCCCATCGCAGACGGAGAAGCGGCGCTCTTCAGCCGGCAAGAAAAAACGCTTCTGGAGATCCTGATCCGTCTTTTCTGCGACCGCCTGTTCAAGGCGGTCCATCGGGGCCTTTCGCGGCGCTACCTGGATCACGAAGACGACCTGCCAAGCCTGCGAGGGCGTCTCAACGTTCAACGTCAGTTCACCACCAACGTCATCACCCCCAATCGCCTGGCCTGCGGTTTCTCGGAGCTGAGCTCCGACATCGCCCTGAACCAGGTTCTCAAGGGCACGGTGGTGGAGTTGGCTAAGTGGTCGCGGTCGACCAGAAACCGTAGGCTGCTCCTGGAGCTGGAGCTGGCGTTTGAGGGCGTCTCAAGCCTTCCCCGCGATCGGTTGCCTTGGGACCAAGTGCATCTGGATCGGACCGACGCGAGGTACCGCGAGCTGTTCGACCTGGCGCGGGCCCTCATGAACCGACGCTGGCAAACCACGACCGCCGGCGACATGGGCGGAACCGCCCTCATGTTCGAGATGAATACGCTGTTCGAGGCGTACTTGGGGCGGCACATGCGCGCGGTCGGCCGGGCCCATCGGCGGGCGGTCGCGCTGCAGGGGCCTCGAAAGTTCATCCTGTTCGACGAGAACGGCTCGCCCCGGTTCGCCACCAAGCCCGACATCGTGGTCGGCGGTCCCGACGGCCCTCATGTCATCGACACCAAATGGAAGCGGCTTCAATCCGCCGACGTCGACGCGAAGCGAGGCGTCAACCAAGCGGACGTCTATCAGATGCTCGCCTACGGTCAGGTTTATGGCGCGAAGCGACTGACCTTGCTCTACCCCCACCACCGCGGGCTGGCTGAGGAGGCCGGAAGGCTTGCCGCCTTCACCATGCCCTCAACAGGCACGACCCTTGAGATCGCGACGGTCGATGTGTCCGATCTCCGATCCGTGCCGCATCAGTGCGCCCGCCTGATCTCTTCGCGCCACGCTGAAGCTACCGCCCTGGCGGGGTGAGCAGTGGGCTTCTGGCGTCGCGCGCGATCGCCGGCGTCGGCGGCAGTTCGAACCGCCCGGTCACCCCGTCAGGACGCCAGAGCGGCAGGTGGTCGAGCTGCTCCGGCGGCGTGGGGTGATATTCCTCGATGACGAAGGGGAGCGCTTCCTGACGCTCCAGCACGCCCATGAGCTCGGCCAGCCATCCCGCGTAAGCCCAGTCTCGCCCCTCGCCGGAAGACGCGACATCGGGAAAGCGGAGGATGAACTTCTCTGCCAGCTGCCGCGCCGTATCGTCACGCGCATCCTCCCAGCCGAAATAGCGGTTCCCACTGGCGCTCGTGTATCCGGCGTAGGCGACCTCGTGGAGCCGGGCGCTGTAAGCGCCATTTCGGTCGGAGAAGTGCTCCGCGGCCCCGATCGCGACCCGATAGGCGAGCGGGTAAAAGTACGGCATCACTCGAAGTCGCTGGTAGCCGAGCCTGTGCAGCTCGCACACCATGCGGATCACCCGCTGGCTTCGACGGATCTCTGGAGCGCTGGACCCGGTCAAGGCTTTGCTCCCATGAGCCTGCGGACCTGCTCCAGATCATAGCGTTTGGCCGGAGCGCCCGCCGCCTTAGGCCCTGGCGATGCCAGGGGCGTGTCGGTCTCCGCCGCCGCCCACTCTGAGGCGACCTTGCGATGGAGATTGGAGCGGTCGACCTTTCGTTCGCCCTCCCAGAACAGCGCATAGGCGTCCTTGAACATCGGGTAGGTGAAGACCGCGGGCATGAGGTCCAGGAACAGGTCGATCTCATAACGGCGACGCCTGATGTGCCGGTGGGCATCCTTGACGATATCATCGTGGTCGAAGGCCAGGCCTTTGGCTTTGTCGATCGATCGCCACTCGAAAGATCGAGCGTCTGATCCAGCCTTCGGACGACACCGCTCGTTATGGACGAACGTCCAATAGGCCACTGAGACGTAGCGGCCGCGAGGATCCCGATCGGCGTTTCCGTAAGCGCCGAACTGGTGAAGCTTACGAGGGTCGACGCCCGCCTCCTCCTTCAGCTCGCGCCGAGCACAGGCCTCCAAGGAGGCGTCGACCTTGGGATGCGTCGCGCCCTTTGCCGCCGCCAATTCGATGCGCGGTCCCCCGACCCTGAGGAATCCGCCCGGCAAGGCCCAGCCCTTGGGCGTCTCGGCCCTCTCGATCAGCAGCACTTCGATGCGTCCCTCGTGGACGCGGAGCGTCACGACGTCGGTGGCCACTGAGGGGCGAGGATAGGTGTACGTCGGCATTTGTTGCGACATTGACACGATTAGATTTGTGTGGCAAGTACCACAAATGCGAACCGGAGCGACCATGCGAACCAGCCAGACCGATCCCATTCAGATCGCCGAAGTTCGCTGCGGTGCGGGCGTCGTCGGCGTCACCTTCTGTCCGGGGAAGTCAGGGCCGAGCGTGTTCGGTTCGCCATGGGCGAGGGATCTCGCCATGGACCTCGCCGAGCTCAGCCGGTGGTCGCCGTCGGCGATCCTCACCCTCATGAAACCCCATGAGCTGGATGGCCTTGGCGTCTCCGACCTAGGCCAAGCGGTCCGCCAGGCGGGTATCCGCTGGCTGCATGCCCCCATCAAAGACGTCGGCGTTCCCAACGCGGGTTTCGAAGCCCGTTGGGCCCTGCTCGGTCATTTGCTGCGTCAGGAGCTGCTCGCCGGCCGCAAGGTGCTGGTTCATTGTCGCGGGGGGCGTGGTCGAGCCGGGATGATCGCGGCTCGCCTGCTCGTCGAGCTCGGCGAAGACCCCGAGAAGGCGATCTCCCAGGTCCGTGCCGTTCGGCCCGGAGCGATCGAGACCCGCGCCCAGGAAGATCACGTCCGGAGCGTCCGTCCGGTCGGCAGTCATGACCGAGCCGACCGGATCTGGGGATGCTTGCTCGGAGGCGCAGTCGGAGACGCTTTCGGCTACGCCGTCGAGTTCGATCGCCTGGCGCGGATCAGAGAAAAACACGGCCCTGAGGGCCTCACGGAGCCGGAGCTGACCGACGGCAAGTTCGTCGTCAGCGACGACACCCAGATGACGCTCTTCACGGCTGAAGCGCTGGCCCGAGCATCTGAGCCGGACGACTTTCTCGAAGAATGCCGCGCGGCTTACCTCCGTTGGCATGAGACCCAGTCAGGGCGGCGTCCCCCGTCGGCGACCGGTCTGCTGAGGCATGATTGTCTATGGGCGCGACGCGCGCCGGGGATGACCTGCATGTCCGCTCTCGCGGCCGGAGGGAACGGCAGTCCGGAGCGGCCGCTCAACAACTCCAAGGGCTGCGGCGGAGTCATGCGCACCGCCCCGATCGGCCTGATGGGCTGGGGCGAAGAGGTCGCCTTCGACCTCGGGGCGCGAGCCTCTGCGCTCACCCATGGACATCCCAGCGGATACTTCTCCGGTGGCGCGATGGCGGCGATGGTCGCCACGCTCGTCACCGGCGATGACCTTCTTCACGCCGCTCGCAAGGCGCTGACCTTGTTGAGCGACAAGGCGGGAGCTGAAGAGACGTTCAAGGCGCTGGCGGCGGCCCTCGAAACCGCCGAGTCCACCTCGAACAGAGCCGGTGTGGCCGACGGCGCTCTGGGCGAAGGGTGGGTCGGCGAGGAGGCTCTGGCGATCGGCGTATATGCGGCCTTTGTCGCTGACGACTTCGCCGACGCGATGAAGATCGCGGCTAACCACGACGGTGACAGCGACTCCACCGCGTCCATCGCCGGTCAGCTCTACGGAGCCTGGAAGGGAACCGCGGACATTCCCTGGGAGTGGGTCGAGCGGTTGGACGTGCTGGACGCGATTTGTGAGGCGGCCGTGCCGCTGCTGAAGGGAGAACGAGATGCAAACTGACGCCGGCTCACGAACGATGCTCCAAGCGCGAGCCCTTGAAATCTGGCAGGTAATCCAGGGCTACGACGCGCCCTACGCCTGGTCGGTCGGCCCCAAGGCCCGCGCCAAGCTCGAGGACATCCTCGGCCGGCCCGTCGCCTGCTGGCAGGCGTCGACGCCCGCCGATGTCAATCGCAGCCTCCGCACCCTAATGCGGGACGTCCTGAACGACCCGGCGACGGATGCCGTCACGGCGGGCCGGCTCTACGGCTGGATCGTCGCGGACTGGGGTGGCGTCCGTCGGAACCGGTCGGAAGTGGAGACTTGGGCAGCGCCGAGCTTCGGCTGGCACGCGGGTTATGACGATGCCGTGCTCCTCGCCTACGCAGATCGGGTCGGGGTCAAGCGCATTTCGTCATGGAGCAAGGTGTTCGCCTTCGCGGCCCCTGACCGGCACGCGATCTACGACAGCCGGGTCGCCGTCGCGCTGAACCTCGCGCTGGAGCAACTCGGCGAAACCGAGAGATTCTTCATGCCGCCGTCCCGGGTCGTACGCGGGAAGGACGGCGCGTATCGGCCGAACGCGGTCGCGAGGGCTCGCGCGCGCATGAAGGGGGAGGGGCGCTTAGGCTACCGAGACTACCTGTCGTGGCTGGAGTCGGTTCGCTTCGCCGATGGACAGGACTTCCTGACCATCGAGGCGACCCTGTTCGCCGTCGCGCCTGAAATGGCCTCAGGCACTACCGAGGCTGCCGTCAGGGCCGGCGACGGATAGCCCAGATCAGGCCGGCGAGCGCGGTGGTGACGGTGCCGATGGCGGTCAGGACGGCGGCGAGCTCGAGAGGAGACATACGGGGACCTTGGAGAAGTTGTAGGGCGGTTACGCGAACCGGCCCACGATATAGACGCCCGGGGCTTGAAGTGCAAGCGTAAGAACCCTACACCTTCAAAATGACTCCGATTCGCACGCTGGAAGACGCCGCGGAACGCATTTTCGCCGGGCGTATGTCGTCTCGCCTCAAGCCCGGGCCGGACGTGCTCCCGGTCGTCGGCATGCGGGACGTCACGCGGGGGCTTTCCACCCCCGATCAACTCGAAACCGCGTCAGGGGTTAGCAAAAGCGACGCAAAGCACCTGCTCCTCGAGAAGAACGACATCGTGATGACGTCCAGGGGCACGGTTCGCACGGCCGTCGTCGACTCGAAGCACGCTGGTGCCGTACCTGGCGTCAACACTGTGGTCATCCGGCTCGAGGAGCCGAGCACAGCTGGGGCCTTCGCCGCCTACCTCCAGCATCCGCGCGTAGTCGCCACCCTGCTTCAGGATTTCGCGGGATCGAAGATTCCAGGTTTCAGCCTCGAGACATTAAGGGCCTTGCCTGTGCGGATTCCAGACCTGCAACAGCTCCATGTACTCGCCGAGATGGTCAATCAGGCTGGACGCTACAGGCTTGCGGCCATCAAGGCTGCCGAGGCCCGCCATGAACTCGCAGTCGAGCTGGTCGCGAAGAGTCTCGGAACCTGGAACGGAACGACGTGATCCCCGCACCTAAATCTAGCGGCCTTCGGCCGGCCGACCTCATCGCTTCGCTTCGTGGTTTCGAAAAAGCGAGCGCAGGCAGGCAAATCGCGACGCTGGCGTCGCTCGCCTTCCTCAGCCTTCCGATCGACGACGGGCCTGATGAGTGGAGATACATCCGGAACATCGCCGCTCACAAACACGGCCAAGGCCAACTTTCCCACCGCCTGTACGACCTAAGCAGCCGGGTGGAGCGCCACAACTCTGCCCTCGACGGCGTTTTCACCGAAACGCTCACGCCGGACGCCCTCCGATCGGGCGCCAGTCTGACCGACTTCATCCTTCTTGCATCAAGCGTCGTCGAGCAGGTGGGAGAGGATTGGAACAACTTCGGCCCATGGGTCGACGCCTTCTTGTCCGAGTCAGCGGTCGGCAAAAGCGTCGGGGAAGCTGGTACCCCGACTGCCGTGGCGCAGCTTCTTGCCAGACTCGTGCAACCCCAGCCGGGATGCGCCGTCTTGGACCCAGCATGCGGACCGGGCGAGGCATTGAAGGAAGTTGCGGCCCTTGAGCCGACGGTTGCGCTTTTCGGCCAGGAGGTCGACGGGCTCTCAGTCGCTGTTTGCAGGTTACGCTTGTATTTGCTCGGGCAGCGCGCCGACATCCGAGTCGGTAACGCCCTGTGGGAGCCGGCGCAGGCGCCGACGCCGGACGGTCGGTTCGATCGCATCGTGTGTGATCCCCCGCATGGACTGATCATCGCGTCGAGCTACGACGAGGCGCTTAAGCGCCGCTACAGCGATGTGTCGTCCAGGAGGAGTGAGGCTTGGTTCCTCGACCTATGCTTGGACAGGCTGAGGCCGGACGGAAGAGCGGCGCTCCTGTTGCCAATGGGGTTCCTCGCCAAGCGAGGTCGCGAGGCGAAGTATCGAGCGCGCCTCGTTCATGAAGGACGCATCGAGGGGGTCATCGCCTTACCTGGTGGGATTCTGCCAGGCACAGATCTTCCCACAGCGTTGCTCGTGCTTCGGGGCACCATGAGCTCTGACCGCGTAAGGTTCGTCGACGCAAGCTACCTGCTGTCAGGCGGAAAGCGAGCTTCGGAGCGCCTGACTCCGCAGCACGTCGGGGAGCTGGTCGACCTTTACAATACGCCATACGACGATCAGCGCGCTGCGCGCGTTCCGATCGGACTGATTCTCGAACGAGAGGCCGAGCTCCAGCCGCGGATGTGGATCGACACGCCGGAGGCCGACGCTCAATCAACGTCTGAGCTTTATCAGACCGCTCTTCAGGCCGAGGCAGAGGCAGAAAGGGCAAAGGTCGAGCTTGAGCGACTGATGACCTATTTTAAGCTGAGACTGTGAGGCCCAGACCGCAACTGCAGTCGGCTAGTAGTACTCGCGCACATAGGCGTAGGCCTTATCGAAAAGGTCGGCGTCCTGGTGCAGCTGGTAGCGCAGAAGCGTTTGTCGGAGGGCTTTCTTGACCTCCCGCTCGCCCGCATGGGTGGTCTGCCATCCCTCAAACCTGACGGCCCGGACGATCTCATCGATGTCGTCGACGACCCGCGACACCATGATGGGCGTCTTACCGTTTCTGGCCTCCTCGAGCAGTGCGGTGAGAGCGGCCTTGCCGGCGTCGATTTCCGGCTCCTCAGTCGACTGGCGCTCAGCCCTGACGACGTCCTTCGCGAGCGCCAGCAAAGCCTTCAGAAACTCGATCGACAGAAGAAGGCCCTGCTGATGCCTTTCGCGTAGGTCTTCAAGGCGCTCGCTAAGAGCCTTGAACGTCGGATTGCCGGCATGTTTCCGTAAACGGCCGTCAAGCTTGATGGCGATTTCCTTGGACTTCTTGTCAGGGTCGGGATCTCCCAGAACCGCTTGCAAGAGATCGGAATCGAGGACGATCAGATCCAGGTCGTCTCGGATCGCATCCACGTGCACGTTCGCGTGGATGATCTCGAGCGTCTTGGCCCCAAGTGCATGCCAGAGAAGTTTGCCCGTGCCAGTCGAAGGCTTCAGCGACTCGTAGACCTGTCCGAGCCAACGGTAGTCGGTTTCGAATTCCGAGAGCATGGGATCCGGCGAGAGCGCCTCCCAAATCCGGGCGAGCGTCGTGAAGTCACCTGCGAAGCGGTCCCGCACTTCGTTGTTCGACACGCAGTCCTGGGCTGCGATCAGTCCTTGATAGCCGCCGACGGTGCGATCGACTCCCGCGAAGTAGGCGAGGCAGGCCTGCACGGCGCCGGCCAGCGCGGCCTTCAGCAGCGAAATGTTGGACACGGCCTTCTTGACGCCCTGCTCATCGAACCGGAGCGCCTGAGCGACGTCGTCGAAGACCCCGAGATAGTCCACGATGAGCCCATGGGACTTTTGCTGACCATACGGACGGTTCGTCCGACAGATCGCTTGCAGAAGAGTGTGATCCCGTAACGGCTTGTCCAGATACATCGTCTGCAAGATCGGCGCGTCGAAACCGGTGAGCAGCTTTGCTGTGACGATGAGGATCTTGAGCGGGTCCTTAGGATCCCTGAAGCGATCGAGCAGCTTCTCTTCGGCGTCCCTATCGCGCCGGTAGGCGGCATATTCCGGCTCGTTGGCGTTCACCGACATCACGATGTCGGAGACCTCCGGAGGAAGCAGCTTATCAAGCGCTTGCTTGTAGAGCACGCAGCTTGGGCGATCGTAGACGACGACCTGAGCCCCAAAGCCGTTGGGCGCGACCTTGGCTTGGAAGTGCGCGGCGATGTCCGCGCAGATGGCATCCACGCGAGCCGGAGCCTTCACGAAGTTGGCCATGCTGGCGGCAGCCTGCCCCAGCTTGTTCCGATCCTCTTCCGTCAGATGTGCTGTGGTCGCCTGGTAAGCCTCTTCAATCGCCTTCTGGTCGATGTGAAGCTCGATCAGGCGGGGTTCGAAATGCAGCTCCTTCGTAGCTCCATCTCGAATGGAGTCATCCAGATCGTACCGGCTCAGATAGCCGTTCTCGTCCTCGTCCGCCCCGAACGCATAGAAGGTGTTCTTGTCGGCTCGGTTGATCGGCGTCCCAGTCAGGCCGAAGAGAAACGCATTGGGCAATGCGTCGCGCATCCGGCGGCCAAGATCGCCTTCCTGGGTCCTATGGGCTTCATCGACCAATACGACGATATTGGATCGGTCGTTCAGCACACCCTCAGCTTCTGCGAACCGATGGATCGTGGTGATGACGACTTTTCGAGCATCCCCTTCGAGCGTCGCTTCCAGCTCTTTGCGCGTCTCGGGACGCACGAGGTTCGGGATGTCCGCGGCGTAAAAGGTCCCGGAGATCTGACTGTCGAGGTCAATCCGGTCAACGACGATAAGCACAGTCGGGTTCTGAAGCGCGGGGTGCAGGCGGAGCTTCCTGGCTGCGAACAGCATCAGAAGAGACTTGCCCGACCCTTGGAAGTGCCAGATCAACCCCTTTTTCGGGTGTCCTGCCACGACCCGGGCCACGATCTTGTTGACCGCGTCGACCTGCTGATAGCGGGCGATAAGCTTTACGCGCTGCTTGCCCTTCAATGTGGCGAAAGCGGTGAAGCTGTCGAGCATGTCCAGGACCATGCCCGGGCTGAGCATCGAACAGACCACCTTCTCGACTTCGGTCAGCGATTGCTTGCCGCCTTCATTTCGCCAGGGGCCCCAAAACTCGACGGGCAGACGGATCGATCCGTAGCGGAGCTCCTTGCCTTCGGTGCCGACGGAAAAGACGTTCGGGACGAAGAGCTCGGGAATGTGAGGCTCGTAGTCGACGTGGACCTGCAGCGCCGCATCGACCCAACTCTCGCTGGATCTAACGGGTGTCTTGGCCTCGATCAGCACGAGTGGGATGCCGTTCACAAGAAGGATCAGGTCAGCACGTTTCTCGGCCTTGCCGGCCCGGAAAACGAACTGCTGCGTGACGACGAAGCTGTTGTTCTCGAGGTTTTCAAAGTCGATCAGGCGGATCGTGACGTGTTGCCCATCCGCGCCAAAGGGCATGGAGCGGTCGCCCTGCAGCCAAGCGGTGAACTCCTCATTCGCCTTCACCAGCCCGTCGGACCGTGCGCTCATCACGAGAGCTCGAAGGCGATAGAGAACGTCATCGGCCCGGCCGGGGTTGGCGGCGATGTCGGGGTTCAGCCGGATCAGGGCGTCACGCAGATGGGGTTCGATCAGCACCTCTTGCGGCTGGCGGGGAAGGTCGGCGGGGGCGACGTAGTGCCAGCCGAGGCCCGCGATCTTGCCACCCGTGCGGGCAAGGCCGATGGAAAGCTGCACCGGGCGGGCCGAGGCCGTGCCCGCGAGAAGGTCGCGCAGATGGGCTTCGACGGTGTTGGCTTCGGTGAAGGTCATGCACCCACCTCAGTTTCAGGAAAAACACCTTCACGCATCTTGGTATGGGCATCCTGCGCTTTTCGAATTCTATCCGCTGAATTTGCCAAGGCATCGGCCAAAAGTGAAATCCGCGCGCAGATTTCTCCTTGTTGTTCAATGGATGGAACAGGAACAGGAACAGGGTTTAGGTGCTTGTGATTTAGCTGCGGGACAGACGTTGTGTCAGCGAAGCGCCAGAGCCCAATGCCTTTGTAGAACCACATCAGATATTCAGCCGACACTTTCTCGGCTCGAGGCTCAAGCGCCATCAAATTCGGATCCAAGGCCGCTGGGTGCACAAGTATCCCGATCTTGTTCAGGAAAATTGATGCACCGCGTTTAGGGAAAACGACGGTTCCGGGCTGAAACACCCGAATACCAGGATTTGACTTGGCCGAGAACTTGACCTCAGCGTTCGCAAGCTTTCGATGGTCGCTATTGCGGTTAAAGTCAGCGACTTTGAAAAAGAGCGTGTCACCAGCTGCATCAGGGGTGGGTTCCCCATTCCCGCTGCGCGCGTGGTAAATTCGCTCCCCTTTCTCCACCTGAAAACGCCCCTTGTATCCCTGAGTCATCGAGAAACTACGAATTTCAATGGTTTCAAGGATGAGCGCGTCGAGAAGAACAGCTGCCTGTTCGTGCAGCAGAAAAAGGCAGTCCAAGTTGGTTGCCGACGCACTTAGCGCCTCTACCAACCGCGCCTGCTCCTGGATCGGCGGCAGCAAGAACTCGAAGCTGGCAAGGCTGGTCCAGGTGGTGCGCGGCGACAGCGACCCGGCCGAGGTGCCGACGGCGTGATCGAAGAAGGCATCGGTCTGGCACAGGAACGGCAGCAGTTCCGGCATCAGCCGGTCGTTTGCCGGTTCCAGTACATAGATGTCGCCAGAACAGACCCCTTCGAAATCCGCCACCGCCACCTTGCGCTGATAGGCGCGGCGCTTGCCGAACAGAACCTGCCCCGGCTTAACCAGCGTGGTGAAGGTCGTGCCATCGGCCACGTCACCCCAGCGCCGGATGCGCAGGTCGCCGGGTTCGATATGCTCCAGCCCCACGACACGTTCGATCCCGGCAGCCAGCGGATCGGCCACACGCGCTTTTGACAGGCGCACCACCTCGCCAAACGCTACCCGCGTCCACCCTGCCTTTGAACTCGGCCGCTCAAGCATCGGCATCCTCCGCAGGCATCAGGCCATCGAGCATGTCGACCAGCGCGTCCATGCCCGTCCAGAACTCGCGCCCGTCTTCATCAAACGCCGCCCAGGTCGCCGCCAGCGTGGCACTCCCGCCCGCCACCGCCGCCTTGGGCCGCTTCACATAGCGGGCAATCGACAGGTTGCCGTCCGCCGCTAGCACGTCGGCTATATCCGCCACCGCGGCAAAGCCGGGATCATCGGCAAAGGCGTGATAGGCCGACAGGATGCGCGCCTGATGTTCGGGACGCAGAAAGCTTTGCACCCGTTCGCGTGCAATCTCGGCCACCGCGTCGATGAACAGGATGCGCCCCTTGCGCGCCTCGGGCTTCTGCGATCGGCAGATCACCACGCAGGCCTCCATCGGCGAGTTGTAGAACAGCCCCGGCCCCAGCCCCAGCACGCACTCAACCCGGTCGGACTCGACCAGCCTGCGTCGCATCTCAGCCTCTTCATTTCGGAACAGCACGCCATGGGGAAACAGGATCGCGCAGCGCCCGGTCTTCGGGTGCATCGACGACAGGATATGCTGGAAGAAGGCGTAATCCGCCCGCCCCTGCGGCGGGGTGCCAAGGAAGTTGCGACCCCAGGCATCCTGCTCCCACGCGCCACGGTTCCATTTCTTGATGGAATAGGGCGGGTTCGCGAGGACGACGTCGAAGTTGCGAAGTCGATCGCCCTGCACGAAGGCGGGTGTGGCCAGCGTGTTGCCGCTGGCGATGTGGAAATCGTCCACGCCATGGATGATCAGGTTCATCCGTGCGATGGCGGCGGTGATGGTGATCAGCTCCTGCCCGTAAAGGCCGGTGGTACGAATGTCGCCGCCACGCCGCTTCACCTCGGCCAGGCACGAGATCAGCATGCCGCCGGTGCCGCAGGTTGGGTCATAGATGCTTTCGCCCGGCTGGGGCTCCAGCATCTGGGCCATTAAATGGACCAACGTCCGGTTGGTGTAGAACTCCTGAGCGGTGTGGCCGCTGTCGTCGGCGAACTTTTTGATCAGGTATTCGTAGCCGTTTCCGAGCTCGTCCTCGGGCACGGCGGCGAGGGTCAGATCGTGCTTGGAGAAGTGCTCGATCAGGTTCTTGAGCGTGGCATCAGGTATCTGGGCCTTGTCGGTCCAGTTGGCATTGCCGAACACGCCCCGGAGACGTTCGGGGTTCGCAGCCTCGATCGCCAGGAATGCTGAAAGAAGGACGCGCCCGACATCACGCGCAGAAGCGCGGACGTCCGCCCAATGAGCGCCTTGTGGAACGACGAAGCGATCATTGGCGCTGTCGACAGCATAGCGTTCGTCTCCGCTGTCATTGAGAGCCTGGCGGTAGTCCTCGTCCCAAACGTCCGAGAGGCGTTTGAAGAACATCAGAGGGAAGATGTACTGCTTGTAGTCGCTGGCATCGATAAGCCCGCGCAGCAGGGTTGCGGCCCCCCAGAGATAGCTCTCGAGCTCGCGTTGGGTCAGACCGCTCATTGCAGCCAACCTCCTTCGACCAGCACTTTGCGCAGATGGTCCTCGGCCGCCCGGGCATCGGCCAGCGCAGTCTTGAACGCCTCTACGGCCTCGGGCAGCGGCGGGATGTCCTGGCCGATGGGCGGCAGCACGTAGCGCGAGATGTTCAGGGTCCAACCTTCCTTCTTGATCTCGTCCGGCGTCGCCACCTTGGCGCGATCCTCGACATCCTCGAAGGCGCGGTACCAGGCTACGATCTGGTCGCTGTGTTCTTGGTCGAGGAAGTTTTGCGCCCGGCCTTTGCGGAATAGGTTGGAGGCGTCGACGACCAAAACTTTGTTCTTGCGAGCCTCTGGCTTTCTACGACGCAGGATGACGACGCACCCGGCCAGCTGCGTTCCGTAGAAAAGGTTCGGCGCCAGGCCGATGACCGCCTCGATCAGGTCGTGCTCGAGAAGGGCTTGGCGGATCGCCCCCTCTGCTGATTTGCGGAAGAGCGCCCCCTGGGGAAGCACGACCGCCATGCGGCCGTCGCCGGTCGTGGCGGTCGACGCCAACATGTGCTGGACAAAAGCGTAGTCCCCATAGCCCTCAGGCGGGATCCCATACTTGGCGCGCCCCCAGGGATCGGCCTCCCAGACGTCTCGGCCCCACTCCTTCAGGGAGAATGGCGGATTAGCGATGACGCAGTCGAAAGTGGCCAGTCCGCCAGTGCTGGAGTCGGTGAAGGCAGGGCTCCTCAGCGTGTCTTCGCGAGCGATCTGGAAGTCCTCAATGCCGTGCAGCACGAGGTTCATCCTTGCGATCGCCGAAGTGGTCAGGTTGCGCTCTTGACCATAAATCTTGCCGTAGAAGGTCCGGGGATCGCCTCCTTTTCGACGGACATGTTCGATCGCTCCGAGAAGCATGCCCCCTGTGCCGCAGGTCGGGTCGTAAATGCTCTCCCCTTCCTTTGGGTCGAGGATCTCGACCATCATGTTCACGACGCTGCGTGGGGTGTAAAACTCCCCAGCCTTGTTGCGGCGCGTGACGTCGGCGAACTTCCCGACCAGATACTCATACGCGTCGCCGAGCACGTCCGTGCTGACGGCACTGTTGCCGAGCGGGATGGACGAAAAGCTGTCGATGAGATCGATCAGGAGCTCATCGGTGAACTTTTCCTTGTTGCCCCAATCCGCCGTGCCGAAGACGCGATAAAGGGTGTCTGGGTTCGCGCGTTCAATCTCCTGCATCGCGCGCTGCAGTGCCGCGCCCACGTTGGTCGCCACAGAGCGAACATCGCGCCAATGGCAACCCTCCGGCACGTGAAAGCGATGCTCTTCAGGATATAGAGACGGATCGACGTCTCCATAGATCTTTACGGCTTCAGCCGTCTCTTCGTCCCAGCAGTCCGAGATCCGCTTCAGGAAAATGAGGGGAAGGATGTATCCCTTCCAGTCCGTCCGATCGATCGCCGAACCACGTAGCGTATTTGCAGCGTCCCAAAGTGAGGAACGCAGGGCTGGCGAGCTAGGATCGGCCATCTGTTCCTGCTGAAGAGTCCTAGTGGTGGGGGTCGGAGCGTATCGACGACGCCGAATCGACGTTGCCGCGAGCGGGGCAGGGCTAGCAGCTCTCGGCTCCGACGTAGTTGCCTTCCCAATCTCGGCGACCTCGCAGCACCGGGATTACAGTCGAGGGTGGCCGGATGTAGGGGATGATCCCTGAAGCGGGATCCTGAGCCAATCCCCACGCGAGAAGCAGTCTTTCCTGATCGGTGTCCAGGTCGCGCTCTAGCCAGCGGCTGACGCCGGGTGACCGCATGGGAGCCAGAAACGCCTTTGAGTAACCCTCGTAGGTCGCTTGGTGCAGCGCGGTCATCCGACCACCGCCGACGTAGATCATCGGCTTGGTCGATCCCCCTTCGCCGGGGAGGAAGGTGAAGTGCTTCGTTCTGAAGGTCTTCGACAGAACGGACTTCGTGTGTTCTTGGCAGGCAGAACGAAAAGTTGGCTCGGGCACCCCTGCGGCTAGGGCGGCCTGCAGCGCCTGGGCCCCCAAGATCTGCACGCCCGACTCGTAGACCTCCAGCGGGTGCTCCCCGTCGGGAATATGGAGGGTGGCCACGTCCAAAGTGGCCGCCCCTACGTCGACAAGGATGTGTGGCCCCACCGCCCTTTCAGGCGTCAGCATGTAGCCGGCGACGACGCCCGCAAGTTCTTCAAACAGCTGGTAGGGCGTATCCGCCGACGTCTCCAGTAGGCCGGCATCTCGAGACAGGGCGTCCCTGATGTCATCGAGACGCAGTTCGGCAGCTGTCGGAGCGAGGGCGAAGGCAGCTTTGACGACTTGATGGAAGCCTGCGACCCGCGGATCCTCCTCCAGCGACGGAACCGGTACGCCCACATGAAAGCGTGAATAGTGGCGAGGAGCGCCACCCATCCGCTCGATACGCTCCGCGTCGGCTCCGACGATGTAAGCGATCAGGAGAGCCAAGTAGGCGGCTGCGGCGGCGTTGTGGGAGATGCCGGCGAAGAGCATCCGATGACCGTCCGCCTGGATCAGGCCAGTCTTGAATCCCGTGATCGAACGAGCTGCCGCGGAAGGGGCAAGCCGGAAGCATGCGGCGGCGTCCTCATACCAAACACACGTTTGCCAGAGATGCTGCTGACGCCGCCCGTCTTCATCGACCCGAAGGCCTACGGGGACGTCCAAAGCATAATCTGCGTCGGCGGTGTCGCTGCAGAGCACGACCTTGGTCGCGCTGGTCCCAAAGTCTAGACCGACACGATAGCCCATCGGGTCAGGATCAGGCCGAGAACGCAGGATCCCAGCTCCCCTTTCGATGCGCGCTTGGATCGAACGCGTCGTCGCTTCGTCGAGGCTATCCAGAACCGGCGCTGTCGTGGCCAGCGTTGCCCCGTCTACGGCTTCAAGGACGTACCGCAGGGCTTCAGGCCCGGCGAGGGCCGCGGGTCCTTCCGGCCTAGCCGGTTTCGGTCCCTTTCGCGTAGACTCCAGCTTGGGCGTTAGACGCCCCGGTTTGACTCGAACGGGTTGAACCGCAGCGACTGACCGTGTGTTGCGGCGCTTATTCTTTTTGCGGAATGGCGTCGATACGGGTCCGTTCGCAGACGGCGTGTTCGGAGAAGGGCTGGCGGCGTGAACGGGGACCGCTGCTGCGGCTCCCTTGGCCAGCTGCTGCGACACCGCTGGATCCCGCTCGGGCGCCGGAGGGTCATTCGGCGGCGCCTTTAGAACAAGGTTCGCCAGGACGTCGAAGGGACTCGGGCTGCGCGACTTCGACATCACACAAGCTCCACGATGGCGGCGACGTGGGTCTCGGGCTCGCTGCAGTCGAAATCCGACGCGGCGCGGACCTGGGCGATCTTGTGCTCCATTCGCGCGACGTATTTCGCCAGCTTGGCGCGTTCCGCCGGCACGATCCGTGCCTTGCTGCCGCCTGCGCGAAGCCTCTCCTCGTTGAGCTGCTCCACCCGGGTTCGCTTGGCTTCCAACTGCTGCTGGAATACCGCGATCAAGGTTTCGCGCTTGTCGCTGTGGGAGGCCTCCTCAGTGTCGAAGAACGAGTCGAACTCACGAGCCAAATGTCCGTGAACCAAAACGCCTTCCAGCGTTGCAGCAGCCGCTTCGGCCTCGCCCTGCGGAACGACGGCTGGAGACATTTCTCGAGCGGCCGTCATCGCGAGGAGCTCGGCCTGTTCGTCTCCAATGACCTGACCGCTCTCCAGGTGAATGGCGGCGTAAATCAGCCGGTCCTGCGGAGCGGCGCCACCCGCAGACCATTTCTGGACGACCAAGCCGTACTTGCCGCGAGTGAAGTCAGCCAAGGCCCCGTCAGCGGTCAGCCGGCCGCAAACCGCCGGCCGGGGGGCGAGCCCCCGACCCGCATCAGTTCGGAGTTTGGCGGCGAACTTGACCAGCGGGTGTCCGGTGGTGATCGCTTCAACGCGCGCCCGGCCCGCTGCCTCGGGCAGTTTGCCGAAGACGATGCGGTGCCGCTCCTGGCGACGTAGATCCGTCTTGAACCGCTTGCTCCTCTCCTCGAGGAACTCGCGGAACGCCAGATGACCGGCTGCAGTGAACGCGAAATCGTAGGCTTCATAGTCGGTGGGAGCACGCTCGAGCAGCGTGCCGGGGAAGGCTGACGAGAGCGCACCCGACACATATTCGAACAGTTCGAACGGTTGGATCCAACGCTGCTGCTCATGTGTGCGCTGGATCCGGTTCAGGATCATGTCGCCATGAGCGATGAGTCCGGCTGCCTCTTGCTCAAGCGCTTCCTCCTGCAGCCGGCGCGCTTCCGCGGCGCTGGCTTGGCGCTCCAGCTCCTCATTGGCCTCGGCGGCACTGAGAGCCGGGTCCAGGAGCCGGTTCTCCAGCTCTCTGACGATGTCGCCGAGGATCGGCTCGTAACCCCCAAGCGTCTGCACGATCAGGTTCAAGCGCTCGTAAAGGCGCCGGTAGATCTGCTCTTCGATCGTGCCTTCACAGACCAGGCTCAGGATCTCGACCGAGGGAGATTTCTGGCCGATGCGGTCGATCCGGCCGATGCGCTGCTCGACCTTCATGGGGTTCCATGGGAGGTCATAGTTGATCAGGATCCTGCAGAACTGCAGATCAAGGCCCTCTCCGCCGACCTCGGAGGTGAGTAACACCATGGGCCCGTCGCCGTCGCGAAACTCGCGCAGGATGTCGTTTCGGTCGCGCTTCACCGAGCCATGCATCTTCAAGCACGGCGTCTTCTCCTCGGTCAGGCGGTTCTCGAGGTAATCGATGGTGCCGCGGAAGCTGGAGAAGACGATGATCTTCTCGAAAGGGTGGGCGGCCCAGGTATCGGAAAGGGCTCGGCGCAGCAGCTCAAACTTGCTGTCGTCGATCGTCAGCTGCCTCAGGACAGCGGGATCCCCGCACCCCGACGAGAGCATCGCGGTCAATGGCCCAGGCGCATTGGATGCGTCGGCCTCGTCGGGATCGTCCAAGCCGAGATCGGTCTGCGCGCCTGACCATCGCTGGTACGCCGCCGGCAGACAGGAGGCCAACATGCGCTGGCTGTTCGACAGGAGAAAGCGTTCATTGACGTTGGCGCTAAGCGCGTAGTCGATGATGGCGTTCGAAGCCGCGTCATAAAACGCTTGTTCAGTCTCGCACATGGACCACAGTCGGCAGTCCGGTCGCCGTTGAACCTTGAAGTCGTTCACGTCCCGACGCCGGGTGCGATTCACGATCCCGCCCAGCATCGACATTTCTTCCAGGCGAGCGGCGATCATGGCCCTCTCTGACGAGGGGATCGGTCCGCTCTTCCCCGCAACCAGCCCCTTCAAGACCGCCAGACGTCCGTCAGTCTTTAGGAACCGGCCCGGCGCAATCTGATCGATCGTCTCGCCCAGATCGGCGAAGGTCGCGTCGGTCCGCAGCGCGCATTCACGAGCCGCGACGATGGGCACGTTCTCCGTTTGAAGCTGGCTGAAGATCCACTCGCGGTCGAACAGATCAGGTTCGACAAGCCTCAGTATCGAGCGAAGATCTTCGCTGCGCAGGTTGATCGGTGTCGCTGAAAGCATGAGCTTGTAATCAGCGAGCTCGACGATCTGTCGCGCAGTGCGATGTTGCGCCGTCTCAGAGTTTCTGAGGTGATGCGCCTCGTCGAAGACCACGAGGTCAAAGAGAGGGTCGCCCGCGATGCGGTCGCGCAGATAGCGCGCCAGATCAGCTCGCGCGCTCTTCGCCGGCTCGTCGGGATCATCCCAATTTTTCGGCGCGCGAATGCCCGAGAGCGTGGCGACGACGGCGAAGTCTTCGCCGGTCCGCTCATGCTCTTGGAGTGTCTGCAGCAGGTCTGAAGCGTCCACGGCTTGGGCTCGGACGCCGAACTTTTGACTGAGCTCCATTCGCCACTTTTCCTGAAGTGACTTCGGACACACCACCAGGAGCCGCTGCATGTCGTACCGCGCCACCAGTTCGGTCCATACCAGGCCGGCCTCGATCGTCTTCCCCAGGCCGACCTCGTCGGCGATCAGCAGCCCCTTTGAGGCCGCATTGAGGATCTTCACCACCGGCTTGAATTGGTAAGCATGGAACTCCGTATTGGTGCTCTCCATGCTGTAGATGAGGTCCGCAAGCCGACCGGTCAGCCGGATGTGCGTCAACGTGTGGCTGAGCGCCGAGCGGTGAGAGAACTGGCCTCCCCTGAGGTCGGCCAGGGCATCGGGAGCCGCGGTGACCGGCTCGAGCGCCATGTGAAGCAGGAGCTTCCTCTCCCCGTTCGCCAGCCGGACCCACTGATACAGGCGTCCGCCGGAGACCTTCGTCTCTGCAGTGGCGACGCCCACTTGAGAAGGGTCATTGCGGTTTCGTACCGCGGTGCCTTCGGCGTACATGTCCAACCCTCCCCTCCGAACCTTAGCTTTCCCGTCGACGTAGTCCACGGTTGTGCTCAGTGAGCTGCCTCGGCACGCGCTAGAAGATCCAGTCGCGGCAGATCGGAGAGGCCTGGCGTCGGTAGATCCAAAAGACGGCGGCCCTTGATCACGACCGCGAGGCACTTCGCCCGGCTGATGGCGACGTTCAGGCGGTTGCGGTTGAACAGGAACTCCGTCCCGCGAGGCGCATCGCCTCCGAAGGACGTCGCCATGGAGACCAGCACCACCGGCGCTTCCTGCCCTTGGAACTTGTCGACGGTCCCGACCCGAGCGCCCTTGGGCAGCCGCTTCTTGAGCAGCCCGACCTGCATGTTGAACGGGCTGACGATGACGACGTCATCCAGTGTGATCGGCTTCTCTTCGCCAGCCTGGTCGATCCAGCGCTGGCGCGCGAGCTGACCGAGCAGCTCGGCTACCACCGCAGCCTCCTCTTCGGAGCTCTGCGTGCAACCTTCGTGGTCCAAGTCGATCGTGCTGATTCCCGTGGGCCGCAGGGCCTCGTGCAGACCGTCTTCGAGGATCAGGCGCTGCCCTTCGGTGCTCGTCTCCGCCCGCAGCCGGCCTTCGTAGACGGCGTCGGAGATGAAATCGCAAACGTCCGGGTGCATCCGCCAGGAGATGTTCAGCAGGATGCCTCGCTCCGGCGGGACCGTAGGATGGTCCTGCATGGGGTAGTCCATGGCAGAAAGCCCCGTCTCGCCAGGGTGCACGCCCTGCACGGGCTGAGGCAGCTGCATCTGATCGCCGACCAGGACGAGGTTTTTGGCGCAGCCGGTCATGGCCAGAAGGTTGCCGAGCGAGACCTGACCGGCTTCATCGACGAACAGGAAGTCGAAGGAGTCGGCCGGGTGCTTGGCGAGCTCATAAGCCGTCGCCCCAACTAGCTGATGCTCCCCCGGGTTCTCGTTCAGCGAGGCCTTGCTGATGATGCCGTAGCCCGTGAACACAGTCTCAGCATCCCCGGCCGTGCATTTCTTCACGCCGTCCAGGGGCAGCCCCTGGGCTTCGCAGTGTCGAGAGATCCCGGCCAGCAGATTGATGATGGCCTTGTGCGAGTTCGAGGACACCGCCACGCGCTTGCCGTCCTGAAGCAAGGCGCAGATGGCGCGCGCCGTCGAGTAGGTCTTCCCCGTTCCCGGCGGCCCCTGAATGATGAGACAGCTGCGGTCCAAGGCCCGGACCGCCGAGATCGTCCCCGCCACCAAGTCCTCGCCGTCAGGCACCACCGGAAGGTCGTCAGGACGCCCTTCCAGTCGCGGGGATCTGCGGCGCAGCATGTCCAGGACCGCCCGGTCTGTGTCGAGGTCGCCGTTGGCGATCCTCAAGCCGAACTCGACCAGCGCCCGTTCCAGGACATCCTGGTCAAGGGGCTGTCCGGGCGAGAGGCTCGCAGTTTCCGGAAACTCGCCCGACTTGGCCTGACGCCTGAGCGTGACTGTACAGGCCTCAAGGTCCAAGTCCGCGATCGACCCCGCCGCTTCCAGCGTGAGGGCGATCTTCGGCCGATCCCCCACCCTAAGCTTGGTGTCCTGGGGCGGGAAGGCATAGGTCGCCACCAGCGACCGCTTGTCCGCCCCGCAATCGATCAGCGTCAGACCACCCAGGCTTTCCGCGTCCTCGATCAGGTCCTCATCGGTCCAGGTCTGGCGATCGAACACCGCCCACCATTGAGGCTTCTGCGACCTTTGGTGAAACCAGAGCAGTTCGGCGATCAGCTCTCGAAGGCGGGGCTCAAGCCCCTCCTGACGACGGATCGCTTCCGCCAGCGCCCTGCGCTCTTGCTCGAACTCCTGACGTTGCAGCGCTCGAGGGGACGGCTCGCTCGGTGCTTCGGGCTCCCGCACGGCCAAGCCGAACGGCGCGTCGTCAGGCCTCAGTCCTTCTAGCCAATCACGCAGCTTGGCCGTCGAGACGCAGTCGTCTTCGTTGTAGCGCTCGATGGCGTCGAGAATGGCCTGATCGCCCAGCTCCCGCCACCGCTCGTACTCCACGATGCTGTCCCCGGCGTTGGTCACCTCGCCGGACCGCTCGCCCCAGTAGATCTTCTCCAGGTCCTTGAGCGAGTAGCTCTCAGTGGACGCCCGGATCGCGTTACGCACTACCGCGTAGAGATCCACGAAGCGCTGCTCGCGCAGCATCTGGTCGAGCTCGGCCTCGCGGGTCGCGTACTTCATCGCCAACCGCTTCAGGGCGGTGGTCTCGTAGGGCGCGTAGTGGAAGATGCGCGCCGTCGGATGGCGGGCCAGGTGATCCGCGAACAGATCCATCAGCTTCTCGAACGACGCCTTTTCCGCGGCATGGTCGTGGGCCCACAAGGCGACGAACCGATCGGAACCGTCATCGCCAAGAGGACCCCAAAGGCCGTGAAGGTACTCCAGCCCCTCCGGATAAAGCGGGTCGCCCTCGATGTCGTAGAACAGATCGCCCGGCTGCGGCGGCGGCAGGATGGCGAACCCGCGCAGAGGCTGGCTCGGCAGAACTTCGGCGACATGCCGGCCCGCTGACGTGCCTTGCCGCTGAAGGCGCGCTTGGGCCGTCAGCTTGGCCAGGACCTCATCGCCGATGCCCGCCACCTTGGCGCCGTCCGGCAGGGCGGCGACGTCGCTGAGCGTGCGGATGCCCGCCTTCGCCAACTTGACGATCTGGTCGCCGCGCATCCCCGCCACGAACACAGGGCTGTCCGCCGCACGCCATTCGGCCGTGCAGCGCTCGAGGAAGTCGCAGTGCCCGCACGCGCCGTTCTTGACGGGGCGGGTTTCGCCCGGGGCGTCGACGAAGGCTTCGAAGCTTCGCATCATCCGCCGCGTGATGTGGCGGGTGTCCTCCAGGCGGAATCGCTCAGGGTCGCCGCCGGAACCGTGGATCACTCCCTCGGCCGGGAAATGTCCCGTGGCCGTCTCCAGCAGCGCCGCATAGACGCCGAGCTGCATGAGGTGTTCGGCCTTGGCCTTGCGGGCGAGCTTGGCGTCCTCCGGCTGGTACAGCCACGTGCCATCCTCGGCCTGACCGCAGAGTGTGAGGAAGTCCGGGTAGCCGACCCAGCGACCATCCGTGAGCGCCGCCTGAAAGATCAGCGGAACGCCGTCGGACATCGCTTGGGCGGTGGCCGCCGCCCGCTCCGCCGGCGACCCCTCGGTCGGGATTTCTACGAACTCGCCATAGCCCTTCTTCAGGAAGTCGAGCACCTCGGCTTCGTGTTCAAAACCCTTGTCGCGGATCAGTCGAACGGCGTCGTCCGCACGTTCCGGAGGTTTCACGCCCTGCAGCCAAAGCGCCGCCTGATGCGGGCAAGACTGGAAGCCGTTGAGGCGTGAGGCGGAGAGAAGCTTGGTCATGGGATCAAGCCTGAGCCGTATTTGCGACAAGAGCGGTCGCGGACTGTGGGCGGTGGCGCTCAAGCGCGCGCTGGAGCTCCTGGACCATCACTTCGCCAAGCCGGACGGGTGAGAGGATTTCGACTTCGCCGCGCCAAGTGAACAGGTGCCAGGCCAGCTCCAACATGCCGCCGGTTTCGAACTCGACGATCAGGGAGCCGTCGTCTTCGTGCGTCACCGACTGCCCAGGATGGAAGCGCCAGCGGGCCGCCTCCACCGCCGCCTCGCCTGTGAACCGCAGCCGGACTTGCTCCACCTGATCGTGAAACACGCCGAACGACCTCGCTGTGTAATCGGAGATCGAGAAGTCCTCCGGCGGCGCGCCCGGGACGTCCAAAACCTCGAAGTCCGCGATCCGGTCCAGTCGCCAGTTTCGCGGTTGGCCCGAGGCCCCCTCCGCCCCCACCAGGTAATTCATCCGCTCGAAGAAGAGCCCGTAAGGGATGAGGGTCCGAAGCGCGCCGGGCTTCGATCCGCCCAGGTATCGGAAGCGAACCTGACACATGCCCATCAGCGCGCGCCTGATGCCGGCCAACAGCTCGGGGTCCTCCACCGGCTGGGGGCCGGCGCGGATGCCGGTCAGCTCGGCGCGTGCGAGGGCGTCCACGTCGGGAGATATCCGACGACGATGCTCGGCCTTCAGAGCGGCGCGGATCTTGTGGTCCAGCCCCTCCAAAACCGACGCCCGATTGACGTGGCCGCTCGAGCGAAGGGTCTCCACAGCCCGGGTCAGCTCGACCAGTTCTTCAGTGGTCGGCGACTGATAAAAGCCATCCAATCCGCGCGGAATGCGAAAGCGCTTGCTCACGCCTTCCTGCACGACCTCCATCTGGGGGAAGACCTGGGCGACGGCGTCACGCATGCGCTCGGCCGTCCGGCGACATACGCCGAGGCCCTGCGCCATCTCCTCGGTGCTCAGACCTTCGGCGCTGGCCGCCAAACGGCGGGCGAGCTCAAGCACCGAGGTCGCCTTGTCATGCCGCATCGAACCCCCCTTTCGATTTGCGACCGAAGCTGTCGGAAAAGAACCGTAGCGTGTCCCTCGTCGCCAGCAAGGGAGGAACGACATGGATCTGCAGCTCACCACTCACGCCACCATCCGCGCTTCCCAGCGGGGCGTGCCCCACGACCTCATCGCCGACCTGCTCGCCCATGCCGATTTGGAGACGCCCGTGGGCGGTGGTCGCGTCGCCTTCAGCGTCAGCCGGCGACGGCTCGCCGATTGCGACGTGCGCCGCAGCGCCGGCCGCAACCTCGACCGCCTGCGGAATCTTGCGGTGGTCTGCGACGCCTCGGATGGCGCGGTGATCACGGTGCTGCATCAGCAAGGCCAGAAAGGCCGTCGCTATCATCGAGCCTGAACCGGCTCGTTCTTCGGTTGCGTGAACGCGGCGCGCCGGCACTATTCGACGACCGGTGTGACGCCGGCAAACAGGGGGAGCTGCGGTGGCGGCGTTCGACGAGAAGCATGTTCAGAGCGCGATCGCCCGCTTGCCGGCCATGGCGACCAAGGGCATCCGCGAGTTGCGGAGCCGCGCGGAGTCTCAAGAGCTCGCCGCGCTCATTGCGGCCTGCGACGCCGAGCTCGAGGCCCGACCGGTCGACTTCAGCGCCGACGAAGCGGTGGATCATCTGGCCATGGCGAGAGCCACGGACGGCATGGACTTCATCGACGCCGTGGCCGTCGCCTTTTCCAAGGTCAGGCCGCCCAGCGAGGTCGAACACGCCTTCCTGACCTGGATCGCCGGCAATCCCGGGGCCAGCTACGAGGAGGCGGTCGCCCAGAGAGGCAAGGGCGACGTCGGCTTGCTGATCGGCCACCTCATCTACGATCGCTTCGGGTGCTTCCGCAGGTTCGTCGCCGAAGGCGCCGACCTCTCCAGCCTGATGCTGATCAAAGACCGGTCGGGCCGCAGCGTGAGGTACACGCTCCGCGACGAGGCTCGCGAAGGCCTGAAACGCGCAGGCGTCCTTTGACCGTCGCTTCCGCAGTCCCACCGGATCTGCAGCGTCTCGCCGGCTTCTTCGAAAGCGTGCGAGCGCTCCGGCCAACTTCCGAGGCCGACGATAGGGTTGCGCGCCTCGAGGCCGTGATGCGCCAGCTCAGGCCTCTTCTGACGGCGGCGCGACCGCAGGCCCAGGGCGCTCTTGAGGCCCGGGGCCCCGACGCCGGAGCGTTGAGCCGCACGCTGGAGGCCCTGCGGCCGTCTCTCGCGCACGCTCGACGTTCGGGGGCGCTCACCAACGTCTGGACCACCGCCGGACTGAAGCGCGACGAGGTCAGAAACGCCGCCGTGCTTGCGTCTCTCTTCAATCTGCTGGACGCCGGCGACCGCGCCATCCCGTTCCTGCGGGCCTTCTTGAGCGAGGTGGAGGGAGCGGATCATTCGCGCCTTCCGACGCTGACGGAGTTGGAGCGCGGCTACTCGGTGCAGACCGAAGCCTGCCCGCTCGGCGCGATCGACGACCGGGTGGATCTGTCCATTGAAGGGGCAACCTTCCTCCTGCTGATCGAGGTCAAGATCGACGCGGCGGAGGGCCCCGCACAGCTCTGCCGCTACGATGAAACCCTTCGCCGAAAGGCCCAGGCGCTCGGGAAGAGGCCGGCGCTGATCTACCTCAGCCCGAAGCCGGCGCGCGAACCGCCGCCCGACGCCTTCTATGCCGACTGGTCCGCCGTGCGTCGGGCCGCGCGGCGCGCCTCAATGGCGCGGCCGCAAGCCCAACGCACTTTCCAAGATCATCTGCTCGCGCAGTTCGCCGAGCACGTCCGAAACTTTTGACGAGAGACCCATGTCGCAAGCCGAGCTCAATGCCCTGATCGTCGCCAACATCCAGGATCTGGATGCGGCGGCGCACCACTTGGACCAGGTGCTCCAGCATTCAATAGCCGAGGCGATCGACGAACGTCTCGAAGACCTGATCAAGCAGGCCGCCTGGGACGGTGCGCCGGGCTGGAATGACGGCGACGCCTGGGTCGCCCCAAAGGCCTGGCATCGTCCCGACCATGGAGCAGACGAATACAGCGCCTACTTCGAGTGCGACGTCGATGACAAAAAACTGGACGCAAGAGACGCCTATCAGCTGACCCAGCTGGTCGGAAAAGCTCACGCTCGCCGGGGATTCCGCTGGGTTCAGCAGCCGATGGGCAACGCAGCATGGGCGAAGATTGCCGGTAAATGCCTCGCGGAAATCCAAGAGCTGCGCAGCCTCGGATTCGAGTATCGCGAAAAAGATGGGACCTTTTTCCTCCCGATCGTGGTCGATCCGGATGAACTGGCCTCTGCCCTGGCGGACGACGACATCTCGAGGGCACTCGGTTCGGTCGACAGAGGCTTTGAGACCATGCAGACGGCAGTCCGCGTATTCAATCGTCTGCTGACGAACCTTGTCGTCGATTGAGCAGAAGAACCGATCGTGTCCGCAGCTGAACTGATGAACCGTCTTGGGCTGACGGTCGTCTCGCAAGGCCCGGCGGGCAGATACCCGCGGGCTGAGCCTGGACCAGGACAGGGCTATCGATACTGGGGGCAGGCGCTGGAGACAGGCTGGCGCTTCGGCGTCCAACCGCATCCCAAGGCCACGCTCGCCCCAGCTCTCGCGGCCGCCTTCACGCAAGCCGGCTTCCAGATCATGCCGGGTCGGACCGAGGCGTTCATGACGCTTTCGGGCTCGGTGCAGGATGCCGCTGATCAGGCCCGCGCCGTGATGGCTCAAGCGCAAGCCATCGTCGCCAAAGCTGGGTAGGTCGTCACGCCGAACAGCGGAGCGGTCGCGCCGACGCGCCTAGCGGGTGAGAAAAGCAGCGTCTCCGCTCGACCACGCCAGCAAGAGGCTTCTTCCGCACGGTAGATCGATCGAGTGTGGCTGAGCCGGATCGACTTGGGGGCCGATCACCAAGCGTGCGAACTTGGCGTAGGCTTCGAACCACCGCTTCTGCGGTGAGAACGAGTGAACGATCATCGCCGCGTGGCGCGCGCCAAAACGTTCGGCTTCGATGACGGCCGACGCCGACCGGTGAAGCAGCTGATAGTGGACGTCGGGCGGGCAGTCTTGGAGGCCGACAAGGTCGCAGAGATACGCGAACCGCTCTCGTTTTCCCGGCGTGCTTGCCGGGGCCCACTCGGACACAAGGGGCCCGAAGGGCTCGTCGACCTTTCCTTCAATCGCACAAACGACCAACCCGTCCGCTGATCCGACCAAGGCGAGAAGATCCGACTGACTTTCGCGGCGGCCACCAGGCAGAGCAGTCTTGTGTTCGGGGATCGCGAACAACAGGTGCGGATCGGCATGGACCGACGCGATGGCGTCGTGGATCTCCGGCGGGAGACCGGCCGCGCCTTCCCATGCATGGGCCAAGGTGCGGGCCGAGCGCCCGATCGCCCAGTGCAGATCAGGTTTGGCGAGCAGTCGACGCCAATCGTCCGGGCCCGTCGTGGGAACAAGAATGCGGCTCACGACGGCGACCCTGACGAAGATCGCTTCACGAACCTGACTCGTGCCTGAGCCTTGAGAAGGAAGGCATCATAGCCCGCGGCCCGCCACGCCTCGCGCTGGACGTTCGTGTGGGCCTTCGTCGTGTTCGCCCACCATTGGGGGCGTTCGGCACTGGCGGGCAGGGCCGTGCCCAAGACCTGTTCGATCTCGGCGAAGGACGCCACGAACTCTCGGGCGGTCTGGCTCGAGAGCCACTCACGCAAAGGGTGGTAGCGTGACGTCTGCGGCGCGGGCGCCTCGTCGAAATGTCGGTCCAGACTTTCCGCCTCTTGGTCCTCAAGTCGCGCGACCTTGTTGAGCGAATGTCGGTAGAGCTTGCGCGCGAGTCCGGCGGTCGGTGACCCGTCCGTCGCGTCACGACTCTCGCGCAGATCATCGAGCGTCAGCGGCATGGCCGGAGCGGCGGCGTCGACCATGATGAACAAATCCATTGGATGATCATCGCTCGCCGCTGCGATCCGCCCCCGGCCTGCTAGGCCGGCGTCTTCTCCGAGGCCTGCGAACCAGAGGAACACGACGTCGCCTGCAGCTGGGCTCGCGCCGCCATACGTCGGGACCTGGACGAAGATCCGTTGGCCCACCGTCAGGTCGAGCGGGTCGCATTTGACGACATAGGCCACCGCTTCGCGCTCCATCACTCGCCGGCGTGCACGAGCAGGCTCACCCATGTGCCTCTCCGGGCTTGAAGCTCATGCCAGTGTGCGCGGGTCGTCGCGTCGTCCGGGCGGAACCCGGGCGTCGGTCGCCCATCCTTCCCGTCCGCCATCTTGCGCCAGACCCCGGTCGCGCCCTCGACGACGAACCGAACGGTGGTCCCGGCCGGCATGGCAGTCAGCCACTCCAGCGTGCGCTCAGGCCCCTCCATGTGCTTGATCCACAGGGCGTGGTCTCGGACCTCTACGCGCATCATCGTAGCCTCATGCGGCCAGGGGACTGGTTGCCGGCGACGGCTTGTCGAACGTCGCCGGAATGCCGATGAGATCCCGGTGGATTTCTGGCCAATCGCGATCCAGATCGACCGTCTTCACGAGCACCTCGTGACCGCGGATGCGATACCGAAGCGACACGTCGTGTCCGACCGCCGGGTAGAGCAGAATGCCGTCACAGGGCAGGTGAGGCGCGCGGGAGCCTGCATGCTCCAGGTAGGCGAAGAGCTGATACAGATGGCCGGACCTGACCTTTCCAGGTCCGCCTCGAGACGCGAGCGTCTCCTTGTAGAACTTGGCGTCCATCACGATGGTCCGCTCGCGCGATCTGAGCGTGATGTCGGTCTCCATGATCGGCAGTCGTCCGGCGGAGACGTCGTCCAACGCCACCGCGTCCCAGGACATGATCTCACTGCCCACCCGGTAACGGGTCTGATGGTGGGCGTAGAAGTTCCGCAGGAAGTCCTCGAAGACGGCCGACATCGTCGTCTCGTCCGTCAGGATGTCCGCGAACCGATTGGTCGTACCCGTCTCGTCCGGGATCTGCGCGCGCCAGACCAGCTCACAAAGCTTCATCAGCGGGCCGTAATGGCGGGAGTTGCGCGACAGCTGAACGGCCTTGAACGCTTCCACGCCCAAGTGGACGTCGCCGACGCCCTGGAGCTTCATCACGACTTCGCCGAGCTCGTGGACCAGCTCTCGGTCCACACCTCGTGTACGGGCCAACGACCTGGCCGTGGCTTTGAGGATCCGGTTGTGCGGCACGTCGGCGGTCAGCTCGTCGACCGCGCAGACGACCGCGCCTCGTCTCATCGTCTGGGCCTTGACGATGTCGTCCAGCAGCAACCGGCCTCGCGGCGCGCGGGTCTCTTCGACGAAGGTGCGATAGCCCCGATCGAGGCCTCGGCGCAGAAGCGTGCGGACGTCATTGACCAACAAGCGCGCGAACAGGTTCGGCAGATCCGGGGAGGCATCGACGCCCGTCTCGACCGCACCGCCCGGCGGGAACCGCCGCCAGGCGTAGCAAAAGAGGAAGTACAGGTTCCGGATCGGGATCGTCATAGGTGGCCGAGCAGGCGCAGCCGCCATTCATCCGCCCGGTCGGGCGCGTCGAACCAGTACTCCTCCAAGAGCGGCCGAATCTCGGTGTCGATCACGCGCTCCACCCACGACCGGCCGACCGCCTGGTCCCGTCCAGGCGTGAAGAAGCTGTGGCCGATCATGAAGCCCGGGCCGAGGTTCACTCGGTCTTCGGCAATGGCGGCGTTGAGCTCCTGCATCCCGGCGACGATCGCGGTGATTAGGTTCGGCGCGACGCCCGCATCCGACAAATGGCGGCCGAAGGCCTCCGAGGTGAATCCCGGCTTCAGCGTCACGAATGCGAACCGCCGCCGAAGCGCATAGTCCACCACCGACAAGGAGCGGTCGGCTGTGTTCATCATGCCGAGGATCCAGACGTTCTCCGGCACATGGAAAGCGTCCGCTTCCGGACCCGCGTACGCCAAGCGTGCCGCCCATTCCGCAGCCCGCTTGTCATGCTCGATCAGCAGCATCAGCTCCCCGAAGATCTTGGAGAGGTTGCCGCGGTTGATCTCGTCGATGATGAACACATGCGGCACGCCCGGACGCGCGCGCGCCTTCTCGCAGAAGCGATGGAAGACGCCGTCGCGGAGTTCAAAGCCTCCGTCTTCCGTCGGTCGATAGCCTTGGACGAAGTCCTCGTAGCCGTAAGACTGATGGAACTGGACCACCTCCACCCGGGACGGGTCCTTGTGTCCCATGAGCGCATAAGCGAGCCGTCGGGCGATGAAGCTCTTGCCTACACCCGGCGCGCCCTGCAGCACGACGTTCTTCTTGTCGCGCCAGATCTCCAGGATCCGCTCGAACTCCTCGCGCTCGAGGAACAGACCCTCCATGGCTTCGTCGATCCCATAAGGGGCCAGCGTCTCGGCTGGTGGCTCGACGGCATCCTGACGGCGATCGAGGACGGTCTGATAAGCGGAGAGCAGGCCTTCCATCACCTCGTCGAGTTCCTGGTCATCGGGCAGGGCGTCCGTCGCCAACGGCATGTGTGCGATGCAGCCAGCTTCATAGGCCCGGGCGCGTCGGCCTTCCGACGTCAGGTCGACGTCGCCGTCCAGCCGGAAGCCCAGCTCCGCAAGCTCCGGCACCAGAGCGCGGTAGGCGTCCGACCTGGCCCGAAGGATCGGAAGCGCGCCCCGCTGGCGATGTTCGTCGACGACCTCCGCCGTGCCTTGAATCAAGCACAGGTGAGCCTGCGCAAGGTCTCTGGACACGAGGAAGACGACGTAGACGCCGCTCTGCGTCGAAGTCGTCTCACGCGAGTCCATCACGGCGACCCAGGGCACCCGGGACCAGACGCCCTTGCCGAGACTCCAGTCGATCAGCAGCTGAGGTCGAGACTTGATGCTCGGCAGGCCGCCCAGCGCCGACTTCAGCCGATCCATGATCCCCCAAAGCTCGGGGTCGGTCTGGAACGGCGTTTCCCGCACGGTGCGGAACCGCTCGAGGAAGGCGCTGAACGCGTCGGCCACGGCGGTGGTCTCGGCGGCCGAGCGATCGTACGTCAGCGCGACCCATAGGAAGCTTTGGACGTCGATGAGATCGCCCGGGGCCCAGCCGTCCTCGGCCAGGCGCTCAAACACCGCCTCCGTGAGACTCAGTGCAGCCCGCACGCGACCCGGCTCGTCCGAGTAGGTCGGGAACTTCGTCCCTAAGAGTTTCAGCGAGGCCTTTTCGAAGAGGTCGGTCCGAATGGCCACGAAGGCCTCGGGCGACTGCAGCATCAGGGCGCAGGATCCGAGCAGGCGCGCGATGCCCTGGGGTCCCGTCGCCCCGGCGGACCGGAAAACGTCGCCCGCAGCAGAGATGAAGGCGGCCAGTCGGTCGGCAGCCGGCTCCTCCCCGACCAACAACGCGTTCAGCGCGTGGCCGAGCGCTTGGGACCGGCCCCGTGCCACAGGCTTCAGGCGATCCACGGCCTGCCAGCTGATCAGGTTCTGCGGCTTGCCCGTGCTCGGGAGCTTGCGGGTCAGGACGCCGTAGTATGCCGTGCTCAGGCGCGCCGCCGCCTCATCGCTCAGATCTGGACTGGTGAGAGCCAGGACTTCGTCCTGGAACAGCGCGACCAGCTCGTCCTTGTAGGTGCGCTCGTGCTCCATGAAGGTCGCACCAGGTTCCTGGAACGATCGGAACTCCGGCATCTGGAGACGGAAGGCTTCCTTCAGCTCCTCAAGTGCGGCCAGATCGAGGGCCGATGCGGGCAGGTCGGCATACCAGTCCAGCAAGCGATCGAGCGTCGCGGGTGCGTCGACCACCGCCAGCCAGGCGACGTTCGGCTCCGCCAAGGCGGGCGCGTTGGCACGCAGCGCGCTGTGACGCGTGTCCGTTGGGCCATAATGCGTGCCGGTCGTCAGATCCGCCGGGGGTTCAACCTCCAGCCAGATGCGGACCGACTCCTGCTCGAGCTGAAGAGCCAAAGAGCGTCCTGACGGCGCGTCCCACGTGGCCATGTATTTCACCTGGGCGCGCTCGGGGCCCCAGGTGGCGCGGATCTGCTCCAGGGCATCCGCTGAGCGGAAGGGCGCGGCCGCGTCGCTCGACCAGACGGTGAACCCGAGCCGTTCGAGCGCCTTCCTGACCGTCGCGTCGCCCCCCGAAAACTCGTCGGGACTCAACGGCCCCCGCTCTGGATGCTGCTTGCCGACGGCGACGCCGGCGATGGCCTTGGAGTCGAACAGTTTGCCGTCACGGACGACGAAAAGATTTCGGGCAGGCCCATAGCCGTACTTGGCCCGGAAGCCGTCCGGCTTGAGCTCTTCATACTCGTCGATCGCAGCGTGCACCGCTGCAGGATCCGTCAGCAGGCTCAGGCTCATGGCGTCCCCCTCGCGATCTGGTTGGAGCCAAAGCGCCAAGCCGTCAACCGAAGCGCTTTTCGCGAGCGCGCGTCACCGAGCGTGGCGCTCAGATGATTTCCGGATGGGGATGAGGATAGGAGAACGGCCTTGAAAGACAGCTTCGTCGCGGAAGATCTGATGGATTTGGCGCTGGCCAACCTCGCCTGGTTCGATGGTGAAGATGCCGGCGACGACAGCGGCCTCGGTTGCAACCGCGACTATCGCGATCTCCGCGGGAAGACGTGGGCGGACGTTCGCCGGGTCTTGGAGTGCGAGCGTCGTCTCGTGGCAGATTTTCGGGCTGGCGAATGGGTACCCGACGAGCCCGGTGACGGACCCGAGGTGGAAGACCTGGAGCTGGGTGTGGCATCGGTCGTCACTGCGCTGTCGGCTCTTGGCTGCATCCCATTCACGAGCTGCAACGGCAGGGCATTTGGAGGCGAGCATGACGCTGACGCCTTGATCGTCGGCTTCTATGCACGACCGAAACACTGGCGGAAGCTTGTCGACCTAGGTCGAGGGTCGCGGACCGAGCTGCAAGTGTGGGACGGCGCGCTCTGGCTCCAAGCCCGGACCACAGAAGACATGCTGAGATGGGCAGAGCGCGCAGTGGAACGCGCCGGCCCGTCTGCTTCTCACCCTTCCCTGATGTAGACGGGCGATGCGCCGCCTGGCTATTCTGGCTACATGCTAAGCCTGCAACCGCCTTCTCAGCAGATTGCTGCAAAGCTGGCCAGAGCCCAGCAGCAGACCGGTCTCGAACACTATTGGGCCATCGAAAAATCGGGCCGCATCTACGAGGGTAGTGGGCGGCCTGATCACGTAATTGCGGGAGCGGAACTCGAAGCAGCATATGACGTGCATGCGTCTGACCTTCGCTATCATCACTCTCATCCTGATGAACGAGCGCTAAGCCCTAGCGATTTGGGATTGCTCCACCGGAGTGGTGTTCGCGAGGTGTGGGCACACAGCGTCAATGGGGCTAGTTATGGCGCTGCTCTCGTGGATCCCGCCGCGAAGGCTCACTTCCAGTCTCTGTTGGACAAGCTGCATGGCCACATGGACGTCGAGCTCGTGAACGCTCAAGGCTATTCGATTACAACGGATGAGTTCGAGGCCTTCCGCGACTTGGCGGCATGCGAAGCGCTTGAAAGTAGGGGTGTGATAAGGACCCATATACGCCTCTCCGATGCGATGCGGCGGCGTTGGCTTAGTGAACATTGTACGTTCATCGCCATTCGGAGTTACTTTGCGAGCGTGCTCGTGTGATGCTCCGACGGCGCGGAATTTGAAAAGCGCTAGGGAAGGCCAGCTCCAAAATCGGCTTTTGGCCTGGCGCTTAAAGTCCGCTCCTGACTCATAGCGGCGGTTGCCGATGTCTGCTTCCGTGCAAGGTGCCCGTCAGCCGCCGAATGCGCAGGTCTGCCATCTGTCCGAACAGGCGCCGCGAACCTCACAGGATCCGCCTTTAGTTCCGGAAGCGTATCCGCACGATCGGCTTGTCCTCCCAGACGTAGATCGGCGTGTAGCGCAGTCGAATACGCCCCTGTCGAGGTTGTTCGGCGTTTTCGAGCCAGTCTGCATCGACGACGTTGCCGCCGGGCTGGCGTGCGTAACGCACCTCGCGAAGCAGATCCGTCGGAATGAGAAAGCCCTCCATCACTCGCTGCGTCTCGAACTCGTGGATGTCCAGATCTCCGACCGAGCGTCGATAGGTTCTGCGATCCCGCTCGCGGCGATACTCAACGTCGAGCTCGTCCGCGTGACTGTCGGCGTTCACCCATCGATCCTCGAACAGCCGATAGGCGCTACCGGAGAGGATGAGGATATACTCCCTGCCGAGCTTGGAGGCTCGCTCGGTTATCGCGGTCCAGAACCGAAGACTGTCGGGTCTTGATTTCAGAAGGACGTCCTGAATCGGTCGGGCGAGGAAGGATGCCCACAGCGGCGCGATGAGCTGCTCAGCCGCGGCGCCGGCGAAGACCTCGATGTAGTTGCTGGACTGTGGCTCAATCTCCGGGTCGAGAAATTCATTGCGATCCATGTTGGGGACGATCCGCGTCACTGGGTCTCTCTGGGTCTCGTCCGTCAGACCGATGCTGACGTTCTGGAAGAACGGGATGTCCTGTCCCGCCAGCAGGCGGTTTGCCACCGTGTCCCTGAAGGACCGCAGACGTTCCGGAGAAATCGGTGCCCGGGCAATCCGGTCGGCCTGGATGCCAGCCAGATAGATTTCGGCACGATTGGCGAGATCACGTCCTTCGTCGAAGGCCTGAAGAACATTCACGTCGTGGTCGAAATTCTGGACTGCCAGCATCACATCCTGATCGGCTTCGGCCACCGTGCGGCCGAGGGACTGGAAACGCTGGACGAGGTTGCGCCGCGTTACGGCGGCGAGGTCCGTCGTGTCGCGTTCGACCAGGCTGCGAAGCGTGTTCAGACCATACGCTGCCGCATTCTGTCTGGTGGACGCGAGGAGAATGATGTCCAGCGCCCGGCTCAGACTGTCGCGGTCATGGACGGTCGATGGGGTGTAGACGCGGCCGGTCGTGACCCGTCGCTCGCTGACATTGTCCAGGCTCGAGACCCAGCTGTCGAGCGCCGCCCCATAGCCCTTCTCGGCGTGAGGAAGGCCGATTGATTCCATCGCAATAAGCGCCTGAAGACGATCGGCGAACCGCATGCCGTTTGTTCGAGCGGGCTCCTCTTCCTCAAGAAGCTGATTGTCGATCAACCGTTTCGCCGCGTCGAAGGCGAACCCTCCGCCCTTGCCGGTCAGGGTCCAGTTGAGCACTACGGCGGCGGTGAGCAGAACGGTGTGTCGGTGGAGGTTCTGAACCACAATGCGAAACAGGCCTGCCGGCGTCGGCTCGTCCCACGGCTCTTCGTGGAGGGTGTGTGATATCGCAGCGCGAGCCGCAGACCACTCCAAGCTCATGACGTCTCCCGTGACGAGCCACGGGTGCCTGAAGGCGAATACGTCGCCGCCCATGTGAAGGTTTGCGTTCCAGCGAAGCAGAAGATCCGCGAGGCGAGACACACCAACCGGATCCTGGTTCCAAACCGCCGCCACGAAGGCTGCGGCGGTCGCTTCGCAGTGAGCTCTCAGCCCGGGCCAGTCGAGACGATAGTCCCGCCATTGGCTCTCCAGGTCCGGCCAGGCTTCGTCCATGTGGCGGTAGGTGTTCGTCGGCCGCGCCGTGGATTCCCAGGCCGAGACGAAGTCCATCATCGCATTCTCATAGGCGCGCTGATCGCTGCCGATCAGCTTCACCGGGCTATCTTCGGCGCGTTCGACGCCGATGGCCGCGGCGCGCCGCGAAAGCCACTCCTCAAGCCGGAACACGGTAAAGGGGCCGAGCCGCAATAGCGCTTTGACGATCTGCGGAGCCAGGCGCTGCTCACCGACCAACAGGCCATAGGGGATGTAAACCACGGACCTGAAATATTCCGGCTCTTCCGAGATCCGCGACACCGCGCGAGTAATGACGGCGCGATACGGTTCCATCCAGGACTGGTGATAGGGACGGAGTCCGTCATCAAGAAGGGCGTAGCTGTCCGGGCGGCCCTTGGGGTCAGTTGTCGCATAGAGCTTGAGCAGGAGGCGGTGGTACTCGCGCATTTCCCGAAGGGTCGCCTGGAAGCGGGTGATCGAGCGTGCGTCGATGTGGGCCATCGCCCCTTCCGCGAACTGGGCGAGGATGTCGGCTGGAGGCGTCGCGTCGTGATCCCAGATCATGATGCCGGTCCGAACCGGAAGGCGACACGGATCAGGAAACGCTCGAGGTTGGTCAGCTCTCCTCCCAGATGTGTGCGGCACAGAACGACCCTGCCTTGAACCTCTCCGTCGAAATTGATCACGAAAGCCAGATTTCTTCGGTCATCGTCATCGCCCAGACGTCGATGCCACAGACGTACCGCCAGTGAGAGCGGTCCAAGCCAGACGTCGCGAAGTCGGGCGCGTCTTGGAAGGTTCACCACCGCGCCTTCGGCCGGTGGGATCAGGTAGTAAGGTCCCATCGTCACCCCCGACGCGGGGTAGTGTGGAAGGCGGGTCGGGACCTGCATGTACCGGGCTCTGAGGATCCCCCGGTAGATGTCTTGGGGTGCCGAGACCCTGATCGTGTAGAGCGCCCTGAACCGGATCCTGTGTCGCTCCTGCCCGAACCTCAGGCTCGTCAGGGTGAACTGCACATAGACGAAGATGTTCGCGACGAGCCAGAGAAGATGGAATCCCGTCAGAGCGAACTCGGCGCTGAGGTTGCGGCTGTTCGCGTCGAAGACGGGCGAGAGCAGTTCGGACGGCCAGAACAGCTGAAGGCAGAGCACTGACAACAGCCCAAGGCTGGACACCGCGAGGGGGACCGCGAAGCTTTCGTGGTAATAAACACGGACATCTGCGTCCGCGTGATCGCGTTGGCCGATCATGGTCACTAGCGCCACGGCGATCGACAGCACACCGAGAAGGCCTGTCTGAACGCCGAGCATGAAGCCGGCGACCTCCCGAAGTATATCTTCCGCTCGGTCGGTCCGCATGAGCGCCGAGGGCATGTCGAACGGACACAGGCCGTCGGCGCAGGCGACGTTGTTCCAGGCCTCAACCCAAGTGACAACAATCGCGATCACCAGATACCCGACCAGCAGCCACGGCAGCTTTGTGCGATCAAGGCAGGCTCGCGTCAAACGCGCTGGCCAAGCCGCGCGGTGGTTCTGGAACTCCACGTTTGCGGCCTGGTGACGCCGGAATTCCTGCCAAGCCTCGCCGTGCAGACTCTTCAGCATGAACACATCCATAGGAGAGGTTTCGGCTGCGAACGGCAAAGCTGCAAGCCAATAGCTCGACCATCTCGGGGTTAGGGTGTCGGCCGAATCGTCGACGAGCTGCGCGAACTTCGCCGCTAGAGATCACACGCCGCGCCGCGTGAACGCTCGAGCGGAGGCGCTTCATTCCCGATGTCCGATCTCCGGCGGCAAGCCAGTGTCCGCTGTTGGCGCTGAACAGATCCAGAGAGCGTAGACTGGGCCGCGGACAGGGAGGCACCTCAATGGAGGTTGGCCATGCGCCAGTCTGACCTGTTCAAGCAACCGAAGCGCCCATGGAATGCCGGCCGTCTGATCGGCCCCAAGGCACCGCTGAAACCGAAGCACATCTGGGCCATTCGACAGCAGTCGAAGGTCGCGAAGAGGGTTCGTGACCTTGCGATGTTCAACTGCGCCCTGGATGCCAAGCTGCGAGCCTGTGACGTGGTTCGGCTCCGGGTCAGTGACGTGGCGCCTGGCGGTGCGCTCCGACAACGGTCGATCGTTATCCAGCAGAAGACCGGAAGGCCGGTGCCGTTCGAGATCACCGAACCTGCGCGCGACGCAATCGCGGCCTGGCTCAAGCTCCGTGGCGAGCGTGAAGATGACTGGCTGTTCCCGAGCCGCAGCCGACCGGGCCAGCATATCGGCACCCGGCAGTACGCACGGCTCGTGGATCAGTGGGTTCGGATGATCGACCTGGAACCGCAGGGCTACGGGACCCACAGCCTCAGGCGCACGAAGGTGTCGCTCGTCTACAAGAAGACCGGCAACCTTCGGGCCTGTCAGCTCCTGCTCGGCCATAGGAAGCTTGAGAGCACCGTCAGGTACCTCGGCATCGAGGTGGACGACGCCCTGGAGATGTCGGAGCAGATCGATCTGTGACTCAGGACCGGGCCCGAATGCGGGCCCGGTCATCGTCGCCTAAGGCTGGAAAGCGCACGTCGGCGCGAGCGTGAGCGGTCGGCCTATTTAAACTCTTGATGGTAGGCGTTCAGAATAACGACGCAGCCCTCGCGTCGAGCGGCGGACTCGGTCTCCCCGCGCTGAAGCATCATGTGATGGGTGTCGACACGGCTTGTGACGCTGCGCTGAGCGCGCTCTGCATCGAAGCCGCGGTCCGCCTGGAGGCGCTCGACCGCCCGCAAGCGGCCCCTCACAAGGGCGTCAGAAGCCGGTGCTCCGAAAGCGATCGCAGTTCGCGCGCAAAAACTCCAGCGCCGTGGCCAGTCTGCCCGCGTGCTCGGCGCCCCCGGCCCCGTCCGGCCGGCGCACGACAAGGGTAAAGTAAAGCCAGCCGTCGGGTGCCGGCTTGATCTCAACGGAGTCAGTGTGGCGCCCGAAGTTCTGGACGTGCTCTACTGAGGTGACGCGCGACCAGTCGATCACCATCGTCTGTTCCGGCCATGCCCCGTCGTTCCGCGCCTCATGAACCCGACCAAGCTCAAGCGTGGTCGTGCATCGAGAGGTGCTGACGGTGCCCGAGACGGCGCGCGAGTGAGCGGTCAGATAGCCACCCGTCCCGTCCGGGTCCCGTCCTATGAACAGGTTCAGCCACCCATCTTCCGCGGTCGCTTGAGTGAAGGCTTGAGCGCCCTCGACAGTCCTCTCGCTCTGCGCGGCCGCCGTTGAGGCCACAGCCGCGAACGCCGCCGTTGCGAGGAGCCTGACAATAGTCTGGAGGGTCATGATTGCCTTACTTGGATATGTGCTTCGCCGCTCGCTCACCTTCCGTGGTACGCCCACTGCGCCAGCGATACGCCGTGACCGTCGCGGCGGTTCTGTGCGATGTAGGCGTTCTTCTGATCCTCGGCTTCCTGCCATGTGTCGTAGGGGCCGAAGCAGATGACGTTGGCTCCGAAGTCGCGGCCGTCATAGGCGGTGGCGAAGCTGTAGAAGCTGTTCTGGATGCCGACGTGGTAGGTGCCGTCCGGCACCCGGAACACGGTTGAGTATAGGTGGTAGCGACCGTAGTTGGGCTCCGACGCCTTGCAGAAACGGTAGTCGTCGTTCCGCGTCTCGACGGACGGAGACGCAAGGCCGGCGACAGCCGCGGCGAGCAGTGGCATCAGCATGGTTCGTTTCCTCTCGACGCTCCTCGGCCCCCCGGCCGATCCCTTCGAGGAAACGGTGCTTTTTGAATCCGCCAGTGTCAATCAGGAAGACCTGACGAGAGGTGATGTGCGCAGCCGGCCCAGTTACCGCAATGGGTCGGGAGCCGACGGTCACCGACGGGTGGGAAGCGGACACGGAGTTTGCCCATAGGCAAACATTGTCGGGCGCTCCCCAAGGCTGCGCTTCAGTCCGTCGGTTGGCGGACGCTCAGTCGCAGATATGCCCGCCGCAGAGCGGAATCCAGCTCAAGCTCACAGTCGCGTACCCGCTCGGCGAGGGAGGACTGACCCGAACCTGGATGGCTTGGCTGTCCGACGTCCAGTTGCTCCAGTGCTGCCCGTGCTCCAAAGCCCGATCGCGAGTGCGGCGAAGCGGCGGCGCCTGCAAGGTTGCCCATGCGTGCATGGACGCGTTGACGCCCCCGACGCTCACGTCCACGCCGGGCTGGCTGCCCAACTCCACAAAGCATTGAGACAGCCTCCCCGAAGCGTCCTCGACGTACATTACCTCGGCCGACCCGCCGTCCGACGTCCGCACGTTGATGGCGTGAGGCGACAGGCTTTGCGAGTAATCATACGTTCCTAGCCTGCCGAGGACCGCCTGATCCTTCCGCAAAGCCACCGCGCGCGCTAGGGCGGCATCCGCGCCTCGACCGGCGCAAAAGGTTTCCATGATGGCCACGAGCAGGTGATCGGGTGCTGCCGCCGGCAGGGACGGCGCAGAGGCGCAGCCCGATAGGACCAATGCAACACACGGCAATGCTCTGGCAGCTGGCGTCATTCGCTCGGTCTCCACAAACTTCGCGCGATTCTGCCGGTCAGGGAGCCCGAGCAAGATCGCAGATCTCAGCAATACTGATGATACAAATCCATCTTATGCCGATTTCGGCCGCCTGACGTCCGCATGGGCTTCAGAAGCCGGTGCCGCCGAGGGTGTCGCAGGAAGACCTGAGGACCTCCATGGCGGTCTTCACCCGCGTCGCCAGCTCGGGCGTGTCCAAAACGAACGACGGCGCGTCGACGCCGTCGGACATCGTGCCGGTCAGACGCACGCGCGTCGGCTCCGACTCGGCGATCGACACGAGCGTGATCTTGGACCAGTCAATCCGGGTCGCGGTGGTCTGAGCGTAGGGCGCCCACGCCAGCCCCCCGCCGAAGGGATAGCCTTGGGGCGGGGTGTGGGTCAGCGCCGTGCCGCACTCCCCATCGCCGACGCCGGTTTGCACGGTCACCGGCAGCCAGTGCGTCTCGACGCATCCGTATGAGCAGTCCCGACCATAGGGGCCGCCGACGAAGCCGGTGGTCGCCCCCGGCCAGGATCGCCACATCTTGAGCCCGCCCTGCTCCGCCACTCGGCTCAGGAACGTCTGCGCGCCAGCTGGTGTCTGAGCGGCGACGGCCGCCGGCACGGACGCCAAAGCCAGCGTCATGGCGAGCCCCGAAGTGAATTTCGGCATTGTAGAGTCCTCTGATGAGCCGGTCGGCTCAGTCCCCGTAGTAAGCCCACTGCGCCAGCGACACCTCGTGACCGTCGCGGCGGTTTTGGGCGATGTAGGCGTTCTTCTGATCCTCCGCCTCTTGCCAGGTGTCATAGGGCCCGAAGCAGATGACGCTGGTCCCGAACTCCCGACCATCATAGGCGTTGGCGAAGCTGTAGAAGCTGTTCTGGATGCCGACGTGATACGTGCCGTCCGGCACGGCAAAGACCGTGGAGTAAAGGTGGTAGCGGCCGTAGTCCGGCTCGGACGCCTTGCAGAAACGATAGTCCTCAGACCGCGCATCGGCAGCCGGAGACGCGAGGCCGGCGATGGCCGCGGCGAGCAGTGGCATGAACATGGTTGGTTCCCCTCACGATTACGCCGGCCCCCGCCGATCGGTTCTGTGCAGCGGTGGTTTTTGAAAGCGACGGTGTCAACAGGGCGAACCTGACGGGAGATGACGTACTGGTGCCGCAGCGGGCGCTCCGACGGGGTTGGGTGTATAGTGTCGTCGGCCCGCAGCGGACCGGATCAGCGTCCGCAACGGGTGGAAAGCTGACGTCCGGCAGGCATACACACGACGATCTGCTTTCTGGCTGCCAGTGAATGGCCGCTGACGCTAGCCGGCGGTCATAACCATTCTGACCAACTCCGAGAGGCTACCAGCCTGCATCTTGGTCATGGCATTGGCCCGGTAGACCTCCACCGTACGCGGGCTGATGCCGAGGTCGAAGGCGATCACCTTGTTGGCATGTCCTTTGACGAGGCCGTCCACGACATCGCGCTCGCGCGGCGAGAGGGAGTCGAGGCGATCGGCGAAGGCACGCCTTTCGGCGTCGGCCGAGGTCGCCTTGCCCGCCTGATCCAGGACGCGATGGATCGAAGCGAGGAGGACCTCGTCATCAAAGGGCTTTTCGATGAAGTCGACGACGCCCGCGCGCATGGCCTCGATGGCGAGGGGCACGTCGGCATGTCCGGTGATCACGATGACGGGCTCAACCGACCCGCTGTCGCGGAGCCTGCGGGCAAGTTCCAGTCCAGTCATGTCGGGCATTCGAACGTCGGTCACGACACAGCCCGCCGGACGATCCTCCACCGCCAAAAAGGCGACAGCGGACTCATAAGTCCGCACCGTCAAGTCGGCAGTTTCGAGCAGGAAGGCGATGGAGTCCCGCACCGCGGCATCGTCGTCGATGACGTGAATCATGGTGTTGGTCGCCATCGGCAGCCTCCTCCTCAATACGGGCGCGCTGAAGCGTGAAATGGAAGACGGTCCCGCCGCCCGGGTTCGGTTCGAACCAGATGCGTCCGCCATGAGTCTCGATGATGGTTCGGGAAATGGACAGTCCCACGCCCATCCCGCTCCTCTTGCTGGTCACGAAGGGCTGGAACAGCTGATCCGCGAGCTCGTCGCCGACGCCCGCTCCGGTATCCGACACCGACACCCGCATCAGTTCGGCGTCCAAAGGGGCCGCGGCGATGACCAGCTCGCGCTTCGGCGAGTCTTCCATGGCGTCCATGCCGTTCCGGATCAGATTGAGCAGCACCTGTTGGATCTGCACCTTATCGGCGAGCACGCGGTCGGCGGCGGGATCTATCGCGAACCGTACGCGAACGCCGTGCTCACGCGCGCCGACGAGGGCTAGGGCGCTGGCTTCCTCGATGAGTTTCGGGAGGTCCTCGATGCGCCGTTCCGTTTCGCCGCGCGACACGAACTCGCGCAGCCGTCGGATGATGACGCCCGCCCGCAGGGCCTGATCCGCCGCTTGGTCGAGCGCAGTGGCGATCCGGTCCTCCCCCAGTCCCTTCGAGCTTAGCAGCCGTTTTGAGCCTTTGAGATAGTTGGAGATGGCCGTGAGCGGCTGGTTCAGTTCATGCGCCAGCGCCGAAGCCATTTCGCCTAGAGCCGTGAGGCGGGAAACCCGCACGAGGTCGCTCTGCAGCTCCTGCATCCGGGCCTCGGCCTGCTGGCGTTCGGTCAGGTCCCGCACGAAACCGGTGAAAAACCGGCCCTCGGCGGTGCGCATCTCGCCGACGGCGAGCTCCATCGGAAAGGTCGAGCCGTCCTTGCGCTGACCGACGACGATCCGCCCCAGACCGATAATGCGGCGCTCGCCTGTGCGGTAGTAGCGCTGCAGATAACCGTCGTGCGCCTCGCGATGGGGCGAGGGCATCAGCACGCTGACATTCTGACCGATGGCCTCGTCGACAGACCAGCCGAACAGCCGCTCGGCCGTCGGGCTGAAGGCCCGGATCACGCCGGCGTCGTCGATCAGGATCATCGCATCGGGAATGGTGTTCAGGATCAGCCGGAGGTGGGTCTCGCGCGCCGAGAGTTCCCGGTGGGCCCGTTGGAACCATTCGCCGCCCACTGTCACGGCGGCCGCCACGCCGACGAACAGGGCGGCCTCGATCCAGAGCGCCGGGCTGGCCGGCGAGAGCAGCAGCCCGGCGCAGAGACCGATCACCCCCGCCACCGCTCCCGGAATCCAGCCGCCCATGGCGGCGCCGACCACCACAGCCGGGACAAAGACCAGAAACGCGCCGTGGTCGCCGATCCGCTCGTCGAGGGCGATGCGCAGCCCGGCGCCGACCAGGGCGACGACGACCGCCGCCGCAACGGCGATCCACGGGGACGCCGGGCGGATGAACGCCGAGGGCGCTGTCTCCGGGGACTGAAAGGCTCGCATCGATGCTCCTTGCCCCGTCCGGCCGGCCTCCGCGCCTCCGGGATTCTCCTTAGGGTGAAGACCCGAATACCGCCGTCGGACGCACGCTTCTACACCGGTTGCATCTTCCAAGACGCCGCCGCAGCGGCCCGGAACGCTTTCCGGATCAACAGGAGCCAAGGCCATGACCCCCCCCCTCGTCGACCTTTCGATCCACCATCAGCCGAAGGGCCTGTCGGACCGCGTGGCCTTCGGCTTCACCAAGCTGCTGCGCTTCTGCGCCGACACCTTCTTCGCCAAACGCTACGGTCACCGGGCCGTTGTGTTGGAGACCGTCGCCGCCGTGCCCGGCATGGTCGGCGCCACCATCAACCACCTGAGCTGCCTGCGCCGGATGTGCGACGACAAGGGGTGGATCAAGACCCTGATGGATGAGGCCGAGAACGAGCGCATGCACCTGATGACCTTCATCGAGATTTCGAAGCCGACGCTGTTCGAACGCTTCGTCATCGTCTCCGTACAGTGGGTGTTCTACCTGTTCTTCTTCGGCCTCTACCTCGTCTCCTCGAAGACGGCTCACCGCGTGGTCGGCTATTTCGAGGAGGAGGCGGTGATCAGCTACACCCACTACCTCGCAGAGATCGACGAGGGCCGCAGCCCGAACGTGCCGGCGCCGGAGATCGCCAAGCGCTACTGGGGCCTGCCGGATGACGCGACGCTTCGCGACGTGGTGCTGGTCGTCCGCGCCGACGAGGCCCACCACCGCGACGTCAACCACGGCTACGCCAACGAACTCGGTGGTCTACCGATCCAAGCCGTCGCGCCCTGCCCGCCGCACGCGGCGCTGGAGCCGACTTGGAAGGCCGCTGCCTGATCCCACACTATCCAGCCGCGCCCAAGCCTCCCGTGAGCGTTACCACGGGAGGCTTGCCTTGCCGGACTCAGAGATCATCCGTCTCGGTCCTCAAGCTATCTGCAGTGGCGGGTCGCTGACGTCCGCAATGGGTCGGAAGCGGACCTTCGCAAAGCCGGCGCAGAAATGTCCGCTCTCCGGCGGGCTGCGAATGAAGGGAGGGCGATGGCAAGTTCGAGAGCGAACCTCTGTCCGTGAGCTCCTCGACCGAACTCGTCAGCGCGCCGCTCGCGCCCCCTCGGCCAGAGCTGCCGGAAAGGGATAGGACTTCGGCGCGGTCGACGACGGGATCGGCGGATCGGCGCACACACGGGTGTGCATCGCCGCTTCGGCCGTGTTCGGCGACACCGGGAACGTGTCCCGTGACTTGGCGTAGTCGAACACTCGCCCGTCGACGTCGTAGCGCCATTTCTCCGTCACATTGAAACGGGGCGTCGCGCAGTCGAAGGAAATGCGCATGACCGAAAAGGCTTCACGGCCCTCCGGGGCTCGCTCGGCGACCACGAACCAGCCATTACGAATGGTGACCCTCGGTCCGTAGCGGCTGGCGTCGTGCCCGACCCAGACCTCGGCCGTTTCATGAATGACCTCCCAGCTTTGGCCGCGATCCTGTCCGCCCAGGCTAACAAGCGCCAAAAACAACCAGATCATTTTCGTTCCCTCTTCGCTGCGCCTTTCGCCGGCGGCCCGGCAGCCTTGCGCCGTTACAGTCCGGGCCAGGGTCCGCTTCGGTTGGTCCCGCTTCACGCCTCAGGGCCGTTGCAGGTCGGCCCGCCGTAACTCCGCTTCATATCGCTCGACCGGCATCCAGTCGCGGCTGCACGTTTGAGCGTAAAAGCGTCCCTTGGTCTTCTTTGCGAACACGACGTGCGTCCGATTGGGGTCGTAGCGCATTCCGCACAGGCTGCTGTCGCCGGATTGATGACGTATGGCGACCCAGGTTCCCACCTGCCCCTTCAGTGATCTCTCCACCCTGAAAATGGTGGCGCTGATCGGTCTACCGTCGATTTGGCCTATGCGGCCCACCCGTTCGACCCGGCCGACGAAGATGACGTCGGCGTCGGCGACTTGCACCGCGGGATCCGGGGGGAAGCACGAACACGCACACGCCGGCCCGGCGGGTGCTGCGACCCCCAAAGTGATCGCTAGCATTGCCGCCTGGATGATACTCGGACGCCACATTTCTGCTCTCCATGCATTCCGGACGCCGGCCGGCGTCACCGCCTGATCCGGTAAAGGTACGAGAAGTTGGGTCCTTCGACCGCGGCGCCGGATGCGGCGGGCACGACCGCGGCCACGACGACGCTGTCCTGGCTTTCTTCGACGAAGGCGGTGATGCGTGCGTCAAGACTTTCGAGCTGCAGAAGCGCCGGCTCCCCGATCCCGGACACGTAAAGGCCCGAAGGTCCCCGGGAGCCTCCAGCCAGCCCGACCAGCCGCCCGTCATCCAGTCGGACGGGCTCCATGAGGGTTCCGGTCGAGTTCAGGACTTCGATGCCGGCTTTGCCGAAGCCGTGCCGGTCGAACCGCCGAACGACCTGATCATTGCCGAGCGTGAAGACGGCGGCGACCTCATCGCTGCCGGACATCGGGAGGAGGCGGACGTCGAACGTCCTCGCCCGATCGTCTGAGGATTGCCAGACCCTCCGTGCCAGGTCGGCCCATTGGCCGTCTGGTTCCAGCCTGGTCACGTACAGGCGTTCTCCCATTGGGTCGCCCGATCCCCACGCCAGCAGGGCGCCCCCAGCGGCCGTCGGCCGCGTGCTCACGGACGGCAGGTGATCGAGCGACGCTTCCAGCACGTCCGTGGCCCCTTCCTGCCCATCGGGGCGAAACGTGGTCAGGCGCAGCTGCTGCCGTCTGGTGGACGCTGCGGGAGCGGCGAAAGCCACGGCGACGGCTCCGCCAGGAAACGTTATGATCCAGCCACGCCGGGGCTCGTTGAGGACGTTCGTGTCGGTGAACAGCGACTGTGTGACCAGTCTGGACGCGCCGACGGGTCTGCCCTCCCGGTCTAGAAGCTGCAGCCTCATGCCTCCCGCACGGACGCCCGGCTCGGTCGCTTCATCCGCTGAATGGTAGAGCGTCCAGACCCCGCCGTCATGAGCCGGCTCCGTGTCGTAGACCGTGCCCTCTGCCGGCGCGAACGCCTGGCCCACCGGGCCGAACTCCGGACTGTAGACGACCACCCGGTCCGAGCCTGCGACGTCAGGCCGGTCGCCGATCGTCATGACGAAACGATTGGGCCCGATGACCTCCAGATCCTTGACCACGCCTTGGAACGGCGGTCCGAGGCTGCCACGCTGCTGGATCGGGGAAGGAGCCTGCGGCTCGATGTTTTGCGCCACCGCCGCGGTCGAGCTCGTCGCGATTGAAGCCAGCACCGCCAGAGCCGCAAGCGGGCCGGCGCAGCGCAAGGAAGTCTTCATCCGAATGTTCCCGCGACGCACCCGCACGGGAGCGGAAAGACAAGAGAGCAGAAGATCGCATCCATCCCCCCGGACCTCCAGTTCAGCAGACGCCGTCAACGTGCGCCGGCGCGTTCCTTCGACCGACTTCCCAAGGCTCATGGCGTGCGCATCGGCGGTCATCGGGAGATCCAGGGCTCACGGCTGCGATAGACCGGAGCAATGGCGTAGCAGAAGTCCCGGTCTTCCACGCGCGCGAGGGCGCAATCCTCAGTGAATGCCTTGCACGACCAGTACCGATCTGCGTCGGCGTAGTTGCATTGTCTCTCGGTCAGCGCGCGGCACTCCCAGTAGTCGGAACGCTCGGCCAGGTTGCATTTGCGCTCCGAGATCGCCTTGCAGAACCAGTAATGAGCCTCAGCCGCCACGCCGCAATTTCTTCGATCAAGCGCGTAGCAGAACCAGTAGAGGTCCCCGGCGAGGCGCCTGCAGTCCAGCCGCTGCTCCTGCGCCGCGGGAACGTCCGGTGCCCGCCCGCCTCGGAAGCATGCGCGGCCGATGCTGCGGCGCAGATCGCCGCGCCCAGGAACCAGCCTCTCAGAAGCTTGAACGTCATCTGCATGCCCGTCACAGGTCCCTGACGAGAGGCGCGCCGCGTCCGGAGCGAGGACGGCCGCGGACCAAACCGAACGCCGCGCCCCCGGCCGACCCTGCTAACCCCGCCAACAGCAGCATCACCCAGCCCGGCTCCCTGTGCACGTCGGGGGTCCCGCCACTGGAAAACACGATCAGTCCCGAGACCAGCCCGACGATAGCTCCCGCCAGAAGGAACCAGGGAAGGCTGTCCCGCCCGACCGCTTTGAGAAGAAGAAATGACGATCCGCCGCCGACCAGAGTCGCCGGAACGGTGAACAGGAGGCCGAAGAGCCCAATCATGATCGTCCCGAAAACCCAGGACATCGCGTCCGCACCCGAGGACGCGCTGAGCGCGGCCCCGAGCGCAAGGCTCGACGTGAGTGGAGCTGCGGCAAAAGCCAGAACCGTACGACCCAGAGACATCGCTCTCTCCTTGGAGATCGGACTGAAGCTGGAGGCGGCATGCAGCGTCAAGGTCAGGGCGAGAGGACGTCAGGTTGCGTCATTCGCCTGCCGCCCAAGGGTTCCGCGACGCACTTGCCGGAGCCGGGGCCCGGTTCGATCGACTCTAGGGTTGGGTCGCGGGAGCCGCGGCGATGTTCATCGAGTAAGCGCCCGTCTGTCGAAGGCCGCCGCTGGTCACCGCGATGAAATAGCTGCCCGCTCCGGGAAGCAGCCCTGACGCGCGAAACTCTTGAGGATCAACCTCGCCGGACTCGGACACGGAAACGAGTTCCACCGAGTACCCCCGCCTGCACGACGCGTCCCTGTAGACGTGCCCGACGGGGCTGAAGTCCGGAGATCGGACATCGAGGATCACCTGCACCGGGCCGGCGACGGTGACCTCATAGCAGTCGAAGTATCGCCCAGGCGCCCGGTTGGCATCAACCGGAGACAACTCGCCGGACACCTCACCTCCCAAGGTCATCGTCAGGGGATCCGCGCGCAGGCGGGCGGCCTCGGGCGTGTCCGCCACAGCCAGCCCGATCATGTAGTCTCCGACGTCCTGTGCATCCGCGCTGCTGGCGCGGAAGGACCAGGTGCCTCCTTGATCCAGCGTCGCCTCGAGATGCGCTGCTCCAAAGCCGAAACCGCCGTCGTCGTCGGCGTCTTCCCAGTCCCCCTGGCAGCCGGGCCCTCGATGCAACGCGACCCAGGCATCCACGTCGATGGAGCGCATGACGATCTCGATGGACTGGCCTGCGACGCCGGCGAAATCTCGACAATCGTAGTAGGCGCCCCTGTGATCCGCGGGATCGCCCTGGGACAAGGCCCCGAACAGCGCCTGGCCGGGCGCCACCGCCTGAGCCAGGCAGGGTGCGGCGGCGCAGGTCGCTGCGATGAGCGTGAAAGTACTCAGGGTGGGCTTCATGAGCGACGGCTCCGCTTGACGACCGTTTCGAAGGCTTTGGAAGGCAAGATTTAGTGAGAGCTGATCGGCGAGACCGGAGAGGTCGGCCTGGCTGCCTTCGAGCCCATGCCGAGATCGAACAGCCGATGCCGCTTCACCGCTCAGCCGGCACGATGCCTTGCCGCGTGCAGCCCGGGTTATGAGGGCCGTTCTGAGGGCATCCAAGAAGCTCATTTATGGCAGGAAGGCGAGCGATGGTTTGGTTGATCCTAAACGGGGTCGGTGCGTGAACCTTGGGCTTGGAACCGTCGTCAATCTCGTCAGGCTCCAGTCGTCGCGTGGCATAGGCGATCACCTTGGCGACGTGTTCGGGCGGCGGCGCTCCCCCGGTACGGGTCCGCAACGTTTCAGCAAGCACCACCGCGCCCCAGTGATCTGCGGAGATTTCGTCCGCCAGACCCGGATCCCAGATTGCCGGAAACTCGGTGATGCGCCTATAGCACTCCGCCATCGAGCCGTAGAGTTCCGGGTAGGCCGAGTCGTCGATAGCGTGGCCCAGTTCGTGACCGAGCGTGAAGCTCAAGGCATCCAGCAGATCCTGTCGACTGATCCCGTAGTCATGTGCCTCAAGCACAAGGCCCGGACAGACGACGGCGAACCTCATGCCTGAGTTCCCGACGCCTACGTTTGCGGCCTCATCGTAGAAGGCGTTGGGGCTCAGGCCATTTCGCCCGCACGACGCCATATATTGACGATATGCTCGGGCCTGCAGCGTCACCGTCGACGCGGTTGAGCCTTCCGCTCGTCCTTTCGCGACCATCACGTCCACGTACTCACCCGTCGTGAGAAGCACCACGGCCGAGACCCGGCGCACGATCTCGTCGCGCACACCTTCGACGGGCAGCGGCTCCACCTTGAGGTGCTCCACGAGCAGGGATTTGCTTCGGTCGAAGGCCAGACGCCGCAAACCCGCATGGGTCAGGCCGGTGATCGCGGCCGCACGCGCCTCGGCCTCGGTTATCGCCGCGCGAAAGGTGGCGACCAGGGCTTCGTCGGTGTATTGCGGGCTGAGCTTCTTCCAATGCTTGAGGTCGAGCTCCTCGCCAAGTTCGGCGACGCGGTCGGTCCTTTTCGTGACGCCTTGATTGGCCGCGAGCAGATCACGGCACCGAAGCGGAATGTCCTGAGAAGATGCCGTGGGCTCCGCGACGGACAGCGCCGCCACCAAGGCCGCCAAACCGGCACCCCAACGCCCGCTCGCCGCTGCCATCGCGCCTTCCTCCCGAGACAATCGTGGTTTGATGCCGGGAGACTAGCCAAACTGCCGGTGTCGACCAGCAGCGACGAAGCGATCGTCAGCTTTCGTCGGCCGTCCACGCCGTCGACTCCATTGGCGCCAGTTTCGCGGAGAAGATCCGTCCACAGCCGATCGCGCATGCCCGTGCGCCATGCTCGCGCATGCGTGCGCTTTGCAGAAGGTGTACTAAGCAGTCATCGCGAACGTCTGATACGGGTCGGGAGCGGACCATGGCTCAGCGGTGGCAAGCGGACGGGCACATAGGGGTGACAGCCGACCGCTCGTGTTCACAGCCTCGGGCCGAGCCACACATCCACGGGAAACGCCTCTGCGTCGAGAAGCAGTTTTCCGCCCTTCTCGGTGAAGTCTTCGAGAATGCCTCTCGCTGCCCGCAGTGTCAGAGAGAGGGCCTGCACCGAGTCTGCGCCAGCGACCTCTTGGGGCTTGGTCAGGAGCGGATGCAGCGTCAGGGTGCACGCCCACGTCTGATGCCTTTCGCTTATCGAGGGCGCACCGATGGCGAGTGCAATCACGATCTTCTCTCCGTCCGCTCGAACGGCATCTAGCGACAGGCTCGCGATGATTTGCGGGGGCGACACCGGGGCAGACTGAGGCTTGGCCTCCGTGTCCGCAATGGGTCGGGAACGGTCTCAGCCGACCGGCCGAGAAGCGGACGTTCCGACGCTGAGAGGGCATGGCTGAATGTCGTGTTCCCCGCGCTCGCCGAATGACCGGTCCTGGCGCAATCCGGCTCGACGCCCTAGCAACGCTTCAAGCGGTGCGCGCTGTCGCGTCGAAGCCAACGGGGTCGGCGGGGCCAGACGACGCGCGGGGCTTAAGACTGGTGGGCGGAGCCGGTGCAGGAGACAGCCATCGGCGCACCGGCTCATTCGAAATGCCGCCCGACATAGCCGATCCGCACGTGCGGAGCCTCGTCGCGGACGTCGAAATAGATCCGGACGCACTGGTCCGGGGGCACGCCGTCGTTCGGCTTGGCATGGAGCTCGAAGGCGACCTCCTCGCCAGCGACGGTGAAGGTTCTCCGTCGCATGGCGTCGCGATTGTTCCGGATCGTCTCGGACTCGATTGAGGCGGTCACACCCCGCTCCCGCAGCCAGGCCGGGACTGTGCCGCCCAGAGCCCCTCGCGACCGGGTCGTGGCGAGATCGGCCAGGGCGTCGAAATATCGGAGCACCTTCTCGGGCGGCCCGGCCTCGGCCGAGAGGCCCGCGGCCTGATCCTCAACCCCGTCGCCGAAAAGGAGCACCCCCTCCCATTTTCGGCGGGCGATCTCCAGCGCTTCATGCACCGTCGTGGGCGGCGCTTCGTCCGCGGCCGGATCCTCGGCCATCGATTGCGAACGCAAGGCGAGGTTCAGCGCGGCGAGGTTGTCGTTGAGCGTCGCGATCTCGGCGTCGCGCGCTTCGAGTTCCGCCTCGAGTTCCTGGACGCGGCGCGTCAGGTCCTCCCCGGGCAGGTTGTCGGCGGCCGGCACAGCGGCGCGGTCGCGCAGGGTGGCGAAGCGTCGGAAGGCCGGATCGTCCGGCACGAAACTCGATGCGTCCAGAAGTCGGGTCCGCAAATCGCGCCGCAGACGGTCCCGCGCCTCGGCCTCGTCCTCGCTGCGCGTCGTCAATCGATCGCGGGTCCACAGGGGATGATTGCGCGGCCGCTCTCGATTGCCCCGGAAGGGCCAGAACAGGCGCACCCCTCCATTGTAGCAGGACCATTCCTTGTCCAGCCGCTGGGTCACGGCCCAGGCGGCGGCCTGGTCGATCCGGCAAACGTGCGCCAGGCCGCAGACGTCGGATGCGAGCCGGGTGTGCAGGTCGCCGGCCAGGGTCCGGCCGTCCAGCTCGGAGACGAGGATCAGCGGCAGTCTTCGCTGACTCGACTGGAGCAAGTCGAGAAAGGTGTCGACGTCCGCGGACCCGATGCGGGCGAAGGTTGAGAGCAGGTGTTCTCCGTCAAGCGACGAGCGCCAGTCGACGTCCAGCCCGACCACCTCGCGGACGAAGCGCGGGGTGAACAGGTCGACATTCGGCGGCACCAGGCCGCCATGGACGCCGAGCGAAAGGGTGCAGCTGAAATGCAGGCCCGTCGGCGTCGCCAGCACACGGGCGGCCGTCAGCAGTTCGCCGCCGTTGACGGGTTCGAGCACTTCGAAGTTGGACCAGGTCTGATCCCCAACCGCCTCCTGCCGACGGTCGGTCATTGCCGAGGTGCCGCTTCGCTGGATAATGGAGCCGCCGTCCTCGGCCGGCGCGAACTTGCCGTCGGCCCAATTCTCCAACGCCGACATCACAAGCGGAAACGCATCGGCCCTCCCCGGAGCCACGGCCTGAATCTTCCCCACGACCTGCATGACGTCCCCCTTGTCTCGCTGACTATAGAAGGCCGGCCGCCGGCCCGCCACCGGAGCGGAGCCCTCGCCTGTGCGTGACGGCGCCTCAGCCGGCGCCGTGGTCGGGCCAGGCGTAGCCCGCCCGCCACATGCGGTAGTCGCCGAGCCGGGCCTCGAAAGCGGCCCGGCTCACGTCCTGGACGTAGGGGCCCCAGTCGCAGTCGTCGTAGATCCAGGTGGTCGGCCCGAAGCTCTGCTCGTCACGGATCAGATCGTACAGCCACGGCGCCGTCCGCTCGCCTCTGCGCGGTTCGCGCAGATGGGCGAGGAGTCGCTCCAGGAACACGGCGGTCTGCGTTGGGCGCTCGAGATCGTTCCGGACCTCGCGGATGGCCGGCCGCAAGCAGTCGCTCCCCTCCTGGAGCAGGAAATCGATCTCGAACAGCAGGGAGCCGTGGATGCAGACGGCGGAGACCGGGTCGTCGACCGTCTGGATATGCTGCTCGGCGTTCTCGGCCCCCGTCGCGTAGGCCGAGCCCTTCTCGTTCACCTCGCCGCGGTAGTAGCGTCGCAGGTGATCGACGATGGTGGGCGCCGTCGCGCCCCCGAAGCCGAAGACGCCCTTGAAGATGGGCGGCTGGTCGACGCCACCCGAGACCTCCGACAACAGATCGAGCGCGCCGCACAAGGCCCCGCCGTCGAGCGTGGTCTTGCATTCGATGACGGCTCGCACGGCGTCGGGATGGACGACCACGAGTTCGCCTTCGCGGAAGAAGACGGGTTGGTCCATCCGATCGTAGATGAGTATGTCGAGCTGGCGCGAACAGCCGTGCACGAAGCCGGTGGCGACGTGATAGCGCTGCGGCAGATGCCTCTCAAGCAGGCGGCGGAGCAGGGTTTCGCGATAACCCCCGGACGTCGCCCTGTGTTCGATCAGGTTCCCGATCTGACGGCTCTGGGAGTCCATCTCTTCGGACAGGGAGGCCGCGAATCTGCGGCGCCTTTCCTGGATGAGACTGGCATGGGAGATCGACAGGACATCGACGGGCCCCCGCTTGGTGCCGCGGCCCTTCGGCGTCGGGGTGACGAGAAAGGTACCGGTCCCGATCCTGAACCGGATGGCGTCCTCGACGGCGTCCGTTGCGACGCTCAGGGCCGCAGACACGCTTGCGACGAGGTCGGGGAGAAGGGTCTCGCCGCCGCCTTCGGAGACCGTCTTCACCACGGCGTTGCCGATCAGCCGGTGAAGGGTCCGCCTCTCGTCTTCCGCCGGATGCGGATCGGACCAGTCGGGAAGAACGGCCACGTTCGAAGGCGGCGCGGTCCAGGCCGTGACCGGACCGGGCGCAAGCTTTCCGGCTTCGTAGACCGTCGCGGTTCCGAGTCGACCGTTCGCGTCCGTTCTGACCTCCTCGATGAGGACGTCGTGCCAGAGGCGGTTCTGGGGGCGATGATATCCCCTTCGCGCAAAGAGCGATGGAGTGTCGCGGCCGTCATGCTCGCCACGCCGCAAATTGGACCGGATCGACGCCCGCTCGCCAACCTCCGAGGCGAGATGACTTGCTTTGGGTCCAAAGGCTGGCGTGACTCTTCATGCAGGCATCTTCAAGTGATGCCCTTAACGCGCGGTAGTGCGCAGAGCTTTTTGGCAGGTTAGCGTCTTATCTGCGCCCTGTCAGGTATGTCTGCTCCGGGCGCATTTCTCCCGCTCGAAGCCTGTGAGATAGCTATCTCAGACGGACTTGGGGATCTTGGAGGTGCTCAAGACGACGGGCTTCAAAACCAGCGCGTCCACGAACCGCTTCGGCAGGGCGGCTAGCCCGCCGCCGATCTTGGAAAGCGTGAGCTCTCGGGCGGCTTTGAACGCGGTCATGACCGCGTCGACAGCCAGCTCCTCACGTTCGTCGATCCGACCGTCAGCTGCCACGACGTCTCGAAGGAATTGCATCAGCTCGGCCTGCATCGCGACGGCGTTGCAGTCCGGGTTGCCGGCTTGGAACTCCGCCAGCATCTTCGCGATGGCCTTCACGGAGACCGTATCGGTCGTGGACGTGAGCACATCGAGCGCGCGCGAGACGTAGTGTGGATCATATCCCCACTCATCGACGAAATGACGCTCGATCGCCTGGCGCTCTGAGGGGGCGACCTCCCCGTCGATCGATGCGACGCGGAGCGCGAGCGCGCCGACCATGTCGAGCAGCTGCATGCCCAGTAGGTCGATCGGCGTGTTGATGAACCGAGGGATGGTGTCGACCATGGCCTCGGTTTGCTTCTGAACCAGGCGCGTGACGCCATAGTAGGCACCGCCGGTGGCGACCGCGGCAGCCAGCACCCAGCCGATCGGAGTGGTCGCCACGCCGATGCCGATGAAGGACAGCCACCCCGCGGAGGAGGCGAAGAAGGTCCCTGCAACTATGGGCGAAGCGGCAACAGAGCCGGCCGTTATCGCGACGCCGCCCACATCCCAAATGCTCTGCAGGCCCCTCTTGGCCTTTAGGATCTTGTAGGCGTCTCCCCCGATTCGAAGCTTGCGCTTGAACTTGAGCGCATCGGCCACGACGCATTCCAGGTCGTCGCCGAACGCCTCCGGCTTGGAGGTCTTGCGGGGGCGACGGCTCACGCGACGCCGGCTTGGCGAAGCTGCGTCTGCAGGTTGGCAAGCCGCGCGCGCATGCCGCCGTCCGTCAGATCGTCCAACGCACCGAGGCTGATGCCGACGATGAGCAGAAGGGGAGTGAGCACGGGCGAAAGCACCGGTCCGACCACCGGGATCGAGCTGATCAGATAGGACAGCACCAGGGCGACCACCGCGCCGAACGCGATGCCCGGATAGGCCTTGGCCAACTCGAAGACGAACGCCATGACCCGAGCGCCGATGTCCACCAGCTTGCCGGCGACCACGATCGTCGCCTCCACCAAGCGCGACAGCGCCGATTTCATGTCGGCCGAGACGTCCAACCGATCGATCCGGCGGTTGATGGCCGCGCGATCGAGCAGCGGAGGGATGGCGGGAGTGTCGCCCATTTGTCTTTCGATCCCAATCTGAGCAGCCTTGCGGCGACCGCCGCAGATTACGCGACCCGCAAAGACGAGCAACCGAATGCCATGCTTTGCGCGCTCGATGCGCGCCAGATCAACATCGAACCTCCGATCGCAGTAGGCGGGACGGCCGCCCGCGGGGCGAACGTCCCCCACCATTGGGCCGCCGACCGCCCGTTCTTCGCCGTCCACTGCCGGCAACGCGGAGTGTCGTCCACGCGGCTCTCAGCGTGCGGAGGTCTCGACGCGTCGGGGTCGCGCGCCGATCCGCTGAAGTTCGATCGACGCGTTCACCTGCTGGATCAAAGCCGGTTCGGTCTCCGCCAGCTCGCGAAGCAAGGCGGCGAGCCCCGCACGCGCGTCTGAGCCTTCCATCTTGCAAAGTTCGGCGACGAGCGTCCGCCAGCGGCCGGAAGGGGCGGGAACAGGCTCGGGGCAGGGGGGCGATCAACGTCATTCTTGTGTTTCCGTCGCGCCACCGACGGACTGCGTAGCCGGCATGACGAGCCGCCGGCAAGATCAATTGTTCTGTTTTTGTTCCAATGTCGGTGGACAAGCCTGGAGGTCGCTCATCCCAGGGTCTGCGCCATAAGCCAGACCGTGCCGGCTATCTGCGCCGCGGTGACAATCACTAAGGCCACGATGAGGGCGACCTCCGTCCTGCTGGGGCGGGTCGGGCGGTCGCTCATCGGGCGGTCGCCGCGGGTGGACGAGCACCGGAGCATATCGGCGCGCGGGCATTGAAGCGCTCCCAGACCACTGCCATGCCGCTGCGGACCATCGCACAGTTCACCTCGGTGCCCGCGGCGTTCCAGCAAATGGCGGTCACGCGGCGATGGCTTCTTCCCGTGGCGCGGCACGTCAAAACCTGGTTACCCACCAGCGTCTCCAGACGGGCCGTCGACGCGGCCGCGGACGCCGGAGCGCAGGGATGATCGGGAGCGCAGGTGTCGTCCCGCTCGCGCGCGGAGATGGCGTGAAGTCGGATCCGCGTGCCGTCTTCGCACCTGAGCGTGTCGCCGTCGGTCACCGACGCCGTCCGACACATGAATGTCGCTCCCGCATCCTGCAGAGCGACGGGCTGGACGGCCCCTCGGCCATCGCTTTCCCGCTGCGCCAGGCCAAAGAGCAGCACGGCGGCGACCACGAGCAGGGTTGCGCCAATCGAGGAGAACCGACGCCTCAAACCGGAGCGCTCCGAGCCGGGCCCATGACGCGTGGAGGAGGGGATCTGTCCATATCCGGGCACGATGACACCGCGCACGACGGCGGGCCAGGGGCGGGCCGCATCCCTCCACCACTCGCCGTTCGAGCCGATGCGCAGACGCTTGCCGGACCAATATTATATGAAAACCCCCTCCCCCTCCTCTCTCCTCTCCTAATCCCCTCTGCCATCCATCCTTCCCAAGGGTGGAATCCAATCCCTCCTCGCTTGCTCAAGCTTCCAGCCGGCACGCTCCGGGAAGGTGGAACTTGAATGAGGTCAGCTAAGTCGCGGGCCCAGTGAACCTCGCTGCATCGTCAACGCAGCTGAGGCCTTCCCTTGGACCTGTTTCCTCCCGACCGCCTGCCCCTGGTGCCCGAAGCCCTCCTGACCGCGCACAAGGTCAACCACCCCGCCGACAGCCGTTTCCGCGCCTGCGCCCGCCTGCTTCAGGCCCTTCATCGTGAGGCGGCCGGCTGGGGCATTGGGACCTACACCACCGCCGCGGGACGCAAGCGCAAGATGGGCCACCTGGTCGGCGTCTTCGACGGCGCGGCCGGGGCGAACTTCCTGAGCCCCGAGGTTCATCGACTGGCCCGGCGCGAGCTCGCCTATCGCGAACCGGGCGCGATGTTCGAAGAGAAGCGGCTCTACGAGAACCTGCTTTCCTCCACGCCGCTCGCCCTGAACCTGCTCGGCCCCATCAAGCTGAACCGCGACCTGGCCGAAGCCTTCGTCCGCGAGGCCCTGCCGGATCTGGCCGGCCGGGTGTGCTCGGTCGCCTTCGAGCACTCCCCGGGTCGTGGTGACCCCAACTTCACCGACGACGCGACCGCCTTCGACGGCTTCATCACTCTGCGGCTGGAGGACGGCCGCAAGGCCTTCGTCGCCATCGAGATCAAATACTCGGAAAGCTGCGGCGAGCCCGAGCCGCGCATGCGCGAGCGCTACGACGCCCTCAGCGCCTCGAGCGACCTCTTCCTCGACCCGGACGACCCGGCCCTGCGCCGCAACCCGATCCAACAGATGTGGCGACTGCACATGCTGGCGCAGTCGATGATCGACGCGGGCCTCTACGACGCCGGCGCGGTGGTGGTGATCGCGCCGCGGCTGAACGACCAGGTCCAGCGGGCCGTGAGCCAGTACCGGGCCCACCTCGCGCCTGCCGCGACCGGCAAGGCCGCCTTCGTCGACCTGCCGCTGGAAGACGCGGTCGCCGCGCTGGCCCTGGCCGGCGCACCCGACATGGCCCGGGCCATCACAACCCGATACGTCGACTTCGGTCCCATCCACGCTCTGATCTGATGGGGGCGCTTCCTCTCTTTCCGCAAGGCGACCCAGGGCGTGACCGCGCCCTGGGGGCGCTCCTCGGTGCGGCACGCGGAGCCCGGGAGTCGCGACGTCTCATGGGCGGACGCGCCGCCGCCGACTGGCCCGACGCACAAGCCGTCATGATCCACGCCGCCCACGCCCTCCTGGAAGCCGGGACCCTGGCCCCCGGCGACCTCCTTCGTCGCCTGCTGACCGACTGGGCCCAGGGCGCGGGCCGCCCCCGCCTCCTGCGCGTGCTTGACCCGGAACGTCCGCGGCACACGGGACACGGCTTTGTCGCTGGCCTCGCCGTCGTCGGCATCCTTCGTCGGGCCGATCGCAGGACCGCGCAGCAGGAGGCCATGCACCTGGCCGCCTTGATGAACGCCACGCCTGAGGAAAGCGAGGCGCTGGAGTTGGCCAGCATCTTCGTCCGCCGCGCCCTTCTCAGCGGCGACGCCGCACACGCCTTGGAAGCCATGGACTGGGAAGGCGACGACCGCGTCGCGGCCGTGGCGGCCGGACGTTCCCTGCCGACCGACGAGCCGCGAGACGTCGTGTCCGCACTGGATCAGGCGCGGACGCTCGCCCTCAATGCGGACGGTCTGGCAGTTGGGTTCGACGCGCTCGTCCGCGTCGGAGCCACACCCGCCGCCTTCATCCTCACCGGCATGATGGTCGGTGCCGCCAAAGGAGCCGCCGACCTCGGTCTCGTGCCTCCCGCTTCCGACCGCCACTCCACGACCACCGCCCGCCTGGAAGCCATCGGCGGTCAGCTGCTGGCGCGGGTGCATGACGCGCGCGCCTCGACCTACGCCTTGCCACGGAGGCGTCGATGACGTTCCGCCTCACCAAGATCCAGAGGAAGAAGCTGATCGCAGCGTGGGGGCGCATGGACGCGGCGCGCGCCAGCGGCGCGACCTTCGACCCATTCCCGGTGGCCAAGTTGTTCACCCCGGATGCCGGCGCGACGTGGTTGCTGGCCGCCGTCAGCCCAGACGAGACCCTCGCTTGGGGCGTGGCGGACCTCGGGCTCGGCTTCGTCGAAATCGGCGAGGTGGATCTCGAGGAGCTGCGCCGGCTTCGCGGACGGCTCGGCTTGCCGGTCGAGATCGATCGGTGGTTCAAGCCCGACCGATCGCTGGCGACCTACCAACGTGAAGGTCAGGCCGCCGGCCGTCTGACCGCCTAGTCCTCGGCGCGCTCGCCGTCCGGCCTGAGCAACACGAGCCAATCCGCAAGGCCCATGGCGGCGGCCAGCGCATGCACCGTCTCGATCGTCGGGTTGCGGCGGCCGGCTTCCAGGCTGCTGACGTAGAACTGAGATGTGCCCGCGCGGTCGGCCAACTCTTCCTGAGTCAGGCCCAGCTGGATCCGCGCGCGGCGGACGTTGCGGCCCACCAATGCGCGGATGTCCATGCCGAGACGGTGACCATCTCGACGGTCACGCTGAACCAACTATAGTTGTTAATCGAGTGGAGGAGGCCAAGGCATGCGAGATGGCTTGAGAGGGGTGGTCGCCCTGGCGATCGTCATGGCGGCGTCGGGGACGGCCGCTTGCGATCAGAGGGCCGAGGCCGAAACGGCGTCTCCGGCGGCGGGCCCGGGCCATGCGTCAACCGGCTCAATCCGCGTCGAGCGAACGGGCGACGGCCAGGATCCCGGCCCGTTGGAGCCCATGCCTTCGGCTCAGCAAAAACTGGCGATGGCGGCGCAGTTCGACCCGCGTCGGCCGTGGTTCTCGCCCTATCTGACCACCGCGGAAGCGACCGAGAGCAAGGGTTTCTACATCCAGTTTCTCGAGGCGTCCCCCGGCAGCCGCGCTGAGCGCCAAGGGTGGGCGGGCTACGCGCGGTACGTGGCGCTGGAGCGCTCACGGCAGCAGGAATACGCGCAAGCCGAGGCGGTTCGTCTCGACGAGAAAGCTTCGCGCGAGGATCGGGATCGTCCCGAGGCGGAGGAATTGTGTCGCCGCTATCGCGCAAACCCTGACATGAGCGCGGCCGAAATCATCAGCATCCATGAGCGGCTCGAGCAGCTGGCCATCCCGTATCCGAGCCCATTGTCGAGCTGCGCGACCAGCGTCAGGTTCAGTTACGGCGAAGCGCTGGATCGCAATCGGGTGTGCTCCGCGGCACCGTGCTGACGGCAAAAGGCGTTGGACAAAGCTGGATGATGGTCGAAGACCGCCGAGGTTAGACGCCCGACGGCTCAATGGTGTGGGGCTTGCGGCACCCAACTCTCGACCATTCCACCGGACACGAGACGCCTTTCTATCGTTGCGCCTCACGCCTTTCCGCGCTGGGCCGCGCAGAAAAAAGGGCCGGTCTGCGCCGGCCCCTTCCAGATTTCAACCTTCTCGCTCCAGCTAGACTCTGAGCCTTCTCAGACCGAGTTCCGACTCAGACGCCGTCTTCGGGTACGCGTCGGCGGTCGGCCCGGAACTGTGGCCTGCAGGCTCGGTCGCCGGCTCCGCGCGGTACGCCTGATATTCCGCCGCATAGGCTCCACAAACCAGCGGGTAGGGCCGGGAGGCGTTCTTCAAGAAGTCCTTCATCCAGGTGACGTGCCGCCCGCGGTTGACGACAAAGCGCTTCCAGGGGGTCGACCCGAGCAGGTGATGCGAAAAGCCGGCCCGCTTTCCGATGATCTCCCCGGTCTTGCCGAACGAGCTCGGCTTGGGGGTGTAGCTGATCGTCTTGGTCTTCGTGACGTAGCCGAAAAGCGTCCACTGCTGCCGCATGTCTGCTTTCAGGCCCGTTTGTTCCGGGCGGTCAGAGAAGTCGAGGGCGCTCGCATCCAACGGCAGATGCGACATCGCCCCGGTCTGTTGAGCCGTCGATCCGGCCGACGCCAAAGACCGCTGGATCACACGCCACAGCGCCGTCCGTTCTTGGGGCGGGCAGCAAAACAGGTAGTGCGTGTGCACGCCGACGGTCGGTCCGCTTTCGTGAACCCAAATCCAGCCGATCAAGGCGTCCAAGCGCTTGCCTTGGAATGTGCGTCCCTTGGCCCACTCCCTTACGCGGCGCATGAGACGCGCCTGCGCCGCGGCGATGTTCGCTTCGTCGATCCCGGCCCGCTCCCAGGCGATCGTCACAAAGACGTTCATGACCAGGCCCATGCAGTTCGCCCGCAGTACGATTTCGTGCAGGTGGGTGACCTGGGCCTTCGACAGGGCGGTCGTCTTGCGGTGCTTCTGCGACGGCCGGTTAAGACTGTCGGTGGGGAAGAAGGGGTTTACTTGCCGGGGCTGAAAGGTCTGATGCCGCGGCGGCCGGATCGGTCTCGTGTGGCCGATGGGCGGCTCTGCGGTCACGCTGTGCTCAAGGTCCAGTCGCTCTTCGTGGGTCCAATCAGCCAGCGGCAGGCACTGACGCTCACGCAGGCGCTGCTGCTTGCGGTCGAACTCGCGCTCCTCGTGGCGACGGTACTGCTCTTCCGTGTCCGACTGCGAGGGCATCGGCTCCTGCAACGTTCCAGCGGTCCGCATCACGACTTCTCCGAGTCGTCGGCCCGGCCGATCGCTTCAGCCTCGGCGCGCGACTTCGCCGCTTCCCGGAAGATCGAAACCCAGTCGAGCCTGACGTGCTTCCTGATCGGTTCGAACAGGGCTGCGCGCGGTTTGATCGCGTCGCCCTTGTAGATGTGTGCGAGTGCCGCCCGGGGGGCCCGGAGCAGGGCGCGCGGCGGCTGGCTGTTTTGCCACTCTTCAAGCGACAGAGTCGCGTTCGGCGGGGAGGGCGTGCCGGCCGGTGCGGCAGCGGCCGACGCCACGATGGGGTCGCTTTCGGAGGTCCGTTCAGTCGGACGGGGGGCATCGATCACGTTAGATCTCCTGGTGGGTTGGACGTGTTCAGCGCCGACGAGCTCGCTCTGTCTCGACGCTGGGAATCTGCCGTCAGCTGCTGGTGCGGCATGTGCTTCGGGCGGGGGCTACGCCGGCGCCGGCCCGTTTCGCCGTCTGGTCGTAGCGAGCAGATCAGGGAACAGGCGCTTCGGCCTACGAATGCTGGCGGCTCTTCGTCAGGCGTCTCGGCGCGTACCCTTAGCCCGCTTGGAGCCGCTCGCCTTGATCGCGGCTTCCTGGCGCAGGAAATCCAGCCAGAGGCCACGGACGGTGCGGTCGTCCGCCGCGTCGAACAAAGCACGCGTACAGGCGCACTCCGGCAAGACCTGGTTGAAGTAGAGCGCGTCGGCCAGAACGGTCGCGTCCGACACGCGCGCGTAATCTTCGAAGCCCGGCGTCACCCTTTCGTGCGGGCCGTCGGCCAGGTCGATGCCGGCCAGGACCTTCGGCGGCCCAGCGGGGAGGCGCGTCAGTTCGACGTCGTCGCCCCCGGCGACGATCAACTCGTCGAAGGGGGACGTGTCGGCCGGAGCCAAGTCGGCCGGGAACCGATGGCGGAGATGCGGACAACCCCTGCAGGTCTCACGCCCCGGCAAGGCCGTCGCGGGGCTGGAGGGCTCAGCCATCGGCGCGCGCCTCACCGCGCTCTCGTAGTCAATCGGTCGACAGGCGGTGGTCTGTGCAGCGGCCATCGCGGTGGAGAAGTCCGTGTCCGCGTGGATCCGCCGGGTCACGGGGGTGATGGAGGGACGGACCATCAGCGCACCTCCGGATGGGAGAGCGCCGCAGCGACTTCGTCGATGTCCCATACGACGGTACCTGCCGTCAGCCTGATGCCGGGCGGAACGCGCCCCTGGGCGACCCAGGAGAACCACGTCGACCGGGAGATCTGCAGCCAGCTCGCGATGCTGCTGGCGCGCATCAGCTTGGCGTGCGGATTGAGGGGGGAGTGGGTGCGCATGGTGGGGGCTCCTGAAAAAGCAGAAGCGCCCACATAATGCAGCCGAAATGCGGAAAGATATAGCGAGGTAAAGCGGGCGACACCTTAGATCTGTCGACTCTTATCTTGCCGTTTTTCGGCTGCCGCCGTGATCAGCCTTTCGCCCTCCTTCAGGCGCTCCGCCAGGGTGCGCGCCCCCCGCGGAAGGCGGACGCGCTTGCCCGCCGCCATCTTAACAATCCCCGCAGCCAAGCCGCTTGGCATCGAGGCCTTTTCCGGCAGCAACAGTTTAGATACGGCAAGGAGCAGTATAGTCGTTGAATCTAGTAAGTCTTGCTTGACGGCGCGCGTTCTGTCCTTCTCCTTTAAACGAACGTATTTGTCATTGTCTTTTAGAGTGTTACGTAGTTTGTCGTTCTCGTTAATAATATACTTGAGCGCAGCCCATGCAAAATAAGCTGCGCTTGGTTGCAGTCGTTCGGGCCACGCCGACACGAGGTGCAAAATAGCCGCCGGACTGTCCTCCACGTTCGGGTCGAGCTCGTCTCGCAAGCGCCGATAACTTTCCAGCACTTTCAAACCCTCAGCAGGTTTGCTCGCTGACCGTTTGATGATGGTGAGAGCGTCGTGGGCGCGGGATTCGTCTAAAATGTATCCGTGCAGAACGAAGGCCGCGAAGGCGGCCGACCATGCCGGAAATTGACTAAGCTCTTTCAGAAGGGCGATGTCGTCCGAGGGCACGCGCGACGGGTCTTCTAAGAAGTCGCGGATGGTGATTCCCTGGACCGGCTTAAGGAACGCTGCCGTCAGCCCGGGGTCGGCCGAACCAAAGCGTTTTTCGACCAGCTCGGCATCCGGGCCAGGATGGGTCGCCGTCAGCAAGAGGATGAGCTGTTGCCGTGGTGTCGGCGCATTAGCGGGCGGCAGCCAGTCGCTCACATCCGCATCGCTGTCGCGGTCAGTCAGGTCGTTCACCGCCGTACCCCTCAAGACTGCCTGACGACGCAGGCACCCAATAGGCCGTGGCTCCTACGACCGCTCCCACCTTAGCTTTCGGCCGAGGCTTTCGCAGCACCTACGATCTCCAGCAATCGGTCTTCCCAAGCCTGAAGCGCGCGGCGTCTCTCGCCCATGTAGCTGTTGACGTCATAGTGGATGGCTGTGACGGCCGCGCCGCCGCCCGCATCTGTCGAGTGGCCCAACACTTTCGATCGAATGAAAGGCGACACGCCGAGACGCTCGCTCGTCAAGGCGGTAGCTCCCGTCCTGCGAAGATCATGCAGGGTAGCCCCTTCGATGCCGGCCGTTGCGGATAGGCGCGCCAGCGCACGCGACAGGCTCATGGGATCAATGGAACACTCCGCGTCCCTCGCGTTCGGAAACACCGCCTTCACGTCCGAACCGCCCACCTTCTTCGCCAAATCGATGGCCTCTTCGATCAAAGCGATGGAGTGAGGCGGCAGCGGGACTGAGTGGGGACGGCCACCCTTCATGCGATGGGCGGGGATGGTCCACACGGCGTCGTCGAAGTTGATCTCCGCGATCTGCATGCCGGCGATTTCGGAACGCCGCTGCAGCAACAGTGCGCAGAGCATGACCGCGATCCGCAGCTGCCTACCGACGAAGCACTGACGTCCCTGGCGATCAGTCAGGCTGCCCTCGGTGTTGAGCACCCGCCACAGCTCTTTGAGCTCGTCGGTCGACCAGGTGCGCGTGCGGGGCTGTTGGTCTGCGAAAGGGGCGAAGCCCGTCGCAGGATTGATCTGCACCAGGTCTTCAGAAATCCCGTAGGCGAAGACTTGGCGAACGAGGGCCTGGCAGCGATTGGTTTGCGCGCCGATCCCCTTGCCGACCATGTTCCTGAGCAGGTCCTTCACGATCTTTCGGTTGATGTCCTCCAGGATCATCTGACCGATGTTGGGGATGACATGACGACGGGCCAAGCGCTCTTCATAGACGATCGTGACTTCGCGCTTCCTTTTTCCCTTGGGCTTCCACTCGCCTGCGCGGCTGGCCTGGACGTACTGGTCGTAGAGCTGTTCGAACGTCAGTTGGGCGTCGGCCGCGACCTTAGCGCGTCGCTTGGCGGCCGCAGGGTCTCGGCCATCCTCGACTTCTCCCCGAATTCGCCCTGCCTCTATCCGCGCAGACCTGAGAGACATGTGCGGGAAGCGACCGAGCTTGAACCGAGGCTGGCTGCCGTCTGTGGCCCGATAGCGTAGGACGAACGTCTTCAAGCCGCGCTCGGTCACACGAAGGCAAAGGCCGGGCGTCCTCAGGTCCCACAGCTCGAGACGCTCTCCCGGAGCGGCCTTGGCGGAAGCTACTAGCTTGTCAGTCAGCTGCAGTTTGGGCATCGGATCCTCTGTGCCCCAAGTTCGCTATGGGGCACAAATCGCCTGAAATCGGCTGGATTGCGATGTAACGCTTCGGACGCTGTTGTCCAGCAAGGATATGAATTTACTCGAGATCCTGGACTGATCTGGACTGGACTAGACCCGACACTCAAAAATTCCTAAAGCCGAGGTCGGAGGTTGGAGTCCTCCCGGGGTCGCCATCGGCGCCGCCGTCGTCCGGTCATCCTCCGTTAACCGCGATGAAACCGCGCCCGCGCCAGGGTGCGCGCGAATGTCCGCGCGCCGCACATCCCGCCGGGTCCTGAACTCGACCGTGGCCCTGGCCGCGGCCGGGGCCGTCGCGCTGTCGCCGGTCCTGCCCCTGGCGCAGGAATACCAGCCGGCCGCCCTGGATCCGGTGGCCATCCGCATAGGCGCGGCAGCCGACTACACGCGCCTTGAGTTCGCCGGCGTCGTCGGCGCCCGCGCGCGGGTCGTCATCGAAGGGCGGCGGGTGGTCGTCCGCATCGGCACGACCGCCGCGCCCGACGTCTCGCGCCTCAAGGTCGATCCTCCCGCGGGGGTCGAGGCGGTCGAGACGCGCGCGGTGCAGGGCGGCACGGAACTGGTCCTGACGCTGGCCGAGGGCGCCGAGGCCCGCACCGGCACGGCCGACGGCGCCGTCTTCCTGAACCTCTACGCGCCCGGCCGGGCGCCGGAACCGTCCGTCGCAGAGACCTCCGCTGAAGCGGACGTCCCGACCGTCGGGGTGCGAACCGAGGCGACGGCCGACGGCGTCACCCTGAGGTTCGACTGGCCGCGGTCGGTCGGGGCCGCCGTGTTCAGGCGCGGCGAAGCGGTGTGGGTCGTGTTCGACGCCGCCGCCAAGCTGGACCTGGCCGACGCCGCGAATCTGGGTCCCGCAAAGGGCGCCCGGTGGGCGGCCGGGCCGGACTACGTCGCGCTGAGGCTCGAGGCGCCCAAGGCCCTGACCGTCTCCGCCTCGGCCGACGGCGGAGCCTGGACCGTCCGCATCGGCGGAGGCGCGACGCCCGCCGGCGGCGTCAGCCTGGATCGCGACCCGTCCGGAGAGCCGGCGCTGGCCTTCAACATGGCGGGGTCGGGCCGGGCCATCTGGCTGACCGACCCGGTGGTCGGCGACCGGTTCGCCGCGGTGACGGCCGTGGGGCCGGCAAAGGGCTTTCCGCAGCGGCGTCGCACCGTGGACCTGCACGTCCTGCCTTCGGCGCAGGGACTGGCGATCGAGACCCTCGCCGACGATCTCAGCATCGCGGCCGACGGCGATCGCGTGATCGTGTCGCGTCCGCGCGGGCTGATCCTGTCCTCGCCCACGGCCCTGCTGGAGGCGGCCGAACCGACCGCCGACGACGCGCCGCGCAAGGCGCCGAATCCGGCCCTGATCCTCGAGGACTGGAAGGGCAGGGACGAGGATGGCTTCCTGGCCCGTCACCGCAAGCTTCAGGCCGAGGCGGCCGAGGAGGGCGCGGCCGCCGTCGACGATCCGCGCGCGCCTGCGGAGAAGCGTCTGGCCTATGCCCGCTTCCTCGTCGGCTCGGGGCTGGGATACGAGGCGATCGGCGCGCTGAACGCGCTGGTCGACGTGCAGCCCGGCATGCTCGGCGAAGCCGAGGTGCGCGGCCTGCGCGCCGCCGCCCGCGTGTCCATCGGCCGGCTGGAGGAGGCGCAGGCCGACCTGTCCGGCGCCGCGATAGCCGGCGATCCTTCGGCCAGGGCATGGCTGGGCCTGATCGCGAGCCGGCGCGGCGACTGGGAGGAGGCGCGCCGCCAGTTCGCGGCCGCCGCCGGCGTCGTCGACGCCTTCCCCCCGGAATGGCGCGCCCGGTTCGCCTGCGCCCACGCCATGGCGGCGATCGAGCTGGGCGACGTCGAGGCCGCCCGCGCCCTGATCGCCTACGCTCTCAGCCAGCAAATCGGCGCGTCGGAGCAACTCCAGATCCGCCTCGTGCAGGCGCGCCTGTTCGAACAGATCGGCGAACTCGACAAGGCCGCGGCGGTCTTCACCGCGGTCGGCAAGGCGCCGCTGGACGCCGTCGCCGTGCCCGCCCGTCTGGGCGTGGTGCGCATCGGCATGGCCAACGGCAAGGTGGTGCCGAAGGCGGCGGCGGCGGAGCTGGAGACCCTGCGCTGGCGCTGGCGCGGCGACGCGACGGAGCTGGAGGTCATCCGCACCCTCGGCCGGCTGTATCTGTCGCAGGGCCTGTACCGCGAGGCGCTGACGGCGCTGCGGGCGGCCGGCCCCCGCATGGCGACGATGCCCGGCGGGGTCGAGCTGCAGGCCGACGTCCAGGCGGCGTTCCGCATGCTGTTCCTGGAGGGCGGCGCAGACGGTCTGCAGCCCATCCAGGCGCTGGGCCTGTTCTACGATTTCCGCGAACTGACGCCGATCGGCGCCGACGGCGACGAGATGGTACGCCGGCTGGCGCGCCGACTGATCGACGTCGATCTGCTGGACCAGGCCGCCGAGCTTCTGAAGTATCAGGCCGATCAGCGCCTTGACGGGGTGGCGCGGGCCGTCGTCGCCACCGATCTGGCCACCGTCTACCTGATGGATCGTCAGCCCGAGGCGGCACTGCAGGCCATCTGGTCGTCGCGCACCACGCTTTTGCCGGCGGCCCTGAACGCCGAGCGTCGCGCGCTGGAGGCGCGGGCCCTGATGGATCTCGGGCGCTTCGACCACGCGTTGGAGGTGCTGGGCGACGACGCGTCGACCGCCGCGCTGGAGGTGCGGGCCGAGGTGCTGTGGAAGCAGGAGAACTGGGCCGGCGCGGGCGCCCTGTACGAGCGCCTGCTGGGCGACCGGCATCTGGATGCGGCGACGCCCCTTTCGGCGGCGGACGAGACCCGGCTGATCCGCGCGGGCGTAGGCTATTCGCTGTCGAACGACGACGCCGGCCTGTCGCGGCTGGCCCAGCGCTATGCGCCGTTCGTCGAGAAGGCCCGCAACCCGGACGCCGTGCGGATCGCCCTCTACGACCCGCTGACCCTGTCGTCGCCGTCGGGTCTGGCCGCGGCGATCCAGAGCTCGAACACCTTCACCGGCTGGGTGGAGGGCGCCCGGACGAAGTTCCGGGAGCAGACGCCGGCGGCGCAAACGAAGACGGGCGGAACGACGCCTGCCGCTCCGCCCGCCCGTCCGGCCCCCGCGGGGGCCTGATCTCTCAAGAAGCCGAACGGCTTACTTGTTGACCGCATCCTTCAGCGGCTTCGAAACGCGGAAGCGCACGGCCTTCGAGGCGGCGATCTTGATGGTCGCGCCGGTGGCCGGGTTGCGGCCTTCGCGGGCGGCCCGCGCGGCGGTGTCGAACACGCCCAGGTTCGAGATGCGGACGTCGCCGCCGCTCTTCAGCGACTTGTGGATGTTGTCCACCATGGCGGTCAGCACGCGGCCGGCGTCGGCCTGGGACACGCCCGCGTCCTTGGCGACGGCGGCGATCAGTTCGGCTTGAGTGGTCATATGGGTCGTTTCCGATTTTCTGCCGCCCGACGGGGCGACGACGGACGGATTGACGCCGCTTTTCGTTCGCTTGGCAAGCGGCTTTGCCGCTGAAAGCCCCACGGGCTGGGGATTCACCCCCCGCCGGACGCTCTCTGGAAGCTCTCGACCAGACTGCCCGCGACCAATCTCCAGCCGTCCACGAGGACGAAGAAGATCAGCTTGAAGGGCAGCGACACCACCACCGGCGGAAGCATCATCATGCCCATGGACATCAGCACGCTGGCGACCACCAGATCGATGACAAGAAACGGAACGAAAAGCAGAAATCCGATCTCGAACGCCGTCTTCAGCTCGCTGATCATGAAGGCCGGGACGATCACCCGCAGCGGCAGTTCCTGGGCGGTCGGCGGTATGTCGACGTTCGACAGTCGGGTGAACAATTCCAGGTCGCCGCGGTCGACCTGGCCCAGCATGAAGGTCTTCACGGGATCTGCCGCCAGATCGAACGCCTGCGGCAGTTCCATCTGCTGATCCATCAGCGGTCTGATTCCCGAATCATAGGCGTCCTGCCAGGTCGGAGCCATGACGATGGCCGACAGGAACAGGGCCAGCGACACCAGCACCGCGTTCGGCGGGGACTGCTGCATCCCCAGCGCGGTGCGCAGCAGCGACAGCACCACGACGATGCGCACGAAGCTGGTGGTCATGATCACGATCGACGGGGCCAGGCTGAGCACGGTCATCAGGCCGACCAGCTGCACCACCCGGGTGGTCAGCCCCGCGCCCGTCCCCAGGTCGACGTTGATGGCCGACGACCCGGCGGCCTGCGCCTGCGCCGCCTCCTGCGCGAACGCGCCCAGCGGCCACAGTAGGCAGGCCAGTGTGACGCACAGCGACAGCAGGGCGGCCCGCTTCACCTCGTCACGCGTCGGCTTGACGAACACCGTCACTTGCCCGGGCTCCGGGGCTCGATCAGCTCCTTGCCCTCGCCGAGCAGCAACAGGCGCTCCTCGTCGTCGATCTTGACCAGCACCAGGCGGCGCGCCGGGTCGAGCACGAGCGTCTCCATCACCTGCATTCGCCGCTCGCCGCGCTGGGCCGACAGCTTCGCCATCAGCTGCGGCGCATAGCGACGCGCCGCCCAGGCCGCGCCCCCGATCAGGCCGAGGGTGAAGGCCAGGCCGAAGACGGCGCGCAGGAGGTCGAGGAAATCCATCGACCGGGATCGTTAAGGATCAGGGTTAACGGCCGGTTGAGAAAACCTTTGATTAACCACGACAGGTCACGATTTCGCTCGGGCACGTCCGCCCGCGTCGCGAAGGGGGAACGGCCGTGTCCATCGCCGACCTGCCGCTGCTGAACCAGATCAAGGGCCGGCTGACGTGGCTGGACGAGCGCCAGCGCGTCATCGCCCAGAACGTCGCCAACGCGGACACGCCCGGCTACATGGCTCGCGACCTGCGCCAGCCGACCGACTTCGCCAGGGCCATGCAGAACGCCGGTGGCCTGCAGATGACGCGGACCTCCGCGTCCCACCTCGCGCCGTCGAACGCGCCGGCGCGGTTCGCGGTGCAGGACAGCCCGGATTCGGAGACCACCCTCGACGGCAACGCCGTGGTCGTCGAGGAGCAGATGCTGAAGATGGCCGAGAGCCGCATGGCCTACGACGCCGCCATCAGCCTGTACCAGAAGTCCATGTCGCTCCTGCGCATGGCCGCGCGGCCGCCCGGTCGCTGAGGAGGGCTGACCCGTGCCTGACCCCATCCCGCCCCGCAACTCGACCCTGGCCGTGGCCGCCAGCGCGCTCAAGGCGCAGCAGTCCCGCATGCGGGTGATCGCCGAGAACATCGCCAACGCCGACTCCACGTCGGACACGGCGGGCGGTCAGCCCTACCGCCGCCAGGTGCCCGTGTTCCGGGCGCGCGAGGTGGACGGCGCCACCGGCGTGGCCCTCGCCGAGGTGCGCGCCGACCCGGGCGAGTTCCGCCGGGATTACGATCCGAACCATCCCGCCGCCGACGCCGAGGGCTATGTGCTGCGTCCCAACGTCGACACGCTGGTCGAGGCCATGGACATGCGCGAGGCCCAGCGCGCCTATGAGGCCAACCTGAACGTCATCGAGACGGCGCGCGCCATGGAGCAGCGCACCCTCGACATCCTGAAGCGCTGAGGACCTGATCCATGAACCCGATGGCGGCGATCAAGGCCTATCAGTCGGTCCAGTCGGGCGCCGCCGTCGGGGGACCGGGCGGCATGGACCCGGCCGGGGGATCGGAGTTCGGCGCCATTCTGGACGGCGTGATGAAGGGTGCGGTCGAACAGACCCGTGCGGCGGAAAGCCAGATGTCCATGGCGGTGCAGGGCCAGGGCAGCCTGATCGACGTCGTCACCGCCGTCTCGTCCGCCGAGGCGTCGCTGGAAACCGTCATGGCCGTGCGCGACCAGGTGATCCAGGCCTATCAGGAGATCATGCGGATGCCGATCTGACGCGTCGGTCAGGCTTACCGCGATTTCATCCGCCTCCCGCATCCGCGGGGCTTCCGCCGCGCCTCTTCCTCCGACACCTTCGGAGCCATGATGACCCGCACGCTCACCGCACTTGCCGCCCTCGCCGTCGCCTGCCTCGCCACCGCCGCCGAAGCGCAAATGCGCCAGCCGCAGGGGCCCGCGCTGATGGTGCGCGCCGGGAACCTGTTCGACTCCGAGGCGGGCCGCATGGTCGGACCGCGCGATCTCCTGATCCGCGGCGAGCTGGTCGTGGAGGTGGGGCAGGGGCTGGCCGTTCCCGACGGCGCGGTCGTGGTCGACCTGTCGCGCTGCTCGGTCCTGCCCGGGCTGATCGACGGTCACACCCACATCCTGATGGAGCAGGCGCAAGGCCAGCCGCTCAGCCAGGTCGCGGCGATCGACGCGGGCATCGAGGGCGACGCCCTGCGCGCCCTGTCGGGCGCGAAGCGTGGCCGCGAGTATCTGGATGCCGGCTTCACCACCATCCGCGACCTCGGCAATTCGGGGCGATTCCTCGACCTGCAGCTCTCGCGCGGCTTCGCGGAGGGTCGCGTGCCGGGGCCGCGCCTTTACGGGTCGGGTCCTGGTCTGGCGCCGGCCGGCGGTCAGATGGAGCCCCTGCCGCACGATCCTCACCATCTCGTCGGCGCGGAGTATCGCATCGTGACCGGTCCCGACGACGCCCGCGCCGCGGTGCGCGAGGCCGTCGCCGCCGGGGCATGGGTCATCAAGGTCTATCCGGAGGCCACGCCGCAGCGGACCCGCCTGTCGGTGGCGGAACTGGAGGCCGTCGTCGACGAGGCGCGTCGCCACGGCGTTCCGGTCGCCGCCCACGCCACCTCCGACGCGGCGATCCGCGAGGCCGTCATGGCCGGCGTGACCTCGATCGAGCATGGCTATGAGGTGTCGGACGAAACTCTCCGGCTGATGGCGCGGAAGGGCGTGTATCTGGTCCCGACGGACCCTTCGCTCGAGATGGCGCAGGAGTTCAGCGCCGGCTGGACCCCACGACCGCCGGTCGCCGAGATCGAGGGAATGCTGGCCGGGCCGCGCGAGCGCTTCGCCCGCGCCCACCGGATCGGTGTGCCGATCGCCATGGGCTCCGACCTCTACATGCCCTACGGCCCCGGGCGCGGTCATGGCTCACGCGCCACCCTGACCGCCTACGTCGAGTCCGGCATGACGCCGGCCGAGGCGCTGCAGACCGCGACCTGGAACGCCGGCCGCATGATCGGCGACGACCGTCTGGGCGTGCTGCGGCCCCGGTCCTTCGCCGACCTGATCGCCTTGCCTCTGGACCCCACGCAGCATCTCGACGCCCTGAAGGACGTGCGCCTCGTGATGAGGGGCGGCCGGGTGGAGAAGCTGGATCTGGAGCGCGTCTGCGGCGGCTGAGCGGAACGTCGGGCCCGCGCCCGCGCTTTCGTCGGCAAACCGACGGAGGCGGCCATGCTGAAAGATCTCGACGCCCAGCCCATTCTCGCCGTGTCTGATCTGGCGCGCGCCCGGCGCTTTTACGGCGAGACCCTGGGGCTGGAGGAGGAGGGCGGCGATGCGCCCGAAGGCCAGGCCATGACCGCCTATCGCACGGGGGCCACCCGACTGACCCTCTACGTGTCGGACGCCGCCGGCACCAACGAGGCCAACGCCCTTGTCTGGCCGGTGGCGGGCGGCATCGAGGAGATCGTGGCGGACCTGCGGGCGAAGGGCGTGACCTTCGAGCGGTATGACTTCCCCGAGACGACGTACGAGGACGGCGTCCACAAGTCGGGCGACGCCCGCATGGTCTGGTTCAGGGACCCCGACGGCAACATCCTGCATCTGATCCAGGGCATGTGATGACTTGAGACGGCGTTCGGGCTATCGCCCGCGCGCCCAAGGAGTCTCATGTCCAAGCTGACCCTCGCCGAAGAAGCCGCCCGTCGGCGCACCTTCGCCATCATCGCTCACCCCGACGCGGGCAAGACCACGCTGACCGAGCACATCCTGCTGGCCGGTGGGGCGATCCGTGCGGCCGGCGCGGTGCGGGCGCGCGGCGAGAACCGGCGCACGCGCTCGGACTGGATGAAGATCGAGAAGGAACGCGGCATCTCCGTCTCGGCCTCGGTCATGACGTTCGAGTTCGAGGGCGGCATGTTCAACCTGCTGGACACCCCCGGCCACGAGGACTTTTCGGAAGACACCTATCGCACGCTCACCGCCGCCGACTGCGCCATCATGGTGCTGGACGCCGCCAAGGGCATCGAGCCGCAGACGCTGAAGCTGTTCGAGGTCTGCCGCCTTCGCGACATCCCGATCATCACCTTCATCAACAAGCTGGACCGCGAGGCCCAGGACCCCATGGCCCTGCTGGACGAGATCGCCAGCCGCCTGCAGCTCGACCCCTCGCCCATCTGGTGGCCGGCCGAAAGCGGCAATCGGCTACGTGGCATGGCCAGGGTCGGCGACGGGACGTTCCAGCCCTATGCCCGCAAGGTCGCCGGCTCGGACGAGGATCCGGATCACCCCGCCGCCCTGCCGCTGACCGACGCCGCCGCGTTTTTCGAAGGCGGCGAGCACGCCGACATGGCCGACGCGCTGGAGCTGGTCGAGGCGGGCTACAAGCCGTTCGACCGCCAGGCCTTCCTGGAAGGGCACATGACGCCCGTCCTGTGGGGATCGGCGCTCCGCCACTTCGGCATCGAGGAGCTGCTGCGCGCCATCGCCGACTGGGCCCCGCCGCCCAAGACGCTGAAGGCCCGCCGGGAAGCCCCGCCCGAGACCCGCAACGCGCCCGAGCCCCTCGACATGGTCGTCGAACCGGGCAGCCCCGAGGTCACAGGCTTCGTCTTCAAGGTCCAGGCCAACATGGACCCGAACCACCGCGACCGCATCGCCATGTTCCGCATGGCGTCGGGCAGCTTCAGGCGCGGCATGAAGCTGAAGGTCCAGAACACCGGCAAGTCGCTGTCGGTGAACAGCCCGATCATGTTCTTCGCCTCCGACCGCGAGCTGGCGGAGGAGGCCTATGCCGGCGACGTCATCGGCATCCCCAACCACGGCGTGCTCCGCGTCGGCGACAGCCTGTCGGAGAGCGGCCTGATCCGCTTCGCCGGCCTGCCGAACTTCGCCCCGGAAATCCTGCAGCGCGTGCGGGTCAAGGATCCGCTGAAGGCCAAGCACCTGAAAAAGGCGCTGGAGGGTCTGGCGGAGGAGGGCGTGACCCAGCTGTTCCGCCCGGAACTCGGCAGCGACTTCATCGTCGGCGCCGTGGGTCAGCTGCAGTTCGAGGTCATGGCCGACCGCCTGGGCGAGGAATACGGCCTCGACGTCGTCTTCGAACCCTCGCCCTGGGCCGAGGCCCGCTGGATCGCGGGCGACAAGGCCGACCTCGAGGACTTCATGGCCAAATACCGCCCCCAGATGGCTGTCGACATCCACGCCGCCCCGGTGTTCCTGGCCAAGTCCAGCTGGGAGACGGGCTATGTGGGCGAACGGTTCGAAAAGGTCCGCTTCATGAAGACGAAGGAGCGGGGCTGAGGCGTTAACCCATCGCCTGCACCGGCCCTTAAGCGCGCGGCGGCGATGGGCAGGGGACCGCTTTCGGGAGTCCCCTATGCCGCGCATCCGCACGGACGCCTACGCCCTGTTTCTGGCCTTCGTCTTCGCGGGCGCCTTCATGTTCGGCCACCTGAAGCTGGGCATGCTCGACCTTCCGGACCCGCTGCGGACCTATGACCGGCTGCTGATCTGGCTGGCGGCCGGCTCGGCCATGTACGTGGCGCTGTTCTCGCTGGGCCACTTCGCGATGCGGGGCCGCAACGTCGGCGAGCGCTGGGCCTATGCCGTCTGGGGCGGGATCAGCCTGGTCTCGATGTACCTGTGCTTCAAGGGACCGACGCGCCTGGCCGTCGTGTTCGGCAGCGGCCAGGGCGTGATCGGCCTGATCATCCCCTTCGCCATCGGCGCGGCCTTCGGCTTCCTCTACGCCTGGCGCGCGGGCTGGGAGATCGACGACGCCGAGGATCTGGACGGCCTGCGCGCCCGCATGGCCGGCGTGACGTCGGAGCAGGAGGCGAACATGGACGCCTTCAGCCAGGGCGCCGCAGACTATTTCGCCGGACCGATCCAGGTGCGGACTTCCATCCCGCTGATGCTGCTGGCCGCCGTGCTGGGCGGCATCGTGTTCGGACTGGCGCGCGGCGCCTTCACAATCGTCTTCGAGGTGACGCAGATCGCCGACCTGACCGGCCGGGCGGCGCTGCAGCGGGCCGGGTCGATGGTCGACTACGCCGGTCTTGAGATGGTCGCCATGGCCGTCATCGGCGCGGTGCCGATCGCCGTCTGCATGCTGGCGGGTCATTACGCCCTGCGCGGGCTCAAGCGCACCGAGATCTGGGCCTATGCCGGGGTCGGCTTCCTCGCGCCGCTGGTGCTCGGCATCCTGTGGCCGCCCCTGTATCTGATCGCCGCCCTGATGCTGCCGATCCCGGCCGCCATCGCCATGGCCGTCTATCGCAGCTTCGCGGGGCTGGAGCCCGTGCCGGTCAAGGAGGACGTGATCGCCCGCCGGGGTCGCGACCTGGTCGGCGCGGACCACCCCCGGCGGCGTTTCGCCCGGGTGATCCGCGCCCGGTGAGGCCTCAGGCGGCCTCGGAGACCTGATCCAGCGTCGGATAGTCGATGTAGCCGGCGTCCCCGCCGCCGTAGAAGGTCGACCTGTCGGGCGCGTTCAATTCCGCGCCGGTCTTCCAGCGTTCGACGAGATCCGGGTTGGCCAGGAAAGGCACGCCGACGCTGACGAGGTCGGCGCGACCCTCCGCGATGGCCTTTTCGGCCAGTTCGCGGGTCAGCCCGCCGTTAAGCATCACCGGCCCGCCGAAGGCTTCGCGGATCCTGGCGGCCAGCTGGGGTGCGCCGTCCTTGATCGACATCGGGGTGTCCGGCTCGCCCTCGATCAGGTGCAGGAAGGCCAGGCCGTATGGCTTCAGAGCCGCCGCGGCGTGCAGGAAGATCGAGGCCGGGTCGGAATCGACCGTGCCGTTGGCTCCGTTCGAGGGCGACAGGCGAATGGCGGTCCGGTCGGCGCCCCAGACCTTCACCACCGCGTCCACGACCTCCAGCATGAAACGTGCGCGGTTCTCCAGCGAGCCGCCGTAGCGGTCGGTGCGCCGGTTCGCGCCGTCCTTGAGGAATTGATCGATCAGGTAGCCGTTGGCGCCGTGGATCTCGACCCCGTCGAACCCGGCCTTCTTCGCCATCTCGGCCGCGTGGGCGTAGTCGGCGACGACCGCCTTGATCTGCTCGACCGTCAGGGCGCGCGGCGTTTCGAACTCAGTCAGGGAGAAGTCGGGACGCATGCCCTTGCCCTGCGCCGCGACGGCCGAGGGGGCGAAGCCCGGCAGGCCGTCGGGCTGATAGTCGGACAGCGACACCCGACCCACGTGCCACAGCTGGGCGACGATCAGGCCGCCGGCGGCGTGCACGGCGTCCGTCACGATCTTCCAGCCCCTCACCTGGTCGTCGGTGAAGACGCCGGGCGTGTGTGGATAGCCCTGACCGGATCGGCTGATCTGCGTGGCCTCGGAGATGATCAGGCCCGCCCCCGCGCGCTGGGCGTAATAGGTGGCGGCGGTCGCGTTGATCACTTCGCCCGGCGCCGCGCGGCTGCGGGTCATGGGCGCCATGGCGATGCGGTTCTTCAGGTTCAGCGCGCCGAGCGCGATAGGTTCGAAAAGGGGGGAGGACATCTGTTCTGCTCCTGCAACAGGTGCTGATGCAGATATGGGGCGATCCGGTTTGCGCAAGGTCGGGTCAGCCCTTCGAACCGACCTTCCGGCCGCGCATTTGCTTGTGGCTGGACTGGAGAAGGTTCAGCGTCCCACGGCGGGACGGGCCGGGAGTGCGCCATGTTCGAGTTCGGCAAGGATTTGCGTCGCCTTTTCGGCCGCGAGCGGGACCGCGACGATCTCGGATGGCTGGAACTGATCGGCGTGGAGCTGGTGGAGGCGGAGGCGCGGCGCGCCTCCATCGACGCGGGCCGGACCTCCTGCGCAAAACCGGATCAGGCCTGGCTCACCGCCGCCGCCCTCTGGCGCGAGCTGGCCGCCCGCACGGGCCGCAAGGACGCTCTGGACCACGCCGACGACGCAGCGCGCGACGCCGAGCGTGCCGCCCACGCCGCGGTCCGTCTTGAAGAGGCGCGCTGCGCGCTGGCCCAGTCGCTGCTGCTCCGCTTCGACCTCTACGGCGGACCCGCCCTGCTCGATCAGGCGGCGCAGTTGATCGCCCGCGATTCCGGCCGGCAGGCGACGGTCGCGGTTCATGCCCGGATCTCGTCGCGCAAGGCCCGGCTGGACGGGCGCCCGGTCCGCCTGCTGGAAGCCGCCGCCTTGCTGGACCTCGCCGTCCATGGTCTGGACGGATCCGCAGATCCCCTGGCCGAGGCGGTGCGGCTGGATCGCGCGGGTCTGACGCTGGAAGCCGGCATCGCCCAGCGCGACGCCCGCCTGCTCGATCAGGCGGGGCGCGATCTCTTCGCCCTCGTCGAGGCCTGTCCCGCCGAGCGCCGCCCCCTGACCCGGGCGCGCGCCCTGGCCCTCAGCGCCTCGGGTCTCGCGGCCCTCGCCGCCCTGGCCGACGACGCCCCGGCCCGGGAACAGGCCCGCGCACTGCTCGAGGCGGCCGGCGATCAGTTCACGCCGGACCACAGCCCCCTGGACTGGTGTGCGGTTCAGATGGCGTCCGGGGCCGGCTCGGCGCGGCTGGTCGCGGTCGAGGCCCTGTGTCGCTCGGCCGGAGCCGGCCTCGTGCTCGGTGCGCTGGCCCGCGAACGACTGTCCGCCGACAGGGTCGCCGCCGCGGAGGTCGCGGGAGATCCGGCGGCGCTCGATTCCGTTCAGGCCGAGCTGCGTCGTCGCGTCTCCGTCCCGGCCGCGCCGCTGGACTGGGCGGCCGACCAGATCGGCCTGGCGCGCGTGGCGCTCGCCCGCGCCCGCCTGTTCGACGCGCCGGCGGGGGAGACCGGGCTCATGCTGGCGACCGCCGCCGAGGTGGCCGCTGAAGAGGGTTGCCCCCTGCTGGCCCGCCAGGCCGAGGCCCTGCTGTCGCTCTAGGCGCCGTAGGCGGTGAAGGCCCCGTTCATGAAGCCGGCCTTGCCATAGGCCAGAGGTGCGCCGTCGGGTCCCAGCACCCGACCGCCGGCGGCCTCCAGCACGGCCTGTCCGGCCGCGGTGTCCCATTCCGACGTCGGCCCGGTGCGGGGATAGACGTCGCACGCGCCCTCGGCGATGCGGCAGAACTTCAGTGAACTGTCCTCGCCGCGCCATTCGACGCAGCCGTGCAGCTCCGCCAGTTTCGCGGCGTCCTCCGGCTTCACGCCGCGGCTCATGAGGGCCAGCGCCACCGCGGGGCGCGGCCGCACCCGGATCGTCTCCCACGCGCCGCCGACGTGGCGGCGAACGGCCCCGGTCGGCCCGCCGGCCCACGTCAGATTCAACGCCGGCGCCGTGACCACGCCCGCGACGGGACGGCGTCCCCGGATCAGCGCGATGTTGACCGTGAACTGCTCGTCGCCGCGGACGAAGCCGCGCGTGCCGTCCAGCGGATCGACGAGCCAGAACAGCCCGGGCGCCGTCTCCGGCCGACCCTGCGCTTCCGAAGCCTCCTCCGCCACCGCGGGCGTCTGGGGCCACAACTCCGACAGCCGCTCCAGGATCAGCGCCTCGGCTTCCCGGTCGGCGCGCGTCACCGGGCTGTCGTCGGCCTTGGCGTCCGCGACCACGCCCGTGCGCCAGTACGGGCGGATCACGGACGCGGCCGCCTCGGCGATGTCGGCCAGCGCGTCGATCAGGGTTCCGGCGGCCAGAGCGTCGAGCGGGGAGGGGGCGGCGGTCATGGCCGGGGATTAGCCCATCGGACCCCTTCCCGCGAAGGGCCAAATCAGGCCAGCTTCACGGCCATGACCGACGCCTTCGCCGACCGCGACGAAACCGAGCTGGCCGCCCTCGTCGCCGCCAAGCTGTGCCACGACTTCATCAGCCCGGCCGGCGCCGTGTCGCAGGGTCTGGACCTGCTGGAGGATCCGTCGGCGCAGGACATGCGCGACGACGCCCTGGCCCTGATCCGCCAGAGCGCGACGCGCCTGCTCGCCGTGGTCGACTTCGCGCGCGTGGCCTTCGGCGCGGCCTCCTCGGCCGAGACCTTCACCGGGGAGACCCTCGAGAAGCTGGTGCGCGACCTCACCGACGGCGGCCGCGCCACGCTGGTCTGGAACGTCCAGCCCGCGACCCTGTCGAAGGCCTCGGCGCGGGTCCTGCTCAACCTCGCCTACATGACCATGGGCGCCCTGCCGTCGGGCGGCGAGGCCACGGTGGCGGTCCGTGTCGAAGGCGACCGGTTGACGATCGAGGGCGTCGCCTCGGGCGCCCGGGCCCGGCTGAAGCCCGAAGCCGCCGCCGGGCTGGCCGGCCTGCCGCTGGACGAGGGATTGCCCGGCCAGTGGATCCAGCCGCACTGGCTGTGGCTGGCCGTCCGCCGCATGGGCGGCACGCTGCAGGTTCAGGCGGAGGACGGTCGCGTCCGGCTGGCGGCGGACCTGCCGGCCTGACGCGGCGTGGCTAACGGCGCTTAGCACTGAGTTCCAACCACTCGTTAACCCGCCGGCGGCGATCATGGGGCGTCTCGCAAAATCCCTGACCCGTCGCTCCGGACGCCGCCCTTGGACCCCCGCACCTGCCTGATCGTCGACGACAGCCGGATCATCCGGAAGGTCTCGCGCCGCATCGTCGAGGGGCTGGGCTATGAGGTCGACGAGGCGGCCGACGGCGCCGAGGCCCTGGCCCAGTGCTCCGCCGCCCTTCCGGACGTGATCCTGCTGGACTGGAACATGCCGGTCATGGACGGGCTGACGTTCCTGCGCCGCCTTCGCGCGCTGCCGAACGGCGACCGGCCCAAGGTGCTGTTCTGCAGCATCGAGTCCGATCCCGAGCGGATCTCCGAGGCCCTGGCCGCGGGGGCGGACGAATACGTCATGAAGCCGTTCGACGGCGAGGTTCTGGCCTCCAAGTTCGAAGAGGCGGGCGTGACATGACGTCCGACGACTTCGAGCGTCTCCAGACCCTCGTGCTCGGGCGCACCGGTCAGCGGCTGGCGCGCGACCGGATGAAGCTGGCCGAGCATCGGCTCGCGCCGGTGGCGCGGCGCGAAGGCTTCGACGATGCGGCCGCCCTGCTGGCCTCGCTGTGGGCCAGGCCCGCCGCCTCCACCGCGTGGTCGGTGATCGAGGCGCTTCTGGACCCGGAGACGTGGTTCCGTCGGGACCGCGAAAGCTTCGCCGTGTTCGCCGACCAGCTCCTGCCGGCCCTGTCCGCCGCGCGGCCGGGCGGGCGCGTCCGGCTGTGGTCGGCCGGCTGCTCGACGGGGCAGGAGGCCTGGTCGCTGGCCATGGCCGCCGCGGAGAAGGGCGTCGAGGCCGAGGTACTGGCCACCGATCTGAACCGCGCCTCGCTGGAACGCGTGCGCGCCGCCGCCTACTCCGGCTTCGAGGTCCAGCGCGGTCTCTCGGCCCGGGCCATGATCCGCTGGTTCGTCCGCGACGGCGACCGCTGGGTCGCCCGTCAGGACCTGCGCGACCGGATCGAGGTCCAGCGCGCCAACCTGCTGGAGCCGGCGCCCGACGGCGGTCGTTTCGACGTCGTCTTCTGCCGACACGTTCTGGGCTCCATGGATCCGCAACGGCGGGCGCTCGCGCTGGACCATCTGGAGCGTGCGCTGGCCGACGACGGCTGCCTGTTCGTCGGACCCGCCGAAAACCTGTCGTCGGACACCGTCGCCTTCCGCCCCGTGGCCGGGCGACCGGGCCTGTACGTCAAGGCCCACGGCGCGCTCCGGCGCGCGGCCTGAACCCTTACCTTCGCCGCGCGGGCCATCTAGGCTGGCCCTTCCGAATGGGAGGGGCTGATGCCGCGATGGATCTGGCTGCCGACGGCGCTTGCGGCCGCGCTCGCCCTCGCGGTCTTCTCCAACCTGACGCCGGCGCCGCGCGGCGCCGACGCGCCCGCGACGGCCTTCTCGGCGGGCCGGGCGATGCTCGACGTCCGGGCCGTCGCGGCGGAACCGCATCCGGTGGGCTCGGCCGCCCACGCGCGCGTCCTGACCCATCTGACGGCACGCATGACGGCGCTGGGTCTGGATCCGGCCCGGCAGACGGGCGTGCTGTCGCCCGCGGCGGTCCGGCGGCTCGAGGGGTGGGGCGTCGACGCCACCGGCCTCGGCGCGACGAGTCTGATCGGCGTCCTGCCCGGCACGCGGCGGGAGCTTCCCGCCGTGCTGCTGATGGCGCACCACGACTCGGTCGCCGGCTCGCCCGGCGCGGCCGACGACGCGACCGGCGTCGCCGCGGTGCTGGAAACCGTGCGGGCCCTGCAGGCGCGGGGCCCCCGCGTTCGCGACGTGATCGTTCTGATCACCGACGCGGAGGAACTCAACCTCGACGGCGCCCGCGCCTTCTTCGGCGGCCATCCCCTGCGCGACCGCATCGGCGCGGTGATCAACCTCGAGGCGCGCGGGGGCGGCGGCCGGGCCATGATGTTCGAGACGGGCCGGGGCAATGCGGAGACGGTCGCCCTGTTCGCCCGCACCCGGCCGGACGGCGGCGTCACCACCAACTCCCTCGCCGCGTTCGTGTACGAGCTGATGCCCAACGGGTCGGACTTCACCGTGCCGCGCGAGCGCGGCGTGCAGGGCTTGAACCTCGCCTTCATCGGCCGGCCCGAGCAGTACCACACGCCGCTGTCCACGCCCGCCGCCCTCGACCGCGGCAGTCTTCAACACATCGGGTCCCAGACGCTGGAGACGGCGGCCCTGCTGGCCTCGGCCGAGACGCTGCCGCGCGCGGGGGACGACGCGGTCTGGGCGGACGTCTTCGGACGCGTCGTGATCGCGACGACGCCTGCCGCCGGCTGGGGCGTGCTGGCCGTGACCCTGCTGCTGACCGGCTTCAGCCTGATCGCGCTCGGCCGGCGCGGCGCCGTGCGTTGGGGGGAGATCGGGCGCGGTGCGCTGGAAGGCCTCTGGTTTCTGTCGGTGGCCGTGGTCGCCGCCCACGCCTTGCGGGCGCTCGGCGGTCCTTCGGCCGCGCGCGCCGAAGACGCTTCGGTCTACTACGCCCTGCTGTCGCGACTGCCCTGGCTTGAGGCCGGCGCGGCCCTCGCGGCGCTGGCCGTCGCGCTCATGGCCCTCGGCGGCCGCGGGGCGGTGGATCGTCGGCTGACCGCCGGACTTGTGCTGCTGCTGGCGCTTCCCTGCCTGCTGGACCCCGACGCCCGGCCCATCGTGCTGGGCGCCGCCGCCGTGGGCGCCGGGCTCAGCCTCATCGCCGGGCCCAGAGGCGCGTGGCCGGCCTGGCTGGGTCTCCTCGGCCTCCTCCTCCTGCTGGCGACCGCCGCCCAGATCGCGGCGCCCACGACGGCCTTCCTGTTCGCCTGGCCCGCGTTGGCGATCGCCCTTGCGGCGGCCGTCGCGGCCCGTTTCGATCCCGGACTGGACCGGACCCCGGGGGCCCTGACGATCAGCGCCGTCGGCGCGCTGACCGCCGGATGGGCGCTGGCCATGGCGCATCCCGTGTTCCTCGGCATCGGCATGGATCTGCCCGGCGTCCTGGCGCCGCTGGCCTTGCTGGCGCTCGCCGCCCTGCGGCCTTTGTGGAAGTCGGCGGGCCGGGGGATGGCCGCCGTCGCGGCCGTCGTGCTGATCGCAGGAGCCGGGGTCAGCTTCGCCGGGACCGTCGCCCAACCACCTCAGGACGAGGCCGCGCAGGTCGGCTGACGACAGAAACGGTCGCATGCCGGAGGCGCGCGGAAAAGAACATATTGGCAACCGGAACAAACCGTGCACATAGTCCGCCTCACGAAACAGGGGGCGGGTCCATGGCGGGTCTCTCCCGAACCACGACGGGAATCATGGCAAGGGAGACGAAGGCGATGTCACAGGCGGCTTTGAAACTGGTGGGCAAGGAAGACGGCGACAAGGCGCGGGCTCTGGAGGCGGCGATCGCCCAGATCGACCGCGCCTTCGGCAAGGGCTCGGTGATGAAGCTGGGCAAGGCGGGCGTCGTGGCCGAGATCGAGAGCATCTCGACCGGCTCGCTCGGCCTCGACATGGCGCTCGGCATCGGCGGCCTGCCCAAGGGCCGGGTGATCGAGGTGTTCGGTCCCGAGTCCTCGGGCAAGACGACGCTGGCCCTGCACACCGTGGCCGAAATCCAGAAGGCGGGCGGCGTCGCCGCCTTCGTCGACGCGGAACACGCGCTGGACCCGGTCTACGCCCAGAAGCTGGGCGTCAATCTCGACGACCTGCTGGTCAGCCAGCCCGACAACGGCGAGCAGGCGCTGGAAATCGTCGACACCCTGGTGCGTTCGGGCGCCGTCGACATCGTCGTCGTCGACTCGGTCGCGGCCCTGACGCCCAAGGCCGAAATCGAGGGCGAGATGGGCGACAGCCTGCCGGGCCTTCAGGCCCGCCTGATGTCGCAGGCCCTGCGCAAGCTGACCGGCTCGATCAACAAGTCGAAGTGCATCGTGCTGTTCATCAACCAGATCCGTCACAAGATCGGGGTGATGTACGGCTCGCCTGAAACGACGACCGGCGGCAACGCGCTGAAGTTCTACGCCTCGGTCCGCCTCGACATCCGTCGCACCGGCGCGATCAAGAACCGCGACGAGGTGGTGGGCAACACCACCCGCGTGAAGGTGGTCAAGAACAAGGTCGCCCCGCCGTTCCGCGAGGTCATCTTCGACATCATGTACGGCGAGGGCATCTCCAAGATCGGCGAGATCATCGACCTGGGCGTCAAGGCCGGCGTGATCGAGAAGTCGGGCAGCTGGTTCAGCTACGACTCCACCCGGATCGGTCAGGGCCGCGAGAACGTGCGCGATTTCCTGAAGGCCAACCCGGACGTCGCCGTGGCCATCGAGAAGGCCGTGCGCCAGTCGACCAACAAGATCGCCGACGACCTCATGGGCACGCCCGAACCCGACGAGGGTCAGGACCTCGAGGGCTGACCCTCGCTCCTCCTGCCACCGACAGGCAGCGATGGGGGAGGCGGAACGCGCTTCGGCGTGAGACGGCGGGGCGCGGCCGCCGCGGGCGCGCCTCTCGACCCCGGTCCGGCCCGGTGATGGAAATGAGAGTCTTTTTTTCCGGACTCTCACATGAACCCCCGGCCGGGTCGCCACGACCCGCCACCGACCCCGTGGGGGCCGGGCCGGGGCCGGCCGCCTGACCCCGCCGGGTCGGGCGGCCATTCCCGTTTCATGACGCCCTCACCGGATCACGTCCGGGTGATGCGCCCCCCGGCAAAACCCTATATGACGCCCGATCCCTCTCCCTGACGCGCGTCCGACACCCATGGCCAGCCTGAAGCAGATCCGCTCGACCTTCCTCGACTTCTTCGAGGCCGACGGTCACCAGAAGATCCACTCGGCGCCGCTGGTGCCGCAGAACGATCCGACGCTGCTGTTCGTCAACGCCGGCATGGTCCCCTTCAAGGACTACTTCACCGGCGCGGCGCGTCCGCCGTCGCCGCGGGCCGTGTCCTCGCAGAAGTGCGTCCGCGCCGGCGGCAAGCACAACGATCTGGACAACGTCGGCTACACGGCGCGTCACCTGACCTTCTTCGAAATGCTGGGGAATTTCTCCTTCGGCGACTACTTCAAGGACCACGCCATCGACCGCGCCTGGCAGCTGGTCACGAAGGACTTCGGCCTGGATCCGAAGCGCCTGCTGGTCACCGTCTACGTCGACGACGACGAAGCCGCCGCGATCTGGAAGAAGGTCACCGGCTTCTCCGACGACAAGATCATCCGCATCGCCGGCTCGGACAATTTCTGGGCCATGGGCGACAATGGGCCGTGCGGTCCCTGCACGGAGATCTTCTGGGACTACGGCGACCACGTCCCCGGCGGCCCGCCCGGCTCGCCTGACGAGGACGGCGACCGGTTCGTGGAGATCTGGAACAACGTCTTCATGCAGTTCGAGAAGGAGAACGACGAGATCGTCCGTTCCCTTCCCAAGCCCAGCGTCGACACCGGCATGGGTCTGGAACGCATCGCCAGCGTGCTTCAGGGCAAGAACTCGGTGTTCGACACCGACCTGTTCCAGACGCTCATCGCGGCCTCGGCCGACGCCACCTCGACCGACGCGAACGGCGACATGGCGGCCAGCCACCGCGTCATCGCCGATCACCTCCGCAGCTCTTCCTTCCTCATCGCCGACGGCGTGACGCCCTCGAACGAGGGTCGAGGCTACGTCCTGCGCCGCATCATGCGCCGCGCCATGCGCCACGCGCACCTGCTCGGCGCCGCCGAGCCGCTGATGCACCGTCTGGTGCCGACGCTCGTGTCGGAAATGGGCGAGGCCTATCCCGAACTGAAGCGCGCCCAAGCCTTCGTGGAAGACACGCTGAAGCAGGAAGAGGTCCGCTTCCGCACCACCCTGTCGAAGGGCATGAGCCTGTTCGACACGGCCGTGCAGGGCTTCCGCCCCGGCGACATGCTGGACGGCCAGACCGCCTTCACCCTGTCCGACACCTACGGCTTCCCGCTGGACCTGACGCAGGACGAGGCGCGGCGTCGCGGCTTCGGCGTGGACGAGGCCGGCTTCCAGGACGCCATGGCCCAGCAGCGCGCGCGGTCGCGCGAGCACTGGAAGGGCTCGGGCCAGACGGCGAACGCCGGCGAATGGCTGTCGATCCGCGACCGCCTCGGGCCGACGGTCTTCACCGGCTACGACGCGACCGACGGCTCGGGCGAGGTCCTGACCCTGATGAAGGACGGCGCGGCGGTCGACGTCGCGAACGTCGGCGACATCGTCGAGGTGCTGTTCGACGCCACGCCCTTCTACGCCGAGAGCGGCGGCCAGGCGGGCGATCACGGGACGCTGGAATGGCCGGGCGGCACGGCCGACGTCATCGACGTGCGCAAGCAGGCCGGCGACCTGCACGTCCTGTCGGCGCAGATCACCTCGGGCACGCTGACCACCGGCGCCCGCGTGGCCCAGTTGGTCGACGCCGAGAAGCGCCGCACCACGCGCGCCAACCACTCCGCCGCCCACCTGCTGCACACGGCCCTGAAGAACGTGCTGGGCGCCGCCGTGGCGCAGAAGGGCCAGCTGGTCGACGCCGAACGCGCCCGCTTCGACTTCAGTCACGGCGCCCCCGTGACCGAGGCCGAGCTGGAGGCGATCGAGGCCGAGGTCAACGCGGTCATCCGCCAGAACGTCCCGGCCGAGACGAAGCTCATGGCCCCGCAGGAGGCCATCGAGGCCGGCGCCATCGCCCTGTTCGGCGAGAAGTATGGCGACGAGGTCCGCGTGCTGACCCTCGGTCGCTCGCTGACGACCGACAACAAGCCCTATTCCGTGGAACTGTGCGGCGGCACGCACGTGGCGCGCACCGGCGACATCGCCCTGTTCAAGATCGTATCGGAGGGCGGCGTGGCGGCGGGCGTGCGCCGCATCGAGGCGCTGACGGGCGAGGCCGCGCGCCTTTACGTCGAGGGGCAGGCCAAGGTTGCCCGCGGTCTGGCCCGAGACTTCAAGGTTCAGCCCGCCGACGTGACCGCGCGCGTGGAAGGCCTTCAGGCGTCGGTGAAGACGCTGGAGAAGCAGGTCGCCGAGCTGAAGAAGCAACTGGCGCTGGGCGGCGGGTCGGGCGCCTCGTCCGCCCCCGAGGAGATCGGCGGCGTGAAGCTGATCGCCCGGGTGCTGGACGGCGTCGACGGCAAGGGCCTGCGCGGCGTGGCCGAGGACTTCCGCAAGCAGGTCGGCTCCGGCGTCGTGGCGCTGATCGGCGTGACGGACGGCAGGGCGGCCGTCACCGTCGCGACGACCTCGGACATGGCGGGACGCGTCAACGCCGCCGATCTGGCGCGCGCCGCCGTCATTGCGATGGGCGGGCAGGGCGCCGGCGGCAAGCCCGACTTCGCCCAGGGCGGCGCGCCCGACGGCGCGAGGGCCGAGCAGGGTCTCGCCGCCGTCCGGGCGGCCTTGGCGGGCTGACGCGGTAAACGAAATCCTAACGTAACTTGCTGAATCAAATAGCTTTTACACGACTGCGTGATTAGCGGAACGGTCAGGAGACCGCTGTTCTTTTCCACCTGAGCATCGCACAGGAGGAAACGATGATGCGCTCTCTGGTTGAAAGGAAGTCTCTCGCGACGGCCTGCCTCATTTCGGTGGCCGCCCTCAGTCTGGCGGCCTGCGGCGGCAAGACGCGACACACCTTCTCCGGCGGCGGCGGCTACGCCGGAACGCCCGGAGCCGCCGGTCCCGAGGGGCCGGCCGGTCCGCAGGGGCCGAAGGGCGACCCGGGCGCGGCCGGCCTGCCGGGCATGGACGGCCTTCCCGGCATGGGCGGCGGTTCCGGCGGACTTCTGGGCGGCGCCGGCGCCGTGACCATCGGCGACCAGACCCTGGTCGGCACGCCGGGCCAGACCGGACCCTTGGGCGTCAGCGTCCTGTCCCCGACCCAGGCCACCGGCTCCGTGGCGACCGTCGGCGCCCTGTCGGGCGGGCAGGTCGTCTCCGTCGGCACGGGGGCGGGCACGACCGCCACCACCTCCGGCGGCACGCCGACCGGACTGCTGGGCGTGAACGTGGGCGGCCATCAGGTCCTGGGTCAGGGCGGCTCGAACCTGATCGGCGTCGGCGTCCTTTCGCCGAACGGTCAACAGGGGACGAACGTCACCGGCAACGTCCTGTCGGGCGGACAGACGGTCGGCGTCGGCGTGAGCGGCACGCAAGGCTCCGGATCCGGCCATGCCGGGGGCGTGGTCGGCGGGGTCGTCGGTACGGTCGGCGGCGTCCTGCAGCCTTCCAACGGCGGCTCGCATGGTCAGCCGGGCGGAACCGGGCCCCTGCCGGGCGGCCTCGGCGGCCTGCTGCGGCCCCGCTGAGAACGAAGAGGGGACCGGCGCCTCCGGGCGCCGGTCCCGTCCTTCGCGATCGCACGTCGATGAAGACCCGCACCCTGTTCGCCGCGGCCGCCCTGTCGGCCGTTTCCGCAACGCCGGTCCTGGCCCAGGATCGCCTGCTCACCCGTGACCGCCCGGACGCCGCGCCCGTGTCCGCGCCTGCCGGCGAAGCGCCGCCGCTGCCGTCCGCGGCGCCGACGACGCCGGAGGTCCCGCCGTTCGTCCTGCGCGCCGTCTCGGTCCAGGGCGCCTCGGTGCCCGCCGATCCCCTGAACCGCGCGCTCGCCCCCTTCATCGGGCAGACGCTGGACGCCGACGGTCTGGCGCGGCTGCAGGCGGCGCTGGCTCAGGCCTATGCCGATCACGGTCTGGCCGCCCTTCCGCTGGTTCAGCTGGACACCCGCCGCGCGGCCGAAGGCGTGGTGGTGATCTACATCACCGAGGCCCGGATCGCGCGGGTCCTGCTGACCGGAGACGTGGGGGGCGAGATGGACGTCGTCCGGCGCAACGCCGATCTGCTGACGCAGGAGGCGCCCCTCAGTCGCGCCACGGCTGATCGCCGCCTTTTCCTGATCGGCGACGTCCCGGGCCTGAAGACCACGACGGCACTCAGACCCTCCGATCAGCCCGGCGCCGTCGACCTGGTGCTCGATCTCAAGCGGACGCCGTGGGAGACCACCTTCACCGCCGACAGCCGCGGCTCGCGCACGCTCGGCCGCACGCAGCTGGGCGTGCAGATCGACCGGAACGGCCTCTACCGGCTGGGCGACCGCACCCGCCTTGCCGTCACCGTGCCCGGCGACTTCGAGAGCTTCGTCCATGTCGCCGCCAGCCATCGCATGCCGGTCGGCTGGGACGGAGCCGCCGTGGACTTCAGCGTCGGCCATCTTCGCACGCGGCCCGAAGGCGGGGTCGAAGGCGACGCGACGACGGCGGCGATCACGGCGTCCTGGCCGATGATCCGCGGTCCGCGCGAGAATCTGTACCTGTCCATCGGGCTGGACGGGCTGAACAGCTCCAACGCCGTGTTCGGCGAGCGTCTCGCCGACGAGAGCACCCGCACCGTGCGCGCCTCTGCGGCATGGTCCAGGTTGAGGCCGACTTGGTCGGCGTCGGCCGGACTGGTCCTCAGTCAGGGCGTCGACGGTCTGGGCGCCGAGACGCCCGCCCCCGACCTGACCGACCTCGACTTCCTGAAGCTGAACGTCAGCGTCGAGGGCGTGCGCCTGATCGGCCGCCAGGTCCGCCTCCGGGCCTCGGCGGCGGCGCAGCTTACGGAAGACGCGACGCCGACGTCTGAGCAGTTCGCCATCGGCGGCGAGGTCTACGGACGCGGCTTCCCGGCGGCCCTGCTGGCCGGCGATTCCGGATGGGGCGTGGCGCTCGAGGCAGCCTGGATTCCCACCTTCACGCCGCGGTTCTTCAAGGGCAGCGAGCTGTTCGTGTTCGGCGACGGCGGGGAAGTGACCCTGAACGCCCGTCCCGGCATCCCCGAACTGGTCGGTGAGCTGGCATCCGCGGGCGTCGGCGTCCGCATCGCCTTCAGCGACCGCGCGGTTCTGGAACTGGAGATCGCCAGGGCGCTGGAAGACCCGCGCACCGACGACGGCGACTGGAGAGGCGGCTTCGCCCTGACGGCCCGCTTCTAAGATCAACGGCCTGCCGGCGCCGCGCGCTCCGGCAGGTCGACGGCCTCCAGCTTCCATCCGAAGAGACCGCGGCGCTTCATCAGCAGGGTGATCGCGCGGTCCTGCCGCTCGGCGTCCTGGAAGCCGATGGCGAAGGTGTTCAGGTCCCGGTAGCCCAGCGTGCGCTTCGGCTCCGGCTGGTCCTTCTCCGGTTCGGCCCGCGTGACCTCGTCCGCCTCCGGGGCCTCGCCGGTGCGCACCATCATGGCGATGGCCTGGGGCGTGACCAGCGCGTCGACCGCGCCCGAGATCAGCGCCGGTCCCAGAAGCGCGCCCAGGCCCGCCAGCGGATCGCCGCCGGAGCTCGCGCGCATTTCCTCGACGAAACGCGCGTTGAACTCCTGCTTCATGCTGTCGCGAAAGCGCGGGAAGTCGACCAGCCGCTCCATCGCCTGCACGTCGCCCCGCTCGGCGGCGTCGCCCAACGCCTTGGCCGCCAGCCACGGCGACGCCACGAACCAGCCCAGCAGCAGGGCGCCCACGGCGACGGCGAAGCCGGTGATGAGCTTGCGATTCAAGGGAGCGCTCCAGATTGCGACGGTTCAGCCTAGACCGGTTTCCACCGGTCAGACCACCGACATCGACTCAGCCTCCGACGCGCTTGCGCCCGACGTTGTCTCCCACGCGCGGGACGGGAGCGGGCGTCGTGGCCGCGCCGACGGGCAGGCCGACGTGCACCAGCTTCCATTCGTAAAGGCCCCGCCGCTCGAAGGTGAAGACGGTCTGCGACCCGCCCTCGTCCTCCACCGTCATGCGGGCGCGGTCGACGCCCCAATGGCGCGGGGTCGGCCACGGACCGCCGTCCGCCGCCTCGGTCGGCGCGGGGCTGCGGGATCGCTGGGCGGCGAACCGGCCCTCGCCGCGCGTCAGGGCGGCGAGCGCGACGGGGGTCAGATAGGCGTCGACCTCGGCCTGACGGTCGGGCGTCGGCCGTTCCAGTCCTCGCACGACCGCGCCGATCGGATCCTCGAGGAATCCCGGCGCGGGCGCCGTGGCCTCGGCGCGACCCTCAAGCTGCGGCCCCAGGGAGCGTCGGACGGCGGCGTAGTCGATCAGCCTCTCAAGCCCGGCCTGGTCTCCCGCGTCCGCCGCGGCGCGGATTCCGAAGAAGCCGACGTAGGGCGCGGCGAAGAAGCCGACGACGGCCGTGGCGACGATCAGGCCGACCAGATTGCCGAGAATGCGGATCATGCGGAGGTCCCCCCAGTAGCGGGCAGGCAAGCACGGATGCGGGCCCGTCTCAATCGTCGGCCCCCGACGCGCGAGCGCTTGCGCCGGCCCGCGGCGCATGCGCCCATGCGCGCCGATGATCCGGGAGGGACGATCCATGCTGAACCGCCGCCATCTGATGCTGACCGCCGCCGCCGCCGCCGCCGCCGGTCCCGCCGTCGCCGCCGTGCGGACGGAGGAGGACGCGCGCCTGGACGCCATGCTGACCCGATGGCTGAACGAGACGATCGACCGTTCGCCCACGCTGGCCACCAGCCTGGGTCTCGACCGCGGCGAACGCGCGCATCTGGCCGGCAAGCTGGGCGACTCCAGTCTGGCCTTCAAGCGCGAGAGCGACGCCCGCGCGCTTGCGCAATGGGCGGAGATTCAGACCATCGACCCCGCGAAGCTTTCGGAGGCGTCGAAGGTCACCCTCGCGATCTTCCGGTTCTCCGCCGAGACGGCGGCGCTGGGCGTGGCCCTGGCGCACGGGGGCGGGTCCAGCCCCTATGTCGTGACCCAGCGATGGGGGGCCTACTTCAGCGTGCCCGACTTCATGGCGAACCAGCATCGCCTGGAGACGCCCGAGGACGCCGACGCCTTCGTCAGCCGCTGCCGCGCCTTCGCGACCGTGCTGGATCAGGAAAACGAGCGCATCGTCGAGGCCGGCGGCAACGGCGTGGTCCTGCCCGCCTTCCTGATGGACAAGACGCTGACGCAGCTGAAGACCCTGCGCGACATGCCGACGGCCGACTGGGCCATGATCCACGCTCTGGCGAAGAAGGTCGACGAAAAGGAACTGGCGGGCGACTGGGTGGCCCGCGCCGTCGGGATCGTCGACGCAGACGTCAAGCCGGCGCTGACCCGTCAGATCGCCGTCTTCGAAACCCAGCGCCCGTCGGCTGTCGACGACGCCGGCGCGTGGAAGCTTCCGGCCGGCGCCGAAACCTATGCGCTGGCCCTGCGCGGCTACACCACCACCGACTACACCGCCGACCAGATCCACCAGATCGGGCTGGAGCAGGTGGCCTCGATCCAAGCCGAAATGGACGGCCTGTTCCGCCGCATGGGCATGACCGAGGGAACGGTCGGCGACCGCATCCGCGTGCTGAACGAGGATCCGCAATACCTCTGGCCCAACACTGACGAGGGCAAGGCCCAGCTGCTGGAGTCGCTGAACGTCCAGATGGCCGAGCTGGAGCCCCTGCTGCCGCGGGTGTTCAACGTCCTGCCGAAGTCGAAGGTCGAGATCCGCCGCGTGCCGCCCGCGATCGAACTGGGCGCGCCCGGCGGCTATTATCAGCGAGCCTCGCTGGATGGGACGCGGCCCGGCGCCTACTACATCAACCTGTCCAACACGGCGAATTGGCCCAAGTGGTCGCTGCCCACCCTGACCTATCACGAGGCCAGCCCCGGCCATCACTTCCAGATCGCCCTGTCGCAGGAGGCGGGCGAGCTGCCGCTGTATCGCCGCCTGACGGGCAACTCGGCCTACACCGAGGGCTGGGCCCTGTATGCCGAGCGCGTGGCGGCCGACGATCTGGGCGTCTACGGCGACGATCTGGTCGGCCGCGTCGGCTATCTGCAGTCCTATCTGTTCCGGGCCGTGCGCCTCGTCGTGGACACCGGCCTTCACCACAAGAAGTGGACGCGCGATCAGGCCATCGCCTGGATGGTCGCCGAATGCGGCGAGCCGCCGGAATCCGCCGAGAAGGAAATCGACCGGTACATCGTCACCCTGGGCCAGGCCTGCTCCTACAAGCTGGGCCAGACCGTCATCGAGGGCTTGCGGCAGGAGGTCGAGGCGAAGGGCGATTTCGACATCAAGGCCTTCCACGACGCCGTCCTGCTGGACGGCATCGTGCCCCTGTCCGTGCTTCAGGAGCGGGTCCGCGCCCGCTTTGCGTAAGGAGCCCTCTCCATGACCATCAACCGCCGCGCCCTGCTGGGCTCCGCCGCTGCCGCTTCGGGCCTCGCCGCCGCCGGCTGCGCGCCCTTCCTGACGGGAACGGCGCCGACCCCCCCGGCCGCGTCGGACCCGTCCGTGGTCGCCCGGCTGAACGCCTTCATGGACAGCGCCTGGGAACGGACGCTGGATGTGTCGCCCGAGACCGTGACCGGCTTCGGCCTCGACCAGGGACCGCGTGCCGCCGCCAAGTCCCTTCTGAGCGTCCCCACCCGCGAGGAGGAGGCCAGGGGCCGGGCCATCGTGCGCGAGTTCCGGGCCGAGCTGGCCGCCATCGATCGGTCAAGGCTGGCCGGCATCGACGCCATTCGGTACGACACGCTCGCCCAGAACTGGGACGCGGTGATCGCCACCTACGACATCCCCTACGGACAGGGCGGCTGGCCCAACATCTATCGCGTCAACCAGATGGGCGGGGCGTATTCCTCGACAGCCGACTTCCTCGACACCCAGCACACCATCGAGACGTCCGCCGACGCCGACGCCTACGTCGCGCGCGTGGCCATGTTCGCGGACGTGCTGACCGCCGAGACGGAGCGCGTGCAGGAAGACTTCGCGCTCGGCGTGATCCCGCCCGACTTCATTCTGGCGAAGACGATCGCACAGCAGGAGGCGATGACGGCTGTCACGCCGGGCCAGACGCCCCTGGTCGCCTCGATCTCGCGGCGCACGGCGGAGAAGGGTCTCTCGGGAGACTGGAGCGCCCGGGTCGAGCGTCTGGTGGCTGAACGGGTCCATCCGGCGCTGGCGGCCCAGACGGCGGCGCTGAAGGCCGTCCAGCCGCGCGCCGGCCACGACGCCTCGGTGGCCCGTCTGCCGCAGGGCGCGCAGTACTATCGCAACAGCCTGCGCTACCTGACGACGACGACCCTGACGCCCGACGAGATTCACCGCATCGGACTTGAGCAGGTCGCGCAGCTGTCGGCCCAGGCGGACGTGTTGCTGAAGGCGCAGGGCTTCAGCCAAGGCACGGTGGCGCAGCGCATCCGCGCGCTCGGCGAAGACCCCCAGTTCATCGCGCCCAACACCGACGCCGGCAAGGAAGCGCTGATCGCGCGCCTGAACGACCAGATGCAGGCGATGGACGCGCGCCTGCCCGCCGCCTTCGGCCGCCTGCCGAAATCCCGCGCCGAGATACGGCGCGTGCCGCCCGCGATCGAGCAGGGCGCGGCGCTGGGGTATTACAACGGTCCCAGCCTCGACGGCTCGCGGCCGGGCATCTACTGGATCAACCTGAAGGACACGGCCGACTGGCCGACCTGGACCCTGCCGACGCTGACCTATCACGAAGCGTCGCCGGGCCATCACCTCCAGATCGCCCTTCAGCAGGAAAGCCCGTCGGCCCCCAGGCTGATGAACACGGTCTTCTTCTCCAGCTACGTGGAGGGCTGGGGCCTCTATGCCGAACAGCTGGCCGACGAGCTGGGCGCCTATGAGGACGATGCGCTGGGCCGCATCGGCTATCTGCAGTCGCTGATGTTCCGCTCGGCCCGTCTGGTGGTCGACACGGGCATCCATTCGAAGGGCTGGAGCCGGGAACAGGGCATCCAGTACATGATGGAGGCCTATGGCGACGGCGAGGGGGCGGCGACCTCCGAGGTCGAGCGCTACTGCGCCTGGCCGGGTCAGGCCTGCACCTACAAGGTCGGTCACAACGAGTGGGTCCGCCTGCGCAAGAAGGCGAGGGCCGAACTCGGGGCGCGGTTCGACGTCCGGGGGTTCCACGACGCCGCCCTGGAGACGGGCGGCGTGCCGCTGACGGTGCTGGAGCGCGTCGTCGACGAGTGGATCGCCTCGCGCCGGGCCTAGCGGCGTCAGGGATGGGGTCGGCGCGGGGGCGGCAGGTCGTCCTCGCAGACCCTGTGGGCGTATCCCCGCCGGTCGTAGCGGGTCCAGCAGTCCTGCTCCAGCGCGACGGCCACGGCGACAAGCTCCGCGCCGAGGGCGACGCCGTGCCAGAACAACGGATCATCGAAGGGTTCGTGCGCGCAGGCTGACAGCGACGCGGCCATGGCCAGCGCGGCGACGGGGCGGGCGGGACGACGGGTCATGGACAGCTCCTCCGCCGTCCGCCCTAGACCCTAGCCGCGGATCTCTCCCGTGACGGAAGGTGACGGAACCTGACCCGCGCCGGCGTCGCGCCCCGCGCCCGTCGCGGCGACGGCCGCCTGCACAGCCGGATCGGCCTGCGCCTCGGCCAGAAGCCAGTCGCGGAAGCGGGCGATCTTGCCGATGCGGCGCCTGCCCTGCGGCCAGCACAGCCAGTAGGCCCAGCCCGGCACCAGCTCCACGGCCAGGTCGAACGGTCGGACCAGCAGACCGGCTTCGATCTCGCGGGCGAAGAGGATGGGGCTGGCGAGGGCCACGCCCTGGTCGCCCAGCGCCGCGGCCACCTCCAGCGCCTGATAGTCGGCGCGCAGACGCGAAGGGCTCTGTCCTTCCGCCGGCACGCCCGCCGCGGCGAACCAGACCGCCCATTCCTTCTCCAGCCCGATCCGCGGTGCGTTCAGCAGGTCCTTCGGCTCGCGGATGCCCAGACGCTCGACGCAGCGGGGGCTGCACAGGTGCGTGAAGACGCTCGGCATGACCTTGACCGCCTCCACGCCGGGCCAGTCGCCGGACCCGGAGCGGATGCCCACGTCGAATCCGTCGCGGCCCAGATCGACGACGTGCGGCGCGGTGTCGAGCCGCACGGCAAGCTCGGGGTGGGCCAGTTGAAAGCCGCCCAGACGCGGCGCCAGCCACTGCGTCGCCAGCGTCGCCAGCGTCGTGATGGACAGCACCCCGACGTCGGCCTCCGTCAGATCCATGACCGCCCGGCGCAACAGCGTCATGGCCTCCGTCGCGGCGCGGGACAGCCGCTCTCCTGCCTCGGTGGGGCGGACCTCGCGCGGCAGACGATGGAACAGGCTCTGGTTCAGCCGGCCCTCCAGCGCCTTGATCTGCCAGCTCACCGCCGCCTGCGTCATCCCCAGCTCCTGCGCCGCCCGGGTGAAGCTGTTCAGCCGGGCCGCGGCCTCGAACACGCGCAATGACGCCAACGGAATGGACGCCAAGGGATCAGGCATAAGCATACCTTGTCTGAAGCTCGGAGACTCCCGTTTGTCCGAAATCGTCGCGCCGCGCAAGTTGCGGCCCTCAGAGCAGCGGATGACAGGAGGTCGCCATGGAAGAAGCGCATCGCACGCATAAGGAAGGCTCGTGGGGCTGGGTCGCCGTCCTTGACGACTGGCGCCGCTCTCGCGCGCGCCGGGCGATCCGGTCCAGGAGCCGCGCGCCTGTCATTCGCAGGGTCTAGTCCCGCACGACCATCCCCTCGACCCGCCGGAGTTCGTTGTGCACGGCGGTGGCGGCCACCGCGGCCTCGGCCGTGGCGACCGCGATCTGGTTCAGCCCTCGCACCACGTCGCCCACCGCCCACAGACCCGGCACGCTGGTGGCCTGATGATCATCCACCACCAGCCTCCCGTCGTCGGCTCCGACCGCTGCGCCCAATCGCACGGCCAGGTCGACGGCGGGCGTCGTGCCGAGCGCCGAATAGACGTGGTCGAAAATGCGGTCCGCTCCGCCCCACGTCAGGCAGCGGGCGTGATCGCCCTCCAGCCGCACCGCTTCCACTGACCCCACGAGCACCTCGACGCCCAGCCGCGCCGCCTCGTCCGCGGACGGGGCCGGCCCGTCGCCCACGTGAATGAGCGTCACCCGGTCGGAATAGGTGCGCAGGAAGGCGGCCTCGCGAAGGCCCATGTCGTCGTCACCGATGATCGCCACGGACTTGCCGGTCGCCTCGAAGCCGTCGCAGATCGGGCAGATGCGTACCAGCGAGCGCTCGATCGCGTCGTCGACGCCGGGAATCGGCGGCTTTCGGTCGGAGACCCCGGTCGCCAGGATCACCGCGCGGGCCCGTACCGTCCGCTCGTTCAGCCGGGCCGCGAAGTCCGTGCCGTCGCGCTCGAGCCGCTGGACGCGTCCGGTCTCGACGACGGCGCCGTACTCCTGCGCCTGGGACGTCATGCGCTTCAGGATGTCCTCGCCGGTGATGCCTTCCGGAAACCCGGGCATGTTGTGGCTGACCGGAATCCAGCAGGCGCGCGGCTTGCCTCCGTCCGCGACGATCACGGACCGCCGGAACCTGGCCAGATAGGCCGCCGCGGTCAGACCGGCGGGACCCGCGCCGACGACCAGAACGTCCACGTCGTTCATTCGACGATCGCCTCGTACAGAACCGGCCACTGATCCGAGGGCACGCCCCAGCATTCCTCCATCGCGGCCTCGCCGGTTAGGACGAAGCCCCGGCCGGTCCACGCCCATGCGCGGGCGACGCCGCAGTCGCCCACGCCGCGTCCCTTGTCGAAACTGGTCAGAAGTCCACTCTCGGGATCGAAGTCGCCGTTGACGATGAAGGGGGTCGGTTCGCCCCGGGCGACGGGCAGCCCCAGAGGATGGGCGTCGCTGCCGTCCGGCTTGGCGATGAACAGCCGCGAACCTTCGTTGTAGGCGCCACGATAGCAGGGCACCTCCCACAACAGGTCCTCGACGCCGATCCGCCAGACCCTCGCCCGCTCACCCGGCACGTCGACGCGGCACTCCCTGACGGCCGGCAGCGCTTCCAGCGCCGGGGGCAGGGCACGTTCCTCGCCGGTCCCGCCGCCGGGGATGCGCAAGGGGGTCACCCGCGGCCGTTGCGGCAAGGGCCGGACCCCGCGCGGCGGGGCCTCGCCGCGGCGGATCAGCGCCGCCGTCGTGTCCAGACGTCCTTGCTGGTCGTCGATCCAGAGGAAGGCCGCGGCGGCGCCTCCCAGTGACACCGGACGGGCCTGCCCGCCGGCCGTGACCGCGGCGCGTCGCCCGCGGCCCAGCGCCGCCACGGTGTCCGTTCCGGACGGACGGCCGTCGATCGCCAGCGTCGATCCCTCGACGGGCTGGCCGTCGCGCGGGTCCACCGCGCCGAAGCTGACCGTCGGTCGCGCGTCTTCCTCCGGGCCGATCTCGACCTTCAGCCAGGCCCCGTCCGCGCCGGCCCCGGTCACGGCGACGCAGCGGTTCACGTTGTCGCAGGCGGCGATCCAGTCGCGGAACACCTTCGTCCGGGACGACATCGTCGTCGGCCCCTGCTGACGCGCGGCGACGATCGCCGCCGGCGGCGCGGCCTCCCGAGCGTCCGTTTCGTCCGGGCGTGCCGATCCGTCGGGCGCCGGCGGCGAGCAGGCGGCCAGCGTCAACGTGGCCGTCGCGAACAGTGCGGCGGTGCGGATCATGTGGTCCCCCGAGCAGGCGCGGCGGTCAGGCCTTGCGCAGTTCCGTCGGCTTGTGAGCGGCGCGGGCGCCGGTCTTGCCGCTTTCGACAAGATACTCCGGATTGTTCGTCGACGCCGCGACCTTGTGGCCCTTGATCTTCATCGGCTTCGTCAGCTTGCGCACGACCTTGCCTTCGGTCGTGCCCTGCTGTGATCCCATTTGACCTTGTCGCCGGCCTTGAAGGTCTTCTCGCTCATCGCGCGCGCTCCCGTGTTTCGTGATCAGCGAGCATGCGACGCATCAGTTCCGGATCCACCAGCGGTGGCGGCTCGCAGAATGCCAGTATCCATCGCTCGACCAGTCGCTCGGCCTCATCGTCCATGTCGTCACCCCGTTCTCGAGGCAGGGAAAGGCGCCGGACCCGCCACGGTTCAGCTTGACCGTGGGCGGCATTTTGAAGGCACGGTTAAAACGCTGCCGGGCCCGCTTTGCGCGCCGGGCCGACGGTCGCTATACCGCGCGCCAACTCCCCCTCACGAACAGGACCCTTCATGGCCAAGATCAAGGTCGCCAACCCCATCGTCGACATCGACGGCGACGAGATGACCCGCATCATCTGGCAGATGATCAAGGACAAGCTGGTCTTCCCGTTCCTGGATCTGGAACTGGACTACTACGACCTTGGCATGGAGCACCGCGACGCCACCGACGATCAGGTGACGATCGACGCCGCCGAGGCGATCAAGCGCCACGGCGTGGGCGTGAAGTGCGCCACCATCACCCCCGACGAGGCCCGGGTTAAGGAGTTCAACCTCAAGAAGATGTGGAAGTCGCCGAACGGCACGATCCGCAACATCCTGGGCGGCGTCGTCTTCCGCGAGCCGATCATCTGCTCGAACGTGCCCCGCCTGGTGCCCGGCTGGACCCAGCCGATCGTCGTCGGCCGCCATGCCTTCGGCGACCAGTACAAGGCCACCGACTTCCTGATGCCGGGCAAGGGCACGCTGTCGATCAAGTTCGTCGGCGACGACGGTCAGGTGATCGAGCACGAGGTGTTCAAGTCGCCGGGCGCGGGCGTCGCCATGGGCATGTACAACCTCGACGACTCGATCACCGAGTTCGCCCGCGCCAGCTTCGCCTACGGTCTGAACCGCAACTATCCGGTCTATCTGTCGACCAAGAACACGATCCTCAAGGCGTACGACGGGCGGTTCAAGGACATCTTCCAGAAGGTGTTCGACGAGGAGTTCGCGACCGAGTTCAAGGCGCGCGGCCTGACCTACGAGCACCGCCTGATCGACGACATGGTGGCCGCCGCCATCAAATGGTCGGGCGGCTTCGTCTGGGCATGCAAGAACTATGACGGCGACGTCCAGTCGGACGTCGTTGCGCAGGGCTTCGGCTCGCTGGGGCTGATGACCTCGGTCCTGATGACGCCGGACGGCAAGATCCTGGAGTCGGAAGCGGCGCACGGCACCGTGACCCGCCATTACCGTCAGCACCAGAAGGGCGAGGCGACCTCGACCAACTCGATCGCCTCGATCTATGCCTGGACGCGCGGCTTCAAGCATCGCGGCAAGCTGGACGGCAATCAGGAGCTGATCACCTTCGCCGAGACGCTGGAAAAGGTCGTCGTCGACACCGTCGAGGCGGGCCACATGACCAAGGACCTGGCGCTTCTGGTCGGCGACCAGCAGGGCTGGCTGACCACCGAGGGCTTCCTGGACAAGGTCGCCGAGAACCTGACGGCGGAGATGGCCGGGGCGGCCTAAGCGTCGCCGTCAGATTTGGTGAGACGACGAAATCCTCCCGTCCGGCCACGGTGCCGGCGGGAGGATTTTCACATGCGCCGCACCGCCCTCGTTCTCGCCGCCGCCTCTCTGGGCCTCACCGCCTGCACCACGGATCCCGAAGTCTGGAACGCCATCGCCATGGGCCTCGATCAGGCGGCGGCCGACATGGAATGGCAGAACCGGAACTGCCACTGGGCCCCGCCTCCCGGCAATCGCTACGGGCCGCTCCAGCAGGTCTGCCCCGGCGACTGGAACTATCAGCCGCCGGTCGTCTACCCGACGTGCGCGCCCCGCGACCGGGACTGCGACGGCTATCGCGACGGTCCGCGGCGGGACCGCGACCGTGACGGTCGCCGCCATCGCGACCGCGACGACGACTAGCCCCCGCGCAGCTCCTGCTTCACGCGCTCGGCCAGCGTCTTGATGTCCAGCGGCTTGGGCAGGAACGACACGCCGACCTCGTCCTGCAGCAGGTCGGAGAAGTCGCTCTCGGCATAGCCGGAGATGAACATCACCGGCGCGTCGCCGAGGTAGGGCCGCGCCTTCTTCAGCAGGGCGGGACCGTCCAGTCCCGGCATGATGACGTCCGAGATCAGCATGTCGATCTGGCCCGCGTGCTCCTCGGCCAGGATCAGCGCCTCCTCGCCGTCGGCGGCTTCGATGACTTCATAGCCGCGCTGGCGCAGCAGCTTGGCGGCGATGCCGCGGACGGCGGCCTCGTCCTCGACGAACAGGATGCGCCCGGCGCCCGACAGGTCGCGCGGCGCCTTGACGACCTTCTCCACCACCGGCGTTTCGGCGAGGTCGGCGGCAGCGGCCTCGGGCAGGAAGATCCGGAAGGCCGCGCCGGCGCCGTCCAGATTGGCCACGTTGATGTGCCCGCCCGCCTGCTCGACGATGCCGTAGACGGTGGCCAGGCCCATGCCCGTCCCCTCGTTGACGGCCTTGGTGGTGAAGAAGGGCTCGAAGATCTTGTCGAGGATGTCGGCGGGCACGCCCGGCCCGGTGTCGGACACCTCGATCATCGCCACCGCCTCGGTGGACGGATGGGTCCAGCCCATCTGGCGGGCCTGTTCCGCCGTCAGGCGGCGCGTCTTGATGGTCACCACGCCGGCGCCGGGCTCGACCACGCCCCGCATGGCGTCGCGGGCATTGACGGCCAGGTTCATCACGGCCGTCTCCAGCTGGGACTTGTCGGCCAGCACCACGGGCAGGTCGCGGCCGTGGTCGGTCTCCAGCCGCACGTCCTCGCGCAGCAGCCGCCGCAGCAGCACGGCGAACTCGCCGACCAGTTCACCCAGATCCAGTCGCTCCCGACGCACGGTGGACTTGCGCGAGAAGGCCAGCAGCTTGCGCACCAGATCGGCCGCGCGCACGGCCGTCTGGCGGATCTCGTTCAACCCCTCGTAGGACGGGTCGCCGACGGGGTGACGCTCCAGCAGTCCCGACAGCTGCAGCTGAATGGCGGTCAGCAGGTTGTTGAAGTCGTGGGCCACGCCGCCGGCCAGTTGGCCGACCGCCTGCATCTTCTGGGCCTGCGTCAGCTGCAGCTCCATCGACTTCTGCGCCGTGGCGTCGAACAGCCAGATGCGGCGCCCCTCGCCCTCGGGCGCGACGTAGAGGTGCAGGATCCGCTCGGGATGGGCGCGGGGCTGCAGCTCGATCGGGCCGTGGGATCCGGCCTCCAGACGCGCGCGCGCCTCCACCACGCCCCCCGGTTCGAACAGATGGCCGAAGGCCGCGTCGCGCGCCGCGGCGGGTCCCGTCAGCTCGGTCAGGGCGGCGTTCGGCGCCACCAGCCGGCCGGCGAACAGGTCGTCGCTCTCGATCAGGGCCGAGCCGAAGGGCGCGCCCGCGGCCATGGCCCGCGCCTCGCCGGTGTCGGCGCGCAACGGGGCGGGGCGGGCCGGCTCGCTGGACGGCGCCAGCAGGGCGTCGGGCGCGGCGCGCAGCAGGAAGCGGTCATCGCCGGCACGCCCGATGACGACCTCGATTTCCCGGGCGCCGACCGAGACGATGGCCCGGCCTTCGCCCCCGCGGCGCGCTTCGGCGAACGCGGCGTACAGCGCCTGGCCGCCGGCGCGCGCCCGGGGCAACCGCGTCGTCGCGCCGTTGGCCTCGGCCCAGGCCGCATTGAAGGCCAGCACCTGGCCGGACGCCCAGACCAGCGCGGCGGGCTCGGCCAAGGCGTCCAGAATCTCCACGGCCGCGTCGCCCCGCGGCCGCTGCGCGGCCTCATTGCGACCGAACGCCAGCAGGCCGATCAGCGCCACGCCCGCCGCGGCGCAGATCAGGATCATGCCGGGGGCGCTGAAGGGATCGCTGCGGAATGCCGGATAGGCCATCGCCGCCACCGCCACTCCGGCTCCCAGCGCCATGACGATCAGCAGCGGATCGAAGGGCAGGCGACGGGGTGGGGTCATGGTGCGGGCGCCCGATTCGGAGGGGGAAGCATACGACGTTTCCGTCATCACGCCGCGCGCGGCCGCGGCGCCGCCTTCTTCCGCTTCTGCATGACGAAGCCGATGATCTTCGCCGCCGCCTCGAAGTGCTCGCGCGGGATGGTCTCGTCGACGTCGACCGCGGCGTAGAGGGCGCGGGCCAGGGGCACGTTCTCCACCGTCGGCACGCCGTGCTCCGCGGCCACCTGCCGGATGCGCAGGGCCAGCGCGTCCACGCCCTTGGCCACGCACACGGGCGCGGCGTCGCCTTGGTCCGGCTCGTAGCGCAGGGCCACGGAATAGTGGGTCGGGTTGGTCACGATCACCGTCGCCTTGGGCACGTTCTGGATCATGCGGCGACGGCTGCGCTGGATGCGGATCTGCTTCTGGCGCGCCTTGACGTGCGGGTCGCCTTCGGACTGCTTGAAGTCCTCCTTCACCTCTTCCTTCGTCATCCGCATCCGCTTGGCGAAGCGCAGGCGCTGCCACAGGTAATCGGCGCCCGCGGTCACCGCCATGAAGGCGATCGCCGACACCGTCAGCGTCAGGCACAGGTCGCGGACCAGCGGCAGCATGGCGGCGGGAGGCAGGGCGGCCAGCGTCTCAAGTCCTGCGATGTGCGGTTTGATCGTCAGCCAGCAGATGAAGCCCAGCACGACCAGCTTGATGAAGGTCTTCAGGAACTGGACCAGTCCGTCGGGGCCAAAGATGCGCTTGAAGCCCTCGATGGGGCTCAGCTTCTTGAAGTCGGGCTTCAGCTTCTCCCCCGAGAAGACGATGCCGCCCGACTGGGCCACATTGCCGCCGACGCCGCCGATCAGCACCGCCAGCGTCAGGGCGCCCAGGAAAGGGGCTGCGGCCCAGAGGGCGCGCGCGCCGATCTCCACCCCTGCGCCGGCGTCCAGCGCGCCGGTCATGCGGTGCGGCGAGGCGATGAAGGGCAGCAGTTCGCCCGCCATCTGCGTGGCGAAGCCACCGCCCAGCGTCAGGATCACTGCCGCCGCCCCGCCCAGAGACAGGGTGGAATTGACGTCGGGACTTCGGGCGACGTCCCCCTTCTTGCGGGCTTCCGCAAGTTTTCGTGGGGTGGCGTCTTCTGTCTTCGACTCGGGATCGGCGCCCTCAGCCACCGGCGCCTCCCGTGACGAAGATCTGCGCAAGCGCGCGGTACCGGTCGATGAAGACCGTGCCCAGCGTGCCCAGCGACAGGGCGAAGATGGCCAGGCCGCCAAGGATGCTCAGCGGCGCGGTGGCGAAGAAGACCTGGAATTGCGGCATGACGCGCGCGATCAGGCCCGAGCCGATGTTCAGCACCAAGGCGAACACCAGGATCGGCCCGGCCAGCTGGACGCCCAGCATGAAGCTGTCGCCCAGCGTCCGGATCGCCAGCATGGTGAAGTCCTCGGCGATCAGCGGCTGCACCGGGGCGATGACGCGGTAGCTGCCCACCAGCCCGGCGAAGAACAGGTGATGGGTGTCGGTGGCGAACACCAGCGTGACGCCCAGCACGGTCAGGAAGGCGGCGATCGTCGTGCCCGGCTGGGCCTGAAGCGGATTGGCGGTCTGGGCGAAGCTGAGCGTGGTCTGCAACGACACCACCTCACCCGCCGTGGCCAGCGCCGTCATGAAGGCGCGCAGCACCGCGCCCATGGCCAGGCCGACCAGCACCTCGCGGATGATCCAGCCCACGGTGGCGCCGACGCTCTCGGGCAGGGGCGGCAGATACGCCGTCAGCACCGGCCACAGCGCCAGGGTGATGACGAAGGCCAGCGACAGGCGGATGCGCGGCGGCACGTAGCTTTCGCCGATGCCGGGCAGCATCAGCATGACGGCGCCCAGACGCGCGAAGATCAGGGCCGCGGCCCAGACCTCGTCCGCGGCGGCGAAGGCGTTCACGCGCCTACATGCCCGAGATGCGTTCGGCGATCGTGCGCATGAAGCCGCCCAGCAGGGCGCCCATCAGCGGCAGGAACAGCAGCAGCGACACGAAGATGGCCAGGATCTTGGGTGCATAGACCAGCGTCTGTTCCTGAATCTGGGTCAGGGCCTGGAACAGGCCGATGCCGACGCCGACGACCAGGGCGACGATCAGGGCGGGGGCGCACAGCTGGATGGTCAGCCACAGGGCGTCGCGCCCCACGTCCAGCACTTCCGCTCCGGTCATGGCCTCACTCCAACTCGAACCGGGCAGAAACTGCCGCCTCCATGGTTAACGGCGGGTTAGGCATGAGGGCTGGAACGAACGGCCGCGCTTGCCGTAGATGGAAGCATGACCCGCCCCCCCGTGACCCAGGCCGACGCCGAAGCCGCCGTGCGCACCCTGATCGAGTGGGCGGGCGACGATCCCGACCGCGAGGGTCTGCTGGACACCCCCGCGCGCGTCGCCCGCAGCTATCGCGAACTGTATGAGGGCTATGAGGTCGATCCCCGCAAATATCTGGAACGGACGTTCGAGGAAGTCGGCGGCTACAACCAGATGGTCGTGCTGAAGGACATCCGCTTCGTCAGCGCCTGCGAGCACCACATGCTGCCGGTCGTCGGCGTGGCGCACGTGGGCTATCTGCCGACCGATCGTGTGGTCGGCATCTCGAAGCTGGCCCGCGTCGTGCGCGGCTTCGCCCGGCGCCTCCAGATCCAGGAGAAGATGACGTCCGAGATCGCCCTGGCGATCGAGGAGGTGCTGCGGCCGCAGGGCGTGGGCGTGGTCATCGAAGCCGAACACAGCTGCATGACCTTGCGTGGGGTGAACGCGCCGGGCGCGACCCTGACCACCAGCCATCTCAGCGGCGTCATCCGCGACGATCCACGCACGCGCGAAGAGTTCCTGCGCCTGACGCGCCGCGGATGAGGTCGCTTCCGATCCTTCTCGCCGCGTTCGCGCTGACGGGTTGCGCCACGGCGCCGCGCGGGATCGAGGGATGTCGCCGACTGGCCGCCGAAGCCGGCCATGACCTGTCGGGGCGGGCTGACGTCTACCGCATCCCCCACACCTCGGCGGCGATCGTGAGCTGGGGGCCGCCTGTGGTCGGAGGACCGCCGCCTGCGGAATGCACGCTGGTGGAGGATCGCGTCACCGAACTGCACATCGGCGACCGGACGCTGTTCCCACGGCCCTGACGCGGCCCGCTCCTTGCCACGAAGGCTCCGAAAGGACCCTTCGGCATGGTTCAGGCCCTGATTTCGACCCGAAATGAGACGGTGAAGATCGCGCGCGGCGGCTGGCTGGACGCGCTGCGTTTCATCGTGGCCTTCCTGATCATCCTGCACCACTTCCAGGCCGCCGGTCCCGCGCCGCTAGCCGAAGCGCTGCATCCGGTGTTCGAACGGGGCGGCTTCCTGCTGACGAACTTCTTTCTGATCGACAGCGGCTACGTGCTGATGCGGGTCTATCAGGAGGCGATGGGACGGGGCCGGATGAGCCCCGGCGACTTCGTGCTGAAGCGCGTTCTGCGGGTCGTGCCGGCGCACCTGATGATGCTGCTGTCGCTGGCCGGACTGGTGATCCTCAGTTCCGCCGCGGGCGTGGCGCCGCGCAATCCGGAATGGTTCGACTGGAATCAGTTCCCGGCCCAGCTGTTGCTCGTCCAGAGCTTCGGCATACCCGGCGGGCTGGGCTGGAACGCGCCGACCTGGTCGGTCTCCGCGCTGCTGGGCTGCTACCTCGCCTTCCCCTGGATCCTGAAGGGGCTTTCCCGCGTCGGGCCGTGGACGGCGCTGGGACTGGGCGCCGTGCTCTACCTGCTGGCCAACGAAGCGACCTGGGCCGTGCTGGGCCACCCCGTCTGGCAGATGCCGATGAAGTACGGATTCATCCGCGCCCTGCCGCTGTTCTTCCTCGGCATGTGTCTGGCGCAGTTCGCGTCGCGGGTCTGGATCCATCCGCGCCTCGCGGGCTGGACGATGCTGGCCGCGACGGCCGCCTTCGCGAGCCTCCAGTGGTTCGACAAGAACGCCCTGGCCTCGATCGCCTGCATCGGTCTGATCATTCTGGCGGCGGGCGCGATCCCGGTCACACGTCCCTCGCGGCTGATCGAGAAGGCGGCGCTGGTCAGCTTCTCGATGTTCATCTCCAACGAGGTCGTGCGCATCGCGTGGTTCGGCGCGGCCAACGTCGCCATTGCCCGCTTCGGCCTGTCTGAGCCGGTTCAATGGGGTCTCTGGGCCGCAGGCGTCCTGGCCGCCGTCGGCTTCGCCTTTGCGTTCCACCACCTGATCGACGGGCCGCTGCAGGATCGGATCAAGCGGGGACTGAAGTCGCGGCGGCGACGCCCGACGACCCCGACGGCGGCTCAGCCGGCCTGATCAGCCGCGACCGGCGCCGCTTCGCCTTCAGGTGCAGCCGCGTCCGCCGCCGGCGCCCCGCCCAAGGCTTGCGCGATAATGGCCCGCGCCGCATCCGCTGCGGTTCCCCCGTGCGGGGAGTTGGCGAGCGGAGTGAGAACGCCCAGCGCTTCCCCCACTCGCCCCACGGACATGAGGGCGCCGCCGTAGCCCAGACGGATCTCCGCCAGCTGAGGCGCGCCGTCGAATGCGGCTTCCCACGTCAACATGTCGTTTTCATTCGGATAGCCGGGCTGGCCCTGTCGACTGCGGGCGATCAGGAGCAGAGTGAAATAGTCATCGGGATCGATCCTGTAAGCACGAGCCAGAAACCCGCGGGCCTGCGCCATCAGACTGCGACGCTCTTCTAAGTCTTCCACCTCTCCGGCCTTGCGGATCCGGCTCGTGGCGAGAAACTGCAGCGCCTCGTCGTTGTCGGGATCCAGCTCGAGCACCCGCATGAGCGTCGTTTCGCCCACGGCGGCGTCGCCGATGTGCAGTTCAGCGTGGCCGAGGATCAGTTGGGCGAAGGCATCGTCCGGCCATCTGGCGGCGCGCCTGCGAATTTCGGCCAGAGCCTCCTGTCGTAGCTCTTCCGTCTGCGTCAGCTTGATCCTCTGCCCCAGCAGGATCAGGTCTCGGGCCGACGCCGGCATGCGGGTGATCTCCACCTCTATCGGTCGATACGCGATCGGATAGGTGGAGGCGTAGACGTTGCCGCGGCCATAGCCCGTCAGGGTTTGATCGAGCTGGGCCATGCTCAGGCCCGTCGCTTGCGTCATGGCCTCCGACGAACCCATGCCGGACGCCACCAGCCGCAGATAGCGATCCAGCTGCTGCGACCGCTCGGGGGTGGAGAAGAACCAGTGGGTCAGCAGCCAGGCCACGGGATAATAGGTGGCCCGGTATTCGCCGTTCTCCACCTGGCCAAAACGTTGGCTCAGCAGCGTGTTCAGCGGGATCCACGCGCCGTAGTTCAACCAGCTGACCCGTGCCTCGTTCGGTTCGCCCAGGGTGAACTCGTCCTCACGGACCCGGGCGGTCATGACGTATTCCGCCAATCCTTCGCTCAGCCAGCCCGGATAGGGAGCGTTGAGATGCTGGTAGAAGAAGTGGTGTGCATATTCATGCAGCACCGTCTCGTCGCCGTCGTTGCGCACGGCGATCGCGAACACGTCCTCCTCATTGGCGGTGTAGAAGCCGGCGACCCCGGAACCGACGCCGGGCCAGACCTCCTCCAATCCGGCCTGACGGGCGACGAGATAGATCGGAAGCTTGCGCAGGGTGGGCTTGTCCGGCGCCACTCCGAAGCGGAGTCGCAGGATCTGGTCGAACCGCTCCAGCTTCACCGCGTAATCCCGCAGGGTCCGTTCGCCCCCATCGGAATAGATGATGAAGTGCTCGCTTTCGGCTCTCAGCCATGTTTGCGCCGACGCCTGCCCTGCGCACATCGCGATCGCCACGGCGCCGATCAAAGCCCCGAAAAGCCTGGTCATGAGGTCACCCCAACTGCCCGCGGCCGAGGCTAGCCGCGGCGCCGGCTCACGCCAAGCTCGCTTTGCGTCAGGCGGCCAGCCGGTTCCACACCGCGCGATCGGCGGCGACCGGCGTCAGGCGACCGCGACGGGCCTTGCCGCCAAGGTCGGCCAGAACCGCTTCCGGCAGGGCGCAGAAGCGCGGCTCGACGAGTTCGGGCAGGCAGTCGCGGGCGGGAGCGGCGAACATGGCGGCGTTCAGCCCGGGCTCGCGATCGTGCAGCAGCCAGGCGAGGCGCCGCGCCCGCGCCGGATCGTTACGGTGCAGCTCCGGATCCTCGGCGAACAGCTCGCAGCCCAGCTCCATCACATAGTCGAAGCCCAGCTTCTCGAACCGGCGCGCGTCGCCGGGCGTGACCGGGCAGGTCTCGTCCAGATCGAACACGACGTCGTTGAGAAGAAAGAGCATGCGAACCCACCACCATCGCGTCGGGCTCAGACGGCCCGTTGTCGTGAAGATAGGCGCCGCCGCTTGCGGTCCGGTTCACGAACGCGGCTAAGAAAGTGTGATGGTTTCCGGGCCCTTAACCGACCTTTTCGGTGAGGAAGTGGCGGCCCTGCCGGTCCTCGACTTCCACCACCCAAAGGTCGGGGTCATAGCCGATCTGCCGACGGATCCAGTCGTCGACCTCGCCCTCCAGTTCGCTCTCCATGGGCTGAACCCACAGGCGGTCGCCGTCTGGCCCGAACGCCTCGCTCCATACGCGCGCGCGACGTTCTGAAGAGTTCCAGACCTTCACCAGCACCGCGCCGGCGCGGTCGTCGCCGCGGCGCGCGACGGTGGCCGACGCGCCCTCCAGCTCCGCCCTCCGGATCAGGGCGGCGACCCAGACGTGCGAGGCGATCAGCAATTCGTCAACCTTGCTCGGGAACCGGACGGGAAGGGTCGTCGTGCTGGTATGGCGGCATGAGGACGTCCCGCCAACCCCGATCGCGCCTGCCGGCCGCCGCCGTCGTCGCGGCCGTGACCGCGCTGTCGGCCGCGCCCGCCGCGGCGGCCGACGCCCACTATGACCGCGCCTTCATGCTGGCCGCCGACGCCCGCTGCGGCCTGTTCGCGCCGCCGGTCCGCGCCGCCCTGACGTCGGCGACGCTGCAGGCGCGCGGGGCCCAGCTGCGGGGCGGCGCCACGGCGGTCCAGGCGGCCGAGACTGCCCGACGCGCCCGCGCCCGGGCCGCGTCCACGCCCTGCGATCATCCCGAACTGCGCATGGTCGCGGGTCGCGTCGATCAGGCTTTCGCCGGCTGGCTGGGCCTGCGTCGCATGGAGTTTCCGGGTCTGTCGGCGGCGTGGTCCGTCGATCGCGCCCGCTTCGAGGCGCCCCGCTGGCGCCTGTCCCAGACCGGCGTGACCGGCGCCTCGTCCGTGGTCGTCGGCCGCGTGTGGGGGCAGACCGGGCTGACGGTCGCGGTTTCCTTTGTCGGCAAGCCGCGCCCGACCTCGGCCCGCATCGTGATGCGCGACCCTGGCCGTTTCCCCAATCCGTGGATCGGCTCGCGCCCGACCCTCGCGCCCGAGGCGCAGCGCCGCGCGGTCTGGGCAGGGGCCACAGCGCCGGCCGACAAGGCCCTGTTCGCCGGTGGCCGGCGCGGGGGCGAGATCTGGGCGTTCTCCGAGCGCGCGGTGGCCGAACTGGCCGCGCTGGACCCGCGCGAAGCCTTTGCCGTGGAGTTCGTCTTTCGCGACGGCAGCGTGGCCCGCGCCGCGTTCGAGGTGGGCGACCTGGCCGCCGCCGAGGCCTTCCTCACGCTGGGCGCCGTCTAACCCCGCTGCGGCAGGGGAATGATCTCCGCCCCTTCGGTCGGCGCGTTGGCCGCCGGCGCCGCCGCGACCGGCAGGCGCACCGTGGCCGCCGTGCCTTCACCCAGCGTGGAGTCCAACGTCAGCCGCCCGCCGTGCAGCTCCGCCAGCGACCGCACCAGCGCCAGGCCCAGACCGGTCCCCTGCGCCTTCTGATCGGCGCCGCCCGCCTGTTCGAAGGGGCGTCCAAGACGCTTCAGATCCTCGGGCGCGATGCCGGCCCCCGTGTCGGCGACGACCAATTCCAGATAGGGGCCGATGACGCCGAGGGTGACCGTGACCGACCCCTCCGGCGGCGTGAACTTCACCGCATTGGACAAGAGGTTCAGAGCCATCTGCTTCAACGCTCGGCGGTCGGCGGTGACCGGCACGGCTTCCGTCGGCAGGACGCCGGTGAGGTGCACGCCGCGGTCGTCGGCCAGCGGGCGGACCAGCGCCATCGCCGCGGCCACCGGCTCGCGCGCGTCGAGCCCCTCCAGCGTCAGCGAATAGCGCTGCGCCTCGATCTTCGACACGTCCAGCACGTCGTTGATCAGGTCCAGCAGGTGGGCGCCGGCCTCGTGGATCGAGGCGGCATAGTCGGCGTAACGGTCGGGCAGGGGGCCGAACAGGCGCTGGCGCATGATGTCGGCGAACCCCAAAACCGCATTCAACGGCGTGCGCAGCTCGTGGGACATGTTGGCCAGGAAGCGGCTCTTGGCGCCGTTCTGGGCCTCGGCCTCGGCCCGCGCGGCGTCCAGCGACACCTCTCGCGCGTGATCCGCCGTGGTCTCGAAGACCTGCACGATCAGGCGCGCACCGGGCGCGGCCGGATCCTCGAAGCGGCGCAGCAGCAGGGTGACGCGCCGGTCCAGCGCCGTCCGGGGCGCGAAGCGTACCGTCGCCGTCGGGCCGGACAGGGCGCGGTCGATGGCGGCCATGACCGACGTGCGGTCCGGCGCATGGACCGCGGCGAACAGTCCGGTCTCGAACAGCGGCTCGATCGGCAGGGCCGCGGGCGCGGCGCCGTAGGCCGCGAGGGCGCGGCCGGACGGATCCATGATCAGCGTCAGGCCCGGCTGTCCGGCCAGAACCGACTCCACGCGCCGGACGCCGCCGCGCGCGACATCCAGACCGCGCTCCGTCGCTCGCCAGCCCAGCCGCAGGGACAGCAGAAAGGCAGCCAACGCCAGCAGTCCCGCAGTGGCCGCGATCTCGGGCGACGCCGGCGGCGCGACTCCGTACAGCGCCGACGCCAATCCCACGAGCACGGCCAGCGCCGCGCCGCCCGCGCCCAGCGCGGTCAGCCGCAGCGCGAAGGGCCGCCCGCCGCCGAGCGACAGGCCCGCCGCCACCGGCATGACCATCAGGCCCGCCAGATCTCCTCCGACGCCTCCGCCCAGAAGCGCCGCGACGCAGGCCGCGGCCGTCCAGACGCCGAGGATCAGGATGCGGTATGCCCGACCGTCGCGCCACAGCAGCGACAGTCCCGTCAGGCCGGGCACCGCGGCGGCCAGAAAGCCCCAGAAGGCCGGACCGCTTTCGCCGCCCAGCCAACGGAGGCCCAAGGCGATCACGGCCACGGCCACGGCCCATCCCGCATGCCATGCGGCGAGGCCGGGCAGGGCGGGGTCGGCATCGGTGATGTGACTGTCGGCGTCGGCGGGCAAGCGGCAGGACTCGATCCGCGCCCGGACGGGGCGCACGGGCCGCAGACTAGCGACCCGCGCGAGTCGCCGCGACCACGCTCCCGTGGCGGGGGAACGAGATCGGGCGCGCGCGAGATTGTGGCGCACGGCCCTCCGGCCTATCTGCCGCCCATGACCGACCGCCCCTCCATCGACGACGCGCTGGCCGAACTGGTCGAGGAGTTCGATCTCCTGGGCGACTGGGAAAGCCGCATCCAGTACGTCATCGACCTGGGTCGTGAGCTGGCGCCCCTGCCGGACGCGGACCGCACGGAGGCCAACAGGGTGCCGGGCTGCGCCGCCCAGGTCTGGCTGACGTCCGCCCGCGACGGCGACCGGCTGTCGTTCAGGGCCGACAGCGACAGCGCCCTGTCGAAAGGCAACGTGGCGCTGCTGCTGCGCCTCTATTCCGGCCGCGCGCCGGACGAGATCCTGGCCTTCGACGCCCGCGCCGCTCTGGACCGTCTGGGGCTGCCGCAGGCCCTGACGCGACAGCGCGCGAACGGGCTGAACAGCATGGTGGGACGCATTCGCGAGGCGGCGCTGGCCGCCGGGTGACTCAGCCGATGCCGTAGTGGCGGGCGAGCGCCTGCAGGCCGGCCCGCAACTGGTCGCGCGCGGCGCGGCGGCGAAGACCCAGCTGATCCTCCGCCGCCTGCAGCGCCGACCCTCGCACGCAGACCGCCTCGAGGATGGGGCGAAGCCGGGGTCCCGCGGCGCGCAGGGCAGCCTCGACCCGCGCGCCGGCGCGATGGGCGCGGTCGTCCGGCTCCGTCCGGGCCGAGGTGCCCGAGCCCGAAATCGGGAGCGCGTCCCAACGCAGGGTCAGCGACGGTCCGCGCAGGGCGTCCTCGGCGTCTTTCGTCAGCCGTTCGCCCGCCGCGTGCTGGGCCGGCGTCAGCCATGGCCGGCCGCGGGCGTCGCGGCGCGCGGCCAGCCATTGCAGCGCGGTCGGGGTCAGATTGGCGCGGCGGCGCGACCTGACGCCGTCGGCCTGCATGACGTCACGTTCGCCCTCGACGGCCCCGGGGCGACCGGCCCGGTCAGGCGCGGCCACCTCTCCCCCGCGCGCCACCCAGCCGCCGCCGCGACGGGCCTTCAGGCCGGGGTCGCGCGCCAGTGCGAGAAACGCCGCCTCGTCCAGGGTCAGGATCACGCGCGCCCGCCGATCCGGTCCGGTCCGCAGGGCGTATCCGCCCGGTACCTCGTCCAGCCAGCCGGCCGCCCGCGCCAACAATCCTCGGGCCCGCGCAACGCCCTTCACGCCACCTCCAGAGCCGGGCCGTCGAACACGGCGCGCATCAGCGCCTCGACGCGGTCCAGCGCCTGATCGAACCCGGTGGCGTCGCGTGCGTCCTCCGCCCATCGACAGGCGATGGCGGCGGTGCTGCGCGTCACGCCGAAGGCATGGCCGACCCGATCCAGCGTCCAGCCGTGCACGACGTGCGTCAGGTAGAGCGCCAGCCAGCGGGCCCGGCAGGCGGTCTGGCCGCGGCCTCCCTGCGCCACGGCCTCGGGCGCGAGGTCCGTCAGGGCCGCCGCCATGTGCAGCGCCAGCGCCGCGCGCGCGCGATCCGCCCCCGTGATCGGCACGCGATAGATTTCCTTGTTCATCTCACTCTCTCCAACTCCCCGGAACGCGTTCTGCGTCGTCCAAGAAATAGGAAAATAGTCCTGACATGCGTCGAAATCGGTCGCAGGCGTCCGAAGACGCGGCCGCTTGACGGAGGACTCTCGACGTCGATTCGCAAATCAGCCTACGATTCGTCGTGATCGGGCCGTTAAGGGTTCTTAAGGATTTGGGCGGTTAACGTCCGAACAAGGTTACCCGGACCCCGCGTCCGCACGAACACGGCCAAGCTTTGCCTGGAGGGGCATGAATGCGCGTCCTGCTTATCGAAGACGATCACGCGACCGCGCAGAGCATCGAGCTGATGCTGAAGTCGGAAGGCTTCAACGTCTACACGACCGACCTCGGCGAAGAAGGCATCGATCTGGGCAAGATCTATGACTACGATCTGATCCTGCTGGACCTGAACCTGCCGGACATGAACGGCATCGAGGTGCTGCGTCAGCTGCGGGTCGGCAAGGTCAACACGCCGGTGATGATCCTGTCGGGCTCGACCGAGATCGAGACCAAGGTGAAGACCTTCGGCGGCGGCGCCGACGACTATCTGACCAAGCCCTTCCACAAGGACGAGCTGATCGCCCGCACCCATGCGGTGGTCCGTCGCTCCAAGGGCCACGCCCAGGCCATCATCACCACCGGCGAGATCGCGGTGAACCTGGACGCCAAGACCGTCGAGGTGAACGGCCATCGCGTTCATCTGACCGGCAAGGAGTACCAGATGCTGGAGCTCCTCTCCCTGCGGAAGGGCACGACCCTGACCAAGGAGATGTTCCTGAACCACCTCTACGGCGGCATGGACGAGCCCGAGCTGAAGATCATCGACGTGTTCATCTGCAAGCTGCGCAAGAAGCTCGCGACGGCCGCGGGCGGCAAGCACTACATTGAGACCGTCTGGGGCCGTGGCTACGTCCTGCGTGACCCGGCGGAAGGCTCCGTCAGCGCCGCGGCCTGATCCCCTTCAGCCGCAACTGACCCTGAGACGCCCGCCGGGAAACCGGCGGGCGTTTCGCGGTCAGGCAGGTATCAGGGCACCGTTGGCCGGAGCGGCGAACGCGTGACCGGCTGAACGCCGGGATGCCCATCAGTTGGCCGATCTGACCGGTCAGCGCCAGAGGTGGTCGGCGGGCAGGCCCAGCCTGACGCTGGCCTGGGCTGCCGGACTGGAGCGCAGCATCAGCCTGTCGGCCGCCCGCGCGAGCGCCCCGACGATGGCGGCTTCCCCGGGCCGCAAACCGTGCCGCCGGTCCAGATCCAACACATCCGCGACCGCGGGCGGCGTCAGGTCGACCGCCGCCCGGACGAGCATCCGTTGAAGTGGTCGGGCCGCGGCGGGCAGGGCGGGCGCCTCCCGCATGATCTGCAGAAACTCGAACACCACGGGCGAGCGCGTGAGCTTCGAAGTCATGGCCGCCAGCTGCGCCGCCCACTGCGCCTGCGACGTGGGCGCGCCCAAGGCGCCGTACAGACGCGCCGCCTCCGCGCCCTCGGCCCAGGCCCGGTCGCGCTCGGCCTCCGACAGGGGCCGGACGAAGCGGTGAAAGGCCTCGCCGAAGCCGTAGCCGGCGGTGGCGTGCACCCAGTCCAGCAGTTCCACGTCGTCGGCCGCGTAGGTGCGGCCGTCGTCCGCCGTGCCCGTCACCGCCGCGTGCCGCCGGCCGACGCCCGCGATCATCGCCTCGGCCGTCGATCGCGCCCCGTAGACCGTGACCATTGCCGCCAGGCCCGTGCGGCGCAGGCGACCGACGGGATCGGAGCGGAAGCTGGTGTGATCCCACACGCCCGACCGCACGCGCGGCTCGGCCAGCTCCAGAATGACGGCCGCCACGCCGCCGATGAACAGGGCGACCGGGTTCCTGAAGATGCGCCACGAGAGGGAGTCGGCCGGGACCAGCGCCGGTTCTCCGGCAGGCCGGCTGAAGTCGACGTGCGGCAGTCCGGGCGCGGCGAGGAAGGCGGCGGCCGCCGACTCGACGCGGCGTTGCAGCGGCCCGGGCAGGACGATCGCGCTCATGGCCCCGAAAATCCCGCCGGCCATTGAGGTTCCGCTCGCCGTCGCGGCGTCGTAAGGGTTTGTGCCACGCGATCACCATCGGCTATCAAGCGGCCTGTAACCGCTTACAAGAGATTCCCCACTTCCATGCCCGACGCCGCGCCGAACCGATCCGAAGCGTCGCATTCTTCCGCGGCTTCGGACCTTGGCCGCGGGGCCCAGGCGGGCACGCCCGAAGGCATCGAAGCGCTGATCGCGGCGATGACGCTGGAGGAGAAGGCGGGGCAACTGACCATCATGCCGGCGGCGCTGGCCCCCTCCCTCGCCAACGCGGCCAATCCGGAAGCGATCTCCGGCACGCCCTCGCAGCAGGAGCAGGCCGTTCGGGAAGGCCGGCTGGGCGGCGTGTTCAACGGCGATTCCGCCGACTGGCACCGCCGCATGCAGCACGTCGCCGTCCACGAAAGCCGGCTGGGCATTCCCCTGCTGTTCGCCGCCGACGTGATCCACGGCTTCCGCACGATCTTTCCCGTGCCGCTGGCCGAGGCCGCCGCCTTCGATCCCGACCTGGCCCGGCGAACGGCGCGCGCGGCGGCCGAAGAGGCGACCGCCGTCGGCCTGTCATGGAACTTCGCCCCCATGGTCGACGTGTCGCGCGACGCGCGCTGGGGCCGGGGCGTGGAGGGCGCCGGCGAGGACGTGCTGCTCGGCTCCCTGCTGGCGGCGGCGCGGGTGGAAGGATTTCAGGGCCCCGACCTGGCCGATCCTGCGGCCATGCTGGCCACGCCCAAGCACCTCGCCGCCTACGGCGCCGCGGCCGGCGGTCTGGACTATGCCGGCGCAGACGTCTCGGAGCGGACCCTGCGCGAAGTCTACTTTCCGCCCTTCCAGGCAGCCTTCGGGGCGGGCGCGCTGTCGACGATGGCGGCGTTCAACGACGTCGCGGGCGTGCCGTGTCACGCCAATCCTTGGCTGATGAAGGACGTGCTGCGCGGCGAGTGGAACTTCGGCGGCTTCGTGGTTTCCGACTACACGGGCGACTTCGAACTGATCGCCCACGGGCTGGCCGAGGACGAGCGCGACGCGGCGCGACTGGCCTTCAACGGCGGCGTCGACATGAGCATGTCCAGCGCCTTGTACGGCCGCTTCCTGCCCGACCTCGTGCGCGGGGGTCAGGTGGACGAGGCGGCGGTGGACGAGTCCGTCAGGCGAGTCCTGAGGCTGAAGGCGGCGCTGGGCCTGTTCGCCGACCCCTTCAATCGGCTCGATCCCGCCCGCGCTGAAAAGGGCCACGCGCCGACGCGTCGCGACCTGGCGCGCGAGGCGGCCCGGAAATCGCTGGTGCTGCTGAAGAACGAAGGCGGAGTCCTGCCTCTGGCCCGGGACGTGAAGATCGCTCTGATCGGCCCGTTCGCCACGGGCCACGACCATCTGAACGGACCCTGGGTCCTGTTCGGCGACCCGCAGCAGGCGACTTCGGTCGAGGACGGGCTGCGCGCCGCCATGGCGGATCCGCAGGCCCTGACCGTCGTCGCCGGCTGCGCGGCGGAAGCCGAGGTCCCGGGCGGCGTCGAGGAAGCCGTGGCCGCGGCGCGTGCGGCGGACGTCGTCGTCATGGTCGTCGGCGAGGGCGAGCGCATGTCGGGAGAGGCGCAGTCGCGTCTCGACATCGGCCTGCCCGAGCCGCAACGCGCGCTGGTCGAGGCGGTGCGCGCCGTCGGCAAGCCCACCGTGCTGATCCTGAAATGCGGGCGCGCCATGACCGTGGATCCCGTCGCCGAAGCGTCGGAGGCGCTGCTTGTCGCCTGGTTCCTGGGCGTCGAAACCGGGGCGGCGCTGGCTGACGTCCTGTTCGGCGATCACGCGCCCTCGGGCCGGCTGCCGGTCAGCTTCCCGCGACACGTCGGCCAGTCGCCGTTTCACTATGACCGCAGGTCCACCGGACGCCCGCCGCTCAGCCTGCAGCACGGCGAGGAGTTCAAGGCGCGGTATCGGGAGCAGCTGAACCTCGCCGCCTGGCCGTTCGGACATGGGCTGACCTACGGCGAAATCGTCTACTCGGATTTCGACGCGGGCACAGGGCGGATGGCCTGGGACGGGTCGCTGGAGGTCGCCGCGACGGTGACGAACCGCGGCGCGCGTACGGCCGACGAACTGGTTCAGCTGTACGTCCATGACCGGGCCGCCTCGGTGACCCGGCCCATCCGCCAGCTGAAGGGGTTCAAGCGCGTGACCCTCGCGCCGGGCGCTTCGGAGCGGGCGGCCTTCACCCTGACCCGTGAGGACCTGACGTTCGTCGGGCCCAACCTGACCTGGATCGCCGAGCCCGGCCGCTTCACCGTCTGGATCGCGCCCTCCGCCGAGACCGGCGTCGAGGGCGAGTTCGAACTGGTGCGCTGAGGTTCCCCGCCGGGCCTGAGATGGGTCCGCGATTTTCAAGATCAAGAATTGCGCCGGCTCGAAGCGTGAGCAGACTGCAGAACCTCTCATCGCGGAGGTCGAGGATGAAACTGGACAACACCGATCCGACCTGGGGCACGGTCGCCGCTGGGCACGTGCCTGAGGTTCTTTACCACGGGACGCGCGCGGACCTGACGGTGGGCGATCTGCTGCAACCCGGCTTCGCCTCCAACTGGGAAGACCGCCGGCCTCTGTCCTGGATCTATATGTCCGGTCTTCTGGAGCCGGCCGTGTGGGGCGCCGAGCTGGCTCAGGGGGTGGGTCGCCCGCGCGTTTTCGTGGTTCTGCCGACCGGCCCGATCGAGGACGATCCCAACCTGACCAACAAGAAGTTCCCCGGCAACATCACCTTTTCCTACCGATCTCGCGAACCTCTGCGGATCGTGGGCGAGGTGCTGGACTGGGAAGGACATGCGCCGGAAGAGATCAAGGCGGCGCGGGCGCGGATCGATGCCGCGTGGGACGGCGGTTCGTCCAGGATCATCGACTAGGCGGGCAGGGCTCCGACCACCGCCGCATGCATCGACGTGGGCGCGCCGCTCGCGTCGAACAGAAGAGGCTCGTCGCCCGACCCGGCGCGAGCGTCGCGGTTCAGCCAGCTGTCCGGATCGCGCGCGCCCCAGACGGTGAAGGCGAACCGCTGCGCGGCGGGCAGGGCCATGAAGGCCTCGGTCAGCTCCGTCACCCGGGCCGCCTGCTGGGCCCGCCTCTGGCCGTCGGGCCGCAGGTCGAGGCGGCGGTCCGACTTCAGCGACGCGTCCAGCTCCGACACGTGAATCTGCAGCCCGAATTCCGCCGCCTCGCGGAAGAAGCCGGCGATCTGGCCCTCGGCGATCTCGACGTCGAGATGGCTCTGCGTGCCGATGCCATGGACCGGCGTGCCCGCCTTGAGCAGGGTTTCGACCAGACGCAGGAAGGTCGCGCCCTTTCGCGGCAGGTTCTCCAGATTGTAGTCGTTCAGGAACAGCACGGCCTGCGGGTCGGCGGTGTGAGCCACGTCGAAGGCGCGACGGATGTGGTCGATCTCGCCGAGCGCCTGCGACCAGTGATGCGACCGCAGGCCGTCGCCATCTTCCGCCACGGCCTCGTTGACCACGTCCCAGCTGACGACCTTGCCCCTGTAGCGCGAGGTCACGGCCAGCACGTAGCGATCGTAGGCCTCTCCGAACGCGGCCTTGTCCAGGCCGGCGAACTGATCGGCACCCTGTGAGTACCAGATCAGGGCGTGACCGTGCAGGCGCAGGCCATGTCGGGCGGCGAAGTCGGCGCAGACGTCGGCGCGGGAGAAGTCGAGCGACCCGTCGGGCCGCAGGATCGCCTCCATCTTCATTTCCCACTCGGGCGTGAACTGGCTGAACTCACGAACGACCAGGTCCCGCCAGCCCGCCTCGGCGAATTGGCCGCTCATTCCGCACACGCCGGCCGGGCAGGGCAGCATGTCCTTCAACGGCCGTGCCGCGGCGGGCGCGGCGGGCGCGCCCGCGCAGGCCGCCAAGGCCAGAGAGCCGGAAAGAACGGAGCGGCGCGTGGCCATGGGCGTCAGCCCGCGCGGCGCCTCAGCCCCAGCTCGTCGAAACGGGCCGTCTCGCGCCGTGCGGCGGCGACGAGGGCGTTGAGACGGGTCGTCTCGGCGACGTGTTCGAACTTCTTCAGTTCCTCGAAGGCGCCGGTCAGGGCGTCGCGGGCCCCCGCCTCTTCGGCGTCGATCTGGGTCACGTCGGCCTCGGCCACGCCGCGGCGGGCCTTCCAGCCGGCGACGTAGGCGTCAAGCAGCATGCGGGCCTCGGCGTCGGAGCGGGCGCGTTCACGCTCCAGCTCGACTTCGGCGTCCAGCACCGCGATGCGCATCTCGGCCGAGGCGCGGCGGGCGGTGATCTCGGCCAGACGCTTCTGCAGCGTTTCGACCTCGTAGTTGGAAATGCGGATCAGCGACTGCGCCCAGGCCGTCATGTCGTCACTCCCTCACCATGCCCTGATTCAGTATGGCCTCGAGCCGGGTAAAGGATTCGGTAAGAGGCGTGGCCTCGTCCGGTCTTTGACTCAGGAACGCTTCCAGCGCCGGATTCAGGGCGATGGCCCGGTCGACGATCGGGTCGGCGCCGGCGCGATAGGCGCCGATGCGGATCAGCTCCTCCATGTTGGAGTAGGCGCTGAGGCACTGGCGCGCGCGGCGGTTCAGCTCGCGCTCCGGTTCGGTCTGGTTGCCGGGCATGGTCCGACTGACGGACTTCAGCACGTCGATCGCCGGGAAGCGCCCCCGCTCGGCGATCTTGCGGTCCATGACGATGTGGCCGTCCAGGATGCCGCGCACCGCGTCGGCGATCGGCTCGTCGTGGTCACCGCCGTCGACCAGCACGGTGAACAGGGCGGTGATCGGGGCGGCCTCCGTCCCGTCCGGCCGCCGGGGTCCGGGACCCGCGCGTTCCAGCAGCTTGGGCAGCTCGGTGAAGACCGTGGGGGTGTAGCCCTTGGTCGTCGGCGGCTCGCCCGCCGCCAGTCCGATCTCGCGCTGGGCCATGGCGAAGCGCGTGACCGAGTCCATCAGGCAAAGGACCTCCAGATCCTGGTCGCGGAAATACTCGGCCAGGGCCAGGGTCATGTAGGCCGACTGACGTCGCTTCAGCGCCGGCTCGTCCGAGGTGGCGACTACGACCACCGCGCGGCGCAGCCCCTCTTCGCCCAAGGTCTCCTCGACGAACTCGCGCACCTCGCGCCCGCGTTCGCCGATCAGGCCGACGACGACGACGTCGCAGCTCGCTTCCTTGGCCAGCATGGACAGGAGCACGGATTTGCCGACGCCCGAGCCGGCGAAGATGCCGAGACGCTGTCCACGGCAGGTGGTGGTGAAGACGTCCATGGCCCGAACGCCCAGGTCCAGCCGCTCGCCCACCCGACCGCGCGAATGGGCCGGCGGCGGGGCGGCGCGCAGGGGATAGGCGGCCGGTCCGCTCGGCAGCGGGCCCTTGCCGTCGATGGGCTGGCCGAACGCATCGACGATGCGACCCAGCCAGGCGGTGGTCGGGCGCACGGCGGCGGCGGCGTCGACGATCCGGATGTCGGCCCCGGGCGCCACGCCCTCGACGGGGCCGAACGGCATCAGCAGGGCCTTGGCGTCGCGGAAGCCCACGACCTCGGCGGGCAGGGGGTCGAGCCCGCGCCCCCGCCCGATCTCCGCGCGGGCCCCCACGGCCAGACGCGACAGGCCGCCCCGGCTCTCGATCAGCAGGCCCGACACGCCCGCGACCTTGCCCGTCACGACCAGCGGATCCACAGCTTCGACGGCGGCGATCAGATTGCGCAAACGGGACCCCGGGACAGGGTTTCAGGGATGCGGGATCGTGGTTAACCGGGCATGAAGATCAGGCGCGCTTCCAGGCCGGCTTCCGCCCGTACGTCCCCCATCTCCACAGCCATTCGACCGGACCGTAGGCGTGGCGCGCCAGCCACCAGCGGCTGAAGACGATCTGCAACCCGACGATGACCAGCGTCAGCGCCAGCGTCAGGGTCGGCCCCATCCACGGAAGTAGCCCCAGACCGAAACCGTAGAGAACGAAGAAATAGACGAGGCTCTGCGTCAGGTAGTTGGTCAGCGCCATCCGCCCCAGCGATCCCAGCCCGGACAGCAGCCGATGCATGCGGGGGATGCGGCACAGGACCACGATCAATGCGGCGTAGCCGAGGGCCAGGATCACGGCCGTCAGCGGGCTGAGGCCGCGCAGGAAGACATTGAACCAGGGCAGCGCCTGAAGCTCGAGGTTGTTCATGATCGGCCGCAGCAACTGCAGCGTCAGGCCGAGGGGGATCAGGGTCGACGCGGCGACGGCGAAACCGACGAGGTGCTGCTGGGGGTCCTGCAGCCAGCCCTGCCGATGGATCCAGCTGCCGATCAGGAAGCGCCCCAGGATCCACGCCAGGAAGGCGGCGCCCCACGGGTTGGCGTACAAGGCGAGCGTGCTGCGCAGATTGTCGAAGACGAAGGCCGGGTAGCTGCCGCCGTCGAGGATCCATGGGGCGCGGGCGGCGGCAGCGGCGTCGAACTGGGCCGCGAAGGGCGGTGGGAGGCCCGGGGCCGTCAGCTGGAAATAGACCCACACAAGGGTCGGCACGCCCCAGGCGAAGACCAGTCCCGCCACCAGCAGCCACGGCGCGGACCAGCGCCGGGTCAGGAGCAGCAGGAAGCCCATCAGGGCGTAGGCGTGCAGGATGTCGCCAAGCCACAGCAGGGCCAGATGGGCCACGCCGATCGCCAGCAGGATCGTCAGTCGGCGAAGATAGACGACGGTCCCGCGTCCTCCGCGTGCCTCGATCCTGTCCATCATCACCGCAAAGCCGAAGCCGAACAGCATTGAGAACAGCGCCTGGGCCTTGCCGTGCATGAACAGGCCGGACGCGAAGCCGACGACCTTCTCGAGCACGGGAAACGCCGTCAGCCCCGGGACCATGTCCTCGGGCACGATGAAGCCGCCGATGTCGAAGATGTTCATCCACATCACGCCGAACAGGGCGAAGCCGCGAATGACGTCCAGTTCGTCGATGCGGTCCTGCGGATCTGTGGCCAGCGTCATCACGATCCCTCCGGTCACGGGGGATCAGGGGCCGATTCGCATGACGGCGCTCGCCGAAACTCCCGGGCGGCGTCAGGCCGGCGGCACGGGCGGACCGTCCGCGGGGCGGTAGCATTCGCACGCGGCGCGCTCGAGCGAGGGCCGGTCGCGGACCAGCATGCGCCCTCGGGAATAGGCCACGGCGCCGGCGCGCTGCAGCGCCTGGGCGGCCTCGTTGACCGTCGTCCGCTGGGAGCCCAGCATCGAGGCGAGATATTCCTGCGTCAGGTTGATGACGTCGCCCTCGATGCGGTCGTGACAGGCCAAGAGCCATTTGGCGAAGCGTTGTTCGGCCCGGTGCAGGGCGTTGCACGCGACGGACTGTTCCAGCTCTCCCTGCAGCTTCGCCATGTAGGCGCCGATCGCCGTGCGCAGCCCGGGGCGCTCCGACGCCAGGGTCCTGAGACGTCCGGCGTCCATGCGTCGGGCGCGGCCGTCGATCTGGGCCACGAAGCGGGTGTAGGCGTGGTGCGGGACGGTGGTGGCCAGGGCGCCCGTCATCCCCTCGCGGCCGATCATTGCCGTCTCGACCGTGCGGCCGTCCTGCAGCACGGCGACCGCGGAGATGATGCCGGTTTCGACGAAGTGGATCTGGTCGATGGGATCGCCGGGCTCGTGGAAGACGTGCCCCTGAAGGAAGTCGACGGGCGTCGATTGGGACAGGATGGCATGGCGGTCCTCGGCCGCCAGTTTCTCGAGCAGGTGATTCCCGGTCGGAAGGTCTTTCATGCCTCGCGCTTACGGTGAACCGCGCGCGGGCGTCTGCCGGAAGTCGACTTTGCCGCGACGCTTATCGCGGTGCGTCGGGCAGGACGTCTTCCGCCGACGGCGGGACCGCGACGGTCACCACCAGACGCTGGCCGTCATAGACCTCGACGCCGCTGCATGACCTGTGCTGCCGCAGGTGACGGAAGGCGGCGCGCGCCGCCTCGGCGTCGTCCCCGCACTCGCTGAAATCCAGCGTCGGCCGTCCGCCGTCGCCAGTCAAAAAATGAAATTGATAGACGTTCATGCGTTCGTACCCCCCTCGCGAACGTCGATACCCGCGCCGGGGGAACGCGTCTGTCCGGCCGGCGACACGGGGTTTTCCGCAGGCTCAGCCGTCGATCATCTCGGTGACCTTGGCGGCGAGGTCGGCCATGACGAAGGGCTTGGTCAGCACCTGCATGTTGTGCGCGAGCAGTCCGTTGCCGACGGCCGCGTTCTCGGCATAGCCGGTGATGAACAGCACCTTGAGGTCCGGCCGCGTCTCGCGGGCCGCGTCCGCCACCTGCCGCCCGTTCAGGCCGCCGGGCAGGCCCACGTCCGTGATCAGAAGGTCGATCCGGACGTCCGACTGCAGGATGGCCAGTCCGGTCGGTCCGTCCGCCGCCTCGATCGCGGCGTAGCCCTGCTCGCGCAGCACCTCGAGCACCAGCATCCGAACGGTGGGTTCGTCGTCGATGACCAGCACCGTTTCGCCGTGGCCCGGCGCGCCGGCGAGGGCGACCTGCACCGGGTCCTCCTCCGGTGCCTCGCCGGCGAAGCGGGGCAGGTACAGGCACATGGTCGTGCCTGAACCCACCTCGGAATAGACGCGAACCTGACCGCCGGACTGACGCACGAAACCGTGGATCATCGACAGGCCGAGGCCCGTCCCCTGACCGATCGGCTTGGTCGTGAAGAAGGGATCGAAGATGCGCTCGATGACCTCGGGCGACATGCCGCTGCCGGTGTCGGTGACGCAAAGTGAGATGTACTGACCGGGCGCCAAGTCGCGTTCGCGGGCATGCCGCTCGTCCAGCCATTTGTTCGCCGTCTCGATGGTCAGCCTGCCGCCCTTCGGGGCCATGGCGTCCCGGCCGTTGATGCACAGGTTGAGGAGGGCGTTTTCCAGCTGCGACTGGTCCACCCGCGTGGCCCAGAGGCCGCCGGCCTGCACGACCTCGACGTCGACGACGGGGCCGACGCTGCGCCGGATCAAATCCTCCATGCCGGCGATCAGCCGGTTCACGTCGGTCGGCTTGGGGTCCAGCGTCTGGCGCCGGGAAAAGGCGAGCAGCCGCTGGGTCAGGGCCGCGGCGCGCTGGGCCGAGGCCTGCGCCGCCTCGATGTAGCGCTCCATGCCGTTCAGCCGTCCTTCCGACAGGCGCTTGCCGAGAAGCTCCAGGCTGCCGGAAATCCCCGCCAGGAGATTGTTGAAGTCGTGCGCGATGCCGCCGGTCAGCTGGCCCACGGCCTCCATCTTCTGGGACTGACGCAGCGCCTCGTGGGCGGAGGCGAGCTCGCGCGTGCGGGCGTCGACGCGCTCCTCCAGCGTGGTGTTGAGATCTTCCAGCGCGCGTTCCGCCAGTTTGCGCGCGGTCAGGTCCTTGAACAGCACCGCGACCTGTCGCCTCTCGACCGGCTCGACCCGGAAGGCCGCCAGTTCAAGCCAGCGACCGGTCGCCTCCAGCTCCTTTTCGAACCGGATGGAGCGACCCGTGACCAGCACCTCCCGATAGAGGTCGATCCATTCCTCGGCTTCGTCCGGCACCATGTCACGGACGTGCTGACCCACCACGTCGGGGATGCCGGCGTTGGTGACGTAGGCGTCGTTGGCGAGGACGTGCACGTAGTCGTCGAACTCGCCGCGCGGGCCGTCGACGAACTCGATGATGCAGAACCCCTCGTCCATGGCTTCAAACAGAGCGCGATAGCGGGCCTCGCTCTCGGCGAGCGCGATCTCGTCGCGCACGCGCTCGATGTGCGCCCAGCAGCGGGTGGTGACCTCGCGGATCGTGGCCAGCTCGGCGTGGGTCCAGACGTGCGGGTCCTTGTGATGGACGGCCATCAGGGCCAGCAGACGCCCTTCCTTGACCAGCGGCATGCAGATGGTCGCCGAGACCCCGATGGCCTGGAAGGTCGCGGCCTCCTCGGGCGCGATCTCCCTGAGATTGTCGTTTATGATCAGAGGCCGGCCGGCGCCGAGCTCCTGCACGGCCAGGCGGCCGAAGTCGGCCAGGCTGTAGTGCCCCACGATGGAAGGTGTGCCCGGAGCGGCCCAGTCGCCGCGGATGGTGAAACCGTCCTGGTCCGGGTCCATGTCGGCGTACGCGCAGTTGGTCACGCCCAGATGGCGCGCCGTCATCCGTGTGAGGATGGACAGGATCTCCTCGGGGTCGATCGCGCTCTGGGCGGCCGTCGTCAGGTCGTCGAGGAAGCGCAGGCGCCCCTCGCTTTCTTTCAGGGCGGCGGCTGTGCGCGCCCGCTCGCTGCCCGCCCGCACGCGCTCCGCGACTTCGCGGACCAGGGCGACGTCCTCGTCGGTCCAGGCCCGGGGAGTGGCGTTGTTGACGAACAGCAGGGCGACGACCTTGCCCTGCTCCATCAGCGGCAGATTGATGAGGGCGCGCGCGCTGATCGTGTCCAGAGCGGCGCCGCCGTCCGTCACCCGCGGGTCGTCGGCGGCGTCGGCGAACACGACGACCTCGCCTTTGGCCAGATTCTCGATGTAGTCGCCGAAATCGCGGAAGCGGATCACGCCGGCGATGCTCTTCACCCCCGGGGCGTTCCAGTCCCGCGCGATGGTGATGGTCTCCGCCTCGGTGTCCATGACGCCATAGCCGACGCGGCTGACGTTCAGGGCTTCGGCCAGGATGCGCGACGAGGCGTGGGCGATCTCCTCGGCGTCGGTCAGGTCGCGGACGGCGTCGTTGAGCTCCAGCAGCACGCGGTGACGGGTCTGCGCCTGACGTTGCTGGGTGACGTCGTTGAACAGGATGGCGACGCGGTTCTGGTCGCGCTCGCCGATGCGCAGGGCCTGGACGTCGTACCATTTGCCGAAGATCGCGGCTTCCTGCTCGAAGCGCGCGGGCGTGCCGGTCCGCGCGACGTCGCCGTAAAGGTCGAACCAGTGCCGCTCCAGCCCGGGCGCGATCTGGCTGACCCACTTGCCGGTCGATCCGTGCAGGCCCGTCATGCGCTCGTAGGCCTGGTTGCCCTCCACGATGCGATAGTCGACGGCCCGGTCGCCCTCGAACTTCAGCTCGATGATGCAGAAGCCGGTCTCCGTCGACTGGAACAGGGCCTGGTAGCGGGTTTCGCTTTCGCCCAGGGCGGCGGTCGCTTCCAGCATGTCGGTGACGTCGTAGCCGCCGACGAAGATGCCGGAGATGGCGCCGGATTCGTCCCGAACCGCCTCGTAGACGAAGTTGAGGCGTCGCGGTCCACGTCCGGCCAGATCGACCGGGATCGCGCGGGCGACGAACGGCTCGCCTGTCTCGTAGACGCGGTCGAGCAGGCTGAAGAACCCCTGGCTTTCGAGCTCGGGGAAGATCTCCCGGACGGTCGCCCCTTCCCGCGCGCGCCCGCCGGAGATTTCCTGATAGGCGTCGTTGAACCAGTCGAAGCAGTGGTCCGGTCCGACCAGCACGGCGGCGAACCCCGGCATCTGGCGAAGCATGTCGCGCTGGCGATCGCGCTCCGTGTCCGCGCGAAGCTGAGCCCGGCGTCGCTCGGTGGTTTCGTTGACGAAGGCGATGAAGCCTTGCGGCGTCGCGTCGTCGTCGCGTGCCGGGACGTAGTCGACGTCCAGCCAGGCGGGCTCAAGGCCGGCGCCGCGATCCAGGGTCAGCTCCACGTCGCGCAGCGACCACGCCTCGCCGGCCAAGGCCCGCCGCAGATTGCTTTCGTTGAAGTCGGCGATCTCGGGCCAGGCTTGCGCATGGGGCCGCCCCAGGAGATGCGGGTGCCGGGAGCCGGCGAACAGGGCGTAGGCGTCGTTGTACAGCAACGTCCCGCCGGGCCCCCAGAGCAGAGCCTGCGGGCTGGGCGACGAGACCATCAGGCCGACGAGCGTCCTGAGGCTTTGCGGCCAGTCCCGCATCGCCCCCAGCGGCGTGCCGGACCAGTCGTGGCGGCGGATGCGCCCGGCCATCTCTCCGCCCCCGGGCGGAAAGTCCGTCGATTCCGCGCGTGCGTCCCGGCTGGCCAGCTTGTCGTCCCCCTCCGCCCCGCGCGAATGCGCGGTCCTTTTCAACGTCCGCCTGTGGTCAAGGTTCAGCGACAGGAGCGGAAAATGGCCCTCGCCCGCTTGCGATCCGTCCGCAAGCCCTATCTTTGGCGGACACGCAGATCGGAGACCTCCCATGACCGGCGCCTACGACGCCTCCCGCCACACGAAGTCGGGCCGCGGCAAGGTCTATGCCTCCATCGTCGACACCATCGGCGACACGCCTTTGGTCGAACTGCCGCGGTTGTCGGAGGAGCTGAAGCCCAAGGGCCGGGTGTTGGCCAAACTGGAGTTCTTCAACCCCATCGCCTCGGTCAAGGACCGTATCGGCGTGGCGATGATCGAGGCGCTGGAGGCGGCGGGGAAGATCGGCCTGGGCAGCGTGCTGATCGAGCCGACCAGCGGGAACACCGGGATCGCCCTTGCCTTCGTCGCGGCGGCCAAGGGCTACAAGCTGATCCTGGTCATGCCGGAAAGCATGTCGATGGAGCGGCGCAAGATGCTGGCCCTGCTGGGCGCCGAGCTGGTCCTGACGCCCGCCGAAAAGGGCATGAAGGGTGCGATCGCGATGGCTCAGGAGCTCCTGGCCTCGACGCCGGGCGCCGTCTCGCCGGCCCAGTTCGACAACCCCGCCAATCCCGAGATCCACCGGCGCACGACGGCCGAGGAGATCTGGGCGGACACCGGCGGCGCCGTGGATGTGGTGATCGCCGGCGTCGGCACCGGCGGGACGATCACCGGCGTGGGTCAGGTGCTGAAGGCGCGCAAGCCCTCCGTCCGCATGATCGCGGTCGAGCCCACGGCGTCGCCGGTGCTGTCCGGCGGCGAGCCGGGACCGCACAAGATCCAGGGGATCGGCGCGGGCTTCGTGCCCTCCATCGTCGACAGGTCGGTCATCGACGGCGTCGAGCAGGTGTCCAACGAGGACGCCTTCGACATGGCCCGCAAGGCGGCGCGCGTGGAGGGCATCCCCGTGGGCATCAGTTCTGGCGCGGCGCTGGTCGCCGCGTTCCGTCAGGCGGCGCTTGACCAGAACGCGGGAAAGACGGTCGTCGCCATCATTCCGAGCTTCGCCGAGCGCTATCTGTCGACGGCGCTGTTCGAGGGGCTGTGATCGGCGCTTGATGCGGGCCGCAGTCCGGCGTTCACTGGCGCCGGGAGGAGCCGTCATGATCCGCATCGCCGCCGCCGCCGCCGTCGTCTGTCTTCTGGGGGCCGCGCCCGCCTGGGCCCAGGTCGCCCAGTTGCCGCCCGCCGGGGTGGGCCGCGCCGCCTATGCGCCGTTCGAGCATCTGGTCGGCAAGAGCTGGCGCGGGACGGGAGTTCCGGGTGGGGACGCGGTCGACGTGCAGCGCTGGGACTGGGCCGTCGGGGGCCACGCGGTTCGTGTGGTGCATTCCGTCAACGACGGCGCCTATGCCGGGGAAACGCTGATCTTCCGGGCCGGCGACGGATACGTCTTTCACTACTTCACCTCGGGCGGCTTCCACACGACGGGAACGATGACGTCGACGGGCCCGGGCGCCTTCGAGGTCGAGGAGACGGTGCACGGTCTGGAGGGCTTTCCGCCGCTGCGCTCGACCATCGTCATGGGCGACGACGGCGTGAACCGCAGTCGCAGCTTCCAGCAGGAGAACGGCGCCTGGGTGGAAAAGGGCGGCTTCGACTATCGCGAGGCACCCGACGCCGTGCCGGTCATGCCGGCGCTGGCGGCGTCCTCCACGCCCGGTTAACCCGTCGGCCCCAGACTCCCGGGCGATGTCGGAGCCCGTCGCCGTGCCGGAGGACGCCCCGCCCCAGCCGACGCTGAGGGCGCGCCACGCGCTGCTGAAGCGTCTGGCGGACGTCGTGTCCCTGCCGGCCAGCCGCATCAACGCCTTCGAGCGGGCGGTGACCGGCGATCTGCTGGTCGACATGCTGCGACTGGCGACCCCCGAAGACCGGATGCGCGTCGCGCAGCGTCTGGCCCCGCTGGCCGAACTGCCCAACAGCATCACGCGGCTGCTGCTGCGGGACGAGCCGGAAATCGCCGCGATTCTCATCGAGACCTGTCCGGCCCTGTCGGACAGCGACCTTCTGTCCTGCGCACTGGACGCGACCGCCGATCACCGCTGGCTCATCGCCGGGCGCCGCGAGGTCCCGGAGGTCGTGGTCGAGGCCATCGTGCGCGCGGCCGAGCCGGCCAACGTGGAACGGATCCTGCGCAACACCACCGCGCGGTTCAGCCAGCCGGCGCTGGAAGACGCGACGGCCTTGAGCCGCACGCATCGTGAACTGGCGCCGCATCTGTTGCGTCGCCCGGAACTGCGGCCGTCGGGCGCCTACGTGATGTTCTGGTGGGTGGGTCCGGAAGAGCGGCGGACGATCCTGCAGCGGTTCGCCGTGTCGCGGGAGCCCCTGCAGGAGGTGTCGGAAGACGTGTTCCCGATGGCGGCGGCCGAGGGATGGGGTGATCCGGTGTCGCGCAAGGCCCTGCAGTTCATCGAGCGGCGCCAGAGGAACCGCGCCGCGGTGGAGAAGAGCCCGTTCGAGAGTCTGGAGCACGCCGTCGCCGTGGCCGGACAGTCGGGCATCACGCGCCAGACGGCGTCCGAGATCGCCTACCTGGCGGGGATCAAGCCGCTGACGGGGGCCAAGATCCTGGGCGACGTGGGCGGCGAACCGCTGGCCATCCTGTGCAAGGCGACCGGCATGGGGCGCGACGACCTGCTGGCGCTGTGGCGCTCGACGCGACGACCGGAGAGCGGGCCGGACGGTCATGCCCATCCGGATCTGGCGCGGGTGCAGACGACGTTCGACATGCTGGCGGTCGACCGGGCCCAGACCGTGCTTCGCTACTGGAACTGGTCGCTGTCGTCGGCCCTGACGCCCGCGCTGATGAAGGCGATCCGGGAGGGCGACATGGAGGCGCTGGACGAATATTCTGCGCCCGAGCGGGCGGCCATGCTGGCCCTGGCGGAAGACTTCGGCCGCTGAGCCGTGTTCCGAAATGACGCGTCGCTGATCAGATCAGCGCCAGCATCACCGGGACATGTTGCTTTCGAGACCGACGCGCATTAGGGGAAAATCCTGACGCGACCGAATCCCGGTCAGCAACGCCGCACGACGGCGACGGAGAAGGTCCTGATCATGGAAGAAAACGCGAACCTGCTGGAAATGACGGCCGACATGTTCTCGGCCTATGTCAGCAACAACACGGTCTCGCCGGAGGGGGTGGCCGCCCTGATCGGCACGATCCACTCGACCATGACGCAACTGTCGACGGGCGCCGTCGAGCCGGAGCCGGAAAACAAGGAACCGGCCGTGCCGATCCGCAAGTCGATCACGCCCGACTACCTGATCTGTCTGGAAGACGGCCGCAAGTTCAAGTCGCTGAAGCGTCACCTGCGCACCAAGTACGACATGTCGCCTGAGGAATACCGGTCCAAGTGGGGTCTGGCCAAGGACTACCCCATGGTCGCCCCGAACTATGCCAAGGCTCGTTCGGACCTGGCCAAGCAGATGGGCCTGGGCCAGGGCGGCCGCAAACCCGCCCGCGGCGGCCGCGCCAAGAAGTAAGCCGGCGAAAGCTGGAAGAGCGATCAGGCCCGCCGGCGCGATCCGGCGGGCTTTTTCGCGCGCTCAGGCCGCCTGCGCCGCGCGCCTCGCCTTCCAGAACCGGAGGGTCCGCAGCGCGGCGTCGCGGCTGAGCTCGGCGTACATGCGGGCGTAGGCGTGGGCCTTGCCCATGGCGTCGCCGTCGGTGTTCAGCAGGACGACGGCGTAGGTCAGGAACAGGGCGCGGTCCAGGTCGGCGGCGCGGCAGATGACCGCCAGCGCATCCAGGTCCTTGCGTTCGATGATCTGGCGGGCGGTGTGGAAATCCACGTCCGCCAGCTGCGACAGGGCGATCAGGAAGCTGGTCTTCGAGCCGGACCGCAGGAAGCGGGCCAGCATCTGGGGCGTCAGCTGTCCGGCGGCGCGCATCTCGTCCACATAGGCGAGGCAGGACGAGTAGTCGGCGGGCAGGGCGCCGTCGACCTCGGCCAGGCGCGCGCGGCCGGCGCTGAGCGCGCTTTCCAGCAAGGCCGGGTCCATGCGCGCGTTCTGCTCCAGAATGCGGGCGCGCAGGCGGGCCTCGACCACGAAATACATCTCGTTCAGCAGGTCGGGGGGCAGGGTCTTGCGTTCCACCGCCGCGGCGTGAAGCGCGGGGTTGGCCTTGGCACGCTCGACCGCGGCCTCGGAGGCCCGGCGGGAAAGGGCGGCGCCCTCGTTGCCGAGCAGGGTCCCCAGCGTCTCGTCGTCACCGCGTTCGACGATGACGTCCGACACCGCCTCCGGCACGGTCTCACGGGCCGACACCGCGCGCAGATGGGCCTGACCCTTGGACCGGACGACGTCCAGCAGGTCGGCCTCGGTCAGGACGGGCGAGGCCCGCAGGACGGGATCGGCCACCGCGGCCTCGTCGGACGCGAGACGGCGTATGAGGGAATGGGGCGCCTGGGGGCTGGTGGCGAAGCGGGCCGAAAGTTCGGCGCGGACCGCGGTTTCCATGTCGGCTGCCAGCTTGCCCAGAACGTCGCCATAGAGGGCGGTTTCGGTCGCGGTCGGCTCGACGGGACCGAAGAACTGGTCGCTGAGCTCGCGCAGCAGGTCGCGGCGCTTCTCGCTGGAAGTCTCCTCCGCCAGAGCGATCAGGTCGGGAAGGCGCGACACGACGGCCGTCACGGGATGGGGTCGTGCTGGGCGCCCTGGACCGGACGCATGGCGCCGTCGGAGCCGCGCACCATCTGGGGCGCCTCGGGCGGGGCCGCGAGGTCTTCGGACTGTGGCGTCGCGTCGAGATCGACCGGCATGCGGTCAAGCCAGACGGGCTCGGGCAATACGGTCGGATCCGGAGCGCGGCCGTTCTGACGATGGACGGAGTAGTAGCGGGCGCCCTGCTGACGGCCGGGCGAGGCCTGCGCCTGCGCCTGCCGTTGAGGTTGGGCGGGCCCGGCTTCGGTCGCAGCGACGGAGGAGGGGGCGACGACCGGGGCTGTCGGCTGGCGGGCGCCCTGGACGCGGAAGATGGGCGCGTCGCGGCGCGGGGCCATGGGATCGAGCGGCGCCTCGGCGACGGGCTGCGAGACCTGCGGTTGAGGCTGAGGCTGAGGCTGCGCCGAGACGGGCGAGGGCTGCACCAGCCGGGCCTGAGGCTCGGGCTCCGGCCGGTGCGGCGGGACGCGGTCGGTCGCCGCCGCCGGCGCCGAGGGGCGCGGCCGGGCTTCCGCGGTGCGGATCGGTTGAGGCGCCGGAGCGGGCCGTCGCTCGACGAGCGGCGCAGGCGCGACCTCGGCCGCGGGCGGTGTCCACGAGGGCGCGGGCGCCGCCGGCGAGCTGGAGAAGGCGGAAGCGGGGGTCAGGCCGGGACGCCCGCCTGACGAGCCCGACGTCGGGCGCCATGGCTGGGCGGGACGAAGGGCCACGCGCGCGGGCTCAGCGCCCGCATGAGGGATGACGGTGCGGACGCTGCCGGCTTCGGCGGCCGTGGCGGCGGGGCGGCCGGCCCATTCGAGGCGGCGCAGGGGCGGGCGGTCGCCCGGGTCCTGCGCGCAGGCGGGGAAGGCGGACAGGGCCGTCAGGGCGGCGGCGCCGATGAGCAGGGATCTGGGCACGCGGCGGACTCCCGGCGGAACAGGGCCGAAGCCTAGGCCGCGCGGGCTTGCGCGGGCGTTAACGTGCGAGGCCGAACCTTTTCCGGACGACGCCTTCCAGCGCGCCGAGCACGATGTTGAGCGCCAGCCCCATGGCCGCCAGCCATGCGAGACCCGCCAGCAGCTCGGCGGTGCGCAGGCGGTTTCCGGCCTCGAGGATGCGCCAGGCGAGGCCTTGGGTCGCGCCGGTGCCGGCCACGAACTCCGCGACCACAGCGCCGACGATGGCCTGACCTGCGCCGATGCGCAGGCCCTCGATCATGAAGGGCAGGGAGGACGGGAGGCGCAGACGCAGGAGGCGGTCCATCGGCCGCGCGCGATGCAGGTCGAACAGCCGTTCGAGGTCGGGGTCGGCCGAGGTCAGGCCGGTGAGCGTGGCGGAAAACAGGGGAAACAGGGCGATCGTCGCCGCCAGAAGGACGACGGACAGATCAGCCCGGTCCAGCCCCACCCACAGGATCAGGAGAGGCGCGACCGCCACGACCGGGGTGACCTGCAACAGGGTCGCGAGCGGCCGCAGGGCGCCGCGGGCGGTGGCGTGCGTCGAGGCGGCGACGGCGGCCGACACGCCCACGGCGGTCGCCAGGAGCAGCGCCTGCATGGCCTGCAGAAAGGTCTGGCCGGCGGAGGGGACCAGCCGCGGCGCGGCCTCGATCAGCGCGGCGCCTACTGCAGAGGGGGTGGGCAGCAGATAGGCAGGAGGCGACAGCAGGCGACAGGCGGTCTCCCACGCGGCCAGAAGGGCCGCGACGGCGAGGGCGCCGCTGAGACGCTCGAGCCAGGCACGGCTCATGCCGCCGGCTCCATGGCCGCGGCCAGAGCTGCGGAAACGCGGTCGGCGGTTTCGCGCGCGCGTTCGGGATCGATCGGACCGCCGTGCCTCGACGGACGCGCTCCCCCGACGTCGGCCGCGACGGCGCCGCGAGGGTCAAGCACGAGGACGCGCTGGGCCAGTCGTGCCGCGTCGTGAACGTCGTGGGTCACCAGGACGACGGCCAGCCCCGGGCTTTTCGCCCACGCCTGGGTCACAAGATCGATCAGACGGACCCGGGTCACGCTGTCGAGCGCCGCGAAGGGCTCGTCCAGCAGCAGCAGGTCGGGGGCGGTGACCAGCGCGCGGGCGAGCGCGCAGCGCATGGCCATACCGCCGGAAAGCTCGCGCGGCAGAGCATTCGCGCGGTCGCCGAGGCCGACGGCCACCAGCTGGTCCAAGGCGCGGGCCCGCGCCTCCTCACGCGGCGTCCCGGCCAGTTCCAGCGGCAGGGCGACGTTTGACAGGGCGTTGGCCCACGGCATCAGGGTGGGGCTCTGAAAGACCATCGAGACGCGGCTGGCGGCCCCCGGCGCCGCGCGTCCGGCGTCAGGCGTCCGCAGGCCCGCGAGCAGGTTCAGGGCCGTGGACTTACCCGAGCCTGAGGCCCCGACGATGGCGGTGATCGTGCCGGGCAGGACGATCAGATCGAGGGGGCCGACCGTGCGTTCGGCGAAGCGGACCGTCGCCCCGTCCAGCGACGCCGCCGGCCGAATGGGCTCAGCCACGGCCCGGCAGGTACTGGGTGGTGAAGGCATCGCGCCAGTTCAGGCCGGGCGGATAGACGCCGGCCTCGGACGCGACCTGATAGAAGTCACGCCAGCGATCGGCCGTCATGGCGCCGAGACCGTAGAGCGCGGCGTCACCGCCGGAGACGACGGCGTTTTCGCGCAGCTTCGCCCGGGCCTGATCAAGGACGTCCTGGGTCATCTCCGGATTGTCCTTGCGGATCAGGGCGTCCGCGGCCGTGGCGTCGCCCTGCATGTAGTCGCGCCAGCCCTCGGCTGAGGCGGCCAGGAAGGCGCGCAGCGAGGCGGCGTTGTCGCGGGCGAAGGGCGTCGGGGCCAGCACCATGCAGGCGTAGGACGGGTAGCCTTCGTCGGCCAGCAGGAAGACGCGCGGCGCAAAGCCCGCCTCCTTCTCGATCGTGTAGGGCTCCGACGTCAGATAGCCCTGCTGCACCGCGCGCGGATCGGCGAGGAAGGGCGCGGGGTTGAAGGTGTAGGTGCGGACCTGTTCGTCGGTGAAGCCGTACTTCGCCTTCAGCCAGACCCAGAAGGCGTCACGCGAGGCGGCGGCCAGCAGGAAGGGTCGGCCCGCGAGGTCGGCGATGCCGTTCAGCGCCGGGTCGGGGTGGGCGATCAGAACCTGCGGGTCCTTCTGGAAGAAGGCGGCGACGGCCTTCACCGGGGCGCCCTCGGCGACCAGGTTCATCGGGATGAAGCTGTTCGATCCCATGCCCAGCTCGACCGCCCCGGCCGCCAGCAGCTGGGGCACGTTCACGCCGGGGCCGCCCTGGACGATCTGGACGTTCAGCCCGCGCCGCGCATAGGCCCCGGACGCCAGGGCCTGATAGAAGCCGCCGTGCTCGGCCTGGGCGCGCCAGTCGGTGGCGAAGCGGATGCGGACGCGGCCCTCGTCGTCGACCCGGGGCTCGGAACCTCCACAGGCCGCCAAGCCCATGGCCGCGCCCCCGGCCAGAACGGCGCGGCGGTCGGGCAGGGCAGAGGTGATCGGGCGGCGCATGGCGAAGGCATAGGGCGCGGACGCGCGCTTGGAAAGATTAGCGGCGGCGAGCCATCACCAGTCGGCCGGCCAGCTGGCGCAGGAAGACGGGATGGCCGTCCTGTCCGCTCAGCATCGCAGCCTGCATTGCGATCGTCTCGCCGAACGCGCCGCCCATCGCGGCGTCGGGCGCCGTCACGATGGCCCCGGTGACGGGATCGACGCTGGTGCCCGCGAACATCGCCGCGACGTCGACGTCCTCCGTCGTGGCCTCCTGGGCGACGGGGTCCATATAGGCGTCAGCCCCAGCGGCCACCTCGGCCTCGATGCCTGCCAGCATGGCGGTCATCGTCGCCAGGGCGGCGCTGTTCCGCTCATAGGCCGACGCATAGGAGACGGGCTCGGCGCACAGGTATTCCAGCAGGAACTCCGCCGCGTCCGCGGCGCCGGAAGAGGCGGCGACGGCGGCGTCGACGTTGGCCTCGAGGCAGGCCTCGGCGTTGGTGTAGGCGGGTGGGCGGTCCTGCGCGGCGACATGGCCGGACAGGCCGGCGGCGATCAGGACGGCTGTGGTCACGGCGGCGATGCGCATAATCGGAAGCTCCCCCTCAAGAGGCTTCACGGTATCGCGTCTGAGAGAAATCGCCAGTCGGCGCCCGCCGGAATTGAGCGGGGGGACGAGGCGCCCCGGCGAACCGGTTTGCTTCGTCCCCCCGCCAAGTCCGGGTTGGACTTGGCCATTGAGGTTCAGGCGCCTGGCCTGGGCTCCGGCGGGGCGAACCCCGACGAAGGTCGGCTGCAACCTGTCGCGCTCAGGGTCTCCGGCGTCCCGCAGGTCGAGCCTGCGCCGTCCGTCGATCCCGATCCGGTTCTCCGTGAACGCTTCCGGCCGGAGCCTTCGTCGTTCTGGAGCCTGGATCCCGCCTTCCGCTCGTCGGGTCCGAAGACCTCCCGAAGCGTCGGGTCGGAGAGCCGGGCCGGTTCGCCTTGAGCCCCGGGTCTCCCCGGTTTTCCGCGCCGCCGTGTCCCTCGGCCCGTTGACGTTCCGACGAAACCCGCTATGAGGCAAGCGCCCGAAATCGCCCCGCTGTGCGAAAGCCGCCTGCGATCGGTGCATAACCCTGTGCATATCTGTGGACGGACGAAATTCGCGGTGCGAAAGCAGCGGTTTGCGTCATCCACAGAAAGGCGGTGGAGCCGCGTGCCGGACCCGTCGGTCGTCAGTTTCCGGCAGCTTGACCCCGGCTGGCCGATCGCGGCTACTCGGCCGACGAAGCGGGGAGCTGTCGCATGAAGATGCGTATGATGATCGGAGCCGTGGGACTGCTGGCCCTGGGCGGATGCGACGTCCTGTCGGATCCGGCCTACTGGAACGCGACGGGCGTTTATGGGGCCGGGAACGGCTACGACCCCACGCCGTGCACCTACGACTACAACGGCAATCCGTCGCCGGGCTGCTACGATTACCTCTTTGAAGACGACCAGGGGAAACCGCTGCCGCCCGTGGCCCAGCCCTATGACGAAGGATCGTCGGAGGGAGAGCCCGAGGGGGATGCGGGGGAGGCGGCGCTGGCGGCGGCCGAGGCGGTCGTCCAAGTGGGGCGCGACTGAAGCCTCAGGCCGACAGCGCGGCTTTTTTCTCCTCGATCTCCAGCCAGTCGGCCTCGGCCTTTTCAAGGTCGGCGCGGGCCGTCTCCGCGGCCTTCATCGCCCGGTCGAAGGCGGCGGGGTCACGCGCGTAGAGGTCGGGGTCGGCCAGGGTCGCTTCGTGTCGGGCGATGTCGACCGGCAGCGTCTCCATCAGGCGTTCGACCTCCTCGAGACGACGTGCGTCCTTGTAGGACAGCTTGACGGGCCTGCGCTCGACCGGCGGGGCGGCGGGTGGAGCGGTGGTGCGGGGCGTCGCGGGCACGACCGCCGCCGGCGGAGTCAGGAACCCGGGGTTCTGCCTGAGGAAGTCGGTCCAGCCGCCGGGGGTTTCGACCAGGTCGCCGCGGCCGTTCAGAGCGATGGTGGACGAGGCCAGACGGTCGACGAAATCGCGGTCGTGGCTGACCAGGATCAGGGTGCCGTCGTAGCTCTCCAGCAGCTCCTCCAGCTTGTCGAGCGTGTCCATGTCGAGGTCGTTGGTGGGCTCGTCGAGCACCAGCAGGTTGGCCGGCCTGGCCAGCGCGCGGGCCAGCAGCAGACGGTTCCGCTCGCCGCCCGACAAGGTGGAGATCGGCTGCTTCAGCTGGCTCTCCTGAAACAGGAAGTCCTTTGCGTAGGCGGCGACGTGTTTCGAATGGCCGCGGACCAGAATGCTGTCGCCGCCCCCGGGCGTCAGGGCGTCCCACAGGGTCATGTCCGACTTGAGCCCCTCGCGGGACTGATCGAGGTAGACGGGCTCCAGATTGGCGCCGAGCCGGATCGTGCCGGAATCGGAGGGCAGTTCGCCCAGCAGCAGCTTGACCAGCGTCGTCTTGCCCGCGCCGTTCGGCCCGACGATGGCCAGGCGGTCGCCCCGCATGACGCGGGTGGTGAAGGGTTTGAGGATGACGCGGTCGCCGAAGCCCTTGGACACGCCCTTGAGCTCGGCGACCAGCTTCCCGGACGAGACGCCGGCGTCGACGCCGAGGTTCAGCTCCTTCGGGAGGTCCTTCATGCGTTCGGCGCGGTCTGCGCGCATGGCCTGCAGGGCGCGGGCGCGCCCTTCGTTGCGGGTCCGTTGGGCGGTGATGGAGCGGTAGAAGGTGTAGGTCTCGGCCTCGATCTTCTTCGTCAGGCGGCGAAGAGACTCCGCCTCCTCGTCCATGACCTTCGCGGCCCAGTCGTCGAAGGCCTGAAAGCCCTTGTCCAGCGTGCGGACGCGGCGGTGCTCCAGCCAGTGCACGCGGTCGGTGACGCGGTTCAGGAAGGCGCGGTCGTGGCTGACGACCAGCACGGCGAAGCGCGCCTGGAGCAGCTCGGTCTCCAGCAGCTCGATGGCGAGGACGTCGAGGTGGTTGGTGGGCTCGTCGAGGAGAAGCAGGTCCGGCGATTCCGCGAAGGCCCGGGCCAGCGCCGCGCGGCGGGTCTCGCCCCCCGACAGGTTCACCGCCGGCTTGTTCGGGTCGAGGCCGAAAGTGGTCAGCCAGGCCTCGGCGTCCCAGCGCTCCGCCGCGCCGGAGGCGGCGTAGTCGAGCAGGGTCTCGCCGGTGATGAGGGGCTCCTGCGGAACGTGGGCGAAGCGGGTGCCGGCCTGAACGGAGCGGTCGCCGGCGTCGGGCTCGATCAGGCCCATGACGAGCTTCATCAGCGTGGACTTGCCCGCGCCGTTGCGGCCCACGAGGGCGGCGCGGGTGCGCGGCTCGATCGCCAGGTCGACCCCGTCGAACAGCGGGCGGGGACCGTCCTGCAGGCGGACGTCCTTCAGGGCGATGAGGGGCGGGCGGGCGGCCATTGGGCCGGCGATATAGGCCGCCGCCCCGCATTAGGCCATGGCCGTCACTGCATCATGGGCAGGGGCGTCGTCTTTCCCGCTCCCGGACCGGCGCCGAGGTCGGCGCCGGTGATCGGATCCGCCATCGGATCGGACATGGTGCGAGTGGCCGCCATGGCCAGCTGGTCCGCGGAGTCCTGGTCCACCTCGACGGTCGGCATGCCGTCGCCGCCGTCGACCGCCGCCTGGGCCTCGCGGTCGTCGACGTAGTCCCACTGTTCGCCCTGGTTCCACGAGCCGCGCATGTTGCCCTCGCCCTGGGACATGTCGAAATAGACGTCGGCGAACTCCGGCCGACCCGGCAGCTTGCCCGGCGGGAAGTTGTTCTCGATCGAGTAGAGGGCCTTCTCGAACGACTTCTGGTGCGCGACCTCGCGGGTCATGAGGAAGCTGAGCGCGTCCTTGATGCCCGGGTCGTCGGTGATGTTGATCAGCCGCTCGTAGACGATCTTGGCCCGGCTCTCGGCGGCGATGTTCGAGCGAAGGTCCACCGTCGGCTCGCCGCGGCTGTCGATGTAGGCGCCGGTCCAGGGCACGCCGGCCGAGTTCACGACGGTCGGTCCACCGCCGTAGAGCAGGTTGGTGATGTGGCTGTCGCCCCCTGCGTTCAGCGCGATCAGGAGGTCCGCCTCCTTGTCCACGCCCTCGGCCAGACGGCCCTTGCCGCCCTTGTTCAGCATGGCGACGATGGAGCCGATGATCTCGAGGTGGCTCAGTTCCTCGGTCGCGATGTCCAGCAGCATGTCCTTGCGGCCCGGGTCGTCCTCGTTCAGGCCTTGGGTGAAGTAGCGGATGGCGGCGGACAGCTCGCCGTCGGCGCCGCCGAACTGTTCCAGCATCATGTTGGCGAGGACGGGATTCGGCTCCGAAACCCTGACTGTATACATGAGTCGCTTGTTGTGCATGAACATATGTCGGATCCTGACTTTCTGATTAATGTTCCAGCTTGTCTGTAAAACTGGAATGAAGGACAGTATCGACAACCGGGCGCTGGCCGGACGGTTCCGGAAAAACTGATGTCGGGAGGGCGACAGACGAACCGGACAGGCGTAGAAGCCCGCGCCATGACCCCCTTCTGGCGCACCAAGTCGCTTGAGCAGATGACGCCCGCCGAGTGGGAGAGCCTGTGCGACGGCTGCGGGCTGTGCTGCCTGGTGCGGTTCGAGGACGAGGACACGGGGGAGGTCATCCCCACGAAGGTGCACTGCAAGCTGTTCGACCCGGGCGTCTGCCGGTGCTCCGATTATGCGAACCGCAAGGCGCACGTACCGGACTGCATCCAGCTGACGCCCCACAACATCGAGGCGCTGGAGTGGATGCCGCGCAGTTGCGCCTATCGCCGCCTGCACGAAGGGCGGGACCTGGCCTGGTGGCACCATCTGGTGAGCGGCAGCCGCGAGACGGTGCACGAGGCGGGGGTGTCGATCCGCAACCAGACGATCTCGGAAGAGGCGCTGGCCGAGGAAGAGGACGCGCTGGACCTGGAAGCGCCGGAATGGGTCGCGGAGCGCGGGACGCAACCCCCGCCGCGCTAACCGAATTTTCCGAAATGCGCGGCAGACTGTCGCAATGGGAGACGCCCGCGACAGATCTCCGAAGCAGGCGACGACGCCGTCGCTGAATCTGGACAGCCCGTTCGACCGGCTGACCGCGCTGGCGCGCGCCATGTTCGGGACGACGCACGCGATGGTGGGCATCGTCGACGGCGACCGCACGCTGTTCCGCTCGAACATCGGGCTGGGTCACAAGGAGCTGCCGCGCGAGACCACGGTGACCGACACCATGGTCGAACTGGGGCCCGACGCCGTCCTGGTGGTCGAGGACGCGCGCGAGAACGCGGCCACCGCGGCGCACCCGATGGTGGTGGGACCGCCGCACCTGAGGTTTTTCGCCGGGGTGACGATCACCAATGCCGAAGGTCGGGCCGTCGGCGCGATCGGCGTGATGGACGTCGAGCCGCGTCCGGCGCCGGACGCGACGCAGATCGAGAATCTGCGGGTTCTGGCACGGATGGCCGGCGAAATCGTCGATCAGGCCGACGTCGTCCTGCGCCAGAACGAGCGAATCGAGCAGCTGAGGCTGGCCGAGGAGATGGCCGGCATCGGCCAGTGGCGGCTGGACGCGGCGACCATGGCCGTGACGTGGTCCGACGAGGTCTACCGGATCCACGGCGTCGAGCGCGAGACGTTCGACCCCAGCTATGACGACGCGATCGGCTTCTATCACCCGGACGACCGCGGCCCCCTGATGGCCGCGATCCAGCGCGGCATGACGGAGGGCGTCGGCTATCGCCTGACGCTGAGGATCATCCGCGCGGACGGAGAAGAACGCCGGGTCGAGGCGCACGCGGACTGCGAACGGGCGGCGGACGGGCGCGTTCTGAGCATGTACGGCGTGTTCCGCGACGTGACGGAGCAGGAAAAGCTGCTGCACGAGGCGGAGCGGAACGGCCGCAGGTACAGACTGCTGGCCGACAACACCGCGGACGTGATCGCGCGGCTGAAACCGGACGGATCCAGCCCCTACATCTCGCCGGCGATCGAGCAGCTGCTGGGCTGGCGCCACGAGGACATGAGCGGTCAGTCGAAGGACTACGTGCACCCTGACGATCTGGGCGCCGTGCTGTCCGCCGGCATCGAGGCGCTGAGGAGCGGGCGTCCGCGCAGCATCCAGCACCGCGCCCTGCATCGTGACGGGCGCGAAATCTGGGTCGAGAGCCGCTTCAGGGCCGTGACGCGCGAGGACGGTGGTCGCCCGGACGAGGTGATCGTGTCCATCCGCGACGCGTCGGAGCGCAAGGCGCTGGAGGACAGGCTTCAGGCGACGCTGGACGAGAGCCGGCGCAACGAGGCGCGCTATCGGCTGCTGGCGGATCGCGCCACCGACGTGATCATCACCTACGGTCCGGACGGAAACACGCGCTACTATTCGCCGGCCGTCGAAAGCATGACGGGCTTCAAAGCCGAGGAGCTGGTCGGGCGGCCGGTCACGACGCTGATGCACCCCGACGACGTTCCCGCGATGATCGCGGCGTTCACCGAGTTCCGCAGGTCGGCCGACGCGCGGCACCAGAGCCGCCGGTACCGCGTTGTGACCAAGGCGGGCGAGGTCCGGTGGCTGGAGACGCGCGCCACGGTGACCCGCGACGACGAGGGTCGCGCGATCGAGTTCCAGGACGTGGTGCGCGACGTGACGGCCACCAAGCGGCTGGAAGACGAGCTGGTCGAGGCGCGCGACCGGGCGGAGGCCGGCGCCCGGGCCAAGTCCGAGTTCCTGGCCAACATGTCTCACGAACTGAGGACGCCGCTGACCAGCGTCATCGGTTTCGCCGGCCTGTTGAAGAACAGCCCCGACCTGCCGGAACAGGAGCGCCGGCACGTCGAGCGCATCGCCTCCGCCAGCGACAGCCTGCTGGGCGTGATCAACGACATTCTGGACTATTCCAAGCTGGAGGCCGGCCGGGTCGAGATGGAGCCGATGCCGTTCGACCTGCGGTCCATGGTCGAGGCGGCCGCGGCGATGGTCGAAGAATCCGCGTCCGCGCGGGGCACGACGCTGACGCTGGAGCTGGCGGACGACGCGCCGGCGTGGCTGAGCGGCGACGCCGGTCGCCTGCGGCAGGTCACGCTGAACCTGCTGTCGAACGCGGCGAAATTCACCACCGACGGCGAGATACGCCTGTGCGCCGGATGGCGGAACGGGCGTCTGAGGATCGAGGTGAGGGACACGGGCATCGGCATCGCCGAGGCGAAGATGGCCGCCCTGTTCGAACGGTTCGCCCAGGCCGACGCGTCGACGACGCGGCTGTACGGCGGAACGGGTCTGGGGCTGGCCATCAGCCGGCGCCTGATCGAGATGATGGGCGGCGAGATCGGCGCGGAGAGCGCGCCGGGCCGGGGCTCGACCTTCTGGTTCGAGGTGCCGGCCGAGGAAGCCGAGGCGCCCGAGGCGGCCCCCGACGTCGCCCACGCGCCCGCCATGACGATGCGGATTCTCGTGGCCGACGACGCGCCGGCCAACCGTGAACTGGTGAGCGCCATCCTGGGCGGACTGGGCCTGACGGTCGACGCCGTCGAGGACGGCGCGCAGGCCGTGGAGGCGGCCCGGACCGGCGCCTACGACCTGATCCTGATGGACGTGCACATGCCGGTCATGGACGGACTGGACGCGACGCGGGCCATCCGCGCGGGCGGCGGTTCCGCGGCGCGGACGCCGATCATCGCCCTGACCGCCAACGTCCAGCCGGAACAGGCCGAGCGCTGCCGTGAGGCGGGCATGGACGCCCACGTCGGCAAGCCCATCCAGATCGCCGAACTGCTGCGCGCCATGGCGGAAGTGACCGCCGAAGCCGCGCCGGCGGGACTGCAAAGCGCGGGCTGACCCGGCTTCATTGCGACGACCGGCGACGAAATAGCCCGGCATTTCAACGCCTGCCCAGAAACTTGAGGCGACTCGCCGCGACGGGTGCGGTCGGAAGCTATGGTTTCGACATGGCCGGAAAAGGGAATGAGGCGGATGCGAGGGCGGAGGCGGTCCTGGCGGCGCTGACTCGTGAGATCGACCGCTGTCTGGCGGCGCTGACAGCAAGGCACGGTTGCGGCGCCGGCCGACGCGGGCGCGCTGGTGGTCGTCCTCGATGAGCTCATGCGGGCCGACTTCACTGCGGCCGAAAGGGGCGTGGAGCGCATCTGGCGCGCGGCGTCGGCGGGGGGCGCCCCCGGAGGACCTTTGACGGCGGAGGTGGCCGCGACGGTGCGGGGGGTCCACGGGCGGCCATGGGCGCCCGCGCATCTGGTCGCCGAAATCACCGCGGCCGGCGGCCGACGCCTGAGCTGGACGCCGCGATCGAGGCTGGAGGGGGATCGCTGGGACGGGCCGGACTCGGCCGCAGACCCGATGCGGTTCCGCGTGCGGTGGCTGGACGGGGACCTGGAGGTCGGCGCCGTCGAGGTCGAGGCGGCCGGGATCGATGCGAGCGGCGTCCTGCTCGCCGAACTTTTTTCCGGGGGGATCGGAGGGGCCCGCGCGGCCGTGAGCCAGTGGGGCGATCTCTGGGGTTGGGGCCTGGAGGCGACGACCCCTCTCGCGTGACCCGCGTTCCTGCCCTAACTGAGAGATTCTGGCAGCGAGGAGCGACGACCGCGTGGCGGGTGATCCCTACAAGGAACTGGGCGTGGCGCGCGGGGCGAGTGCGGCGGAGATCAAGTCCGCCTACCGCAAGCTGGCCAAGCAGCTGCATCCGGATTCCAACCCGAACGACAAGGCGGCCGAGGAGCGGTTCAAGCGCGTGACGGCGGCCTTCGACATTCTGGGCGATGCCGAGAAGAAGGCGAAGTTCGACCGCGGCGAGATCGACGCCGACGGACGCGAGCAGTTCCGCGGCTTCTCCGGACGGCCGGGCGGAAGTCCGTTCGGTCAGGGCGGCGGGCGCGGCGCCTTCGACGACGTCGATCTGGAGGAGATCTTCGGCGGCATGTTCGGCGGCGGGGCGCGGGCCGGGGGCGGCCGCGGGTTCGCCTCGAAAGGACAGGACGTCCGGGCCACGCTGGAAATCACGCTGGAGGATTCCATTTCCGGAGCGACGCGGCGGATACAGTTCTCAGACGGGCGCATGCTGGATGTGGCGATCCCCAGGGGCGCCGGCGACGGGCAGGTGATCCGTCTCAAGGGTCAGGGCGCGCCGGGTCGCGGCGGACCGGCGGGAGACGCCCTGATCGAGCTGAAGATCGCCAAGCACCCGCTGTTCACGCGGGACGGCGCCGACCTGACCATGGATCAGCCGGTGTCGCTGTACGACGCGGTGCTCGGCGGCAAGGTCCCGGTCAGGACGCCCGAGGGGACGGTCAGCCTGACCATTCCGGCGGGTTCGAGCTCCGGCAAGGTGATGCGTCTGAAGGGGAGGGGCGGCTTTGCGAACGGCAAGCGCGGCGACCTTCTGGCCCGGCTGATGATCGTGCTGCCGGAGGGCGACGACCGCCTGACCAAGCTGGCCGAGAAGGTCCGGGACGAGGGGCCGATCAAGCCCTTTCGGGACTGAGGGCGGGATGGCCGGCAAGCCGAACGTCAAGCCCGCCCGGCCATGGTTCTCGTCAGGGCCGACGGCCAAGCGGCCGGGCTGGTCGCGCGAGGCGATATCCACCGAACTGCTCGGGCGCGGCATCCGGGCCCCGGAGGTGGTGGCGCGGTTCGCGCAGGGGCTGAAGCTGACGCGGGAGCTGCTGCAGGCCCCGGACGACTGGGCGCTGGTCTATGCGCCGGGGTCGGACACCGGGGCCGTGGAGCAGGCGCTGTGGAACCTGCTGGGGCCGCGGCCCGTGCAGGTCCTGGCGTTCGAGAATTTCGGCCAGGTTTGGGCCACGGACGTCCGGGACGCGCTGAAGCTGGAGCCCGAGGTCCTGACGGCGGCATGGGGACGGTTTCCCGATGTGGCGGAGGTCGATCCTGAGGCCGACCTGATGTTTCCTTGGAACGGCACGACCTCGGGCGTGAAGGCGCCGGGTGGTGACTGGATCGCCGCGGACCGCAAAGGGCTGGTTATCTGCGACGCGACGTCGGCCGCGTTCGCCATGCCCCTGCCGTGGGACAGGCTGGACGTCGTCACCTTCAGTTTCCAGAAGGCGCTGGGTGGCGAGGCGGGGCTGGGGGTGACGGCGCTGGGGCCCCGCGCGGTGGCGCGACTGGATCAGTACGTGCCCGAGCGGCCGGTGCCGAAGGTGCTGCGGCTGCGCGATGCCGAAGGCTTCGACCGGACGCTGGCGGCGGGGTCGATGATCAACACCTTCAGCGTCTGGACGCTGGAGGACTGGATCGACGGGGTCCAGTGGGGGCTGTCGGTCGGTGGACTGCCGGAACTGATCCGGCGCACGGACGCCAACTTCGCGGCGCTGGCGGCATGGGTCGGGCGGACCGACTGGATCGACTGGCTGGCCGAGCGGCCGGAGCAACGGTCGACCACCAGCGTCTGTATGAAGATCGTCCATCCGCGCTTCCTGGCGTTGGGCGAAGTCGCTCAACGGGCGCTGGTCATGCGGATGAAAGCCCTGCTGGAAGCCGAGGGCGCCGCGTTCGACGTGGAAGGGCACCGCAACGCGCCGCCGGGCCTGCGCGTCTGGTGCGGATGCACCGTCGACGCCGCAGACGTCGAAGCCTTGGGCCCATGGCTGGACTGGGCGTTCGCCGAGGCGCTGGCGGAATAATCCGCCGCCCGGACGACATCACGCGATTCCGCGGTTATAGCCTCCGCCCGCAAGCAGCGGAGAGTGATCCTTGGCGAACGTCGCGGTGATCGGCGCCCAGTGGGGCGACGAGGGCAAGGGCAAGATCGTCGACTGGCTGTCCAACCGGGCCGACATGGTCGTGCGGTTCCAAGGCGGACACAATGCGGGCCATACGCTGGTCGTCGACGGCAAGGTCTACAAGCTGGCGTTGCTGCCGTCGGGCGTGGTGCAGGGCAAGCCCTCGATCATCGGCAACGGCGTGGTGGTCGATCCCTGGCATCTGGTCGGTGAGATCGAGAAGATCGCGGCGCAGGGCGTGGCGATCACGCCGGACGTCCTGACCATCGCGGACAATGCGTGCCTGATCCTGCCCATCCATCCGGCGCTGGACGTCGCGCGCGAGGCGGCGGCGAAGGCACCGGGCGCGAAGATCGGCACCACCGGACGCGGCATCGGTCCGGCCTATGAAGACAAGGTGGGGCGCCGGGCGATCCGGGTCTGCGATCTGGCCGAAGCGGACGACCTGAAGGTCAAGATCGATCGTCTGCGCTCGCATCACGATCCGCTGCGGGCCGGGCTGGGGCTGGAGCCGATCGACCCGGAGGCGCTGCTGGGCCAGTTGCTGGAGATCGCGCCGAAGATCCTGCCGTATGTGAAGCCGGCGTGGCGGGTGCTGGATCAGGCGCAGAAGTCCGGAAAGCGGGTGCTGTTCGAAGGGGCGCAGGGCGCATTCCTCGACGTCGACCACGGCACCTATCCCTATGTGACCAGCAGCAACACCGTGGCGGGTCAGGCGGCGGCGGGGTCAGGCATAGGGCCGAAGGGCGTCGGCTACGTGCTGGGGATCGTGAAGGCCTACACCACCCGGGTGGGCGAGGGGCCGTTCGCGTGCGAGCTGAACGACGCCGTGGGCGAGCATCTGGCGACCGTGGGGCGCGAGGTCGGGGTGAACACCGGACGGGCGCGGCGCTGCGGCTGGTTCGACGCGGTGCTGGTGCGCCAGTCGGTCGCCATCAACGGCATCGACGGGATCGCCCTGACCAAGCTGGATGTGCTGGACGGGCTGGAGACGCTAAAGATCTGCGTCGGCTATCGCGTGAACGGCGAGGTGCTGGATCATCTGCCGTCCAGCCTGAAGGCGCAGGCGGCCGCCGAGCCGGTGTTCGAGGAGCTGGAGGGCTGGAGCGAGAGCACGGCCGGGGTTCGCAGCTTCAAGGACATCAACGCCAACGCCATCAAATACGTGAGACGCATCGAGGAGCTGATCGGGGCGCCGGTGGCGCTGCTGTCCACCAGCCCGGAGCGCGACGACACCATCCTGATGCGGGATCCATTTCAGGGCTGATCTGAAAAAATCACAGCGTTCAACGGGCCTTAACGGACGCGACGCTACGCGTGGCGGGTTCAACGTGCCGTGGAGTCGCCTGTGTTCGCCGTCGATCGCCGCCTGCTGACCCGGCTGGAGCCCGTCGTGCGGCGGGTGCTGCTCGTCGATCCGAACGCTCATGCCGCCCGGCTGATCACCGACATCATGAAGGGGCTGGGCACCCGCGAGATCGCGGTCGAGGCGGACGAGCACGCGGGCCTGAAGGCCGCGGCAAGGCTGGATCCCGGCCTGATCTTCACCGAGGCGACCGGCCAGGACCTCGACGGCGACGCCTTCGCACGGGCCGTACGCCGGTCAGACCTCGCCTGTCGGCGGGCGCCGATCATCATGGTCACGGCCGAAGCCACCGCCACGTCGATCAAGGGCGCGCGGGACGCCGGGGTTCATGAGTTTCTGCGCAAGCCCTTCACCAGCGCCGATCTGATCAAGCGGGTGGAGAACGTGGTGCTGAAGCCCCGCAACTGGGTCGAAGGCGTCATGTACGTCGGGCCGGACCGTCGGCGGTTCAACTCCGGCGAATACTCCGGGCCCGCCAAGCGCAAGTCCGACAAGCCGAGCGACGCGGCGGCGGCGCTGGCCGAGGCGAAGGATCAGGCCATGCGCATCCTGGCCGCCGCGCTGGACCAGTTCGACGCCGACCCGACCCAGGCGGCGCGCGCGGTGAAAGAACAGGCCGTTCAGCTCAAGGCGATCGGCATCAAGGCCGCCGACAGCCGGCTCGTGGTGGCGGTGGGCGCACTCGAAGTTACGCTGGCCGGCGGGCCGCCGACCAAGGCGACGCTGTCGGCCCCGATCGGCGGACTTCTGGCCATGCATCAGGCGGCGGGGACGCCGCTGAAGAAGGCCGGCTGAGGCTTTCCTTGCCCTGACGCTCGCGACGCGGTCGCTCGCTGCCTGAGGGCGTCAGGCGTCGACCAGGTTCCGCTCTTCAGCCGCCATGCGCATCGCCTTCTGCAGCTTCTCGAAGGCCCGGACCTCGATCTGGCGGACGCGCTCGCGGCTGACGCCGTACTGGCCGGCGAGTTCCTCGAGCGTGACCGGGTCGTCCTTGAGGCGGCGCTCGGTCAGGATGTGCTTTTCGCGGTCCGTCAGCTCTTCCATGGCCTCCTGCAGAAGGCTCATGCGGATCGACTTCTCCTCGTCGTCGGCCAGCTGGGTTTCCTGGGAGACGGCCGTGTCGTCCGCCAGCCAGTCCTGCCACTCACTTTCGCCGTCCGCGCGCAGCGGGGCGTTCAGCGAGGCGTCGCCGCCGAGACGGCGGTTCATGTCGGTGACCTCCTGCTCGGTCACGCCCAGCTTGGTGGCGATGGCAGACAGATGCTCGGGATGCAGGTCGCCTTCCTCGAAGGCCGAGATCTGGCTCTTGGCCTTGCGCAGGTTGAAGAACAGCTTCTTCTGCGCGGCGGTGGTGCCCATCTTCACGAGCGACCAGCTGCGCAGGATGTATTCCTGGATCGAGGCGCGGATCCACCACATGGCGTAGGTGGCCAGGCGGAAACCCTTGTCCGGGTCGAACTTCTTGACCGCCTGCATCAGGCCGACGTTGCCTTCGGAGATCACCTCGCCGATCGGCAGGCCGTAGCCGCGATAGCCCATGGCGATCTTGGCCACGAGGCGCAGGTGAGAGGTGACGAGCTTGTGGGCCGCCTCAGGGTCCGAGTGTTCGCTCCACCGCTTGGCGAGCATGAACTCCTCGTCCTTGGTGAGCATCGGAAACTTGCGGATTTCCGTGAGATAGCGCGACAGCCCTTGTTCAGGCGACATCACCGCGAGCGTGGCGTTGGCCATGTTTGTGGTCCCTCCGACCGATCGAGCGGGTCCTTCGGTTCCGGCCGCACCATGCGCGCCGGCGCCTCACCCCTCAGCGAATGAGATGGGTCCGGGTTTCGGTCCGCGAAAGAGGCGCGTCGTCGCACCGAAGCGCGACCGTGGCCCGGACGCCACTGTGATCGTCGGTGTAGCAGATTGTCCGTCCTGAATCAAGACGCACTCAGCCGGCCAGCAGATCCTGCTGGTCCTTGTTCCGGCGAAACCAGACATCCGCATAGGAGCAGACGGGCACGACCTTGTGACCCTTTTCGCGCGCGTCGTGGGCGACGGCCTTCATCATCTGCGCCGCGATGCCCTGGCCTTCATGGGAAGGGGGGACGAACACCCGGCGGATGGTCAGCAGGCCCTCCGACAGGCGGACGTCGACCTGACCTTCCTCCCCGTCGTCCAGAGGCAGGACGTAGCGGGACCCGACGGGATCGAAGGCGAGTTCGGCCATGGTTCACTCCAACGTTTCGAGCGCCGCTTCCAAGGCGCGCATGTCGGCTGGAAGAACGGTCTCGAAGCGCAGGGGTTCGCCGGTGACGGGATGGACGAAGCCCAGCACGGCGGCGTGCAGGGCCTGACGGGCGAGGCCGGCGGCGGCGATGGCGTCGCGGACGGGAGCGGCGGGGCTGCCTGAACCGTAGGTCGGATCGCCGAGGATCGGCGCGCCCTTCGACGCCAGATGCACGCGGATCTGATGGGTGCGGCCGGTGTGGAGCGTGCAGAGGACGCGGGCGGCCATTGGCGCCGCTCCGGCCTTCCTGGGCGCTCCGAAGGTCCGCTGGACCAGATAGTCCGTGATCGCCTCGCGGCCGCCGACGCGCAGCACGGCCATCTTCTTGCGGTCGGAGGTCGAACGCCCGATCAGGGTCTGGATGCGGCCCCGCGCGGGGTCGGGCACGCTGCGCGTCAGGGCCACGTACGACCTCTCGATGTCGTGGGTCGAGAACAGGGCCGAAAGACCCGCATGGGCACGATCGGACTTGGCGGCGACCATGACGCCCGACGTGTCCTTGTCCAGACGATGGACGATCCCGGGCCGGGCGACGCCGCCGATGCCGGACAGCGAAGCGCCGCAATGGGCCAGAAGGGCGTTCACGAGGGTGCCCGTTTCAGACCCCGGCGCGGGATGGGCGGCCATGCCGGCGGGCTTGTCGACGACGATGAGGTGGTCGTCTTCGAACAGGACGGTGAGCGGCAGGTCCTCAGGCAGCGGCGTCGCGCGAGCCGGCGGGGGCAGCGAGATGCGGTGCGTCCCGCTTCGCGCCTTGCCAGAGGCATCCGTGAGCACGACGCCTTCGCGCCGGACGGCGCCGTCGGCGATCAGGGTCTGAATGCGGGCGCGCGAGAGTTGCGGCAGCGCCAGGGCCAGGGCGCGGTCCAGGCGGCCCTCATCGCCCCTAAGCGTCGTTTCCAGTACCTCTGCGCCCGGAACGTCGCCGTCGTCGTGAAAATCGTCCTCGCTCACGCTGAAGCATAGCATGCGTCGCCGCGTCGCGCGCCGCCTTGGCCGTTCTTTCGCGGCGCGCCATAGTGGCGACGCACTCGGGGGAGGGACCATGCGAACGCTCGCGATCGGACTTGGCGTAGCCGTTCTGGCTCTGTCGCTCGGCAGCTGCGCGACCATGAGCCAGGATCAGTGTCTGGCCGGGGCGTGGGGCGAGGTCGGGCTGGCCGACGGCCGCGCCGGCCATGGCGAGGGCCGCCTGCAGTCTCACGCCGAGGCCTGCGCCAAGGTGGGCGTCGTGCCGGACGAAGCGGTCTACTTCGCCGCCCGTGAAGGGGGGCTGCGCAGCTACTGCGTGCCGGCCAACGGCTTTCAGGTCGGCCGCCAGGGATCCAGCTACGAAGGCGTGTGCCCTGCCTCTGTCGAAGCGCCGTTCCTGTCGGCCTATCGCGACGGTCAGGTGCTCGGCGCCGCCGAACGGGCCGTGTCGGACGCGGCGTCGCGCGTGTCGTCCTCCGCTTCGCGAGCCGCGGAACTGGACGACAAGATCGCCGCAAAACGCCGGGAGTGCCGGGACGAGAACCTGGCGGAGGCGGAGCGCCAGCGAGCCTGTGACCGCATCGACGAGCTTCGGGACGAGCGGGAAGGGATGATCGCTGAGTGGCGTCGCGCGGAAGACGACCTGCGCTGGGCGGAGCGCGAGCTGCAGGACGTGCGCTGGCGGCTGGGGTCGCTCCACGCCTTCTGAGCCTTGCATTTCCCCGGAACGGGCCTAGATTGCACGCACTTATGCTGCTAGTGAGCATAAGTCGGTGGTCGACCGCGAGGCGGGCCGCCGTTCATTGACCCTTCTAATATGCTCCGACGGAGCAAAAGGGGTGTGAGATGGCGGATGGCGCGTTCGGAACGTCGGCGGAGACCGCGCGGGAGACCGCGCGCGTCTGGGCCAAGGTGAAAGATCACATCACGCCGCTGGAGTGGCCGGCGAAGGCCGAACTGATCGCGGAGATCAATCGGCTGAAGCGGCAGCGTGACGCGGTCGTGCTGGCCCACAACTACATGACGCCCGACGTTTTCCATGGCGTCGGCGACTACGTCGGAGACAGCCTGGGGCTGGCGAAGGAGGCGGCGAAGTCGAAGGCCAAGGTGATCGTCCAGGCCGGCGTGCACTTCATGGCGGAAACGTCGAAGATCCTGTCGCCGGACAAGACGGTCCTGATCCCCGATCCGCTGGCCGGGTGCAGCCTGGCGTCGTCGATAACCGGCGCGGACGTGCGCCTGATCAAGCAGCGCCATCCGGGCCTGCCGGTCGTCACCTATGTGAACACCACGGCTGACGTGAAGGCCGAGACCGACATCTGCTGCACCAGCGCCAACGCCGTGCAGGTGGTCGAATGGGCGGCAAGGGAATGGGGCGTCGACCGGGTCATCCTGATCCCGGACGAGTTCCTGGCGCGCAACGTGGCGGCGCAGACGCAGATCGGGATCATCGCCTGGAAGGGTCGATGCGAAGTGCACGAGCGCTTCACGGCGCAGGACATCGCGGACATGCGCGAGGCCTGGCCAGACGCGGACATCCTGGCCCATCCCGAATGCCCGGAAGAGGTTCTCGCCGTCGCGGACTTCGCCGGTTCGACGGGCGCCATGGCGGACTACATCACGGCGCGGAAGCCGAAGCAGGTGGTGCTGATCACCGAGTGTTCGATGGCGTCGAACATCGCTGCGGAAGCGCCGGGCACCCAGTTCATCGGTCCGTGCAACCTCTGCCCGCACATGAAGCGGATCACGCTGGAGAACGTCCGCGACGCCCTGCTTCACATGCAGTTCGAGGTGACGGTGCCGGATGCCGTGGCCGAGCGGGCGCGGCTGGCGGTCCAGCGCATGGTCGATCTTCCGACGCCTGCGGTTCCGGCGCGATACGACATGGTCAAGGCCCGTCACCATGTGGCGGTGGAGCTGATCTGATGCACTACGTACCGCCCGTGCGCGCCGTCGCCGCGGTGGATGCCCGCACCCTGCGCCTTCTCATGCTCGCGGCCTTGCTGTTGCGCGGCCGCGAGGCCAAGTCCCGTCGATGACCGACGCGCCTCGCCGACCCGGACCCTGGGATCCCAAGCCGGACGCCGCGGCGTCGCCGGCCGTTCCCGCCGATGACCGCCGACCCGAGCTCGACAAGGGGCAGAGCCTGCCGTGGGCCGTCGTCTCGACGCTGCTGCTGGCCGGGCTGATCTGGTGGTGGACCGGCAGCTGGGTGATCGTGGTCGCCCTGATCTTCGGCCTGCTGGTCCATGAGTACGGGCACGTGCTGGCGATGAACCGGCTCGGCATGGGCCCGGCCAAGATCTACATCATCCCCTTCCTCGGCGGGCTGGCGAAGGCGCAGCGGAATCCGAAGAGCGAATGGGACGGGGTCCTGGTGTCTCTGGCGGGACCGGCCTTCGGCCTGCTGGCGGCGGCTCCCTTCTTCGGCCTGTGGCAGATCACCGGCGGCCCGGCGTGGCTGATGGGCGCCTTCGCCATCGCCATGATCAACCTGATCAATCTGGCCCCGGCGCCGCCGCTGGACGGGTCCAAGGCGCTGGGACCGGTGCTGGCGCGCATCCACCCCATGCTGGAGTGGGCGGCGCTGCTGGCCACCGGCGCCGCCGTCGTCTGGTGGGGCGTTTCCAACGGCAGCTACCTGTTTGCGGCGTTTCTGGGCATAGCCCTGATCGGCCACCTGCGGCGCGGCAAATGGCGCCCCTATGGCCGGCCGCTGACGTGGCGCGAGGCCGGGATGAGCACGCTGTTGTTCGCAGCGACGGCGGCGGCGTGCGTGGCGGTCGGCGTGGCGGCGCTGATGCCGCTGGGCGAGGGCGGCGTGGCGGCCGGGCTCAGTCAGGGCGGCCGCTTCCTGGGCGTCGTCGAGTGAATCGCGTCATTCACGACGGGCCGCTGATCATCGGCGCGGGCCTGGCCGGCCTGTCCGCCGCGCTGGAAACGGCGCCGCGGCCGACGCTGCTGATTTCGCCCGGTCCGCTGCTGGACGCCTGCGCGTCCGCGTGGGCGCAGGGCGGAGTCGCGGCCGCCGTAGGACCGGGAGACGCGCCGGCCCTGCATGCCCTGGACACCGTGGCCGCCGGCGTCGGCCTCGTCGACGCGACGGTCGCGGGTCATCTCACTGGCGACGGTCCCGCGACGGTCGACTGGCTGGCGCGACTTGGCGCGCCCTTCGACCGGGACGGCGACCGGTTCGCCGTCAGCCTGGAAGCCGCCCATTCCCGCGCCCGCGTCGCCCGGGTCGGGGGCGACGGGGCCGGGCGGGCGATCCTCTCCGCCCTGGCGGCCGCAGCCCGTCGCGTCTCGCACCTGACGATCTGGGAGGACGCGCGGCTGATCGCATTGGTGCGGGACGACGCGGGCGTGACCGGAGCCGTCGTCATGCGGGGGCCGGAACCCGTCGTGGTCACGGCCTCGTGCGTCGTTCTGGCGACCGGCGGCGCTGGGGGGCTGTTCGCCGAGACGACCGCACCGGCCGCGCTCAGGGGCGAGGCTGTCGCCATGGCATGGGCTGTGGGCGCCGACATCCTCGACCCCGAGTTCGTGCAGTTTCACCCTACGGCGATCGACGTCGGACGGGATCCCATGCCCCTGGCGACCGAGGCCCTGCGCGGCGACGGCGCGCGTCTGATCGACGGCCGGGGGAAGCCCTTGCTGGGCGAGGCTCCGGACGCCGACCTCCAGCCGCGAGACGTCGTGGCGCGCGCCGTGCATCGGGCCCGGGCGCGCGGCGACGGCGCCTATCTGGACGCGCGGCGCGCGATCGGCGCACATTTTCCGCAAGCCTTCCCCGCCGTCTTCGCCGCCTGCAGGGAGGCGGGGCTAGACCCGCGGGAGGTCCCGATCCCGGTCGCGCCGGCGGCCCATTATCACATGGGAGGCATCGCCGCCGACGCCGAGGGGCGCACCACCGTGGACGGGTTGTTCGCCGTCGGAGAGTGTGCGGCGACGGGCGTTCACGGCGCGAACCGGCTGGCGTCCAACAGTCTTTTGGAAGCCGCGGCCTTCGGCCGGCGGACCGGGCGTGCTGCGGCGGGCGAAGCCGGCCTACGAACGAGGCAGTCCGTCATCCCGAACCTTCCTCCGGAGCTAAGTTCCGCGAGGCTCGCGGACCTTCGCCGAGCCATGAGCGCCGGCATGGGCGTCGTGCGGAACGGCGGGGGCCTGGAAGCGACGCTCAGGACGATCGAGGACCTTCAGCGCGTCGAAGGAGCAGCCCTGCCGCTGGTCACCGCACGCCTGATGGTCGAGGCGGCCTTGGCCCGGCGTGAAAGCCGCGGCGCCCATTTCCGCGAGGATTTTCCGGCGACACTTGAAGCGGCCGCCCACACGCGCATCGCCGGACGCTCCGGCGCCACGACGAAGGCCGCCGCATGACCGGATTTCACGACGACGCGCTTCAGGCGGTGGTTCGGCTGGCGCTGGCCGAGGACTTGGGACGCGCGGGAGACGTGACGGCGCAGGCCTGCGTGCCGGCGGGCGCCCGGATGACGGCTGTGTTAGCCGCCCGCAAGGCGGGCGTGGCGGCCGGCCTGGGGGCGGCACGCCTCGCCGTGCGCGCCCTCGATCCGGATGCGGTCGTCGAACAGGTGGTGCGCGACGGCGACGCCTTCGACGCGGGGGCGACGCTCGTTCGCGTCGACGCCGACGCGCGCGCCGTTCTGGCCGCCGAGCGGACGGCGCTCAACCTGATCGGGCGGCTGTGCGGGATCGCCACCCTGACGCGGGCCTACGTCGACGCCGTGTCCGGCGCCCGCGCGCGCATCGCCGACACCCGCAAGACCACTCCCGGCCTGAGGGCGCTGGAGAAGCGGGCCGTGGCGCTGGGCGGCGGTCTGAATCACCGGTTCGGTCTGGATGACGCCATCCTGATCAAGGACAACCACGTGGCCCTCTGCGGCGGCGATGCGGCGGAGGCCGTGAGGCGCGCGCGCGAGCACGCCGGCCATCTGATGAAGATCGAGGTCGAGGTCGACCGCCTGAACCAGCTGCGGGCGGTGCTGGCGCTGTGCGACGCCGGCGGCGGTCCGGACGTGGTGATGCTGGACAATTTTTCCCTTGAGGACCTGACGACGGCCGTCGCCGAGACGGCCGGACGCGTGGTGCTCGAGGCGTCCGGGGGCGTCGCACTGGACACCGTCCGGGCGATCGCGGACACGGGCGTGGACGTCATCTCCGTCGGCGCGCTGACCCACTCCGCGCCCGCGCTGGACGTCGGGCTGGACGTTTTCTGAGGGGAACGGCGCGCGCTGCCGGCGGTTACCTTCGGAGACAGAAGGAGACCTCCATGAGCAAGGCGCCCCCCATTCCGCAGGATCAGCGCGCGGCGAACGATCGGCGCGATGTGGCGACCGGCGTGCAGTCGGGACAACCCGGCGACGCCGATGTGAATCTGGATCAGCAGGGCCGGTTCGGAAACGCGAAGCAGAACCTGACGCCGCAGCACAAGACGCAGGACCGCTGAACATGGGCGACAACAACCAGCACACGCCCGAGCCTGTGGATGAGAAGCGCTGGGGCGGCCCCGGTTCCAGCCATCAAAACGCCGACCGCGACCCGCCGGAGTTCGTCGATCCGCGCGGCGACGGTCCGACGAACCCCCGCAACAGCAAGGTTTCAGGCGGAGGCGGCGAACGCGACCTCAAGCATTCGCACGACGACGATCATCGCTCGTCGAAGGGCGATCGGGACGCCTGATCAGGCGTCGGTCGGCCCGGGCGCGGCGGCCGTGGTCGGCGGCGTCGGCGCCGGCACCGGCGCGGCTGCGGGAGTTGCGGGCCTGGCGACCGGCTGGGCCGGGGCGGCCTCCGCTCCGTCGCGCGCCGGAGCGTCGCGCTGGACCAGGGCGTCGTAGGCGATGCCTCCGGCTTCCCGGATCGGCGTGATCGGATCGATGCCGGCCTGGATCAGGCGCGGCTGTTCCTGCATCTGCGTGGAGGGGCGAGGCTCATAGGCGAAGGTGCGCGGTGCGCCGCGGCCGCCGCCGAAGCGATAGAACACGTGGTCGCCGACCTGACCGACCCGCACCAGCGACCCGCGCCAACCCGGCGAGACGGCGGTCGTGTGGAAATGGGTGGCGGTGCCGACGGGGGCGTAGACGCGGCCCGACAGGGCTTCGGTCGCGACCGACCGCGCGCGGTTCCAGGCCCCCCGGTCCACGCGTCCGCGCATGGATCCGTCACAGGTGAAGCTGAACTGGCACCCGGTGCGGCGACCGGCCCCCTGGAACACCACGCCGCAGATCGTCTTGGGGAAGGCGGCGTGACGAGCGCGGTTGACCACGACCTGGGCCACGGCGCGCATGCCGTCCCGACCTTCGCCCCGCGCTTCATAATAGACGGCCTGGGTCAGGCACTCGAGATCGCGGCTGGCGTCCAGCGCGTTGGCCAGTCGGAAGGGCGAGGCGGCGGGGTGCAGACCGCCCAGCTGGGGCTGGCGCAAAGCGGAGCCAGCGCGAGGAAGCGCGTCCAGTCGCGCCGCGATGAGCTCGGACTGGCGGTCGCGACGGGTCGAGCCGGCGACGGTATAGGGATCGTGGCGGCGCGCGATGGCGAGGGCGCTGGCGTCCAGCCCGCCGGCGGCGGCGGCCATGGCCTCGTCCGTGAAGCCCGCGGCGGCCACGGCGTCCAGCTTGAGCGCCTGCATGCGCACCGTCGTGGCCTTCGCCATCGTGCCGCCAAGGTAGGCCACGCCCACCGTCGCGCCGACGACTGCGCCGAACACGGCCGCCACGGCGGCGGGCTTGAGCTTCAGGCGATCGGACAGGTCCGACGCCGGCCTCGGCTCACGGGAAATCGACACGCACTCAACGCCTGGTCCGCAGGGCGCAATGCCGCCCCCTAAGCAGTCTTCGGGCCCGTCCGTGGTCTGCACAGCGGGCCCGCAGCATCCGGCGTTCGGCGAACGGCCGACGATCCGGAGGACGCGCCTTATACGTCGGAATGTGTCGTCAATGTGGTCGATTCGCAAGGTGCGACAAAAGCCGTGCGCCGGATGTGTTTTCGGTCGGCGAGCGGGCAGTCATCTTCAGTGACGGTCGCGATATACTGATCAGTAAATGGGATGTTCTGCTTAGAAGATCATCTCTTCGGCATCCGTGCCTGCATGTCTGTTGGCGATGGGACGCTTCAGACATCACGAAGGCTGTGGATCGTTCCTTGTGCTGACGACCTCACGGCCGTCGTCGCGGAAACGGAACGGCTCAGCCTGAGGGGCGTTTTTCCGCCGTTCCCCCCTTCAGGAGACCCCCCATGCGCACCGCCATCGCCCTCACCTTCTGCATCGCCGCCGCCGGTCTGGCTGCCTGCGGTCAGACCATCGAACAGCGCGCCGCCACCGGCGCGGTGGCCGGCGCCGTCGTCGCCGGACCGGTCGGCGCCGCCGCGGGCGCCGCCGCCGGCACCGCCGTCGGCCAGGCCGCCAAGAACGACTGAGCCCCGGGCGGGGGCCGGAAACGGCCCCCGCCGCTTGATTTCCGCGCGCGAGTTCTTTAGCCGCCCTGCCGGGCGAGGCCGTTCGGCCGCCCGTGACGCTCCCGACCCGACTGGATGGAATGAGAGACCTCAAGCAAACCGGCTTCGCCGATCGACTGACCGCACAGGCAGAGGCCAAAAAGGCCATGCTGGCGCGCTTCAAGCCCAAGCCGACCGTGCAGGCCGAGGATCCGCAGGCGCTGCAAAAGCAGCGCGAGGCCGAGCGGGAAGCCCTGCGCGCCCAGCGCGCCGCGGAAAAGGCGGAGGCTCAGCAGGCCAAGGAACAGCAGAAGGCGGCCGCCGAGGCCGCCAAGGTGATGTCGGTCGAGGCCCAGGAAGAGGCTCGCCGCAACGAGCGCCGCGAACGCAAGGCCGCCATCAAGGCCGAACAGCGCCAGCGTCGCGCTGAAAAGAAGATGAAGCGCTGACGGCGCGTCAGACTGCCGTGTCGGCGGTCAGCACCTCCGCCAGCGTCTCCCGCGAATAGGGCTTCCGCAGGAAGGGCCAGGGCGCGTCGGCCATGCGCCGGTCCATGTCGTCCCCGGCGTAACCCGAAGCGAGCACGACGGACATGTCGGGATGGCGAAGCGTCGCCTCCTGCGCCAACTCCACGCCGGACATGCCGCCGGGCATCACCACGTCCGTCAGCATGACGTCGAACTCGGCGTCCGCCAGCACGGACAGCGCGCCGGCGGCGTCTTCTGCCGTCCTCACGGAAAAACCGAGGCTTCCGATCATCTCGGCCGCGACTGCGGCCACGTCCGGGTCGTCTTCGACCAGCAACAGCCGCCGCCCGGGCAGGGCCGCCCGTTCGGGCGCCGGCGTCGTGTCCAGCGCTTCCGGTCGCGTGCGCCGCAACGCGGGCAGGAACATCCGGATCGAGGCCCCCTTGCCGGGCTCGGACGTCACCTGAAGCCCGCCGCCGCTCTGACGACTGAAACCATAGACCTGGCTCAGACCCAGCCCGGTGCCCTTGCCGACGGACTTGGTCGTGAAGAAGGGCTCGAAAATGCGGGGCAGCACGTCCGGATCGATGCCGGCCCCGTCGTCGGACACCGAAATGCACACGTGGTCGCCGCCCGGAAGCTCCGCGATCTGTCCCGGCTTCAGCCTTCGCAGGCGCGTCTCCACGATCACGCGCCCGCCCTCGTCGACCGCGTCACGGGCGTTGACCACCAGATTCAGCAGGGCCGCCTCGAACTGCGCCGGATCGACGTCCACCCAGACCGGCCGGTCCGAAAGCCTGAGGTCCAGCGTCACCGCTTCCCCGACCGCGCGACGCAGCAGCGGCTCGCCCTCCATGATCAGGGCGTTGAGGTCGGTAGGTTCGGGCCGCAGCGTCTGCCGTCGTGAGAAGGCCAGCAACTGATGCGTGAGGCGCTCGCCCCTGCGGGCCGCGGCCAGCGCCGCCTCGCCGAGACGCTTCTGCCTGGCGGCGTCGTCCGGCGCGCGCAGCATCATGTCCAGAGCGCCGATGACGACGGTCAGCAGGTTGTTGAAGTCGTGGGCCACGCCTCCGGTGAGGCGGCCCACAGCCTCCATCCGCTGGGCATGCATCAGGTCGGCCTCGGCCTTCGCCTTTTCCGCCAAGGCCTCGCCGACGCGTTCTTCCAGCAACTCGTTGACGCGGGTCAGATCGACCTGGGCACGCTTGGCCTCGGTGACGTCGAAGGCGACCCCGACGAATCCCACGACGTCGCCGCCCATCCCGAGCCTCGGCCTGGAGAAGGATTTCAGCCAGCGCCACTCGCCGTCGTGCCGGCGATAGCGGCCCTCCAGCGAGAAAGGCTTGCCGGTCGCCTCGCCCGCCAGCGATTCCCGGCCAATGCGCTCGTGATCTTCGGGGTGAAGCGCGGCGCGCCAGTCGGCCGTGCGCGCGTCCTCGTAGGAGCCGCCATGGAAGGCGACGTAGGCCTGGTTGACGAAGGCGCGGCTGCGATCGGCGTTCGTGACCCAGATGAGCACGGGCGCGGTGTCGGCCACCGAGCGGAAGCGGTGCTCGCTCTCGCGCATCTCAAGCTCGGCGCGGGTGCGCTCGACTTCGGCGAAGGCGCGCGCCGCGACCTCCTCGACCAGCGCCGCCTCGTCCTCGGTCCACGCCCGGGCTTCCGCCCGTACGGCATAGAGGACGGCATCCAGCCGTCCGCCCCGCATCACCGGCGCGGCGATCAGCGCCCCGCTGTCGTGCGCGCGGTAGTCTGCGGCCGTCGCCGGGTCGTCGACGTGCGAGGCCGGATCGATCAGCCGCAGCGTCCGGCCGGCGCGCAGTTCGTCGGCGCCGGCGGGTCCCACGCTGGTCGTCAGCGACCACGGGCCTTCCGGATTGTGCGTGCCCGGCAGCGCCCAGGCACGGCGGACGAGAATGGTCTCGCCAGCCGCGTCGATTTCGCCGTAGCCGACCCGCTGCGCAGCCAGAGCCTCGCCCAGCGTCCTTGCGGCCTCCAGCATCACCGCGTCCGGTTCGTCGAGATCCCGCAGCCTGTCGCCCAGTGACAGCAGCAGCGACTGGCGCCGTTCCAGTTCGGCCAGATGGTCGAGCGCCTCGCGCGTCTCGGTCAGGTCGAAGGACATGCCGATGTAGCCCATGAAGCCGCCGTCGCCGTCGAAGCGCGGCTTCACGGCCACCCGCATCCATCGCCACGTGCCGTCGGCGCGGCTGAAGCGCGCATCGAAGGTGTAGGGACGTCGGGCTGGGCGGGCCTCGGCCATGATCGCGGCCACGGCCTCCCGATCGTCCGGATGCACCGTCGCCCGCCACACCGAGCCCAGGATCTCCTCCGCCGGGCGACCGTAGAACTCGACCAGCGCCTTGTTGACGAACTCGACCTCCGCGTCCGGGTTGGTCACCCACACCGGCGCCGGGGCCGTATCGGCCATCAGGTGGAAGCGACGTTCCCCCTCGTCGAGCAGGGCCTGCGTCCTCGCACGGCCGGCGACCTCGTCGCGCAGCGAGGACGCGACCCAGGTGCAGAACAGGCCGACGATCACGAAGTTCACGGTCGCGACCCAGTCGCTGCGGTCGTCGAACAGGGCCGCGCCGGTCGCGCCGACCAGCAGCCAGCCCCCGCCGAGAGCGCCCGCCGTCGCCACGACCCCGGCGATGCGGCCGGCGGCGAGCGCCGCCAGGATCACGCCGGGCAGCAGGATCATGAAGCCGGTGACGTCGGCGTACAGAGCTGCGGCCGCCCATCTGACCAGCAGCACGGCGAGGGCGAAGCCGACGCCGACGAGCGCGCGGGCGGCCCACCCGCCGGGCTCGAAACGCGCGAGCGCGCTCAGGGCCTCGCCTGGCCCCATCAGCCGTCGCTTGATGCTCGATGCCCCCAACATGCCCCCCGACGCTGCGACATGGCGCGACTCCCGACAACACTTTTCGACTTCGCGCGTTCCGCCGCCTCGGGACATGGCCGGCGCCCTTGGCGCGCGGGCCGGTCGGGCCTAGATCGGGGCCGCTTTTCAGGAGAACCAACCCATGGCCGACGCGATCAAGACCGGCATCCATGCCGACGCCCGCAAACAGGTGACGCACGAGCTGTCCAAGATGCTGGCCGACAGTTTCGCGGTCTACGCCAAGACCCATGGCTTCCATTGGAACGTCCGGGGCCCGGAATTCTTCCAGCTCCACACCCTGCTGGAAACGCAGTACCGCGAGATGTGGGAGGCCCTGGACGAGATCGCCGAGCGGATCCGGGCGCTGGGCGAGTACGCCCCCCAAGGTCAGTCGGCGTTCGCGAACCTGACCTCCATCAAGGAGGGCAAGCCGGAAACCGAGGCGATGGACATGCTGCGAGAGCTCATGCGGGACCACGAGACCGTCATCGCGACCGCTCGCGCGGGCATCGAGGTGGCGGACGAAGCCGGCGACGAGGCCACGGCCGATCTTTTGACCCAACGTCTCGCGGCGCACGAGAAGGCCGCGTGGATGCTGCGTTCCACCTTGGGCGGTCGCTGACCTCGGAACCCCGTCGGAATTTCGCCGACAATCCCGGATAACGTCGCTCGCATGATGGCTCGGCTGCGAACATGGCTGGACGGACGAAGGGCGGTGGCCGCGGCCGCGGCCGGGGTCGTGCTGGCCTGCGCCGCCACCGCCGGCTCGATGCCGCGACCCGACGGAGATTTGTCCGTTGAGGCGGTTTCTCGCGCCACCGGCGGCGCGATCGGGGCCGACGCCTTCGCCGCGGTCAGCCGCCGGCTCGACCCGGCGCAGCTGGCCCTCGCCGCGCGCCACGACCCGTTGCTTCTCAGACCTGCGGCCTATGGCCTGACTCCGGGGTGGGAGACGCTGACCCTCGCCGGCAAGCCCAGCCTGGTGTGGGGCGAAAACGGCGTGGAGGCCCAGCGCCTGAACGCCAGCATGCCGACCGCCTTCGGGGCGTTGAGACCCGCCCGGGCCTTCGTCCTGCGCACGACGGGCGAGGACCGGCGTCGCGCCCTGCGTTGCCTGACCCAGGCCGTCTACTACGAAGCCGCGCTGGAACCGACCGAGGGGCAGGAGGCCGTCGCCCAGGTCGTGCTGAACCGGGTGCGCGACCCCAACTATCCGAACACGGTCTGCGGTGTGGTCTTTCAGGGCGCGGAGCGCATCACGGGCTGCCAGTTCAGCTTCACCTGCGACGGCGCGCTGGCGCAGGGCCCGGTGCCGTGGGCCTGGAAGCGCGCGGAGGCGGTGGCGGCCCGGGCGCTGAACGGTCACGTGGCGACGCGGGTCGGCACCGCCACGCACTATCACGCCGACTACGTTCATCCCTGGTGGGCGCCGACCTTGTTGAAGATCGACCAGATCGGTGCGCACATCTTTTACCGCTGGAAGGGCGTCTACGGCGAGACGGCCGCGTTCAGTCAGGCTTATGCGGGGCGTGAGCCGCTGATCGACGAGGCGCGCTTCGCACGTCCCCGCGTCCTTCTGGCTTCGGCGACGGAGGCGACGACGGACGCCGAACTCGAAGCCGCCGCCGCCGCCGGTTTGCCCGCCGTGCGCACGGTCGAGATCGATGGCGTCAGCCGGACCGTGGGGGTCGCGAGCCTGGGCGGGCGTCGCCTGCCCACGCCGGAGGAGGTCGCCGCGGTGAATGCCGGCATCGCCGCATTCGAATCCGGCCAGTCCGCCCCGACGAAATCGGAGGCTCCGCCTGCCGGAGTGACGCCCATGGACGTCGAGGAGGTCGGCAGGCCGGGATCTTGACGGCCCGCCGTGCAACCAAGAAGGAGCTTCGCCGTTCCCGACTGTCACGGGGTGGACGGAAAGTCGGATTTTGACATTGGACGGCGAACGCAGCGCGGCGAGGCAAGAAGCCGAACGTCTGAAGACGTTGCGCGACTACGCCGTTCTCGACACCGATCGGGAACCGGCCTTCGATGAGATCGCGGCGCTTGCGGCCAGCGTTTGTGACGCGCCCATCGCGCTGATCAGCCTCGTCGCGGACCATCGCCAGTGGTTCAAGGCCAAGGTCGGCATGGATCGGGACGAAACCCCGATCGACGTCTCCTTCTGTCGCCATGCCCTCGGCGGAGACGATATCCTCGTCGTGCCCGACGCCACGCAGGATGCGCGCTTCGCGGACAATGCGCTCGTCACCGGCGACCCCCACATCCGGTTTTACGCAGGGGCTCCGCTGGTCGCGCCGGGCGGCAAGGCCATCGGCACCCTGTGCGTTCTCGACCGCACGGCGCGCCCCGAGGGTTTGACGGGCCTTCAGCGCCAGACCCTTGAAGTGCTGTCGCATCAGGTGATGAGCCAGCTCGAACTGCGCCGCGCCCTGCGTGAACGCACCGAGATGCAGGAACGCCTCGATCTTGCGCTCGACGCCTCGGAGATGGTCGGAGCCTGGGACCTGGATCTGGTCAACGACCGGGTCACGGCGGACGCCCGCTTTGCCCGCATGTTCGGGGTCGATCCACAAAGAGCGGCCGACGGGGCCCCGTTGGGCGAATTTTCCGCCTCGATCCACGCGGACGATCGCGACCGGGTGCAGGCGGAAATCCAGTCCGCGATCGACCGGGTGGCGGATTTCGAGAGCGAGTACCGGCTGTCCGTCGGCGGGCAGGAACGCTGGGTCCTGGCCAGGGGTCAGGCCTTCGACGACGGATCGGGACGCGCGTCGCGTTTTCCCGGCGTCGTGGTCGACATCACCGGCCGCAAGACCGTGGAAGCGGAACTGGCGGCGACGGTCGAGGCGCTTGAGCACAGCGAGGCCCGCTTCCGCGCGATCGCCGACTCCATGCCCCAGATGGTCTGGTCGACGCTGCCGGACGGGTTCCACGACTGGTACAACGCGCGTTGGTACGAGTTCACCGGAGTGCCCGCCGGCTCCACCGACGGCGAGGGCTGGAACGACATGTTCCATCCGGACGATCAGGAACGCGCCCGCGTGCGGTGGCAGCATTCGCTGACGACCGGCGAGCCCTATGAGATCGAGTACCGGCTTCGCCGCGCCGACGGGATGTACCGATGGACCCTTGGCCGGGCCATGCCGATCCGGAACGAGTCGGGCGAGATCACGCGGTGGTTCGGGACCTGCACCGACATCGACGACCTGAAGCGGATGGAGCAGGGCAAGGAACTGCTCAGTCAGGAGCTGAGCCACCGGATCAAGAACATCTTCGCCGTGGTATCCGCGCTCGTCGCGCTTTCGGCGCGTCAGCACCCCGAAGCCAAGGCCTTCGCCAACAGCCTGCGCACCCGGATCGGCGCGCTCGCCCGCGCGCATGAATTCGTGCGGCCCCACACCGAGACCTCGCGCCCGTCGGTCGGCTCCATGACCCTGCACGCCTTCCTCAAGGCGCTGTTCGCCGCATACCTGGACGACGAGGGCGCGCCGCGGGTGGTTCTGACCGGCGACGACACGGTCTTCGACGACCAGGCCGCGACTTCCGTCGCGCTGCTGTTCCATGAGCTGGCGACCAATGCGTCCAAATACGGCGCGCTCAGCCGGCCCGGGGGGCGGGTGACGCTCGCCACGCGTTTCGACGGCGACCGCTTCCACTTCGTGTGGACCGAACGCGGCGGCCCCGAGGTGTCGGGGCCCCCTCAGCGGAACGGCTTCGGCACGTCGCTCGCCAACCTCTCGGTCGAAGGACAGTTGGGCGGCAGGTTGTCGCAACGCTGGAACCCCGAAGGACTGGAAGTGTTCGTCGATCTTCCCGCCACCGCCCTGTCGCGGCGGCGCCACGCTTTGAAGGCCGGCGAGGCGGCCGGAGGCGCGGCATGAAACCTGCAACCCGCCCTCGCGTTGACGTGCCTGAGACCTGACCGATGACAGCCCGCATTCTGATCATTGAAGACGAAGCCCTGGTGGCGCTCGAACTCCGCTTCGTGCTGGAGGACCTCGGCCACGAGGTCGTGGGCGTGGCCGCCGACTCGCGTCAGGCTGAGGACATCATCAAGACCAGCGACGTGGACCTGGCCTTGGTGGACATCCACCTTTCGGACGGTCCGACCGGCATCGAGCTTGGCCGGCATCTGGGTCAGGACCACCGCGTGGCAGTGCTGTTCATGACGGCCAATCCCGGCATGGTCCGTAATGGCGTCGCCGGGACGATCGGAGTCCTGTCGAAGCCGACGGACGAACGCGCCGTCCGTACGGCCGTGGACTATGCGCTCGGCAAGCGCGCGGGCTCACTGCCGCCCATGGCTCCGCCGGAACTTCAGCTTTTCGGCTGAGCCGGACCTAGTCCCAGGCGCCGATCTTTTCCGCTTCTCTGTGGCTGATCGGGTGGCCGGCCGCCTTGTGATCCTCTTCGGCGAGGAAGCGCACGGCCTCCAGCGCCGCCATGCAGCCCATGCCCGCCGCAGTCACGGCCTGACGATAGACGTCGTCCGTCACGTCTCCCGCCGCGTAGACGCCCTCGATGGCCGTCGACGTCGTTCCGGGCTTCACGGTCAGATAGCCCCCAGACTTGGTCTCCAGCTGGCCCGCAAACAGCTCGGATGACGGCGCATGGCCGATGGCGACGAAGACGCCGTCGCACGCCACCTCGCGCGCCGATCCGTCGACGGTGGAGGACAGGCGCACGCCGGTGACGTTCTTCGCCATGCCGTCCACCACACCCACGATCTCGTCGACCTTGTGGTTCCAGATCACCTCGACCTTGGGATGGGCGAACAGGCGGTCCTGCAGAATCTTCTCGGCGCGGAACTCGTCGCGGCGGTGCACGACGGTGACCTTCTCGGCGAAGTTGGTCAGGAACAGCGCCTCCTCGACCGCCGTGTTTCCCCCGCCGATCACCACGACCTGCTTGCCGCGATAAAAGAAGCCGTCGCAGGTGGCGCAGGCCGAAACGCCGAAGCCCTGGAACTTCGCCTCGGAGTCCAGCCCCAGCCACTTGGCCTGGGCGCCCGTCGAGATGATGACGGTCTCGGCCAGCATCTCCTCTCCGCCGTCGAGCTTCAGCCGGAAGGGGCGCGCCGACAGGTCGGCCGAGACGACGATGTCGTGGATGACCTCCGCCCCGACATGCTCGGCCTGCTTTTGCATCTGCTCCATCAGCCAGGGGCCCTGGATCACGTCGGCGAAACCCGGATAGTTCTCCACGTCGGTGGTGATGGTCAGCTGGCCGCCCGGCTGGATGCCCGCGATCACCACGGGGTTCAGGCTTGCGCGCGCGGCGTAGATGGCGGCGGTCCAGCCGGCGGGGCCGGATCCGATGATGGCGCAGCGGACGGTACGGGGCGTGCTCATGGTCCCCATTTAGGCGGTGATTCCGTCAGATGCGATGCTAGGCTGGGGATCGGCAACAAGGAGGCGGGGATGGAAGGTCGTAGCTTCATGGGCGTCGGCTTGGCGCTCGGCATGGCCATCGGCGTCGCCGTCGGCATCGCGATGGACCAGCTGGCCGTCGGCATCGGCGCCGGCGTGGCCATCGGTCTCGGCTTCGGCGCGGTGCTGGACGCCACACGAAAACGGAATCGCCGTCGGGACGGCTCCGACGGGGGCGGGGGAGACGCGGCGCCGACCGGGTTCGGCGCGTCCGACGGCGGCCGTGGCGGCAAACACGCGGACGCAGACGGCGGCCCCGACGGCGGCGGTGACGGGGGCGGCGGCGGAGGCGGCGACTAGGCCAGGCGCGCCACGATCTCGCGCGCGGCCCGCGCCGTTTCGTCGAGGGGCGGATAGGACCACGCGTCCAGCCGCCCGTCGAAGGGCCGCGTCGCCCCGTGCGATCGCAGGGCGCCGTGCAATCGCTCAAACTTCGGCGCAGCCTTCACGGCCGTCATCGGCAGCACATGCACGGGCCTGCCGGTCGAGGCCGCCTCGGCCGCCATGTTGGCGCTGTCTTCGGTAACGATTACGTGGTCCGCGAAGTGCAGGAAGGCGAAATAGGGGTTCTTCCCCGATCCGTCCCAGATCGTCCCGGGCAGGGCGGTCAGGGCGGCCGTCATGGCGGCCTTGGCCGCGTCCGGCGTCCGTCGTGAAAACGTGACCATGGCGGAACCGCCCGCGGTCCCGATCGCGGCGGCGATCCGACCGGCCAGCCGGCCCGCGTGCGCCTCGGGCAGATCGTGAGCCCGCGACCTGCCTCCGACCAGAACGGCCACGCGCGGGCGGGGCAGGGCGGCCAGCTGCGGGAATGCGGCCGCCTCCGAGACCAGTCGTGTGGCGGTCACCCTGTGCGGCGAGCCGATGATGGAAACCACGTTCGGGCCACTCAGCCCGTCATGCTCCGGGGCCACCACCAGATCGAAGTCGTCAGTGCGCCAACGGGGATCCTGCGTCTGCACCACGAAGGTCCGGCCGGCAGAGCGTCGCTTCACCGCCGCCGACAGGGGCAAGGTGGCGCGTCCCGTGCCGATCCACACGTCGGGCCACCGCGCGCCCGGGTCGGGCTCGACCGCGTCCGAGGACGGATCCAGCATCCATGGAACCTTGAGCGCAGATGGCAGCCGGTCGAAGACCGGGCGCCACTTCACGCGCTTGATCACGACGTCGGCGGGCGCCAGACGCGCGATCGCCTCCGCCAGGCCCAGGGCCTGGTTCTGCATGCCGGCGCGGCCGTCCGAAACGGCCCAGATGAGAAGGGGTTGGCGGCCGCCTACTTCCACTCGACCTTGACGATCTCGTAGGCCTTCACGCCACCGGGCGTGTTGACCTCGACCACGTCGCCCACCGACTTGGAGATCATGGCGCGCGCGATCGGCGAGGCGATGGAAATCTTGCCCTGCTTCACGTCGGCTTCGTGCTCGCCCACGATCTGGTAGGTGGCCTCTTCCTCGGTGTCCTCATCGACCACCGTCACGGTGGCGCCGAAGCGGACGACGTCGCCGCTGAGCTTGGACACGTCGATGACCTGAGCGCGGCTGATCTTGTCCTCGATCTCCGCGATCTGGCCTTCGATCCAGCCCTGACGCTCCTTGGCCGCGTGGTATTCCGCGTTCTCGGACAGGTCGCCGTGGGCGCGCGCTTCCGAAATCGCGGCGATCACGCTGGGGCGCTCGACCGACTTCAATTGCTTCAGCTGATCGTCGAGGACGCGATAGCCCTCGGCCGTCATCGGCACTTTTTCCATAGTATGGTGAGTTTCTGTTCGGTCGCCCGACTGGGAGGCGTGGATTTCAGGAGATCGGTCGCCGGGCGCGCACGACCGGGGAAAGAGACTAGGTCAGGACCGGGGCGAACTCAAGCGGGCGTCAGGCGGGCCGGTCGAGGCGCCGACGGCGCACGTCGCGCACGAGGCTGCGCGTCACCCAGAATGTGACCGCCAGACCGGCGGCCATGAAGGCGGCCGAGACCACGAGAACGCCCGCGGCCATGAAGGCGAGGCAGAATGCCAACGCGGCCACGAGCAGGGCCAGAACCTGGGCTTTCTTCATGAACATGACCCGTTAACGCTCTGCGGGCGTCGGGGTTCGTCAGCTCACGCGGTTGGCACGTCGATTGAAGCTTCTGAGCAACGGTCCCAGCGGTGCGAGGCCGCGATGCAGCGCCAGACGGCCGGCGGCGGCCCGCGTGGCGGGGTGGCCGGGGCCAAAAAGCTTCGTCGCGTCACGCGCGGCCAGCAGCAGGACCGTCTCCCCCTCCGTGGCCCGCCCCGCCGCCGTCAGGGCGTCGGCCAGATCGATCAGCGCGGCGATGGTTTCGACGTGGTCCGGCCCATAGGCCTCCAGCGCCAGCTCATGGCCCGCCCGCGCCGCGCCCAGGGCCGCGTCCGCCCGCCCCTCGCTGAGATGCTGGGCCGATAGCTGGCGCAGGCCGGCGCTGCGCAAGGCGGGCGTCTGCCCGTCGTCATAGAGCGCGGTGTCCAGCGGCTGGACGGTCGCGGAGGGGGCCAGCGTCTCCGCCGTCAGCGCCCGCCCGAGCATGCGCGGGCGGACCAGCACGGCCGACTTCGTCCCGTGCGCGGCCGCTGGGCGCACCGTCCCTTGCGGCGGCGGCTGCGTCTCATGGAGCCCGATGGCATTCGCCGGCAGCCGTCCGGGCGCGTTCACGGCGCAGGCGGTCAGGCCAATCGTGAAGATCAGGGGCAGGATGCGGCGCGCGATGACGGGCATGACGCCAGGCTAGTGGGGCCTGCCCGGCGCCGACACTGACGACTTCCGACGAAGCCTGACGGTTCAGGCGTAGGCGTAGGGCCCGCCGCGCTCCAGCGCCGCCTGATAGGCCGGGCGCGCGTGGATTCGTTCGAGAAACCCGCGGATGTTCGGGCGGACCGTCAGGTCCGTCCGGGTCGCGGCGGCCTCCAGCGGGAAGCTCATCATGATGTCGGCGCCGGTGAAATGGTCGCCGGCGAACCAGTCCGATCGCGCCAGCTCGGCTTCCCAGAAATCCACGTGAGACCGGATTTGCGGCTCGATCAGGGTCGCGCCGACCTTGGCCGATATGGCCTTGGCGACCGGGCGGACCAGCGCGGGCGTGCGCTTGGGGATCTCGCCGAAGATCAACTTCAGAAGCAGCGGCGTCATGGCCGATCCCTCGGCGTAGTGCATCCAGTAGGTGAAGCGTCGGCGCTCCTCCGTGCCGGGCGGGGGTCGCAGACCGGCCTGTGGTCGCAGATCCAGAAGGTGTTCGACGATGGCGCCCGTTTCAGCGATCACGGCCTCGCCGTCCTGCAACACCGGGGATTTCCCCAAGGGGTGGACGCCGCGCAGTTCCGGCGGCGCCAGGCGCGTGGCCGGGTCCCGGGCATAGCGCACCACATCGTACTCCAGGCCCATCTCTTCCAGCAGCCACAGCACGCGCTGGGATCGGGAATCCTCGAGGTGATGGACGATGAACATGGCGCGCTCCGGCTGGACCGCGCCAAGCTGGGCCTTCGGAGCGGCGCCGTCTAGGGCCGGCGGCCGCTCCAGCGGCTGCGCCCCGCCGGCCGTGCCTTCGCCGGGGCGACTCCGCGGCGGCGCTGCTGCCACAGTTCGAAGGCCAGAGTGGCCAGCGCCAGCTTGCCGGCATGCCTTCCGGCGACGCGGCGGCCGCCGCGGCTCAGCAAAAGTCCGCCCAGAAGCGTGGCGATGCGGGTCATGTCGATCTCCTTTCGCCAGTGAACGCCGCCGGCGCCGGTTGAGTTCGCGCCCGTCCTCGCCCACACCGTCGCCATGGACGACCGGATGGAGCCCCGCCTGACTTCCCTCGCCCACGGCGGCGGTTGCGGCTGCAAGATCGCGCCCGGCGTGCTGGCCGACATGCTGAAATGGACGCCGCAGGCCGCGCCCTTCGCCGGGCTGCTGGTCGGAAACGAAACCAGCGACGACGCCGCAGTGTGGAGGTTGAACGATCAGCAGGCGCTGGTGGCGACGACCGATTTCTTCATGCCGGTCGTCGACGACCCCTTCCACTTCGGCCAGATCGCCGCGACCAACGCGCTGTCGGACGTCTACGCCATGGGCGGCACGCCGCTCATGGCGCTGGCGCTGGTCGGCATGCCGGTGAACGTCCTGTCTCCCCGCACCATCGGCCGCGTGCTGCAGGGCGGCGCCTCCGTTTGCGCCGCCGCCGGAATCCCCGTGGCGGGCGGTCATTCCATCGACAGCGTGGAGCCGATCTACGGCCTCGTCGCCCTGGGGCTCGTGCATCCGGACAAGGTGCTGACCAACAGGGGCGCGAGGCCGGGCGACGTGCTGGTCCTGACCAAGCCGCTGGGCGTCGGCGTGCTGTCGGCGGCGTTCAAGCAGGGCGTGCTGGATGCGGAAGGCTATCGCACGCTCATGGACACGACGACGCGCCTGAACATGCTCGGCGCGAAGCTGGTCGACCAGCCGGGCGTTCACGCAGTGACCGACGTGACGGGCTTCGGACTTCTGGGCCACGCGCTGGAGATGGCGCGCGGGGCGGGCGTTCGGATCAGGCTCACCGACCGGCCGCCGACGCTGGCGGGCGTGGATCGGCTGATGGCGGACGGCGTCCGGACCGGCGCCTCGGCCCGCAATTGGGCCGCCTACGGGCATGAGGCGTCGGGGGTGGGGGAGGGCGTGTTGCGCGACCTTCTGACCGACCCCCAGACGTCCGGCGGGCTGCTGATTTCCGTCGCGGAGGCCCAGCTGGCCGCGGTCGAAGCGCTTGCCCGGCTGAACGGCGCGTCCGCCGTCGTGGTGGGCCGCGTGGTGGTCGGCGCTCCGGGCATCGACGTCGTGACCCTGTGATCCGGACCACGGCCGACGTCTCGCTGGCCGCGCTCGCGACGTTCGATGCGATCGTCGACGTGCGCAGCCCGTCCGAGTTCGCCGAGGACCACCTTCCCGGTGCGATCAACCTCCCGGTTCTTGACGACGCCCAGCGCGCCGCAGTCGGCACGGAGTATGTGCAGGGCTCGAAATTCCTCGCCCGCCGCCACGGTGCGGCGCTGGTGGCGCGAAACATCGCCGCACATCTGGAGGGTTCGCTGGCCGACCGCGCCGGCGGCTTCCGCCCGCTGGTGCATTGCTGGCGCGGCGGTCAGCGGTCGCACGCCATGGCCACCGTCATGGATCAGGTCGGATGGCCCGTGACGGTGCTGGAGGGCGGCTACAGGACCTGGCGGCGCGCGGTGGTCGAGCGCCTGCACGACCGCCCGCTGGGCTTCGACCTGATCCTGATCGACGGCCCGACCGGCTGCGGCAAGACGGCCCTGCTGCAGCACCTGGCCGTCCGCGGCGTGCAGACGCTGGATTTGGAAGGCCTCGCCAACCACCGCGGCAGTCTGTTCGGGGCAATGCCGGGCGGCCAGCCGTCGCAAAAGTTGTTCGAAAGCCGCCTGTTCGCCGGGCTGGAGTCGCTGGATCCCTCACGGCCCGTCGTCGTCGAGGCGGAATCCAGCAGGGTGGGCGGCCTCGGCCTGCCGAAAGGCCTGTGGCAGGCCATGCTGCAGGCTCCCGTGATCGCGCTGACGGCGTCGGTCCCGGCCCGTGTCGATTTCACATGCGTCGCCTATGCCGACGTCGCCTCGGACACCGCGGCGCTGAGCGTAGCTCTCAGCCGGTTGCCGCGCCACCTTTCGAAGGCGCTGATCGCCGAGTGGCGCGATCTCGCCGGCGCCGGTCGCGTCCGCGACCTGGCCGAGGCTCTGATCCGCGAGCACTATGACCCGGCCTATGCGCGGTCGTGCGCCGGACGCGGGCGTCCGACTCTGCGGTCCGTGGCGCTTTCCGATCTGGACCCGGAGAGCCTCGAACGCGCCGCCGCCGACCTCGCGCCCCTGATCGAGTCTCAGACCGCCGCGTAGTCCTGCACCGGCCGCACGCCTATGTCGTCCGCCCGCACGGCCTCGATGGCGCGGGCGGCGGCGAGGGCGCCTGAGATGGTGGTGTAATAGGGCACCTTGCTCATCAGGGCCGTCCGCCGGATCGAGAAGCTGTCGGCCAGCGACTGCTTGCCCTCGGTCGTGTTGATGACCAGCTGGACCTCGCCGTTCTTCATGGCGTCGACGACGTTGGGACGTCCCTCCAGCACCTTCTTCACATAGCCGACCTTCAGCCCCTCGCCCGTCAAGTAGGCGTGGGTGCCGCCAGTGGCGATCACGGAGAAGCCCTGCTTCAGCAACAGGGCGACGGCCTCGCGCACGAAGGGCTTGTCGTCGTCCTTGACCGACACAAAGGCGCAGCCCCGGATCGGCAGGGTCGTGCCGCCGCCGATCTGGCTCTTGGCGAAAGCGCGGGCGAACGCTTCGGTCAGGTCCGCCTCGCCCTCGCGGCGGAAGTCGAGCCCCATGACCTCTCCGGTCGAGCGCATCTCGGGCCCCAGCACGGTGTCGACGCCGGCGAAGCGGGCGAAGGGGAAGACCGCTTCCTTGACCGCGATGTGGTCCAGCGTGCGGTCGGTCAGACCGAATGAGGCCAGCTTCTCGCCCGCCATCACCTTTGCGGCGATGGCGGCGACGGGCGCGCCCATGGTCTTGGCGACGAAGGGCACGGTGCGGCTGGCGCGCGGATTGACCTCCAGCACGAAGATGCGCGGCTGGTCGGAGTGCGGCTCCTCGATGGCGAACTGCACATTCATCAGGCCGCGGACCTTCAGCGCCTTCGCCATCGCCTCGGTCTGGCGCTTCAGCTCCGCGATCACCGCCGGCCGCAGCGAGTGCGGCGGCATGGAGCACGCGCTGTCGCCCGAATGCACGCCCGCCTCCTCGATATGCTCCAGCACGCCGGCGACGAATACGGTCTCGTCGTCGCACAGGGCGTCCACGTCCACCTCCGTGGCGCGGTTCAGATAATGGTCGATCAGCACCGGGTCTTCGCCCGAGACGCGCATGGCCTCATGCACGTAGCGGTCCAGCTGCTCGCGGTCGTGAACGATCTGCATGCCGCGCCCGCCCAAGACATAGGAGGGGCGCAGCACGACCGGATAGCCGACCTCGTCGGCCTTCCGCGCGGCTTCCTCGGCCGAGCGGGCCAAGCCGTTGGGGGGCTGCATCAGGCCGATGTCATGCAGCATCTGCTGAAACCGCTCGCGGTCCTCGGCCAGGTCGATGGAGTCCACGCTGGTGCCCAGGATCGGCACGCCGTCGGCCTGCAGCGCGTGCGCCAGCTTCAGCGGCGTCTGACCGCCGAACTGCACGACGACGCCGATCAGCTCGCCCTTCGACCGCTCGACGTCGATCAGCTCCAGCACGTCCTCGGCCGTCAGCGGCTCGAAATAGAGGCGGTCGGACGTGTCGTAGTCGGTCGAGACCGTCTCCGGGTTGCAGTTGACCATGATCGACTCGACGCCGACGTCCGCGAAGGCAAACGCTGCGTGGCAGCAGCAGTAGTCGAACTCGATGCCCTGACCGATGCGGTTCGGGCCGCCGCCGAGGATGATGGCCTTGCGACGCTCCGACGGGTCCGCTTCGCACTGCGGAACCTGGCCCAGTGCGCCCGTTTCGTAGGTCGAGTACATGTAGGCCGTGGCGCTGGCGAACTCGGCTGCGCAGGTGTCGATGCGTTTGAACACCGGGCGCACGTCCAGCGCCCGACGCGCCTTGCGGACCGCGGCTTCCGTGGCGCCGGTCAGCTTCGCCAGCCGCGCGTCGGAGAACCCCATCGCCTTAAGCCTGCGGAATTCTGCGGGCGTCGTCGGCAGGCCGGTGACGCGCAGGTGGCCCTCGCAGCGCACGACGTCGGCGATCTGGCGCAGGAACCACGGCTCGTAGGAACAGGCCGCAGCAACCTCCTCGACGGTCAGCCCGTGGCGGAAGGCCTGGGCGATGACGCGGATGCGGTCCGGCGTCGGCTGGCCCAGCGCGCGCACGACCGCCGCCTTGGCGCCCGCATCGTCCTCGGCCGTCGCCGTACCTTCGATCTCGATCTCGTCGAAGCCGGTCAGGCCGGTCTCCAGCCCACGCAGGGCCTTCTGCATCGACTCCTGGAAGGTCCGGCCGATGGCCATGACCTCGCCCACCGACTTCATCGAGGTCGTCAGGTGGGGCTCGGACCCCGGATACTTCTCGAAGGCGAAGCGCGGTATCTTGGTGACGACGTAGTCGATCGACGGCTCGAAGCTGGCCGGCGTGACCTGGGTGATGTCGTTGGTCAGCTCGTCCAGGGTGTAGCCGACGGCCAGGCGGGCGGCGACCTTGGCGATGGGGAAGCCGGTGGCCTTCGACGCCAGCGCCGAGGATCGCGACACGCGCGGGTTCATCTCGATCACGACCATGCGGCCGTCCCCCGGATTGATCGCCCACTGAACGTTGGATCCGCCGGTTTCGACCCCGATCTCGCGCAGCACATTGATCGAGCCCGTGCGCATCCGCTGATATTCCTTGTCGGTCAGCGTCAGGGCGGGGGCGACGGTGATGCTGTCGCCGGTGTGCACCCCCATCGGATCGATGTTCTCAATGGAGCACACGATGATGCAGTTGTCCGCCTTGTCGCGGACGACCTCCATCTCATACTCCTTCCAGCCCAGGACGCTCTCCTCGACCAGCACCTCGGTGGTGGGCGACAGGTCCAGACCGCGCTCCACGATCTCCCGGTATTCCTCGACGTTGTAGGCGATGCCGCCGCCGGTCCCGGCCAGGGTGAAGGACGGGCGCACGATGGCAGGCAGGCCGACGAAGGCCAGCGCGTCTTCGGCCTCGTCGATGTGGTGGATCGCCCGGCTGCGCGGGCTTTCCAGACCCAGCTTGTCCATGGCGTCGCGGAACTTCTGGCGATCCTCGGCCTTGTCGATGACGTCCGCGCGCGCGCCGATCATCTCCACGCCCCAGCGCGCCAACGCGCCGTTGCTTTCCAGCGCCAGCGCCGTGTTCAGCGCGGTCTGCCCGCCCATGGTGGGCAGCAGGGCGTCCGGCCGCTCCTTCTCGATTATCTTCTCGACGAACTCCGGCGTGATCGGCTCGACGTAGGTCGCGTCGGCCACCTCGGGGTCGGTCATGATGGTGGCGGGGTTGGAGTTGACCAGGATGACCCGGTACCCCTCGGCCTTCAGCGCCTTGCACGCCTGCACGCCGGAATAGTCGAACTCGCACGCCTGACCGATGACGATCGGGCCGGCGCCGATGATGAGGATGGATTTGATGTCCGTGCGTCTGGGCATCCGAAGCTCTCCTCAGTTCGTCACGACCGCGCATTCCCAGCCGTCGTAGTCCAGCTGGAAGGCCGCGGCCCAGGATTGCATCATCGACGAAACGGGCGCGAACGAGGCCGCGTCCACCGGCATGGTCGTCTCAAGCACCAGCGTTTCCGTGTCGCCGCTGGTGACGTAGCCGGCGCGCCGCGCGACCTCATTCAGCTCGCTCAGGCCGTCGTCGTCGCCATGGAAATGAAAAAGGGTGTGTCGCGGCGTGACGCCGGCGTCCCCATGCGCGGCCAGCGAGGCGCGCACCATGGCGTCTCTTTCCTCGTGGCTGACGGACGGATCGGACAGGGTCTTGCCTCGCGCGCACGGGCCCACGGCGCGCGGTCGGCGGGCCGGAGCGGTTCGGGTTGTCGGTTAAGCGGCCCGTCTAAGGTCGGCGGCCCCTCTGGGCAAGCGATTTGGTCCGGTTCCGGCCAAAGAAAAAGGGCGGCCTGGGAGGGCCGCCCTTTCAGCGCTGCGCCTTGGGGTCGCGATCAGAGCTTGTAGTTCAGGCCGACGAAGAACCGGCGGCCGTAGGGGTCGAAGTTCGAGTACAGGGCCGTGCCCAGGTAGGGGGCCTGCTCCGCGTCGAAGGCGTTGACCACGCCGGCGCGCACCGACAGGTCGTCCTGGACGTTCCATCGCACCGTGAAGTCGTGGCGGGCGAAGTTGCGGGTGTCGAGCTGCTCGGTCGGCCGGGAGTCGGCGTTCGCCACGAAGTCCCTGACCTGGACGATGTCCTGCGCCGTCTGCCAGTCGGCGGTCCAGTTCACGCTCCACGTCTCGTTGGGCTCATACGTCAGCGACGAGGTGAACCGGACGCGTGGATAGAACAGGGTCGAGGCCAGCTCGTCGAAGTCCGACGGGTCGTCGGCGTTCAGGAAGGTCTGCTGGTCGATGAGCCACAGCCCGCCCAACGAGTAGCGGACGCGACCCCATGGGCGGCCGAACGTCTCCTCCAGATCCAGATCGTAGTTGGCGGTGAAGTCGAGACCGCGGGTCTTCAGGGAGGCGTAGTTGATCGAGCCCTCGATGAAGCCGCCGATCGGATCATTGACCGGCGCGCCCACCCCGAACGGGATGTCCGGATTGTTGCGGAAGATGGTGGCGCAGGCCGCGGCGTTCAGCGACGGACCGCTGACGCAGTTGGCCGCCGCCGTTCCCGCCGAGACCGAGGCGATGACCTGATCGATCTCGATCTCGTAGTAGTCCAGCACCAGCGAGAAGTCCGGGATGAAGCGGGGACGCAGCACCGTCGAGAAGGTGAAGCTGGTCGATTCTTCCGGGTTCAGGTTGGGGTTGCCGCCCAGCACGCCGGCGATGCCCGAGGTGTAGTCCGGCGTGAAGTCGTCGGCGTTGGTCGCGGTCGCGCCGGCGAAGTCGAACGACAGCCCCTGCGCCTGCGCCAGGGCGGTGCAGTTGGCGATGCGGTTGGCCCGCGTCTCCTCGTCCTGCGCCGCGATGGCCAGGGTGGCGCACGGGTCGGCGAAGTCGTTCAGGAAGGTCTGGCTGAACGGCGAGAAGTTCTCGCCCAGATCCGGCACGCGGACCGAGGTGTTGTAGCTGGTCTTGAAGGCGATGTCCCGGATGGGCCGGTAGACCAGGTTCACGCCATAGACGTCGACGTCGCCCACGGTCGAGTAGTCGGCATAGCGGTACGACCCGCTGAGTTCCGCGTACTCGCCCATCCAGCTGTCGCGGAACAGCGGCAGGGACACCTCGGCGAAGACCTCCTCGCTGGTGTATTCGACTTCCGGGAAGTCCGGGCCCGTGTTCAGGAACAGCAGAGGGCGGCCGGCGGTGTCGCGGTCGCGGCCGGTGGCCGAGGTGGCCTCACGACGATACTCGGCCCCGAGGGCCAGACCGATAGGGCCGGCGCCCCACAGGTCCCACAGATTGCCGGACACCGAGGCGATGGCCTGTTCCTGCTCGTTGCGTTCGGTCACGCCCACGACGGCGTCGACGTAAGCCAGGGCCTCGGCCGACTGGTTGCCCTTGCCGAAGACGTTCAGCGGCACGCACTCGTCGATGGCCCGGCGGCCGTATTCGGAGTCGCGCAGGTCGCCCGGCGCGGCCGGACCCTGGCCGAGCCGACCCGGGGCCACGCCCAGCGCGTCCAGCAGCTGCACGCGGCAGACGATTTCGCCGGGCGTGCCGTTGACCACGCCGGCGGTGTCCACCACGGCGTCCGCGGCCAGGGCGAAGCGCTGGCTGTCGGTGCCGCGTTCGCGGTTCTCGACCTCGACCTCGCCGTAGGTGTAGCCGATGTCCCAGTCCACGTTCGAGACGAAGCCGATCTGATCCAGCGAACCGCGCAGCCCGACGACGTAGCGCGTCAGCTCACGCGTGTTGTCCTGGGTGCGGTCCGGCCCAAACAGGCTGTGACGCGCGTTCTGCAGCAGGATCGGGGCCAGCGGCGCGCCCGGCGCGTCCGCCGTCGGCGGCGCATAGGGCGTGACGAAGTTGGTCGCGATCGCGTTCTTCACATTCTGCGGCAGGAAGGCGTTGTCGCTCCACCGCAGGTCGAAGTTGGCGACGTTGTAGACGGGATTGGCCCGGGTCGCCGAATAGGAGTCGACCAGATCGATGTCGTAGAAGGTCGGCTGCGACAGGTCGAAGGTGTCTTCGGTTACGTACTTGGCCTCGGCGTACAGTTCGACGGCGTCGGTGAGCGGGAACGTCGCGCCGGTCTGGAAGCGCGCGGACTCCGAGCGCGGCACCCGCGAACCGGTCGAGAACTCGGCCGGGTTCTCGCCGTCGCCGCCGATGTTGTACGGCCGGTTGATGCCGGTCTCGCCGACCCGTTCGCCGAAATTGGCCAGCCGCGCGGTCGTGCCTTCGTACCAGTAGGTGGCGCCGGGCTGAACGCCGAAGCAGTTGGGGCTGTAGGAGAAACCGAAGGCCGCGCCGGTGCCGGAGAAGCAGTCCTCGTACGGCACGTCCGGATCGTTCAGAGGGCTGGGGCGGGCGACGTTGGCCAGCGTGGTCTGGCCCCAGCGCGGCAGGTCGATGCGGCGAACGCCGGTGAACAGCTCGGCGTCCGTCACGCCGTCGAAGCGGGACGTGGTCGGATCGGCGTCGGTGCCGATGCGCACGGGCGCGCGACGCAGCCAGTCGATGTCGAGTGAGGTCACTTCGTCGACCTGCTCATACTCGCCGTGGGCATAGACGTTCAGGCGTTCGTCCATGAAGTTGCGCCCGGCAAGCACGGAGATGCGCTTGTTGGCCTGACCGTCCTGATTGATCATGCCGTAGTTGGCGTCGATCTCGATGCCTTCGAAATCCTTGCGCAGGATGAAGTTCAGCACGCCCGAGACGGCGTCCGCGCCGTAGACCGACGACGCGCCGCCGGTCACGATCTCGATGTTCTCGATCAGCAGGCGCGGGATGGTGTCGACGTCGACCGCCAGCGAACCGCCAGACGATCCGACGTGACGGCGGCCGTCGACCAGCGTCAGCGTGCGGTTGGACCCGAGGGAGCGCAGGTTCGGCAGCGACAGACCGCCGTCGCCGAGGCCGGAGCCGGTCGTGTCCGAGGGCACGACCGAGTTGGACAGGGCGGGAATGGTGGCCAGATAGTCGATGACCGTCGTCTGTCCGGTCGACAGCAGGTCCTCGCGCTGAACCTGGATCAGCGGCGTGGGCGCGTTGGTGGCGTCGCGGCGGATGCGCGAACCGGTGACGACGATCTCCTCGACCTCGGTGACGTCCTGGATCTGCGGACCCAGCGGGTCCTGGGACGAGGACCCCGAAGACGTCTGATCTTGCGGAGGGGTCTGGGCCCACACGGGGGCCGAAGCGGTCATCACGCCGGCGAGCACGGAGCTGGCAAGCAGGTGGTTGCGGACGGATTTCATGTAACGCTGTTTATCCAATGAGTGAGTGAGCCTGCGCCGTCTCCCCCAAGCCGGACGGGCGCAACCAAAGCCTCAAACGGAAACGCGTCAATACATATTAGGGCAAGACGGCGATAATTTCGTCACCTGTTCGTCAAATGAAAGTCGGAACCCGACTTAGGTGCTTTATTGTATATTCGACGGAACAAACCGACGTTCTACTGAACATGTTCGAATAGTGTCGCTATGAAATCCGGCAGCTCCGAGATGGAGGTCAGGGTGCCGTAGCGGGGGTGTCCCTCGGGCGCGTCCGCCAGCTCATGGGCCCACGTCACATGGTAGGGGATGTGGACGCCCCACGCGCCGGCGGCGACGGCAGGCAGCACGTCGGACTTCATGCTGTTGCCGGCCATCAGCGCCTCGCCAGCGCCGGTGCCGTGCCGGGCGAAGACCCGTTCGTAGGTTCGCTGGTCCTTCTCGGACACGATCTCCACCGCGCTGAAGAGGTCGCCGAGCCCGGAAGCGGCGAGCTTGCGCTCCTGATCCAGCAGGTCGCCCTTGGTTATCAGGATGAGGCGATGCGTTTCCGCCAGTTGCGCCAGCGCCTCGTCCACGCCCGGCAGGGTCTCGACGGGATGGGCGATCATCTCGCGCCCCGCGGCCAGGATTTCACGAACCACCGCCGGCGGGGCCTCGCCGCCGCACAGCTCCATCGCCGTCTCGATCATCGACAGGGTGAAGCCCTTGATGCCGTAGCCGTAGAGCCGGAGGTTGCGCCCCTCGACCTGCGCCAGCCGCGCCTCGACGTCCGACCGCTCGCCGTGCGGCGCCAGCAGGTCGAGGAAGCGCGCCTGCGTCAGACGGAAGATCGTCTCGTTGTGCCAGAGGGTGTCGTCGGCATCGAGGCCGATTGTGGTCAGGGTCATGGGCGGGAAGTGACGCCGGACCGCGTGCGGGTCAACGCGTCTCATTGCCGATCGAGCCGCGTCCTGCGATCTCCCGCACATGGAGCAGTCGGCCGTGGTCATCGGAGCTTCGGGCGGCATCGGCGCCGCCGTGACGGACCGTCTCCGCGCGTCCGGCCGCTTCTCCGTCGTCCATGCGCTGTCGCGCTCGGGCACGGGGCTCGACCTTGAAGACGAGGCGTCCATAGCCGACGCCGCGGATGGGGTGGCACGGGGGCCGTCGCCCGCGCTGGTCTTCGTGACGACAGGCGTGCTGCATGGCGCCCATCAGCCGGAACGGTCTTTCAGATCGCTGTCGGCGGATCACCTGCTGCGCGACTTCCGCGTCAACGCCTTGGGACCGGCCCTGGCGGCTAAGCACTTCCTGCCGCTCCTGCCTCGCGAACGTCGCGCCGTCTTCGCCGCCCTGTCCGCGCGCGTGGGCTCCATCGGCGACAACCGGCTGGGTGGCTGGCACGCCTACCGGGCGTCGAAGGCCGCCCTGAATATGCTGCTGCGCAACCTCGCGGTGGAACTGGCGAGGACGCATCCGCAGGCCATAGTGGCCGGCCTGCATCCGGGCACGGTCGACACCGGTCTGAGCGCGCCGTTTCAGCGCGGCGTCGCCCCGGAGAGGCTGTTCGCGCCCGACTTCGCGGCCGAACGCCTGATCGCCGTGCTCGACGGTCTGACGGCCGCGGACTCCGGCGGGGTCTTCGCCTGGGACGGCGTCCGCCTGCCGGAGTGAGCCGGGCAGGGTGAATCCCGGGTTCACCGGTTTCGTAAGCCGTCTGGTGACGCGATCGCCGCATGATGACCGTCGGGGGGATCCCGGCGACGGCCAGAGGAGGGCGGTCATGACGGATCTCGAACGCGGCGCTCCGGCCGCCGGCGCGGCTTCGCTGCACGCCGCCTATGCGGCCGCCTACGAGAGCCTGACGTTCCCGCTGGTCACGCGGGCTCGTCAGGAGCTGTCGATCACCCTGGCGGCGCAGCCCGTCTTCGAACTGGCCAGCGGTCTTCCCATGAGCCGGCGCATCCGGCGTTGCGTCCGCCATGCGGGCGGGGAGGCGGCCCTGGCGCGCGCTCGGGGCACGCTCGAACCGATGGATCTGAAGCGCATCGACCTGCAGACCCTCAAGCACGGCCTGGACCTGCTGCGTCTTCAGCCCGGCGACAGCGGAATCGTGCCGGCGTTCTGGCGCACGATCGCCTCGTCGGGCGGCCGATTCGCCCTGCTATGCGCCGAATTGCAGCACAGCGCGGCGCCCGGCGCGCTGCTGGTCGAGGTGATGGGCGGCCTGGAGCAGGCGCCGCCCGAGGTCGTCGGCGACGCCGTCGCGCATTTCGAGACCGCGGCGCTCGGCGCCGTTCTGCACGTCGCGCCCGACCTCGGGGCGGTGCGCCGTCTGGGCGGCGTGCGCGCCCGCTGCCTGGCGCTCGACTTCGCCGGCGTGGCGCACGAGACGACGCTCGACTGGCCGGAGGCGGCGCGGCTGATCGCGGCAGGCCGCGCCGTCTGCGATCATCTGATCCTGCTGAACCTGCGACCCGATCGGGCCCACGACGCGATGACGGCCGGCGCCACGCACGCCGTCTTCGCCGACCTGGGGCCGATTCGGGTCTAGCGCGCCGCCGCGCGCCCGCTACCATGCGCGCCATGCATCGGGGGATGGTGGCCGGAAGATGAAAAACGCGAACGGGCTCGGCTGGGGGCTGGCGGCGCTGGTCGTCGCCGGGAACATGATCGGCTCCGGCCTGTATCTCCTGCCCGTCACCCTGGCGCCGATGGGCTCCTCGTCTCTGATCGGCTGGCTCGTCGCCGGCGTCGGCGCGGCCGTTCTGGCGCTGGTGTTCGGCGCCCTCGGCCGGCTCCGCCCGGATGCCGAAGGCCTGGCGGGGTTCGCCGAAAAGGGGCTGGGACGGTTCTTCGGCTTCCACGTCGCCATCGCCTTCTGGACGGCCTGCCTGGTCGGCAACGTCGCCGTGGCGGTCGCCGCCACCGGCTATCTGGCCTACTTCTGGCCCATGCTGCGCGACCCCGTCTGGGCGACGCTGTGCAACCTCGGCCTGATCTGGGCGGCGACCCTGGCCTACATCGCCGGCACCCGCACGGCGTCATGGCTGGCCGCGGGCGCGCTGGTCGTCGGCCTGATCCCCATCGTCATCGCGGTGGCCGCGGGGATCGCCGCCTTCGATCCCAATCTGTTCGAAGCCTCCTGGAACCCGGGCGGCGAGCCCCTCAAGACCACCGTCCCCGCCTCTCTGGCCGTGATCTTCTGGGCCTATCTGGGTCTTGAGAGCGCCGCGGCCCTGTCCGGCCGGGTGCGCGACCCGGCCCGCGACGTCGGCCGCGCCTCGATCGCCGGCGTGGCGCTGGCCACCCTCGTCTACGTCGCCGCCACCGTGGCGGTGTTCGGCGTCATCCCGCTGGATCAGCTGGCCCAGTCCACCAGCCCGTACGCCGATCTGGCCGCACGGGTGTTCGGCGCGTCGCTGGCCGGCTTCGTCGCGGTCTGCGCCGTGGCCAAGACCTTCGGCACCATCGGCGGCTGGACCCTGATGGGCGGAGAGACCGCGCGCGCGGCCGCCCAGTCCGGCTATCTGCCGAAGGGGTTCGGCGGCGCCGAGAAGGCTCCGCTGGTGGTCCCGCTGACCGGGGCCGCGATCATGAGCATCGTGACCCTGATCTCCAGTCAGGAGGGGCTGGCGAACCAGTTCGGTCTGCTGGTCGGCGTGACCTCGGTGCTGACCCTGACGATCTACGGCGTCTGTTCCGCCGCCCTCGTCCGCATGGCCAAGGGGACGGGGGGCCATGTCCTGGGGGCGTTCGGCCTGATGTTCGCGGGCGCGGCCGTGATCGCGGCGGCGGCCGGCTACGTCGTGCCGACCCTGGTCGTGGTGGGTCTGACGACCCTGGCCTGGTTCACCTTGCTGCGAGGCGGCAAGCCCGCGGTTGACCCGGAGGGCGATGCGGCCTAACCCCCGCGCCGTTTGTCCGCCCGGGAGATAGCCGCCATGACCGACCTCCTGCCCGGCGTGACCGGCGTGCTGGCCCTGGCCGACGGCACCGTTCTTCAAGGGATCGGCGTCGGCGCCGAGGGCGAGGCGCTGGGCGAGGTGGTCTTCAACACCGCCATGACGGGCTATCAGGAGATCCTGACCGACCCGTCCTACATGAGCCAGATCCTGGCCTTCACCTTCCCGCATGTCGGCAACGTCGGCGTCAACGTGGAGGACGTCGAGCAGATGGGCGGCGGTTCCGACACCTCGGCCGTCGGCGCGGTGTTTCGCGATCTGCCGACCGACCCCGCCAACTGGCGCAGCGAGGGCTCGCTGGACTCTTGGATGAAGCGTCGCGGCGTGGTGGGCCTGTCGGGCGTCGACACCCGCGCGCTCACCGCACGAATCCGTGGCGCCGGCGCGCCCCATGCCGTGATCGCCCACAGCCCCACGGGCCAGTTCGACCTGCCCGCGCTGATCCGGCGCGCCGGCGAGTGGTCCGGTCTCGTCGGCCTCGATCTGGCGAAGCCCGCCTCGACCCTGCAGGCCTTCGAATGGAATGAGGGGCTGTGGGACTGGCCGGAAGGTCACCCCCGGGTGCAGGCCGGCGACCGGTCGGTGGTGGTCGTCGACTACGGCGTGAAAAGGAACATCCTGCGGGCCCTGGCCTCGACCGGCGCGAAGATCACCGTGGTGCCCGCCACGACCCCGGCGGAAGCCATCCTGGCGCGCAACCCCGACGGCGTCGTCCTGTCGAACGGTCCGGGCGATCCCGCCGCAACCGGCGAGTATGCGGTGCCCGAAATCCGCAAGCTGGTGGCGTCAGGCAAGCCCGTCTTCGGCATCTGTCTGGGACACCAGATGCTGGCCATCGCCCTCGGCGCGCGGACGGTGAAGATGGACCAGGGCCATCACGGGGCGAACCATCCGGTGAAGGACCTGACGACCGGCAAGGTCGAGATCGTGTCGATGAACCACGGCTTCACCGTCGACCGCGACAGCCTGCCCGATCATGTGCAGGAGACGCACGTCAGCCTGTTCGACGGCACGAACTGCGGCATCGCCCTCAAGGATCGGCCGGTGTTCAGCGTCCAGCACCATCCGGAGGCCTCGCCCGGGCCGACCGACAGCCTGTACCTGTTCCAACGCTTCGCCGACGCGATGAAGGCCTAGGGCAGGGCTGGCAGGCCGCCGTTCCGAAGGTCGCAAGCCTTGCGCACGGCCTGGGGCGCGGCGCCCAGCCAGTAGTCGGCGTCGTCCGGCCGGCCGCAGGCACGGCGCTGCAGCCCGCGAAGGCGGCGCTGGGCGGCATTTTCCAGCAGGCGGGCGTGAAGTGCGCGGGGCTGAAGCTCGCGGATCATGGGAGAGTAGGGGGTGGCCACGGCATCGGGATCTTGGGGCTCGACCGCGGGACGCTGAATGCTGATGAACATGGGCTTGAACCTCGGCCCCGCCGCGGCCTGCTGCCGCTTGGAGAGCCCTTGGGCCGACGTCCGCCGGCCGGAAAGTCCACAGGGGCTGTGGGTTAAATTTCGTTAGCCATGAAATCCGTCCGGAATCAGAATGTTCCGCGGCGCTACCCGCCTTTTTGGTTAATGAATTCCTAACGATGACCGACCGGCGGCAGCTATTCGCCCACCGTGGGCTCACGCCCACGCTTGTTCCGTCGCCAATTCCCCTTGCCCGCCGCCGGGTTCTGTTCGACGGATCAGGGCGTGCGCTTCGACGACCGATACATCGAGGAACTGAAGGCCCGGCTGCGGCCCTCCGACGTCATCGGTCGGACGGTCAAGCTTAAGCGGCAGGGGCGGGAATTCGTGGGTCTGTCGCCCTTCTCGAAGGAGAAGTCTCCCAGCTTTTTCGTGAATGACGACAAGGGCTTCTTTCACGACTTCAGCTCCGGCAAGCATGGAGACGTCATCTCCTTCCTGCAGGAGACCGAGCGGCTGTCCTTCGTCGAGGCGGTGCAGCGCCTCGCGGCGGAGGCGGGCATGGCCCTGCCGGCCGAGGACCCGCAGTCGCGGGAGCGGGAACAGAAGCGACAGGGTCTGTCCGACTGGATGGACCTCGCCCAGAAGTGGTTCGCCGCCAACCTGCGCCGTTCGGCCGGCAAGGCGGCGCGTGAGTATCTGGAACGGCGCGGCCTGCCGGAGGATCAGTGGGACCGCTTCGGGCTCGGCTATGCGCCCAACGACCGCGAGGGGCTGAAGAACGCCCTGGTCCAGCGCGGGGCCCGTCCCGGTGATCTGGTCGAGGCCGGCCTCCTGATCTCGCCCGAGGGCGGTGGCCAGCCCTATGACCGGTTCCGCGACCGGCTGATCTTCCCCATCCTCGACGCCCGCAATCGCGTGGTCAGCTTCGGCGGTCGGGCCATGAACCCGGACGACCGCGCCAAGTATCTGAACGGGCCGGAAAGCCCGCTCTTCCACAAGGGCGCGACCCTGTACGGCCTGCCTGAGGCGCGGCGCATCCTCGGCGCGGAGTCGAAGTCGGAACAGGCGATCGTGGTGGTCGAGGGCTACATGGACGTCATCGCCTGCCAGCGCGCGGGCGTCCCGGCCGTCGCGCCGATGGGCACGGCCCTGACCGAGGACCAGATGGGTCTGCTCTGGCGCGTAAGCCCGGAGCCGATCCTGTGCTTCGACGGCGACGGGGCCGGCCGGCGCGCCGCTTTCCGCGCCGTCGAGCGGGCCCTGCCCCTGATCAAGTCGGACCGCACCCTTCGATTCGTCACCCTGCCGGACGGCCTCGATCCAGACGACATGCTGCGTGAGCGCGGCGCCCCGGCGCTGCGCGAGGCGCTGGGGCACGTCGTGCCGTTCTCGCGGATGCTGTTCGACCGGGAGCGCGAGGCCGTGGGACCGCTGGACGGGCCGGAGAAGGAAGCGCAGCTGATCGCGCGCCTGCGCAAGGCCGCGGCCACCGTCGCAGACCCCGATCTGGCCCGCACCTACAAGGACCATCTGCTGGGCGCAGTTTACCAGTTGACCAGACCGTCGGAGGCGGAGCGGAAGCAGGCCGGCCGCGTGATCTATCGGGACCGGCGTGCGAAAAGGGCGGTGGTTCTGGAGGGGGCGACGCCGGCAAACCAAGCTTCCACCGCTGAGCTCCGGCGCGCGCCTCGCCAGTATGTGGCGGCCATAGTTGCGGGTCTGATCGACCACCCCGAGGTGCTCCAAGAGAAAGCCGAGCTGCTGGCCAGTCAGGGGTTGGGCGATCCGAACCTGGACCGGCTGATCGCCGATCTGGTGCGTCTGACCTGGGACCTCGCCGATTTCGGCGACGGCCTGCTGCGGGCGCGGCTGACCGCCTTGGGCCACGAGGAGGTTCTGAAGGCGGTCGATCGGACCGCGCGGGTTTCTCACGCACCCTTCCTCGACGGCGCCCGACCCTTGGATCAGGCGCGAGCGGATCTGATCCGCGCCATCGACGCCCTGCTGAACGAGCTGGCGCTGAGCCGCGCCATGGACGAGCTGAAGTCCGAGCCGGAGTTCGACGCCCAGCCTTTCGCCCGCCTCAAGGCTGAGCGCGACGCCCAAGCCCGGCTGCTGGCCAGCGGCGCCCTGTGGGACACGTCGGAGACGCTGCACTGATCCGTCCCGTCTTGACACGGACGGGTTCGCTCGCCATCTGCGCCCCTGATCGAAACGCCCGCGCGCGCGAGGTCGAGAAGGCGGGGCTTCGAGCCGCCCGCGCTTCCGGGCCGAAACGTCGCCCCCCGCCCCGGGTTCGATCGCACGGTCGTCAGGATCGGCAGCCGCCGCGCCTTCGCCGGGCCTTGCCCGCCGCACGACCGGACATGATCGGAATTCGATGCGGCCCGGGATCGACGATCCTTTTCGCCGCGCGTTGCACATTTGCCGCAGGCCTCGCCTCGCCCGCCGGAGACTGGACTGAATGACCGCACAGACCGACACGCCCGAGACCGAGACCTCTTCGGACGGTCCGCTGCTCGACCTGACGGACGCCGGCGTCAAGAAGTTCATCAAGCAAGCCAAGACGCGCGGCTATGTGACGATGGAGGAGCTGAACAAGGTCCTGCCGTCCGAGGAGGTGACCCCCGACCAGATCGAGGACACCCTGGCGATGCTGTCCGAAATGGGCGTCAACGTCGTGGAGGCCGAGGAGGACGCCGAGCAGAAGGACGGCGAAGGCGGCGAGATCGCCGAACGCGCCGACACCTCGGTCGCCGAAACGCCCGCCAAGGCCGCATATGACCGCACCGACGACCCCGTGCGCATGTACCTGCGCGAGATGGGCTCGGTCGAACTGCTGAGCCGCGAGGGCGAGATCGCCATCGCCAAGCGCATCGAGGCGGGCCGCGACGCCATGATCTCGGGCCTGTGCGAAAGCGCCCTGACCTTCGAGGCCATCATGGTGTGGCGCGACGAACTGGCGGCGAACCGGATTCTGCTGCGCGAGGTCATCGATCTGGACGCGACCTACGCCGTCCTGAACCCCGCCGCCGCGCCCGGGGCCGCCGAGACGGCCACCGACGATGCGGACGCCGAGCCCGCGGAAGAGAAGCCCGAGGGCTCGGACGACGAGGACGACGACGACTTCGACGACGGCGGCGGCCTGTCGATCTCGGCCCTCGAGGCGGAGCTGCGCGACGGGGTCATGGAGGTTCTGGACGCCGTCGCCGGCGAGTTCGGCGGCTTCCGCAAGCTTCAGGACAAGCTGGTCGAGGCCCGGCTGAAGGGCGAGACCCTGTCGAGCAAGGACCAGAAGGCCTACGACGCGTTGACCGCGTCGATTTCCGGGCGTCTGAAGACGCTGAAGCTCAACAACGCCCGCATCGAGGCGCTGGTCGAACAGCTGTATGCCATCAACAAGCGGCTCATGGGCCTCGAAGGCCGACTGCTGCGTCTGGCCGACAGCTACGGCATCTCGCGTCCCGAGTTCCTGAAGTCGTATTTCGGCTCGGAACTGGATCCCGCCTGGACCACCTCGGTCAAGGACATGGGCGTGCGCTGGACCAAGTTCAGCGACAACGAGGCGACCCAGATCGCCCAGATCCGCGGCGACGTGGCCGCGGTCGCCACCGAGGCCGGGCTTCCGATCGACGATTATCGCCGCATCGTCCAGAAGGTGCAGAAGGGCGAGCGCGAGGCGCGTCAGGCGAAGAAGGAAATGGTCGAGGCCAACCTGCGCCTCGTGATCTCTATCGCCAAGAAATACACCAACCGCGGCCTGCAGTTCCTGGACCTGATCCAGGAGGGCAACATCGGCCTGATGAAGGCGGTCGACAAGTTCGAGTACCGCCGCGGCTACAAGTTCTCGACCTACGCCACCTGGTGGATCCGTCAGGCGATCACCCGCTCGATCGCCGACCAGGCGCGGACCATCCGCATCCCGGTGCACATGATCGAGACGATCAACAAGATCGTCCGCACCAGCCGCCAGATGCTGCACGAGATCGGCCGCGAGCCGACCCCGGAGGAACTGGCCGAAAAGCTGGCCATGCCGCTGGAGAAGGTGCGCAAGGTCCTGAAGATCGCCAAGGAGCCGATCTCGCTGGAGACCCCGATCGGCGACGAGGAAGACAGCCACCTCGGTGACTTCATCGAGGACAAGAACGCCGTCCTGCCGATCGACGCGGCCATCCAGTCGAACCTGCGCGAGACCACCACCCGCGTGCTGGCGTCCCTGACGCCGCGCGAGGAGCGCGTCCTGCGCATGCGCTTCGGCATCGGCATGAACACGGACCACACCCTGGAAGAGGTCGGCCAGCAGTTCTCGGTCACCCGCGAACGCATCCGCCAGATCGAGGCCAAGGCCCTGCGCAAGCTGAAGCACCCTTCGCGGTCGCGAAAGCTGCGCTCGTTCCTCGACTCCTGAGCGGCCGGTTTACGCCGTCCGCCGATCCGATCATGGTGAACGCCGGTCTTTCGGGGGTGGCGGCATGGTCGGCATCGGGCATCTGAAGCGGCGGTTCGGTCACTACGCGGGCCTGTGGGTCGGCGCGTTCCTGCTGTCGGGCGCGGCGATCCTAGGGCTGATGGCCATGGGCGCCGACCTGATGGACGCCGCGGACATGGCGCTGCCGGTCCTGCTGGCGCTGACCGGCCTCGTGCTGGGCGCAGGGGTGGTGATGAGCTTCTTTTCCGGCGAGACGCCGATGACCAAGATCGTCGTGCTGATCCTGGCCCTGCTCCTGCTCCTGCCGCTGTTGTGGGCGCCCGTCGCGGCGGCGGTGGCCATCGCCTTCTTCGCCGACCGCCCGATCGAATATTCCCAGACCTACGTGGCCTTCCGGCTGGGCGTGTCCGACGTGCTGTGGGCCGCGTCGCAGGCGGTCGGATACGGCGGCTTCCTTGACGCCCTGTGGAGCGCGTTCCAGTGGGCCGCCAGCATCGTCGGCTTCATCTCCGCGTGGGTGAACGCTTGGCCGGTCATCAAGCGCATGCTGGGGCAGGAGCCGAGCACGGCCTGATCCTCCTCAGTGCTCGGCGATCACGTCGAAGCCGGCGTAGATCATGCGCTTGCCGTCCCAAGGGGGCGTGGCGTCATGCATGCGCGCGTCGTTCATCAACGCGTCCCAGCCCGCGTCGCGCACCGCCTTGTCCGGCCAGGTGATCCAGCCGACGGCGACCGTCTCGCCGTCCTGCAACGCCACGGCCTTGTTGAAGTCGGTCAGCGTGCCGTCCGGCACGTCGGCGCCCCAACACTCGGTCACGGCGATCGCGCCGTGTTCCTTGAACAGCGGCGACTGCTTCGCCGAATGCGCCAGATAGGCTTCCTTGTCCCCGGTCTTCACAGGGATCACGGTGATGTCGACGAAGGGCATGAAGATCTCCGGATGAAAATGCGGCCGGGGGATTCGCCCGGCCGCAGGTCATGTCGTGGCTGAGGCGCTCAGGCGCCTTCTTCGAAGATGGGCGCGAACCCGCCCCACATCATGCGCTTGCCGTCGAAGGGCATGTCCATCTCTTTCCAGGCCGGGTCGGTGTCCATCGTGGCGTAGCAGGCGTCGGCCGTGCTTTTGTCCGGCCACTTGATCCACGAGAGCACGACGACCTCGTCGTCCTGCTTCTTCACCGCCATGGGGAAGCTGGTGGTCTCGCCGTCGGGGACGTCGTCGCCCCAGGTCTCGACCTGCTGCAATGCGCCGTACTTCTGGAACACCGGCCAGGACTTGGCGGCGGACGCGATGTAGCGATCCTTGTCGGCGGACTTCACCGGGGTCAGGAAGCCGGAATAGTAGGTCATCTTCGTTTCCTCTCTTTGTTGGCCCCGACGCTCCGCCTGAAGGCTTCGCACGTCAGGGCTGGGTGGTACGCGAACCGGATCAGGCGTCGGCGGCCTCGAAGACCGCGCGCTGGGCGTTGAACGCCCGGCGGAAGGCGGGGCGGGCCTCGCCGCGCGCCAGATAGGCGGCGACGTTGGGCCACGGGTCCAACAGCCCCGTATCCTTGAGGCGCATCAGAACCGTCACCATCAGCAGGTCGCCGGCGCTGAACTCGCCGTCCAGCCAGTCGGCGTCGCCCAGATGAGCCGACAGCTGGCCCAGCCGGGCCGTGATCCGCTCGTCGAGTGTGGCCAGACGCTCCTCGAACCACGGTCGGTCCTTCTCCAGCACGCCGACCAGACTGCGATCGAACACCGGGGGCTCGACGGTGTTCAGCGCCGCGAACATCCACATGATCGCCCGACTGCGCGCGCCCGCGTCCTTCGGCAGGAGGCCGTCGTGGCGCTCCGCCAGATGCAGGACGATCGCCCCGCTCTCGAACAGGGTCAGGTCGCCGTCCTCGTATGTCGGGATCTGGCCGAACGGATTGCGCGCCAGATGCTCCGGCCGCTTCAGTTCGGCAAAGGACTGGAGCCGCACCTCGTAGGGCACGTCCAGCTCTTCCAGCGCCCAGCGCACGCGCATGTCGCGCGCCAGGCCCCGGCCCCGGTCGGGAGAGCGCTCGAAAGCGGTGAGGGTCGGCATCGGCGCGCTCCGGTCGAGGCTCAGCCGGCGGCGTCGGCCGCGGCCTGAATGGTGGCGATGTCGATCTTCTTCATCTTCATCATGGCGTCGAATCCGGCCTCGGCGCGTGCGGGGTTCGGATCCCGATGAAGGTCCATCAGCGCCTTCGGCGTGATCTGCCAGTTCACGCCCCATTTGTCCTTGCACCAGCCGCACTGGCTCTCCTCGCCCCCATTTCCGACGATGGCGTTCCACAGACGGTCGGTCTCGGCCTGATCATCGGTATAGATCTGGAACGAGACGGCCTCAGTCTGGGGGAACATGGGCCCGCCATTCAGTCCGACGAACGTCTGGCCGGCCAGGGTGAACTCCACCACCAGCACCTCTCCCGCCTTGGTCGACGGATTGTCGTTGGGCGATCGGGCGACGGTGTCGACGTGGCTGTCGGGCAACCCCAGCGATACGTAGAAGTTCGCGGCGTCCTCGGCCTGGTTCAGGTCGTACCAGATGCAGGGCGTGATCTTGTCGGGCATCGGAAGTCTCCTTGGTGGCCTGTGCGCGGCCGGGGCTCGCGGCGTCGTGGTCAGGCCGTGGGTCGGGAAGAGCGTCGCAGCACGCCGCCCGCGACGGCCATCGCCGCCACGTACAGCCAGAACAACAGATGATCGGCCGACGGGGTTGCCGCCCGGCCTTCCGCGATCGCCAGGCCGCTCAGGGCCAAGGCGAGAATCGCGGGGCCCCACAGTCTCAGACGACGCGTGACGGTCAGCAGCGCGCCGGCCACAAGGGCGCCGCCGAACAAGGGCTCCGCGGCTTCCAGCGAGGCGGCGCCGGGGACCAGGGAGTGGGTCACCGCCAACCGAGAAATCCCGTCGGCCGCGGCGAAGACGCCGGCCACGGCGGCCAGCGCACGGCCGGTCCACGCCAGCGGAGAAGGCAGGACGGTCCGGCGGGCGGGTCTGACGTCGATGGCGGTCACGGCGTCCTTCCCGTCCGGGGCTGCGATGTTGCCACTCCTGCGCCCTTGGATTACATTAGTCAACCATGAAGTTAGAAAAAATAACCAGCAAGTCCGCAAAGGTGTCTCGCTGGTACGACGACGCCTGCGGGACTGCCCACGCGCTGGAGCTGGTGGGCGAGCGCTGGTCGCTGCTCATCGTGCGCGAGCTGTTGCTGGGACCGCGCCGGTTCGGCGATCTGAAGGCGTCGCTGAAAGGCATCAGCGCCAACGTCCTGACCCAGCGGCTGGAGGGGCTGGAGGCCGCTGGCGTCGCCGCCCGCCGCAAGCTGCCGCCGCCCGCCTCGGTGCAGGTCTACGAGCTGACGCCCTGGGGCATGGAGGCCGAGGACGCGATCAAGAGTTTGGGCCGCTGGGCCGCGCGCTCGCCGGACCATGACCCGACCCTGCCGCTAAGCGCAGTGTCTTTCGTGCTGTCGATGCGCACCATGTTCGCCGACGATCGTGCGGAGGGGGCCGACCTGTCGATCCGCTTCGTCACCGGCGAGGAGGCGTTCCGCGCCCGGGTCAAGGACGGCCGACTGATCGTCGAGCGCGGAGAGGCCGAGGCGCCGGACGCGACGGTCACGGCGTCGCCCGAGGAGCTGGCGGGTTTCCTCTACGTCGGCGCGCCCTTGCCGCCGGGCGCCGTGACGGGCGACGCCGACGCGCTGGATCGATACGCCGCCCTGTTCGGCCTGCCTGACAAGGCCTGCGTCGCGTGACCGATTGCCAAGGTTCCGCGCCGAGGGCAGGGTTCGCCCCATGAGCCCGCAGCCCGCATCCGGCGACCGTTTCGCCTCGTTCGAAGAGTTCTATCCCTTCTACATCCACGAACACTCCGACCGGACCTGCCGGCGCATTCATGTGGTGGGGTCGGGACTTGTGCTGCTGGCGCTGGCGACGGCGATCGTCACGCGGAACGCCTGGTGGCTGCTGGCCATGCCAGTGATCGGCTACGGCTTCGCCTGGATCGGCCACTTCTTCTTCGAGAAGAACCGTCCGGCCACGTTCAAATACCCGCTGTGGAGCCTGATGGGCGACTGGCGGATGTTCTTCGAGACCATCAGCGGCAGGCGCCGCTTTTAGGCGCCGCCTGTGATCAGCCCCAGGCCGGCGGGCAGCCGTCGAAGCGACCGGCTTCCACGACCGTCAGCGTCGACATGTTCAGCGGCATCGCCGGGCGCATCGAGCCGCGGCCGTTGCCGGTGTAGAGGTCGATCTTGTTGCCCTTGATCGCGCCGCCGGTGTCCGAGGCGTACCAGTACCCGTCGTGGATCGTGCCGTCGGCCATCTCCATGCCGACCGTTTCCTTGATGAACAGCCGTGTGCGGCGCGGAACCACGCGGGGATCGATGGCGACCGTGCGCATGGCGATCGGCCGGCAGCCCAGACTGTCGTTGCCCGTCGCGCCGCCGCCGCCCGCATGATAAAGCCGCGCCGACAGTCGCCAGTCGGCGTCCTCGGCCATGAGGTCGGCCTGCTCTGCGCTGAGAGCCCCCGTCGCCGCCGTCGAAACCGCCGCCGCCGCCGCTTCCGCCGCGATCAACTGGTCGTAGGGGACCGGATCGGCGGGGGCGTTCGAGGGGAAGGTCATGGCCCAGACGAGGGCCAGCACGGCGGCTGCGGTGGACATCCGGCGACTCGCGGAAACACCGGACCCGACCGCCGGCGGGGGGCTTTTCCGGGCGAATTGGGGCGGAAACCGGGCAGCGGCGCCGTGCGGCCGGCCGGTGGGCCGGCAGGTCCTCCCTTCGTTCACCGTGAAAGTCGCGACTTTTCGCAGCCTTGGGAGGGTTCACGCCTCGGGGTGCGACCGGTCGTCGCTTGGGGATAAGTCGGCCGTCCTCTCCCCCTTTCTCGCATGCCCGCCTATGAGGACGCGAAGTCTTTCGGAGACCCCGCATGAAACGCCTGCTCCTCGCCGCCGCCGCCGTCGTGGCGCTCGCCGCCCCCGCGGCCGACGTGTCCGCCTGGGGCGCGACCGGCCATCGGCTCGTCGGCATGGCCGCCATGCGGGCGTTGCCGGACGAGCTGCCGGCCTTCCTGCGCGACCCGGCCGCCGCCGCCGAGGTGGGGGAGCTGTCGCGCGAGCCGGACCGCAGCAAGGGCGCAGGCCAGCCGCACGATCGCGAGCGGGACACCGCCCACTTCGTGGACATGACCGAGAGCGGTCGCGTCATGACCGAGCAGGGCCTTTCGATCGACGACCTGCCGCGGCTGAAGTCCGAGTATGACGCCGCGCTTCTGGCGGCGGGCATCAAGGTGGACGACGCCGGCTACCTGCCCTTCGCGCTGATGGACGCGCATCAGCAGCTGGTGCTGGATCTGGCCTACTGGCGCATCCTCAACGCCGCCGAGGCGCGGGAGACGGATCTGGCGAAGCGCGCCTGGTACCGCGAGGACCGGATCCGCCGCGAGGGACTGATCCTGCGGACGATCGGCGAGCTGAGCCATTACGTCGGCGACGGCTCGCAGCCGCATCACGTGACCATCCATTACAACGGCTGGTCCTCCAGCGTGCCGAACCCCGAGGGCTTCACGACCTCGCGGCGTACGCACGGGATGTTCGAAGGCGACTTCGTGCGGGATCACGTGCGCTTCCAGGAGGTCGAGGCGGCCATGCCCGCGCCGCGGCTGGACGGGTTCGAGCTGCGGCCGCGGATCGCCGGCTATCTGCGGACCACGCTGGGCGAGGTGACGCCGTTCTACCGGCTGGAGAAGGCCGGCGGGTTCGCCGAGGGCGACGCGCGCGGCGTGAGCTTCGCCACCGCCCGGCTGGCCGCCGGCGCGGCCGAGCTGCGGGACCTGATCACCATCGCCTGGCGCCTGTCGGCCACCTCCGAGATCGGCTGGCCGAAGGTCAAGGTCGCGGACGTCGAGGCCGGCACGGCCGATCCGTGGACGTCCATGGTCGGCGGGGACTGATCCTGACCCCGCCCTGCGTCATCCTCGACCGGCCGCAGCTGGCCGACAACATCGGCGCCGTGGCCCGAGTCATGGCCAACTTCGGCCTGTCGGACCTGCGGCTGGTCAGCCCCCGGGACGGGTGGCCGCAGGACCGGGCCTGGGCCACGGCGTCCGGGGCCGACTGGGTGCTGGACGGCGCCCGCACCTATGAGGACGTCGCGGCCGCGGTGGCGGACCTGCAGACGGTCTATGCGACCACGGCGCGGCCGCGGGAGACGCGCCAGCCCGTCCTGACGCCCCGGCAGGCGGCGCAGGCGCTGAACGCGGCCGCCGGCGAGGGCCAGTCCGTCGGCCTGCTGTTCGGCGGCGAGCGGGCGGGGCTGGAGACCACCGACGTGGTGCGCTGCGCCGGCATCGTCACCATCCCGATCGACCCCCGGCATCACAGCCTGAACCTGGCCCAGGCCGTGGCCATCACCGCCTATGAGTGGCGGACTATGGTGCTGGACGCCCCGCCGCCGCGCTTCCGCGAGGCCGACCCGCCGGCCAGCGCCGAGCTGGTCGAGGGCTTCATCGGCCATCTCGAGGCCGAGCTGGACGGCGGCGGCTTCTTCCACCCGGCGGCCAAGAAGCCGTCGATGATGCGCAACCTGCGCGCCCTGTTCGCCCGCGCCCAGCTGAGCGAGCAGGAGGTCGCCACCCTGCGCGGCGCCGTCCACGCCCTGGCGCAGGGACGCGGACGGGTGCTGGCGAAGATGGCCGAGCAGAAGGCGCGCGATCAGGCCCGGCCGGAGCCGACGTAGCGCTCGTACTCCTCGACGTAGCGTTCGGTCAGGTGCGCCTGCCGCTCGCCCTTCTCCTTGAGGGTGCGGAACCAGCCGCTCTCCTCCTCATACATGTGGGTCAGCACGGCCCCCTCGATGTGCTCCAGCTTGTCCTTCCACTCGGGGGTGGAGGGGGCGATGTTCTCCAGCTCGGCCATCTGCATCTTGGCCGTGGTCTGCTCGACGTAGGCGTGGCCCGCATGGGCTTTCTCGCCGGCCTGGGCCAGGGCGGGATAGAGCACCACCTCCTCGGCCAGGGAGTGGCCGGTCAGGACCAGGGCCAGCGCCTTCATGGCCTCGGTGCGCGCGCCCGCGCTCTCGGCGCGGCGGCAGGCGGCGAAGGCCTCGCGGATCTCGTCGTGGTGATCCAGCACCAGCGACAGCCAGTCGCCCCCGGACGCCAGCGAACGCGCCTCGGCCGTCGCCTGGGCGCGCCTGTCGGCATTGGGTTGCGGGGTGATGGCGGCGAGCGCCTTGTCGACGATGGACATGGGAAGTCTCCGGTTGGGGCTGCGAATCCAACCGGGCGGAGCGGACGGAGGTTCCGGTGAGAACGACTCTCACGCCGGCGGCGCGGCCTCGCCGGGCGGATACATGGCCTCGCGCAGACCGGGCGGCGGCACGGCGCCCTCGGCGATGAAGCGGCGGCTGATGCGCGCGGTCAGGTCGGGGTCGGCCACCCACGGGCCGTCCGGCGCCGCCTGACAGACGCGGCGCCACATCTCGCGCACGCAGGCCTTCAGCCAGACGTGGCGACGCCACTTCGTCCACCACAGGTGATGGGCGCGGGCCAGCTCGGCGCGGTCTTCGGTCGCCTCGCGCGGGGCGCGGGCGGAGCGGGGTCGGGGCATGACGGGCTCCGGAAAAAAAGGACGCGTTCAGGCGCCCCCGCGCCGGACGGCGCGGAGGTTGGGGAGGTGGGCGGAGCGCCGGGCGCGAGGCCCGGAGCAGGGTTGGGTGTACCGTTTCGGCTTCGCGTGACGCTCCGCGCGCGGGGTTTTCCGGAAGCCTGCGTCGGGTGGCCGTTTTCGGGCCTTACCGCAGTCGCCACCGGCGGGCAGGGGGCGCCGGCGGCGCCCTCCTGGAACGGTCCGGGTATCCCCCCCGACCCTTGCCCGGGATCATCTCTTGGTGACCCCGATCGGCTTCGGCCGCATCGTGAACCCTGTCCGCCCGCCCACGGCGCCCCGTCGCCCTCGGCCAACCGGCCTCAAGCAGCGAGCGACCGCGTCGCGAGCGGTAGGCCACAAAGATGCCGAACCCCGCTCCCCACGCTCCCGCCGCCGCCTCGGAACGCCGGCCGAGCGCACCTCCCCGAGCGACGGGACGGGCAGACGGTGGGGGACGTGGGGACCGACGTCGGAAGAAAGGCGCGAGAAAATTCGAAGCCGTTGAAGTGGAGGGGGAAACGGGGAGGCGTCGTCGCAATGGACGGGAAGACGTCGCCGCATTGTTCGCGTGCGCCATGCACCCTGCGTCCGGAGCTGACGTAGCGGCGGGCGACGTCGCCTCCCGGAGGTGGCGGCATGATCAGTCGACTGGCCCTGGCCGAAGCTCAGAATTGGCGCTGCGCCTACTGCGCGGTGACGTTGGACGTCGATCCGATGCGGCCTTCAGGCGCGACGCGGGAACACGTCGTGCCCCGTGCGCGCGAAGGCATGGACCGCGCCGACAACCTCGTCGCCGCGTGCCGCGCCTGCAATGAAACGCGCGCCTGCGCGCCGAATGCGGCGGCGTTCCACGATCTCAGGCAGGCTCTGCTGCGCCGAAACGTTTGGCCTGCGGGCACATGGCCGGATCGGACGGCGCGGGCGAAGCTGCATCAAGAAGACATGGCGTTGTCGGTCCAGCAGTGGAAAGAGCGCCGTCGCGCCCACGCCGAACGCCGGGACGGCCCCTTGGCGGAGGTTCCGCTGGTTGCGGCGACCCTGAAGGAGGTGGAAGCGCAGGACGCCTTCGCGCCCTCCGTGCCCATCGGCCATCCCCCCTCGACGTCCCGCGCGAGACGTCGTCAGCGCCAAATGGCAGAGGCGGCGGCTCGCAAGGCAGCTGCCGCCCAGAAGCGCCGGCTGGACCTCTACCGCGCCCAGGCGATGGGTTGGACCAAGTTCATCTCGGTGACGCGCGGGCCGCGTTGGAAGCGCCTGACCCAGGAGCGGCGTCGGGGGGGCTAGCGATCATGTCCGCCGGTACGTCCCGCGCCGCGCGGTGAACTCCAGCCAGCCCCGGTCGCGGAGCACCTGAAGCTGCTGCCTGATCTTGGGGCGTACGTAGCGGTTGTTGGGATAGAGGGCCGACAGCGCAGCCTCGTGGGCATAGACGTCGTCAAGGGTGAATTCCGACCGCCCCACCGCTTCAACCGCCTTCATCACGGCCAGCAGCCAGCCGCGCGCGATCAGGCTAGCGTCCTTCAGGAACAGGGTGGAACGCCAGCGGTCCAGCACCTCACCTTTCGGCACGTGGGCGCCGCGCGCGATCAGGGGGATGCGGCCCGACGACGGCACCTGGCCGATCAGGATGTTGCACCCCTGCCAGCCCGCGCGCCGCGCGGTCGGCGACAGCGGCTTGCGCGCCTGGATGACGTCGGCGGTGAAGAAGTGGCGGGGCACCACGATCAGGTCGGTCACGGCCCGCGCGCCGGGGTCATAGCTCATGGCGAACAGGCTGGGATTGTTGCGCTCCGACAGCCGCCGCATCATCGCGCCGTAGGCGCCGTCGGGGATCGACCGACCCAGCCCGCCGGCCTTGGCCTTGAGCTCGAACTCCTCGGCGCAGGCGTCGCAGACGAAGTCGCCGACGGGCGCGTTGTTCGGCAGCTGCCGCAGCCGCTCCGCGCCGCAGGCCGGACAGAACAGATGCGCGGCGGCCCAGCCCTCGGACAGGGCGCGGACGTTCTGGGTCGGCCCGCGATAGACGGCCTGCTCGTCGGCGAAGCCGAGCGAGCTCCAGTGATTGTCGTCTGGTCCCATCCAGCCACCGTAGCGGAGGCTGGCTCAGCAAGAAGCCCCGCAACGCAAGAAGGCGGCCCCGGGGGAGGCCGCCTTCAAGAAGCGCAGCAGCAGGAAGTTAGGCGTAGCGGATCAGCGTCCAAGTGACAGCCTGCTGGTTATACGGGGGCATGATGTTGCCCTTCGCGATGGGGGCCGTGGTGGTCGGCGTACCGACGACCTGCCAAACACCGCTCTCGGGGCACCGCTCGCTGGTGCGCGCCTTCGTTCCAAGGGGGGCCTTCATGTCAGTGTCTCCTGGTGGGATGAGCCCCACGTCCAAGATTGCTCTCTGGCGTCGCCGACGCGGACATGATTTATTTTTCCAAAGCGTGTCCGCGCTTCCTTTGCCCGAGAGCATCAAGGCCGAATGTGCGGAGCTTCCTCGAATGAGCTTGAGCGTTGTACCCGACCCAGAGAGAGAGCCCTGTCCGCCTGTGCGGCCGGATATTCGAGCCGCGATATCCGGGTTATCGGACGCTGACCATGCTCGTCTGATCAGCTACGCGAGCGCGTTCGCTCTCGCCAGCCGCCTGGAGCCTCAAGAGATCTATAGCGCCGCGATCGTTGCGGCCCTCGACGAGACCCGGGTTTGGCCCCCAGATGTCGAGCTTGTCGCATTCCTTAAAATGTCGATGCGAAGCATCGCTTCGAACGAGGCCAAGAAATCCCGCCGAGCTCCGCTTTTCCCGGTGGGGGGTGATTGTGAGGGCCACGGCGATTTGATCGAGACCTCGGCGAGCATCAGCGACGAGGGTCCAAGGTTCGCCGAGGCCAGCGTCGTCAATACGGTAGATGCTAAGAGACTCTTAGATAAAGTGTTCGCCCTGTTCGAGGACGATATCGACGCTCAGATCGTCCTTATGGCTCGTCTCGAAGATAAGGACGCCGCTGACATCAAGAGCGAAATGCAACTTAACGACACCCGCTACGCCAGCATAACCAAGCGGATTAAGCGTCGGCTTGTTGCTCTCGCCAATCCAACGGGAATTATATGATGGCTGATCACTTGGACTCGGCGACATTAGCGCGACTGTCTGAGATGATGGTATCCGCGCTTGATGAGTGCGCAGACTCAGATCTCGAACGGATTTTTCAAGAGCACGGTATAGACGTTGGCGTTTTGGCTCAAACCAGCCGCCAATGGGCGCATGCCGCGATAGTCAATCATGGGAAGGCGCGGTTCGCGAGCGCTCAGCGAGACGTGACCCACCGTGCTCTTAAATCTAGACCGAGTGTCTCCATGGACTACAATGCTATGCTTTTGATCGTGCAAGCACACATTGCAAATGATCCGCACTCATCGCTAACCTTGGCCGCTCGCAACCAGAATGGTGCTCTTTCGGAGGAAGAGCTGAAAAGCCTAGTTGAAGATATAGCTTCACTCACATCTTAACGTGTCCGTCCAGTTTAATGATGCTGAAAAGCTTCTGCTGTCGCTTGGGGTCGATGATCCGAGACAGATAGATCTGCCCGTTATTGCCCAGTCGCTTGGGTTAGAAATTCGGTATGCGAAGCTAGCGAGTTGCGATGCTCGTCTAGTGGGCTTGGGTGAGCGAGGAATCATCACTGTCCGTTCCGATGCAAATCGGCATCGCCAACGATTTTCCATTGCCCATGAGATTGGACATTGGATCTACCACAGACACAAGGCCCTCATGTGCAAAGCCGCGTGGATCGACGAGTCCACCTCGTTCGCTAACAAGATTAGGGAGAAAAAGGCTAACGAATTTGCAAGCTCACTTCTGATGCCACGCTACCTATTTGAGCCTATTATTTCGCAACTTAAGAGCGCGACGTTTGCCAATATCAGAGACATTGCGGCAAAATTCGACGTCAGCGTTACCGTTTCTGCCCGAAAAGTCGTGGAGTCGGGGCGATTTCCCGTCATACTCATATCATACCGGCGAACAGGGCGAGGATGGTTTTGTCGATCTTCAATGCTGCCCAGCCGTTTATATCCGAATGCTGAAATACATGCAGAGTCTGGGGTCTTGTCGGTCATGTTTCGTGAAGTAGACGGACTCCCTCCGATGCGACGCCCTGCGACCCATTTTTTCGACTGCCGCGAAGCGAGTGGAGCTTTTGTTCGAGAAGAAATCTTCCGGAGCCACGACGACGGGGTGCTGTCGCTTCTAACTATCGACGACAGAATCCTATCGAACCTTACCTGATCGCCCCCTACCTTCCCTTCCTGAACGCCGCCGCCTTTTCCGCCGCCGCTTCCTGCCGCCACTTCTTCGGGGCGGCCTTGTCGACCGTCTCGCCCTCGGCCGTGAGGATGTCGTTGGCGAACTCCAGGTCCATCAGCTTCATGCGCTTGATCTCGTCGCGCAGGCGGGCGGCTTCCTCGAACTCCAGGTTGGAGGCGGCCTCGCGCATGCGGGACTCCAGATCCTTGAGCGCGGCCTGGAAGTTGGAGCCGACGAAGGGCCGGGCGTCCTCCTTCACGCCGTCGGGGCGGGTCAGCTGGTCCAGCGCGCGGCTCTCATAGGGGCTGGCCAGGATCTCCTTGATGTCGCGCTTGACGCTTTCGGGCGTGATGCCGTGTTCGGCGTTGTAGGCCTGCTGCTTCTCGCGCCGGCGGTTGGTCTCGGCGATGGCGCGCTCCATCGAGCCGGTCATGCGGTCGGCATACAGGATGACGCGGCCGTCGACGTTGCGAGCGGCGCGCCCGATGGTCTGGATCAGCGAGGTTTCGGAGCGCAGGAAGCCCTCCTTGTCCGCGTCCAGGATGGCGACCAGGCCGCACTCGGGGATGTCCAGCCCCTCGCGCAGCAGGTTGATGCCGATCAGGCAGTCGAAGGCGCCGAGGCGCAGGTCGCGCAGGATCTCGATCCGCTCCAGCGTGTCGACGTCGGAGTGCATGTAGCGGACGCGCACCCCCTGTTCGTGCATGTATTCCGTCAGGTCCTCGGCCATGCGCTTGGTCAGGGTGGTGACCAGGCTGCGGTAGCCGGCGCGGGTGGTCGCCTTCACCTCGTCGATGACGTCGTCGACCTGGTTGCGGGTCTCGCCGGAGACGGGGCGGATCTCGACCGGGGGGTCGATCAGGCCGGTGGGGCGGATCACCTGTTCGGTGAAGACGCCGCCGGTCTGCTCCATCTCCCACGGGCCGGGGGTGGCCGAGACGTGGATGGTCTGGGGCCGCATGGCGTTCCACTCGTCGAACTTCAGCGGGCGGTTGTCGATGCAGCTGGGCAGGCGGAAGCCGTATTCGGCCAGGGTCGACTTGCGGGCGTAGTCGCCGCGGTACATGCCGCCGATCTGGCCCACGGTGACGTGGCTCTCGTCGACGAACAGCAGGGCGTCGTCGGGGATGTATTCGAAGAAGGTGGGCGGCGGCTCGCCCGGGGCGCGGCCGGTCAGCCAGCGGGAATAGTTCTCGATGCCGGCGCAGGAGCCGGTGGCCTCCATCATCTCCAGATCGAAGCGCACGCGCTGTTCGAGGCGTTGCGCCTCCAGCAGCTTGCCGTTCTCGACCATCCAGTCGAGCGTCTCCTTCAGCTCGGCCTTGATGCCGGTGATGGCCTGGTTCAGCGACGGGCGCGGGGTGACGTAGTGGCTGGCGGCGTAGACGGTGATCTCTTCGAGGTCGTTGGTCTTCCTGCCCGTCAGGGGGTCGAACTCCTGGATCGACTCCAGCTCGTCGCCGAACAGTTGGACGCGCCAGGCGCGGTCCTCCAGGTGGACGGGGAAGATCTCGATGACGTCGCCGCGCTTGCGGAACATGCCGCGCTCGAAGGCGGCGTCGTTGCGCTTGTACTGCAGCGCGATCAGGTCGGCGCGCAGCTTGGCCTCGTCGATGCGGTCGCCGACCTTCAGGTCGAAGGTCATGGCGGTGTAGGTCTCGACCGAGCCGATGCCGTAGATGCAGCTGACCGAGGCGACCACGATGACGTCGTCGCGCTCCAGGATCGCCCGCGTGGCCGAGTGGCGCATGCGGTCGATCTGCTCGTTTATCGAGCTGTCCTTCTCGATGTAGGTGTCGGTGCGCGGGACGTAGGCCTCGGGCTGGTAGTAGTCGTAGTAGCTGACGAAATACTCGACCGCGTTGTCGGGGAAGAAGCTCTTGAACTCGGAATAGAGCTGGGCGGCGAGGGTCTTGTTGTGGGCCAGGATCAGGGCCGGGCGCTGGGTCGCCTCGATGACCTTGGCCATGGTGAAGGTCTTGCCCGAGCCGGTGACGCCCAGCAGCACCTGGTCCCGCTCGCCGGCCTGCGCCTGCTCGACCAGTTCGGCGATGGCGGCGGGCTGGTCGCCCGAGGGCTCGAACGGCGAGACCATGCGGAAGGGGCGGTGCCGCTTGGCCCCCGCCCGGTCGGGCCGGTGCGGGGTCCAGCCGTCGGGCGCGCCGGGGGCCTCGGACGGCGTCAGGCGCGGGCCGGTGACGGGCGCGAACATGGGCATCTTGGCATCGCGCAGGAAGGCGGCCGGCGCCTCCTGCAGCCCGGCCCCGGGCGTGTGCACGGGCTTGGCGGATTTCGTCTTGCCGGGCGCGGGGGTGCTGGAACGGTTCATGAACGCAAGATAGGTCCGGCGAGGGAAAGGCGCCAGACGAACGCGCGGGGCGGGGAGGGGATGCTGACGGCAGGTGGCGGGAGGGCCCGCCCCATCCCCGCCGCGAATCCCGCTACCCTCCGGGCTCATGCGCCGCACCGTCCCCGCCCTCGCCCTGCTGCTCCTGACGGCCTCCTGCTTCGGCGGTCCCAATCCGCCGCCGGAGGGGTGGGGGACGCGGCCGTATGCGGCGCCGGTGGTGACCTCCGACACCGGGGTGCGGGCGGAGAGCTTCGCCACATCCGGGATCGTCGACGCGCGGCTGGACGGCGGGACGCGGGGGCGCGTGGACGACGCCGGGGAGCATCTGGGGCTTTGCCAGGCGGAGCTGGAGGCGGCCGGCGTGCGGTTCTCCAGCGTGCCGGACGTGGTCAACAGCGAGACGTGCGGGCTGACGGGAGCGGGGACGCTGGACGTGGATCGCGGAACGGTGGCGCGGCTGCGGCCGGCGGCGCCGGTGATGACGTGCTGGACGGCGCTGGCGCTGTCGGTGTGGCGGCGTCAGTCAGTCGAGCCGGCCGCCCGCGAAATCTTCGGCCAGGACGTGGTCGAGATCGTGCACATGGGCACCTATGCCTGCCGGTCGGTGTCGAACCGTCCGGGCGCGCGGCCCAGCGCCCATTCGCAGGCGGCGGCGGTGGACTTCGCCGGCGTGGTGCTGCGCGACGGCACCCGCATCATGGTCAAGGACGACTGGTACGCGGAGAGCGACAAGTCGCGCTTCCTGAGGCGCGTGCGCGACGAGGGCTGCCGGGTGTTCGGGACCGTGCTGAGCCCCGACTATGACGCGCCCCACCACGACCACCTGCATCTGGAACCGGGCGGGCGGAGCTTCTGCCGCTAGGTCAGCGGCGCAGGCGGACCCGGGTCTCCAGATCGACGATGCGACGCTCGAGATAGGCCTGGTCGTCGGCGGAGACGCGCAGCTGGGCATAGGCGGCCTCGAGACGCAGCAGGTCCTCGTGCTCGACGCGCAGCTGGGTCTGGGCGGTGGCGGAGAGGCCGCTGGCCGGCAGGGCGCGGGCGACGGCGTCGAGCCGCTGGCGCGGCGTCATTGGCGTGGCCCCGCCGCCGTAGCCGACGTCGCCCACCCGGACGTCCAGCGCGTCGAGCCGCGTCTCCAGATCGTCCCGCTCGCGCGTGGAGAGGCGGCCGTCGGCCAGATATTCGGCCTCGACCCGGATGAGGGCGGCGTAGTCGCTCTTGAGGCGCGTGCCGTCTGTGCGGCTGAGACGGCGGGCGCGGACCTGGGCGTCCACGCGGGCGTCGAATTCGGCACGGCCCTGGGCGATGGACAGGCCGGGGCCGCCGTCGTCGTAGCCGCCGCTTTCCAGTGCCTGCGTGAGGGCGTTGTAGCGGGCGGTGAGGTCGGCCCGCTCCTGCGCCGTAAAGCGGCGGTCCGCGGCATAGCGGGTCTCGACCTCCACGAGGGCGGCGTAGTCCTGACGCAGGCGATCGCCAGCCCAGCTGGACAGGCGGCCGGCCCGGACGTCGGCCTGGACGCGTGCGTCGAACTGGCTGCGCTGGTCGAAGAGGGGGCGCCGGCCGATGGACCACTGCTGGTCGAGACTGCCCGAGGCGCCGAAGCGGTCGCCGAAGATCGCCCCGAAGATCGCGCCGATGACCTCCTCGTCACGCGAGGTGGTCTGGGCCGAGGCCGACTGGGCCCCGAAGGTCAGGGCGAGACCGGAGACGGCGGCCAGGGTGAGGGAGCGGGCGGCTTTCATGTAACGGCGTCCTTTCGTCGGGATGGGGTAACGACCGGAGGCGGGACGGGTTGCCGATCGCGCCGCCGGCGCCGCCCGCGGGAGGGTCCGGAAACCGCGAGACGCGCGGCGGGTGGTGCGGCAGGATGGCGGCGTGACCGTGACCTTGACCCTGTGCGTCCTGCCCAGCCCGATCGGGCCGCTGGCCGTCGCGTGCGACGGCGAGGGGCGGGTTCGCGGCGCCGGCTTCGACGGCGACCGGCCCGACGGCCTGAGGCGGACGATGCGGCGGGAGTGGCCGGAGGCGGAGATGGCCGCCGGCGCGGCGCCGGACGAGGTGCGACGGGCGGTGGCGGACTATTTCGACGGCGACCGGGCGGCGCTCGCGCGCGTGCCGTGGACGCTGGACGGCGCCGCCGGGGCGTTCGGGTTTCCGGGGCGGGTCTGGCGGCTGCTGGCCGAGGTGCCGGCGGGCGCGACGATCAGCTATGGCGAGACCGCGAGGCGGGCCGGAGAGCCGGGCGCGGCGCAGGCGGCGGGGGTCGCGCTGAACCGCAATCCGATCCCGCTGATCCTGCCGTGCCACCGCGTCGTGGGGGCCGACGGGTCGATGACCGGCTTCGGCGGCGGGCTGGAGCGCAAGACGTGGCTGCTGGCGCACGAGGGCGCGCTGCTGCTGTAGCGCCGCGGGATGCCGATCGTCGGACACCGTCATCGTCGCCGGGTGCGGATCCAGACGGAGGCAGGCGTCCCCATGGAGGTCAGACGCCCTGCACGACCGGTGAACTCAGGGCTTTCGCAAGCGCGAAATGGCTCCTAGCTTGCCGGGATGTCCTCCGCCGCCCCTCCGTCGTCGTCACGCAGCTTCTTCTCTTCCCTGAGTCTGTGGGTGTTGCTGGCGCTGGTCGGGGGGCTGGCCGCGGGCGCCGCCGCCAGCGAGTGGGGACTGCCCGGCGGCGCGGGCACGGCCGACATGATCTCGGCGCTGGGCGCCCTGTGGCTGAACGCGCTGAAGATGACCATCGTGCCGCTGGTGTTCAGCCTGCTGGTGACGGGCATCGCCTCGATCGCCGACGCGGCCCGCACGGGACGTCTGGCCGCCAAGGCGATCCTGTGGTTCGCCATCCTGATCAGCCTGGCCGTAGTCTACGCCTTCGTGGCCAACTACGGCCTGCTGGCGGTCTGGCCGGTGGACCCGGAGGGCGCCGCGGCCGTACGCGCCGGGGCGCCCGCGCCGCCCGAAGGGCTGGGACCGGGCGCGCCGTTCAGCGAGTTCTTCAAGACCCTGGCGCCGGCCAATCCGATCCGGGCCGCGGCTGAGGACGCCATTTTGGGACTGGTGGTGTTCGCCGTCTTCTTCGGCTTCGCCGCCACGCGCCTGCCCGATCGGCTGAGGCTGCCGATGGTGGCCTTCTTCGAGGCCGTGGGCGAGACGATGATCGTGATCGTTCGCTGGGTGCTGACGGTCGCGCCGGTGGGCGTGTTCGCCCTGGCCATGGGCGTGGGGCTGACCGCCGGCGTGGGCGCCGCCGGCGTGCTGCTGCAGTATGTGTCGGTGCTGTCGCTTGTGCAGATCGGGCTGATCCTGCTGTGCTATCCGCTGGTCATGGCGTTCGGCCGGATGGGGCTGGCGCGGTTCGCGCGCGGCGCGGCGCCGGCGCAGGTCGTGGCCTTCTCCACCCAGTCCTCGCTGGCCAGCCTGCCGGTCATGGTGGAGCGGGCCGTGGACGCGCTGGGCGTGTCGCGCTCGACCGCGGGTCTGGTCCTGCCGCTGGCCGTGGCGGTGTTCCGCATCACAAGTCCGGTGGCCAACATCGGCGTGGTCATCTGGTGCGCCCATGTGTTCGGCATCGAGATTCCGCCGGCCGCCATGGTCGCCGGGGGGCTGACGGCCATCCTGGTGTCGATCGGTGCCGTGGGCCTGCCGGGACAGGTCAGCTTCTTCGTGTCGATCGCGCCGATCTGCGCCGCCATGGGCGTGCCGCTGGAGCTGCTGCCGATCCTGCTGGCGGTGGAGGTGATCCCCGACATCTTCCGCACCATCGGCAACGTCACCGCTGATCTGGCGGTGACGCGGATCGTGCAGGGCGACGACGCGGCGGCGGAGGCCGATCCGGGGATCTGAAGCCGGCCCGCTTGACTCGCATGTCACCTATAGGTGATATGTAACCCGTGGGTTACACGGGAGATCGGTGATGACCGAGAGCGAGCTGCGAGATCTGGACCGGATGCGGGCGCGGCTGTTCAAGCCGGCGCTGATCGCGATGTTCGTCGGGATCATGGTGGGGCTGGCCACGTGGCTGGCCGGTCGGAACGGCGTCGAGATCCCTTACGAGGACGCGGTCATGACCGGGGCGGGGGTGTTGACCGGGGCGTCGCTGATGGTCGCCATCTTCACCTTCGCCGGCTTCAAGGCGTGGACGAAGCTGCACGACGGCGCCGCCGGCCGGGCGGACCGGGAGCAGGCGACGCGCGCGTGGACGCTTCTGCTGATGACCTTCGCGGCCCTGATCCTGAGCGTGGTCTCGGCGCTGGCGGCCGAGCGCATGGTGCACGGGAGGGCGGACGGCATGGACTGGCTGGCGGCGATCAACGCGGTTCTTTACGCCGTGCTGCTGCCGGTCATGGTGATGAACTGGGACGCCCAGGCGCGGAAGCTGAAGAAATGGCTGGAGGACGAACTGGTCCGCACGCTGCAGGCGCGGGCGCTGACGGCGGCCTTCTTCGTCCTGATGGCGGGGGCGTCGGGCACCTACGTCGTCGGCCTGTGGCGCCCGGACTGGGCGATCGTCGCCATGCCGCTGGTGCTGTGGAGCGCGGCGGCCACCGCCTCGCTGCGCTTCGTCATGCTGGGCCGCGCCTACGATGGCTGACGCCCGGCTGGGGTCGCGCCTGAAGGACGTCCGCACCGCCGCCGGCCTGACCCAGGCCGAGCTGGCGGAGCGGGCGGGCGTGTCGCGAAAGACCGTCAACACGGTCGAGAACGGGGTGTTCGTGCCGTCGACGACGCTGGCGCTGACGCTGGCGCGGACGCTGGGGACGACGGTGGAGGAGCTGTTCTTCCTGCAGGACTGAGCTAGCTTTCGCTCGTGTCCACTGCACCTCGACCTGTCGATGCCGCGTCTGAAGATCACGGCCAGCTTGTGGGCGTCGACGGCGGCTTCCTCGCGGAGGCCGTGCCGATCGGCATCGGCGGCGGCCTGATCATCGCCCTTGCTGTCATTGGCGCGAAGGTCGCGACCGGCCAAATTCAGAAGCGGTGCCGCAAGCGGCGCTAGGAGCGGCGTTGACTCCGCTCTTCACTTTGCGCCATACACTGTGTGTCACACACTATGTGACGGGCAGGGTAAAGCGTGATGCCGGTGGACGGCGGTCTGTTCGAGGCGATGAGGCTGGAGCTGCGGCGCGGGTCGCTGGTGCTGGCCGTGCTCGCCTGCCTGCGGACCGAACGGTACGGCTACACCCTGCGGCAGGCGCTGGCGGCGGACGGGCTGGAGATGGAGGAATCGACCCTCTATCCCCTGCTGCGCCGGCTGGAGAGCCAGGGCCTGCTGCTGAGCGAATGGCGCGAGGAGGAGAAGCGGAACAAGCGCTTCTATCGCCTGTCGCCGGCCGGATCCGAAATGCTGGAGGCGCTGACCGCCGAGTGGCGGCGCATCGGCGCGTCCCTTGATCGCATGCTTTGAGGGAGGGGACGATGGCCCTGATCGGCCAGTATCTGGACGCCGTGGCGGCGCAGCTGCCGACGGAGAAGCGCGAGGACATCGTCGCCGAGCTGCGCGAGCTGATCCTGAGCCGTTTCGAGGCCAGGGAAGACGAGCTGGGGCGGCCGCTGACCGAGGCCGAGCAGGAGGCGATCCTGCAGGAGATCGGCCACCCGCTGGTGGTGGCGCAGCGTTATGCCGGCGGGCCCGACAGTCTGGTGGGGCCGGAGCTGTATCCCTACTGGCTGTTCGCGGTGAAGGCGGGGCTGTTCATCGTCGCGGCGGTCCAGATCGTGGGCGCGCTGGCGGCGCTGGCGGGGGGACCGCAGACGTTCGGGCAGGCGATCGGGCAGGCCTTCTCCGGCTTCTTCGACGGAGCTCTGGTGCTGATCGGAGTCATCACGGCGGTGGCGTGGTCGATGGAGCGATGGGGCGGCAAGCCGCGGTGGATGACGGAATGGCGCGTGAAGGACCTGCACGCCTTCACCCTGGCCGATCCGGCGCGATGGGGTCTGGGTGGATCCGGGAAGACGGGCGCCGAGGCGCCGGCCGGCCGGGTGAAGCCGCTGGCGGTGAAGGTCTCGGCCGGCAAGTGGCCGGGGTCGGACGCCCTGTTCAGTCTGATCTTCACCGGGCTGTTCGTCGCCTGGTGGGTCGGAGCGTGGCAGTGGCCCTGGGGCGGCGCGTTCGAGCTGGGCGACCAACTGGTCACCGTGTCCGGCGCGCCGGTGTGGACGGCGCTGTTCGCCCCCATCCTGGCCTATGCCCTGGCGCAGATGGCCGTCGACCTGCTGGGCGTGATCCGGCCGGACATGGTGCGGTTGCGGGCGCTGCTGTCGATCGGCCTGGGCGTGGCCGGGCTGGCTCTGGTCTGGACGATCTTCCAGTGGGGGCACTGGTTCGACCTGACGTCGGCGGACGGAGCGGTCGCGCAGGTGCGCGGCGGGCTCGACCTGCTGCGCTGGGAGACGCTGGACGGCGTCGATCAGCTGGGCCGGTCCCTGTCCGAGCAGGCGCAGGTGCTGGGCACGGTGCTGAGCTTCGTGCTGGCGGGGATCGGGCTGACGATGGTGTTCGCCATCCTCGGCGATCTGGCGAAGGTCGCGCGCGGCCGCTGAGGTCCGTGTCCGAAAACCGCGAGACATGAGACGGGGCGGGGCGCATGCTCCGCCCATGTTCACGAGCGGACCCGAACTGGATCAGGAGGCGTGCTGGCGCGCGGTGCGGACGCGCGACGCGCGGTTCGACGGGCGTTTCTTCACCTGCGTGAAGACGACCGGAATCTATTGCCGGCCGGTGTGTCCGGCGCGGACGCCGCTGCGGGAGAACGTCAGCTTCGTGCCCACGGCGGCGGCGGCGGAGGAGCGGGGCTTCCGCGCCTGCCTGCGATGCCGGCCCGAGACGGCGCCCGAGATGGGCGCGTGGAAGGGGACGTCGAACACGGTGTCGCGGGCGCTGGCGCTGATCGAGGCGGGGGCGCTGGACGAGGCCGACGTCGACGCCCTGGCCGGACGGCTGGGCGTCGGCGAGCGGCAGCTGCGGCGGCTGTTCCGCAAGCATCTGGGCGCGGCGCCGGTCAGCGTGGCGCAGACGCGCCGCGTGCTGCTGGCCAAGGCGCTCATCCAGGAGGGCGACCTGCCGATGGCGCAGGTGGCGCTGGCGGCCGGCTTCGGCAGCGTGAGGCGCTTCAACGAGACGTTTCAGGCCCTGTACGGGCGGCCGCCCTCGGCCCTTCGCCGGCGGGGCGAACGCCCGTGGGACGGCGGGGTGCGGCTGAGCCTGCCGTATCGGGAGCCGCACGACTGGGACGCGCTTCTGACGGCGCTGGCCGCGCGCGGCGAGCGGGTCGAGGACGGCGTGTGGACGCGGGCGCTGACAAAGGACGTGGACGGCGCGGACGGCGTCGTCACGGTCGAGCGGGCCGGTCCCGGGCGGGCGGCCGTGCGGGCCGAGGTCGACGATCTGAAGGCGCTGCCGGGCGTGCTGGCGCGCGTGCGGCGCACGTTCGACCTGGGCGGCGATCCGGAGGCGGTGGCGCGCGATCTGTCGGCCGACCCGGCGCTGAAGCCGCTGGTCGCGGCGCGGCCGGGACTGAGGCCGCCCGGCGACTGGATCGACGCGGGCGACGACGCGCCCGGCGACCGGCTGGACGTGCCGGGACTTGAGACGAGGGCGGAGGGCTGGCGGCCGTGGCGCGCCTATGCCCTCACCCACCTGCGCGCGGCGGGGATCGACCCGCGCGACCTGATCGAGGAGACGCGGGATGCCGCATGAGCTGACGCTGGACCGGATCGAGACCCCGGTCGGGGAGATGCTGGTCGTCACGGACGCCGAAGGTGCGGTGCGGGCGCTGGATTTCGCCGGCTACGAGCCGCGCATGCTGCGGCTGCTGGCGCGGCACTGGGGCGACGTCGCGCTGACGCCCGGGCGAGCGCCGGCGCGGGTGCGCGACGCGATCGCGGCCTATTTCTCAGGCGAGCTGACGGCGCTGGACGCGCTGGAGGTGAGGACCGGCGGCACGGCCTTCCAGAGGGACGTGTGGGCGGCGCTGCGACGCATCCCGGCGGGCGAGACGGTCAGCTACGGCGCGCTGGCGGCGCGGATCGGGCGGCCGAAGGCCGTGCGCGCAGTGGGCCTGGCCAACGGCAGGAACCCTGTGGGCGTGATCGTGCCCTGTCACCGGGTGATCGGCGCGAGCGGCGCCCTGACCGGCTATGCGGGCGGGGTGGAGCGAAAGCGCGCGCTCCTGCAACACGAAGGCGTCACGCCGCGCGCTTGATGCGGTTGTCGTCGTCCAGAAGGACGACGGTCGGAGCGTAGTTGCGCGCCTCTTCCTTGGGCAACTGGCCGTAGGTCACGACGATGACCTTGTCGTTCTTCTGCACCAGCCGGGCGGCGGCGCCGTTGACGCCGATGACCTTCGAGCCGCGCGGCGCGGGGATGGCGTAGGTGGTGAAGCGCGCGCCGTTGGTGATGTTCAGCACGTCCACCTGCTCGTGCGGGAGGATGTCGGCGGCGTCCAGCAGGTCGCTGTCGATGGCGATCGAGCCTTCGTAGTCGAGATCGGCCTGCGTCACGGTGGCGCGATGCAGCTTGGACTTCATCAGGGTGACCAGCATGGGGAGTGCGGTCCTTCCGGCATGGCGCGGGGAAAACGCCCCCGCAGAGCGCCGCTGATATAGGGGTTTCGTCGCCCTGCATCAATCGCGGCGCCGCGCTGCACAATCGTCGGAACCCCGCCCGTGTTCGCTCCTTACGGGAGGTTCATTTGACGGTGACGGTTCCGACCCTATGGTCGAGGCTTCGCGCCGCCTCGGCTGACCGGATCCGGACGACGACCTCTCCCATGAAACAATTCTTCCTGACCGTGCTCGGCGTCTTCACCGGGCTGGTGCTCTTCCTCGTCGTCGTGCCGATGGCGCTGATCATGATGGCCGTCGCCTCGGCCGGATCGAAGCCGTCGATCCCGCGCAACACGGTGGTCGAGCTGGACCTGCGTCAGGGGGTCAGCGACAGCCCGTCCAACAACCCGCTGAGCTTCGGCGGCGCGTCGCTGTCGGTGATCGAGATCGTCGACGGCCTGGCCCAGGCGGGCGACGACGAGGCGGTCAAGGCCGTGCTGGTGCGGCTGCCCGAGACAGGACTCAGCCCGGCCGCTGCCGACGAGGTGCGTCAGGCCGTGCGCCGCCTGCGGGCCAAGGGCAAGATCGTGATCGCCCATTCGCAGGGCTTCATGCCCGCCGGGGCATCGGTGTCGGCCTACATGGTCGGCGCCTCTGCGTCTGAACTGTGGATGCAGGAGAGCGCCAGCTTCCAGATGGCCGGTCTGGCCACCGAGGAGGTCTTCTTCGGCCGCGCCTTCGAGAAGTACGGCGTCGATGCCGAGTTCGAGCAGCGCTACGAATACAAGAACGCCGTCAATGCCTATACCCAGTCCGACTTCACCGCCGCGCACCGCGAGGCGACGCTGGCGTGGATGGGGTCGATCTACGACACGTCGATCGCCGCGGCGGCGACCGACCGCAAGATGACCCCGGCGGCGCTGAAGGCCGTCGTCGAAGCCGGTCCGTGGACGGCCGAGGAAGCCCGGGCGCGCGGCCTGATCACCCATCTGGGTGAGGTCGAACAGGCCGAGGCGGAAGCCAAGCGTCGCGCCGGCCGCGGGGCCGAGATCATCGAGTTCGGCGACTACGTCGGGGCCAAGGGGCCGCGCGAGGGCACCGGTTCGGACGCCATCGCCATCGTCTATGCCGAGGGCGCGATCATGACCGGCACGGGCGGCGGCGGAGATCCGTTCGGCGGCGGTTCCAACATCATGTCGGACGACACCGCCGAGGCCATCTACGACGCGATCGAGGACAAGGCGGTCAAGGCCATCGTGCTGCGCGTGTCGTCGCCGGGCGGATCGCCCGAGGCGTCCGAGCAGATCGCGGCGGCGGTGCGCGCGGCGCAGAAGGCGGGCAAGCCGGTGGTGGTGTCGATGGGCGCCTATGCGGCGTCCGGCGGATACTGGATTTCGGCCGAGGCGGACTGGATCGTGGCGCAGCCGGCGACCCTGACGGGGTCGATCGGCGTGTTCGGCGGCAAGTTCGTGCTGGCCGACGCCCTGGGCCGGTTCGGCGTGGACGTGCGCGGCCTGTCGGTCGGCGGGGAGTTCGCCGACGCCTACGCCGTGTCCGAGCCGTGGACGCCCGAACAGCGGGCGAAGATCTCGCGGCAGATGGACCGGATCTACGAGGACTTCATCACGCGCGTGGCGCGCGGGCGGAACCTGCCGCCGGCGCGGGTGCGCGAGATCGCCAAGGGCCGCGTCTGGACCGGATCGCAGGCGCTCGGCCTCGGCCTGGTCGACCAGTTGGGCGGACTGGAGGAGGCCATCGCCAAGGCCCGCCAACTGGCCAGGATCCCGGCGGACGCCCGCATCCGCCTGAAGCGGTTCCCGACGCCCCTGTCGCCTTGGGAGGCGCTGTCGGAGGCGTTCGGCGTTTCGGGCGAGGCGGCGCGGGCCCTGGTCTTCCTGGGCGGCGTGGCGCAGGACCCGCAGGCCCAGGCGGTGGCGCGTCGCGTCGAGGCCGACCGCATGCGGCGCGAGGGCGCCGTGGTGCTGGCAGACCGGCCGCTGGGCTGAGGCGAAACGTCCCGGACACCGAGGCGTGAACGGCGCGTTCCTTGACCGTTCAGGTCGCGGAGACGACATTGCGAAGGTTGAAGGACGCCCGATGACCCAGTTCGATCGCCTCGCCGCCCTCGGTCCCGACGCCCGCAAGGGCATGGGCGTGATGGGCCCGTTCGCCGCCGTGTTCGGCATGATCGCCGCCGCAGTGGCCATGACGGTCGGCGCCGTGCTGGCCGTGTTCGCGGCCGCCGCCGTGGCGGTCATGGCGGTGGTCGGCGGGCTGGTGCTGGCGCTGGCCGCCTTCGCGCTGAAGGCGCGTCGCGCGTTCGGACGGCCCGCCCGGCGCGCCACGGATCCGGACGTCCTGGAGGCGAAGAAGGTCGACGGCACCTGGGTCGCCTACGGCTGGGACCGGCGCTGACCGCGTCATGACGCTCGAGATCATCGAGGCGCCGTCCCCGAATTTCGACGCCCGCCGCGCGCCGCCGGACATGCTGGTGCTGCACTACACCGGGATGAGGTCGGCCGAGGAGGCCGTGGAGCGGCTTCGCGACCCCGAGGCGAGAGTGTCGTCGCACTATGTCGTGGGCGAGGACGGATCGGTGCTGCGTCTGGTCGACGAGGCCCGTCGCGCGTGGCACGCGGGCAAGGGCGTCTGGCAGGGCGAGACCGACTGCAACGCCGCGTCGATCGGCATCGAGATCGTCAATCCGGGGCACGAGTTCGGCTATCGCGACTTCCCCGAGGCGCAGGTTCAGGCGGTGATCGCCCTGGTGGGGGACATCCGCTCGCGCTGGTCGATCCCGGACGCGCGCATCATCGGCCATTCCGACCTGGCGCCGGACCGCAAGCAGGACCCGGGCGAGCGATTCCCGTGGAAACGGCTGGCGGAGGCGCATCACGGGCTGTGGTTCGAACCGGCGATGGAGCGGGTGGCGGCCCTGGGCGCGCCGCTGAGCCCCGGCGACGAGGGCATCGGGGTTACGGTCCTCAGCGCCGGCCTGCACCGGCTGGGCTACGGCGTCACCGCGCGCACGACCTATGACGACGACCTGCGCCTGACGGTCGAGGCGTTCCAGCGCCACTGGAGGCCGGCGGCGGTCGACGGCGTGGCCGACGGCGAGACGCGCGCGCGGCTGGTGGGGCTGCTGCAGCTCGCCAGTGCGGAGAGCGTGACCGGCGTGCTGAACTGAGCCTGGTTTGACGTCGGGCGTCACAAGGCGCATCCATCCCCTCGCCAGACGGTCGGGCGGTCGCTGTGCTTCGCCAAGGCTTCGCAGGGCTGGCCCTGCGTAGCGGAACGCGAAGCAGGGAGGAAAGTCCGGGCTCCACGGTGAAACGGCGGCGGGTAACTCCCGCCCGGGGCGACCCGAGGGACAGCGCCACAGAAAGCAAACCTCCCTTCTCCGCTAAAGCTACGAAGGGCTTGCCCTCCGAAGCCTCGGCGAAGGAGGGGAAGGGTGAAAGGGTGGGGTAAGAGCCCACCGCGTCCCCGGCAACGGGGACGGCATGGCAAGCCCCGCCGGGAGCAAGACCGAATAGGGACGTCGCGCGGGCTTCGGCCCGCAGGGTTCACCGCCCGAGGCGTCCGGGTTGGTCGCGAGAGCCGGTCCGCGAGGGTCGGCCCAGAGGAATGACCGTCACCCGCTCGCGGGGACAGAACCCGGCTTACAGACCGTCTGGCGCCTTCATCCTTGCCCTACCGCTCGCGCCGCGGGCGCTCGCTGCTTGAGGGCGGGCTTCACTCTTGCCCTACCGCTCGCGCCGCGGGCGCTCGCTGCTTGAAGGCCGGCTTTATTCTTGCCCTACCGCTCGCGACGCGGTCGCTCGCTGCTTGAGGGCGGGCGTTAACCCTTGCGGCGTCGGGGTGGCGCAGGATGTCCACAGGCTGGGGATTACTTGGCGATGTTCTGCGAATGTTCACACAAACGCAGTCATTCCGCGGCCGCTCAAGGTTAAAAAGCGTCAACCAATCCCATTGTGACCCATCTGATCCCATGATATCCCAATCCTGTGATTTGGGCAGGGCGGACGCGCGCGGCGCGTTCGGGGACTTTCAGGCGGCCCTGAGAGGCCGGAAACGGGGCGGGGCGTGTTTCTCTCGACGTTCGAGAAACAACTGGACGGCAAGCGCCGCCTGCTGATCCCGCAGGAGTTCCGCACCGCCGACAACGGCGCCGAGCACCGCGTCTTCTGCTTTCCCTCCATCGAGGCCGACTGTCTGGAGGCCGGCGGCGATCACCTGTTCGCCGTCTACGTCGAGATGATCCAGTCGCTGCCGTTCGGCTCGGCCCAGAGGTCGGCGCTGGAGTGGCAGGTGCTGGGCGAGCAGAACCGGCTGGCTTTCGACGGCGGCGGGCGGATCACCCTGCCGGAGGCGCTGGTCGCCGAGGCGGGTCTGGGCGACAGCGTCATGATCGTCGGCCTGGGCGACCGCTTCCAGATCTGGAGCCGGGAGGCCTGGGCCGCGCGTCGCGCCGAGCAGCGCAAGGTGGCGCGCGAGGGTCTGGCCGAACTGGGCGCCCTGCGCCTGGCGGCGCAGCTGAAGACGCAGGGCGGCCAATGAGCGGCGCGCCTCATGTCCCGGTTCTGATCGATCAGGTGATCGCGGCGCTGTCGCCGAAGGCCGGCGAGGTGGTGGTCGACGCCACCTTCGGCGCCGGCGGCTATACGCGCGCCATTCTGGCGACCGGGGCCGAAGTGATCGGGCTTGACCGCGACCCGACGGTGCGCCCGCACGCCGAGGCCGTGGCGAAGGATTTCCCCGGGAAATTCGCGCTGGTGGAGACGGCGTTCGGGGACCTGGCGGACGCCGTCGACCGGCCGATCGACGGCGCGGTGTTCGACGTCGGCGTGTCGTCCATGCAGATCGACGAGGCGGATCGCGGCTTCTCCTTCCTGCGCGACGGGCCGCTGGACATGCGGATGTCGGGCGCCGGGCCGACGGCCGCGGACCTCGTCAACGGCTGGGACCACGGGCCGCTGGCGCACATCCTGAAGCAGTACGGCGAGGAGCGGCAGTCGGGCCGCGTGGCCACGGCCATCCTGCGCCGCCGCACGGAGCGGCCGTTCACGCGGACGCTGGACTTGGCCGAGGTGGTGGAAAAGGCGCTGGGAGGGCGGCGCGGGGCGCCGATCCATCCCGCGACGCGCACCTTTCAGGCGCTGCGCATCGCGGTGAACGACGAGCTGGGCGAGCTGGAACGGGGTCTGGTCGCCGCGGAGGCGAGGTTGAAGCCGGGCGGGCGCCTGGTGGTGGTCACCTTCCACTCGCTGGAGGACCGGATCGTGAAGGCCTTTCTGGCCGAGCGCAGCGGCAATGCGCCGGGCGGCTCGCGCCACCTGCCGCAGGCGGCGACGACGCGGGCGCCCAGCTTCACGCTGCTGTTCAAGGGCGCCCGCGAGGGCACGGAGGCGGAGATCGCCGCCAACCCGCGCGCCCGGTCGGCCAAGCTGCGCGCCGCGGTGCGGACGGACGCCCCGGCGTGGGGGATGGCCGCATGAGGACGCCCGCCGCCATCCGCCGGCTGTTCGACTGGAAGATCCGCGGCGTCCGCTGGATCGAGATCATCGGCGTGATCTGCGTCGGGGCCATGCTGTGCTCGGTCTACCTGGTGAAGGCGGGCGCGCAGCGCGAGGCGACGCGCATGGCCGAGCTGGAGGCCGAGATCGCGCAGGATCGTCAGCGGGTGCGCCTGCTGCGCGCGGAGGCGGCGCGGCTGGAAAGCCCGGCGCGCCTGGACGCCCTGTCGAAGGGGCTGGGTCTGGCCCCGATCGACGCCGACCAGCGCGTCGGCGAGGCCGAGCTGGACGAGGTCGAACCCGCGCCGGCCCCGGTCGTCTCCACGCCCGTCGTCGAGGCCGATCCGGTCGAGGAAGCGCCGCAGTGACGGCCCAGCCGCATCACCGCCCGGGTTCCGGTCCGGCCCCGCGCCTGCCGCGTCCGCCGTCGTGGCGCCGGCTGACGGCGGTGCTGTGGTGGATCGAGCATGCCTTCGAGCGGTCGCGGGCGCAGGCCCGGCCGGAGGAGGACACCCGGGTCCGCATCTTCCTGATCCTGGCGGTGTTCGCCGTGGTCTTCGCCTGCCTGGGCGTGCGCGCGGCGTGGTCGGCGCTGGCCGCGCCCGTTCTGGACGGGGCCGGGGCCGGGGTGCAGCGCCAGCTGACCCGCGGCGATCTGGTCGACCGCAACGGCCGGCTGCTGGCCACGAACGTCGTCTTCTGGGGTCTGTACGTCGATCCCGCGGAAGTCTGGGACAAGGATCAGGCGTTCGCCCAGATCCGCCGCGCCCTGCCGGAGGTCGACGCGCGTCGGCTGCGCCGGGCGCTGGACGGGGACCGCCGCGTGCTGGTCAGGGGCGCGATGACGCCGCAGCAAAAGGCGAGGGTGCACGCCCTGGGTCTGGGCGGGATCGGCTTCGAGCAGGAGGACGGCCGCGTCTATCCGCTGGGGGGCTCCGCGCGGCATGTGATCGGCGTGTCGGACGCCTGGGGCAAGGGGCTGACGGGCGCCGAGCTGGCGCTGGACGCGGACCTGACCCGGGCCGGCGTGGACGGCTCGGCCGTGCCCCTGTCGATCGACCTGCGCATCCAGGGCATCGTCGAGAGCGAACTGGCCGCGGCGATGGAGGAGACCGGCGCGAAGAACGGCGTCGCCCTGGTCACCAACGTGCACACCGGCGAGATCCTGGCCATGGCCAGCTGGCCGACGACGCAGGCGAAGAACCTGGCGACCTCGGGCCACTACGAGATGGGCTCGGTGTTCAAGAGCTTCACCGTGGCGGCCGGCATCGACCGCGGCCTGGCCGACATGGAGACCACCTTCGACGCCTCGCAGGCGCTGGTGATCGGCAACCGACGCATCACCGACTTCCATGCGCAGAACCGCGTGATGACGCTGGAGGACGTCTACATCCACTCGTCCAACATCGGCACCTCGCAGCTGGCGATGCAGCTGGGGCCGGAGGGGATGAAGGGTTATTTCCAGCGGCTGGGGTTGCTGAACGCCGCGCCGCTGGAGCTGAAGGAATCCGCCGCGCCGGTCCTGCCGCGGGAATGGTCGAACTCCACGCTGGCGTCGCTGTCGTTCGGCTACGGCATCATGGTCACGCCGGTGCAGGCGGTCGCCGCCATGGGCGCCCTGACCAACGGCGGCTTCTACGTGCCGCTGTCGATCCGCAAGGGCGGGGCCGGCGCCGAGCCGGTGCGGGTGGTGCAGGCCTCGACCAGCGTCATGCTGCTGGACCTGATGCGCCGCAACGTGGTGCGCGGGTCGGGCACGCGCGCCGACGCCCCGGGGCTGCGGGTCGGCGGCAAGACCGGCTCGGCCAACAAGTGGACCGGCACGCGGTACGACTCGACGCTGGGGGTCGGCAGCTTCGCGGCCGTGTTCCCGACAGACGGGCCGCTGGACGGCCCGCGGTACGCCATCTTCGTGCTGGTCGACGAGCCGTCGAACGGCCCTCGCACCGGGGGTTTCGTGGCCGCGCCCGCCGTGGGCCGCATCGCCGACCGCATCGCGCCGCTGGTGGGCGTGGAACGCCGCGCCGACCGCTGGCGCACCGCCGACGGCGAGAAGATCCCGACGCTCGAGGACATGGAGCGCGATCTGGGATGAGCGCCCTGCGGCTGTCCGACATCCTGCGCCGCGACGTGCCCGCCGACCCGGTGATCACCGGGGTGACGGCCGACAGCCGGCGCGTGGACGCGGGCACGCTGTTCGTCGCCCTGCCGGGCGCGACGACCGACGGTCGCGCCTTCATCCCGCAGGCGCTGGCGCAGGGCGCCGCGGCCGTGCTGGCGCCGGCGGACACGCCGCGGGACGCCGCGCCGGTGCTGGTCACCTCGGTGGACGTGCGGCGGGCCTATGCGCTGGCGGCCCGCGGCTTCTACGGCGCGCAGCCGAAGACCTGCGTGGCGGTGACGGGGACCAACGGCAAGACCTCGGTCGCCGCCTTCTGCCGCCAGATCTGGGCGCGCATGGGCCACGCCTCGGCCAGCATGGGCACCCTGGGCACGGTGATGCAGACCGGCGTCGCGCTGGACAGTCTGACGCCGCCCGGCCTGACCAGCCCCGACGCCGGCGACGCCGCCCGGCTGACGGCCGAACTGGCGGCCCGCGGCGTGACCCACCTGGCGCTGGAGGCGTCCAGCCACGGCATCGACCAGCGCCGGCTGGACGGGGTCAGGCTGAGCGCGGCCGGGTTCACCAACCTGACGCAGGATCACCTCGACTATCACGGCGACATGGACGGCTATCGCGCCGCCAAGCTGAGACTGTTCGAGACGCTGCTGCCGCGCGGCCGGACGGCGGTGCTGAACGCCGACAGCGACGCCTATTCGCGCTTCGCCGCGGCGGGGCTGATGTCCGGACTGGGCATCTACGGCGTGGGCGAGCGCGGACGGGACCTGACGCTGACGCGGCGGCTGGCCGTGCCGGAGGGTCAGCGGCTGACGATCGACGCGGGCGGCGCGACGCACGAGGTGCTGCTGCCCCTGGCCGGAGCCTTCCAGGCGTCGAACGCCCTGGTGGCGGCGGGCCTGTGCGTGGCGTCGGGGTCGGCGGTGGAGGACGTGCTGGCGGCGCTGGAGCACCTGCAGGGAGCCGAGGGGCGGCTGCAACGCGTGCGCGGGCCGCAGGCCGGACCTGAGGTCTACGTCGACTACGCCCACACCCCGGACGGGCTGGAAACGGTGCTGACGGCCCTGCGGCCGCACGCGCGTGGACGGCTGATCGTCGTCTTCGGCGCGGGCGGCGACCGGGACAGGGGCAAGCGCCCGCTGATGGGGGAGGTCGCGGCGCGTCTGGCGGACGTGGCCGTGGTCACCGACGACAACCCCCGCTCGGAAGACCCGGCCGCCATCCGCGCCGAGGTGCTGAAGGGCGCCGTCGGGGCCGAGCAGATCGGCGACCGACGCAAGGCCATCTTCCACGCCGTGCAGATGGGCCGCGCGGGAGATGTGGTGGTCGTCGCGGGAAAGGGGCATGAGAGGGGGCAGATCGTGGGCGCCACGACTCATCCCTTCGACGACGTCGCCGTCGCAGCCGAGGCCCTGAACGTGCATGCCTGAGACCGTCCGACCGCTGTGGACCGCCACGGACGTCGCCCTGGCCGTCGGGGGGCGCATCGAGGGCGGGGCGTTCGAGGCGAACGGCGTGACGTTCAACAGCCGCGAGGTCGAGCCGGGCGATCTGTTCGTGGCCCTGCGCGGGGCGCGGGACGGGCATGAGTTCGTCGGCGCCGCATTCGAGGCCGGCGCGGCGGGCGCGCTGGTCGAACGCGCGGTGGACGGCGGGCCCTGCATCGTCGTGGACGACGCGTTGAAGGCGCTGGAAAGATTGGGCGCGGCCGCACGGGACCGGGCGCCCGCGGTCCGCCGCGGCGCGGTGACCGGCAGCGTCGGCAAGACCAGCGTCACCCAGGCCATCAAGGCCGGTCTGGATCTGGCCGGCCCGGCGCACGGATCGGTCAAGAGCTTCAACAACCACATCGGCGTGCCGCTGACGCTGGCCCGCATGCCGGCGACGGTGGAACGGGCGATCTTCGAGATCGGCATGAACGCGCCGGGCGAGATCGGGCCGCTGGCGCGGATGGTCCAGCCGCACGCCGCCTGCGTGACGACGGTCGGGCCGGTCCACATCGAGGCCTTCGACGACGGCGAGGCCGGGGTGGCGCGCGAGAAGGCGGCCATCTTCGAGGGGCTGGGCCCTGGCGGCACGGCCGTGATCAACGCCGACAACGCCTGGCTGGAGACGCTGCGCGGCGCGGCCCTGCGCCGCGGCGCGCGGGTGCTGACGTTCGGCACGGCGGCGGACTGCGCCGCCCGGCTGATCGACTTCATTCCCGACGCGGACGGCGCGCGGGTCGAGGCCTCGGTGCTGGGACGCGATCACGTCTTCCGCCTGCGCCAGTCGGGATTCCACTGGGGCCTGAACAGTCTGGCGGTGCTGCTGATGCTGGACGCGCTGGACGTGCCGGTCGACGTGGGGCTGGAGGCGCTGGCGAACTTTTCGCCGCTGGCCGGGCGGGGTCAGGTCCGGACCGTGCGCCTGCCGCGCGGGGCCTTCACCCTGATCGACGAGAGCTACAACGCCAATCCGCTGTCGATGAAGGCGGGCTTCGCCAGTCTGGGCGCGCGGGCGATCGAGCCCGGCGGCCGGCGCATCGTGATGCTGACGGACATGCTGGAACTGGGCGGCCAGTCACGGGCGCTGCACGCCGGTCTGGCGGAGGCGATCGAGGCGGCGGGCCTCGACGTGGTTCATACCGCCGGCCCGGAAATGCGGGCGCTGCATGAGGCCGTGGCCCCGGAACGACGCGGCGAATGGCGCGCGACCGCGGCCGATCTGGCCGACGTGGTCGGCGACCTGGTCCGTCCGCGCGACGTGGTCATGGTCAAGGGATCGAACGGATCGAAGGCGTCGCACGTGGCGCGCGCGCTGGCCGATCTGGATCGGGGCGACGAAGAGGGGACCGCCTGATGTTCTACCTGCTGTACCTCTACTACGCCGACGTGGCGCAGGATTATCCCCTGCTGAACCTGGTCCAGTACCAGACCGTGCGGGTGGCGCTGGCCATGGCCACGGCGATGATCGTGGCGGTCGCCATGGGCAGCCGCTTCATCGCCTGGATGCGTCAGAAGCAGGGGAAGGGCCAGCCCATCCGCGACGACGGCCCGGTCAGCCACCTGTCGAAGGTCGGCACGCCGACCATGGGCGGGCTGATGATCCTGGCGGGCATCGCCGCGGCCGTCTTCCTGTGGGGCGATCTGACCAACCCCTACATCTGGATCGTGTCCCTCGTGACGGCGGCCTTCGCCGTGCTGGGCTTCATCGACGACTACGCCAAGGTCACCAAGCAGACGTCGGCCGGACTGACGTCGAAGCAGAAGCTGTTCTGGCAAACCGTCGTCGCGGTGATCGCCGGCGTGCTGACGGTGCTGTGGATGTGGCGGTCGCCCACGTCGCCGGGGCTGGAGACGTCGATCGCCTTTCCCTTCTTCAAGGACGTGCTGCTGAACGTCGGCTGGTTCTACGTGGCCTTCGCCGCCTTCACGATCGTGGGTTTCTCCAACGCCGTGAACCTGACGGACGGGCTGGACGGGCTGGCCATCGTGCCGGTGATGATGGCGTCGGCCGCGTTCGGGGTGATCGCCTACCTGGCCGGCAACTTCATCTTCTCGGACTATCTGGGCATTCACCATGTGCCGGGGTCGGGCGAGCTGGCGGTGTTTCTGGCGGCCATCATCGGCGGGGGCACGGGCTTCCTCTGGTATAACGCCCCGCCGGCCAAGATCTTCATGGGCGACACCGGATCGCTGGCGCTGGGCGGATCGCTGGGCGCCGTGGCGGTGATGACCAAGCACGAGCTCGTGCTGGGCATCGTCGGCGGCCTGTTCGTGCTGGAAGCGGCGTCGGTGATGATCCAGGTCGGCTACTTCAAGGCCACGAAGAAGCGCATCTTCCTGATGGCGCCGATCCACCATCATTTCGAAAAGCTGGGCTGGCCGGAATCCACGGTGGTGATCCGGTTCTGGATCGTCTCGGCCATGCTGGCGCTGGCGGGACTGGCGACGCTGAAGCTGCGCTGAGATGATCGCGGTCCCGGGGTTCGAGGGGCGGCGCGTCGCGGTCTTCGGACTGGGGCGGTCGGGGCTGACGGCGGCGCGGGCGCTGAAGGCCGGCGGGGCCGAGCCCGTGCTGTGGGACGACGGCATCTCCAGCCGCATGCAGGCCGAGGCGGAAGGCTTCCCGGTCGAGGACCTGACGGCCGCAGACTGGAGCCGGTTCGCCGCCCTGGTGCTGTCGCCCGGCGTGCCGCTGACGCATCCGAAACCGCACTGGACGGTCGACAGGGCGACGGCCGCGGGCGTCGAGATCGTCGGTGACGTGGAGCTGTTCGCCCGGGCGCTGACGGCGTTGGCGGAAGGCGAGCGGCCCAAGGTGGTCGCCATCACCGGCACCAACGGCAAATCCACCACGACGGCGCTGACGGCGTGGGTGCTGAAGCAGGCCGGGCTGACCGTGCACATGGGCGGCAACATCGGCATCGGCGTGCTGGCCCTGCCGGCGCCGACGCCGGATGCGGTCTACGTGATCGAAGTCTCCAGCTATCAGCTGGACCTGACGACCAGCTTCGCGCCCGACGTGGCCGTGCTGACGAACATCACGCCGGATCATCTCGACCGACACGGCGGGATGGAGGGGTACGTCGCGGCGAAGGCGCGAATATTCGCCAATCTGCGAGACGGACAGACGGCGCTGGTGGGCGTGGATGAGGATTGGGGGCGCGGAGTGCTGGCGCGCTTGCCGCAGGGGGCGGCGGTGCGCTCGTTCCCTTCCTCACTCCCGGGCGAAGGTGGCTCGCGGAGCGAGACGGATGGGGGGGGCAGCGGGGAAGGAATGCTGTTGGCGGCCCCGGGGCAGGTCATCGCGGCCGGTCAGATCATCGACCTGATCCCCGCCCGCTCCCTCGCCGGTCGGCACAACGCTCAGAACGCGGCCTTCGCCTATGGGGCGGCGCGGGCGCTGGGGGTGGGGCATGACGCGGCCGTCGCCGGCCTTCTCTCCTTCCCCGGCCTCGCGCACCGGATGGAGCCTGTCGGCCGCCTTGGAAACGTCAGCTTCGTCAACGATTCCAAGGCCACCAACGCCGACGCGGCGCGGCAGGCGCTGGCCAGCTACGAGCGGACGTTCTGGATAGCCGGCGGACGCGCCAAGGCCGGCGGCATCGACGACCTGGACGATCTGTTCCCGCGCGTGCAGGAAGCCTTTCTGATCGGCGAGGCGGCGGGACCGTTCGCCGCGGCGCTGGGCGAGACCCCGCACCGGATCAGCGGCGACATGACGACGGCGGTGGGCCATGCCTATCACGCCGCCGCCGCGACGGGCCGCGAAGAGGTCGTGCTGCTCAGCCCCGCGGCGGCCAGTTTCGACCAGTTTCCGGACTTCGAGGCGCGGGGAGAGGCGTTCCGCGCCGCGGTGCTTAACCTCGGGGCCACACCTTTCGGACATGGTTGACGGAAGATGACCAGCCAGGCCTACACACCCGCCTTTTCCCGATCCGACCAGAGCGCCGTCGCCAAATGGTTCTGGACGGTGGACCGCGGCCTGCTGGGCGCGGCGTTGGCGCTGATGGCCATCGGCGTGTCGCTGTCGTTCGCTTCCAGCCCGGCGGCGATCCTGGCGGAGGACGGGATCACCGACCCCTTCCACTATTCGATCCGGATGATCGTCTTCGTCTCGCTGGGACTGGGCGCCATGCTGACGACGTCGCTGCTGAGCCCGCGCGGGGTGCGGCGCATCGCGGTGCTGGCGCTGCTGGGCGCGATCGGCGTGATGATCCTGCTGCCCTTCATCGGACACGAGGCCAAAGGCGCGGCGCGGTGGATCAACATCGGACCGTTCGGTCTGCAGCCCAGCGAATTCGCCAAGCCCGCCATCATCGTCTTTTCAGCCTGGATGTTCGCCGAGGCGCAGAAGGGGCAGGGCGTGCCGGGCGTGACGATCGCCTTCGTGGCCTATGCGATGACGGTGGGGCTGCTGCTGATGCAGCCGGACATCGGCCAGACGCTTCTGATCACCACCACCTTCATGGCCGTCTTCTTCATGGCGGGCGTGCCGTTCAAATGGATGGCGGCCCTGGGCGGTCTGGTTCTGGCGGGCGTGTTCGGCCTGTACTTCGCTTTCGATCACGTGCGGGCGCGGGTGGCGAAGTTCGTGTCGCCGGGGGTCGAGGACACGCACCAGATCGACCGGGCTTCGGAGGCCATCCGCGCCGGCGGTCTGGTCGGCCGGGGCGTCGGCGAGGGCGTGATGAAGCGCCATGTGCCCGACCTGCACACCGATTTCATCTACTCCGTCGGGGCGGAGGAGTTCGGCCTGATGCTGTCGCTGCTGATCATCGGCCTGTACGCCTTCATCATCGTGAGGGGGCTGAGCCGGGCGCTGCGGCTGCGCGATCCGTTCGAGCAGACGGCGGCGGCGGGCCTGTTCATGCTGATCGGCCTGCAGGCCTGCATCAACGTGGCGGTGAACCTGAACCTGATCCCGACCAAGGGGATGACCCTGCCGTTCATCAGCTATGGCGGCTCGTCGATGCTGGCGATGGGGCTGACCATGGGCTTCGCGCTGGCGCTGACCCGCAAGCGGCCGGGGGCGTATGAGCCCGGGCCGATGCAGTGGCCGTGGGTGGGCATGATGCGGCGGCTGCGGGCATGAGCCGGACCTGCGTCGTCGCCGCCGGGGGCACGGGCGGCCACATGTTTCCGGCCGAGGCCCTGGCCCGCGAGATGGCGGGCCGGGGCTGGCGCGTGATCCTGGCGACGGATCATCGCGGCGAGAAGTTCGCGCATGGCTTTCCGGCCGACGACCGGATGTTTCTGGACGCCGCGACGGGGCGCGGGCCGCTGGGTCTGATCAAGGCGGGGCTGGCGACGCTAAAGGGCGCGGGACAGGCGCGCGCGGCGTTCCGCAAGGCGGACGTGCGGGTCGTCGTCGGCTTCGGAGGCTATCCGTCGGCGCCGGCGCTGATCGCCGCCCTGACGGCGCGGCTGCCGACCGTGATCCACGAACAGAACGCCGTGCTGGGCCGCACCAACCGCTTGCTGGCCGGGCGCGTGGACGAGGTGGCCTCGGGCTTCCCCGTCGGCGGCCGCGACGGCGTGCACGTCGTGGGCAGTCCCGTGCGGCCGGAGATCCGTCCGCTGTTCGACCGCGCCTGGACGCCGCCGACGGACGGAGGGCCCATCCGCGTGCTGGTGACGGGCGGCAGCCAGGGCGCGCGCCTGCTGTCGGAGGCCGTGCCGGAGGCGCTGGCGGCCCTGCCGGAGACGCTGCGCCGCCGGCTGGAAGTGTTCCAGCAGTCGCGGGCGGAAACGCTGGAGGCCGCGCGGCAGGTCTATCTGGACGCGGGAATCCGGGCCGAGATCGCGCCCTTCTTCCGCGACATGGCCGGCCTGCTGGCGACCACGCATTTGCTGGTGGGACGGGCGGGCGCCTCCACCTGCGCCGAGATCGCGGTGGCGGCGACGCCGTCGGTGTTGATCCCGCTGGCCATCGCCACCGACGATCATCAGACGCAGAACGCCCGCTCCCTGGTGGAAGCGGGCGCCGCGATCAGCGTTCGTGAAGCCGAGGCGACGCCGGAGCGTCTGGCCTCGATCCTGCGGGACGTTCTGGCCGATCCGGCGCGCCTGACCGCCATGTCGGCGGGCGCGCGCGCGGTGGCCATCCCCGATGCGGCCGGTCGCCTCGCCGATCTGGTCGAGACGACCGTCGCGAAGCGAGGCTGAGCCTTAGGCCAGCACGGCGTCGATGCAGACTTCCAGCCCCGGACCCCAGGTCCAGATGATCTGGTTCTTGGCGTCGGCGCCCGAGGCGGCGTCGACGCGCGACAGGATTTCGTCGGCCTGGGCGGCGGCGCGTTCGATGATCTGGTCCTGGTTGAGGCCCGAGTTCATGCCCTCGGCGCGGGTGATCATTTCGACCATGCCCATCTGGAAGGCCTCGACCTCGTCCTGGGCCGTCAGCTGCTTCGACTGGGCGAAGAACATGGCGGCGCAGGTGACGGTGTTGTCGAAGGACAGCGGGTCCTGGGCGGCGGGGGCGGCCGGGGCCGACAGGGCGGCGGCGGCGGCGAGGGCGGCGAGGATCATGGTCTTTTTCTTTCGATGATGCGGGACGGAAGGTCCTTTGGAGCCATGATGGCGCCGCTTGGCCCGCCTGCCCAGCAGCGTTGCTGGAAAGAGACGCGACCTGTTGCGCAGACGCCGCGTTTCGATGAACGGCGGTATGACGTCCTTCGGGCGACGGCGACACTGACCAGTTCTGACGCCGAGGATCCGTTAACCGCGTCGGGGAACCGGACCTTCAGCGCCGTCCGGGCAGGATGGCGGCATGTTCGAAGAGACCCTGGGCCTTCCGGCCGCCATGGCGACCCCCGATCGACGGCGCGCGGCGCGCCGCCCCCACCGGCACGCGCGGCGGGCTGACGAGCGGGTGACCGTGCTGGGCGAAAGCATGGACCTCGTGCGCCCGGAAGAGGTCATGCTGTGGATGCGGCGCTGGATCGGGGACGGCCGCAAGGCGGTCGTGGCGAACCATAACCTGCACAGCCTCGCGCTGATGCGGTCGACGCCGGAACTGCGCCGCTTCTATCAGCGCGCGGATCTGATCGAGGTGGATTCGCGGCCCCTGCTGGCGTTCGCGCGCCTTCTGCGACTGGCCGCGCGGCCGATGCATCGGTGCACCTATCTGGACTGGCGCGACCATTTCTGGAGCCTGGCGGATCGGGAGAACTGGCGGGTCTTCTACCTGGGCGGCGCGCCCGGCGTGGCGGAGGAAGCGGCCCGGCGTATCGGACGCGCGCGTCCCGGAGCCGTCATCGGCGCGCGCCACGGGCATTTCGACGCCGCGGCCGGATCGGCGGACAATGCGGACATTCTCGGCGAGATCGCGCGCTTCAGGCCGAACGTGCTGATGGTCGGCATGGGCATGCCGCGGCAGGAACTGTGGATCGCCGATCACCTCGACGCCCTGCCGGACTGCGTCGTGCTGAACGTCGGAGCCGCCTTCGACTATGAGGCCGGCGTGCAGAAGGCCGCGCCGCGCTGGATGGGACGACTGGGGCTGGAGTGGCTGTTCCGGCTGGTCGCCGATCCGGCGCGGCTGTTCCATCGGTACGTGGTCGAGCCGTGGGCGCTGGCGGGACCCGCGCTGGCGGACGTGCGGCGCGCGCTGGCGCGCTAGGCCACCAGCGTCTCGGCCTGTTTCAGGTCGACGCCGACCAACTGGGACACGCCGCGCTCCGGCATGGTGACGCCGTAGAGGCGATCCATCCGGCTCATGGTCACCGGGTTGTGGGTGATGACGATGAAGCGCGTGTCGGTGCGCTTGCGCATCTCGTCCAGCATGCGACAGAAGCGGTCGACGTTGGCGTCGTCCAGCGGGGCGTCGACCTCGTCCAGCACGCAGACGGGCGCCGGGTTGGCCAGGAAGACGGCGAAGATCAGGGCGGCGGCCGTCAGGGCCTGCTCGCCGCCGGACATCAGCGACATGACGGCCAGACGCTTGCCGGGCGGGCAGGCGAAGATCTCCAGACCGGCTTCCAGCGGATCGTCGCTCTCGACCAGCTTCAGCTCGGCCTGACCGCCGTCGAACAGGGCCTCGAACAGCGTCTTGAAGTTCGCATTGATGACGTCGAACGCGGCCAGCAGGCGCTCCCGGCCTTCGGCGTTCAGTTCGTCGATGCCGTCGCGCAGTTTGGCGATGGCCGAGGTGAGGTCGGCGCGTTCGCCGCGCATGGTCTGCAGCCGGTCCTCGCTCTCGCGCGCCTCTTCCTCGGCCAGCAGGTTGACCGCACCCAGCGCCTCGCGCTCTCGCTCCAGGCCATACAACAGGCTTTCGGCGCCGGCGGCGTCCGGGGGACGGGCGATGGCGTCGTCGGTGAGTTTCTGGCCCAGGTCGTCCGGCGACATCCGGGCGGTCTCGCGCACCTTGCGGTCGGCCTCGGCCAGACGGGCGGCGGCGGCCTCGGCGTGGGCGGCCATGCCTGCGCGAACCTCGCGGGCCTTGCCCGCCTCGGACTCGGCGGCGCGGGCTTCCCGATCCGCCTCCTGCGCCGCGCCCTCGGCGACCGCCATGGCGTCGGCGGCGGCCTTGCGGCGGGTCTCGGCCGAAGTGAGGGCGTCCAGAAGGCCGGAGCGCTTCAGCGCCAGCGCGTCCGGCTGGGCGCGGGCGGTCTCGAGCAGCGACAGGACGCGCGTCGCGTCGCCCTGCAGGGTGGCGACGCGCGCCGCGCCGTTGCGGGCGCGGGCGTCCCAGCCCTGACGCGCCTGCCGCTGCGCGGTCAGTCGCTGCTCACGCGAGGCGTGGTCGCGGGCCTCGGCGTCGCGGGCGGCGCGGGCCGCGGCGGCGGCCTGACGCGCCGCCTCGGCCGCGGCGCGGGCGTCGGCCAGCTCCGCACGCAGGGCGTCGAGCGTTCCGGAAGCGCCGTCGCCGGCACGGGCTGCGTCGAGCGCCTTTTCGGCCTCGACGAGTTCGGCTTCGAGGCGAGAGGCGGTCTCCGCCAGCGCCTGGGCCCGCGCCTCGCGGCGAGCCTGTTCCCGGTCGAGGCCTTCGGCTCGGTCGCGGGCGGCCGTCAGCGCCTTGTCGGCGGCGAAGGGCGCCTGACGAACGGTCTTCAGCTCCTCCTCGGCGGCGCGGAAGGCGTCGACGGCGGCCTTGAGGGCGGTCTGCTGCGCCTCCAGCGTCGGCTTGCCGGAGTCGATCTCCGCCTCCAGCTCCGACAGGCGCGTGCGCTGGGCCAGCCGGATCGCGGCCGGCCGGGGCGCCGAGGCACGCGCCACGAAGCCGTCCCAACGGAACAGGTCGCCCTCGCGGGTGACCAGACGGGCGCCGACCGGCAGGGACGTCGCCAGGGCCGCCGCCTTCGCCGCGTCGGCCACGCCGCACAGCGCCAGGCGCGCGGCGAGTTGGGGCGGAGCGCTCACGTGGTCGGCGAGGGGGGCGACGCCCGCGGGCCAGACGGGCGCGACCGGGTCGGCGCCCGCCCAGTGGACGGCGGCCTTCGGGTCCAGCGCGGCGTCGAGGTCGTCGCCCAAGGCGGCGGCGAGCGCGGCCTCGTAGCCCTTTGCGGCCGAAACCTGATCCAGCGCCGGGGCGTGATCGCGACGGGCGGAGGTGAGGAGCTGGGCCAGACCGCGGGCTTCGGTCTGAAGACGCCCCAAGCGGTCCTCGGCGGCGCGCGCGACCGTGCGGGCCTCCTGCTCGGCGCGGGCCAGATCGCCGCGGCGGGTTTCGGCCGCCTCGACCGCCGCGCGGGCGGCGGACAGGTCGGCCTGCGCCGTTTCGACGGCGGCGCGGGCCTCGGCCAGCTCCGGGGTTTCCAGCGGGCCCAGGGCCAGTCGCTCGCGCTCGGTCTGCTCTAGCTGGGCGCGCACGCGGCCGACCCGGGATTCGGCGTCGCGCAGGCGGGCGGTCTCCGCGGCGACCCGGGCCTCGGTCGCGGCCACGGCGCCGGCGCGGCGCTCGACCTCGGCGTCCGCCTCGGCGCGGTCGCTCTCGGCCTGCGACAGGGCGGTTTCGAGCTCGGGGCCCCGTTGCGGAGCGGCGGCGATCTCGGCCTGCAAGGCCTCCAGCGCCTCGTCCAGCCGCGCCAGTTCGGCCCGCGCGTCGCGGGCCAGAGCCTCTTCGCGCTCAACGTCGGCGGCGATGCGGACGCCTTCCGCCTCCAGGCGTTCGACCTCGGCGCGGGCCTGCTGCTCGGCCATGTCGAGGCGGTCGCGCTCCAGCGTGGCGCGATGCAGCAGGGCGGCGGCTACGGCGTCCTCTTCGCGGGCCGGCTTCATGGCCTCCTGCGCCCTGAGCGCCGCCGTCTGCGCCCGCGCGGCGGCGGAGGCGGTCTCGGCCACGGCGCGGTCGGCCTGAGCCAGTTCGTCGCGCGCCTGCGCGTCGGCGACGCGAGCGTCGTTCCAGCGCACCCAGACCAAGGCCGACTGCAGGGCGCGGATTTCGGCGGAGATCTTCTTGTACTTCTCGGCCTGTCGCGCCTCGCGCTTGAGTCGGGAGAGGTTTCCCTCGATCTCCTTGCCGATGTCCTCCAGCCGTTCGAGGTTGGTTTCGGCCGCGCGCAGGCGCAGTTCGGCCTCATGACGGCGGGTGTGAAGGCCGGCCACGCCGCCGGCCTCTTCGAGGATGCGGCGGCGGTTCTGGGGGCGGGCGGCGATCAGCTCGCTTATCTGGCCCTGGCGGACCAGCGCGGGCGAGTTGGCGCCGGTGGACGCGTCGGCGAACAGCAGCTGGACGTCGCGGGCCCGCACCTCCTTGCCGTTGATGCGGTAGGTGGAGCCGGAGCCACGGTCGATGCGGCGCGACACCTCCAGCACCGCCGCGTCGGTGAAGGGCTGCGGCGCGCGGCGCTGGGCGTTGTCGATCGTCAGCTGGACCTCGGCCCAGTTCCGGGCCGGGCGCTCCGCCGCGCCGGCGAAGATGACGTCCTCCATGCCCTGGCCGCGCATGGCCTTGGCCGAGTTGGCGCCCATCACCCAGCGCATGGATTCCAGCACGTTGGACTTGCCGCAGCCGTTGGGCCCCACGATGCCGGTCAGCCCGGGCTCGATGAAGACCTCCGTCGGGTCGACGAAGGACTTGAAGCCGACGAGCCGGAGGCGCTGGAACTGCATGGGTCCGGGGTCAGCGCCCCGCCAGCAGGGGGTCGATGACGGCGGCCAGTCCGGCCAGGGTGGGGTCCGCCACACGGGCGCCGTCGACGAAGAAGGTCGGCGTGCCGGCGACGCCGGCGGCCTGCGCCGCCTCGATGTCGGCGTTCAGGGCGGCTTCGGTCGCCGGGTCCTCTACGCAGTCGATGATCTGCTGGGGCGGACGTCCGCCGATCTCCACGGCGTTCACGAACCACCCCTGCGGCCAGCGCATGAGGCGGGCTGCGCCCTGCTGGGCGAACAGCTGTTCGATCACGGGGAACGCGCGATCCGGCGCGACGCAGCGGCTCAGTTTGGCGGCGAGCACGGCCGGGTCGGCCGGCGGCGTGGGCAGGTCGCGATAGACCAGCCGCACCTTGCCCGTGTCGATCCAGCGCGCCTTGAAGGCCGGCAGGACGTCGTGAGACCACTGGGCGCAGTGGGGGCAGGTGAAGCTGGCGTACTCGATCACCGTCACCGGAGCGTCGGCGCGGCCGAGCACGCGTTCCCCGGCGGCGACCGGCGGCACGGCGGCGACCTGGGCCGCCGCGGGGGCGGCGACGGCCAGCAGGACCGCGCCGATCAGGGCGGCGAGGCGCATGGTCACTTGGCCAGTTCGGCGTCGATGGCGGCCGACAGGCCCTCCAGCGAACGGTCGGCCACCACGGCGCCGTTGACCATGAAGGTCGGGGTGCCCGTGACGCCGGCGGCCTGCCCGGCACGGATGCGCTCTTCCATGGCGGCGATGGCCTTCTCGTCGGTCACGCAGGCCAGGTACTCCTCCTGCGAGAAGCCCAGGCCGGTGCGGATGCGCTGCAGCATCTCGGGGAAGCCGGGCGCGCCGGGGTTCAGGCCCGGGTGGCTGGTCAGCATGTCCTCGACGACGCGGAAGTAGTCTTCGCTGTTGCCCGACTTCGCGGCGGCGCAGCGGCCCAGCAGGAAGCCGGCCACGGCCACGTCCTGCGGCGGGGTCGGGAACTCGCGGAAGACGTAGCGGACCTGGTTGGTGTCGACGTACTTCTTCCTGAATTCCGGCCAGACGTCGCGCTCCCAGGCGGCGCAGCCGATGCAGGTGACCGAGGCGTACTCGACCACGGTCACCTTGGCGCCTTCGGCGGCGCCCTTGGCCATGTCGCCCTCGGCCGCGCCCGCGCCGCCGCCGGAGTTGCAGGCCGACAGGGCCATGGCGGCCAGGGCCGCGCCGGTGATGGCCGCGCGGCGGCTCATGGCGGCGAAGCGGAAGGGGGTGCGCGAGGTCATGGCCGTGTTCCCGTGATGCGGACGAGGATCGTCGCGCGATTCCCGACGAAGCGCGCGATCCGATGATTTCGAGAACAGGTGCGGCGAAGTTTTGTCAACGCCGAACGACGGTCGCGACCGGGATCAGCGCTTCACGGCGCGGCCCAGCCGGGCCAGCGCCTCGGCCAGGGGACCGGGCGCGGAGGCTGTCGCGGCCTTCAGTTCCGCTTCTTCGGCGGCGCTGAGCGGCGGCGGGGACGTCGGCCGCGCAGGGCGGGCGGTCGGTTCGGGCAGGGGCTTCACCGGGCCTTGGGCGATGCGCAGCTTCTCGACCGCGCCGGCGCCGAGGAAAAGGTTGACCTTGTCGAGGATCTCTTCGGCCTGATGCTGCACCAGAAGGGCCGCGGCGCCCGCGACGCGGAGTTCCAGCGTGCCGCCCCTGCCGTCGCGGCCTCGGGTCAGCTTTTGCGGGCGGCAGACGCGGGCCAGACGCTCGCCGACGATCTCGCGCCAGCGCGGCTCCAGCGCCCCGGCGCCGCGGCCGAAGCGCTGGTCCATGTCCTTGATGAAGTCCTGCAGGGCCCGGCCGGCCCGGGGCGCGGGCCGGGGCGCCGCTCGCGTCCGGCGCCGCGCGAGAATCTCGCGCGCTTCGGCTTCGGTCGGCAGGGGACGGCGCATGCGCTTCCATAGCGGCGAACGGCCCCCTTGTCGCGCGCTCGCCAGGGTCTAGGGGTGGAGCGATGGATCCCGCCCCGCTGCGCCGCGCCCTGCTGGACTGGTACGACGCCCATGCGCGGACCCTGCCGTGGCGCCGGGCGCCGGGATCCGGCGCGGCGATCGATCCTTATCGCGTCTGGCTGTCGGAGGTGATGCTGCAGCAGACCACCACGGTGCACGCCGCCCCCTATTTCGAGGCCTTCACCCGGCGCTGGCCGACGGTCGCCGATCTGGCCGCGGCGGACGACGCGGACGTGATGAGCGCATGGGCCGGGCTGGGCTACTACGCCCGCGCGCGGAACCTGCTGGCCTGCGCGCGGGCCGTGACGGGCGGACATGGCGGCGTGTTTCCGGACACCGAGGACGGGCTGCGCGCCCTGCCGGGCCTGGGTCCCTACACGGCGGCGGCGGTGGCGGCGATCGCCTTCGGTCGGGCGGCCAACGTCGTGGACGGCAACGTCGAGCGGGTCGTGGCGCGGCTGTTCGCCGTGGAGACGCCGCTGCCGGCCGCGAGGCCCGGACTTCGCCGGCTGGCGGGAACCCTGGTCGCGGACGACCGACCCGGCGACTGGGCGCAGGCGCTGATGGACCTCGGCGCCACGGTGTGCCGGCCCCGGACGCCCGACTGCCGGCGGTGCCCGATCTCGGCCTGGTGCGCCGGCTTCGCCTCGGGCGCCCCGGAGCGGTTCCCGGTCAAGACGGTCAAGGCGGCCAGGCCCGAGCGGGCGGGCGTGGTCTGGGTGGCGCTGGACGGGCGGGGGCGCGTGGGCCTGACCCGGCGGCCCGACACGGGTCTGCTGGGCGGCATGCCTGGCCTGCCGACGGCCGGCTGGGGCGCCGGCGAGGACGCGCCGCCCGGGCCGGGCCCATGGCAGGCGGCCGGCGCCGTCACGCATGTGTTCACCCACTTCGGGCTGACGCTGGAGGTGCGGGTCGGGCCGGGCGCAGGAGACCTGGACTGGACCGACGTCGACGCGGCCCGGAACGCGCTGCCGACCGTGTTCCGCAAGGCGCTGGAGCGCGGGCTGGCCTAGCGCGAACTGCGAAGCCGCACGGGTCCGACACGGTTCTGGCTGGTGACCACGGTGTGCCCCTCGACGTGGCGGAACGCGAGGTCCAGCCGGGCGTCGCCGACCTGCAGGTTCCACAGGTTGAGCCGCTCGATGCCGGGCGGCAGGACCGGATCGTCGACGTCGACGCGGCCGTCGAAGGCGTCGATGGACACGCCCAGCGCCGCCTGCAGCATCAGGAACACCGAACCGGCCGCCCAGGCCTGCGGCATGCAGGCGACGGGGTAGGCGATGGGCGGTTCGCCGGTCTGGCGCTCGAAGCCGCAGAACAGTTCGGGGAGGCGCAGCTGGAAATGGGCCGCCGCGGCGTAGATCTCGCCCAGCAGCAGGGCGACGGCGCGTCGTTCGCCGTATCGGGCCATGCCGGCGGCGCAGAGCGAGGTGTCGTGCGGCCAGACCGAGCCGTTGTGGTAGCTCATCGGATTGTAGCGCGCCTGCCCCGTGGCGAGGGTGCGCAGTCCCCAGCCGGAGCGGAAGCGGGCGCTCATCAGGTGTTTCGACACCGCGTGGGCGCGCTCGGTCGACGGCAGGCCGCAGAACAGCAGATGCCCGGGATTGGAGCCGATCGCGCGGCAGGGTGCGCCCTGACCGTCCAGGGCGACGGCGTAGTAGCCCAGATCGTCCTGCCAGAAGCGCTCCTCGACCCGGGCGCGCATGGTCTCGGCGCGATCGGCCCACTTCGCGGCGTCGGGCGTGCCCAGCACGTTCGAAAGGTCGGCCAGGGCCTGGAAGGCCGCGAAGGCGTAGCCCTGCACTTCGACCAGCGCGACCGGACCCTCGGGGAAGCGGCCGTCGGCGTGGAAGATGGAGTCGTAGCTGTCCTTCCATCCCTGATTGGACAGGCCGGTCTCGGCGGCGCGGGCGTAGCGGACGAAGCCGTCGCCCGTCATGTCGGCGGGGCCCGTGATCCAGCCCGCGGCGGCCAGGAGGTTCGGCCAGATGTTCCGGATCAGGTCGAGGTCGCCGGTGCGGCGCGCATAGGCGCCGGCCAGGGCGACGAACAGGCAGGTGGTGTCGACGCCGCCGTAGTAGAGGCCGAACGGCACCTCTCCCAGCGCGCTCATCTCGCCGCGCCGGGTCTCGTGCATGATCTTGCCGGGCTCGGCGTCCTGGAAGGCCGACCGCTCGGTGGCCTGACGCGCGGCGAGATAGGTCAGGACCCCACGTGCGAGGCTGGGGTCCAGCCACAGCATCTGCCACGCCGTGATGATGCCGTCGCGGCCGAAAGGCGTCGAGAACCACGGCGTGCCGGCGTAGGGATAGGGTCCCGTCGGCAGGTCGGTGGTCAGGAGGGCGACGTCGGCCCGGCTCTGGTCCAGCCAGTCGTTGAACCGCGGGCTGCGGGGGCCGCGGATGGAGGCGCCGCGCCGTCGGCGGGATCTCATGGCCAGCCGGGCATGGACGGCGTGAAGGCGGAAGCGCTCGGCCGTCGGCGGCTGGCAGCGGTCCGGCCCACATTCGAGAAACAGGTCCATGACGCGGCCGCGCGGCAGCGTCAGCATGAACTCCGCCTTGCGGTCAGACATGCGGTGCGGCGGTTCGGAGAAGCTGAGGCAGCCCGTGCGGGCGACGCCGTCCAACCCGTCGTAGGCGAAGGTCACGCGCCGCCCGTCGGTCGTGGGCGCGTGGATCGCGCCCGATTTTTCGCGGGGCGTGCCTCGAACCTGGAAGATGTCGACGAAGTCGGCGCCGTACTCGATCTCGAGCGGCAGCATGACGTCCTCGCCGCCGTGATTGGCGACGCGGACGCGTTCGAACAGCCGCCGGTCCCACAGGAAGCGTCGGCGCTCCAGATGCAGGATGCCGCCCGGCGTCTGCTTGCCGCCCATCGGGGGCAGGGGCCGGTTGGTGCCGTGGAAGGTGAAGAAGACGTTGTCCCGGCTGACGCCCGACGACAGGCGCGACGGGCGCTGCCCGGCCACGCGCAGCAGTAGTCGCGACAGGATGCGGGTGTCCTCGTCGAAAAGGCCGTCGGCCCCGGCCTTCACGTCGCCCCATGCGTCGGCCACCAGAAAGGCGTTGCCGCTCTTCAGGGCCTGAAGTTGCTCGACGGGCTCCGGCTCGCCCATCTCAAGGCCGCTGTCCAGAGCCGTCGTCTGCACCGAGTAGGCGTCGTCCATGATCGTCCCGAGTGCTGACGAGGGAAGGCCTTGCTCGCCCCGAAATGAGGACAGGACATGGCCGCTCTACGGAAATGCGGCGACGCTTTCCCGGTTTCAGGCCGTGGCGGCCAGGGCCCCGTTCGCCGGCGTCGCGCCGCCCAGCATGAAGGCGTCGGGCGCCGGCACGGGCTTGCCGAACGGGCGGCGGGCCAGCAGCTCGCCGTAGACGTCCAGATAGCGGCGGGCCATGGCCGTGGCTGACCAGCGCAACTCGAACCGCGCGCGGATGGCGTCGCGGTCCAGCAGGTGGGCGCGGCCGGCGGCGGCGACGGCCTGCTCCATGTCGTCCACGATGAAGCCGGTGGCGCCGTCCTCGATCACCTCGGGGGTCGAACCGCAGCGGAAGGCGACGACCGGCGTGCCGCAGGCCATGGCCTCGATCATCACCAGGCCGAAGGGCTCGGGCCAGTCGATGGGGAACAGCAGGGCGTCGGCGCCGCCGAGGAAGGCCGATTTCTGGTGATCGCCGATCTCGCCGACGAACTCGACCAGCGGGTTGCCGTCGACCAAGGGCTTGATGACGGTCTCCCAGTAAACCTTGTCGGCGGCGTCGACCTTGGCGGCCATCTTGAGCGGGCGGCCCAGCCGCGTGGCGATCTCGATGGCGCGGTCCGGACGCTTCTCGGGCGAGATGCGGCCGAGGAAGGCGAGGTAGCCCTGCGACCGCGGCGAGTGGACGTACAGTTCGGCCGGCATGCCGTGGTGCACGGTAGCGGCGTAGTTGGCGAAGGGCAGGGGACGCCGCTGGTCGTCGGAGATCGAGATCAGCGCGAACTCGTTCCAGCGCGAATAGACGCCGGGGAGATCCTTGAGGTCGAGACGGCCGTGCAGGGTGGTCAGGGTCTTGTCGGCGCATTTCGAGAAGAAGGGGAAGTGCACCATGTCCGTATGGAAGTGGATCAGGTCGAACTGGTCCGCGCGCGCCAGCACCTCGGACAGCATGGTCATGTGGGCCGCCAGATCCGACTTCAGCGGCGCGGGGTCCAGCCGGATGGCCTGGTCTCGGACGGGCACCAGCCGGGCCTTCGTCTCGGCATCGGCCGAGGCGAACAGGGTGACGTCGTGGCCCAGATCGACGAGGGCGTCCGTCAGGTGCGCGACCACGCGTTCGGTTCCGCCGTACAGCTTGGGCGGCACGGCTTCGTACAGGGGCGTGACCTGGGCGATCTTCATGACTTCGATGATCCGGGACGCGGAATTGCGGCGCTGCAATAAGTCGCCGCGCCGACATTGTGTTCCCCACGCCCGACATCACTTTTTAGGCCGGACGATCAGCCTGTTACAGCGACGCTTCTATGTCGGAAAACGTCATTGCATGCCGGCGCGGATCTCGGCGCGCAGGGCGTCGATCGGCTTCAGGCCCTGGTCGGTCTTGAAGCGCCAGTAGGTCCAGCCGTTGCAGGCCGGGGCGTTTTCCATCAAGGCGCCCAGCTTGTGGATCGAGCCGGTCATCGAGCCGGCGATCAGGGAGCCGTCGGCGCGCACCCGCGCCTCGCGCTCGCCCTTCGGACAATAGAGACGGTCGCCGGGCCGCAGCAGGCCGGCCTCGACCAGGGCGCCGAAGGGAACCTTCGGCTCAGTCTTCTTGGAGCCCATGACGGTCAGGTCTTCCGGGGCCGCGGGCACGATGGCCGCGATGCGGTCCTCGGCCACCTTCGCGTAGGTCGGGTCGCGCTCGATGCCGATCCAGCGCCGACCCAGCCGCTTCGCCGCCGCGCCGGTCGTGCCGGTGCCGAAGAAGGGGTCCAGAACCACGTCGCCCGGTTTAGACGCCGCCAGCAGCACGCGGTGCAGCAGGGCCTCAGGCTTTTGGGTGGGGTGCGCCTTCTTGCCGTCCTCGCCCTTGATGCGCTCCTCGCCGGTGCACAGCGCGAGGGTCCAGTCGGACCGCATCTGAACGTCCTCGTTGAAGGCCTTCAGGGCGTCATAATTGAAGGTGTAGCGCTTCTGCTCGCGGCTGCGCGCGGCCCAGATCAGGGTCTCGTGCGCATTGGTGAAACGCGTGCCCTTGAAGTTGGGCATCGGATTGGACTTCCGCCAGACGACGTCGTTCAGGACCCAAAAGCCGAGGTCCTGGATCGCCGTGCCGAGGCGGAAGACGTTGTGATAGCTGCCGATGACCCACATCGTGCCCTCGGGCTTCAGCACCCGGCGGCACTCGGTCATCCAGGCGCGGGTGAAGGCGTCGTAGGCGGCGAAGTCCGAGAACTTGTCCCAGTCGTCGTCGACGGCGTCGACCTTCGAGTTGTCCGGCCGCAGCAGGTCGCCGCCCAGTTGCAGGTTATAGGGCGGGTCGGCGAAAACCATGTCGACCGAGGCGTCCGGCAGGGCGCGCAGCACCTCGAGGCAGTCGCCGCGCAGGACCTTATCGACGGGAAGTTCGGACATGACGGCCCCACGGAAACTGAGCCGTCAGTCCTGAATCATCACGGTTAAGGCCGGGTTGACCGTCAGCGCAGGGTGGCGAAGTAGCCGGCGACCGAGGTCCGCACCGCCCGCGCGCCGCGGGAATCGACCGGCATGTCCCGCTGGAAAGCCGGATCGCAGGCCGTCTTGAGGGCGAAATCGTCCATCGATCCGGCGGCCGGGGCGGAGCCGGCTTCGGAGGGCGCGTCCATCTGATGGATCAGGGTCTCGCCCTCATAGAACTGCATGCGCAGCGGCCGGCGCGTTCCGGCCGCGCAGTCGAAGCGCGTGAGGGTGGCCACGCCGTTCCACGCGCCGTCCGGACCGGGCCGCATCTGTTTGGTGAAGGTCCAGGTCCAGGCCTCGAACGGCGCGGTCGGCGCCCGGCCGTCCGGAGCGACCTCCACGAAGCCCAGCGCTTCGCCGGTCTCGGCGGTGGGCTTGAGCGGCGCCGTGCGGTCCATGGCCCAGCCGGAGGCCTCGGTCGCGGTTTCGCTCCAGAAGGCCTCGACCGAGCGGCGCAGGCCGCGGGCGCCGTTGGGATGCACGGCGGAGGTCGGATTGAAGCCGGGGTCGCAGACGGTGCGCAGGGCGGCGGCCTCGGGCGAGCCGGCCGCGGGGACGGCGGCGGCCTCCTGCGCGGCGGCGTCGTTGACCGCCACCTCGCCTAGGTAGAACTCATAGCGCAGCCGCTGGCGCGTGCCGGCGCGGCAGTCGAAGCGCGTGAGCACGGCGCTGGCGTTGAAGCGCGCGGCGCCGGACAGCTGGGGCACCCGCGTGAAGGTCCAGACCCAGGAGTCAAAAGGCCTGGTCGGCGCCCCGCCGTCAGCCGGGATCTGCGCCAGCGTGACGAACTCGTCGGTGTCGCCCACGACCTTCAGCGGCACGCGCTGGTCGACGGCGAAGACCTGGGCGGCGGCGGGCCCGGCCAGTAGCGCGGCGAAGGTTGATATCACGAGCAGGCGCATGGGGTCCCCCCTGAAGGCGCACCGAGAATGAAGCGAGTTTCGCGGCGCCGTCGAGGGTCTTCCACACCCGCGGCAGAAACCGTCAGGGTCGGTCGGATTTCGACACAGGAACGGCGCGTCGGGGCGGCGGGTTGGGCTGTCTCGCAAGAGGTCGTCGTCATGTTCCTGTTCGCCTTCGTGCAGCGCCTGTTCGCCCTGCATTCGCTCGCCGTTCTCGGCGTCGCCGTCTGGCTTCTGGTCGACTGGTGGAACATCGAGCGGATCGCCGACGCGTTCGATCAGCCGGAGCCTGGAAACGGCCGCCTGTGGTGGGGCCTGGGTCTGCTGGCCTGGAGCCTGCTGGGTCGGCTCCCGGTGCTGCTTCTGCTGGGACGCGGGGGCGGCGAGGCGAGACGCGACCGCCCCGAAGGCGCGACCATGGCCGGCGCGGACGGCGCCGAACTGTGGGTTGGCCGCGAGGGGGCAGGTTCCGGTCCGATCCTGCTGCTGACCCACGGCTGGGGCATGAACTGCCGCGTCTGGGCCGAGGCGCGTCGGGAACTGGGGGCCCGGCACGAACTGGTCCTGTGGGACCTTCCGGGGTGCGGCAAGTCGGGCCGGCCGAAGGCCGGCTGGTCCATCGAGGGCTTCGCCGAGGATCTGGCGGCCGTCCTGGACGCGCTTCCGCCGGACCGCCAGGTGATCCTGATCGGCCATTCGATCGGCGGCATGATCACCCAGACGCTTTGCGCACGCCGGCCGGCCCTGCTCGGCACGCGCGTCGCAGGGATCGTGCTGGAGAACACCACCCACACCAATCCCCTGCGCACGATGATCTTGTCGCGGCTGGCCACGGCGCTGCAGCCCGCCATCGAGGGGGCCTGTCGGCTGGAGACGCTGATCTGGCCCGTGACATGGCTGATGGCGTGGCAGAGCTGGATGTCGGGCTCCACGCACGTGGCGATGCGGCTGACCGGCTTCGGCACGCGGCCCACGCGCGAGCAGCTGGACCGCGCGGCCCTGCTGGTGACCCGGACCTCTCCGCGCGTGCAGGCGATGGGCAACCTGGCCATGCTGCGCTGGTCGGTGACCGACCGGCTGGCGGACGTCGACGTGCCGGCTCTGGTGCTGGTGGGCGGTCGTGACCTGGTGACCAGCGACCATGCGGGCGAAACGATCGCCGACGCGCTTCCGCAGGCGCGACTGGCCCGCATTCCGGAGGCGGGGCACATGGGCCCGGTCGAGGCGGCCGATGCCCATCACCTCGAAATCGAGGCGTTTCTCGCAGATCTGGCGGAGGCGGGGCGAGACGTCGGTCGGCCGGACGCCTCGTCGCCTGCATGGGCGGCGGCGGAGAGCGGCGAGGGGGCGCCTCGGACGCTTTAGGCCGCGGGCCGCGTGACGACGCGGTGACGCTGTGCTTATGAGCGGCGATGATCGCCCGCCTGCGCCCCGTTCCGTTCCAGCTCGGCCCCGTCCACTTCGTCGGCATCGGCGGCATCGGCATGAGCGGCATCGCCGAGATCATGCTGAAGATCGGCTATCAGGTGCAGGGCTCGGACGCGAAGCACAGCGCCAACACTGAGCGGCTGGAGAAACTGGGCGCGCGCATCTTCATCGGCCACGACGCAGGAAATGTGGGTGAAGGCGTCTCGGCGGTGGTCCATTCCACGGCAGTGAAGGCCGACAATCCCGAGATGCGGGCCGCGCGCGAGCGGCGCATCCCCGTGGTGCGCCGCGCCGAGATGCTGGCCGAGTTGATGCGGCTGCAGTTCTCGATCGCGGTCGGCGGGACGCACGGCAAGACCACGACCACCAGCATGGTGGCGGCCATTCTGGACGCGGGCGGGCTGGATCCGACGGTAGTCAACGGCGGCATCATCAACGCCTACGGCACGAATGCGAAGGTCGGCGACGGCGACTGGATCGTGGTCGAGGCCGACGAGAGCGACGGCAGCTTCCTGCGGCTGAAGTCGACGGTGGCCATCGTCACCAACATCGATCCGGAGCATCTGGACCACTGGGGCGACTTCGACGGGGTGCGGAAGGCCTTCTGCGATTTCGTCGAGAACATCCCGTTCTACGGCTTCGCGGCGGTGTGCCTCGACCATCCCGAGGTGCAGCGGCTGGTCGCGTCGATCGACAACCGGCGGCTGGTCACCTACGGCCTGAATCCCCAGGCCATGGTCCGCGCGGATGCCTGCGACATGGGTCCGGACGGCTGCCGCTTCGACGTGCTGATCCAGCGACCGGGCGTGGCTGCGCTGGAGGAGCCCGAGCGGATCGAGGGGCTGCACCTGCCGATGGCGGGCTGGCACAACGTCTCGAACGCGCTGGCGGCGATCGCCGTGGCCTTGGAGCTGGACGTGTCGCACGACGCGATCCGCGAGGGTCTGGCCGGGTTCGGCGGGGTGAAGCGGCGCTTCACCACGACGGGGGTGGTGAACGGCGTCCGCGTCGTCGACGATTATGGCCATCATCCGGTGGAGATCGCCGCCGTGCTGAAGGCGGCGCGGCAGGTGGCGAACCGCGCCGAGGATTCGGGCCGGGTCATCGCGGTGGTGCAACCGCACCGCTACACCCGTCTGAGGGACCTGATGGAAGACTTCTCCACGTGCTTCTCCGACGCCGACGCGGTGATCGTGGCCGACGTCTATCCGGCGGGCGAACAGCCGATCGAGGGCGTGGACAAGCACGCCCTCGTCGAGGGCATCCGCCGCTTCGGCCACCGCTCCGTGCAGGCGCTGGAGGGGCCGGACGCCCTGGCCGGCGTGATCGGCGGCGAGGCGAAGCCCGGCGATCTGGTCGTCCTGCTGGGCGCCGGCGACATCACCCAGTGGGCCTATGCCCTGCCGGGACAGCTGGAGGCGGCCCGGTGAACCTGCCCGAGGCGCGCGGCAAGCTGCTGCCCAACGAGCCGCTCGGTCCCTACACCTGGTTCCGGGTGGGCGGGGCCGCGGACGCGCTGTTCATTCCGGCGGACGCCGACGATCTGGCGGACTTCCTGAAGGCGCTGGACCCGGCCGTGCCGGTGACGGTGCTGGGCGTGGGCTCGAACGTGATCGTGCGCGACGGCGGGGTCGAGGGGGTCGTGATCCGGCTGGCGGGCCGCGCCTGGGGTCAGGTGACGGCCGAGGGCGAGACGATCACGGCGGGCGCGGGCGCGCTGGACGCCATGGTGGCCAAGGCGTCGGCGAAGGCGGGGATCGCGGGGCTGGAGTTCTATGCGGGCATCCCGGGCACGATCGGCGGGGCCCTGACCATGAACGCCGGCTGCTATGGTTCGGAGACGAAGGACGTGCTGGTCTCGGCCTCGGGCCTGAACCGGCGCGGCGAGCGGGTGGAGTTCTCGCTGGCCGACTTCGGCTACACCTATCGCCACTCGGTCGTGCCTGAGAACGAGATCATCTGGGTCGAGGCGATCTTCCGCGGCACGCCGGACGACCCTTCGGCGGTGCAGGCGCGCATCGACGAGATCACCAGCCGGCGCGAGCAGACGCAGCCGATCCGGGAGAAGACCGGCGGCTCGACCTTCAAGAACCCGCAGGGTCATTCCTCGTGGAAGCTGGTCGACGAGGCGGGCTGGCGCGGGAAGCTGCATGCGGTCACCGGTGGCGGGGCGAAGTTCAGCGAGCTGCATTCCAACTTCATGATCAACCCCGGCGAAGCCACCGCGGCGGACATCGAGGGGCTGGGCGAGGCGGTGCGCGCCGACGTCCTGACCAAGACCGGCGTGCAGCTGGACTGGGAGATCAAGCGGATCGGGCGGCCGGGCTGAAATCTTCGGCCGGTCCGGATCGGTAAACCGGGCGTAAACCAAGCCGGGTCGAAACAGGCGCTTCGCCCGCGCCCGAGTGTCCCGATGTCCCGAAAGCCCGCCGACACCCACGTCGCCGTCCTGTTGGGCGGCTTGTCGTCCGAACGCGAGGTGTCGCTGGTTTCCGGCCGCGAGTGCGCCGCGGCGCTGCGCCGCGCGGGCTTCACGGTCACCGAGGTCGACGCCGGCCGCGACCTGTCCAACGTTTTGTCGGGCCTGATCCGGCCCGACGTCGTCTTCAACGCCCTGCACGGCGAATGGGGCGAGGACGGTTGCGTCCAGGGCATTCTGGAAACGCTGCGCATTCCCTACACCCACTCCGGCGTCCTGACCTCGGCCCTGACCATGGACAAGGACAAGTCCAAGGCCGTGCTCAAGGCGGCCGGCGTTCCGGTGCCGGGCGGCGGTCTGTTCGACCGGCGCGCGGTCGGCGCGGGCCACGTCATTCCACCTCCCTATGTGATCAAGCCGAACGCCGAGGGGTCGTCGGTGGGCGTCTATCTGGTGCGCGAGGGCGACGCGCCGGTGGCCGAGGTCGGCGCCGACGGCTGGACGTACGGCGAGCAGGTGATGGTCGAGCCGTTCATCGCCGGCAAGGAGCTGTGCGTCACCGTGCTGGACGAGGCGGCGGGGCCCCGCGCGCTGACCGTGACCGACATCACGCCGGCCAAGGGCTTCTATGACTACGAGGCCAAGTACGCGCCGGGCGGCTCGACGCATCAGCTGCCGGCCGTCCTGCCCGATCAGGTGTTCGAGGCCTGCCTGCGGCTGGCGGAGAAGGCGCACGCGGCGCTGGGCTGCCGCGGGGTCTCGCGGGCGGACTTCCGTTATGACGGCGTTAAGGACGATCTGGTCCTTCTGGAGGTCAACACCCAGCCCGGCATGACGCCGACCTCGCTCGTTCCCGAGCAGGCCGCGCACGTGGGGATCGGGTTCGAAGATCTTGTGACCTGGATGGTGGAGGACGCCTCATGCCCGCGGTAGTTCGCGGCGGTCGGCGGCAGGAGGGGCGTGGGGGCGGCCGGGGCGGCGCGCCCCGCGGACCCGCGCCGCGCCGTGGTCGCGGACAGGCACCGGCGGGCGGAGTCCCGGGCAAGCTGGCGGCCATCGGACGGCTGGACCTGACGCCGCGCGCGGTGATGATCTCGATCGCGGCGGGCGTGGCGGTGCTGGCGCTGGTGATGGCGACCGGCTCGCGCGCCGAGAAGCTGGGCGAGGCCGCCACGGGCGCCTATGGCGACGCGACGGCGGCCATGGGGCTCAAGCTCAAGCGGGTGCGGATCGAGGGCGCCAGCGCGGCCGTGCGGCCGCAGGTGCAGGCCGCGCTCGACCTGACGCTGGACGCGCCGATGACGACGCTGGACCTCGACGCCGTCGCCGACCGGGTCCGGACCGTCGGCTGGGTCCGCGAGGTGCGGGTCGTCCGGCTGTATCCCGATCTGCTGATGATCCAGGTGGCGGAGCACGACCGTCTGGCCGTGTGGCAGGACGGCGAGCGCGCGTGGGTCATCGACGGCTCGGGGCGTCCGATCCCGGGCGCGGACGCGGGCGCCCATTCGGAGCTGCCGCTGGTGGTGGGCGAGGGCGCGGACGTCGCGGCGCCGGCCATTCTGCCTCTGATCGCCGAGAGGCCCCGCCTGGCCGCGCGCGTCGACGCCCTGGTGCGGGTCGACGAGCGGCGCTGGGACGTGCGGCTGAAGGACGGGGCGCTGATCCGCCTGCCGGCGCAGGACGAGGAGGCGGCCCTGATCGCCCTGGACGGCCTGGACGCCCGGCGCGGCCTGTTCGAGCGGGGCTTCGATCTTGTGGATCTGCGCACGGCGGGCGCGGTGGTGGTTCGCGACGGGGCGGCGGGGGCCGTTCCGGCGGAAGAGGGAGCGTCGGGTGCGTCCGCGTAAGGGTCTGGAACTTGAAGGAACGGCCGGTCGCGCGCCGGTGACGGCGGCGCTGGATCTGGGGCAGTCGAAGGTCGCCTGCTTCATCATGAAGCCCGAAGGCGCGCGCCATGCCGACCGCACGGTGCGGGTCGCCGGATTCGGTCACGTGCAGTCGCGCGGCGTGCAGGGCGGGGCCCTGATCAACATGGAGGAGGCGGCGCAGGCCGTGTGCCGCGCCGTCGAACGCGCGGAGCGCGCCGCAGCCTCGCCCGTGTCCGGCGTGGTGGTGACGACCTCGATCGGCCAGATGCGCAGCCGCCGGGTGCAGACCCGGGTGTCGCTGGGCGCCAATCCGGTGGGCGACGCGGATCTGGCGCGCGCCATCGCCCTGGCGCTGGACGAGATCCGCATGCCGGACCGGCGGCCGATCCACGTGATGCCCGTGGCCTGGTCGGTCGACGGGGCCCGCGGCCTGCGGGATCCGCGCAACATGAAAGGCCGGACCCTGGGTCTGGACCTGCTGGTCGTGTCGATGGCCGAGGCGACCTTCGCGGCGCTGAGCCACTGCATGGAGCTGGCGCATCTGGACCTGCAGGGCGTGGTGGCCGCGCCGCTGGCCTCGTCGCTGGCGGCGCTGGAAGAGGACGAGATGGACCTCGGCTGCGTCTGCATCGACATGGGCGCGGGCGTGACCTCGGCGGCGGTCTGGGGCGGGCGCAGCCTGCTGCACGTCGACGGGCTGAACGTCGGCGGCGACCACGTCACCGCCGACGTGGCGCGGGGCCTGTCCACGTCCCGCGCGGGGGCCGAGCGGCTGAAGACGCTGCACGGCTCGGCCATGGCTTCGGCCAACGAGGACCGGGAGATGCTGGAGGCGCCGCAGCGCGGCGAGGATCCGGACGCCGCGACGGTGCACGTGCCGCGCGCCATGCTGAAGACCGTCATCGCGCCCCGCGTCGAGGAGACGCTGGAGCTGATCCGCGACCGGCTGAAGGCCACCGGCGTCGGCCCGGAACCGGGCGCGGGCGTCGTTCTGACCGGCGGCGCCAGCCAGCTGAACGGCGTGCGCGAACTGGCGCTGCGGGTGTTCGACCGTCCGGTGCGCCTGGCGCGGCCGTTCCGTGCGCCGCACCTCGCCGACGCCGCGTCAGGCCCGGCGTTCTGCGCCGCGGCGGGCGTGCTGCTGCGCGCCGCCTACGGTCCCCGTGAGTCGGTGTCGGCCCGCAAGTTGATGGCGCGACAGATCGGCGCATCCGACGCGCCCCGAGGCCAGGCCGGCGGCTTCACCGCGCGCGTCGCGGGCTGGCTGCGCGACAACCTCTGACCCCCTGAAGCCCCTCGCCGCCCAGCTTCCCGACCGCGGAGGCGAAACATTTCGCCCGCGTGGCGAGAGTGTGTCCGGATTGTAACATCTGCGGCGCTCCTTGGTCACGATCGGGACACAAAGCCTTGTGGCGGGGGTCTTTGCTGCTAGCGTGCCGGTTGGGGACGCAGCCTGTGGGAGCGGGCCCTGCGTCGTGCACACTCTTTTTCGATTGGGGCCACACTCATGCTCTTGAAGCGCAAGCATCTCTTCGGAACGACCATTCTGGCGGGCGTCATGGCCGCCGTCGCCGCTCCGGCATTCGCCCAGCAGGCGCCGGCCAACCAGGACCCGGAAACCGAGGTCGAGGAAATCGTCGTCACCGGTTCGCGCATCCGTCGTGACCCGGCCACGGCCCCGACCCCGCTGATCCAGGTCCAGCGCGAGCAGCTCCTGGACACTGGTCTGGCCACCGTCGTCGACTACCTGGCCACCATCCCGGCCCTGTCGAACTCGCTGGTCCCCTCGGACACCACGGGCTCCAACCTGAACGACGGCGGCCTTGAGTTCGCCAACCTGCGCTCGCTGGGTTCGGGTCGTACGCTGACGCTGGTCGACGGCCGTCGTCACGTCGGCTCGGCCGCCGGCAACCTGGCCGTCGACGTGTCGGTCATCCCGCGTCTGCTGATCGAGAACATCGAAATCATCACCGGCGGCGGTTCGTCGGTCTACGGCGCCGACGCCGTGTCGGGCGTGGTCAACTACATCCTGCGCAAGGACTTCGAAGGCCTCGAGATCGACGCCAACTACGGTCAGCTCGTCCAGGGCGGCTCCGCCGACACCCGCCGCGTGTCGGCCCTCATCGGCACCAACCTGCTGGACGATCGCCTGAACGTCTACGCGCACGCCGAGTACGAGCGGACCGAGGAAGTCTACGCCGAGCACGTCAACTGGCTGCGTGACGGCCGCATCCGTCTCGGCATCGACGCCGACCCGACCAACACCGCGTTCGGCCTGCCCGCCGACGGCTTCTACGACGTCGGCCAGTTCTACGGCGCCCGTCGTCTGGACCGCCCGCAGTGGGGCTCCACCACCCTGTCGAACATGCAGCGTCCGAGCCCGAACAACGACCCGGACGTGCCTTACGCCGACTGCACCGGCTTCTCGACCAGCGCCAACTGCTTCAACGTCGATCCCGCCTACACCTGGTGGTTCGACGGCCCGACGGCGCGCCTGGCCAACTTCGGCCAGCGCATCGGCGTGACGGGCGCCAACCGCCCCTGGAACATCGGCGGCGACGGCGAGCCGGCCAACCTGACCAGCTTCGACCAGCGCTCGCGTTCGCCCTTCCAGGAGTCGCAGCGCTACCAGGTCGGGGCCAACTTCGACGTCACGGACAACGTCCGTCTGAGCCTCGAAGCCAAGTACACGACCGAAGACGCGTATGACGTCGGCCAGAAGTCCTTCTGGGACATCTACGTCGTCGACGCCTCGGTCTGCGCCGGCACGGGCACGACGACGACGCCGGGCTGCATCAGCGGCACGTCGACGTTCTCCACGCGCCTGGACAACGCCTTCCTGCCGGCCAACCTGCGCACCGCGATCCAGAACAACACCATGTTCCGGTACGCGCAGCCCAGCACGACCAACCCGACCCTCCCGGGTCGCTGCGTCGGCGACAACCCGGCCACCCCGGCCGAGGAGTGCACGCCGATCGCCGCGCCGATCGCGCTGCATCGCGGCTTCGGCATCGACCGTGACCAGACCAACAACCGCGAGATCACGCGGTACGTGGCGGCTCTGGAAGGCGACCTCGACCGCGTCGCCTTCATCGACAACTTCAACTGGAGCCTGTCGTACGTCTACGGCGAGATGAACAACGTCAACCGCGAAGCCGGTCCGGACGCCATCCGCTTCGGTCACGCGATGGACTCGGTCGTCGACACCGCCGGCATCGTCAACGGCACCCCGGGGCAGATCGTCTGCCGGGTGCAGCTGCTGCGCGCCCAGGGCCTGCCGGTCCTGGAGCAGAACCCGAACACCGCCCGCACCACCTACGGCACGGGCACCGCGATCAACGATCCGGAAGTGAACGGGTGCGTGCCGCTGAACGTCTTCGGCGCGGGCAACCAGAGCGAAGCGGCGCTCGACTACATCTCGACCGCCATCCGCGTGTTCGAGACCAACGAGCAGGAAGCCGCCATCGCCTCCTTCGGCGGCGAGCTGTGGGACGTCCTGGGCGCGGGTCCGGTCGGCTTCGCCGTCGGCGCCGAGTATCGCCGCGAGTACACGGAAGGCGTCGGCCGCAACTTCGAGACCGCCGGCCGCCTGCTGCAGCTGAACACCGGCGCGGACTTCCCGGGCGCCGAGTACGAGACGGAAGAGTTCTTCGCCGAAGTCGCCATCCCGCTGCTGCGTGACAGCTGGCTGGGCGAGTTCGCCGAACTGTCCGGTTCGTACCGCACCTTCGACTACACGACCGCCGGCTCGGGCGACGTCTACGGCGTGAACCTGGTCTATCGTCCGATCCAGGACATCACCTTCAAGACCAGCTTCAACACCTCGTTCCGTGCGCCGAACCTGACCGAGAACTTCCGTCCGTTCTCGCAGACCTTCGTCAACGGCTTCGTGGACCCCTGCGACACCCGTCAGATCGCCGCCCAGGTGAACGCGACGATCAAGGCCAACCGGATCGCGAGCTGCACGGCTCTCGCCGCCGCCAAGGGCCTCAGCTACGACTTCGGCCAGACCACCGTTTCGACGGCCGACGACTTCCTGCCGGCCGCGTACGCGGGCATCGCCTCCTCGCTCGGCGGCAACCCGAACCTTCGTCCGGAAACGTCGGAATCGTTCACCTTCTCGACCGTCCTGCAGCCCCGGATGTTCCCGGATCTGCAACTGATCCTCGACTACTACGAGATCACGATCGAGGACGTCATCGTCACCCCGGGCGGTCAGTTCCTGGCCGACGACTGCGTGTCCTCGGGCACGACGCCGAACCCGATCACCTGCGCGTTCGTGTTCCGTCGCGATCCGAACAACTCGGTCGACCCGTACAACAACTTCAAGGTCGGCGCGCCGGTGGGCGATGCGGTCGGGGGCTTCATCCTGGCCGGCATCAACAACGCCAAGCTGCAGACCCGCGGTCTGGACTTCACGGTCAACTATCGCCTCGACGCCTATGAGGCCTTCGGTCTGGACATCGGTACGTTCAACTGGAGCCTCGGCGGCCTGTGGCTGATCGAGCAGAAGAACTTCACCAACCCGGCCGCTCCGACGCAGTTCACGGACAGCACCTCGGGCGTGTTCTTCCCGCGTCTGGAGTTCGTGTCGCGTCTGACCTGGTCTCCGACCGACCGCTTCTCGATGACGTGGACGGCGGACTGGCAAGCGTCGCAGGACCTGCGCAAGATCCGCGACCAGGTCGGTTCGGGCAACTACGACGTCGATCCGGTGGACGAGTGGCGCACGGGCAACTTCGTGCGGAACGATCTGTCCTTCCGCTTCGACGTGCGTGACGACCTGACCCTGCGGGCCGGCGTGACCAACGTGTTCGACGCCGAACCGGCGCCGCAACTGGGCTTCGCCTCGAGCTTCGACCCCTACGGTCGTCGCTTCAACATCGGCCTGAACTACCGTCCCTGGTAAGACGCGGTTCAGACCACGATCAGGGAAGGGCGGCTCGCAAGAGCCGCCCTTTCTCTTTGCGCGGAAGAAAATCCGCCTTCGGACCCCGGCTCCGCTTGGCGCGGGGCCGACTCGCGTTAAGGCGGGTAACGCCCCGTTAACGGTTTGGGGTGTTTCCTTAACGCGCTCATAACCAATGCGAATCGGCGGGGATCGCTTGGCGGGTCGGGCAGGGTCCTAGAGGTCGGAAATTCACATGTCGCTGTCGCTGGTTCGTCCGCAGTCCACCGAACTGAAACCCCGCATCGTCGTCTTCGGCGTTGGCGGAGCGGGCGGCAACGCCGTCAACAACATGATCGACGCGGGGCTTGAGGGCGTCGAGTTCGTGGTGGCCAACACCGACGCCCAGCACCTGGGCTTCGCCAAGACCGACCGCCGCATCCAGCTGGGCGAAACGATCACCCAGGGTCTGGGCGCGGGCGCCCATCCGGAAGTCGGCATGAACGCCGCCGAGGAGTCGGCCGAGGCGATCGCCGGGCATCTGGAAGGCGCCCACATGGTCTTCATCACGGCCGGCATGGGCGGCGGCACCGGCACCGGCGCCGCGCCGGTGATCGCCAAGGCCGCGCGCGACCGCGGCATCCTGACCGTCGGCGTCGTGACCAAGCCCTTCACCTTCGAGGGCCGTCACCGCATGCGTCTGGCCGACGCCGGCATCGCGGAGCTGCAGCGCTACGTCGACACCCTGATCGTCATCCCGAACCAGAACCTGTTCCGCGTCGCCAACGAGCGCACGACCTTCGCCGACGCCTTCGGCATGGCCGACCAGGTGCTGCACTCCGGCGTGCGGTCGATCACCGACCTGATGATCCTGCCGGGCCTGATCAACCTGGACTTCGCCGACGTGCGTGCGGTCATGTCCGAGATGGGCAAGGCCATGATGGGCACGGGCGAGGCCGAGGGCGAGGACCGCGCCCTGCAGGCGGCCCAGAACGCCATCGCCAATCCGCTGCTGGACGAGACCAGCCTGAAGGGCGCCAAGGCCGTGCTGGTGAACATCACCGGCGGCATGGACATGACCCTGCTGGAAGTGGACGAGGCCGCCAACGCCATCTCGGCCGAGGTGGACGCCGACGCCAACATCATCTTCGGCGCCGCCTTCGATCCGGCGCTGGACGGCAAGATCCGCGTCTCGGTCGTCGCCACGGGCATGGACGAGGCGGTCAAGCAGACGATCGAACCGTCTTCGGGCCGCACCGGTCTGGGCCTCGGCGGCATGGGCCGCGCGCCGGCCCAGCCGTCGCGCATGGAGGCCCCCGCCCCGCGCGTCGAGGCGCGCCCCGAACCGATCATCCGTCCGGCCGAGCCGCGTCGCGAGCCGATCGTTCCGACCTTCGCCGCCGCGCCGGCCCCGGCTCCCCAGCCGGCGCCGGTCGTGCGCCAGGAGGCGCCGCGCGAGCTGGAGCCAATCGTCGATCCGTGGGTCGAGGAGTATGAGGCCCGTCCCGCCGCCGCCGCTCCGGCCGCTTCGCAGGGCGATCTGTACATGGACGCGCCGGCCCCGCAGGTCCGCGCCGAGCCTCAGTCCCAGCCGGCGCCGGCGCCCCAGGCGCATGACGAGGACGACTGGGACGACCGCGACCACCACCGCAAGTCGGGCTGGAGCCTGTTCGGCAAGAAGCGCACCCAGCCGGCCGCGCCTTCCTATGGAGGCCCGACGCGCACCACGTCGCACTACGGCGACGCGCCGGCCGCCCGGGGGGCCGCCGCGGCCCAGCCGGCCTATGAGCCCGAGCCGGAAGGCGAGGACGATCTTCAGATCCCCAGCTTCCTGCGCCGACTGGCCAACTGACGTCGCCGCATCGAACACCGGACGCCCCGGCCGCAAGGTCGGGGCGTTTCGCGTTTCGGCCGTCGCGCGAAACCGAAACAATCCGAAACCGGACTTTGGTTACCGGCTTGATCCCCGTCGACTAAGGAAGCGTGGGGCGAAATTCCGCACGCAGAGGCGGAAGCGCGAAGTCGAAGAGAATTCTGGTGCCGGTCACGGAAGACCACAGCGAGAAGACGCTCGTCGGCCCTGCGATCATCGCGGGCGTCGGCGTGCACACGGGCCGCCGGGTGAGGCTGGCCGTGCGTCCGGCCCCCGCGGGCACGGGCATCATCTTCGTACGCACCGACGTGTCGGACCTCGACAACCGCATCCCGGTCTCGGGCGAAGCGGTGATCGACGCGCGCCTGAACACGATGATCGCCAATGAAGCCGGCGTCACCCTGTCGACCATCGAGCATCTGATGGCGGCCTTCGCGGCGCTGGGCGTGTCGAACGCCGTGGTCGAGGTCGACGGACCCGAGCTGCCGATCCTCGACGGATCGGCCCTGCCGTTCGTGCAGCTGCTGGATCGCGCCGGCTTCCGGCGCCAGCCGCGCGCGGTGCGCTACGTCGAGATTCTGGAACCGATCCGCGTGGCGGAGGGCGACAAGTCAGCGTCGCTGCTGCCCTGCGACCGCTACGAAATGCGGTTCGAGATCGACTTCCCGTCCAAGGTGATCGGCAACCAGGTGGTGGATTTCGTGGTGACGGAAGAAACCTTCCGTCGCGAGATCATGGCCGCCCGCACCTTCGGATTCGCGCATGAGGTCGAGGCTCTGCGTCAGGCCGGACTGGCGCGCGGCGGCTCGCTGGAGAACGCGGTCGTGATCGACGGCGACCAGATCCTGAACCCCGGCGGGCTGCGGATGGACCGCGAGTTCGTGAAGCACAAGGCGCTGGACGCCATCGGCGACCTGTATGTGCTCGGCGCGCCGATCCTGGGCCGCTATGAAGGCGTGAAGGCGGGCCACGCCATCAACAACAAGCTGGTCCGCGCCCTTCTGGCCGCGCCGTATGCGTGGCGCGAGGTGGAGCGGGTGCCGGAACTGGCGATGGCGGGCTGAGGCTGCCTGCGGCCGTCAGCCCAGCCTGATCGCGCTCAGCATCCGGCCGAAGTCCGGCTCGCCGTTCAGGAAGGCGCGGCGGTTGGAGTAGAAGCGTGCGGCGTCCGGGCGGGTGTCGTGGCCGGTCCAGGCCGCCTGACCGACGCCGGCCTGCTCCAGACGCCACAGGACGAAGCCCGGCAGGTCGAACAGGCGGCGGTCCTCGCCCGCGCCCAACCGGAAGAAGCGGCCGCTGCCGGGCGCCTGATCCAGAAAGCGGCGCTCGAACGCCTCGTCCACCTCATAGCTGTCCTGCGCGATGCAGGGACCGACGACGGCGACGATGCGCGCGGGATCGGCGTCGGCGGTCTTCATAAGATCGACCGTGGACTGGATGACCCCGCCGAGCGCGCCCTTCCAGCCGGCATGCGCCGCGGCGACGACCCCGGCCTGCGGATTCGCGAGCAGGACGGGGGCGCAGTCGGCCGTCAGGACCCCGCATACCACCCCGGAAGTGGTCGTGGCGACGGCGTCGCCCTCGGGCCGGTCGTCCGGCCATCCGGTTTCGGCCAGCAAGGCGACGGCCGAGTGGATCTGATACGGCCCCGCAAGGTCTCCGAACCGGCCGCCCAGCGCGCCGGCGACGCGGGCGCGGTTCTCGCGCACGGCCGCCGGATCGTCGGACGAGCCGAGACCGCAGTTCAGACCTTCGTAGAGGCCTGTCGACACACCCCCCTCGCGGGTGAAGAAGCCGTGGCGCACGCCCGCCTTGGTCAGCAGCGGGTGGGTGATGGGAACGGGCGTCATCCCTCGAACCCCGGCACGGCCAGGCTGCGGGGCGCGAAGACGACGCAGGCCTTGAACAGCTCGCCCATCTGGTCCGGCGCGGTAAGACGCCGCAGTTGGCGCGCGACCACGGGCGCCGCTTCCGGGCGCGCGGCCGACAGGGCGGCGGCACGGGCCTCGACGCCGAGCCGGCGCAGGAATTCCCCTTGTGGAAGGCATCCGGTGACGTCGGCCCCGGCGTGCAGCGCGGCCTCCAGAACCGTTGGAAAGTCGGCCCACTGGGTCACGTCGGCGGCGCCGGGATCGGCCAGCGGGTCGACCTTCCGGTGTCGCGACAGGGCCTGCAGCGTGTCGCCCGGACCGGGCCGGTCGCGGCCGTAGTCGATCAGCAGGGCGGCCCCCGACGCGTCGGCGATCAACTCCGCGACCGCGCGGCCGAACCCTTCCTGCGCAGCTGAAATCTCGAAAGTCTGCCCGTCCGCCACCTCGAAGGCCGGACGGCGGAAGCCGCCGGTGATCGGCGACAGGACGAAGCCGAGGCCGCCCGTGTCGTCGGCGCCGACGCAGCGTTCGCGCCAGTCGCCGCCGTCGCGCAGGAACTGGCGGGCCGGCAGGCAGTCCAGCACTTCGTTGGCGATCAGGATGACCGGTGCGTCCGTCTCGACCCCGCCGAGGTCGGCCACCCAGCGAGGATGGACGTCGGCGTCCGCCAACATGCGGGCCTGTGCCTGCCGGAGCGGGCCACTGGGCTCGATCAGGATCAGATCGATGGCCTCGAGAAAGGCCGGATCGACTCGCGCGGCGCGCAGGGCGTCGGCCATCAGGGCGCCGTCTCCGGGGCCGACCTCGACGAGACGCAGCCGTTCGGGGGCGCCCAGCCGACGCCACGTCTCGACCGCCCAGAGGCCCAGCAACTCGCCGAACATCTGGCTGACCATCGGCGCGGTGATGAAGTCGCCGGTCGCGCCCAGCGCGGGCCGTGTGGCGTAGTAGCCTGCCCGGGGATCATGCAGGCAGCGGGTGACGAAGGCATCGACGGGCATGGGCCCGGTCAGAGCGATCTCGCGCGCCAGCCGGGCCTTGAGCGTCTCGGTCATGCCGCCGGGGCGATGACCGGCGGCCGGCTGCGCGCCCGCCAGATCAGCCAGACGCCGATCAGGATCATGGGGATCGACAGCAGCATTCCCATGGTGACCGTGTCGCGCAGCATGGCGGGCATGTGGGCGTCCGGCTCGCGGACGGTTTCGAGCACCGCCCGGCTGAGGCCGTACCAGGTCAGGAAGATGCCGGTGACGTAGCCGGGCTTGGACAGCAGGCGCCATTTCCAGACCGCGACCCACAACAGGCCGAACAGCAGCAGGCCTTCCAGGCCGGCCTCATACAGCTGGCTGGGGTGACGCGGCACGTCGCCCGCCGGGCAGCGGCCCCAGGTTTCGAGTATCCGGTCGTTGCAGAAGCGGATCGCCCACGGCACGTCCGTCGGTCGGCCCCAGAGCTCGCCGTTGATGAAGTTGGCCAGGCGACCGAAGAACAGGCCGATCGGCACCGCCGGCGCGACCAGATCGCCGACGCTGAGAAGCGGGGCCTTCACGGCGCGGGCATGGAAGAAGATCGCAAGACAGACGCCGATCAGGCCGCCGTGGAAGCTCATGCCGCCGTCCCACAGGCGGAAAAGCGCCAGATTGTCGGGCCCGGTGAACAGCTGGGCGTAGAGCTCCGGTTTGTAGAACAGGGCGAAGCCGAGACGGCCGCCGCCGATGACGCCCAGCGCCACCCACATGACCAGATCGTCCAGCTGGACCGACGTCAGCGGCGGCCGGTTCGGCGACCAGGCCGCCACGCTCTTCGCCAGCCGCGCGGCATACCACCAGCCGAGGCCGAGACCGGCGACGTAGGCCAGGGCGTACCAGCGGATGGGCAGGGGCCCGATGCTGATCAGGACCGGATCGAACTCGGGAAAGACCAAGGCTGAAGTCTCCGCTGCGACGTGGTCCCCGGCCTTTAGCAAGCGTCGCGGTCGGCGTCGCCTGCTGATCGCCGGCTGCGTCACGCCGACGCCATGTTCGCGGGGGAACAGACGGGGCGGCAAGGTTTCGTTTACCATATGGCAACCGACGCGCCGGACCTTGGACGCAGGAGACATTCAGATGCAGACGCGAAATCCCCTGCTGGACGAGTTCGCCAGGCTGACCACCGGCGCGATGGGGCTGGCGCAGGCGGCGGGCGAGGAGGCGAAGTCCGCCATGCGCGCCCAGACCGACCGTCTGGTCGCCGAGCTGGATCTGGTCCGGCGCGATGAGTTCGACGTGCTGAAGGCCGAGATCGCCGCGCTGCGGGCCGAACTGGCCCCGCTGAAGCCCGCCGCGCCGAAAAAGAAACCTGAGACGGGAAGGTCCACAGGCGCGGTTCCCCCCAAGGACGCAGCCGGTTGAGCCGAATCCGACGCCCCGCCTACGGTCCCCTTGTCGGGTGTGAGTCGCGCCCGTCGACGCTGATGATCGGAAACGCCTGAATGGACGCCGCAAGACCCGACGAGGTCGACGTCGCCTTCGACCCGCTGGACGTGGTCGAGCACGTGCTGAACGCGGAAAACCTGCCGTTCGACCGGACGGACGAGGGCGACCTGGCCTTTTCGCTGGCCGGCGACTGGCGGGATTACGAGTTGTGGTTCGCGTGGCGGCCGGAGGGCGACTGCCTGCAGCTGTGCTGTTCGCTGGACCTGCGCGCCGCCAAGAGCCGCCGCAACGCCGCGCATGAGCTGATCGGGCTGGTCAACCAACGCACCTGGTTCGGGCATTTCGAGCTGTGGCCGGAGGACGGCGAGATCGTCTACCGGACCGCGCTGGCGCTGCCGCACGGCGACCGTCCGACGCTGGCCCAGGCCGCCACCATGATCGACGCGGCGGTGGAGGCGGCGGACCGCTATTTCCCCGCCTTCGACTTCATGATCCGCGGCATGAAGAAGCCGGCCGACGCCATCGCGGCCTGCATGTTCGAGACCGTCGGCTCGGCCTGATGGACCGGCCCGTCGTGCTGGTCGGCTGCGGCCGTCTGGGCTCGGCCCTGGTCGAAGGCTGGATGCGCGCGGGGCCGGTGACGCCGGCCGACCTGATCATTCTGACGCCGTCGGACAAGCCGGTCGCGGAGGCGGCGCGAGCGGCGGGCGCGCGGATCAATCCGGAACCGGAGGCCCTCGCGCAGGCGCGGGTGGTCGTGCTGGCCGTGAAGCCCGCAGCGTGGCGAACGGCGGCGGACGCGCTGCGGGGCAAGTTGGCGCGCGACGCCGTCGTGGTGTCGCTGATGGCCGGAGTTGACGCCGCATCGATCGCCGACGTGCTGGACCGGCCCGTGGCGCGCGTCATGCCGACGACGGCGGTGGCTCAGGCGCGGGGCGTGGCGGCCGTCTGGGCGCAGGACGCGACGGGCAGGTTCATCGCCGCGGAACTGTTCCGGTCGGTGGCCGAGGTGGTGGATCTGGCCGACGAGGAGCTGATGGACGCGGCCACCGCGACGGCGGGCTCGGCCCCCGCGTTCATCCTGGATTACGTGCAGGCGCTGGCCGCCGCGGGGCAGGCGCAGGGACTGGACCCGGCCGCCGCCCTGGCGCTGGCCCGGGGCGCCTTGAGGTCGGCCGCCGCCGGTGCGGCCGGGGACGCGACGCTGGACGCGCTGATCGCGCGGGTGGCCTCCCCCGGGGGCACGACGCGCGCCGGACTGGACGCCTCGCATCAGGCGGTCATGGACGCCGCGCGGGCGGCGATCGACGCGGCGGTCAGGCGGGCGGGCGAGCTCGGCTCAGAGAGCCAGTCGACCTGAGGTCAGGGCCGAGGCGTAGCGGGCATAGGCCCGCTCGGCGTCCTGCCATGTGGTGAAGCCCATCACCTCGGAAATCGAATGGCTGTACCAGTCCCAGCGGGGAAGGGGACGGACCGTTCCGTCCGCCATGACGATTTCGCCGCCGATCTCGGCGCCGCCGATGGAGACGCTGCGCTGGCCGTCGAGGCCCGGCTTGTCCGCCAGCTGCTGGAAAGTCGGCCGGTTCGGACGGACGTCGAGAAGCACCAGGTTGACGGTGGCCCCCTCATAGCCGCCGTGACGGACGAGCGCGCGATGCACGACCTCGCCGAGACGGTCCGCCTGCTTGCGGACGTCGCGCTGGCCCAGGTCGAGGGCGTCGCGGCGAAGTTCGCCGCCGATGTCTACGTTGACCGTCTGGGCCTGGGCCGCCCCCGCGGCGAGCGCGGCGGCGGCGAGGGGAGCGAGGAAGGCGAACTTGCGCATGACGAGCTCCTGAAGCTTTCGAACGACTATGCGCCTGAAATGGCGGTCTGCGAAGCCCGTTCAACCCGGCAGGCGCAGGGCGGCCTTCAAACCTCCGAGATCGCTGCGGCCGAGGGTGATGTCGCCGCCGTGGCCCCGCGCCACGTCCCGGGCGATCGCCAGCCCCAGACCCACGCCCTTGCGGTTCTGGTTGCGGGACGGATCCAGCCGGGAGAAGGGGCGGAAGGCCTCCTCGTGCATGTCGTCGGGGATGCCTGGACCGTCGTCCTCGACCGCGATCTCGACGCCGCCCGACGGCAGGGCACGGGCGGACAGGCGCACGGTCTCGCCGTGAGCGGCGGCGTTGTCGGCCAGATTCGCGAGGGCGCGGCGGAAGGCGAGGGGACGAATGGCGACCGCCAGGTCGCCCGGCGTCTCGACCTCGACCCGCGCGCCGGAGCGCCCGGCGTCGGCGGCGGCGCGATCGAGCAGGTCTCGAACGGACACCGTCTGCGCCGCTTCGCCCGCCTCTCCCCGCGCGAAGGCCAGGTATTCGTCGATCATGTGCTCCATCTCGTCGAGATCGGCGCGCATGGCGGTGGAGCGCTTGAACGCCGGCGCCAGCGCGAGCTCCAGCCGCAGGCGGGTCAGGGGGGTGCGCAGGTCGTGGCTGACGGACGCCAGCAGGGCGGTGCGCTGCTCTATGTGGCGCTGGATGCGCTCGCGCATGGCCAGAAACGCCTGGGCCGCCGCGCGGACCTCGCGGGCGCCGTGCGGCTTGAAGCGGGCGTCGGACTCTCCGCGCCCGAACGCCTCGGCTGCGTCGGCGAGCCGCTCGATCGCCCGCACCTGATTGCGGATGAAGAGGATGGCGATGCCGAGCAGCAGGGCGGTGGCGCCCAGCAGCCAGAAGACGAAGATGTGCGCCTGCGTCGCCACCGCCCGCTCACGCGGGGCGATCACGCGCAGGACGCCGCCGGGTTGCTGCACCTGGATGTCGACGTAGGCGGGGTAGCGGGTGGTGTCGAACCAGAACGGCCGGTCGAGCCGGGCGGCCAGCGCCGATCCGAGCGCACGGTCGACGAGGCCGGTGGGGCCGCGACGGCTCTCCACCGGAAGCACGCGGTCTTCCTGGAAGGCCACGGACAGGGCCATGTAGCGCTCGGCGCGGTCGGCGACTTCGGCCAGGCCGTCCGGCGTGGGGTTGCGCGCGTAGGCGTCGGCGGCCCAGGCGACGTCGCCGGCCAGACCTTCCGACAGGCGCGCGTTCACCGTCTGCCAGTGGGCGTCGAAGAAGGCCCAGGTCACGGCGCCCTGCATGATCATGACCGGGACGACGATGATCAGCAGGGACCGGCCCCACAGCGTCGTCGGCAGCCGCCGCTTCAGCAGCCGCTTGAGGACGGGCGGGGAGGGGATCTTCATCTCAGTCCGGCGCCAGCATGTAGCCGACGCCGCGGACGGTCTGAAGATAGCGGGGGTTCTTGGGGTCCGCCTCCAGCTTGCGGCGCAGGCGGGTCACCTGGACGTCGACGGCGCGGCCGGTGATGTCGGCGGTGTCGGGCGACAGGCTGATGCGCTCGACCGGCGCGTGAGCGTGAATCGCCAGGGTCTTCAACAACTGGGCCTCGGCCTCGGTCAGGCGCTGGGGCTTGCCGTCGCGCAGGAGCTCCAACCGCTCCATGTCGAACACGGCGTCGCCCAGCTTGATCTCGCGCGGGGTCAGGGGCTTGCCGCCGGTGCGGCGCAGGATGGCGTCGATCCGCAGGGCCAGCTCGCGCGGCTCGAACGGCTTGGACATATAGTCGTCGGCGCCCCGCGACAGGCCCTCGATCCGGTCGCCCGGATCGCCGCGCGCGGTCAGCAGCAGCACGGGCGTGGCCGACGTCGCCGCCTGCGCCCGGATCCACGTCGTCAGGTCGAAACCGCTTTCGCCCGGCATCATCACGTCCAGCACGATCAGGTCGAACTCGATCAGCTCGACCAGCCGTCGCGCGGCCGCCGCGTGGGCCGCCCCGGTGACGCGATAGCCTTCGCGCGTCAGGAACTCCTTCAGCAGCTCCCGGATGCGGTCGTCGTCGTCCACCACCAGCAAGTGGCGACCGGAACCCGGACCGGCGACCGGACCCGAGCGCCCGAAAGACCCCCCGGCGGCCATCAGCGCGCCGCCCCGGCGTTGACGGGGGCGGTCGCGGCGGGTCTAACCCGGAGCTGGTAACAGGAGACGACGTTCAATGGCCTTCGTTCCTTTCGACGATCGTGACGGCTGGATCTGGATGGACGGCGATTTCGTGTCCTGGCGGGACGCGAAGACGCACGTTCTGACCCATGCCCTTCACTATGGTTCGTCGGTGTTCGAGGGTGAGCGTATGTACGCGGGCGAAATCTTCAAGCTGACGGAGCATTCCGAACGCCTGAAACGATCCGGCGAACTGCTGGATTTCGACCTTCCGTACAGCGTGGCCGAGATCGATCAAGCCTCAAAGGACACCTGCGCCCGGATGGGCCTGTCGGACTGCTACGTCCGCCCGGTCGCCTATCGCGGGCCGGAACAGGTCAGCGTCACCGCCGGGGCCACGAAGATCCACGTCGCCATCGCCGTGTGGGACTGGCCCAGCTATTTCGACGCCGAGACCAAGGCGAAGGGCATCCGGCTGGAGTGGGCGAAATGGCGCCGCCCCGACCCCGCCACGGCGCCGTCGGCGGCCAAGGCCGCGGGCCTGTACATGATCTGCACCCTGTCCAAGACGGCGGCGGAGAAGCGCGGCTATGCCGACGCCATGATGCTGGACTGGCGCGGCTATGTGGCCGAGGCGACCGGGGCCAACGTCTTCTTCGTGCAGGACGGCGTGATCCACACGCCGCCGATCGACGCCATCCTGGACGGCATCACGCGGCAGACGGTGATCGCGCTGGCGCAGGCGAAGGGGCTGGAGGTGGTCGTGCGCCACATCCGGCCAGAAGAGCTGTCGGGCTTCACCGAATGCTGGCTGACCGGCACGGCGGCCGAGGTGACCCCTGTCAGCGAGATCGGCGAATACACGTTCAAGCCGGGCGCGATCACGCTTGGGCTGATGGAAGACTACTCCCGGCTCGTTCGCCGGGAGGGCTGAGGACCGAAGGCCGGTCCCCAGCTCTTCGCATCAGGCGGCGGCCGGACGCCGGCGCCTGCGAATGGCCCACCACGTCACGGCGGCGATGCCGACGACCGGCAGCAGGATGGAGCCGGCGGTGATCAGGACGGCGAGCATCCCCATCGACAGGCCGAAGGCGTCCTGCAGCGCCTGCACCACCGGCCGCGTGGGGCTGTCGGCGGCCAGCGCGCCGCCCTGTCTGTAGTCGACGGTCAGGGTCGCGGTGCGCACCCGCGTGTCGAGCTGCCGGGCCTCGAGGGCCAGCGCGTCCTGACGGCGGCGCAGATCGGCGAGCTCCTTCTCCACGGCCAGCCGCTGTTCCAGCGTGCCGCCGCGGCGCGCCTGAAGATCCCGGATGCGCGCGGCCAGATCGGCTTCGGTGCGGACGCCCTGATCCGTCGCGTCGATGCGGGCGGTCAGGTCCTCGCCTTCGGTGGCGGCGGTCTCGAGCCGTCCGCCGGCGTCGCGCGCGTCGGCCGCCAGACCGGCGCGGAAGCGGTTGATCCAGTCAGGCTGGCCGCGGAGTTCCAGCCTGCCGCCCGGCCGCCGCGACGACCAGTCGGCCTGAGCCGAGATCACCTGGCAGAAGCCCGGCCCCGCGGCGGTGCAGGTCAGTTCGTGGCGGCTCATCAGTTCGGCGCCCCGATCGCGCGGCACGGACAGGGCATAGGCGAAGCCGTAGGCGATGCGCGCCACCGGCCCGGGCGCCGACGGCGACGAGATCGCGGGCGGACCCGCCGCGACTTCGGTGGTCGCGGCCTCGATCGCCGCCACGTCCATTTCCGCCGCCGCATCCTCTCCGGCCTGCTGGCATGCGGCCAACGTCAGAACGCCCGCCGCGGCGAGCCAAAGTCCCTTGCGCATCGTCGTCTCTCCCTGTCCCGTGCCGATCACGGTTTCGTGATGGCGCGCCCGGATCGGGCCGGATTCAGGGCGGGGACGGAGCGGAAGCGGGGCCGTTTGCGCGCGGTTTGAAGGCTAGGCCCGCGCCACGCGCACGACGACGTCGTCGACCTGAACGCCGCCCCGCTCGACCACGAGGTTCTGATAGCTGCGCTGGCCGTCGGCGGTCTGGGTGCGGACGTCCGCCGCGTCGATGGCGTAGCGGCGGCGCAGGTACTGGGTCAGCTCGCCGGCGGTGATCATGTCGTCGCCGTCGGCGTTGGCCTCGCCGCCCAGCCCGGTGCGAAGGAAGTGGGACAGGTAGCCGCCCGCCTGGAACTTGCCGGCGACGGCGCTGGTCAGGTCTTCCTCCGACGAGAACATGCCCATGACGCCCGGCCGGGTGACGACGTTGCGGGCGAAGCCGCCGGAGAAGCAGCTGTCCAGCACGATCATGGCCATCCGGGCGTTCACCGAGGCGAACATCCGGCCCATCTCCTCGTCCGAGATTTCGCCGTCCGCCATGACGATGGTCTCGGTCTTTCCGTCCGGTTCCATGGCGCTGACCGTGCCGCGCCCCTGCGAGCCGTGGCCGGAGTAGAAGAACAGGAAGATGTCGTCGGGACCCGCCTCCGCGGCGACGCGGGCGAAGGCCGCCTTCACCGCCCCGACGGTGGCGTCGGTGTTGGTGATGACCACGCTGGCGGGGTTCAGCAGGCCGTCGCGGCGCAGGTCCTCGGCCAGCTTCTCGGCGTCCTCGTCGGTGTAGGCCAGGTTCGAGGCGTAGCCGCCGTAGTCGGAAATGCCGACCATCACCGCGAAGATGCGCGGCCCGCCCTGCACGCGCTCCTGGCGGGGGGTGCCCAGGCTCAGGCCGGCGGTCAGCCGGTAGGCCCCGGTCTCGCCGCCGTTGAACGAGGTGACGGCGACGTCGTAGGCGCCGTCCGCCGGCAGGACGAAGTCGATGCGGCTGTTGGTGCCGTCCGGGCCGTCGTCGTTGTTCTCGGCCACGTCGCCCGGCCCGAGCAGGAACAGGTTGGTGTCGAAGGCGGCGCTTTCGGCCGTGATGGCCACGCGCTCTCCGCGGCGCCCGGTGAACTGGTACATGTCGACGAACTGGCCGTCGTCGAGGGTCGCGTCGCCGCGCGACAGCATGCCTTCGCGCACGACGCCGTCCTCGAAGGCGGCGACGGTCGAGGCGGTTTCGGTGGCCGCCACCTCCTCGCCCGCGCGATCGACCGCGAGGACGAAATCGCCCGTCTCGCCCGGCTCGAAACTGGTGGCGACGACCTGGTATTCGCCGTCGGCCGGCAGGGTGACGATCAGCCGGCTGTTGGTGCCGTCCTGACCGGTCTCGTCGTCGTCGTTGGCGGCGGAAAACTCGCCCGGACCCGTGATGAAGACGTACGGATCGAAGCCGGACGAGCGCAGGCGCAGCTCGATGCGGTCCCCGGCGCGGCCGTTCAGGGCGTAGGCCTGCATGTACTCCCCGGACCGCAGCGTGGGCGCGTCGGACGACAGGCTGCCCGATTCCGTCCGGCCGATCGTCAGGGTGGCGCGGCTGGCCACGACGGGGGCCGGCTGCTGTTCCTCGCCCGCTCGGGACAGGAGAAGGGCGTACTCGCCGGTCTCGTCGGCCTGGTAGCTGGTGGCGTAAATCCGCACCTCGCCGTCGGCGGGCATGACGAACTCGACCCGGCTGTTGACGGAGCCCCGGCCGGGCTCGTCGTCGTTGTCCTCCTGAAGGTCGGCGCCGCGGACGATCAGGTAGGGGTCGAAGGCGCCGGAGTTCAGGCGCACGACGTAGGTTTCGCCGGGGGTCCCGCGGAAGGTCCAGCGATCGGTGAATTCGCCCGCGTCCAGACGGTCGTCGCCCAGCGCCAGCCGGCCGGCGCCGGTCTGGCCGAGCGTCAGATCACCGCCGCCTTCCTGGCCCGACCCGGGACCTGCGCCCTCGATGACGCTGATCAGATACTGACCGTCCTCGCCCGGTTCGTAGGTGGTGGCGCTGATGCGGTACTGGCCGTCGGCGGGCAGGCGGACCGTCAGGCGGGCGTTGGTCTCGCCCGAGGCGCGGTCGTCGTTCCACTCCGACAGGCCGCCGGGGCCGCGGAGCATCAGGTAGGCGTCGATCTCCGTCGAGCTCATGTTGATGGTGACCTGCTGACCGGCGCGGCCCTGGAAGGTCCAGACGTCGACGTATTCGCCCGAGTCCAGCTGCTGGTCGCCGTCCTGCAGCCGACCCGCGGCCTCGCCGCCGACCGCGATGCGGGACTGGGCCCGGGCCTCGCCCGCGCCGATCGTCAGCAGCGCCAGCGACGCCGCCAGCCCCAGCAGGATGTTCCGAACCACCGTCGCCATGACCGCTCCCCCAAACAGCGGAACGACGCTACTCCAGCCGCCGCCCCGCTGGGAAGCCGACCGAACCTGACGACGCTTGCCAAGCGCGTGGATGCGGCGTTCTAAGGCAGGGACGCCTAGGGAGGGGCCGCGCCGCATGTTCTCAACCCTGAACGCCCAGGCCCTGTTGGGCGTGATCGTCGTCATCGCCGCCTGCTGGGGCCTGTCGGAGAACCGGCGGCGGTTCCCCTGGCGGCTGGCGCTGGGCGCGGTGGCGGTGCAGGCGGCGCTGGTTCTGGCGCTGTTCGCCATTCCCGGCTCGCAGGGCGTGCTGGCGGCGATCACGGGCGCCGTGGACGGGCTGGCGCGGGCGACGAACGAGGGGGCGAAGTTCGTGTTCGGCCATCTGGCCGGGGGCGACCAGCCGTACGAGGTCACCAACGCCGGGGCGATGTTCACCTTCGCCTTCCAGGTGCTGCCGCTGATCCTTGTGATCTCGGCCCTGTCGGCCCTGCTCTGGCACTGGCGGATCCTGAAGTGGATCACGTGGGGCTTCGGCCTGCTGTTCCAGAAGACCATGGGGCTGGGCGGCGCCTCCGCCCTGGCGGTGGCCGCGAACATCTTTCTCGGCATGATCGAGAGCCCGATCGTCATCCGCGCCTATCTGGACAAGCTGACGCGGTCGGAGATTTTTCTGATGATGGTGGTCGGTCTGGCCACGGTGGCGGGGTCCACCATGGTGGCCTATGCGGCCATTCTGGCGCCGGTCCTGCCCAATGCGGCGGGCCACGTGCTGGTGGCCTCCATCGTCTCGGCGCCGGCCGGCGTGCTGCTGGCGCGCATCATGATCCCGGAGGCGCCCGGAGAGGGCGGCGAGGTCGCCGACTATCGCTCTTCCCTGAAGTACGACAGCGGCATCGACGCCATCGTGAAGGGGACGTCGGACGGCCTCATGGTGGTGCTGAACATTTCGGCCATCCTGATCGTGTTCGTGGCGCTGGTCGCGCTTGTGAACGTGATGCTGGGCGGGTTCTGGCTGTTCGACGGGCCGGTCACGGTCGAACGCGTGCTGGGGTGGCTGTTCATGCCGCTGGCGTGGCTGACGGGGGTGGAGTGGTCCGAGGCCGGCATCGCCGGGCGGCTGCTGGGCGTGAAGCTGACGCTGACGGAGTTCGTGGCCTTCATGCAGCTGGGCGCCGTGCCCGAGGGGGAGATGAGCGAGCGGACGCGGATGCTGATGACCTATGCCCTGTGCGGCTTCGCCAACATCGGATCGGTCGGCATCACGGTGACGGGCCTGTCGGTCCTGATCCCCGAGCGGCGGCAGGAAGTGCTCGGTCTGGTGTGGAAGGCGCTGTTCGCGGGCTTCGCCGCGACGCTGATGGCCGCCTCGGTGGTCGGGGCCTTGCCGATGTCGATCTTCGGCGGATAGTTTCGCAAAGACACGCGCCGGGGCCGACATGAAGCTGTTCACCTCTCACCGCGCGCCCAATCCGCGCAGGGTCCGCTGGGTCATGGCCGAGAAGGGCGTGGAGGGGGTCGAGATCGTCGAGATCGACCTGCTTTCGGGCCAGCATCGCACCCCCGGGTACCGCGAGAAGGTGGGCGTGCCGCACGTGCCGGCTCTGGAGCTTGACGACGGCACGACCATTTCGGAATCGGTCGCCATCTGCCGCTATCTGGAGGCGCTGTTCCCGGAGCCGAACCTGTTCGGGCGGGACGCGCGCGAGCAGGCCGTGATCGAGATGTGGACCCGGCGCTGCGAGATCTATCTGGCCAATCCGATGATGCTGAACGTGCGCTTCAGCCACCCCGCGCTGGCGGCGCTGGAGGCGCCGCAGCCTCACGTGGCGGAATGGAGCCGGGTGGGCGCCGAGAAGTTCATGAAGACCCTGGACCGGCGCCTGGCCGATCACGAATGGATCGCCGAGGATCGGTTCACCATCGCCGACGTGGTGGGCTGCGTCGGCCTGGATTTCGCGCGGCTGATCAAATACCGGCCGCCGGCGGAGTTCGCCAATCTGGCGCGCTGGATGGAGGCGTGCCGCGCCCGCCCGGCGGCGCAGGCGGGCGTCTAGTCCCGCTTCTCGAATTTCCGGATGACGCCGGAGTAGGTCATCAGCACGCGCTCGCCCGTGGTGATCTGGCCCCGGGCGAAGATCAGGCTCTTGCCCGCCTTCACCACCTCCCCCGTCGCTTCGATCAGTTCGCCGACGTAGGCCCCGTCCACGAAAGTCGAGTCCAGCGACACGGTGACGCCGGAGGCGCCCTCCATCTCCTGATAGGCCGTCTGGAACAGGGCGATGTCGGCGAAGGTCATCAGGCAACCGCCGTGCATGCGGTCGCCGGCGTTCATGTGCTTGGGCTCGGCGCGGAAGGCGCAGCGCATGCGGCCGTCGGGGTCGGGGCGGAAGTAGAACGGACCGACGACCTGATCGAAGGTGCCGTGCAGGTCGTAGGTCCGCCAGCCGGCGAACTCGCCTTCGGTGACCGTGATCTTTGCGACCATCTGTTCTTCTCTCCGATGCTGCGATGCGGGATATAGGGCCATGAGCGATCCGATCGAAACCGAGATTTTCGACCTGCTGGCCAAACGTGAGCCCGGCAAGAGCATCTGCCCGTCCGAGGTGGCGAAGATCATCGCGCCGGATCGCTGGCAGCGCGAGATGGGCAAGGTGCGCGCGGTGGCCACGGGTCTGGCGCGACAGGGCCGGCTCGTGATCACCAAGAAGGGCAAGCCGGTGAACCCGGAAGCGTTCAAGGGCGTCATTCGCCTGAAGCTGCCGGACGCCGCTCCGGAGTGAGGACGCGGAGCGCCCTCTTCGGCGTGACGGCGACGCTGGCCCTCGCCGCGTGCGCCCAGCCGGAGGTTCAGACCCGTCTGACGCCGCCGGTCGACTTCACCGGCCCGCGGATGGAGCCGGACGCCTTCGTGGTGCGCGATGGCGCGCGGCTGACGATGCGGAGCTGGGCGCCCTCGGGGCGCGCCCCCGACGTCGTGCTGGTGGCCCTGCACGGCATCAACGACAGTTCGGCCGCGTGGCGTCTCGCCGGTCCGTGGTGGGCCGAGCGGGGCGCGACGACCTACGCCTACGACCAGCGGGGGTTCGGACGGTCGCCCGGTCGCGGCGTCTGGCCGGGTCCGCTGATGCAGGACGACCTGCGCGACGTGGTCGATCTGGTGCGGGCGCGTCATCCCGGCCTGCCGGTGGTCGTGGTCGGCGAAAGCATGGGCGGCGCGGTGGGGATCGCCGCCTTCGCCTCGACCCGGCCTCCCGCGGCGGATCGTCTGGTCCTGTTGGGCCCGGCGGTGTGGGGATGGTCAAGCCAGAGCTGGCTGAACCGCGCCTCGCTGTGGGTCACGGCGCGCGTCGCCGGGACCTATGCCGTCGAGCCGCCGGAGTGGGCGACCCGCGACGTGCTGGCGTCGGACAATCTGATCGAGCTGATCCGGAGCGGGCGCGACCCGGCCTTCATCACCGCCACGCGGTTCGACGTCGTGCACGGTCTGGTGGACCTGATGGAGACGGCGGCGCGTGATCTGGGCCAGACGGGCGTGCCGACGCTGTTGCTGTACGGGGCCGACGACGATCTGGTGCCGAAGCCGGCGCTGCGCCGGGCGCTGGAGCGCGCCGGGCCCGCGCCGGACCTGCGCACCGGCTGGTACCGGGAGGGGCGACATCTGCTCAACCGCGACCTGTCCGCCGTGACCGTCTTCGCCGACGTGCTGGCCTTCGCGCGCGATCCGGAAGCGCCGCTTCCCTCGGGCGCGCCGCCCGTCCTGCCCGAGCTGCGCTCGCGGTGACGTGAGGGAAGGGCGCCTTGCCTCGGCCGCTTTCGCCGCGTAAGGGCCGCCGCAACAAAAATACCCAGGAAAGGCTCGAACAGGGCATGACGCTGTTTGATTCCCCGTCGTTCGCGAACCACGAAGGCATCCACGCCTTTTCCGACGAAAAGACCGGCCTCAAGGCCATCGTCGCGGTGCACTCCACCGCCCGTGGTCCGGCCGTCGGCGGCACGCGCATGTGGAACTACGGCTCCTCCGCCGAAGCGCTGGAAGACGTGCTGCGCCTGTCGAAGGGCATGAGCTACAAGAACGCCGTGGCCGATCTGGAGATGGGCGGCGGCAAGTCGGTCATCATCGGCGATTCCAGGACCCAGAAGACGCCCGAGCTGTTCCGCGCCTTCGGCCGTTTCATCGACCATCTGGGCGGCAATTATTACGCGGCTGAGGACGTCGGCGTGTCGGTCGACGACATCGCCCAGGCCCGGACGCAGACCGAGTACGTGGTCGGCCTGTCCGGCGGCAAGGAAGGATCGGGCGATCCCAGCCCGGTGACCGCCGAGGGCGTGTTCCGCTCGACCCTGCTGGCCGCGCGCCGGCTGTGGAAGCAGGACGACCTGACGGGCCTGACCATCGCGGTGCAGGGCATCGGCCACGTCGGCGGCTATCTGGCCGACAAGCTGCACGCCGCGGGCGCGAAGCTGGTCGTGACCGACGTCAACGTGCCTCTGCTGGAAGAGGTCGCGGCCCGCACCGGCGCCGAGATCGTGGCTCCGGACGCCATCTATGACGTCAAGGCCGACATCTATGCGCCGTGCGCGCTGGGGGCGACGCTGAACCCGCAGACGCTGGACCGCCTGACGGTCAAGGCCGTGGTGGGCGCGGCCAACAACCAGCTGGCCACCCCGGAGATCGGCCGCATCCTGTTCGAGCGCGGCGTGCTGTACGCGCCCGACTACGTCGCCAACGGCGGCGGGATCATCAACGTGGCGTCCGAGCTCAAGGCCCGCCAGACGGGCGGCGCCTACGACCCGGCCTGGGTCGAGGGCAAGCTGAGCCGCCTGATGGAGACGCTGGAAGAGGTTCTGGACCGCTCGGCTTCCGAGCAGCGCCCGACGCACGAGATCGCTGACGCAATCGCCGAAGCGCGCATCCAGAAGGCCGCGGAGCTGAAGCTGGCGGCGTGATTTCGCCGCCGTCCCGACGTCCTTAACGCCGCATTTACCACGCTCCCGGCAGTTTCTGCCTAGCGGGCGCGTTCGGATGTCCCGCCGGTGTTTCAGGGCGGGTTCGCGTGGGCGGCTTCACGGCGGCGTTGCAGAGATTCGGGATCGGTCGCCTGGCGGCCGTGCTGGGCGTGGCGGCGGGCGTGACGGCGGTTCTCGTCGCCGTGATGCTGCGGATCGGCCAGGCGCCGGACGCCCTGCTTTATTCGAACCTGGACCTGCGCGAGGCGTCGGAGATCACGACGGCGCTGGACTCCGCCGGGATCAAGTATTCGTCAAAGGGCGACGGCTCGACGATCTTCGTCAGCCGCGACGAGGTCGGCACGGCGCGCATGCTGCTGGCCGGCAAGGGGCTCGTGACCCAGGGTTCGGTCGGCTACGAGATCTTCGACGAGCAGTCGGTGCTGGGTCAGACGGAGTTCCAGCAGAACCTGAACGCCAAGCGCGCGCTGGAAGGCGAGCTGGCGCGGGACATCATGTCCCTGCGCGGGGTGTCGATGGCGCGCGTGCGCATCGCGCTGCCGGAGCGGGCGCTGTTCCAGGCCCAGGCGGCTGAGCCGACCGCCTCGGTCGTGGTCGGTCTGGGTGGGCGCGAGATGACCGCCGAGAACGTGCGGGCCATCCGCAATCTGGTCGCTTCGGCCGTGCCGAACATGAAGCCGAACCGCGTGACCGTGGTGGACGACATGAACCGCACCCTGGCCGCCGGCGGCGAGGAGGACGGTTTCGGGGCCGCCGCCGAGCAGGCCAAGACGGGCACGGAGCGCCAGCTGCAGGCGCGCGTCATGGACATCGTCGAAGGCGTCGTCGGGCCGGGCGCCGCGCGCGTGCAGGTCACCGCCGAGATAGATCACAGCCGCCAGACGACGCAGGAGCTGCGCTACGACCCCGACGGTCAGGTCGTGCGCTCGACCGCGACGAACGGATCGACGGCGCAGGACACGACGGCCCAGTCGCTGAGCGGAGCGACGGCGACGGAAAACATTCCGGGCGGCGAAGGCCCCGCCGCGGCGGCCGCCGTCGGCTCCAGCCAGCAGGACACGTCGGAGACCATCAACTACGAAATCTCGAACACCACCACGACGACGGTCAAGGAGCCCGGCGAGGTGCGCCGCCTGGCCGTGGCCGTGGCGGTCGACGGCAAATGGACGCCGGGCGCGGACGGGGCGGAGCCGACCTATGCCCCGCGCACGCCCGAGGAGATCGCCCAGATCAAGGCGCTGGTCTCGGCCGCGGTCGGCATCGACGAGGCACGCGGCGACAAGCTGGAGGTGACGAACGTCCGCTTCGACCGCGCGGCCACGCCGGACGGCGGCGCGGAAGCCGGCGGCGGCATGTTCGACTTCGGCAAGAACGACATCATGCGCGGGATCGAGCTGCTGATCCTGCTGATCACCGGCGTCCTGCTGATCTTCTTCGTCCTGCGCCCCCTGCTGAAGGCGGCGACGGGCGGCGGCGGCGCTCCGGCGGTCGGCGGCATGCCGGCGCTGGCGGGCGCGGGTCCGGGCGGTCCGGCCGTGACCCAGCTGCAGACGATGCCGGCGGGCATGGGCGGCGGCGCCGTGGCGCACCTGACCGGCCCCAGCGAGATGGAGCAGCGGCTCGACATCGCCCGCATCGAGGGACAGGTGAAGGCCTCGTCCGTGAAGAAGGTGGCCGACTTCGTCGAGAAGCACCCCGAGGAATCGACCTCGATCCTCCGCAGCTGGGTGCATGAGGGCTGATGGCTCGGCTCGTCACCAAAAAGCAGGCGGTCGAGGACGTCCGAAAGCTGACCGGACCGGAGAAGGCCGCGGTCATCCTGCTGTCGCTGGGCGAGGACCACGTGCGCCTGTGGCAGGGGCTGGACGAGGACGAGATCAAGGAGATCTCGCAGGCCATGGCCACGCTGGGCACCGTGTCCTCGACGGTCGTCGAGGAGCTGCTGGTCGAGTTCGTCTCGGGAATGAGCGGCTCGGGCGCCGTCATGGGCAGCTTCGAACAGACCCAGAAGCTGTTGACCGCCTTCATGCCGCCGGATCGCGTCGACGCGATGATGGAGGAAATTCGGGGCCCCGCCGGCCGCACCATGTGGGACAAGCTGGGCAACGTGAACGAGGCTGTTCTGGCGAACTACCTCAAGAACGAATACCCGCAGACGGTCGCGGTGGTGCTGTCCAAGATCAAGCCGGACCACGCCAGCCGCGTGCTGACCGCCCTGCCCGAGGACTTCGCCCTGGAATGCGTGCAGCGGATGCTGCGCATGGAGCCGGTGCAGCGCGAAATCCTGGACAAGATCGAGCAGACGCTGCGAACCGAGTTCATGTCGAACCTGGCGCGCACGTCCAAGCGCGACAGTCACGAGATGATGGCGGACATCTTCAACAGCTTCGACCGTCAGACCGAGGCGCGCTTCATCGGCGCGCTGGAGGAGCGCAACCGCGAGGCGGCCGAACGCATCCGGGCGTTGATGTTCGTGTTCGAAGACTTGTCGAAGCTGGATCCGGGCGGCGTCCAGACCCTGCTGCGCGCCGTGGACAAGGACCAGCTGGGGCTGGCCATGAAGGGCGCGTCCGAAAGCCTGCGCGAGATGTTCTTCTCGAACATGTCGGAGCGCGCGGCCAAGATCATGCGCGAGGACATGGAAGGCATGGGCCCGGTGCGTCTGAAAGACGTGGATCAGGCCCAGATGACCATGGTGCAGGTCGCCAAGGACCTGGCCGCCAAGGGCGAGATCATGCTGGCCGGCCAAGGCGGCGACGACGAGTTGATCTACTGACATGAGCGCCGCCCGCCCCTTCTCGTTCGATCAGGAGTTCGCCGAGGACGGCCGCGTCGTGCGCGCCGCCGACTGGCGCCCCTCCAGACGCGCCTATCTGCCCGCCGAGGTCGAGGCGCTGGTGGCGCAGGCCGCCGCCGACGCGCGCGCCCAGGCGCTGGCCGAGGTCGAAGGACAGCGCGCGGCGGCCCTGGCCGTCGTGGCGGACGGCGTCGCGCGCGGCGTGTCCGCCCTGTCGGAGGTGGCGCGGCGTCATCGGGAAGACGCCGCGGGTCTGGCGCTGGCCTGCGGGCGCGTGCTGGCGTCGGCGGCGCTGGACCGCTTTCCCGCCGGCGCCGTGACCGCTGCGATCGAGACGCTGGGCCGGGAGATCGAGGCGCAGGCGCGGCTGACCGTGCGCGCCGCCCGTCTGGACGACGAGGCGCGGCGACTGATCGAGGACGCGTGCGTCCAGTCGGGCCACGCGGGCGCGGTCGCCTTCCGCGACGACCCGTCCATGCCGCCGGCGGCCTTCGAGCTGAGCTGGGCCGACGGTCGCGCCGAGTACGACCCCGAAGGCGCCGCACGCCGTCTGGCCGATACGCTGAATTCCGCCCTGGCCGCCGAGGCGGGGCACGCCGAACCGATCGATCCAGGAGCCTGACCATGGCCGCCGACCTGCCCCTCGAAGAGTTTCCGGAAGGCACGGCCCTGACCGCGGGCGAGGACGCGCGCGACAAGGCGGCGGCCGATCTGGCGCCCGTGTTCGACGTGCCGGTGAACATCGCCGCCGTGCTGGGCAAGTCGCACATGTCGGTGGCCCAGCTGCTGAAGCTGGGTCAGGGCTCGGTGCTGGAGCTGGACCGGAAGGTCGGCGAGGCCATCGACATCTTCGTCAACAACCGCCTGGTCGCACGCGGCGAGGTGGTCGTCGTCGAGGACCGCCTTGGCGTGACCATGACCGAAATCATCAAGACCGAGGACGCGGGCGCCTGAACGGCCGCCGGCAAGTGAGAGATTAGGGAGGACGACCCATGCGGCTTCTGGTGGTCGGCAGACTGAGCGGACAGCTCGCGACGGCGGTGAAGATGGCCATGGCCCACGGGGCCAAGGTCCAGCACGTCGAGCGTGGCGACCAGGCGACGGAGCAGCTGCGCCGCGGTCAGGGCGCCGACCTGCTGATGGTGGACTGGCGCATCGACATCGCCGCCCTGATCGCGGCCAACGAGGCCGAGCGCATCCACGTGCCGGTGGTGGCGTGCGGCGTCGACGCGGGACCGACCGAGGCGGCGGCGGCCATCCGCGCCGGGGCCAAGGAGTTCATCCCGCTTCCGCCGGAAGCCGATCTGATCGCGGCGGTGCTGTCGGCCGTGGCCGACGACGAGCGGCCGATGATCTCGGCCGACCCGGCGATGAAGGCCGTCATCCAGCTGGCCGACCAGGTCGCGCGGTCGGAGGCGAGCATCCTGATCACGGGCGAAAGCGGCGTCGGCAAGGAGGTGATGGCGCGCTATCTCCACCAGAAGTCGAAACGGTCGGATCGGCCCTTCATCAGCGTCAACTGCGCCGCCATCCCGGACAACCTGCTGGAATCCGAGCTGTTCGGGCATGAGAAGGGCGCCTTCACCGGCGCCGTCGCCCGCCGCATCGGCAAGTTCGAGGAGGCCGACGGCGGCACCCTGCTGCTGGACGAAATCTCGGAGATGGACGTGCGCCTGCAGGCCAAGCTGCTGCGCGCGATCCAGGAGCGGGTGATCGACCGCGTCGGCGGCGGCAAGCCGGTGCCGGTCAACATCCGCATCATCGCCACGTCCAACCGCGACCTGACGCGCTCGGTGGCGGAAGGCACGTTCCGCGAGGACCTGCTGTACCGGCTGAACGTGGTGAACCTGAAGCTGCCCGCCCTGCGCGAGCGCCCGGGCGACGTGGTGGCGCTGGCCGACCACTTCGTGAAGAAGTACGCCGCCGCAAACGGCGTGCCGGTGCGCCCGATCGGCGAGGCCGCGCGACGGGCCATCGCCGGCCACCGCTGGACCGGCAACGTGCGTGAACTCGAAAACGCCATGCACCGCGCCGTGCTGCTGGCGACGGGCGCCGAGATCGACGTCGAGGCCATCCGTCTGCCGGACGGCCAGCCGCTGACGGGCTCGACCTATGACGCCGGCCCTGCCGGCCGCGCGGCGCAGACGGCGGACGCGGTCAGCCGGGCTCACGTCGGCCAGACGGTGGCGCAGATGGAGAAGGCGCTGATCCTGGACACCCTGACCCACTGCCTTGGGAACCGCACGCATGCGGCCAACATCCTGGGCATCTCGATCCGGACTTTGCGCAACAAGCTGAACGAGTACGCCGACGAGGGCACGGCAATCCCGGCCCCCCAGTCGGGGGTGGCCGTGTCCGGCTACGCGGCCTGAGGGAGCGCGTCTGAATGGACCGCAGAAGCGTCCTGACCGGCCTAGCGGCCCTGGGCCTGACGGCGTGCGACCGCGCGTCGGGGGGCGGAGCGCCGGCGCCCGTCACCGCGGCGCCCGAGGCCATCGACCTGTCTGCGCTGGAAACGCGCGACGGCGGACGTCTCGGCTTCGTCGCGCACGACCTGGGCAGCGGCCGGATGCTGGCCTGGCGGGGGGAGGAGCGGTTCGTCTACTGCTCCACCTTCAAGATGTTCCTCGCCGCCGCGACCTTCCTGCGGGTGCAGACCGGCGAGGAGCGGCTGGAGCGGATGATCCCGATCACCCGCGCGGACATGGTCAATCATGCGCCCGTGAGCGAACCCGCGATCGGCGGCGCGCTCAGCGTCGAGACCCTGATGAAGGGCACGGTCGAGGTCAGCGACAATCCGGCGGCCAACCTGCTGCTGAAGGCGAACGGCGGCCTGGACGCCATGCGCGCTTTCTACCGCGGCCTCGGTGACGCCGACACCACGGTCGACCGCTACGAACCGGAGATGAACCGTCTGGACGGCGACAAGGACACCATCAGGCCGCTGAGTTCCGCGGCGAACCTGAAGCGCCTGCTGATCGACGCGGACACGCCGTTGAGCGCGCCGCACAGGGACAAGCTGTTGCGCTGGATGACCGACACCCCGACCGGGCCGGCGCGGATCAAGGCCGGCGTTCCCGCCGGCTGGACCGTCGCGCACAAGACCGGCACCGGCGGCTATGGGCCCACCAACGACATCGGCGTGCTGTATCCGCCGTCGGGCGAGCCGGTGATCATCGCGGCTTACCACCACGGCGCGCGCACGGCGCCGTCCGAGCGGAACGAGGCCGTGATCGCCGAAGCGACGCGCCTCGCTCTGGCCGAACTGGGCCGGGCATGACCGACGCGCCGATCATGATGCGCGACGGCATGGCGCGACCCACGGGTCGCGACATGCGCGGCTGGCTGATGCGCGGCGAAGTGTTCATGGCGATGGGCGTCATCGGCATCGTCATGCTGCTGATCCTGCCGATCCCCAGCTTCCTGCTGGATCTGCTGCTCGCGATCTCGCTGGTTTCGAGCGTGCTGATCCTGATGACGGCGCTGCTGATGAAGCGGCCGCTGGACTTCGCCATCTTTCCGACGGTGCTGCTGGTCTCGACCCTGTTCCGGCTGGGCCTGAATCTGGCGTCGACGCGCCTGATCCTGAGCCATGGGCACGAGGGCACGGCCAGCGCCGGTCAGGTCATCCAGGCCTTCGGCAGCCTGATGATGGGCGGCAGCTTCATCATCGGCATCATCATCTTCGTGATCCTGCTGGTGGTGAACTTCGTCGTCATCACCAAGGGCTCGACCCGCATCGCCGAGGTGTCGGCGCGCTTCACCCTGGACTCCATGCCGGGCAAGCAGATGGCCATCGACGCCGATCTGTCGTCCGGCCTGATCGACGAGGACACAGCCAAGCTGCGGCGCAAGGAGCTGGAGCAGGAGTCGACCTTCTTCGGGGCCATGGACGGCGCGTCCAAGTTCGTTCGCGGCGACGCCGTGGCCGGTCTGATCATCACCGCCATCAACGCGGTCGGCGGCATCCTGATCGGCGTGCTTCAGCATTCGATGGCGGCCGGCGACGCCGCCAACAGCTATGTCCTGCTGACGGTCGGCGACGGTCTGGTGACGCAGGTGCCGGCGCTGATCGTGTCGATCGCCGCGGGCTTCCTGGTGTCCAAGGCGGGCGTCGAGGGGTCGGCCGACAAGGCGCTGGTGCAGCAGCTGGCGACCAACCCCGTGTCGCTGGGCGTGGTGTCGGGCGCGGCGGGCCTGATCGGTCTGATCCCCGGCATGCCGCTGATCCCGTTCGCGGCCCTGTCGATCGGGGCGGGCTTCATGGCGTGGAAGCTGGGGCGCGAGAAGCTGAAGCCGAAGCCGACCGAGGCGGATGCGGTCGTGACGGCGCCCCGGACCGACGTCGAGGAGCCCATCTCCACCGCCCTCAACATCGACGAGGTGAAGATCGAGCTGGGCTATTCCCTGCTGTCGCTGATCAACGAGCTGGAAGGCCGGCGCCTGACCGACCAGGTGCGCGCGCTGCGGCGTTCCCTGGCGCAGGAGTACGGCTTCGTGATGCCGGCCGTGCGCATCCTCGACAACATGCGGCTGGGCACGCAGGGCTATTCGATCCGCATCAAGGAGATGGAGGCGGGAACCGGCGAGGTGCGTCTGGGCCAGCTGCTGGCCATGGACCCCGCCGGGCGTCAGGTGGAACTGCCGGGCGAGCACACGCGGGAACCGGCCTTCGGCCTGCCCGCCACCTGGATCGATGAGGCCCTGCGGGAAGAGGCGACCTTCCGCGGCTACACGATCGTGGACCCGTCGACGGTGCTGACCACGCACCTGACGGAGATTCTGAAGGAGAACATGGCCGACCTGCTGTCCTACGCCGAGGTCCAGAAGCTGCTGAACGGGCTGGAGGGGGAGGAGAAGAAGCTGGTCGACGAACTGATCCCGACGGTCGTCACGGTGACGACGCTTCAGAGGGTCCTGCAGTCGCTGCTGCGCGAAAAGGTGTCCATCCGCGATCTGGCGTCGATCCTCGAGGGACTGGCCGAGGCGGCGCCGCATACGTCCTCGGTGACCGGACTGGTGGAGCACGTCCGCACGCGGCTGGCGCGCCAGCTGTGCTGGCAGCATCGCGGCGACGACGGGGCCCTGCCGATCGTGACCCTGTCGCCGGAGTGGGAGCAGGCCTTCGCCGAAAGTCTGGTGGGGCAGGGCGAGGAGCGCCAGCTGGCCATGGCGCCGTCACGGCTGCAGGACTTCATCCGTTCCGTGCGGGACACGTTCGAGCGCGCCGCCATGGCGGGCGAGACGGCGGTGCTGCTGACCGGGCCGCAGATCCGGCCCTATGTGCGCTCCATCATCGAGCGCTTCCGCGGCCAGACGACCGTGATGAGCCAGAACGAGGTGCATCCCCGCGCGCGGCTGAGGACGATCGGCAGCGTCTGACGCGTCGCCTCAGTTGGCGTCGACGAACGCCGCCACACGGTCTATCGCCGCGGCGCACTGCGGCGTCATCGGGGCCCGGTCGAACCACAGGTCTTCGGCGTCGCGCCGGTTGGGAAAATCGCCCCACTGCTGGTAGCTGGAAATGTAGACGGAATAGCCCGCCTGCCAGTCCAGCCGCACGCCGGTCGCCTGCAGCGCGTCGTCGATCTCGATCAGGAGGTCGTGCATGGCCAGATGGACTTCCTGCACGTTGGCCTCGAACTGCGTACCCCCGAAGATGCGGACGCCGGCGCGATAGTGGCCGAGATAGTCGCCTTGGCAGCGCTTGAAGGCGTTGTAGTCGGCCTGGGTGAGCGTGGCCTGCGGCGTGGACGCCAGCGCGGCGGCCAGGGTCAGTGCGATCAACATGCGTCAGTCCTCCCGGCCGGCATCCTGGCGCCGCTTCCGCCCGCCGCCACTGACCGAAGCTGACGCGTCAGTCGCCGGCGGCGTCCAGAACCGTGGCCACCTTGCCGCCGGCTTCCATGCAGTCTTCGCTGAGCGCGACGTTGGCGGCGAAGAACGCCGAGGCGTCGGGCCGCTGGGCCGCGCCGTCCCATTTCGCCCGGCCCTGCTGGAAGGCGCGCTGGCCGGCGGCGGCGTCGAGAGCGGGGACCAGAACCCGGATGTCCCGGTCGAACTCGTCGAAGATCCCCCCGAGGCCTTCGCCCGTCTCGCGCAGGCGCGCCAGCGCCTCGGCGTCGTCGGCCAGGACGACCAGACCGGTCGCATAGGCGCCCTCGAACTGGCCATGACAGTTCTGGAAGGCCTCGTAGTCGGCCTGGGTCAGCACGGGATCCTGAACGAACAGGAGAGCGGCGGCGGCGAAGGCGAGCATGGGGAACCCCGAATACGAACGACGTTCACCTCATGGCACGGTGACGGCGCAGAAGCATCCGGATTTCAGTTCACCTCGGTCCAGCCGCCGGAGGAGGCGGTGCGGGCCGCTGCGTTGGTCGGCCGCGCGATCAGGCCCGACTGCGTGATCCAGACCTCGTACTCGGCCCCGTCGGCCATGGGCATGTAGGCGCCCCCGCCGTAAAGCGTGTCGACCGCGTCGACCCAGCGGCGATACTTGCGGGCATAGTCCCAGGCGCTGATCGACCAGGGCAGATCGACCTCGGGCGCGCCGCCCTCGATCGCATGCACGCTGCGCACGGCGGACCGTTCCTGCTCGATGGTCTGATAGCGGCCGGACAGGCGGTCGAGCCGGTACTGCGTGTCGAGGCCCAGCACATTGGCCCACGGCTTCCAGCGCAGGACCTGCGCCTCCAGCCGCCACTCGTCGCCGTGCATGGGATAGACGCCCACGACGGGCTGGGCGGCCTCGCCCGCGGCGGGTTGGGTGATCGTGGCCTCGAAATACTGGGGGCCCAGCCGTTTCGTGCGGATGGTCGCGACCGGACGCTCATAGGTCAGGCGGGAGTAGGTCTGGACGTTCAGACCCAGCAGGGCCGCGACGGCGGCTGCGGCCAGAAGTCCGCCGCCTCCCACGGCGCCCAGGCCGCCGGAAACGACCCTGCCCCTGAACACCGAACCCAGCCCGCTGAACAGGAAGATCACGCCCAGGACCGCCGCCGTCGCGGGGATGATCCACCACCACCAGACCATGTCGCCGCTCCCCGGAATTCGTCAGCCTTGACCGTTCTATAGGTTAATCCCGGCGTTCGGCGAAGGTTCACCTTCGAGGCGACTGGACTTCGCCCTTCGCGCCGACGATGTTCCGCCGCCATGTCCGCCACGTTCCGCGATCGTTTCGACGCCTTCCGCCGGTTCCTGAACACGCCCGGCTTCGGCCGCCGGGTCGTGGTGCTGCTGGTGGTCGCGCTGGCCCTGAAGCTGGCGGTGAACGTCACCGCCTTCGTCATCATCGACCGCACGGCCGAGCAGGACGCCCTGGCCCGATCGTTTCAGGAGATCCGCCGCGCCTCGCGCTCGGTGCTGATCGGGGTCCTGACCGCCGAGACCGCCCAGCGCGGCTATCTGCTCACGGGCGAGGCGGCGCGGGAGGCCGAGACCCTGGAGGGTCTGCGCCAGGTCGACCGCGCGCTGCTTGTGCTCGGCGAAGAGGCCAGCCGCGACCCGGATCTGGCGCCGCTGGTGTCGGACGTGCGGGAGGCGGCACGGGCCAAGGCGCAGGAACTGGGCGTCACCCTTGACCTGGCGCGGGGCGGACGCGTCCCCGACGCCGTGCGGGTCATGGCGACGGGGGAAGGGCAGGCCCTGACGGACCGCCTGCGCACCGGGGTGGGGGCCATCGACGAGCTGGTCGGGTCGCGACTGCAGGCGGCCAATGCGGCCTCGACCAACGGCCTGCGGACCGTGGGCGTGGTCAACGGCATCTCCAGCGTCCTGATCATCAGCCTTGCCGTCGCGATCTTCTGGCTGCTGCGCACCTACATTTCGGAAATGCAGGCGAAGCAGCTCGAACTGGATCGGCTGAACGCCGGGCTGGAGGACGAGGTGCGGGACCGGACGCTGGCGCTGACGCGCGCCAACGAGGAGATCCAGCGGTTCGCCTACATCGTCAGCCACGACCTGCGCGCGCCGCTGGTCAACGTCATGGGCTACACCTCCGAGCTGCAGGCGTCTGGCAAGGCGCTGGAGACGCAGCTCGCGGCGGTGGAGGCGAAGGCGCCGAAACTGGTTCAGCCGGAGGCCGTCGCCGCGATCCGCGAAGACGTCCCCGAGGCCATCGGCTTCATCCGCGCCTCGACCGAAAAGATGGACCGGCTGATCAATGCCATTCTGCGCCTGTCGCGGGACGGTCGCCGGGCGCTGCATCCGGAACGGATCGACCTCGCGGCCCTGGCCACCAACGCCGCGAAGGCGGTCCACCACCAGACCGACCAGCAGGGCGCGCAGATCGTCGTCGGGAGCCTGCCCACCATCGAGAGCGACCGTCTGACCGTCGAGCAGCTGCTGGGCAATCTCGTGGACAACGCGGTCAAGTATCTGGATCCCGCCCGACCCGGCCGCATCCGCATCGACGGTCTCGAACGCGCCGACGGCATGGTGGAGGTCCGCGTCGCCGACAACGGCCGCGGGGTCGCCCAACGCGATCTGGAGCGGATTTTCGAACTGTTCCGGCGGGCTGGAAAGCAGGATCGGCCGGGCGAGGGGCTGGGGCTGGCGTTCGTCCGCAACGGCGCCCGCCGTCTGGGCGGCGACGTGCGCGTGGAGAGCGTCGCGGGAGAGGGCTCGACCTTTTCGCTGATATTGCCCAGAAGGCTGGTCGTGACCGCGTCCGGAGAGCCCGCATGACCAACCCCGTGAAGATCGTGATGGTCGAGGACGACCACGGTCACGCCCGGCTGATCGAGAAAAACATCCGTCGCGCGAACATCTCCAACGAGATCGCGCACTTCGCCGACGGCGGCGCCGCCCTGGACTATCTGTTCTCGGACGAGGTCAAGGCCAATGGGCCGCTGCTGATCCTGCTGGACCTGAACCTTCCGGACATGTCCGGCACGGACATCCTGGCGAAGGTGAAGGGCGACGAGCGCCTGAAGCGCGCGCCGGTGGTGATCCTGACCACCACCGACGACAGGGTCGAGATCCAGCGCTGCTACGACCTGGGCTGCAACGTCTACATCACCAAGCCCGTCGACTACGAGAATTTCGCCGACGCGATCCGCCAGCTGGGCCTGTTCCTGTCGGTGATGCAGGCCCCGGACATCGAGTGATCGACCTGAAGCGTGCAGTGAGACTGCTCTACGTCGACGACGACGTCGCGCTCGCGCGGCTCGTCCAGAAAGAGCTGGGCCGACACGGCTACGACGTCGTCTGCGCGCACGACGGCGACGAGGGGCTGCGCCTTATGGCCGGCGGAGGCTGGGACGCCTGCGCCCTGGACCACTACATGCCCGGTCGGGACGGGATCGACGTCCTGCCCGAAATGATCGCGCTGCCCGAAGCCCCGCCCGTCGTCTACGTCACCGGGGCGCAGGAAGGCGCGTTGGCGGTGGCCGCGCTGCGGGCCGGGGCCGCCGACTACGTGATCAAGGACGTGTCCTCGGACTTCGTGACGCTGCTGCGCAACGCGGTCGACGACGCCATGATGCGCCGCCGGCTCCAGCGAGAACACGAGTCCGCCCAGGCGGAAATCGCGGCCGCCCGCGACCGCGCCGAGGCGATGTTGCGCGAGGTGAACCACCGGGTCGGCAACTCGCTGCAGCTGGTGTCCAGCTTCATCTCCCTGCAGTCGCGCCAGCTCAAGGACGAGGGGGCGCGGGGGGCGCTGCGCGAGGCGCAGGCGCGCATCGAGGCCGTGGCCCACGTGCACCGTCGCCTCTACACCTCCGGCGACATGGCGACGGTCGCGCTGGACGAGTATCTGCGCGGCCTGATCGACGAACTGGGTCAATCGCTGGGACCGGACGGATCGTCGCCGGATCTGAGGCTGGAAGCCGAGCCGCTGACCGTGTCGACGGATCAGGCGGTGTCGCTGGGCGTCATCGTTTCGGAACTGGTCACCAATGCGGTGAAGTACGCCTATGCTCCGGGCCAAAGCGGCGAGATCCGCGTGCGGCTGGAGAAAGCCGACGGCCATCGCGCCGTGCTGACGGTCGAGGACGACGGTCCCGGCATCGACGCTGCCGACGACAAGCCCAAGGGGACCGGACTGGGCCGCAAGATCATCGCGGCCATGGCCGGCGGCCTGAAGAGCGCGCTGGAGTTCGATCCGGCGCACACGGGCGTGCGGGCGCGGCTGGCTTTCGATCTGTGACGCCGTCGCTTCAGTTCGGCGACCGCGAGCCCGGGCTCGACTATCGCCGCCGCCCCACCGCGTTCGGCATCGTCGAACGGGACGGTCGGATCGCCTGCGTGCGCGTGGACCGCGGTCAGGAGAGCTATTTCGATCTGCCGGGCGGCGCCGTCGACGGCGAGGAGACGGAGCCCGAGGCCCTGGAGCGGGAATTCCGGGAAGAGACCGGGATGACGATCGCGGCGGGCGACCGGTTCGCCGAAGCCGGGCAGCGGTTTCGCAAGTCCGACGGCACGCCGGTCGACAACGTCGGAGGTTTCTGGACCGCGACGTGCAAGGCGCACGATCCGGCGGCCAAGGTCGAGGACGATCATGAACTGGTCTGGCTGGAGCCGGCGCGGGCCGTGGCCGAACTTCGGCACGACGCCCACGCCTGGGCGGTGGCCAAGTGGCTGAGAAACCAGCGCAAGCTGGGCCGTATGGAACGGTGAAGCCTGCGTCCGCGCTGTCCTGACCGAAGCGGCGCCGCGTCGGCGTCGCCAGCTGGAAAGGGACCGTCCCCATGCCCGATCACGATCGCATCGAAGGCGCCGCCAAGAAGATGGGCGGCGACGTCAAGGAAGCCGTCGGCAAGATGACCGGCGACGCCAAGCTGCAGGCCGAGGGCAAGGCCGACCAGGTGGAAGGCAAGGCCCAGAACGCCGTCGGCGGCGTCAAGGACGCCGTACGCGAGCACGACGCCAAACACTGAGTTCAGGGGCGGTCGAAAAGACTGTCCAGAAGGGCGGGGTCGCCCGTCCCCCAAGCGCAGCGGCCGGACGTCGACGACGTCCGGCCGTCCTCGTCTCTGGCCTCCGCGTGGGTGCAGGTGGTCCGCGGTCGCCGGGCTGCGGCGCGGCGGCTCTCCTCCTCCCTCACGGCGCGTTCGATGCGGTCGAAGCACTCGGCCACGCCCTCGGACGTCGGGCGCAGCTCGGGCCGGCATTGCTGTGCGGCGTAGCGGACGGGATCGGCAAGCGCCTCCGGCGGCAGCGGTGTGGAGGCCATAGGGGCCGCACCCGCCCCGCGCTCGTACGATGCCGCCAGCTCGCGGTCGAAATCGTCCGTCCTGCTCGTGACGGGAGCCAATTCCGCAAGCGGGCTGCGTCCGAACACGGCGTCGTAGTTCGACCCTGGCGTGACGGATCGCGCCACGGGCGATGGCGCGACGGGATCCGCCAGGGTTCCAGCGGGCGCCGCAGGCGGCGCGGTCGAGACGACCTCGCCCGGCGGCGGGTCCTGCAGGAACAAAGCCAGGGCGGCGACGATCAGAAGCATGGGCGGTCCCTCCGCCGAACACCGTGCGCCGACCGGGTCGGCGGCCCTACTGACGCGGCCTGACGATCAGCGGGACAGGGCGCGCATGGCCTTGTCGAGGCCGTCCAGCGTCAGGGGATACATGCGGTCGTCGATCAGCTCGCGGATCATGCCGACCGAGGCGGAGTACCCCCAATAGCGCTCCGCCGACGGGTTGAGCCAGGCCACGCGGTCCCACTGCTGCGTCGCGCGCTTCAGCCAGACGGCGCCGGCTTCCTCGTTCCAGTGCTCCACCGAGCCGCCGGGCATGGTCACCTCATAGGGGCTCATCGTGGCGTCGCCGATGAAGATGGCGCGCCAGTCGCCGGGGTATTTGTTCAGCACCTCCCACGTCGGCGTCTTTTCCGAGTGACGCCGACGATTGTCCTTCCACACGCCCTCGTACAGACAGTTGTGGAAGTAGAAGAATTCCAGATGCCGGAACTCGCTGCGGGCGGCGGAGAACAGCTCCTCGCAAAGCTGGACGTGAGCGTCCATCGAGCCGCCGACGTCGAGGAACAGCAGCACCTTGATCGTGTTGCGCCGTTCCGGCCGCATGTGGATGTCCAGCCATCCCTGACGCGCCGTGCCGTCGATGGTCGCGTCCATGTCCAACTCGTCCGGCATGCCCTGGCGCGCGAAGCGGCGCAGGCGGCGCAGGGCGACCTTGATGTTGCGCGTGCCCAGTTCGACCTGATCGTCCAGATTGCGGTATTCGCGTTTCTCCCAGACCTTGACCGCCCGTCCCTGACGGCCCGGCCCGCCGATGCGCACGCCCTCGGGATTCCAGCCGCCGTGACCGAAGGGGCTGGTCCCGCCGGTGCCGATCCACTTGTTCCCGCCCTGGTGCCGACCCTGCTGCTCCTCCAGCCGCCTGCGCAGCGTGTCCATCAGCGCGTCGAAGCCGCCCAGCGCCGCGATCTGCGCCTTCTCCTCGTCGGTCAGGTATTTTTCGGTGAGCAGCCGCAGCCAGTCTTCCGGGATCTCGGCGGGCGCCAGCTCGTCGGGGCCGACGGTCTCCACGCCGGCGAAGACCTTGGAGAAGACCTGGTCGAAGCGGTCGTAGTGCTTCTCGTCCTTCACCAGCACGGCGCGCGACAGATGGTAGAAATCGTCCACGCGGCCCGACGCCACGCCCCGATCCATGGCCTGCATCAGATGCAGCCACTCCTTCATCGACACCGGAACCTTGGCGTCGAGCAGGGCGGTGAAGAAGGGCAGGAGCATGGGGCGACCCTATCAGGCCTGATCCAGCAGCCCAATCAGTTGATCGGCGTCCGCCGGCGCGGCGCTTTTGATGTCGTTGTCGAAGTAGACGAAGACGTCGCGGCTGTTCTGCCAGTCGCGGATGGCCCCGGCCCAGTCGCGCAGCGCGACCTCGCCGTAGCGCCCGTGATAGCGGCCGCCGGGGCCGTGTCCGCGCAGGTAGATGAAGTCCGCGGTCGCCTGCCACGGCGCCGGCGCGTGATGGTGGTCCGAGATGCACAGGGCGACGTTGCGGGCCGTGAGCATCGCCAGCACGGCGTCGGCGTACCAGCCGGGATGGCGGAATTCGACGCTGTACCGCCGGCCGGCGGGCAGGGCGTCGAGGAAGTCCTGCAGGCGCGCATCGTCGCGGTGGAGGTTCGGCGGCAACTGGAACAGGACGGGGCCCAGCTTTGCGCCCAGGCCCTCTGCCCTTGCGAACAGGTAGGCCAGCGGATCGGCCGGGTCGCGCAGCTTCTTGTTGTGGGTGATGAACCGCGAGGCCTTCCAGGCGAACAGGAAGGCGTCCGGCGTCTGTCCCCGCCAGGCGGCGACGGCGGCTTCCGTCGGCATGCGGTAGAAGCTGGCGTTGATCTCCAGCGTCCGGAATCGGCGAGAGATGTAGGCCAGCCGCCCCGCCGCCTTGACGTCATCGGGATAGAAGGGACCGTTCCAGTCCTTGTAGGCCCAGCCGGAGGTGCCGATCCTGACGTCGCCCATGGCAGGCCAATGGACGCGCGGGCGGCGGGTTCCCTCAGCCGCGGCGCAGGATGAACTCGTCGTCCAGCCACGTGCCGACGGGATACTGGTACTCGCCGGCCTTCTCGAACCCGTGGGCCGCGTACAGCTTCTGAGCCTTCAGATTGCCGCTCCAGACGCCGATCCACTGGGGGCCGTCCCCGAAATCCGTCATCCACTCCAGCGCCCGGGTCAGCAGCGCCGTGCCCAGCCCCAGACCCTGCGCAGACCGGTCGACGTAGAGGCGGCGCAGCTCGGCGTGGCCGGGCGTGGCCTCGGGATGGGGCAGACCATTGGGGCCGGCGTTGGCGAAGGCCAGCAGGTCGCCGTCGCGCTCGGCCACCCACCAGGCGGCGCCGGGCTCGGCCAGTGCGGTCCGCGTGGCCTCGACGCCGAACGCTTTTTCAAGATGCGCGGAGAGGTCGGCTTGCGGATAGGGGATGCCGAAGCCCGTGACGAAGGTGTCGATGAAGGTGCGTCGGCCGAGGCGGGACAGGGCCTCCGCGTCTTCGGGGCGGGCGGAGCGGATCAGGACGTCGGCGGCCATGGCGGCGCTTTAGCGGGATCGCGGCGGACGCGACAGAGGGACCGCGACAGGGCGTCGAGTCGGCGCCTATGTTGGTGACGATGGCCGTGCCGATCTTCACCCACCCCGACATGATCCGCCACGCCACGGGCGTGGGCCATCCCGAACGGCCGGGAAGGTTGACGGCCGTGCTGGACGCCCTGGCCGACGCCGGGCTGGACCACGACCGTCGGGCGGCCGTCGAGGCGGAGGTCGCGGATCTGGAGCGGGTGCACCCCGCGGCCTATGTCCGGACCGTCCTCGACGCCTCGCCCGAAGAGGGCATGCGGTCGCTGGACGCCGACACCGTGCTGTCGCCGGGCAGCGTTAGGGCTGCGCGGCTGGCGGCGGGCGCGGTGATCGACGCGGTGCGGTCCGTCGCGGCCGGCGACCTTACCCGCGCCTTCTGCGCGGTCCGGCCGCCGGGGCACCACGCGGAGCCGGACAGGGCCATGGGGTTCTGCCTGTTTTCCAGCGTCGCCGTGGCCGCCCGTGCGGCGCAGGCCGCCGGGCTGACGCGGGTCGCGGTGATCGACTTCGACGTGCACCATGGCAACGGGACCCAGGCGGCCTTCGAGGCCGATCCGACGCTGTTTCTCGGCTCGATCCACCAGATGCCGCTGTACCCCGGCACCGGGGCGGCGTCGGAAACGGGCGTCGGCAACGTGGTCAACGTGCCGGTTGCGCCTCACGCCGCCCGCGAGTCGTGGCGCGCCTCGTTCCAGGGCGGACTGATGCCGGCGCTGGAGACGTTCGCGCCGGACCTGATCCTGATCTCGTCGGGATTCGACGCTCACCGGCGCGATCCGCTGGCCCACCAGAGCCTGGAGGCCGAGGACTTCGCCTGGGCCACGCGCGCCGTCGCCGAGGTGGCGCGCCGCGTCTGCGGGGGCAGGATTGTGTCGTCGCTCGAGGGCGGTTACGACCTTGAGGGACTGGGCCGGTCCGCCGTCGCCCACGTCCACGCCCTGGGGGAGGAATGAGGATGCGCGCCGACCGGCCCACGACCGGCTTCGTCGCCGTCCGCGGATCATGACCGTGCAGGAGCCGACCGCACGCCCCGTCGCCGCCCCGATTCCCGCCGTGCCGACGGCGGGCGCGACGACGACGCGCCCCGGCTCGATCATCCTGACGCGGCATGGCGAACCGGCCCTGTCGCGCAAATGTCTGATCACCGCCCGGCAATACAAGGACTGGTGGGGCAAGTATGAGGTCGGCGGGTTGCTGGCCGGCCAGACGCCGCCGCCGGAGCTGGTCAACGCCGCCGAAGGCGCCGGCGCGATCTACGCCTCCACCCGGCAGCGCGCGCAGGAGACGGCCGCCGCCGTATCCGCCGGGCGCGAGGTGATGTCCGACGCCCTGTTCATCGAGGCGCCCCTGCCGCCGCCGAGGCTGCCGGACTTCATCCGACTTTCGCCGCGCTGGTGGGGCGTGGTGTCCCGCGTGTGGTGGCGGCTGTCCGACCGGCACCATCAGGAAGAAACGCACCGCGAGGCCAAGGTCCGCGCCGACGTGGCCGCCCGCAAGCTGATCGAGCGCGCCGAGGCGGGGCAGGACGTCCTCGTTCTCGCCCACGGCTATTTCAATCACATGGTCGGCAAGCGGCTGAAGGCGAACGGCTGGGCGCTGGTCCACAATCAGGGCTTCAAATACTGGAGCCAGCGTCGCTACGAGCGGCGCTGACCGTTGCCGGGCGCGTGCGCCGGCTCTAGGTTCCGCCGCGATGACCGACCAAGCCCCCGCCGACGCCGACCTTTCGTTCGAAGCCGCCCTGACGCGGCTGGAATCGCTGGTCCAGCGCCTCGAGTCCGGCCAGGCCCCGCTTGAGGAAGCGGTCGCCCTGTACGAGGAAGGCGCGCGTCTGAAGGCGTTGTGCGAGGAGCGCCTGAAGGCGGCGCAGCTTCGGGTCGAGAAGGTCGTGCTGGGCGCCGACGGTCGGCCGACCGGCACGGCGCCCGCGGACTTCGGCCAGTGAGCGGCTCGGCCGCGCAGATCGGGTTCGACGACTTCCTGAAGGTGGACGTGCGCCTCGGCCGCGTGGTCGAGGCCGAGCCGTTTCCGGAGGCCCGCAAGCCCGCCTTCAAGCTGAAGATCGACTTCGGGCCGGAGATCGGCGTGAAGAGGTCGTCCGCCCAGATCACGCGCCATTACACGATCGAGCAGCTTCGGGGGCGGCTGGTGGCCGCCGTGGTCAACTTCCCCCCGCGCCAGATCGGACCGTTCATGTCCGAGGTGCTGACGCTGGGCTTTCCCGACGCGGACGGCGAGGTGGTGCTGGTCGGCGTGGATCGCGACGCGGTCGTCGGCGGACGGCTGTTTTGACGGCGCTGGCGGCGAATTCGCCCGAACAGGGCGTGATCGACCGGGTGGCCGAGGTGGCGGATCTAGTCACCGTGGCGCTGGACGAACTGCTGCCGCGCGCGGACGGCCCCGAGTCGCGACTGACCGAGGCGATGCGCTACGCCGCCCTGGGGCCGGGCAAGCGGCTGAGGCCGTTTTTCGCGCTGGAGGCCGCGCGGCTGTTCGATCTGGAGGAGCGGCCGGTGCTGCGGGCGGCCTGCGCGCTGGAGTGCGTGCATGCCTACTCGCTGGTGCACGACGACCTGCCGTGCATGGATGACGACGACGTGCGGCGGGGGCGACCGACCGTGCATCGCGCCTATGACGAGGCGACGGCGGTGCTGGCGGGGGATGCGCTGCAGACGGCGGCGTTCGACATCCTGCTGGACGAGGACACGCACGACGACCCGGCGGTGCGCTGCGAACTGGCGGCCCGGCTGTCGCTGGCGTCCGGCGCGCGGGGCATGGCCGGCGGTCAGATGATCGATCTGATGGGCGTCCGCGACGACCTGGGCGGGGTCGCGCGCATGCAGCGATTGAAGACCGGCGCCCTGTTCGCCTACGCCTTCGAGATACCGCTCATCCTGGCCGACGCCGGCGACGCGGCGCGACACGCCTTGCTCAGCTTCGCCCACGACGTGGGGCTGGCGTACCAGATCGTCGACGACCTTCTGGACGCGGAAGGCGATGCGGAGACCCTCGGTAAGGCCGCTGGCGGCAAGGACGCCGCGCGCGGCAAGACCAACTTCGTCACCCTCCTGGGCGTCGATCAGGCGCGCGGCCGGGTGTCGCATCTGGCCGATCAGGCCCGGGCGCATCTGGACCCGTTCGGCCCGGACGCGGAGATGCTGAAGGCCAGCGTGGATCATGTGCTGACGCGGCGGCGTTGATCCGGCGAAGCGCTCAGACCTTCCTCAGACAATCCTCACTGGCGCTCGCGCCCTCACGCGTTCAAGAGAGAGGAAACCGTCTCCGCCCGTCACGGGCGTCGCCCGAAGTGCCCTGGATGCCCGACACGCCCCTGCTCGACAAGGTCAAGACTCCCGCCGACATGCGCGGGTTCGACCTGCCCCAGCTGAAGCAGCTGGCGCAGGAGGTCCGGGCCGAGACCATCGACGCCGTGTCGGTCACGGGCGGGCATCTGGGCGCGGGCCTGGGCGTCGTTGAACTGACCGTCGCCCTGCATCACGTGTTCGAGACGCCCGACGACATCCTGATCTGGGACGTCGGGCACCAGTGCTATCCCCACAAGATCCTGACGGGGCGGCGCGACCGCATCCGCACGCTGCGACAGGGCGGCGGCCTGTCGGGCTTCACCAAACGCAGCGAGAGCGAATACGACCCCTTCGGCGCGGCCCACGCCTCGACCTCGATCAGCGCCGCGCTCGGCTTCGCGACGGCCCGGGATCAGCAGGGCAAGACCAACCGCGTGGTCGCGGTGATCGGCGACGGGTCCATGTCCGCAGGCATGGCCTATGAGGCGATGAACAACGCCGTCGAGGCGACGTCCGGCCAGCTGATGGTGGTGCTGAACGACAACGACATGTCGATCGCGCCGCCGGTCGGGGGCATGAGCGCCTATCTGGCCGGTCTCGTGTCCGGCGGCGCCTATCGCGGCATGCGCAAGTTCGGCAAGTCGATCGTCGAGCACCTGCCGCGCCCGTTCGTGAAGGCGGCGAAGAAGGCCGAGGAATACGCCCGCGGCATGGTCACGGGCGGCACCTTCTTCGAGGAGCTCGGCTTCTACTACGTGGGGCCGATCGACGGGCACGACCTCGACAATCTGGTGCCCATCCTGAAGAACGCGGCCGCCATCACCGACAAGCCGGTTCTGGTCCACGTCGTGACCCAGAAGGGCAAGGGCTATGCCCCCGCCGAAAGCAGCGCCGACAAGCTGCACGCGGTGGTCAAGTTCGACGTCGTGTCGGGCAAGCAGTCCAAGCCGGTCTCCAACGCGCCCAGCTATACCAAGGTGTTCGGGACCGAGCTCATCAAGCGGGCGCGGATCGATCCCAAGATAGTGGCCGTCACGGCCGCGATGCCGTCCGGCACGGGGCTGGATCTGTTCGGGCAGGCCTTTCCGGAGCGGACCTTCGACGTCGGCATCGCCGAGCAGCACGCGGTCACCTTCTGCGCCGGCATGGCGGCGGACGGGCTGAAGCCCGTGTGCGCCATCTATTCGACCTTTCTCCAGCGCGGATACGACCAGGTGGTGCACGACGTGGCGATCCAGTCGCTGCCGGTGCGCTTCGCCATGGATCGGGCAGGCCTGGTCGGGGCCGACGGCTCCACGCACGCCGGGTCGTTCGACGTCGGCTACATGGGCGCCCTGCCCGGCATGGTGCTGATGGCGGCCTCCGACGAGGCGGAACTGGCGGCTATGATCGCCACCTCGCTGGAGATCGACGACCGGCCGAGCGCCTTCCGCTATCCGCGCGGCGACGGCGTGGGCGTGGAGATACCCGAATTGGCCGCGCCGCTGGAGATCGGCCGCGGCCGCATCGTGCGCGAGGGCACGGCCGTGGCCATCCTGAGCCTGGGCACGCGGCTGCAGGAGGCGCTGAAGGCCGCCGACCTGCTGTCCGCGCGCGGCGTCTCGGCGACGGTCGCGGACGCGCGCTTCGCCAAGCCGCTGGACGTCGACCTGATCCTGCGCCTGGCGCGCGAGCATGAGGCGCTCATCACGGTCGAGGAGGGCGCCATGGGCGGCTTCGGCGCCTTCGTGCTGCAGGCGCTGGCCGAGAAGGGCGCGCTGGACGCGGGTCTGAAGATCCGCACGCTGCATCTGCCCGACGTCTTCCAGGACCAGGACAGCCCGGCGAAGCAGTACGACCTCGCGGGGCTGAACGCCGAACACGTCGCCGCGGCCGCCATGGCGGCGCTCGGTGCGACCAAAGGCGCTGCGCGGGCCTGACCTTTCCGGCCATCAAAACCTTGCCGTCCGGCGATCGAGGCCCCAGTTAGGGCGCACCCCTCAACGGAGCCTTCTCCCCCGACGCCGCAGGAGCGCCGATGCCGCATGCCGAGACCCTGATCTCCACTCTGGTCGGGGGCTTCGTGTTGGCCTTCGTGTTCGGGATGCTGGCCAACCGGCTGAAGCTCTCGCCGCTGGTCGGCTACCTGCTGGCCGGCGTCGCCGTCGGGCCGTTCACGCCGGGCTTCGTCGCCGACACCGCGCTGGCCCCGCAACTGGCGGAGATCGGCGTCATCCTGCTGATGTTCGGCGTCGGGCTGCATTTCTCGCCGAAGGACCTCATGCAGGTCCGCAAGGTCGCCGTTCCCGGAGCGCTGGCGCAGATCGCGGCGGCGACCGGCATGGGCTGGCTGCTGGGTCGCTTCGTGCTGGGGCTCGGCGACGTCGAGGCCGCGCTGATGGGATTCGCCCTGTCGGTGGCGTCGACCGTCGTGCTGATGCGGGCGCTGGAGGAGCGCAAGCAGAACAAGGGCGAGGTCGGGCGCATCGCGGTGGGCTGGCTGATCGTCGAGGATCTGGTGATCGTCATCGCCCTGGTGCTGCTGCCCATGCTGCTGGCGCCCGCGGGCGAAGGCGGTGGCGCGGCGGAAGTGGCGGCCGGCGTGGGCTGGACCCTGCTGAAGGTGGCCCTGTTCGTCGCCGGCATGCTGGTCGTCGGCGGGCGCGTACTTCCCTGGGTGCTGGTGCGGATCGCCCACACCAAGTCACGTGAGCTTTTCACGCTCGGGGTGCTGGCCATCGCGCTGGGCATCGCCTGGGTGGCCTACGCCCTGTTCCACTCGTTCGCCCTGGGCGCATTCCTGGCGGGGCTGGTTTTGAACGGCTCGCCGCTGGGGCACAATGCGGCGGAGCGCAGCCTGCCGCTGCGGGACGCCTTCGCCGTGCTGTTCTTCGTCTCCGTCGGCATGCTGTTCGACCCGATGATTCTGGTCGAGCAGCCGCTGGCGGTGTTGATCGCGCTCGCGATCGTCATCGTCGGCAAGACGCTCGCGGCGCTGGCGATCACCACCGCCTTCCGGCTGGACCGCGCGACCAGTCTGACGGTCGGAGCTTCGCTGGCGCAGATCGGCGAGTTCAGCTTCATTCTGGCGGCGCTGGGGGTGTCGCTGGGCGCGATGAGCCAGACGACCCACGACCTGATTCTGGCCGCCGCCCTGCTGTCGATCTCGCTGAACCCGTTCGTGTTCAAGCTGATCGACCGGATGGGCGCAAAACCGCAAACGCCCCCGGCGAAGGCCGAGGGCGTCGCGGTTCGGGATCTGGTCTAGGCCGTCACAGCACGCCGATCATGCTGGCCACCAGCGGGTGGCGGACGATGTCGCGCTCGGCCAGATGGACGACGCCGATGTCCGGCACGACCGCCAGCTTTTCCGCGATGTCCGAAAGGCCCGAAACGCCCGGCAGCAAGTCCGACTGATGCGGGTCCCCGGTCACGACCATCGTCGAATGCCAGCCCAGCCGCGTCAGCAGCATCTTCAGCTGGGTGTAGGTGCAATTCTGGGCCTCATCCACGACGATGAAGGCGTTGTTGAGCGTGCGGCCGCGCATGTAGCCGATCGGCGCGATCTCGATCAGGCCCTCGGCCATCAGCGCCTTGACCCGCTTCATGGACAACCGGTCGGACAGGGCGTCGTAGAGCGGCCGCAGATAGGGGGCCAGCTTGTCCTCCATGTCCCCGGGCAGAAAGCCGATGGACTCGCCCGCTTCGACCGCGGGGCGGCTCAGCACGATGCGGCCGACCTTGCCGGCCTCGAGGGCTTCCACCGCCTTGGCCACGGCCAGATAGGTCTTGCCGGTGCCGGCGGGGCCAAGCGCCAGGACGAGGTTGTGATGATCGATCATGGTCATCAGCTCGGCCTGACCGTCCGACTTGGGCTTGAGCGTCTTGAGGTAGCCCTGGTCGCGCTCGTCGTTGGACGGGTGGGGCGACCAGCCGCGGTGGCTCTGGCTCGCGTGCTGGCCGGCATGATGCGGCAGCCGGCGGACCTTCGCGTCCTCGATGAACTGGCTGGAGTCGAGCACGCCGAATTCGCGCGACATTTCGCGGGTCTGACGCTTCAGGGCCGAACGCTTGGTCATTTTTGGCTCCAGGCAGGCATGAAAAAAGGCGATGCCGCGAAAGCATCGCCTCGGACGAGGGCGGGGAGGGAGGAAGCGGAGACGACGTGTCCGCCCGGGTCGTCGGAGACTTCATGCTCCAGCGGGAGGACCCGCCGACCGGAACGCAGCACGCGCGTTCTCCGTGAGGCTGACCGGACCGGGCTTGATCCGGCTTCCGATCCGGGGCGGAAATGGCCGCTTCGAATCGCATTCGCATATTGATGCTAACGTGGTTTCCAAACGCTTAAAGGGCGGATTTGGCTGAGTTTTGGAGGGGTTCGGATGAATGTTCACGCGCTCGGAGACAAGTCTCCGCGCCTTCCGGCGGACGGTGAATACTGGGTCGCTCCGACGGCGACCTTGGTAGGAGACGTGATTCTGAAGCCGGGCGCCAGCGTGTGGTTCGGCGCCGTGCTGCGGGGCGACAACGAGCCGATCACCATCGGCGAGGACACCAACATTCAGGAGAACTCGGTCCTGCACACCGACATGGGCGAGCCGCTGACGCTGGGGCGCGGCGTGACGGTGGGGCACATGGCGATGCTGCACGGATGCACGGTGGGCGACTGCAGTCTGATCGGGATCGGGGCGGTCGTGCTGGGGCGTGCGAAGATCGGGAACAACTGCCTCGTGGGCGCGGGCGCGCTCATCACCGAAGGCAAGGAATTTCCGGACGGCTCCCTGATCGTGGGCAGTCCGGCGCGGGTCGTGCGTCAGCTCGAGCCCGGTCAGATCGCGGCCCTCAAGGCCTCGGCCGAACACTACGTGCAGAACTGGAAGCGGTTCGCGCGCGACATGCGGCCGGCCTGAGGTCAGGCGATCCTGCGGCCGTCCAGCGCGGCCAGCGCCAGGCGGGGTCGTCCCGGGTCGCCCACGCCGACGCAGACCTGCGCCGTCAACCGGTGCGGCGTGCGGGCGGCGGGCGCGGGGCCGGACGCGCGCGAATAGAGCCCCAGGATCAGCTCGCGCCCGCCCGCGTCGCCGCGGAACGGCGTCAGCGTCACCTCAAGATTCAGCGGCCCGGCGGTCGCGGCGATCACGACGGGCCGCGCCTCGCGCACCGTACGGCGCAGGGCGTCGGCCACCAGCGGACGGGACGCGTGACGCCACAGCGAAAGGACTCCCGAACCGGTCAGAGGCCCGTGGTGAAAGGCCTCAAGCCAGTCGCCTGCCAGCCGGATGCGCGCGTCGTCGCCGGTCCGCTCCGCCAGAAAGGCGCGGGTCAGGCCTCTCCCCAGGGCCTCCGGCATCAGCGCGGCGCGGTGCGGCAGCCCCGAACGCGCGCCGTCGCCGCGGCTGAGGCCGGACCACAGATCGATCAGGGCGCGCGTGTCGGAATGGAACATCATCGCCGTCTCCGGGCGAGCCGGCGCAATTCCGGGGCCGGATCGAAACGGAATCGAAAGGGGCGGCGTGCTCCCCTCGTCGGCGACAACGGCCCGGTTCTTGCTGAGGAATCGACCGACTGAACCTTGTGGAGGCGACCTCATGCGGTTGCACGCGCTCACCTGGCTGCCGGCGGCGGTGACCCTGTTCGCCGTCTCGGCCTTCGCCGACGAGGCCGCGGCCCAGTGCGGACCCGTCTGTCCGCCGCCCCCGCCGCCGTGCTGCGAACCCCCGCCGCCGCCGCCCCCGCCGCCTCCGCCGCCCGGGCCGTGCTGCGAGCAGCCGCCCGCGCCCCCTTGCTGCGGCGGCGGCAATGTGAACGTGAACGTCAACGTCAATGCGAACGCCGGGGCCTCGGCCCGCGCCGGAGCCGGGGCCACGGTGATCGTGGCCGGCGGCGGCGGCGCCTACGTCAACGTCGAGCAGCCCTATCCGACGACGATCCAGGGTCTGCACGTCGGCGGCGGCATGATGCGCGAGGTCATCCGGGTGCCGTTCGAATCCCGTCGGCGGATCGAGCGCCGCGTGGTCATCCGCGCCGTCTGCATGGACGACCGCGGCCGCCCGCATCCGGCCGCCCAGGTCCGCCCGGATCGCGACGTCTGGGGCGACTACGACGGCGAATTGTTCCGCTGCCTGGCCGGCACCTACATGCAGGTGACCATCGCCGACTGGGAAGGTTCCGAGCGCTTCGACCACGGCGAGACGACGACCTGTCGCAAGGGCGACAGCCTGTGGCACGCGCCGGGCGGCACGGTGGAATGCAAGCCGCAGCGGCCCGAACGCGACTGCAACGAGCGGTCGCTGCTGCGCCGCTACGGCGTCGGCGTGAAGGTGCTGACCATGTGGTATGAGGAGACCTACACCGAGTACCGCGAAGAGGTCGTGGTGCGCGAAGGCTGGGCCGTTCAGGGCGGCGCGATCACGCTGGACGGCGGCGTCGGCGGACGCGTGTTCTGAAGACGCCGTTCAGCCGCCCGTCAGGCGGCGTGATGCAGATTGCGGGCTCGTCGCTCCGTCGACGATCCTGAGAGAGACTGGCCCCGGCTGCGCAAGCGCCGGGGCCTTTTTTCGTCTCACTCGGCCGCGGCCGCCGCAGCGCGGGGCGTCACGGTGATGCGGTAGGCGGTGGCGGGAATCAGGTATTTGGCCGCCGCCGCCTGGACCTCGGCGGCCGTGATGGCCTCAAGGTCCGATTCCGCGCTGCGCAGGGCGGGCAGGCGGGCGGGGTCGGTCTGGGCCTCCGACAGTTCGGAAATCCAGAACTCGTTCGTCGCGCGGCTGCGACGCAGGGCCTCGACGCGGGGGCGACGGGCGCGTTCCAGCTCGTCTTCCGTGATGGGGTCCGTGCCCAGCGAGGCGGCGATGCGGTCCACGTCGGCGAAGAAGCCCTCCAGCTTCTCCGGCGGCGCCTCGATGGCGGCGGAGACGTAGCCGTAGCCCGCGAAGTTGCCGGACGCCTGGGCCCCGACGTTGGGCGAATAGGTCACCGCCTGCCCCTCCCGCAGCTCCTCGATCAGACGCAGACGCAGGACGTCCGCCAGCAGGCGGACGACGCGGGCCTCGCGCACGTCCGTGAAGTTGTCCACGGCCGGCCAGGCGACGAAGCCCAGGGCCTGATCCGGACGGCCGCCATGCTTGAAGTCCAGGGGCTGGGCCGTGCCGGCCGGGAAGCGGGCGGACAGCTGCTCGGCCGACGGCTGCGACGCCGCGCTGCGGGGCGGCAGGGCCCCGAAGGTCGAGGCCACCGAGGCGATGGCCGCGTCGACGTCCACGTCGCCCACGATGACGATTTCGATGGGGCCGGAGGCCAGCGCCGGAGCGACCGCGGCCTTCAGGTCGTCGATCGACCAGGCGGCGACGTTTTCAAGCGAGGGGAAGGCATAACGGGCGTCGCCCGGGCGCAGGCGGCTGGTGGCTTCCCTGGCGAAGACGCCCTGGGTCGTGGCCTCGAGGGTCGGCAGGGCCGCCCGGAACTGCGCGCGGGTGCGTTCGAACGGTTCAGGGCGCCAGGCGGCGTCGGTCACGTAGGCGGCCAGAACCTGCATCTGCACGTCCAGATCCGCCGGCTTGGTTCCGCCCGACAGGACGAAGGCGTCCTCGCCGGCCGACAGGCCTGCGCGATAGGTCTTGCCGGTCAGCACTTCTTCAAGCTGCTGGGCGGTCAACCGGCCCAGGCCGCCTTCGGCGAAGACCGAGCCCAGCGCCAGCACGGGGAGGGGACGGTCGGTGGGCAGGCCCAGCAGACCCTGCCCCACCCGCACCGAGACGAGGATCTGCTCGTCGCGATAGTCGGTGGGCTTCACGGTCAGACGCACGCCGTTGGCGAACGTCACGAAGGTGGCGCCGACGTCTTCGACGACGGTGCGCTCGACCACCGTGCCGGCCGGACCGAACTCCGCATAGTCCCACGCCACGGCTTCGGCCGCTTCGGGCGCGGTCACGGCCACGGCCTCAGAGGCGGCCAGCGCCGCAAGCAGAGCGCCTTCGCCGCCCTCCACCGCCGTCGGGCCGGACATGAACACCAGCGGTCCGCCGCCCGTGAAGGTCGACTTCAGCATGGCGTTGACGTCCTCCACCGTCAGGCCGGCGACCGCCGCCTCGAACGTCGCCAGGTCCGTGGCGGGCGAGCTGAAGACCAGTTCCTCGCTGGTCGTGCCGACGATGGCGTTGGCGAGCGCCGGCGTGCGACGGGTGGAGGCGCCCTCGACCGCGTTGGTCAGGCCGGTGCGCATCTCGGTGATTTCGCGGTCCAGCTCGGCCTGGGTGACGCCGAACTGCGCGATGCGCCGCGTCTCCTGCTCGATCGCGGCCAGGGCGGGCTGCCACGCGTCGCCGTCGTAGTTGGCGGAGACGTTCGCCAGCAGGACGGAATCGAACAGGTTCGAGCGGCCCGCGTTGGCGCCGATGAATGGCGGCCGGGCGCCGCGCCCGATGACGCCGAGGCGTCGGTTCAGCACCGCGAGGCCCAGAGCCCGCCGGACGTTCTCCTGCCGCTTCGCCTGCGTGTCCGGCCGCTGGTCTGGTGCGCCGACCCAGGCGATCTGGATGCTGGGCGTGAGCCCGGCCTCGACGTAGAGACCCGCCTCGCGGCCCCGCGTCCGCACGGCGCCCAGATCGGGCTCCGCTCCGCCCGCATGGCTGTTGGTCCAGTCGCCGAAGGTGGAGACGACCTTGGACTCCATCGAATCGACGTCGAAGTCGCCGACGATCACCACGGTGGCCCGTTCCGGCCGGTAATAGGCCTCGTAGAACTCGACGAAGCGTTCCCGCGGCGCGTTGGACAGGACCGAGGTCGAACCGATCGGCAGACGCTGGGGCACCAGCTGCCCCGGCATCAGGAACTCCAGCTGGGCGACCAGCGCGCGCAGGCCCGGGGTGGCGCGAGTCCGCTCTTCGGACAGCACGATGCCCCGTTCGCGATCGATGGCCGAGGTCTCCAGCAGGGCCTCGCCCAGCATCTGGCGCAGGATGAAGAGGCTTTCGTCGACGGTGGCGTCGTCGGTGCGCGGCAGGTCCAGCTGATAGATGGTGGCGTCGAAGCCGGTGGAGGCGTTGGTGTCGGCGCCGAAGGCGAGGCCCAATCGCTCCAGTCGCTTGGTCAGGTCGCCCTCCGGCACTTCGGTCGAGCCGTTGAAGGCCATGTGCTCCATGAAGTGCGCCAGACCCAGCTGATCCTCGCGCTCCATCAGGGAGCCGGCGTCGATCAGGACGCGGACCGAGGCCTGCCCCGGAGGCGAGGCGTTCTTCATGATGGCGTAGCGCAGGCCGTTGGGCAGCTGGCCGAAGCGGACGTCGTCCGCCGCCGGCACGTCGCTGGCGGCCTGGGGCCACGGATCGGAGGGCTGCACGCCCGCGGCCGCGCCGGGCGTGGCCTGCTGGGCCTGTACGGCGACGGGCAGTGCGGCGCAGATCGCCAGCGACGAGGCGGCCAGCAGCAGAAGGCGGCGGGGGGAACGCATGGACGGTCAGCTCCGGAGACGGGGGCGCCGACGGTCGGGCGCCTCGGGGGGCCCGCGCAGGCGCGCGGGCCGGCGCACGGTTGCCCGCCGCCGTTCCGCCCCACAAGTTACAATCCCGTCAGTTTCCGGGGCGCGTGACGTAGAAGTTGGCGGCGTTGCCGACCGCGTTCGTCCCGGTGATGACGGCCCGGGAATCACCGGAGACGGTGGTGCGGGCCGTGGCGGAGACGTCTCCGGAGTTGTTCTGGACGTTGTCGGCCTGCAGCGTCGCGCCGCATTCGGCGCAGGCGTAGCCGGTGACGCTGTTGCCCACGGCGTCGGCCCCGACGTAGGCGTCGTAGCCGTAGGCGCCGGCGAAGCTGGCGTCCGCCTGGACGCCGCCGGTGTTGATCTGATCGTTGTCGATGCGGACGTAGATGTCGTCGTTGCCGACCGACAGGGCGTTGCCCGACGCCTGCGCATGGCTGGTCGCGCGGCCGTAGTCGTAGCTGGTGACGATCGATTCGGCCCAGACGCGCGAGGCGTTGGTCTGCTGGGCCTCGACGACGGAAGATCCGCCCGCGTTGGCGAAATGGCCGTGGTTGCCCGTGGCGCGCGCCCGTCCCGCCAGGTCCCAGGCGTTCCCGGCGTTGGCGCTGGTCCCGGCCTGCACCAGATCGCCGGTGCTGGACTGGGTCAGGCGCAGATTCTGGCTGGCCGGCGCCGTGCCGGTGTAGGCGGCCACGTTGCCGGTGGCCTGGCTGTTCACTTCGGTCGCGCCCGGCGCGTACTGGACCGCGACGTAGTTGGATGAGAACAGGGTGGCGTCGGTGTCCTGACGGATCTCACCGTCGATGTGGCCGTCCCGCGCGGCCAGCGCCACGGTGTTGGCGGTCGCCGAGGTCTCGATCCGGCCCCCGCCGATCAGGCGCGCCGTTCCGCCGGACAGGTCGGACACGGCCTCGATGCGGACCGCGCCGGTCGTCTGGGTGGCGTCCAGCGTCAGGTCGCCGCCATAGGCGCCCCCGGCCAGATAGTTGCCGTTCGCCTGCGTGACGGCGGTGACGTAGCCTTCGGTGTCGCCGTTCAGGACCAGGGTGGTCTCGGCGGAAACGTCGCCCTGGAGCTCCTGCTCCGAATCCACGGTCAGTTGGCCGGTTTCGACCGCGCCCGAGATCGTGTTGCCCGTGGCCGAGGTGGAGACGGTGACCTGGTCGTCGGCGTCGGTCGTCGTCACCGTCTGGCGCGCGGCGACGTCGCCGCCCTGGAACTGGCGGTTCAGGACGATCGGCGCGTCCGGATCCTGGGCGCGGGCCTCAGTACCGGCTGCGACGCACGTCGCCGTCGCGGCGATCATGCCAGCGAGTCGGATCAGCGCGGGTCTGGCCATTGTTCGTGTCCGTGTTGGGATAGGCCGGATAGTAGCCGCCGGTCGGGCCGTAGGTGTCGCGCAGCAGCTCGTTGCGGGTGTCCAGGCAGATCTCCGGGCCGGGCGCGCCGTACAGGTTCGCCATGAACTCGACCGTGGCCCGCTCCACCAGCGCACGCACCGCCAGCTGGACCGGCTCGAAGCCGCCTTCGCCCCCGCCGACGTCGAAGACGTTGCCGTTCAGGAAGTCGAAGACGTTGAGCGAGATTTCCCGCCCGATGATCTGCTTCTGGTAGGAGACGACGTCGACGACCTCCAGCGTGGTGGTCTGGACCATGCGCAGGTCGATGGCGACGTTCATCACATAGTAGCGGCCGCGGAAACCGCCCGACAGCGGCGTGTTGGTGTCGGCCTCTCCGCCCAGGAAGTCCCAGCCGGCGGAGCGGATGTTGTAGTTCACCTCGGTGATGCCGCCGACGATGTAGAAGTCGGAGCCCGGCACCTGGCCGGCGAGGATCTGGCGATAGGCGGCGTCTTCGCCCTCCTGCCCGGGATCGCCGATCAGCTTGTTGTTGGCGTAGCGCAGTTCCAGCTCGGACACCGAGGTGTCGTAGCGCTCCACGATCTGGGCCCCGGCCTTGGCCAGCGCCGAATAGGCCATGAGCGAGGCCCCGCCGGTGATCTGGCGGCCGCCGTCGGACGAGACGGTTCCGGTGTAGTCGCTGATCCGGCCCACCGCGATGCGCGGCGACGGCAGGTCATACTTCCGGGCATAGTCGGCCAGACAGTACAGGGCGACGGAGTAGGGCGTCGGATTGGCGGTCACCGGCGCGTTGCCGATGGGCTGGGCATAGCGCCCGTCGCCGCCGGCGACCGGCGCGATGCAGCCCCCCAGCAGGGCCGCGGCGGAACCGACGGTTCCGAGAATGCGGAGGCGGCGCAACAGTCGGCTCATCGCAGGTCCAGCCTTCCGTTGAGCGCGGTTCCGGCCCGCACGTCGCCGCTGTTCGTCTGGGTCGAGTTGACGATGACGGTGTTGTGGTTGCCCTGGACCACGACGTTCAACTGGTTGCCGATCGCGGTGGAGCCGCCGATCGTGGCGCGCCCGTCGCCGCCCAGTCCCCACGAGCCCGTGGCCGATGCGCCGCCGCTGGAGCTGGAGTAGGCCCCGACGCCGGACTGGATGATGCCGTTGACGATCAGGCGGTTGCCGTTGGCGTCGCGGGTCGTTCCGGAGACAGGCCGACCGGTGGTGTAGCGTGCGCCGCCGTAGCCGG